>JGI24519J20070_1000001_pt1 | contig 588554 bp, 318 predicted proteins | sample LinPmetageLP43_FD_20070 | JGI IMG/M metagenome (IMG submission 20070) | reverse complement strand
CGCCGCCGGTTCGGCTATCGGCGCATTGGCATCATGCTCGAACGGGAGGGCATCGTGATGAACCACAAGAAACTGAGGCGTCTCTACAAGGAGGAAGGACTAGCGGTGAAACGCAGGCGAGGCCGCAAGCGCGCTACTGGCACGCGTGAACCGATGCCCGTGCCAGACGGTCCGTCGCAGCGCTGGAGCCTCGATTTTGTATCAGATGTGTTCGGTCCTGCGCGGCGCTTCCGCATGCTGAACGTGATCGATGACTACACCAGAGAATGCCTTGCGCTGGTCGCAGATACGTCCCTGTCCGGTGCCCGCGTGGCTCGTGAACTGGATCGCTGCATCCGGCTCTATGGCAGGCCCGAAACCATTGTCTCGGACAATGGGACTGAGCTGACCAGTCGCGCCATCCTCGAATGGCAAAACCAAACCGGCATCGCCTGGCACTATATCGCGCCGGGCAAGCCGCAACAGAACGGCTTCGTCGAGAGCTTCAATGGCAAGCTACGCGATGAGTGCCTTAACGAGGAAGTGTTCGACAGCCTTACCCATGCCCGCAAGATCCTCGGGCGCTGGCGACACGACTACAACCACCACCGGCCTCACTCATCACTGGGCGGGCTGACGCCCGCAGCGCGTCGGTCGCTCGTGCATGTTGGGAGCTCCGCTCCCGACGCGCTCGCCACACCTCTAACCATGGACTATGAAAGGGCCAGACTCTCGAAATGAATGAGGGAGCCAAAGGGCTCAGGTCACGTGATCGGCGCCGTGCTGACCGTTGTCCTGATCGGGATCCTGATCCTGCTCGCCGCCCTCATCTGGTACATCGTCCGCAGCATCAAGGGCATGCAGGCCCTGTCGGCCGGTCAGCCAATCGAGAACCCCGGCAGCTGGCTGTTCTAGGCCAAAAGTGTGGGAAATAAAGAAACAGCCGCTCCATTCGGGGCGGCTGTTTTCGTTTCAGGCCTGCTTGCCGGTCAGGCCGGCGAGCCAGTTGAAGGAATCCTTCGGGGTGCGCTTGAGCGTTTCAAAATCGACATGCGTCACGCCGAACCGCGTCGTGTAGCCCTTCGCCCATTCGAAATTGTCGAGCATCGACCAGACGAAGTAGCCCCGCACATCGGCGCCTGCCGCGCGCGCTTCCAGCAAGGCGGCAAGGTAGCGGTCAATGAAGTCGATCCGCACATCATCCTTCACGCGCCCTTGCGCGTCTGGCTCGGCCAGATCGGCAACCCCGTTTTCGGTGACGAAGATTGGCAGGCTGTATCTTTCTGCCGTCTCGATCAGGATGTCGCGGAAGCCTTCCGGAGAGGCATTCCAGCCCATCAGGGTAATCTCGGTGTCCTCCGGCGGATTCTCCCAGCGATAGCCTGCGGGGCTGTCATCTGCACTCGCGTATAGCGGAGAGTAGTGGTTGAGACCGAACCAGTCGAGCTTCTGGTTGATAAGGTCTTCATCGCCTGGTCGGACGCGATCACCCAGCGCCGCCGACACGATGGGATCGTATTTGCCGAGGATCATCGGATCAGCGAAGGCGCGGTTCCACCAGGCGTCGAGCCGGGCGGCGGCCAAGCGATCGGCGTCAGTGTCCTCGCGCGGCAGGCAGGGCTGCATGTTCGGGACAACACCCAGCTGTGCATGCGCTGGCAAGCTGGCTCGTAGCGCCTGAATGGCCGCGCCATGGGCAAGGTTCACACCATGGACCATGTCGCGATACAGATCATAATCGCGGATGCCTGGCGCGTGGATGCCCATCTTGTAGCCGAATATGGCGAAGACATTGGGTTCGTTGAAAGTGGCCCAGTGCGTAATGCGGTCGCCTAACCGGTCGGCCATGAGGCTTGCGTAGTCTGCAAACAATGGCGCAATCTCGCGGCTGGTCCAGCCCTTGCCCGCGTCGTGCAGGGCGAGGGGAAGGTCCCAGTGATAGAGGCAGGCCCAGGGCGCGATGCCGTTTTCGAGAAGGCTGTCGGTCAGGCGGTCGTAGAAATCGAGCCCGGCCTCATTTGGCTGGCCCTTGCCTTCGGGCAGGACGCGGCTCCACGAGAAGGAGAACCGGTAGGCATCCAGCCCGAGCTGGCGCATCAGGCCGACGTCTTCGCGGTAGCGGTTATAGTGGTCGCAAGCGACGTCACCCGTGTCGCCGTTGTCGATCCGTCCGGGCTCGCGACAGAAGGCATCCCATATGCTTGGCGCGCGGCCATCAACATCATGGGCGCCCTCTATCTGGTAGGAGGCGGTCGACGCGCCCCAGATGAAATCCTTCGGAAAGTCACCTGGCTTGACCATGTCAGACGATCCGGCTGCCGGTCTTGCCCCAGTAGCGGTCCCGGATGAGGCGCTTGTAGAGCTTGCCGGTCGGGTGGCGTGGCAGTTCGGGATCGAAGTCGATCGATCTCGGGCATTTGATTTTCGAGAGGTTGGCCTGACAGAAGGCCATCAGCTCAGCGGCGAGTTCCTCGGACGGCACCTCGCCGGGAGCAGCCTGGACGACGGCCTTCACGGACTCGCCGAACTCTTCATCCGGTACACCGATCACGGCGCAGTCAGCGACCTTTGGATGCGTGATCAGGATGTTCTCGCACTCCTGCGGGTAGATATTCACACCGCCGGAAATGATCATGAAGGCCTTACGGTCTGTCAGGTAGAGATAGCCGTCTTCATCCACCTTGCCGACATCGCCCAGCGAGGACCAGTCAGCATGCGTGGCGTGAAGCGCGCCCTTCGATTTCTCCGGGTCATTATGATAGGTCGGCGGGACCGTACCGCCGAAATAGACCTGGCCTTCCTCGCCGACGGGCACTTCATTGCCCTGCTCGTCGCAGATGTGCACCTCACCGTGTACGGGCTTTCCGACTGTGCCCTTGTGGGTCAGCCATTCGGCGCTGCGGGCCCAGGTCATGCCGTTGCCTTCGGAGCCGGCATAGTATTCGTCAATGATGGGACCCCACCAGGCAATCATCTGCTCCTTGATCGGGATTGGGCAGGGCGCGGCGGCGTGGATCGCGAATTGCAGGCTCGACACGTCATACTTGGCGCGCACTTCCGGCGGCAGTTTCAGCATCTTGACGAACATGGTCGGCACAAGCTGCGAGTGGGTGGCGTGATATGTCTCGACCAGACGCAGATACGTCTCGGGATCGAACTTCTCCATGATGACGAGTGATGCGCCGATCTTGGTCATCGACATGCTCCAGCGCAGCGGCGCGGCATGATAGAGCGGTGCTGGCGACAGGTAGACTGACTCTTCGGTGACGCCGGCCAGGCCGCGGCAGATCTGGACAAGCACATTGTCGGCATCGATGGGCATGCCGCGCTCAAGCGCCGGGCGAATTCCCTTTGGGCGGCCTGTCGTGCCAGAGGAATAGAGCATGTCCGTGCCGGCCATTTCGTCAGGAACGGGTGTAACCGGGAACTTCGACTGGAGCGTCTCAAGCGCGGTGAAGCCTGGAATCTCGCCGTCGATGGACCAGTAATTGTCGAGCTTGGTAATGCTCTTCACCTGTTCGGCGATGGCCGACTTGTGGGCATCGGCGATCAGGAGCTTCGAGCCGGAATCCTCGATAATGTATTGAACCTCGGGCGGTGTCAGCCGCGAGGAGATACAAACGAAGTAGAGGCCGGAGCGCTGGGCAGCCCAGCAGACTTCAAAATAGCGGGCCGAATTTTCAGCGAACAGGGCAATCGTGTCGCCCGGCTGGCAGCCCGCTTCGCGCAGCGCATGGGCGATCTGGTTGGAGCGCTCGTCCAGCTGGCGGAAGGTGACGACCTCGCCGCTGCCTGCCATTGTGTAGGCGGGGTGATCAGGCCGGGATTTGGCGTGATGAAAGGGGTGCATATGCGTCTCTCTCCATGGATGCAGGGACCACTCTTCGGGGCCACCTCAGATTTTGGTCGAACTTAACTACCCCGCGCTCCGCGTCCACTGCCGACGCAGGGGAAAGCGCTAAAAGCTGCGGGTCCAGTAGTGCATCCTGTGAACAATCTTAGGCCCGTCCGGCGTTTCCGGCCAGTCGAAATGACTAAGGGCGCCAGCGAGCTGCTTGTAGCCACGGGCTGTCCAGAAGGAATCGAGTGGGCTGTATCCATCCGGACGAAGGGGATGATCGGCCGGCCGTTCAACCGCACAGAAACACGCCCGCTTGTAGCCAAGCGCGAGGGCATGGGCTTCACGGGCGTCAAAGAAGGCGTGCCCGATGCCTTCGCCGCGATAGGCGGGCAGGAGCACCGACTCGCCAAAATAGAAAGTCGTTGTCAGGTCAATCCCGGCATCAACAAGCGGCTCGGCAAATTCGACGTGATGCCCGGTGAGCGCTGATCCTGTCGCGCAGCCGACAATCGCGCCGTCGGCATTCGTTGCGGTCACGATGAGTGCGTCGGGGGCTTTTGAGAATGTGTGCAGGTAGTCGAGTTCATAGCCCTCGCTGCCGGCATAGAGGTAAGGATAGGCGCGGAAGACCTCGATGCGCAGGCGGGCCAGGGCAGGCAGCGCCTGTTCCATTTCCCCACCTGTCAACGCGCGGATTTTCATGACACCTGCCGGATCCATTCCTGAAGATTGTAATAGGTCGTCACGCGCGTGATCTCGTCATCATTGATCTCGAAGAAGGCGCCTGCTGGCAGGCGGTAGTCTTGGCCATGAGCCGGCGGTAGTCCGTCATCGGTTTTCTTGTAGATGCCGTTGACGATGAACTCGGCAGCGGCGCGCGTGCCGTCTGCTGATGTCATGATCGCCATGCCTGTCAGGTTCTCGTCATAGCATTCGTCCATGTGCGCGATGAAGGCCGCGAACTTTTCCTTGCCGCCGCGGCGCACACCCTCGTTCACATCATGGCTCAGCGTATCGCTGACGCACGCGAGCATGCCGTCCCAGTCCTTGGCATTGAAGGCGGAATAGTAGCGGGCAACGAGGTCTGCGGGACTCATGCGTTTTGGTTTCCTGTGCGCGGCAGGCCGGGTGTCCCGGCAAGTTCCGGATGTTGCGAGAGGTAGGCTGCCTTCAGTTCGATCGAGCGGTTATGGTGACCGTCCGGGCTCCATCCCGGCGCATTGATCGCCCGGCGCACCCAGCGGTCTGGCCGTAGGCCGTCCCGCGCACAATCGCGCAGCAGGCCGCCCAGTTCGTGAAAGGCGATGATGAAAGGGTTATAGGTCTGAAGCGGTTTCACGATGCCGTAGACCGGCTTTTCCTGATCGAGTTCGGGCACGAAGGTGCCGAACATCTTGTCCCAGGTGATGAATACGCCGGCATAGTTGGAATCCAGATAGCGTGGATTGGTGGCGTGGTGCACGCGGTGATGCGATGGCGTGTTGAACACAGCCTCGAACCAGCCGGGCATGCGGTCGATGGCTTCTGTATGGATCCAGAACTGATAGATCAGGTTCAGGCCGCCGACGAAGAAAATCACAAAGGGATGGAAGCCGATCAGCACCATCGGTATGCCGACGAGGATCAGGCCGGTGAACGGTCCGAACCAGGGCTGGCGCAGGGCTGTCGTCAGATTGTAATGCGTACTGGAATGGTGCGTGACGTGCTCCATCCAGAACCAGCGCATCCGATGCGCCAGCCTGTGTTTCCAGTAATAGGTGAAGTCATACAGCACAAAGGCCAGCAGGCAGCTCCACCACGTGAAGGGGATGCCGTCGAAGCCCCAGCCCGAGATCATCGAGACGGAGAAATGGTAAGGCCAGGCCAGCATCATCAACCAGATCGTGACCATGCCTGTGAGCGTGTTGACCACGACATTCCCAATGCCCATGGCCATCGACGCGACAGCGTCTTTTGTTTCGTATCGCCCCTTGGCGCGCCCGGTGCGCACGGCCCACCATTCCCAGATGACCGAGATCAGGAAGACGGGTGCCGCGAGCGTCGTCGGCTGTATCGTGGCGAGCCATTCCGGCATTATTTGGGGGCCGCTATGATGGCGCCATCCTGCTTGTAGACGTGTCCGTCCTTCATGATGAAATCGACCTGTTCAAGGATTGAAATGTCCTTGAGGGGATCCCCGCTGACGGCGACCATGTCTGCCGCGCAACCGACATCCAGACAGCCGAGCATGCCGGTCCTGCCAAGTGCGTCTGCGGCGCTGGACGTCGCGGCGGTGATTGCCTGCAGCGGTGTCATGCCGAACTGGACCATGCGCGAGAACTGTTTCGGGTTGTCACCATGCGGATAGACGCCTGAGTCCGACCCGAACACCATCTTCACGCCAGCCTTGTTGGCGGCGGTGAAGCTGGCGCGCTGGATCTTGGAAATCTCCCGCTCCTTGTCCATGGATTCGGGCAGGACGCCATTCTTCTCGCCTTCGGCCAGCGTGTATTCGGTGTTGTAAATGTCCATCGAGAGATAGGCACCTTTTTCCTTGGCGAGCGCGATCGTCTCGTCATCGAGGATGCTGGCATGTTCGATCGTGTCGACCCCGGCGAGCAGGGCATTGCGGATGCCGACGGTGCCGTGCGCGTGGCTGGCGACCTTCAGGCCGCGTGCGTGCGCTTCGTCGACAGCCGCGGTGAGTTCTTCAAGCGTGCCTTGGGCCGCGCCGAGGGACGTTCCCTTCGAGAACACGCCGCCGGTGGAGCAGGTCTTGATGAGATCGACGCCATACTTGATGTTCTCGCGCACCTGCGCCCGCATTTCCCACGGGCTGTTGGCCACGCGCTCGCCCTTCAGGGCGTATTCCGAGGGCAAAAGGTTGCGGTCTGAGCAATGCCCGCCGGTGATGCCCACGGGCGGGCCGGACACGTACATGCGCGGGCCCGGCACTTCGCCTTCGTTGATCGCGTCACGAAGGGCAACATCGCCATAGCTGCCAGCGCCGACATTGCGGACGGTCGTGAAACCGGCCAGCAGCGTGCGACGCGCATTCTTGACGCCCTTGATGGCGTGACGTTCGTCAGAGAGAGCCAGCGAGGCATAGCCGCCGTCTTCCGGGTCGCTTGTCAGGTGCGTGTGCATGTCGATGAAGCCAGGCAGGATCGTCTCGGATGACAGGTCGATCACGGTGGCGCCGCGAGGCACTTTGAGTGCGCTCTGGGTGCCGGTCGCCGTCACCTTGCCCTCGTCGACCACCAGGGCGACGTCTTTCAGGACTTTACCGGTTACGGGATCAACAAGGCTGCCGGCCTTGACGTAGACCGGAGCCGCCTGGGCGGCGGCGCCTGCAACGAGGAGGGCGGTCGATAGGACGAGGGCGCGGGAAAACAGCATGGGAAGGCCTTTTTCAGGTAGGATTCGGGCCGACTATCAGGGCCAAATTGCCGGGCGGTCAACCCGGGCACCGCTTTCCCCTGCGACGCGCTTGACCTGAGGCCTCTGGCAGGCAGTGTGTGGCCAGCAATTGCCCAAAGGGAGATACAACATGGCACAGCCAAAACAGTTCGAGCAGATTATCCTGGATATCGAGGATGGCGTTGCCATTCTGACGCTCAACCGCCCCGAAAAGATGAACGCCTTCACGGGCAAGATGATGTACGAAATGATCGAGGCGTTCGACATCACGGACGCCGACGACAGCGTGCGCGCCGTCATCGTGACCGGCTCGGGCGACCGCGCTTTCTGCGCGGGTGCAGACCTCTCCGAGGGCGCCAAGACGTTCGATTATGATGCGCGCGCCACGACCGGCGAAGAAGGCCGCTCACAGGACGTCGACATTCAGCGTGACGGTGGTGGCCGTGTGACCCTGCGTATCTTCAACAGCCTGAAGCCCGTGATCGGCGCCATCAATGGCGCGGCTGTGGGCATCGGTGTGACGATGCAGCTGCCCATGGACATCCGCATCGCGTCAGACAATGCGCGCTTCGGCTTCGTGTTCAACCGCCGCGGCATCAACCCGGAAGCAGCCTCCAGCTGGTTCCTGCCGCGCCTCGTCGGCATCCAGCAGGCGCTCGCCTGGTGCTATTCCGGCCGTGTGTTCCCGGCGTCTGAAGCGCTTTCCGGCGGCCTCGTGCTGTCCGTGCACCCGCAGGCCGAACTGCTCGACGTCGCCAAGGCCATGGCGCGGGAGATTGCCGACAATACGGCTGCGGTCTCCACGTCGCTGACCCGTCAGATGATGTGGCGCATGCTGGGCGCCAGCCATCCAATGGAAGCGCACATCGTCGATTCCGCCGCGATCTACTCGCGTGGCAAGACGCCGGACGCAAAAGAGGGCGTCATGAGCTTCCTCGAGAAGCGCAAGCCGGAATACCCTGTAAAAGTATCCGACGGCATGCCGAACTTCTTCCCCTGGTGGGACGAGCCTGAGTTCGAGTGGATCGGCGGCAAGGACTAACCGCCATGACGCCGGAATTCCAGTTCGTTGAAACCAATGGCGTAAAGATCCGTGTGGCCGTGGCGGGGGAAGGGCCTTTGGTCGTTCTCGTGCACGGCTTCCCGGAGAGCTGGTATTCCTGGCGTCACCAGATCGAGGGCCTTTCGAAGGCGGGCTACCGTGTCGCGGCGCTGGACGTACGCGGCTATGGTGGCTCTGACCGGCCACATGCCGTTGAAGCCTATGACATGGAAAGCCTCACCGGCGATGTGGCAGGTGTGGCGAAGGCCCTTTCGCCGGGCGAGAAGGCTGTGGTCGTCGGCCATGACTGGGGATCGCCGATTGCCTGGAATACGGCGCGGCTGCATGCGGATACGTTCCGTGCTGTGGCGGGCCTCTCCGTGCCCTACATCCCACCGGGCGAGATCGTGTTCATTGATGCGGTGAAGGCGTTCTTCACGGCGCGGGGACTGTTCTTCTATCAGGTCTATTTTCAGGATCAGGGCCCACCAGAGGCCGAGCTGGAAAACGACCCGGCCGAAACGATCCGCAAGTTCTACTACGCCATCTCGGGTGACGCGCCCGAGGGCACCTGGCCCACCGACAAGAAGCATGGCGACACGCTGCTCCACCGCCTGCCGGAGCCGCCCATGCCGCTGCCATGGCTGTCAGAAGAGGATGTCGCCTATTACGACTCGCAGTTCCGCCAGTCCGGCTTTCGCGGTCCGCTCAACCGGTATCGCAACTGGCACCGCGACCATGCTTATCTCACAGGGCATAGCGCGCCGATGACCATCGCCCAGCCATCGCTCTATATTGGCGGCACCAAGGACCTCGTGCTGAAGATGTCGCCGGGCGACATGCTGGCAGCGATGAAGGCGAGCCTTGGCGGCCTGCGCGGCGCGACATTGCTTGAAGGCTGCGGCCACTGGACCCAGCAGGAGCGGCCTGAAGAGGTCAACAAACTCCTCCTGGATTGGCTTAGCGGTCTTTAGCGGCGGTACCATTCCGCATCTCCCCGGTAAAATCTGAAGGGTTCCCGCATGTCGATATGGCGGCAAAGCAATATAGACCTTGATCAAATCACTGCTGCCCAACAGGGCACGATGGGTGGCATCCTCGGGATCACTCTCGTCAGTATCGGCGAAGATACGCTGACGGCACGCATGCCGGTGGATCACCGCACCATCCAGCCCCATGGTCGCCTGCATGGCGGCGCCTCGGTGGCGCTTGCAGAAACGGTCGGTTCGATTGCAGCCAACCTGGTGTTGGAATCCAATGAGAGTGTCGGCGTCGGCCTCGAGATTAACGCCAACCATGTGCGTCCGGTGAAAGAGGGTTTCGTCTTTGCCACTGCCAAGGCGGAGGCGCTCGGGCGCACAACCCAGATCTGGACGATCCGCATCACCGACGAATCCGATCGGCTGGTATGCCTCTCGCGCTTCACGGTCGCCGTGATCCCCGCCAAAAGAGCGTAATGGGGACGGCGACCGCGGTATATCGCTGAGCTGATGCGCTAGAAGTTCACGCGGTTGGAAAGTGCCCCATCGACGATGAGATTGGAGCCCGTGGTGTAGGAAGACAGGGGACTTGCCAGGAAGACGGCCGCGTTGGCGATCTCCTCCGGCGTGGCGCAGCGGCCCATCGGGTTGCGGGAATTGGCCTGTTTGAAGAAGTCCGGCTGGTTTTTCTCGACCATGTGCCAGATGCCACCTTCGAAATAGACCATGCCGGGCGACACGGTGTTCACGCGCAGGCCGATGCTGGCATGCTGGCGGGCGAGGCCCTTGGCCATGTGGATCAGCGAGGCCTTCACCGGCCCGTAGGCGCCCGGGTTATCGGCCACGGCGGCGGAGATCGATGTGATGATGACGAAGGCCGCGTCGCCATTGGCCTTTGCGGCCTTGGTAAGGAAGGGCGATGCGGCGTCGAATGCATTGACGGCGCCGAGCACGTCCAGTTCGAAATTCTTCTTCCAGGCGTCGGGATCATTGCCCTGTGCCATGGCGCCCGCATTGGACACGAGAATATCGATGCCGCCGAGTTCCTCGCCAGCCGCCTTGATCCACGCCTTCAGCGCAGCGCCATCGGTGATGTCGACTGACCCGCCGGTGGCCTTGATGCCCAGAGCTTCAAGTTCGCTGACGGCTTCAGCCACCTGGTCTGCATGGCGCGCGCAGATGGCGACATTTGCGCCTTCGCCTGCGAGTGTGTCGGCGATCGACCGGCCAATGCCGCGTGTGCCGCCGAGGATGACGGCGTTCTTGCCCTTGAGTTTGAGGTCCATGGTTTTTCTCCCTGTCTGCCCGCCATGATAGGCCGGTGCTTTGGGGCGTAGTGTGGCTTGTCTGGGCGCATATTCCAACTGCCCTTGCGTCGCGACTTGCCATTGGCCCGGCTGGCTGCTTGATGGGGGCATGCAGACACTTCTTCCCATTGCTACCGAGATCGGCGCCCGCCTCAAGGCGCGCGGCGAGACTGTTGGTATTTCCGAATCCTCGACAGGCGGTCTGATCTCGGCCGCACTCCTGTCCGTGCCGGGTGCCTCAGCCTATTATCGCGGCGGCGGCGTCATCTACACGCCACAGGCCTTTCGCGGCCTTATGGGGCTTGATCGCTCGGTGATGACCGATGGCATGCGCTCGTCCACCGAGCCCTATGCGCGCCTCATGGCCCGGACGATACGCGAACGCCTTCAGGCGGACTGGGGGCTTTGCGAGACAGGCGCCTCAGGCCCGGGCGGCAATGGCTATGGCGATGCATCCGGGCACACCTGCGTGGCGCTTGTCGGCGAAAAAGGACTGGAAATCTCCCGCACGCTTGAGACGGGCCTTGATGACCGCGTTGAAAACATGCGCCTCTTTGCCCTCGAAGCGTTGGAACTGCTCCACGCAGCCCTCGACTGAGCGGGGCGACGCCGGGTCATCCACGTAGTTTCCCGGATAGGCCGCAGCGAGCGGAAAGTCCGTAATGGCGCTCTGTCCTCAGTAGAGGGAGAGCGACATGGATGGCAGTTTTCAGATCGAGGCAGCAAGGTCTCACTACGCGAAAAGCGGCGCTGCCGACGCAGCTTTTCGGGCCGAGGTAGATGATTTTCTAGATACAGCGCTGACGGATGAATTGCGCGCAGCTGGCCGGGCCACAACAGGCCTGAAATCGTCGCCCGAAGCCTGCGCGGCATGGCGAGCCATATTGCTCGAACGCGGATGGGTTGCGCCGTCCTGGCCAATTGAGCATGGCGGCGCTGGCTGGAGTACAGCGCAGAGGCTTTATTTTGAAAATGCGAGCGCGGCACGGGATGCGCCTATCCTGCAATCATCCGGCATCCGCACCATCGGCCCGCTGATCATTGCCGAGGGCACACAGGCGCAGAAGGACCGTTACCTACCGCCCATCCTCAGTGGCGCGCACGAATGGTGTCAGGGCTTTTCCGAGCCACAGGCAGGGTCGGACCTGTCCGCCCTGTCGCTGCGGGCTGAACGGGATGGCGATGATTTTATCCTGACGGGATCAAAGCTCTGGACCAGTTTTGCCAATTACGCGACGCACATGTTCTTGTTGGCCCGTTCCGACCCGGCTTCGTCGGCAGGACATGGCCTTGTGTTCCTGCTCGTCGAAATGGACCAGCCGGGAATCGAGGTGCGCCCCATTCGCTTCATTGATGGCGCGTGCGAGACTAATGAAATCTTTTTCAATGGCGTCCGGACGCCAGCCGCTGATCGCATTGGCGACGTTGGGGATGGCTGGAAGGCTGCGAAGCGGCTGATGGAGATTGCACGCTCCAACAACACAACGACGGGGCTGCTCCGCCGCGCCGTGCGTGCTGCACAACAGGGCGCTGCCGCGGCAGGCGCCGTGGACGATGAAATGCATGCGCGTCTTGCTAGCCTGGTGCTGCGTCTTGATGCATTCGAGGCGCTTGAGGCACATGTGGCCGCAGGTGGCATCGCGATCGGCCCGGCACCGGCGACCTCGGCACTAAAACTGATGGCGACGGAGCTGCATCAGGCCATCACGGAAATTGGCCTGGAAGTGGCGCCGCACACGGCTTTTGCGCAGGAAAAATATTTCGCCACCCGCGCCGCCACCATCTATTCAGGCACGAGCGAAGTGCATCGCAATATTATGGCCCGTGCGATCGGTTGCCCCTAGATCATGCTTCGCTGGCTCAGAGGCCCTGCGCCTTGACCTTGTCTCGCCCGGCCTTCTTTGCCTCGTAAAGGTACTTGTCGGCTTGCTCGATCAGCTCGCGCATGGTCATGCCCGCGTCCAGCCGCGCCACGCCGAAGGAGGCTGTTATCCGCGCAATCCGTGTCGGATCGCCCTCCACCGGGACTTCGGCATTCTTCAGCTCGCTTTTTATGGCGACGAGCAGGTTGTAGGCAGACACAACATCTGTCTGTGGAAGGATGATGCCGAATTCCTCGCCGCCGATGCGGGCAACCATGTCATTGCCCTTGATGTTGCCTTTTATGCAGTGGGCAAACATCTTCAGTACGGAATCGCCGGTCTGGTGGCCGAAGGAATCATTGACCTGTTTGAACAGGTCAATATCGGCCATGGCGAGACAGAGTTTGCCGCCTGAAGCGATGGCGTGGTCGATCTCTTCCTGGAGCCGGTCATCGAACGCGCGGCGGTTGGCAATCGCTGTGAGGGGATCACGCATGCATTGATTGCGGACTTCCTCCAGTTCCTTGTGCAGGGTGGCCAACTGTTTCTGGGACTCGCTGAGGCCCTGGCTCAATTCCTTTGTCGCATCGATCATGCGTCGGTTATCGCTAACAAGGCGTGAGACGAGGGAAGCAAGCCCGCCGCCTGCGGCTGCAATTGGAAGCTTTGTTTCGACATCGTTGAGAGAGGCCTGAAACGAGACATTGCTCGACACGCTCTGCTCGATGATGCCGAGCACGCTTTCGATTTCCTTTTCGATTGCCCCGCCAATGGTCTGCGTGGCGGCCTGGCCAGCATCGGGCAGCAGCAGCTCCTGATGAAGGGTCTCGATGTCAAACGGTGTAAGGGCGGACTGATTTGCCAGCAATGTATCGATGCGTTCGACAATGCGTTCATCTTCACCCGCAGCATAAGCATACCACAGCGCATAGGCTTGTGGATCTGGCGGTGTGCTGTGGCGTTCGATCAGTTCGAATGCTCTACCCGCATTCTGATAGACTGCGATCGCTTCCTTCGAGGCGCCGGAAGACGCTGGAATGTCATCCTCGCTCGCATGCGCGCTATGTATCACTTTGCGTCCCCACGACTGTGCTATTAACCATAGTGTGTTTACTGGCGCATATTTTATGTCAGGTTAATAGCCTTAAGCCGCAATTTTCGGAAAAACTGATTTAGTTGTCGCGCTTTAAGGCACTAGTTGCCAGCTTGGCGCGCTAACGTAGAATTCAGCAAAGTGCCGTCTTCCTTGTAGAAAGGTTCCGGTGGCCAAGCGTCGAGGAGCTCAAGGACTGTTTCGCTTGGCCTGCAGAGTTTGACACCGCGGGGTGAGCAGACGATCGGCCGATTGACCAGGACCGGATGCTGCAGCATTGCGTCCAATATCGCCTCATCAGAGACATCAGGCGCAAGCAGTCCGAGATCTGCAGCGGGCGACTTTGTCTCTCGCAAGGCCTTGCGTGGCGTCAGATCAGCAGCAGCCAACAAGGCGAGCAGTTGGGATCGTGTCCATCCCTCGGTGAGATACGCGACGATAACGGGCGTGTATCCGGCTGCCTCAATGATAGCGAGAACATTGCGTGAGGTTTCGCAATCAGGATTATGGTGAATGACAATCATCGCATGCTCACGTGTTCGGTGGAAAATGTGTGCGCGTGGCGTTGGCGAATGCGACGAGTGAAAGCATGACAGGCACCTCCACCAGAACACCTACGACGGTAGCCAGTGCCGCGCCGGAGTTTAGGCCGAACAGGCTGATGGCAACAGCGACAGCAAGCTCGAAAAAGTTCGATGTTCCGATCATGGCACATGGCGCTGCAATGTTGTGCGGCACCTTCCAGAGCCATGCCGCGCCGTAGCCGAGTGCAAAGATGCCGTAGGACTGGATAAGGATCGGCACAGCGATCAGTGCAATGATCAATGGGCGGTCGAGAATGACCTGTCCCTGAAATCCAAAGAGGAGAACGACTGTTGCGAGCAGTCCTGCAATCGAAGCAGGCTTCATGCGTTCCGTGAACGCCGAAACGGCCTCACGGCCACCCCTCGCGACAAGCAGCTGACGCGCCATGACTCCGGCAAGTAGTGGCAGCAGGACATAGAGGCCTACAGACAACAGCAGTGTTTCCCACGGCACCACAATATCAGTGACGCCAAGCAGGAAGGCGACGATGGGCGCGAATGCAAACACCATGATCGCATCGTTCACGCTGACTTGCGCGAGCGTGTAGTTCGGGTCGCCCTTGGTAAGCTGTGACCACACAAAGACCATGGCAGTGCAGGGCGCGGCGCCCAGGAGGATCAACCCGGCAAGGTAGTCTTCGGCATCGGCTGGCGGGATCAGGGGGGCAAACACGTGCTTGAAGAAGAGAACGCCGAGCGCGGCCATTGTGAACGGCTTGATCAGCCAGTTTACGACGAGCGTGATGATCAGGCCTTTCGGCTTTTCACCGACGCGCTTCAGGCTGCCGAAATCCACACCGATCATCATTGGCCAAACCATGGCCCAGATCAGGACCGCGACCGGAAAATTGACATTGGCGTAAGACAGGTTTGCGAGCGCCGAGAATACCTGCGGGACGACGAGCCCCAGCCCGACACCCGCGCCGATGGCGATTGCCACCCAAACGGACAAGTATCGTTCAAACGCGCCCACAATGGCCCCTCTTCGCTAGCCGCAGCAGGCGATCCTGTCAGTGATTTCGGAGATGGATGCGCAGACTTCCGCGTGGCCCTGGCAGCAGTCTTCCACGAGGTAGACCATCAGGTCCGCCATGGCGTTGAATGCTGCGCGATAGATGATGGATCGACCGTCCCGTGTGCTGGTCACCAGGCCAGCATGAGACAGGATGTTGAGCTGGGACGACAAGGTATTGGCCGCAACGTTCAGTGAGCGCGCAATTTCGCCAGCGCTCATCCCCTCATTGCCGGCGCGCACGAGCAATCGGAACACAGCCAGCCGGTTTGGCTGGGCAAGGGCGGAGAGGCGGCCAACGGCGAGATTCGATTCCATATTTCAACGATAATGGAAATGAGTGGGCGCGGCAAACGCTATCTCGTGGGCTTGTAGTGCGGTGGGGCTAATCTTCCTCGCGCTCGATACCGGCGCGGTCGAGGTTGCCGAAGCGGGTAATGTTCGCATCGAAGGCAAGGTCGACCTTGCCAATCGGGCCGTGGCGCTGCTTGCCGATGATGACTTCGGCAATGCCGTATATCTGGTCCATGCGCGCGCGCCACTGCGTCCATTTCTCATTGGAAGACGGATCATTCGGATCGGCGCCGGGCTCTGAACGCGCGAGATAGTATTCTTCGCGATAGACGAACATGACCACGTCGGCATCCTGCTCGATCGAGCCGGATTCGCGAAGGTCAGACAGTTGCGGGCGCTTGTCGTCGCGCTGTTCAACGGCACGCGACAGCTGCGACAGCGCCAGGATTGGCACGTTGAGGTCCTTGGCGAGCGCCTTCAGCGCGGTGGTGATCTGCGTCACTTCCTGCACACGGTTGGCGTTGGAATTGCCATTGGTGACGGTGATCAGCTGAAGGTAGTCGATCACGATCAGGTCGAGGCCGGCGGAGCGCTGGAGACGCCGCGCCCGCGCCGCAAGCTGGCTGATCGAGATGCCGCCTGTGTCATCGATATAGAGCGGCAGGTTCTGCAGCTCTTCGGTAGCTTCACGCAGGCGTTCAAAGTCCGACTTGTCGAGATCGCCCTGCCGGATGCGGTGGGTCGTGATGCCGGTACGCTCGGCCAGAATACGCGTGGCGAGCTGCTCGTTCGACATCTCGAGCGAGAAGAAGCCCACGACTGCGCCTTCGACGGTTTTCTTGGATCCATCATCCTGCACTTCGGCACGATAAGCCGCCGCCGCATTATAGGCGATGTTGGTGGCGAGCGAGGTCTTACCCATGGATGGGCGGCCGGCGAGGATGAGAAGGTCAGATCGGTGGAAGCCGCCAAGCTTGTCGTCGAGGTCACGCAGCATGGTCGGGATGCCGGCAATCTTGCCTTCGCGCTTGAACGCCGCTTCGGCCGCCTTGAGCGACTCGACAAGCGCTTCGGAAAAGCTGGTGAAGCCACGCCCTGTGGAGCCGCGCTCGGCGAGATCGAACAGCTGGCGCTCGGCCAGCTCGATCTGGCGGGCGCCGTCTTCGTCCGGGCCGGGCGTCAGCGCGCGACCCTTCAGTTCGCTACCGATATCGACCAGTGAGCGGCGCATCGCCAGGTCGCGGATCATGTAGGCATAGTCGGACACTTCCGGCCCGAACGCCGCGCTGTCCAGCAACTGTTCCAGATAGCGCGCGCCACCGATCTCGGTCAGCTTTTCGGCTTTCTCGAAATGCTCGCGCAGGGTCACGCCATCGGCAACCCGGCCCTGCTGGATCATGGTCGCAGCGACGTCGTAAAGCTCCTGGTGAGCGGGGGCGTAGAAGTCGGACGGACGCAGGATATCGGCGACCCGCTGATAGGCGTTGTTGTCGAACAGGATCGCGCCCAGCACAGCGGCTTCGGCCGAAAGGTTGTTCGGCGCCGTCAGCGTATGTTCGGAGGAATGATCGTCGAGAGGCATGCGTTAATCATACCCTAAATGGTGCGGGAAAGCGCGCGTCACCGGCAGCCTAATTACCGGCGTTCCCGGTTTGGTCGATTCGACTCACAAAAAAGCCGCAGCTGTGGATAGCTGCGGCTTTCTGAATTGATTTCGCTGTCGCGAGAGGACTAGTCCTCGTCGTCCGAACCGCCGATCATGTCGGACAATTCGGCCGCAGCTTCTTTCAGCTCGCTGGCTTGTTCGCTGGCGTAGGCGGCGTTGGCTTCCTGCAGGGACGCAACAATGTCCTCGCCTTTTTCCTGACGCTCGGCTTCTTCCGTCGAACGGGCAACGTTGGCCTGAACGGTGACGGTGACTTCCGCATGAAGGCGGATCTGCACTTCATAAAGGCCGATGGCCTTGATCGGCTTGTCGAGGCGCACGCCGCTAAGCGGAACCTTGTAACCGGCCTGGTTGGCAGACTCGGCAACATCACGCGCGGTGACCGAACCGAAGAGCTGGCCGGTATCGCCAGCCTGGCGGATCATCGTGAAGGCCTGGCCTTCAAGTTTCTCTGCTTCGGTCTGGGCGGCCGCACGGGCCGTTGCGTTGCGCTGTTCAATGACGTCACGCTCGGCTTCGAACCGCGCACGGTTCTTGTCGTTTGCGAGAAGCGCTTTGCCTTGCGGGATAAGGAAGTTGCGTGCGAAGCCGTTTTTCACGGAGACTTCGTCTCCGATCTTTCCAAGGCGCTCGACGCGTTCAAGAAGGATCACTTGCATGGTTGTGTCTCCTACTTCACTTCAAACGGAAGCAGGGCCAGCATGCGGGCGCGTTTGATCGCCTGTGCAAGCTTGCGCTGGTTCTTGAGGTTGACGGCCGTGATACGGCTGGGCACGATTTTCCCTTTTTCAGAGATGTAGCGCTGCAGCAGTTTCACGTCTTTGTAATCGATTTCCTGGGCGTGTTGACCGGTAAACGGGTCGACCTTGCGGCGACGACCGAATGGGCGACGGGCAGGAATGTTCGTGATGTTCAGTTTCTGAGCCATTTGATGTCCTTTCCTGTCCTAGTCGCGACGGCGTTCTTTGCGCGACAGGACAGCCGAAGGCTCGTCACTGTGCGACTCGACGCGGATCGTCATGTAACGCATCACGTCGTCGGAAATGCGCAGGCGGCGTTCCAGTTCGTGGATCGCTTCGGCAGGACCGTCGATGTTAAGGAGCGAATAATGCGCCTTGCGTTGTTTCTTGATCGGATAGGCAAGGTTGCGCAGGCCCCAATATTCGGTGCGGCCGACAGTTGCGCCTTTTTCCTTGAGGAAGCCGGACAGTTCTTCGACAAATGTGTCGACCTGTGCCGGCGAAATGTCAGGTCGTGTGATCACGACATGCTCATATAGTGCCATGTTTTTATTCCCAAAAATGAGGGGTGCGGCGCTCGGCAGGGGGAAACTGCCCAGCGATGGCCCCTCTTCGTCCGGCTCATTCCGGGCTATTGAGGACCGCATCCCTGCGTGTGAAGGCGCGTCTTAAGCCTAAAATAGCGCAGATTTCAAGCGCTTGCTTACATTCGCGAGCGCCATTAGGCACGACGGAAAATCCGGAGGAACAGATAATGACAGGACTGGCATTCATATTCCCGGGCCAGGGCAGTCAGGAGATCGGCATGGGAAAGGCGCTCGCAGACGCTTTCCCGGCGGCAAAAGCAGTCTTCGCAGAGGTGGATGACGCGCTTGGCCAGAAGCTGTCGGACCTGATGTGGAACGGCGACATTGCCGATCTGACACTCACCGCGAACACACAGCCCGCGCTTATGGCGCATAGCGTGGCGGCCATGCGCGCGCTTGAGGCGGAATTTGGCCTCTCTGCCGCAGATGCCATGTTTGTGGCAGGCCATTCGCTGGGTGAGTATTCGGCGCTGGCCTCGGCCGGTGCGATCAGCCTGTCTGATACGGCACGTCTCCTGCGTATTCGCGGCAATGCCATGCAGGGCGCCGTCGCGCCGGGCGAGGGTGCGATGGCGGCCCTTCTGGGGGCTGACGTCGCCCAGGCTGAAGCCGCTTGCGTCGCAGGCCGCGAGACCGGCGGCGTATGCGAACTCGCCAATGACAATGCGCCCGGGCAGCTGGTGCTTTCCGGCTCACAGGCAGCCATTGAAGCGGCCTGTGCCTACGCAAGGGAGAATGGCGTCAAGAAGGCCATGACGCTCAACGTCTCTGCGCCTTTCCATTGCTCGCTGATGCAGCCGGCAGCCGATGCCATGGCCGAGGCCCTTAAAGCCATCGAGATCAAGGCGCCTGTCGTGCCTGTCGTCGCCAATATCTCTGCCTCGCCAACATCTGACCCGGCAACGATCCGTCAGAACCTGGTCGATCAGGTCACCGGCCGCGTGCGCTGGACGGAAAGCGTCCAGTTCATGGTCGGCAACGGCGTTACCACTACGGGCGAGGCTGGCGCCGGCAAAGTGCTGACCGTCATGCAGCGCCGCATCGAAAAATCACTGAACGGCTTCACGCTCGGCACGCCCGAGGATCTTGAAGCCTTCGCAGCAGCCATCAAGGGAGAAGCCCATGTTTGATCTCACCGGTCGTACGGCCCTGGTTACCGGCGCATCGGGCGGCATTGGCCGTGCCATCGCCACAGCGCTGTCCGAGGCGGGCGCCAAGGTTGCCCTCTCAGGGACGCGTGAGAGCGTTCTGGAGGAGGTCGCAGGCACCCTGAAGGGTGAAAGTGCCATCGTCACGTGCAATCTCTCTGACGCTGAGGCTGTCGATGGTCTCGTGGGCCGGGCCGAAGCGGCCGTGGGTCCACTTGATATCCTTGTCGCGAATGCCGGCATCACACGTGACAAATTGCTTATCCAGATGAAGGATGAGGACTGGAATGATGTGCTGCAGGTGAACCTTGGCAGCTATTTCCGCCTCACAAAGACCGCCGTGCGGGGCATGATGAAGCGCCGCTACGGCCGCATCATTGGAATCACATCGGTTGTCGGGGTCACCGGAAATCCCGGCCAGACAAATTATTGTGCCTCCAAGGCCGGCATGATCGGGTTCACCAAATCCATCGCGCAGGAAGTCGCCAGCCGGGGCATCACCGCCAACACGATTGCTCCCGGATTCATCGAATCACCGATGACGGATGGCCTGCCAGAAGCGCAGAAAACCGCGCTATTGGGGCAGATCCCTTCGGGCCGTCTGGGACAGGGGGCAGACATCGCTGCAGCCGCAGTGTATCTTGCTTCCAGCGAGGCAGCTTACGTTACGGGGCAAACGCTACATGTAAACGGCGGTATGGCAATGATCTGATTTCGCTACAGTAACCGTTGCGACTAGGGCTTGGCGCTTTCGCCAAGGGTGTGCTAGGCGCAACACAATGGTTCAGAAATGAGCCGGCTATCGGGCATATCTAGAGAGGTATTCATGTCTGACGTTCTTGAGCGTGTTAAAAAAATCGTAGTCGATAATCTCGACGTGGATGCTGACAAAGTTGTTGAGAGCGCAAGCTTCATCGACGACCTCGGCGCTGACTCGCTGGACCTGGTCGAACTGGTCATGGCCTTTGAAGAAGAATTCAACATCGAGATCCCAGACGATGTGCAGGAATCCATCCGCTCCGTTGGCGATGCGGTGACTCACATTAAAGCCCACATCTAAATAGGGCTGATACTGCATGTCTGACCGCCGCGTTGTCATAACGGGTATCGGGATTGTCTCTCCGCTCGCTTTCGGGCGCGAGGCAACCTGGGAACGCCTGATTGCTGGAAAATCCGGAGCGGGACGCATCGACGTCTTCGATCCGGAAGATATGCCGTGCAAGATTGCATTCCAGGTACCTTGGACCAACGGACGCGGCGGTGGGACAGGCGACCCCCATGCGTTTGATCCGGACAAGTTTGTCTCCCCCAAGGAGCTGCGTCGGATCGACGAGTTCATTCTCTACGCCATTGCGGCGGCTGAAGAAGCTGTCGAGGATGCCGATTGGCGTCCACAGGACGAAGAGAGCAAGGAACGCACGGGTGTGATGATCGGATCCGGCATCGGCGGCCTTGAATCCATCTACAATACGGCTGTCACCCTGCACGAGCATGGCCCGCGCAAGGTGAGCCCGTTCTTCATTCCTTCTGCTCTGATCAACCTTGCTTCCGGCCAGGTCTCGATCAAGCACGGCTTCAAGGGCCCCAACCACGCGGTCGTGACGGCCTGCGCCACCGGCGCACATGCCATCGGTGACTCCGCGCGCCTCATCAAGTTCGGCGATGCCGACGTGATGCTGGCAGGTGGTTCTGAAGCTGTTATCGGACGCATCGCCATTGCTGGCTTCTGCGCCGCAAAAGCAATGTCCACAGCCTTCAATGATACGCCCGAGAAGGCCTCACGACCTTACGACAAGGATCGCGACGGCTTTGTCATGGGTGATGGCGCTGCAGTTCTCGTGCTCGAAGAGTACGAGCACGCCAAGGCGCGTGGCGCAAAGATCTATGCCGAAGTGTCCGGCTACGGTCTCACCGGCGACGCCTATCACATCACGGCCCCTGCAGAGGGCGCCGAAGGCGGCTATCGTGCCATGAAAATGGCCCTTAAAAATTCCGGGATCGATCCCACTGAAGTCGATTACATCAACGCACACGGCACTTCGACACCGAAGGGTGATGAGGGCGAAGCCGGCGCTGTCGAGCGGGCCTATGGCGATCACGCCAAGAACCTCTCCATGTCGTCGACCAAGTCAGCCGTCGGGCACCTTCTGGGCGCTGCGGGTGCGATCGAGACCGCGTTCTGCGCGCTGGCCATCCGCGACCAGATCATGCCGCCGACGCTGAACCTCGACAATCCGAGCTTCGAGACTCCGATCGACCTCATTCCCCACAAGGCCAAGAAGGGCCGCGTGCGGGCTGCGATGTCGAACAGTTTCGGATTTGGCGGCACTAATGCGTCGCTTGTCATCCGGGAAGTGAAATAGGCCACTATCGCCGGGCAGGGGCGGGCATGTAGGCTGGCATTGCCAGATTCGTGTGAGGCGTTTCATGAAGTTCATCCGAGCCCTGTTGTCACTTATCGTGGCTGTCGTAATCCTTACAGCGGCTGTCGCCGGTGCAGGCTGGATCTGGCTCGGCAATGAAGTCGCCAAGGATGGCCCGTCTTCCGCTGAAACCCTGTTTGTCGTGGAGCCTGGCGAAGGCTTTTCCACGGTCTCGACGCAACTTGAGAAGGACGGGGTCATCCGCTCGGCCTGGCTGTTGCGTCTAAAGGTTCGCATTGATGGCACCGAGGGTGCGCTCAAGTCCGGTGAGTTCGTCATTGAGCCGCAGGCCAGCATGGGCGAAATCCTGGAAATCCTCATCGAGGGCAAGGCCGTGATGCACAAGATCACGCTGCCTGAGGGCCGGACCACGGCGCAAATTCTGCGCCTTATCGAAGCCGACAATGTGCTGATCGGGCCGATGCCCGAACTCCCTGTGGCCGAAGGCAGCCTTCTTCCTGACACATATCTCTTCCATCGCGGCATGACGCGCGCCAAGCTGATCACGCAGATGGCCAAGGCGCAGGATGATTTGTTGGCAGAGTTGTGGCCGACGCGTCAGGAGGGCCTGCCGATCACCACGCCGCAGGAAGCCGTCATCCTCGCCTCAGTCGTCGAGAAAGAGACTGGAAATGCCGCTGAGCGGCACGAAGTCGCCGCCCTGTTCGTTACCCGCATGAAACGTGGCATGCGGCTGGAGAGCGATCCAACGATCATCTATGGCGTGTCGCAGGGCGAGCCGCTCTACAACAAGGCTGGCAAGCGCCGCACGCTGCTGCGGTCTGAAATCGACCGCAAAACCGACTGGAACACTTACCAGATCGACGGCTTGCCCAAGACTCCCATCTGCAATCCAGGCCGTGACGCGATTGCCGCAGTGCTCGACCCGCCGGAAACGGAGTACATCTTCTTCGTCGCAGACGGCAAAGGGGGGCATCTCTTCGCCAAGACGCTGGCCGAGCACAATCGCAATGTGGCTGCCTATCGGAAATATGAGCGCGGCGAGATCGCGCGGGAAAGGGCTGAAAATGAGTGAACTGTCCGGCATGACCGGCTTCGCCCGCGTTGCGGGTGATGCGCCTTGGGGCAGCTGGGCCTGGGAAGCCAAGAGCGTGAACGGGCGCAGCCTTGATGTGCGCGTAAATACGCCGCCGGGTTTTGACGGGCTGGAGCGCACGGTCAAGGCGGCGGCTTCCAAACTGTTCAATCGCGGCTCGCTGCAGGTGTCGCTACGAATCGATATGAGCGCGGGAGACGAGAAAGTCACCGTCAACGAGCCGCTCCTGACGGCGCTGACCGATGCGGCGCAGGCGATCCATGGCGTAGGCCTATCAGGCGAAGCCATCGCGACGCTGATGACGCTGAAGGGCGTTGTCGAAACGGGCGGCAGCTCGCTGCGCGAACTGGCGCAGGACGAAGCCGTGATCGCAGCGCTGACCAAAGCAGCCGAGACTGCGCTTGCTGAGCTGGCTGCGGCGCGCCTCGCGGAAGGCAGCTCACTCAAGGCGCTTCTGACGGGCCTTGTGGGCGAGATGGAAGGCTTTGCGGCCAGCGCGGCCAAACTGGCCGAGGGCCAGCCCGCGCTGCTGAAGGCGCGCCTCACCAAACAGCTTGATGAACTCGATGCCGAGGGCCGCGTCGATGCGGACCGTGCGGCGGTGGAGATCGCTCTCAGCGCCGCGAAAGCCGACGTGCGCGAGGAGCTGGACCGGCTGTCCGCGCACTTCATTGGCGCACGGGAATTGCTGGCGGCGGGCTCGCCTGCAGGCCGCAAGATCGACTTTCTGGCACAGGAACTCAACCGCGAAGCCAACACACTTTGCTCGAAATCTGTCAGCCTCGATTTGACGAATGCCGGTCTCGGCCTCAAAGGGGTGATTGACCAGTTCAAGGAGCAGGCCGCGAATGTCGAATGAGCAAATGGGAAAGCGCCGGGGGCTGATGCTCGTCCTGTCGAGCCCGTCGGGTGCAGGCAAGACGACGCTGTCGCACATGCTGTTGAACGAGTTCGAGGACGTGAACCTTTCAGTTTCCGCCACGACGCGGAAACCGCGCCCGAACGAGCAGGAAGGCGCGCATTACCACTTCAAATCCGTTGAGGATTTCAAGGCCATGATTGCGGGCCGTGAATTCCTTGAATGGGCGCACGTGTTCGACAAGTATTACGGCACACCACGCGCCGACACAGTCGCCAAACTGGAAAGCGGCGAGGACATCCTGTTCGACGTCGACTGGCAGGGCGCCGATGCGCTGCACGACCAGATGCCGAATGACGTGGTCTCCGTGTTCATCCTGCCGCCAAGCATCGAAGAGCTGGAAGCACGCCTCGCTGCCCGCGAGGGCTCGACACCTGAAGATGTTGCGCGCCGTATGGTGGATGCGCGCCGCGAGATCATGCACTGGCGCCGCTATGACTATGCCATCGTCAATGACAACCTTGACGAAGCATACCAGCGCCTGCGACGCATCCTGCTGGTGGAGCGCCTGAAACGGCTGCGCCAGCTGGACCTAGAAGACCATGTCCGCCGCCTCCTTGGTGAGGCCTGAGACAACCGATCCGTTTAGCCGTTTTTGCAAGTCCTCCCGGAAAGGGCCAGCGCATGACGAATGATAATGAACCTCAGACTGGTGGCCATTCGCATGAGCCCCCGGCCCCTCCGCCACGCCCAAAGGCAAAGCGGGTCTGGCTGCTATGGCTGCTCCCCTTTGCCGGGGTTGTCCTGATCGCCTGGTATGTGCTGCGCGGCGGGCTCGACCGGTCGCATACATTCGAGGAAGTGACGGATATCGTGGTCGAGCCGTTCGACGGCAAACCCTAGCCGACCTTTCCCTGCATCCCGGCCTCTGACGGGACATCTGGTGCGCACCGTATGGAAGCAAAGGTATCGCTACGCGCGGGCCTGCCCTAGGCTTGAGGTTCCTGAAACCAGACGGCTGGGATACGCGCGATGCTTGAGTACACTGTGACGGCGAGGCGCGTCGATGCGCATGGCAGCGAGGCGCGGGCGAAAGAGGCCGTGCTGGTGATTGATACAGACCTCAAGGGGCGGCTCGACGCGTTCAATCCGGCGGAACTGTTACTGGCATCTGTGGCTGCCTGCATGCTGAAAGGCGTGGAGCGCGTGACGCCGATGCTCGAATTCCAGCTTCGCGGCATCGAAATCAGCCTGCACGGCATGCGCCAGGATGCACCGCCGAAAATGGTGTCCATTGCCTATGAGATTGTGGTGGACAGTGACGAGACGGATCACCGGCTTGAGTTGCTGCACAAGAACGTCCGGAAATTCGGCACGATATCGAATACGGTGGCAGAGGCACTGGACCTGTCTGGAACGCTGACGCGCAAGGCGTAGCAGTACTGGCGCCATCGGGAGAAGCGCATCCCCCTCATCGCTGGGCGACAGGGGGATGGCTTTAGATCGTTTCAGGCCTGGATCATTCCGGGTCGGTTGCGTCTTCGGCAGCGTCGTGAACGGCGTCGACAGGGTCTGTGTTTTCATTGCCCGTCACTTCGTCGATCGCTTCGCCGGCATTTTCGAGCATGCCGTCATCGTGGTCGACCTCACCTGTTACGGCTTCCTCAATGGCGGAATCCATCTTCTCGCCTGTCTTCTCGGCACTCGAATTCTCGCCACATGCGGCCAGCATGAGAAGGCCGGCCAGCATCAGGCCTGTCGTTTTCAATTTCCGCATTTTACTGCTCCTGTTGTATTCTTCAGATCGTAGGACAGGGACGCATGTCCCCGGAGCCCGGTCCTGCCTGCGATGGCGAGCGTGGACTGCCGCGAGCATGATCGCATCGCCGTCGATTCGCAATGTCTGGTCGAAATGCGCGCTAAGCGAGGCTGGCTGCCAGTCGCCTGAAGTCAGCCTGCGTCAGCGTCTCCGCCCGCGCGGTTGGGTCGATGTCGACGCTCTGGAGCCATTCTTCGGCTTTGAAACCGCGCTTCTTGGCGAAGGGCTTCAGGGCTGCGCGCATCATCTTGCGGCGCTGGCCGAAGGCGGCGCCGGTGATCTGTTCGAGCAGGTCGATATGCTGGAAGCGCTGTTCGGCGGGCAGGGGCTCGAGCACGGCGACGGCGCTGTCGACCTTGGGCGGGGGCGAAAAGGCACCGGGCGGCAGCGTGAAGGAGATGTAGGGGCGCGTGGCAGACTGGGCGAGCACGGCGAGGCGGCCGTAATGATCTGTGTCCGGTGCAGCGCAGATGCGCTCAGCGACTTCCTTCTGGAACATCAGCGCCATCTCGCCACGCCAGTCACCGGCCTTGAGCCAGCCGACAAGGAGGGGCGTGCCGACATTGTAGGGCAGGTTGGCAATGATCATCGCAGGCTGCGTGGCGCCAGCGTCCTCGACCAGCTTTTCGAAATTGACCTTGCGGGCATCCTTCTGGATGACGATGAGGCGGCCTTCGCGGGCCGCAGGCCAGAGCGTCAGCGCCTCGGCAAAGCGTGGGTCTGTCTCGACCGCGATGACAGTGCCGGCGCCTTCATCGAGCAGGGCGCGCGTCAGGCCGCCTGGGCCGGGGCCGACTTCGATCACAATACGGTCTTTCACCGGGCCCGCAGCAAGGGCGGCGCGGTGCAGGATGCTGGGGTCGAACAGGAAATGCTGGCCGAGCGCCTTGCGGGCCGGGGCGTCGGTCAGTTCAGGTCGGTTCATATCGGTCATGCTGGGGCGCTCACGCGGGTTTCGGTCATGGAGGCGGCCAGGCGGATGGCGGCGATAAGGCTGTCCGGCCGCGTGGTGCCTGCGGCGGCGGCATCGTAGGCTGTGCCATGGTCCGGGCTGGTGCGCACGACGGGCAGGCCGAGGGTGACGTTCACGCCGCCCCACATGTCCAGCGTCTTGACCGGAATGAGGCCCTGATCATGCGTCATGGCGATGACAGCGTCATAGGCGCCGCCGAGCGCCTCGGCAAAGACCGTGTCACCAGGGCGTGCGTCCGACATGTCCACGCCGGCGAGGCGCAGGGCATGGGCAGCGGGATTGATGACCGAGATTTCTTCCTTCCCGATCGTGCCGCCTTCGCCCGCATGCGGATTCAGCCCGGTAAAGGCGATGCGCGGCGTGGCGACGCCGAAATCCCGGCGCAGGGACGCGGCAACGATTTGGCCGATCTGTACCAGGCCGGGGACGGTCAGCGCATAGCCTACGGTCATGAGCGGAATGTGGATCGTGGCGAGCGCAACGCGCAGGCCGCCGCCGACGAGCATCATGACCGGCTTGGGCGGCGGGCTATGCGGGTCGGCGCAAAGGTGCGCGACGTATTCAGTGTGGCCGGGATAAGCAAAGCCGGCGCCATAGAGCAGGGCCTTGTTGATCGGATTGGTGACAACGCCGCCTGCCAGTCCCTCCAGCGCGTGGGACGTGGCCAGTGCAATCGAACGGATGATGGCGGGTGCGGCCTCGGCGTGTGGCTTGCCGGGCCGGATGTCGGGCACATCATTGAGCGTGAGCACGGGCAGGGCGTGCGGAAACACATCCGCGGCCTCTTCCGGTGAGGCAATCTCGCGGACGGGAAGGTCCGCAGGATAAAGTGCCGGAGAACTGATGGCGTAGAACGCCAAGCGCGGATTGGCCCGCAACTGGCGCCAGGCATCCGCCGTGATGGCGGGGCCACAGCCAGCGGGGTCGCCCATGGTCAATGCCAGCGGCAGGAAGGGAGTGCTTTGGGTCACGCGCGGAGGTGTGGTTCCAAACGCGTAATCACGCAAGCCCTAACGATAGATGATGGTGGCTTCGCGGCGCAGGTTGCGCAGCTCGCGCTCGGAGATCATGCCGAGTTCGCGGTTCTTGATGCTGCCCTTCAGATCGTCGCGCGAGGGCAGGGCCTCGACGCCGTCATTGCGCTCGCAGACATACATGGTGGCGAGGCCGCCGGAGGCCGCAAAGATGGCCGTGGGCTGGCCGACATCGACAGCCGTGACCAGATCCTTGCCCTCGGGGCCAAGCTCGTCAATGTTGATCTCGTCAAGGTCTGTAGCGCGCAGGTTCGTCTTGGAGTTGGCGATGCTCTGCACGTCGTCACAGGTCTTGATCTGGTCCATGGCGGCTTGCAGGTCTTCCTCATTGCCGTCGGATACGAAGAGGCGCTTGAGATTGACCTTGGTCACAGCCTGGCTTGGCTCGCGCTTGTTGGCGACAAGCAGGATGTAGACGCCATTTTCGACAGCAATAGGCTCGAGCAGACCGGGTTGTCCGATGCCTGAGACCGCTGCAGCCAGTTCCGGCGCGAGGTCTTCTGTGGAAATCCAGCCCATGTCACCGCCCGTTGCAGCGGTTGGCGCCGACGAGATACGTTGGGCTGCGACGCGGAAGTCTGCGCCTTGTTTCAGCTGGTCAAGAACGGTTGTGGCGGCCGAGAGGGCCTGAGCCTTGGTGTCTTCGTCCGGGGCGAAGAGGAAGATTTCCGACACGCGATACTGGGTCTTCTTGGATGCCGTGCGCATGCGCTCAAGCTGGTCATCGACCTGGTTTTCGGACACGCGGATACGCGAGCCATAGAGGCCGCTCATGACGCGGTTCCAGGCAATCTCCGCGCGCATCTGCTCTTCCAGGCTGGACGGGTTCACGCCGGACTCAAGCAGCTGGGCTTTCAACTGGTCACCGGTAGAGCCGCCTTGGCGGGCCATGTCTTCAACCGCGCCGTCGATTTCGCTTGGGTCGATCTCCATGTCGAATTCGGAGGCCTTCTCCAGCTGGAGGCTTTCATCGATCAGCTGTTCAAGGGCCTGGCCTGTGATCTGCTGTATCTGCTCGGGGCTCGGCTGCTGTCCGCCGAGGCTGAGCAGGAGCAGGCGGGCGCGCTGGCGCACATCCGAGTAGGAAATCGGCTTGTCATTGACCACCGCGGCAATGCCTTCAAGCGCCAGGCGGCCAGAATCCGTTGGCTCCTGCGCATTGGCGACGCCTGCAGCAGACAGTGCGAACAGGGAGGCAGCGACGAGTAACTGACGAACCATGTATTCTCTCCATTGAGCCCCCAGCCGGGCCCAAACATATAACTGATGCGGACCATACAAGTCCTGTCGCAAGGCGCAACGGATCAGGGCAGTCATGCCTGAATCGTTACAGAAAAATCAGGTTCGTCAACATGCTGGCACTGGGGTGGCCGACCGGCTGGCCCGAATCAATCAAATTCGCTTGATCCGAACTCGCCGATGGATTTGAGCGAGAAGCGGAACTGGATGCCTTCTGACGGACCCAGCGTGCGGTCGTTCAGTTCGGAGCGCTGGTAAACGAGTTCAAACCTTGAGCAGTCGTCTTCATAGGCGACGCCGAATTCGCGCTTGGCATTCAGGTTACCCACGATATCGCGCAGCTGGCCAAAAATGACCGAGTAACGCTTGGTTACCTGGAACTCGCCGCGCATGAATATGCCTTCATCAGGGTTGCCGCCCGGGCTCACGCGCTCGTTGATGTTGTAGTACTGGGCGACGGCGCGCAAACGCTTGTAGTTCGTACTGAGGCGCGCATCGATCCGGTTCAGCTTGTACCCGTCATCATCCAGGCGCACGCGCGTGTCCAGCTTGAGCGCGCTGCCGAAATCGGCTGACGCCGACGCGACCCAGTCGGATGACGTGCCGTCGAGATTGCTGGCGACGTCGAAATTCGGGTCTGTGCGCGAGCGCCAGCGACGGCCCAGCGTGGTGCTGAACTCAGGCCCGTTCTTGAAGACGGCCCGTGCTGTCAGTCCGGCGGCAGCTTTTCCGTCGCCTTCATAGAGGTCGTAATTGCCAAAGCCATTGGCCTCAAACAGGTCGCCTTCATCGAACTCGAAGAGTGCGCTGTCCTCGATGGGGATGGCCGTGCCGTTGACGTTCGAGAAGCCCCAGGCGGCCATCACGGTGGGTTCCACCATCAGGTCAACGACCTTGCCCGGGCGCACCAGCGGATAGGAGAGGCGTGCGCCGGCATTGCCCACCGCGCGGCTGACATCGGGCTCACCCGAAACGTCTTCATTGAGCGCGTAATAGTCTGCACGGAGTTCGGCGAAGGGCTCAAATGTGAATCCGCCCGGCAGGATATTCAGATCGGACCAGTCACCGCCGACGCTGACGCGCTGGCTGTTCAGGCCGTTTTCCCGCGTGAGCATGGCAGACGAAGCATTGACGGCTGCAAAGCCGTAATCTCCGAGGTCCCAGTATTTTTCGCTGAAGAAGACAGGCGCAACCGTGGGTAGGTTCCGTGCCGTGTCAGTCTCCCGCAGACCCTGGAAATCCAGCACGGCGATGTCGGTGTAATAGCTGTCGCCCTGACCCACTGCAAAAATCTGGGACAGCAAGCGCCGTGGCTGACTGCTGTAAAGCCCACGGCGTTGGCCCTGGCCGTCGATGTCATAGCGCCGGTCGTAGAGATCGTCGGACTGAGCCTCGACCCCGAAACCCCATTGCCATTCGGGGCTGATCGCGAAGAGACCCTTGCCATAGACGTGGCCACGCCATTTCTCGTCGCCGAACGTGACGCCATCGCTGTCGAAATCGGCTTCGTGCGTGATGCTTGTATTGATCTTGATGCCGCCGGAATAGAATCGCTTCCGATAATCGAGTTCAAGCAGCGGGTTCACATTGGCGCTGACCATCGGCGAGATGGTCAGGTCCTGCGACTCCGAAATCGCCCAGTAATAGGGTTGCTGGTAGAAGGTGCCAAGCTTGGACGAGACACCGCCTGAAGGGACGAGGAAGCCCGAGCGGCGGTCTGATGTTGGGTCCGGATGAGAGAGATAGGGCAGGTAGAAGACCGGAATGCCGCCAACTTCTATGATCGCGTCACGGTACGAGATCATCTGGCTTTCCCGATCCAGCACCGCGCGGCGGGCGCGCAGCGACCAGGTCGGGGTTGTATCGTCGCCGCAAAGCTCACAGGACGTGTAGATGACCTGCTCAAGCGCGTTCACGCCGTCTTTCTTGCGGATCGCGGAATTGGCGACGATTGTTGCCCCTTCAGGCAGGCGGGCCGAGAAGCCGATGGCATAGCCGTCCGCGAGATCTGAATTCACTTCGACTTCGTCGGCAAACTGCTGTGACCCGTCAGTATCAACAATGATGACATTGCCGGTGGCGCGGACGCGGTCTGTGGTCTTGTTGTAGATGATGCGGTCGGCGCGCAGCACGCGGCCTTCATAAAGAGCCTCGACATTGCCCTCGGCAACGACACTGTTTTCTTCGCGCAATTCATAGATGTAATCGGCTTCGAGAACGACGTGTTCCGTCAGTTTGTCTGACGGCGTGGCGACCTCGGACGGTTCCTGTGCGTGCGCTGAGAGGACCCCGGCTGACACCAGACCCAATGCCGCGGCGTAGAGAAGCCAATTCGCCAAGTCCGGTTTACCTCAGTCACGTCTGCGCATTTGAACGGGCATCATATGCCTGCGCCGGATTGTTGATTTGAGAGGAGGCTTAGAGGTGATGGCGGGGGTCGTCCAGCCATCGCTGGCCTCTGGCAGCATTTTCCTGTCGGGCACGGTGCTTTCAGAACACAGCGGCCAGCACTCAGACTGTGCGTGCTGCAAGCCCGCCCGGAAGGGTCACGGCGAGGCCTGAAAGCTCCAGTTCCACAAGAATGGCTGCACATCGCGCGGCACCAATACAGCAGACACGGGCAATTTCATCGATTGGCATGGGTTTGGGTGAAAGGGGTACGCGCACCTCATAGCCTGTCTTACGGCAGAAGGCTCCTGATAGATAAGGGTATTTGTGCGGTGGCCCGTAGATTGATGGGCGAGCCCGGCGAGGCCATGACTTCGCGTCCCGCTTCGGGCAATTGGCGTGGAAATGAGCGATCGAGGACGTTCGGCGACCTCCACGACGACCACGCCGCGTGACAGTCCGGTGATGATTCGGTTGTGACGGGGAAATTGTGGGCCGTGGCTCGATAGCCAAACGGGCTTTCAGAGACGATCAGGCGCTCGGGGGGATCTCGTCCCCACCGCATCAACCGGGAGCGCTGTGATGGGGCCGACATTCTGCGTGCGGGCCAGACGGACCCAATCACGACGCTCAGTGTCGGACAGGGGCCGCGCCGGACTCATGCTTCCGGCTCGGCCTTCGATTTGCCGAACCTGGGTTCGGTGCCTTTCAGCAAGCGGCCAATATTTGCCCGGTGAGTCCAGAAAACGAAAACGGAGAGAAGTGTCAGCCCGACCAGAACGACCTCATTGCGCTCTCCCAGCAGCCATGCGCCGGGAGGAACGAGCACGGCGGCGCTGAGGGCGGCAAGTGAGGAGATGCGGGTGAGCGTGAAGACAATGAGCCAGACCGGCGCGGCAACGCAGAAGCCCGGCAGCGTCGTGAAGGGCAGGAGGCCGGCATAGGTGGCAACGCCCTTGCCGCCCTTGAAGCCCAGCCAGACGGGATAGCAATGGCCGACAAAGGCCATGGCGCCCGCCACGAACCCAATCTCGCGACCAAAGAACCAGGTGAAGGCAAAGGCGACGAGGCCGGCCTTCAGGCTGTCGAGGAGCAGTGTGGCGAGTGCGAGGTCTTTGCGGCCGGTCCGCAGCACGTTCGTGGCGCCAATGCTTTTGGAGCCGATTGCACGGATGTCCCCGAGGCCCGCTGCCTTGGTAATCAGCAGTCCAAACGGGATCGAGCCTGCGAGATAGCCGCAGGTTACAGCCGCGCCGTATCCCATCCATGCCTGCATGCCGTGTTCTCCCTGCCGCGTTCAGAGAGATGGTCTACGAACAGTGCCAGCCTGCGGCAAGGGCCTCAGGTCAATCGTCGAGCAATGCGGCCCGGATCGGCTCGATCCAGGCTTCCTTTTCGGGATTGTACGCGCGGAAATTGGAGGAAAATCCCCAATGGCACCAGCCAAAGTCATTTTCTTCCGCCAATTTGCGAACGGTACGGGTCCAGCGGACCCGGTCTTCCATCGGCGCCGCATCGAAGGCACCGAATTCACCGAGAAGGAGAGGCTGGTCATGCAGGTCGCGGAATGTGGCGGCGCGCTCGAAGTCAGCCGTCGCAACGGCGATCTCGGCCTTTGTCCCCCAATGCGTGCCGACCGGCGGCATCGGCTCGAAGAATTCTGCGCCCTGGTGGGTGAAACTGAAGGGGTCGTAATAGTGCCATGACAGGATGACACGCGAATCGGCTGGCGGGGCGCTTTGCAGCAGGCCGGTCAGCGACCCCCATTCCGCCGTGGCAAGGATGATCCAGCGATGTGGCTGGGACTGCCGGATGCTGTGGACGATTCGCTTGTTGAGGGCGTCAGTCCGTTTCGGCGTCATCTTCGTGTGCGGCTCGTTGAGCACTTCAAAGATCAGCGAGTCGGGATAGGATTCGTAGTGCTTTGAAAGTTGCTTCCAGATGCTTTCGAGACGGCGCTCATGCTTGGCCGGTTCCATGTTCAGGTCGTAGTAATGATGAACGTTGAGGATGACATTCATATCCTGCGACAGCGCGTAATTGATGATCTCGTCAGTGCGATCAAGGAGGTGGTCTTCGATCTTGTATCGGCCCCGGGTGCCAGCGTGGGCAGACCATTTGACCGGCAGGCGGATCGTGTCGAACCCGGCCGCCTTGATACGATCGATGTCCTCGAAGCGGACTGTATAGCCCCACTCGCCCTCATTCGGCGCTTCAAGCGCGCCGCTCATGTTCATGCAGCGCTGGATGGGTGACTCTGCGTGCAGGCTGGCGGTTTCGCTGCAAGCCGACAGAGTGGACGAAGCTGCCAAGAGCCACGCGAGTGTGACAGCGGCGTATCTTATTCTGTGTTGCGCATTCCCCATGAAATGCATGTGGCAGCAAGGTTGCCCCCGGTCAACTTGAAGTGGCCAGGGCGAAAAGTTGAATAGCAGATCGCCCCATTTCGAGGCGTCAGCCAGCCGCCGCATATTCGAATACGGTTTCGCCGCCGACGAGCGTACGTATGACGCGGCCCTGCAGGCGGCGGCCATCGAAGGGCGAATTGGTCGAGCGTGAGCGCAGGTCTTCCCGCACGCAGAGCCATGGCTTGCCCGGATTGAACAGTATCAGGTCAGCCGGTGCGCCAGTTTTGAGACGGCCCTGCGGAAGGCCGAGCAGGTCGGCCGGCCGGCACGTGACGGGCGCGAGGGCATCAAGCAGCGGCAGGTCCGCGTCATTGACGAGGCTCATCAGGGCCGACAGCGTGGTTTCAAGGCCAGCCGCGCCAAAGGCCGCTTCGCCGAAGGGCAGGCGCTTTTCTTCTGGCGGCTGGGGATCATGCGCCGAGACCACCGCGTCGATTTCGCGGCGTTTCAGGGCGGCGATCAGGCCCTGACGTGTTTCCTCGTCGCGGAAAGGCGGGTTGACCTTGCAATAGGTGAGATAGTCGCCGACGTCGCGCTCGTTGAAGAAAAGCGTATGGGCGGCCACGGTGGCGTGGATCTTGGCCCCGCGGCCCCGCGCGGCAGCGATGATCTGCAGTGTGCGTTCGGTGGAGACCTGGTCGACCACGAGACGGCAGCCGGTCGCTTCGGCCAGCATCACGTCACGGGCAGCGCCAATCCATTCGGCTTCCGGCGGTATGCCCGAGAGGCCAATCCGCGCGGCGAGGGCGCCGGAATTCATCACGCCGGAACCGGAGAGCGCACGTTCATCAGGCCGCGACATGACAAGTGCATTGCGGCTGGCGGCATAGGCCATCACACGCTTCATGACGGAGGCGTTTGCAATCGGCATGTCGCCATTGGTGAAGATGATCGCTTCGGCATCTGCCATAAGGCCAATCTCGGCCATCTGCTCGCCCCGGAGGCCCACCGTCAGCGCACCGGAAGGATAGATGCGGGCCTTGGCCGTCTTGCGGGCCTGCTCGATGATGAAGCGCACGAGGGCGACGTCGTCCACGACGGGGCGCGTGTCAGGCATCACTACGAAACTGGTGACGCCGCCGGCAACGGCTGAGCGGGAAGCTGTCGCGAGCGTTTCCTTCTGCTCGTCGCCGGGCTCGCCAGTCTTGACGCGCAGGTCGATCAGGCCGGGCGCGAGGCAGAGGCCGCCTGCGTCGAGGGTTTCTTTCGCGTCGCTGTGAGGACCGGACTGGCCCTTGGCGATATCCTTGATCTTGCCCTTGTCGATGAAGATCGCGCCGGGTTCGTCCAGGCCGGTGGCGGGGTCGAGCAGGCGGGCGTTGTGGATCGAGAGGCTCATCGGTGTGTCCCCGCGAGAAGGTCCAGCACGGCTTCGCGCACGGCGACACCCATTTCGACCTGTTCTGTGATGACGGAGCGCGGCCCGTCGGCAATGGCGCTTTCGATCTCGATGCCGCGGTTCATCGGACCGGGGTGCATGACGGTGGCATCCGGCAGGGCAAGCGCGAGGCGTTCCTGCGTCAGGCCGAAATAGCGGAAATATTCGCGGCGGCTTGGCAGGAAGGCGCCGTCCATCCGCTCCATCTGCAGGCGCAGCATCATGACCACATCAGCGCCCTTCAGGGCGGCGTCGAAATCCGTCGTCGCGCTGGCGGCGCCCCATGTATCCGTGCCGGGTGGCAGCAGGGTTTTCGGGCCGCAGAGATGAACCTCAGCGCCGAGCAGGTGCAGCGCCATCGTGGTGGAGCGGGCGACGCGGCTGTGGGCGATGTCGCCGCAGATGACCACTTTGAGGCCCTCGACGCGGCCCTTGTTGCGGCGGATCGTCAGGACGTCGAGCAGGCCCTGAGTGGGGTGTTCATGGGTGCCATCGCCGGCATTGATGACCGCGCAGTCGACTTTCCGGGAGAGCAGCTTTGCGCCGCCCGAGGCCGAGTGGCGAATGACCAGCACGTCCGGCTTCATGGCGTTCAGCGTCATCGCCGTGTCGATCAGGGTCTCGCCCTTCTTCACGCTGGAATTGGCGACCGGCATGTTGATGACATCAGCACCGAGGCGTTTAGCGGCGATCTCGAAACTGCTCATCGTGCGTGTGGAATTCTCGAAGAAGAGGTTCACCACCGTGCGCCCGGTAAGTACCGGATCGGCGCGCTGGCCCGCGCGCGTGGCATCCACATAGCGGTCGGCGAGGTCCAGAATGTGGGTTATATCCAGAGGGTGAAGGCCTTCGATTCCCAGCAAGTGCGCGTGATCGAAGCTGTAAGTGTATCCCGCCATCGGCATGGAAGCCCTTTCGATTTGGGGCGGTTTAGGCGCGATTCAGGTTGCCTGCAAGCCTCAGGCGAGGCCGAAATGTATCGCGGTGAACCAGATCAGCGGCAGGGTGATCATGGCGAGCACTGTTTCGACGGCGATCAGGTTTGCCGAGAGCGGGCCGTCACCGCCCAGCTGGCGGGCGAGGATATAGCCATTGGTGGCGGTCGGCACGCTGGCGCAGATGAGCATTACGGCGAGCGGCGTGCCGCTAAGGCCGATGGCGAGGCCTGCTGCAAGCGCTGCAGCGGGCAGGCCGAGCAGGCGGACAAGCGCCCAGGTGAAGGTGCGCACGCCCGCGCGGCGGAGGGCTGCAAGGTCGACACCGGCACCCGCACTTAGCAGGCCGAGTGCGATCGTGCCCTGGCCGAGGATGCGGAGCGTGTCGTCGAGCACTTTCGGGCTCTGGAAATGGGTCGCCGCAACGATGCCGCCAATGACGCAAGCGATGATCAGCGGGTTGGTCATCAGGGCGCGGAAGGGGCGGGGCTTGGTGCCAGGCGCGTGTTCGGCGTTCAGAATCAGGCCGTAGACCGAGAGCACGTTGGCAGTGGGGATCATTGCCGCGGCGGCGATGGTGACGAGGGCAAGGCCTTCGTCGCCGAACAGGATAGAGCCGAGCGAGAGCGCGACGAACGTGTTCCAGCGGACATTCGACTGGATGATCGAGCCAACCGCCGGGCGCTCCATGCCGGGCCAGAAACGCGCTGAGAAGCCGATAGCGGCCAGCACGAGCTGGGCGATGATCAGCGCGGCGGCGAGTTTCCACGGCGCGGTGTCGAAAGGCGCATTGCCGAGCGAGCGGATGATCAGGGCGGGGAAGAGCAGGATATAGGAGATCCGCTCGATGGCGCGCCAGCCGTCGGGGGTGATCCAGTTCTTCGCTGCGATCAGCCGTCCGATGGCGACGATGATGATCACGGGCAGGAGCGCGAAAATGAAGGATGTCATTGGCGGCGCTCCAGGAGATCAAGGGTGGATTTGAGTATGATGGCTGCCGCCTGCGCGTCGATCCGGTCGTCGCGGCGCTTGCGAGAGACTTCCGCCTCCCACATGGCGCTTTCGGCTTCGGCGCTGGAAAGGCGTTCGTCCTGGAAGAAGATCGGCACGTCGCGCTTCTGCAGGATATTCCAGGCGAGGGCGCGGGTGGATTGGGCGCGGCGGCCCTCGCTGCCATCCATGTTCAGCGGCAGGCCGATGACGAGGGCGACGGCCTTGCGGTCGTCATAGATCTCGAAGAGGCGGGTGATCGAAGGGCCGAGCGCCTTGACGCGATGGATGGTCTCGACCGGGCTCGCGAGCATGCGGATGCCGTCGGTTGCGGCGACGCCCATTGTCTTCGTGCCGGGATCGATCCCGATGAGGACGCCGGTGCGCGGCAGTGAGTCGAGATCTGTAACGGCCATTGGCCGCTCACATAGCGCCTTGAAGCCTTGTTGCCTATCGCGTATTCGGGCGGGAACGAAGCCAAGCCACCGGAGCCCATAAAATGAGCGTTACCAAGGAAGACGTCCGCAAGGTTGCCCGCCTGTCGCGCATTGCGGTGCCCGAAGAGCGCCTCGAAGAGATGGCTGGCGAGCTTAACGGCATCCTCGGCTGGATCGACCAGCTGAATGAAGTCGATGTTGAAGGCGTGGAGCCAATGACATCCGTTGTGGCGACCAAGCTGCCGATGCGCGACGACGTGGTGACAGACGGCGATATCCAGTCCCAGGTCCTGGCGAATGCCCCGAGCAGCGCCGATGGCTTTTTCGTCGTGCCGAAGGCCGTCGAGTAGGACGGCCTGCACCTGCGCAAAACATAAGTCTGCGCCTGCCTTATTTAAGCACCTGATCACCCCCACCTGTGATGCAGGACCAATTTCTGGTCCGAGCACAGGAACACGATCATGGCCAAAGGTCAGAAGAAGACGAACAAGGAAGTCCGCAAGCCGAAGGCCGAGAAGGTGAAGACCAACGCGTCGAACCCATCGGTGAAGCCGGGCACCATCAAGGGCCTCGAGCACCTCAAGCGCTAGACCCCTCTATTTTGTCACGTGTATTGCGCCGCGAGTCCTGATGAGGATTGGCGGCGCAAACGTATGGCAAGGGATGAATGGACATGATGCTACGAACGCTATTGGCCTCCGTTGGGCTCGCTGCGCTGGCAGCCTGCAGCCCCGCCCCGGAAAATCCGCCGGCCGAACCTGTCGCCGCTGAGCCGGCCCCTGCCGTGGCGATGGCTGAAGAGGCGAACCTGCTGGCGATGATGCAGGGCACATGGCAGTCGCTGGAAGACCCGATGAACGTGTTCACGATCAGCGGTAACCAGATGAGCAGCGTCTACAATGACGAACCGCTGGGCGATGAGACGATCACGGTCGTGGCGGATTGCACCGCGATGACGCCTGAAGCTGACGGCATGTCTTTCACTTTGAAGGGCGATGCTGATGACGCGCCGCGCTGTTTCGACATCATTGATGCAGGCGCTGACCGGCTCGACTACAGCTATAGCGCACGCGGCAACACGCTCGCCCACAAACGCATGACGCCCTGAGCCTTACCCTACGTCGTCGCTTGTTCAGGCCGGTACAGGGCCCGCATAGTCTCCCAAAATAACAAGGGAGGCCGCCATGACGGTAATGACCATCGAGACGAAGGACCATGTCGCGCTGCTGACGCTCCGGCGTCCGCAGGTGATGAACGCGCTGAACTATGAGCTCTACATGGCGCTGGAAGACGCCGTGCGAGACAGCGAGGCGCGGGTGATCGTCATCACCGGCGAGGGGCGCGGCTTCTGTACCGGCGACGATGTGAAGGAGATCCTGAGCCAGAAGGCCAAGGGGCCGGCCGAGATGAAGTCGCGGGGGCGCCGTACGGGCGGCCTGACCCCGGCGGCGGACGCTCTGCTCTATACAGACATTCCAGTGATTGCCGCAGTCAATGGCTTTGCGCTCGGCTGGGGCATGGAGCTGGCGCTGATGGCAGACATACGCGTGGCATCGGAGACGGCGAAATTCGGTGAGCTATTCGTTCAGCGCGGGCTTTGCTGCGATGCGCCCGGCCTTGGACGGCTTGCGCAGGTGGTGGGGCGCGAGCGGGCGGCGGAAATGCTGTTCACGGGCGATATCATTGATGCGCAGACTGCCAAGGAGATTGGCCTCGTATCACGTGTCGTCGCGCCGGATGACCTCTTGCCAACGGCGATGGAGATTGCAGGCAGGATTGCGGCCAATCCCCCGCGTGCCGTGCAGTCGATCAAGGCGGGCCTGCGCCGCACCTTGGACCCGGACTGGCGCGATGTCGGTAACTGGGCGATCAAGGAAATCCGGTCCCTGATGGAGACCGAAGACGCCGCCGAGAGTGCGGCTGCCTTCCTCGAGAAGCGAAAGCCTGTGTTTACCGGCAGATAATTTCGCGATCGGTGAAATTTCATCGATCGGGTTCAGCATGTTTCAAAGGCAATGTGTCAGGTTGGGACGATCCCGATCTGCCAGGGGGCTGGAGAGTTCATGTCTGCTGTTTCGTCAATCACCGCTATTCCGTATGAGGACCAGCCGGTCCCGAAATTCTATAACCGGGAAGCGGCAGCTTTCCATCAAGCGCTTGGCACGTATGCGCCGCGGCGGATCGAAAGCCTGATGGAGGCAGCGGCGCGCGACCATGCGAACGCGCCTTTCCTCTCGACCGCTTTGCCAAATGGCGCCAGCGCGACACTGACCTTCGCTGACGTCGAGACGCATTCGGCCAACCTTGCGCGCTACCTGCGCGATGAGCTGCGACTCTCGAAAGGTGATGTCGTGGCAATCCAGTCGCCCAATTGTATTTCCTATGTGGTGGCGATGCTGGGTGTTCTGCGCGCTGGCCTTGTGCTGACCAATGTAAACCCGCTCTACACTGCGCACGAAACGCGCCGCCAGTTGCGCGATGCAAAAGCCTGCGTCCTGATCACGTCGAGCCTGTTTCCAGAGATGACGGAAGAAGCACTGACGGGCACACGCATTCACACCGTGGTGTCGCTGACGCTGACGGACTTTTTCGCACCGGTGAAAAAGGCCGTGATGGATTTCGTGTTGCAGCACGTCAAGAAGATGGGCCGGCCTTTGATCGTGGATCATGTGCCCATGGCCGAAGCGCTGAAGCTTGGCGCGGCGCGTACGACGCCTGTGTCCGACTATGCGTCTGATCGTGAGGCCGATGAGGACGCGATCTATCAGTATTCCGGCGGCACAACCGGCATCTCCAAGGGCGTGCGCCTGACCGAAGCCGGCCTCGTCACCAATGTTGACCAGTTCGCCAGCCTGTCACCGCACATGATCGACAAGCCGGGCCAGACCATGTTGCTCGTCCTGCCGGTCTACCATGTGTTCGGCCTGTTTGCGTCGGTGATTGCGCTGCGCAATGCGGCGCATCTTGTTCTGGTCCCAAGCCCGAAACCGCTGTCCAACCTGAAGGCGGCTTTCAAGAAATTCCGCCCGGATGTGTTTCCGGGTGTCAGCACGCTTTTTGCCAAGCTGATGGTAGAAAAGTGGTTCTACGAGAACCCGCCACGCCTGACACTGACGATTTCCGGCGCCATGGCGCTGAGCCCGCAGGTGCGTTCGGAATGGACGGGCCTCACCGGCTCGAGCGTCATTGAAGGCTATGGCATGACCGAGGCGACAACGCTGATCAGCGTGAACCCGCCTGATGCGCGCACCAAGGTCGGTTCCGCCGGCCTGCCACTGCCAGGCACCGGTGTGGCGATCCTGCGAGATGATGGCGGCTTTGCCAACGCAGGTGAAGTTGGTGAGATCGCCGTGGCGGGTCCGCAGGTCATGGCGGGCTATCTCGGCCGACCAGAGACAACAGCTGCGGCCTACCAGTCCGGAATGATGAAGACCGGCGATGTCGGCTATCTCGACGATGACGGGTATCTCTTCATCGTTGATCGCAGCAAGGACATGCTCCTCGTCGGCGGCTTCAACGTGTTCCCGAGCGAAGTCGACGCGGTGCTGGCTGAGCATAAGGGCATTGCCGAGGCAGCCGTTGCTGGCGTGACGGATGGTGACACGGGGGATGTAATGCATGCCTTCGTGGTGCGCCGACACCCGGAGCTGACGGAGAAGGACGTACTGGCGCACTGCGCCCGGCAGCTGACCGCCTACAAGCGGCCCCGGCAGGTGCATTTTGTCGACGAGCTGCCGAAATCGCCAATCGGCAAGGTGCTGCGCCGTGAACTGCGTGCGCTGGTGAATTCCGGCCAGGCCTAGGCCTCAGATAATCTCTTCCGCGAATTCCTCGTAATCGATGAGGATTTCGTCGCCGGGCTGCAGGGCCTGGCGGGCCGAGAGCGTGACGGTCTGCGCCTCGCCATCCACCACGAAATCGGCGTTCGCTTGCGGACTGTGATTGCACATCGAGATTTCACCGAAGGCGACGGCTGCGCGCATGGTCCCGTCCTCGGTCTCGTCCACATAGAACACGTAATGGTGCAGCAGCGTGGATCGCACGGTGGCCGTGTCTTCGTGTGAAAGGACCAGAAGCGGATAAACCGCTATCGTCTGTGAAGCTGAAATGGGCGCGACTGCGAAGAGTCCGCGACCGTGGAAAGGGGAGGTTTTTACCTCGACGAACGAGGCCTGTGCTGGATGGGGCATGATCAGTTGTCTAGCACACGGATACGGCGGCGCTATTCGGATTCTTTCGGCTCGGGTGCCTTGGCCTTGGAATCCCATGCGTAGATGGATTTGACGGTGCAGCGCTGAACGCCAAAGCCTGACGTGTTGCCAAACCCCGCAATGGAATCGGATGTTATGAGATGATCACCCTTGCTGAGGCAGCTTGAGGTGGAGTCGACCGCGATTTGCTGGGCTTGGTCGAGATTGAAGCAATTGCCGAAGACTTCGACCAGGTAGTCCTTGTTGCCCTTGGACAGCACGACCGTGTCATCTGTCGCATCGTGGAACCCATCAATGGTGGAGGTAAAGCAGACCTTGTTGGTTTCCTCGCCCAGGCGGGCGTCCTCGGCGAACTGGGCGACACCCTTGGGCTTGGATGGGGTGGCCGGATTAGCCGCGCAGGCGGCCAGGGCAGTGGCAGAGAGGGCAAGCAGGATGAGGCGCATGGGAGGTGTCCTTCACGGAGGCGTTGGCATGGAAAACGCACGAATAAGTGCAGATGTTCCTGAATTTCGATGATGCGCCCCGCCTCTGAAGCTGACAAGCGCGGTCACAGAGACTTGAACTTTCCCACCAAGCCGTCATAGCAAGCGGGCAGATTTCTTCGCGGGATTATACATGACCGATTTGACCAAACTCACCCTCGCAGCAGCGCTTGATGGCCTGAAAGCCAAGCAGTTTTCGTCGCGCGAGATCACGCAGGACTTCGTGACGGCCATTGAGGGCGCGCGGGTGCTGAACGCCTATATCGTGGAAACGCCGGAAAAGGCGCTGGCCATGGCCGATGCGTCGGACGCGAAACTGGCCAAGGGCGAGGGCGGGCGTCTTGAAGGCGCGCCGCTGGGCATCAAGGACCTTTACTGCACCAAGGGCGTGCGCACGACGGCGTGCAGCGGCATCCTGGGCGAGTTCACACCGACCTATGAGTCCACCGTCACACAGAACCTGTGGGACGAAGGCGCCGTGATGCTCGGCAAGCTCAACATGGACGAGTTCGCGATGGGATCGTCCAACGAGACCTCGCATTTCGGCAACGTGATCAACCCTTGGCGCCGCAGTGGCGACAATCAAAGCCTCACGCCGGGTGGTTCGTCGGGCGGCTCCGCAGCGTCTGTTGCTGCAGACCTCTGCCTCGCGGCCACCGCCTCGGACACGGGCGGCTCGATCCGCCAGCCAGCAGCCTTCACGGGCACCGTGGGCATCAAGCCGACCTATGGCCGGGCCAGCCGTTACGGCATGGTGGCGTTTGCCTCCTCGCTCGATCAGGCGGGGCCGATTGCCAAGACTGTCGAAGACAGCGCCATCCTGCTGGAAGTCATGTGCAGCCATGACGCGAAGGATTCCACCTCGCTGGACATCCCGACGCCGGACTGGCGCAGCGATGTGTCCAGGGGCGTCAAAGGCATGCGGATCGGCATTCCGAATGAATACCGGATCGACGGCCTGTCGGACGAGATGAACGGTCTTTGGGACCAGGGCATTGCCTGGCTGAAAGAGGCCGGCGCCGAGATCGTCGAGATCAGCCTGCCGCACACGAAATATGCGCTGCCTGCCTATTACATCGTCGCGCCTGCCGAGGCCTCCTCAAACCTCGCCCGTTACGATGGCATGCGCTATGGCGCCCGCATTGAGGGCAACAACCTCGCGCAGACCTATGAGGGCACGCGCGCCAGCGGCTTTGGCGCGGAAGTGCAGCGCCGCCTGCTGATCGGCACCTATGTGCTCTCCAGCGGCTATTATGACGCCTATTACCTGCGCGCGCAGAAGGTTCGGACCAAGATCCTCAACGATTTCGTTGAGGCGTTCGAAGGTTGTGACGCGGTGCTGACGCCGACCTGCCCGAGCCCTGCCTTTGCCTTTGGCGAGAAGAGCGGCGACCCGGTGGAAATGTATCTCAACGACGTGTTCACAGTGACGGCAAACCTCGCCGGCCTGCCGGGCATCTCGGTGCCGACGGGTCTGTCCAAGAGCGGCCTGCCGCTTGGCCTGCAAGTGATCGGCAAGGCGCTCGACGAGGCGGCATGCTTCCGTGTCGGCGGCGAACTGGAACGGGCAGCTGGGTTCGTGGCAAAGCCAGGCCGCTGGTGGTAGGTGAACATTGAACTCGATTTTCAATTTGCGAATGAACCTGTTGGCCCTAATGGGCGTCGCAGCTCTGTTGGCGGGCTGTGCGCCTGCACAGTCGCCGACGTCTGTGCCCGATGGGTCGATCACATCATCTGAGCTGAAGTCAGAGGTATTTCTCGATCAGTTTTTCGAAAATGGCATCACCTATTCGGTGACGCCTTGTTACGGCACTTGTGCTTCTTATTCCGTAAATCTGTTTGACGATGGCGTCCTGTTGTTCCGGTCTGAACCATTTGTGAGGCAGCGGAATGATGCGGCTGCAACAGAACCGAGAGCCATATTTAATAGAAGGCTTTTTCACCAATCAAAATGGGTTTAGCCAGCTGGTGGAGGCGCTGGAATCACAGGGCCTGTTGAATCTGTATGAGAATTATACGTGGACGATGGAGAATGCCCATTGCGCTACTGATCACTCGGCAAAATATCTGGAAGTACGCACTTTGGACTACACGAAACGCGTCGCGTGGGACATGGGCTGTCAAGGCTTCGATGATGAGGATGCATTACGCACATTTTTTGATTTCTTGGAGGAGCAGATCGGAACGGCTGATCTGATTTCCTCTACACAGTCGCGCGACATCTCGGAGTGAAGACCATTGATATGAAAATTTCCACGTGCAGCAGGTTTCGTGGCAAATCCGTTTCGGAATGCTAGGTTAGATTCATGAAACGCTTTATCATTCTCTTCGCCATCATGCTTGTTGTCTCCATTGCCCTGATGTGGGCGATGATGGCGCAGAACGGGTATGATCTGTTCGCGCCGGAAATGGCCGGCATGCTGCTCGTGGCTGTTCTTGTGGCGGCCTATGTGTCGTTCCGGATTTCGCGCATTCTGGCGCGGCGGGTGGAACGCTCGCATGACGGTTCCCCGCTCAAAGGCGCGCAGAAGACCAAACTCTCAGGCCTGTTCAATTCCAAGAGCAAGGCCCTGCAGGCCCGCGAAGCCCGTGTCGCCGCGCGTCGTAAGCAGCTGATCGCCGAGGGCAAGTTGGTGGAAGAAACGCCGTCGGAGCCTGTCGTGGAACCTACACCGACAGGTGAAGCGCCTACGCGTGTTCCGCAGTCTGCCTCCGTCGCTGACAAGATGGCTGCCCGGCGTGAGCGCTACCGCCGCGCCAAGGAAGAAGGCAAGATCTAGCTGGCGGTCGCGGCCTGAAGCCGGGGAGGCGCCTGACGGGCGCTGACGGCTGCCTCGACCCGCACTTTCGTGCCGCCGCCGGGGCCATCATCCTCGTCATCTGCGCGTGACCTGTCCGTGATGCGCGAAAGATAGATTCCGACGCCGACAAGGCCGCCGATTGGCGCGAATTGCAGCATCATGGCCGCGATGAACAGGATTGGCATGTCCAGCTTGAGGTTGCCAAAGGCGGCGATCACCATGAACAGGCCGATCGCGCCTACCAGAAGGCCCACCGAAAAGCCCGCGATGAGGTACTTCAGGAAGCCCCTCACAATCGGCCGTTCGTCTTCCCCGGACCCGTCCAGGATCATCTTGAACAACATGGCTTCCCTCCCGATGCGCTATTACGCTTGTCGCTATTCTTGACCAGTCCGGCGCAAAAGGGAAGACGGGATCCATTGAGCAGCCTTCGCGGCTCGACAGGCCGGGCCGCTTGCCGCTAAAAGAACCCAGATTTTCAATTGGATCAGAAGGCAAGCCATGTCAGCGCGCACACCCTACGTAATCAAAGGCGACACCGGCGACTGGGAAGTCGTCATGGGGCTGGAGATCCACGCGCAGGTGGCCTCGAACGCCAAGCTGTTTTCGGGCGCCTCGACGGAATTCGGCGCCGATCCGAATTGCAATGTGTCGCTGGTCGATGCCGCGATGCCGGGCATGCTGCCGGTCATCAACAAGAAGTGCGTCGAACAGGCCGTGCGCACGGGCCTTGGCCTGAAGGCCGAGATCAATCTCTACAGCCGGTTCGACCGCAAGAACTATTTCTATCCTGACCTGCCGCAAGGCTACCAGATCAGCCAGTTCGCCCACCCCATCGTCGGCGAAGGCGAGATCGATGTGGACGTCGAGCCCGCCCATGGCGGCGAGGCCTACAGCTTCCCGTGCCGTATCGAACGCCTCCACCTCGAACAGGATGCCGGCAAGTCGATCCACGACATGGACCCGAACTCGACCTATGTGGACCTGAACCGCTCCGGCGTGGCGCTGATGGAAATCGTGTCGAAGCCTGACGTGCGCTCGCCCGCCGAGGCCGCCGCCTATGTGAAGAAGATCCGGGCGATCGTCATCGCGCTCGGCACATGCGACGGCGACATGGACAAGGGCAACCTTCGCGCCGACGTGAACGTGTCGGTCTGCAAACCGGGCCAGTACGAGAAATTCCGTGAGACGGGCGATTTTGGCCATCTCGGCACACGCTGCGAGCTGAAGAACATGAACTCGTTCCGCTTCATTCAGCAGGCGATTGAGTACGAAGCGCGCCGCCAGATCGAGATCATCGAAGGCGGCGGCACAGTGGATCAGGAAACACGCCTGTTCGACCCCGTGAAGGTCGAAACGCGCTCCATGCGCTCCAAGGAAGATGCGCACGACTACCGCTATTTCCCGGACCCGGACCTGCTGCCGCTGGAAATCGAGCAGGCCTGGATCGACGAGATCAAGGCGAGCCTGCCGGAACTGCCGGACCAGAAGCGCGCGCGCTTTGAGTCCGAATACGGCATCTCGCACTATGACGCCGGTGTGCTGATCGCGGACGCCGACAAGGCCGCCTATTTCGAGACCGTGGCCAAGGGCCGTGACGCGAAACTGGCCGCCAACTGGGTGACACAGGAATTGTTCGGCTACCTGAACAAGGAGGGCCTCGAACTGGGCGACAGCCCGGTTTCGGCCGAGGCGCTGGGCGGCCTGATTGCGCTGATCAGCGACGACACCATCAGTGGCAAGATCGCCAAGGACGTGTTCGCGCGCATGATTGCGGGCGAGGGCGAGGCGGCGGCGATTGTCGAGATGCACGGCCTGAAACAGGTGACCGATACCGGTGCCATCGAGAAGGTTGTCGACGAGATCATCGCGGCCAACCCCGAGCAGGTCGAGAAGGTCAAAGAGAAGCCCCAGACGCTCGGCTGGTTTGTCGGCCAGGTGATGAAGGCGTCAGGTGGCAAAGCCAACCCGAAAGCCGTGAACGACATCCTGAAGGCGAAGCTGGGGCTTTAACGGCGGCTTTTCAGACAGTGTTTGCGCAGCTCGGGAAGTGACATTTGCGTTTCGCGGCTGGAAGGCAATTGTTGGCCTGACGCCACCAGAACTCACTTGAGGTATTGCCGAAACTTGCCAGGTGGCATGCCTGTCGCTTTCTGAAAGCTGGAGGTGAATTGCGGCTGGCTTGTAAAGCCCGCCGCCTCAGCAATCTCGAGCAAGGAAAAGGTCGAATGGACGAGCAACTCTGTTGCACGTGTCACGCGCTGCCTGATCAGGAACTGGTGAGGTGTTGTTCCGAATGATGTCTTGAAAGCGCGAATGAAGTGGAAGCGACTGAGACCTGCAATCCTTGCCAGTTCCTCCAGCGTGATCGAAGTGTGCAGATTATCGCGGATATAAGCGCGAATGGATACCTCCACCCGGCGCGACAGACCGCCTTGGCTCGGCTGGTCTCGGTAGTCGGCGACACTGTTAAGTCGCCCAAGCTCCAGAACGCAAACCAATGCCAGCGTTTCGACGTAAGTCGGTTCCGCGCCATCTGGTGCAAGCAGCGCGCCTCGCAGCTTCTGCATGGCGAAAAGCAGCGCCGGATCAGAAAAATACAATGCCGGATTTGCCGGGCCACAAGGCGCATTCCTACCGAGTTCCGTCTGGAGGAGGTCGGTTTGAAAGAACAAGGCAGTGTAGCTGTTCCTGGTTCCAGAGAGGACGGACCATCCTTCTATTCGCGCTCCCCGCGGCGCGAAGGTCATCTTGTTGCGAAGATCAAGGATCCGCCGGGGCTCCCGATTTTCAAGAAACGCCAGTCCGTCGGTCAGCTGCAGATCATGCAATGCCAGGTAGTTGGTCTCTCCGCTCCAGGAATAATCAAACGCAATGGGCGACGCGAGCGACACGTGTTCGCATTCAACACCGCCCAGCTTCCTGCGTCCGACTTCGGGAGCAGCCGGTGGGCCGTCGCGTAATCCAAGGTCAATTCTGGCCATACTGCACCCGTTTTGCGCGTGAAGGATGCCTTTTTCGCTGGCGCAAGGCAACGTTGGCTAGCCAGAGGCAGCAATATTCGATAAAACGCGTCGCGCGCACCAATCGACTGGGTTGTATCGTATTTCACCTTTGGGCCTGCGAGGAGGAGCGACTGTGGTGGGGGGTGAACAGCCTGTTGGGCTAGGTGCGAACGAAGAAGTTCTGTCACATCTTGCGGCGATCGTCGCGGGAAGTTCGGATGCAATCCTTAGCATCACGTTGGACGGGATCGTGCAGACCTGGAACGCCGCAGCTGAAAAACTGTTCGGCTATTCAGCCAGCGAAATTGTGGGTTCCTCCATAAGATTGCTGGTTCCGCCAGACAGGGAGGCAGAGGAAGACGAATTGCTGGCGAAGCTTTCGCGCGGCGAGAGCATAACAAACTTCGCCACTATGCGGCTCCGCAAAGACGGGCAGCCTGTTCCTTTGGTCATCACGATGTCCCCGATTCGCGATAGCGCCCTGCGCGTTGTTGGCGCCTCAAAAATTGCACGCAACTTATCCGAAACGCAAAGGGCCGAAGACCGGCTGCGCGAGAGCGAAGATCGCCTGAGTACATTGGCCGACAACATATCGCAGCTTGCGTGGATGGCGGAACCCGACGGCGACATCTTCTGGTACAATCGGCGCTGGTACGAATACACAGGGACAACTTTCGAGGAGGTCCAGGGCTGGGGTTGGCGCGCGGTCCATCATCCCGATCATGTCGACCGCGTGGTCGAACGTATTCAGCATTCCTGGGATACGGGAGAGCCCTGGGAAGACACCTTCCCCCTCAGGGGGCGCGATGGCTCATTTCGCTGGTTTCTATCGCGCGCCTTGCCGATCCGCGATGACTCCGGAACGATCGTTCGCTGGTTTGGAACCAATACCGACGTCACCGAGGACCGGCGACAGCAGGAGCATATCCAGTTGTTGATGCACGAAACGAACCATCGGGCGAAAAACACGCTTGGCCTCGTCCAGGCGATCGCGCGCCAAACCGCTTCATCGCAAGCCGAGCGGGAATTTGTCGAGCGGTTCTCCTCGCGCTTGATTGCGTTGGCGGCCAATCAGGATGTGCTGGTCAAGGCCGGCTGGCAGGGAGGTGACGCGCAGACCCTCATTCGAGCGCAACTGGCTCATTTTGGCGATCTTCTCGACTCCAGAATTCTCCTGGATGGTCCGACATTGCGTCTCACCACTTCAGCCGTTCAGGTTTTTGGAATGGCGCTACACGAACTGGCAACGAATGCCGGAAAGTACGGCGCACTCTCGGTCGATACCGGTCAAATCCCTATCTCCTGGATGCATGATCCCTCCGCCGGAAAATTCCGTATTGAGTGGACCGAAACCGGAGGGCCCGAAGTGCGCCCGCCGGAATCAACAGGCTTTGGATCGATCTTGCTGGGGAGAATGGCGCGCCTGAGCCTGAACGCCGATATCTCCCTGGATTTCGCGCCGACGGGTTTGTCGTGGAAGCTGGAATGTCCTCAAGAAAAGGCCATTCTTGATCTCGATGCGCCCGCGGAAACCAGCTCGTAATCCCGCCGCAACCGCGCTTCAAGCGACGGCTTCATGGTGGATTCGCTTTGCACTCCGACATCGTGCATGACATTTATTCCCGAAAATCATGGCCTGAAGCACGCGACCCATACCGGCTTTGGCGAAAAGGTTGTCGATCCGATCATCGCGGCCAACCCGAAAGCCGTGAACGACATCCTGAAAGCGAAGCTGGGGCTTTAGGCGGGGGGCAGGCAGATATTGGCTCTTTCGAGCCTTGCTCAACAACACAAACGAACACCTGGCATCACAGACCATCGTCCGCTGACGTCGAGTTCTTTCAGTCCAACGCCCCAGCTAACGCATGTTCGCCGGCTTAGTTTGTAAAGCATACTCGGTTTGTAAGGCCTGACTCAGTCTGTCCGGTATCATAACACCGCGTTGAGCTTGATTTGTAAGGCGCACTGCTAACTGACGGCCGGGACCGACGCTCATCAGCTGCCTTGGCCAATTCATCCCATATCGTTGGCGGCGGCGGGTTGGCGGCGGCGTAAGCCTGTTCGTCAAGCCGCCTTTGATAAGTTGCCTTTGCGTCGTAGAATATGTTTACGGGCATCTCTTCACACACAGTCCAAGCCCATTTGTCAGGCGTTTCCCTGACAAGCCTATAGAATTCACGTTCTCCCGGGCTTCCTGCACCGCGTCTGCCAAAGTTCATATCACCCCATACGATTCCCCACAGGATGGAGCACCCTTCTGTGGCAGCGATGCGCGCTTCATTTGGGGCGACTTCGTTGAGCCGCAAGCGAACGTAACTTGCCCATATTACGCTCGTTATTTCATATGGCCGAAGACGCCTGCGCGCAGCGAACGGATCTTCCACCTGATCAAATGTATCGAGAGGCTGCTCAACGGCCCATTGCTGCAAAGCCTCAGGAATTGAAGGTGGCGGTAACGCACTTTCGACCTGTTCCACATAGTCTTCGACCCATTCCAATGCTTCCACTGGTAATGGACGCGTTGGCGTGTGTTCGCCCGACTTTGTGCGGGATATCAGACTAAAGGCGATGTCAAAGGCATCTAGGCCAGCGATACGCTGGGCAATAGTGCGATTTTCATATGCGATTTGCCTCTGTCTTTTCCTCTCAATGATACCTTCATAATAGGGCAGCCCGGCTTTCGGGATAACGCCGCACGCCTTACGGGGTGTGGGGTTACTGAGCTTGGACATGTATTTGTCAAACGCAAACCCCCAACTTGCATGCGATGCCATTTCTGCAGGCAGTTTATCAAGTGCATAGGTTGTTTCCCTAGCCAGCAATCCACACGCACTCATTTCAAAATCACCGCTGACCAAACCCAATTCCTCAAGGGTGGGCAGAGCGGGGTCATTCCCAAAACACGTCCCCAGGCTTTGCATGGCAAACCTGACCGCTGCTGGCGGCGGGCTTTCCTGAAATAGGTCTTTCAGCGGCTTTTTGCCGAATCCATCTGTCCTGTTTTTGGCGAGGGCTTTTTGGATCGATCTATTGGCCTTGAAGCCGCAGTTGCCTTTGGTTTTATTTTCAAAACATTCCGCAAACTGATCTTGCTGATTTACCCAATTGGGTAATTTGCTTACTTCAGAAAAGCCATAAGCATGCCAATACCAGATATATAATTCATGCGAGTACCGATCCAGCAGACTGCCATAGAGCGGGGCCTCGCTCCACATCATACAAGTCGGGCTGTCGAGCGATGACTTGCTATGTGCTTGCGCAGTGCCAAACAAAAAGAGCGACGCAAATAGGAGTGTTACGAGCCGACTGAACATGAATCCGAATCCCCAAGAGACAGTATCAGAATATGCAGGTCATAGCGGCTCTGCATCCCCCTTCGGGGGCATGAGTGGCCATAAGTTGACCGATTGCGCACTTTACAGTTTCGCCCGGATTTTCACAGCCAGCTTTTCCAGCTCTCCCGCATCTGCCATGCCTACGCGCTTGGCGGCCAGATCGCGTTGATCAGCGACGACACGATCAGCGGCAAGATCGCCAAGGACGTGTTCGCGCGTGAGCCTGCTTTGGGGCACCAGGAGACATCTTGAAGATTGGCGTCTATGCTCCGCTACGACACCTGATCTGGGGAAGCTATGGAACCGTATCTTCAAAATTTGGACAGAATGCTGGCAGTCTGGAATGCGTCTGACGAGAGCGAAGTTCGCACGCTTGCTGATACAGCGCTTGAACACAACGTCCACTTCGTTGACCCAAATCACAACATCATGGGTCGCGACGCATTCGTTGAGATGGTTCGTTTAGTGAAGTCAAAAATTCCGGGCGCTGTATATTCAAGAACGAGCCGCGTCGATGTTCAGAACAATCACTGCCGCTATCACTGGGCGATTCACATGAAAGAAAGCCTGTTGATGGCGGGCTTTGACGTTACCGAGGTCAACGACGCGGGGAAGATCGTCAAAGTTATAGGATTTTTTGGGCTACTTGAGAGTTAGCATTCGCGACTTATACAGGATATTTCCTTCCTGATCGCAGCGGAACAGCAGGAATGTTCTTGAGGTTTCCTTCGATGCGAAAAAGCAGCGGGCTGATTTTCTAAAGCGCCGCACGTATCTTCACCGCCAGCTTCTCCAGCTCGCCCATATCCGCCATGCCGCCGCTACCGTGGCGACCGAGGGCCTGGCCTTCGGTGCGCGGGATGATGTGGAAGTGGAGGTGGTAGACGGTCTGTCCGGCGGGGGCGCCGTTGAACTGGGTGACGACGAGGCCGTCAGGTTTCAGCGCGGCTTCGACGGCCTTGGCGACCTTCTGCACGACCAGGATGTAGGCACCGAGTTTTTCCGGCGGCATGTCGAGCAGGTTGCGTGCTTCCACGTCCTTGGGAATGACCAGCGTGTGGCCTTCGGCTTGCGGAAAAACATCCATGAAGGCGAGGGCGGTATCATCCTCGTAGACTTTGACGGCAGGCATCTCGCCGCGCAGGATTTTCGCAAAAATGTTTGTCGGATCGTAGGTGTCGTGAAGGGTCATGAGTCTTTCTTAAAGGGTGTGCGCTCTGTGAGATAGTCCATGTCGGATTCAACGGCATCGCGTTCGCGGGTGAGATAGTCGGCGACGGCGTTGCGAAGGCCCGGATGGGCGATCCAGTGGGCCGAACGCGTGAGCACCGGCACGTAGCCGCGCGCGAGCTTGTGGCCGCCCTGCGCGCCTGCCTCGACGTATTTGAGGCCGCGCGCGATGGCGAAGTCGATTGCCTGATAATAGCAGGTCTCGAAGTGGAGCATGGGGCGGGGATCGCTGCAGCCCCAGTAGCGGCCGTAGAGCGTGTCGGAGCCGATCAGGTTCATCGCGCCGGCGATAGGCTCGCCATCTTCCATGGCGAAGACGAAGAGCAGGTCGTCGGCCATGCGCTCGCGCAGCAGGGAGAAGCTCAGCCTTGTGAGATACGGCGTGCCCCATTTGCGGCTGCCGGTGTCCATGTAGAACTGGAAGAAATGGTCGAGATGGTCCTCAGTGATCGCGTCGCCGGTGAGGTGGACAAACTCCACGCCTTCCTGGGCCTTCGCGCGCTCCTTGCGCAGGTTCTTGCGCTTGGCAGAGGAGAGCGCGGCGAGGAAGCCGTCAAAGTTCTCATAGCCGTCATTCTCCCAGCGAAACTGCTGGTCGGTGCGCGACAGGAGACCGGTATTCGCCAGCACGTCTGCGTCTTCATGGTCGACGAAATTGATATGCAGCGAGGAAAGGTCATTCTCTTCGGCGAGCTGGATAGCGCCCGCGAGTAGCGCGGCTTTGAGCTGGGCTTCATCTGGACCGGGCGGTACGAGGCGGCGGCGCCCGGTGACGGGGGTAAAGGGCACGGCGGCGAGCAGTTTCGGATAGTAGGAGCCGCCCGCGCGTTCGAAGGCCTCGGCCCAGCTATGGTCGAACACGAACTCGCCGCGTGAATGCATCTTGGCATAGAGCGGCATGGCGGCGCGCAGGCGCTCGTCTTCACCGCGGATCAAAAGGTGGCGCGGCACCCAGCCCGAGCGCGGCGTTGCGGCGCCACTGCTTTCCATGGCTTCCAGGAATTCCCATGTCAGGAAGGGGTCGTAGCGTTCGCCCGGCGGATTGGCGACGGCGTTCCACTCTTCGGGCGACACCTCGGACAAAGCCGGGACGATGGTGATCTTGAGCGCGGTGTCGTCCATGCCCGTCAATCTAGGGCGCGTGGCGTCATGTGGCCAGCGGCAGGGGCAGGTGTTCGAAAATGATGGCGCCATTCAGCACGTGGATGCGGCTGACATCGGCCATCGTGCGCACGGTCCAGACGACAAAGGGCAGGTCGCCAGCGAGCGAGACGGCGGCCCTTTCGGCATCGGCGACATTGATGGCGAGGTAGTCGACCTTGCGCTCCACGGCGCGGGCGAGCTTGGCGTCGAACTCGGCTTCGCTGGTGCGACTGATCGGGTGGATCAGCTGGCCACGCATGACGGCGTCCGGCAGTGCGTCGACGGCGGCTTCCGAAAAGCTCATCGCGGCGGCGGGGCCGAGATGACTTGTTAGCAGCTCTCCGACCTTGCGGGCGAAGGCGGCGGGGTCGGTGTTGCCGTCGATCTTCATCTCGGTCAGCAGGGGCAGGTTGGCTGGCCAGATATCGAGCAGGGCGTGGAGTGTGGGCACGGGCTGGTCAGTGCCGGCGAGGCGGACGGCGGCAAGGTCATGTGCGGTCATGTCCTCGAACACGGCTTCGACGCCCGTCATGCGCGTGAGGGTGGGGTCATGGAAGACCATGACCTCGCCATCCTTCGAGGGGCGCACGTCATATTCGATGCCGAGCCCGGCATTGATGGCGTCCTCGAAGGCGGCAAGGGAGTTTTCAGGATGGCCATCGGCGGACCAGAGACCGCGATGTGCATAGGTGAATGCTGTCAGGTCAAAGTGCCGGGCCATCAGGAACTATCCTTCGATTTCAAACACACCATCAACTTCAACCGCCACGCCCATTGGCAGGACAGGGCAGGCCACGGCGGAACGCGCATGCTTGCCGGCATCGCCGAAAACTTCAACCATGAGGTCGGAGCAGCCATTGATGACCTGCGGGATATCGGTGAAATCGCCTGTGGCGTTGACGAAACCGCCAAGCTTCACGACGCGCTTGATGCGTGACAGGTCACCCACCGCGGCCTTGCACTGGGCGATCAGGTTGATGCCGCACTGTCGGGCCGCGTGCTGGCCAGCGGAGAGTTCCATATCCTCGCCGAGGCGACCGTTGATGCGGCCTGTGGGGGTGGCGCTGACCTGGCCGGAGACGAACAGCATGTTGCCGGTGATCACGTAGGGCACGTAATTCGCGACGGGGACCATGGGAGCTGGCAGTTCGATGCCGAGGGCGTCAAGGCGGGCTTCTGGTGTGGACATGTCGGCGGTGCTCCGGTGGGTTATTGGATCAGTTGGCCCTGCATGCCGCACGTTGCGGGACGGGGCAAGTCAGCCATCTGCGTCGCGCATCTTTGCAATCCGGGCCGCACGACCGGTGACCACGGCGTCACTGCCGAAGCGCGCGCGGGCCGCGTCGGAGGCGCGTTCGGCAGCGGCGCGCTTGGCGATGCGGGGGTCAAGCAGGTCGGCCCCGTCTGCGCGGTGGTCCTTGAGGCCCGACAGGCCGATGCCGATCAGGCGGAAGCGTTCGCGGCCATTGGCTTCGCGCGCCAGCAAGGGGCGGCCTGCCCGGAAGATTTCCTGGGCGAGCTGGGTCGGTTCCGACAGGGAAATGCGCCGTGTCAGAGCCCGGAAATTGGCCGTTTTCAGCTTCAGCGTCACCACGCCGCCGACAGCCCCCACGGCCTTGGCCCGGTCGGCGGTCTTGACGCAAAGCTGCCAGAGCTGGTCTTCGAGGGCGGCGGGATCGGAGAGATCGGTGCGGAACGTGGTCTCGCTGGAGACGGACTTGCGCTCATCGTCATTGCGCACAGGGCGGTTGTCGAGGCCGTGGGCACGCTGTTTCAACCACATGCCCGTCTCGCCATAGCGGCGGATCAGCGCTTTCAGTTCGGCCTGCTGGATGTCGTGAACCGTATCGAAACCATCGGCGGCGAGTTTCTGCGCGAATTTCGGGCCAACGCCGTGCAGGAAGTCGATGGGTTTCGGGCCAAGCAGGGCTTCGGCTTCTTCGGGCGCGATGACGGCGAAGCCGCGCGGCTTGTCGAGTTCGCTCGCCGTCTTGGCGAGGAACTTGTTGGATGAGAGGCCGATCGAGACCGTGATCCCAATATCGCGCTCAATCTCGCTGGCGAGGCGCGCGAGGCTGACGGCGGGCGGGGCGTGGTGCGTGGTCTCGGTGCCGGAGAGGTCCATATAGGCCTCATCGATGGAAACCGGCTGGACAAGCGGCGTCAGCGCATCCATTTTCTCGCGCATCATCGCAGCGGCTTCGCGGTATTTCCCGAAATTGGAACTGATCACGACCGCATCCGGGCAGAGCTTCAGCGCCGTGAACATTGGCATGGCCGAGCGCACACCATAAAGCCGGGCAATATAACAGCAGGTGGAGACGACACCGCGCTGACCGCCGCCAACGATGACCGGCTTGTCCTTCAGGCTTGGGTCGTCGCGTTTCTCGATGGCAGCGAAGAAGGCGTCACAGTCGAGATGTGCGATGCTGAGCGTTTTGAGCGCTGCATGTGCGATGAGCCTGCCCCGTCCGCAGGCGGGACAGGCTGATACGGCACCGTTTTCCAGATGCAGACAATCACGGCAAAGCGCATACATGGCAAGTTTGTTCATGCCATGTTCCGCGACTCGCAGCAATGAGATGTGTACGACAGTGTAAAGCCAAATTAAGTATTTGGGGTATAGCTGAAATCAATCGAATAGAATCCGGTCGAATCATTAGTCGTTACGGGGAATTATGGCGGAGAAGCGCACCAGAAAAGTGCTGGTTGTTGAGGACAATGAACTCAACATGCGCCTCTTTTGCGACTTGCTGGACGCCTATGGTTTTGCAACCTACCAGTGCCGCGATGGCGCCAAGGCGGTCGAAATTGCCCGGCGCGAGCTGCCAGACCTGATCATCATGGACATCCAGCTGCCTGAAGTGTCGGGTCTTGATATCACGCGCTGGTTGAAAGATGACGACAAGGTCGCCCATATTCCGGTGCTGGCCGTGACGGCCTTTGCCATGCGCGCCGATGAGCAACGCGTTCGCGAGGCCGGCTGCGAAGGCTACCTGTCCAAGCCGATCCAGATCATGACATTCATCAAGGCCGTCGAATCCCTGATGCCCAAGGAGCCGGCATGAGCGCCAGGATCCTTGTCGTTGACGACATTGAAGCCAACCGGCGCCTCCTGCAAGCAAAGCTCGAGGCGCAGTATTTTACAGTCCTGCATGCCGAGAATGGCCAGCAGGCGCTGGCCCTCGCTCGCGGCGAACGGCCGGATATCATCCTGCTTGATGTGATGATGCCGGGTATGGATGGCTATGAAGTGTGCCAGCGGCTGAAGGCCGACCCGCGCACCTCGCATATCCCCGTCGTGATGGTGACGGCGCTAAGCGATAGCGAAGACCGGATCCGGGGGCTTGAGGTCGGCGCGGAAGATTTCCTGACCAAGCCAGTTGCAGATTTCGCGCTCATGTCGCGTGTTGGCGCCCTGATGCGTTACAATGCGGTGGCGTCTGAATTGCGACAGCGTCAGGCCAGCGGCCTGAAAGCCGGCGCGGTGGATGCGATCAGCGAAGAGGAGCTGAACCGCCCCGCACGCGCCTTCATCATCGATGACAATCCACGCACGTCGAACCGCGTTGCGAGCATGCTCCGTGAAGCGGGCCATGCTGCGACCACGCTGCTTGAGGCGGGCGACATGTCGAACCTCTCCGAAATGGGCGTCGACATATTGATCCTGTCGACATCCTCAAAAGCCTTTGATGCGCTGAAACTGTGCGCGCATTTCCGGATGACCGAGGCGACACGGTCGATTTCCATGCTTCTGGTCTGTGATCAGTCCGACCATGCCAAGGCGGGGCGCGGGCTGGAGATTGGCGCAAATGATGTGATCTTCTCCCCCGTGGACCGTCAGGAGCTGCTGGCGCGGGTGCGCACACAGGCGCGCCGGTCACGCTATATCGACATATTGCGCAAGCGGGTGGACCGGGGGCTGGAACTATCCGTCATCGACCAGCTCACCGGCCTCTACAACCGGCGCTACATGATCGGCCAGCTGCAACAGCTGATGCAGCGCTCGGTCATGGGCGAAAAGCCCGTTTCGATCGTGACGTGCGACATCGACCATTTCAAATCGGTCAATGATACGTATGGGCATGATGCAGGCGACGAAGTGCTGCAGGAAGTGGCCCGGCGCCTGACAGAGAATGTGCGCCCGATGGACGTGGTTTGTAGGCCAGGCGGCGAAGAGTTCACGGTCATTATGCCAAACACGCCCGGAGACCTTGCCTGCGCAGCGGGCGAACGTATCCGCCGGGCCGTGGCAAGCCAGCCTTTCAGCGTGAGCAGCGGGCGCCGGGACATCACGCTCACTGTCAGTGCAGGTGTCGCAACGATCCGTGGGCATGACGACACGATGGCGGACCTGCTGAAACGCGCCGACACGGCGCTTTATCAGGCGAAGTCCGGCGGCCGGAACCGCGTTGAAAGCATTGCGGCCTGATTGACTTGCAGCCCGACGCGGCGCACCTGCACGTTTTGAGTGGCTAAGGCAGGTTTCAAGGGCATGGCAGATCGTTTCGCAGCGTTCCGACACTCGTCCTACAGCCGCTATTTCACCTCCCGTTTCATGACCGCCTTTGCGGCCCAGATCGTCTCGGTCTCGGTCGCCTGGCAGATCTATGACGAGACACAGAACCCCATCTATCTTGGCTGGATCGGGCTTGTTCAATTCCTGCCCGCCCTGCTGCTGGTCTTTGTGACGGGGCTTGCGTCCGACACGTTTGGACGGCGGCTGGTGATGGGTCTCGCCATCCTTGTTGAAATGGCCTGCGCGGCGGGCATCCTGTTCCTGGCGGCGACGAACCAGTTTCACCCCGTGTGGGTGCTGGCCATCCTGACCTTGTTTGGCGTAGCGCGGGCCTTCCTGTCGCCCGCTTCAGCCAGCCTTGCGGTAAACGTCGTGCCGCGTGAGGACTTCGCCAATGCGGTTGGCTGGAACGCTTCGGCCTGGCAGATGGCCTCGATTGTGGGGCCTGTGGTGGGCAGCCTGCTCTATGGCGTCTCGCATGTGCTGGCCTATTCCACCGCGACCCTGATGTTCGCCATTGCAGCCATGTTGATCTTCTCGATCCCCAAGCCGCCACAGCGCGTCTCGACAGAGCCCAAGACGCTGAGCGTGATCCTTGGTGGGTTCACCTATGTCTGGAAACAGAAAGTGGTCTTGGGGGCGATCTCGCTTGACCTGTTTGCGGTTCTGCTCGGCGGGGCCGTTGCGCTGATGCCGGTATACGCGCGTGACATCCTGGAAGTGGGCGAGACGGGCCTCGGCCTGCTGCGGGCGGCGCCGGGGATTGGTGCGCTGCTCGTGACGGCGATAATCACGGCCTTCCCGATTCGGGAGCATGCCGGCAAGATCCTGTTCGTATGCGTGGGGTTGTTTGGCCTGTCCACGGTCGTGTTCGGTTATTCGACGGTGGCGTGGCTCTCGATACTGGCGCTCGTGTGCGTCGGGGCGTTCGACATGGTGTCGGTCTATATTCGCGAGGTATTGCTTCAGCTCTGGACGCCGGATCAGGTGCGCGGCCGGGTGAATGCCGTGAATTCCATCTTCCTCGGGGCGTCCAACGAGCTGGGCGAAGCGCGGGCGGGGTTCATGGCCGCAAAGTGGGGGGCCGTGTTTACCGTCGTTGCGGGCGGCTATGCGGCCGTTGGCATCGCGGCAGCATGGTCCGTGCTGTTTCCGGGCATTCGCAAGGCCAGCAACCTGCACGAGGGCAATCCGGACGGGTGAGGCCCACAAGCAAAAAGCCCGCTCTTGCGAACGGGCTTTTGACAAAAATGCTCTGAAAAGCAGGATCTTACTTGATCTTGCCTTCTTTGAACTCGACGTGCTTCTTGATGACCGGGTCATACTTTTTCATCACGAGCTTTTCAGTCTTCGTGCGTGGGTTCTTCTTGGTGACATAGAAGAAGCCTGTATCGGCCGTCGAGTTGAGGCGAATCTTGATCGTGGTTGGTTTGGCCATAGTATTGGCTCGCTTGTGCTAGCGTCTGAAACTGGAAAGCGGCTTAATGACGGGGCCCGGAGGGGAAGTCAAGCAGTGTTCCTGCGCTAAAGCCGGTCTGTGGTGTGGCCGGTGCGGGTCCAGCGCAGGAATGGCGGGCCTTTCGGGGCCTTCGGCTGCGCAATCCGCTCACCGATTTCACCCAGCATGAAGCGCGTGACCGATGGCAGGTCGAGGTCCAGCGCATCGGCGAGTGTTACCCATTGCAGGTCTGACAACTCGGCGCCGTCAACAGGGGGGCGCTCGTCGATCAGGGCATCCTGGGCGTCAGCCATGAAGAATCGGGCGTCAAAGCGCTTCGGGCGGTAGGGCGGCGTGATGGCGCGGCCGATGAATTCAAACGACTTGAGGCAGGGCATGACGCCCTCGCCATAGTAGCGGTCCCAGCCCTGCGGCGGCTTGCCGGAATGCTCACCCGGGCGACCAACGATCAGGCCGGTCTCCTCGAATGTTTCGCGGATGGCTGTCAGCGCAAAGGCGTGGGGCGCGCGGCGGGTGCCGATGGCCAGCTTGGTGGCGACAGTGTCCGAGAGGGGCGTCAGCGTTGGCGCACGGGCGTCGTGCGGGTCCACACGGCCACCAGGGAAGACGTATTTGTCCGGCATGAACGTATGGCCGCCGGAGCGCTTCCCGAGCAGCACGCGCGGGGTGGGGCCATCGCGGCGGACAAGAATGAGCGTGGCGGCATCCTTCGGGCGCGGGCTGCGCTGATCGGTGACAACAACGTCACCCTCATCCTCCTTGTCGAAGGCCGATTTGATACCCGGCACTTTCTCACTCATCTGCGAGGTCCCTTTGACTTGCCTTTGCCCTTCGTCTTCGGAAGGGTCTTCTTGTTGAACCTAGGCTTGCCTGAGCGGGGAGGTCCACCCTTACGGCGGGGAACGTTGCCGATATCCATTTCGCGGCGCTGCTCCTTGCGGCCCTCCGGGGCCGGCTGGGGCTCGGACAGCATTTCAAGCAGGAGCCCGCCCTGCAGGGGCGTCACTTCCTTCAGCTTCACGCGGACGATCTGGCCGAGGCTGTAGGTCTTGCCGCTGCCGCGCGCATAGAGCGCCATGGCGGCCGTGTCCTGTACCCAGTAATCGTTCGAGATGGTCGAGATCGGGATGAAGCCATCCGCGCCGGTGCCCGCCAGTGCGACGAACAGGCCGGAACCCGTGACGCCGGTGATGCGGCCTTCGAACTCGGCCCCAACCTGATCCTTCAGGAAGAGGGCGAGATAGCGGTCTGTCGCCTCCCGCTCTGCGGCCATCGAGCGGCGCTCGGTGTCAGAGATATGCTGGGCGGTCTGCTCAAGCTGCGAGGCGGCTTCTTTCGACAGGCCGTCCGGGCCGAGCTTCAGCGACGCGATCAGCGCGCGGTGGACAATGAGGTCGGCATAGCGACGGATCGGCGAGGTGAAGTGGGCATAGCGCTCGAGGTTCAGGCCGAAGTGGCCAAGATTGTCCTCGGCATAGACGGCCTGCGCCTGCGTACGCAGGATCATCTGCGTGACCATCTGGCCGTATTCGGTGCCGTCCAGTTCGCCCAGCAGCTTGTTGAACTTGTGGGTCTGCGGGCGTTCGCCAACATTCCATTTCAGCTCCAGCGTCTGCAGGAACTCTGCGAAGGCGGCGATCTTGGCATCCGTCGGCGTGTCGTGGACGCGGTAGATGAGCGGACTCTTCTGGCGTTCCAGTGTCTCGGCGGCGGCGACGTTGGCCTGGATCATGAACTCCTCAATCAGGCGGTGAGCCTCAAGGCGTTCCTTGGTGTAGATGCCGTCAATCTCGCCATCTTCCTTGAAGCGGATACGGCGTTCCGGCAGGTCGAGGTCCAGCGGGCCGCGCTTGTCGCGGGCCTTGGAGAGGGCGTGATAGGCGTCCCAGAGAGGGCGCAGCACGGTTTCCAGCATCTCGCCGGCCTTGCCACCGGGCTTGCCGTCAATGGCAGCCTGCGCCTCTTCATAGGAGAGCTTGGCGGCGGACTTCATCATGCCGCGGATGAAGCGGTGCGAGCGCTTGTGGCCGTCCGATCCGAAGATCATCTCGACAGCCAGCGTGCGGCGCAGTTCGCCTTCCTTCAGCGAGCATTCATCAGCCGAGAGTTCGAACGGCAGCATCGGGATGACGCGGTCGGGGAAGTAGGTGGAGTTACCGCGCTTCAGTGCTTCCTTGTCGAGGGGCGAGCCCTCGGTGACATAGGCGGCGACATCGGCGATGGCGACGATTACGCGCCAGCCATCGTCCAGCTTTTCCGCAAACACGGCGTCATCATGGTCGCGGGCATCGGCCGGGTCGATCGTGATGAGATCGATCTGTGTCAGGTCCTCACGCTCTGCCGGGGCCGGTTTCGGGTCGCGGGCCTGCGCAAGGGCGGCCTCGGGAAACTCTGTGGGAATGTCATGTGCGTGCAGGGCCAGAAGGCTGGCCGAGCGCGGGTCGGTGATGTGGCCGATAATCTCGGTGATCTCGCCGAGCGCCGGGCCATGGTGGCGACGGCCTTGTGGCTTGGGTTCGGCGATCACGAGGTCGCCATCCTTGGCGCCGTTGGTATCGCCTTCCTGGATCACGAATTCGCGGCGGTCCTTACGGTTGGACGGGTTGACCCGGCCGCCGCGCGCGGTGGTGGAATAGAGGCCGACGAGACGTTCTGAAATGCGCTTCTCGAGCACCGTGATGGCGCGGGCGCGCCATTCGCCGTCATCCTCGTTGATCTTGCACAGGGCACGATCGCCGACGCCGGGCGCCTTGGTCTTGCCGCGTGGCTTGCCCGAGGGGCCGGCATAGGTGATGTCGGGGCCGAAGGGGCCATTGTCACCGATCGACTTGCCGATCAGGTCGCCGTTCTTGTCGATCCGCATGAATTCGACGATGCCGGTGGGCGGCGGGCGATCAGCCTGTGACCAGGCGCGTTTGCCGGTGCGTTCAAGGGCGCCATCGGCTTCAAGCTCACGCAGGATGGCGCGCAGTGCGGCGCGTTCCTCACCCTTGACCTTGAGGCCCTTGGCGATGGCTTGTTTCGTCGTGGCGGTGGGATTGTCCCGAATGTAATCAAGGACAGTTTGCTTATCTGGAAATGTCATAATCCGGCATATAGGGGATTCTTGGGCAAAATGCTTGTGGATAGTTCAGGTCGCCCGCTTCAGCGTCCATCCTCGTAGAAATGCGCCAAACGGTCGTGCACGCGGCGGAAATGGTCGCGCAGCATGTCGGGTTGCTCGAAATAGGCTGTCGTGGTGCAGTTGAAGAAATCCGCGTGGCTTGTGGCGGCGTGCGACGTCAGCGGCGAGTCATAGCCATTGGCGAGGCGCGTGCGGAGGAAGTCCAGTTCCTCGTCCATGTCGGTTCGCCATTTTTCATGGCATTCGGCAGAGTGGCTGGCGGGCAGGTCTTCCCGAAAGATGTTCCGGCTGTCGAGGCGGTGGGCCAGTTCATGCATGGCCTTGCAACAACCCGGGATCGAGAGCACGCCATCCTTCATGATGCTGGCCCAGCAGAGGTCCATCCGGCCCCAGCGCGAATAGCGGCCCATCATTTCGGCATCGCTGGGCGGGCCGCTTTCTGTGATCACGATGCGCATGCCGAGGTCGAAATGGTCGCGCGGTCGGTTGAGCAGCAGGAGGCAGGCATAGGTCGCCAGTGTGACGCGCACACGGGACGTGACGTCAAAGCCGTCGGCGCCGCGAAATTCCACATCCTGCAGGAACTGGTCAACGAGATGGGTAAAGCGGGCCCTGCGCGCCGGTGACAGTTTTGCCACTACGGGCGATGCCGCATCGATCATGATTTCGAGTCGGGTCGGTCCAGCCATCGAATGGGCATATACAACCAGAGGGCAAAAAAGTCTCGTATAAAACGAATATATTTAGTCGATAGGTGGAATTGCGAGCGCATCGACGGGTGTGAGTGCAAAGGAGGCTGCCTGCGCGCCCCACTCGCCCGTCAGGATCTCGTAGTGAAGGTGGCGTGGGATGAGATAGCCGGCGCTGTTGCCCATGACGCCAACGATCTGGCCGGACTGCACGGTCTCGCCCACCTTGAGGCCGGAGAAGCTGTCGAGATGGGCGTAGCGGGTGAACACGCCATTGCCATGGTCGATCACCAGCATGTTGCCGAAATCATACCGGTACTCTGCCTCGCGGATGGTCCCGTCAGCAGCGGCATAGATGTCCACAGGTTCGAGACTGTAGAGGTCGATACCGGTATGGACCTGGCCATTGCGGCTGCCGAAGCCGGACGAAACGCAGGCCGTCTCAACAGGCGCACGGGCCAGCGTGACATCGTTGATGGTGAGCGTGGCCGTGTAGCCGATGATGTGCAGGGCCGTGTCGGCCAGCGGGGCATTGGCCACGTCAAGCTTGGGGCATAGCGAGAGGGTAACCGGGAATTCGTAGATGAACGGCGCCACGGGCTGGGGCGGTGGCAGCGGTTCGATGACTTCTTCGACCAGCGGCTCCAGCGGCGGAAGGGTCTCAATCGTGAATATCCACGTGATGCTGGCCGCGAGCAGGGCAAACGGGAAGATATGGCGGGGCGAAAGGCGCATCGCGAGGGAGGAGCCAGTCCGGGCCTTGTCGGCCCGGCGCGGCCTAGTCCTCTTTCTTCGCGGCAGGCTTTTTCTTAGCTGCCGGTTTCTTCTTGGCTGCGGCCTTTTTCGGTGCGGCCTTCTTCTTGGCAGGTGCAGCCGCCGCGCGGGCGTTCACCAGCTCAATCGCCTGCTCCAGCGTGATGGCGTCAGGCTCGATCTCTTTCGGGATCGTGGCATTGACCTTGCCATGCTTTACGTAAGGCCCGTAGCGACCGGCGAACACCTGGACCGGCTCGCCGTCACTGTGATTGCCGAGTTCCTTCAGTGGCGTGGCGCCACCGCGACCGCGGCCCGGATTGGCCTTCTTGTCCTCGATCAGCGCCACCGCGCGGTTGAGGCCGATGGCGAACACGTCCGCCGGGTCTTTCAGGTTCGCATAGGTCTTGCCATGCTGAACATAAGGCCCGAAGCGGCCGAAGTTCGCAAGGATGGGTTCGTTGTCTTCCGGGTGGCGGCCGACTTCACGCGGCAGCAGCAGCAGTTCGACCGCGCGTTCGAGCGTCAGTTCCTGCGGCTTTTCCTTTTCGGCCTTGGTAAGCGAGGCGCGTTTCGGTTTTTCGCCATTGGCCATCTCGACGTATGGGCCGAAGCGGCCGGTCTTGAGATAGATCATCTCGCCGGTTTCAGGGTGGATGCCGATCTCGTTGCCGTCCGGGTTGATTGCGGCGGCGGCGTCGCCATCGGCGCTGAACTGGCGGGTGAACTTGCACTCGGGGTGGCGCGAGCAGCCGACGAAGGCGCCGAACCGGCCGAGCTTCATGGACAGCTCGCCCTCCTTGCAGAGCGGGCACTGGCGCGGGTTCTCGATCGGGTTGCCTTCGGCATCCTGGCGCGGAAACACATAGGCGCCGAGTGTTTCGTTGAGGGCGTCAAGCACGGCCGAGACGCGCAGGTCTTTGGTGCCGTCAATGTCGGCGGCGAATTGTTTCCAGAACTCGTGCAGGAAGGCTTTCCAGTCGAGCTTGCCGTCGGAGATGACGTCGAGCTTCTCTTCGAGGCCGGCGGTGAAATCATATTCCACATAACGGGCGAAAAAGTTCTCGAGGAAGGCCGTGACGAGGCGTCCCTTGTCTTCCGGGATCAGCGCCTTGCCCTCGATGCGGACATAGCCCCGGTCTTCCAGCGTCGACATGGTGGACGCATAGGTGGACGGACGGCCGATGCCGAGCTCTTCGAGGCGCTTGACGAGGCTGGCCTCGGTGTAGCGCGGCGGCGGGGCGGTGAAGGACTGGTTTGCGAGCGCATTCAGCAGGTCGGCATGCTGGCCCTGCTCCATTTTGGGCAGGCGGCCTTCGGGATCATCGTCATCATCGCCAGCGTCATGACCTTCGGTATAGAGCTTGATGAACCCGTCAAACACGAGGACCTGACCGGTGGCGCGCAGGGTGGCCCGCTTGTCTTTCGAGGCGAGGTCGATGGTCGTACGTTCGAACAGGGCCGTTTCCATCTGGCAGGCAACGGCCCGGCGCCAGATGAGGGTGTAGAGTTTCTTCAGGTCACCGTCGCCATTGTAGTTCTCGGGGCGCAGGTCGAAATCGGTTGGGCGGATGGCCTCGTGGGCCTCCTGCGCGTTCTTGGCCTTGGAGGAATAACGGCGTGTGTTTTCCGGCAGGTAGCGGGCGCCATAGTTCGACTGGATCATGGTGCGGGCGGCGGCATAGGCCTCTTCGGCCATGTTGACGCCGTCGGTCCGCATGTAGGTGATGCGGCCTTCCTCGTAGAGCTTCTGGGCGGCCTGCATGGTGCGCTTGGCGCCGAAGCCGAGCTTGCGGGAGGCTTCCTGCTGCAGCGTGGACGTAATGAAAGGTGGCGGCGGGTTGCGCTTGACGGGCTTCGCTTCGACGCTGGAGACAGAATAGCCACCTGTCTGGACGATCTCGAGTGCCTTGTCGGCGTCGCCCTTGTTGCCAAGAGTGAACTTTTTCAGCGTGTCGCCATCAAGCGCGTGGAGGCGGGCTTCGAAATCCGTGCCGTCGGGGGCGCGCAGCGTGGCAGCGATGTTCCAGTATTCCTGCGGGCGGAACAGCTCGATCTCGTTCTCGCGGTCGCAAACGATGCGCAGGGCAACGGACTGGACGCGGCCTGCCGAGCGGCTGCCGGGCAGCTTGCGCCAGAGGACGGGGGAGAGATTGAAACCGACCAGATAGTCCAGCGCGCGGCGTGCCAGGTAGGCGTCGACGAGTTCCTGGTCGATCTGGCGCGGGTGTTCCATGGCCGTTGTGACGGCATTTTTGGTGATCGCGTTAAACACGACGCGCTCGACATGAATGTCTTTCTTCAGGGCGCGGCGCTTCTTCAAGGCCTCGACCAGGTGCCACGAAATAGCTTCGCCTTCACGATCGGGGTCGGTCGCGAGAATGAGGGTGTCGGCATCTTTCAGCGAGTTCGCGATATCGGAAATGCGCTTGGCCGACTTGGAGTCAGCCTCCCAGATCATGTCGAAATCATTGTCCGGATCGACCGAGCCATTCTTCGATGGTAGGTCGCGGATGTGACCGTAGGAGGCGAGAACCTTGTAGTCCTTGCCGAGGTATTTGTTGATCGTTTTGGCCTTGGCAGGCGATTCGACGACGACAAGTTTCATGGAGGCACCTCTTCAAGGGCGGGAGTGATGGGGTGCGCAAGCGCTATATGTCAAGGCCGCAACTGGATCAGCCATCTTCCCGATAGGCGAGCCATGTGAGGGTGCAGAAGAGTACAAACAAGGGGGGGCTCCATGCTGCAATCACAGCGGGAGCTGCACCCGTGGCACCAAGGCTGGATGAAAACTGGGTGAAGAAATAGAGGCCAACAGCCAGCAGCGAGCCTATGGCCAGCAGGCGTGATGTGCCGCCGAGGCGCGACAGGCGCAGGCACACGATGGCGCCGATCAGGCCCATGGCCACGAACAGGGCCGGGGTGGCCATGAGGCTGTTCCAGCGCATCTTATAGCGCGAGGCATCAAGGCCGGCTGCCTGAGTCTGGTGGACGAAGCGGGGTAGCTGCCAGAAGCCGATCGTGTTGGGCGAAGCGAACTTGTCGAGCAGTGTAACCGCGTCGAGCGATGTCGGGATGGCGAGGTTCTGCTTGCGCTCTGGCGGCAGGTTCGGAACGTTCTCGACGACATTCTCCAGTTGCCAGAAGCCGTTGCGGAGATAGGCACGGTCAGCATCGATGCGGCGCACGAATGTATAGTCATTGGTGGGCTGGTTACCGGCAAAGAGGCGCTCTTCCTGGATCATCTTCACCTTGACCAGCACGATGCCGCCATCTTCCACGCGGTCGGCATGGATCACGATCTGGCTCGTATCATCGCCCTGGCGCAGCCAGACGCCGCTATCGGACACCGCCATGGCCTCGCGGCCATCATTGAGCAGGCGGGCGCGTTCCAGCTCGAAGGATTCCGCCAGTCGCGCCGCGAAAGGATTGAGCACCGTGGTCGTGAAGATGCCAAGGACGAGGCCGAGTATGATGACTGGCGCAAGGAAGCGCCAGGCCGAGATGCCACTGGCGCGGATGATGGAGAGTTCCGAGCGGCGGTTGAGGCGCGTGAATGCCAGCATGCTGGCCACGAGGATGGCAAAGGGAAGTGTCTGCTCGACGATCTGGGGCAGCTTCATCAGCGACAGGTGCAGGGCGCCCGCGAGGCTGAGCTTCACGTCACCGCCGACGGTGCGCAATTGTTCCACCACGTCGATCATCAAGATGGCGAGCAGCAGAACGCCGAGGACAAGGACCAGCCCGGCCAGGCATTCGCGCAGGATGTAGCGCTGGATGCGGTTGAAGGTGAGGTTCATGCCGGCACCGCATCATCAGGCGCGCCGCGGGTGGGACCCGGGCGTGCGGCCTTCCCGATCCTGCGACCGCCGTGGAAGTAGACATAGCTCAGGGTGCCAACCACGCTCAGGGGCAGCAGCCACTGGAGGATGTTGAGGCCCGGATCGCCGGCGGCGGCGGACTGCAGCGCAAGCTGGATGATGAGGACGACCGTCGCGCCTGTGGCTGCAATGGCGATGCGCTTGCCATAGCCCTTGCGACTGAAGTCCCCCCCGAGCACGGCGAAGATCGCGATCAGGGACATGACGATATTGAGCAAGGGGGTCGTCAGTCGGGCATGGCCTTCAGCTAATAGCGCGTCGGCATCCTTGGCTTCGAAATAGTTCGATCGGTCAACGACGAAGAGTTCATATAGATACTTGTCCGATGCCTTGAGGCGAAGGTCGGAGTCTTCCTTCATGAAATCGCTGAGATCGAACATGTACTGGTCAAACTCGAGGATCGAGAGCTGCTGGTTCTCGTCAAGCTGCTGGCTGATGGCGTCGCGCAGGAGCAGGGTCGGGCGGCCTTCCACCTCGACCAGCGACGCGCTGCGGGCAAGGATGTCGGTCGGGAATTCAGGGTCCGTCATGTCCGAAATCAGCACGCCGCGCAGTTCGCCGCCGATCTGCTCGCGTGCATAGAAGGTCAGCTGGTCGCCATTGGAGGTGAACTGGCCGGGCCTGATGAGCGCTGCGGCAAGGTCTGCGCGAGCCGTGGAGACGGTTTCACGCATGGCGCGCTGGGCGGCAGGCTGGACCCAGAGGTTCACGGCGAGATGGGCAATGGCACATAGGACGGCGAGGCGCATGATGGGCGAGGCGATCTGCCAGGGCGTCATCCCGGCGGCCTGCGCGACGACAATTTCGCTGTCCTTGTGGATGCGGTTGAGCGACCAGACCCCTGCAACAAACAGGGCAAGCGGGGTCAAAAGCGCAATGATCTGCGGTGCGCCGAGCATGACAATATAGAAGTAGGTCAGTGCAGACTGGCGATTCTCGAGGATGAGGTCAGTGCGCGCGAGGCCCTGCGCGAGCAGCGCAAGCATGGCGAGACCACCGACGATAATGAGCACGGCGCGCAAGACTTCATAGAAGAGATAGGTCTGGACTTTGCTCATATGCTCAAATTGACAGTATTTTCCGGCATGTCTGCCTCATATAAGGAATGCTTTTTTCTTAGCTAACGAGTTGCGCTGCGCGCGTCGACGTTTAGTTTCCGTCACAAACGGAGATAACTCACATGAAAATTTCATTCGCCGACGCCGCCAAGGCAGACATCGTGGCCTTTATTGTCGACGAGGGTGACGGTTTGCCGGGGGCAGCAGCGGACCTTGATGCGTCCTCAGGCGGCCTGCTGACCGAGGCCCTTTCGGGCGTCCGCTTTGATGGCAAGAAAGACCAGCAGGCTGTTGTCGTGCTGCCGAAAGGCGGCGATGCGCGCCGCGCCGTCCTGATTGGCGGTGGCAAGCCAAAGAAGCGTGATGCACGCGTATTTGAGTCGCTGGGTGCCAATCTTGTGAAATCGCATGCCAAGGGCGGGTTCAAGTCGATGGCCGTGCACGTGGCCAGCGCCGAGGATGCCGCACGCGTCGCACTGGGTGCCAAGCTGGCTGCTTACCGGTTTGATACCTATTTCACGAAACTCAAGGCTGACCAGAAGCCGAGCCTGACCAATCTGACGCTGATCGTCGACGATGCGAAGGCCGCCAAGGCCGCCTTTGCGCCGCTAGATGCCGCGGCCGAAGGCACAAACATGGCGCGGGACCTCGTGAACCTGCCACCGAACGACCTTTACCCCGAGAGCTTTGCCGGGCGCCTGAAGGACCTCAAGGAATTCGGCGTTGAGGTGGAAATCCTCGGCGAGAAGGAAATGAAGAAGCTTGGCATGGGCGCGCTGCTGGGCGTCGGCCAGGGCTCGCGCAAGGAAAGCCAGCTGGGCATCATGAAATGGATGGGCGGCGCTGAAGGCGAGGATCCGGTGATCCTGGTCGGCAAGGGCGTCTGCTTCGACACGGGCGGCATCTCGCTGAAGCCGGGACCGGGCATGGAAGACATGCGCGGCGACATGGGCGGTGCAGCTGCGGTGACCGGCACGATCCGCGCGCTGGCAGCCCGCAAGGCGAAAGTGAACGTCGTGGGCCTCGTTGGCCTCGTCGAGAACATGCCGGACGGCGATGCCATCCGCCCCGGTGACATTCTCACGTCGGCCAGCGGCCAGACAATCGAAGTGCAGAACACCGACGCCGAAGGGCGCCTCGTTCTCTGTGACGTGCTCTGGTACGCGCAAGAGCATTTCAAGCCGAAGGCCATTGTTGACCTCGCGACACTGACCGGCGCCATCGTGATCGCGCTCGGCCACCATCATGCAGGCCTGTTCACGGGCAGCGATGATCTGGCTGACGAGCTGACCAAGGCGGGTCTCCACGAGGGCGAGCGCGTCTGGCGCCTGCCTATGGGCCCGGAATATGACAGCCTGCTGAAATCGAAGTTTGCCGACATGCGCAACATTGGCGGTCGGGCAGCCGGCTCGATCACGGCGGCGCAGTTCCTGAAGCGCTTCGTGAAGGACGGCGTGAAATGGGCGCACCTCGATATTGCCGGCGTGGCATGGGTCGAAGGGCACAAGGAAGCGTTTGATGTCACGTGGTCCTCAGGCTTTGGCCCGCGCCTGCTGGATCGCTGGATCGCGCAGAACTACGAGGACTAGCCTGTGGCGGACACGCCGGCGCCTGAATGGTGGTTCTACCATCTCTCCCGCACGACGCTGGAGCAGGCGGCGGCGCCGTTGATGGCGAAATGCCTTGAAGCCGGGTGGCGCGTGCTGGCGGTCAGCCCAAGTGCAGAGCGCCGGGCGGCGCTGGACGCCGCGCTGTGGACGTATGACGACAGCAGTTTCCTGCCGCATGGCCAGTCGGAAGCGCCGGGGCTGGACGCGGCGCGCCAGCCGGTGCTGCTGTCGGCCAAGGCCGACAATGTAAACGGCGCAGCGGCGCTGGTGCTGATGGACGGCGTCACCGTGCCTGTGGACGCGCCCTATACGCGCTGCATGGTGATGTTCGACGATGGCGACAGCGGCGCGCGCACCAAGGCGCGGGCGCAGTTCAAGGCTGCCAAGGATGCAGGCCTCGTGACGCGCTATTTCCAGCAGACGCCAAAGGGCGGCTGGAGCGAGGCGGGCGTGTGATGCGGGTCCGAAGACCCTTCATTTTGGCGGTAGTTGTATGTTGGGCAGTTTTGAGTGCCTCAGCTGACGCCGGAGAAAAGTTGGGAAATCCGCTAAGTGAGGTCTGCACCATTAGCGTGTCGCATGATTGTGAGATTCTGGCGCTCCCGAGCCCTATTTATCCCCAAATCACAGAAGCTGGAGATGCGGATTGTCTGGTGACTTACCGTGTAAACGAAGATGGCACGGTCGAGGTGACAGACTCAGTCTGCTCAGATGAGCGTTTCGTGGAGATTGCTGTTCAGAGCATGTCCAGCGTACGCTACGAGACCAAGAATGTATGTGGCCGGCAATGCCCGACAGGTCAGACTGTCGAATACCCACTTCTATATCGCTTTGCCAAGTAGGCCGCTTTTGCGGACTAGGCCTTCTTCACGAACTCGGATTTGAGACCCATGGCGCCGATGCCGTCGATCTTGCAGTCGATGTCGTGGTCGCCGTCGGTGAGGCGGATGTTCTTCACCTTGGTGCCGCGCTTGACGACGAGGGAGCTGCCCTTGACCTTCAGGTCCTTGATCACGGTGACTGTGTCGCCATCGGCGAGCGGGTTGCCGTTGGAATCCTTGATCACCTTGTCGCCAGCCTCGGCGGCCTCGCCTGCGGCCCATTCATGGGCGCATTCCGGGCAGACCAGCATCGTGCCGTCTTCATAGGTGAATTCGGACTGGCATTTGGGGCAGGGGGGCAGGGCGGTCATGGCGTGGTCCTTGGGGGCAGTGATAATCGCCCCTAAGCCGCATCCCGCCTCTGCGCAAGGCAGCCCTCTGCGCTTGCCCCGGCGGGCAGGCGCCGCTATAGGCCGCGCCAACACTCCCCTTTCCAGCACAACAGGAACTTCCCCATGGCTGTCCAGCGTACATTTTCCATCATCAAGCCTGACGCGACTAACCGTAACCTGACCGGCGCGATCAATGCCGTGATCGAAAAAGCAGGCCTGCGCATCATCGCCCAGCGCCGCATCCAGATGAGCCAGGCCCAGGCCGAAGAATTCTACGGGGTCCACAAGGAACGCCCTTTCTTTGGTGAACTGGTCGAGTTCATGACGTCCGCGCCGGTTGTCGTTCAGGTCCTCGAAGGCGAAGACGCCGTTGCCAAGCACCGCGACGTGATGGGTGCCACGAACCCTGCCGACGCTGCCGAGGGCACGATCCGCAAACTGTTCGCGCTGTCGATTGGCGAAAACTCGGTCCACGGTTCGGACTCCGCCGAGAACGCCGAAATCGAAATCGCGCAATTCTTCACGGCTGACCAGATCGTCGGCTAAGCCTGCGCGGCCCTTCGGGGCAGCAGAGATTCAAGAGAGGGCCCAGCCGAAAGGTTGGGCTTTTTTTGCATCTGCTCGTCCCCGGAAGAAGGCACCGCGACCAAATTGTCGCCTTCACGAAACAAAATCACACCGTCAGACAATCTAGCGTTCGTATGCTCCCGCATCAGGTTCAGAAATGCCATCACCATCGCCGTCACGTGATCGCATATAGCCAAGTCCGCGCTGGTCGTGCAGCGGTGCGCCTTCAGAAACACCAATATCAATGTTGGGAGAAGCGCCGCGCGTTTCAATAACGGGCAGGAAGCCGCCCCGGTCAATGATGGCGGCTCTCCATTCCAAATCGGTTCTATTGAAATGGTCTGGTCCAAGAGGGGTGCCGGACACGCTGCAAGGCTCGTTGGCGGCATTCCCACCCAGCGTGATCACACCTTCGCTACAAATGGCAGCATAGGAGATTGTGACATCTCTGAGCAGGAGAGAATTGCGTAGACGGATCGTGCCGCCAGATTGTCCCTTTATCATTTCGGTTTGTCGTGGCGGATCCCAGGCAGAGTCTACTATCGTGACGTGAATGAGATCGGTTCCACTTTGATCCCTTGTCAATACTTGCATGTCGTGTTGGTTCTTGAAAAAGGTCACATTCTCAAGCCGGGTTTGTGCACCGGCGAAGGAGGGAGTTGAAGCTCTGTCCAGAGTTCCACTGCCGGTCACAACGGCGGCCCCGGTGTTGATACCGAAAGCAATTAGTGATCGTCGAAACGACGCTGAGCCCTGGTTGATAAAGGCGGATCCAGGGGCCCGATTGCCGATAAAGGCGGTGTCTTCTGCAACGAGGGTGCCGAAATTGAACAAGCCTCCACCATCGAACGCCTGATTACCGACGAATATGACGCGGCTTAAGGCGAGGTCGCCGGAGTTTACCAGGCCGCCTCCGCGGAGTTGGACATAATCGTCCGGATTGGAACCCGTAATGACAAGGTTGGAGATACGCACGCTGGCCCCTTCGGTGATCTCAAAGGCGCGATCAAAGGGAGACTCTATTTTTGGATAAATGCTGTCTGTGGAAACGTCGTCTCGCCATTCCTCACTGAATTGCTCAGAGTTTCTTTCCACCAGAATGTCATTCAACGATACATTTTCATCTACCAGGCCAACGAGCGTGACATCATCCCTGATGTCCAGATCCCCCAATCGGTCGTCTGTATCCGGCAAACGCCGATTGTCATGAAGGGTCAAACGGTACCGACCTGGCGGAATGTTTATCAGATCGCTGCCAGGCGAGGCATTGGCCTCCATTATAGCGGCCCGCAAAGAGCATCCTGGCAAACCGAAACCTTCTCCTCGGCAACGACCATCTCCTGGCATCGTATCAACATAGTCTTCGGTTGTATCGACGGTCAGGCTCAAAGCTGAACCACCTGCGCCGGGCGCACAGTCGCGCGGCCGGTCAGCAATCTCATGCGAAAAGTACCCTGCCTCTGGAAACGATTGTCGCGTTGAGCCGCCTATTCCGCCGCTGCTTTCAACGACGACCTTGAATTGTGCTGCTGCGGCACAGCGGCCGAGTTCGACGGTTGCCGCATAGTCTGGGTCCCCGGATTCAGCCATCGCGACACGACCAACATCCAGGACATCCGCTGCCACGCTCAGCACTTCCGTGGACGAATATACGTCGACGGCAATTCTTTGCGCGTTGCCCTCGGTATTAAAGGTCAATGGTGATGCTGTTCTGTCCGACACAGTCGTGCTGCAACCTGCAAGCACGACGCAGCAGAGAGCCAGGTGCATAAGTCTCATTCGTCCCTCCACTTGCTGGCAAGTGAATGTATATCACGATCAGGCGTTCGACCGAATGAGAGTTTAGTCGCTGCGCTGGGGCCTTTTCTCTTCTATTCTTTAATTACCTGTCCTGAACGACTAGCAATTCCAGAAGCCGTTTTCGCTCCAGCAATACTGGATTTCCGGCTTCTTGGGTCCCGTATAGCTCTTGCGGGTCATGGCCTGCTCGCGCGCGTACGCGTCGCCGGCTGCGCGCGCTGTGTTGCGTTCCAGTTCCCGCTGCTGATCACGTTCCTTTTCTGCCCAATAAGCATTCAGCCAAGGCTGCAGGGTCTGGCATTCGTTGCTGTCGGTCCCGAATTTTCCGCAGATCTTCGAAGCGAAGGGGACATCGGGGAGGTTACGATATTTGTTGTAGTAAAATGAGACGATGTCGCCCCCTGAAAGCAGGGCAGCTTTCTGGAGCGTCGCGTTGTCGTAGAAGGTATCTTGCGCGCCGGACATGATCCGGCGGGCGGCAGCAAGATATTCCTCGTTCTGGCGTTCCAGTGCGGCCTGGGCGCGTGCTTTAACTGCGCTGGGGTCGTTGTATATGGATTGTCTGATCCCGATGGCATGGTGTGCGTTGACCGCTTCCTGCGGCGTGGTGTCCGTGTCTGCATCGCTGAAGAAACTCCGCGCGCTCTGCATATTCTGCGTGACGTTCCTGTATTTGATCGGATCAGCGCGAATACCGAATGCAGCCCATTCCGGCAGACTATAGGCGGCGTGGGGGGCATCCGCGGATTGTTTGACGTCCTTTACCGCGAAGAACTCCTTGTCGATAACGGTTCTGCCATAGTCGGACGCGCGCTCTTCCTCAGTAAGCAGATCTTGAACGTCATCGCCGTTTGAGCGACCCAACCAGACATCGGAGACTTCAGCGAGCTTGTTACTCGGCGGAGTTGGATTGGCCAGATCGAAATCGAAGGCCTCGACCATGCGGAATGTGAGATCATCACCATCTGCGTAAGCCAGTGCCCATATCTCAGCAGCCATGAGACCGTTCTTCCATTGATACTCATCCCTGACGAAGGGAACCATGCCAATCAGCGGCTGGCCCAGGAAGGACGATTCAATCGGCGCGCCGGTTTCGTCATAAGGCAGCAACATGGGGCGGCCTGATATTTCCAGTCCCTCCTTCACGTTGCCGACCGGATACATAGCGGTCCATACGCCGTCGTATATATTGCCTTTATATGGCAGGAGGATCCATTGCATGGGCGTATCCATGCGCTCGATATAGTCGGTATCGGTATTCACGACGACAAGTGCATCGGCGGTGTTTATTCCGGGTGTGTGCGCCGGTGTTTGCGGATCAATGCGGACGTTGAAGCCGATATATTCCGGCCCGAAAACCCAGAAGTTCTCCCGGGCAGATTGACGTACTTTTTTCCATGAATGCGATGGGTCCGGCACGCCGCCGACGACATTATCTATCCGGGTCACGCTGCCGTCGACGGTCGATATCATTGTGTACCGCAGATAGCCTTGAGTGGACCGGCCTTCAAAAATCAGGCGAAGGGGTTTCCGCTCGAATTCGTCCAGTTCGATGACGTCGTCAAACGCGATGTCGATGGGCTTTGCGGCCGGGGACTCATTAAGGTTTATCAGGCCGTAGGTTTCGTCAAATCGCCTGACGAGAAAAATCCTGTCCGATATCGGAAACACATATGGATAAACTGGCGGCAGGATGTCGCGTTGTCCTTCCACCGTCACCACGCCGCGCACGATCAGTTTCTCGATCATCTCCTTTTCCGAGAGGCCCTTTCGGGCCGCGACAGCCGCGATGACTGTTTCATCAAGTCCCTGGGCGGCGAAAAGAGCCTTCAACTCCTTGGCATTGCGGGCCCGTAGCTGTCTGTAACGTACCTCGACGGGACCGGCCTCGGATTTCAGGTATCGGCTAGAGGGACTGAGGCAGGTCGTCGCCTTCTCGGCCTGCTTGGGGGTTTTTCCCATGCAGCTATACAAACCGAAATAGGCCGGTGAGCTGTCCCATGCAAAAGCTGGTGTGGCAGTGAGCAAGACGATAAGGGCGGAAATAACCAGTCGGATCATCTAATTCGGGCTCCAGTGTCGCAATGAATCACAAGCTAGACTGAAAATGCGCCGGTGGCATGCCCCTCAGGAGGGGTGCCAGCCCCTTATGAAGACGCGCTAATCCTTCTCCTCGGTCATTTCCTGGCTGACCTGGCCCCAGGCCAGCATGGCGAAGAGGCCGGTGCCGCCGAGGATGTTGCCGAGGAGGGCGGGCAGGAGGTTGACGGTGACGAGCTTGAAGATGTCTTCCTCGCCGATGACCGCGAGGAGGAAAAGCTCGGCCGAGCCGACGACGACGTGGGCCATGTCGCCAAGTGCGATGATGTAGGTGAAGAAGACGATCACCCAGAATTCGCTGCCCTCGGCGCTCGGCAGCATCCAGACGATGGCCGCGATCAGGAAGCCGGCCGGAATGGCCTTCACGAACGTGTCCGAGGCGCTCCATGCGGCGACATGGTGGCTGAGTTCGACGGCGGCGGCGGAGACTTCCGGCGTGAGGATGCCGCCATAGGCGATGAGGAGAGCGGCGAGGAAGGTGCCGATCATGTTCGCGATAAAGACGATGCCCCAGAGCCGTGCTGTGCCGAGCATGGTGCGGCGGCAGGGCTGCGCAAGCATGGGCAGAACCGTCGTGATCGTGTTCTCGGTGAAGAGCTGCATCCGCGACAGCATCACAAGCAGGAAGCCGGCCGTGTAGCCAAGATTCTCGACGATGGGTCGCCACGGTGCATCCGGCAGGTAGGACCGGAACATGGCTTCGACCATGAGGGAGAGGGAGATGGCGGCGCCGGCGGCGATGCCCGACCACCACATGGCCGATTGCGGGCGCCTGAGTTCGGACTCGCCCTCCTGACGGATTGTTTCATAGACGACGCGCGATTTCAGGCGCGTCAGCTCCTTCGCTTCGACCTGCTCCTCGGCGGAGATATGGTCGTCGGTGCCGTCTTCGGGCGGGGCGGTTGGTTCATTCATTATGGGCACAACCAGTGGCGCGCAATAAGGTTGCCGTCAATCTTGCCGCACGCGGCGCGCGCTGCGACGCGTGCGCCCGCTTGCGGGCTGCGTTCCCGCGGAAACAGGCATTGGTTCTTGCGGAAATGAAGTTACAACGGGGCAACGGCTTCACTGCCACAAGCAGAATAGGGAAGAGCAGAATGATCAAGGCATTATCGGTATTGGCGAGTGCAGGCATGGTATTGGTGGCTTGCCAGAATGTCCCGAGTACCGATGGCACTGCGTCTCCCATCGACACAGCGAACATGTCCGATACAGTCAAGACGATGGCCTCTGATGAATTCATGGGCCGCGCACCCGGAACCGAGGGCGAGACGAAGACGGTCGATTACCTGATCAAGCGTTTCACCGAACTCGGTCTTGAGCCCGGCGGTCGTGATGGCAAGTGGACCGATCCTGTGACGCTCAAGCATTCCATGATCACGGGTGTACGTTCACTGAACATTACGGCAGGCGGCGAGACGATCAATATAGAACAGGCCCGCGACATTGAAATCAGCTCCGCCAATGCGCGCGATACGATCACGGTGACAAAAGCGCCGGTCGTGTTCGTCGGCTTTGGTGTCAGCGCGCCGGAACGCGACTGGGATGATTTCGGTGATATGGATATCAAGGGCAAGGTTGCCCTTTTCCTGGTCAACGATCCCGACTTTGGCGTGGCGGACGATCACCCTGTCGCTGGCCTGTTTGGTGGTCGCCGCATGACGTATTATGGCCGCTGGGCTTACAAGTTTGAGGAAGCCGCGCGTCGCGGCGCTGTGGCCGCCCTTGTGATCCACGAGACCAAGGCAGCAGGATATGGCTGGAATGTCGCGTCCTCGTCGCCGGGAGAAAATTATGCCGTCGCCGGGACCAAATCGAAGCCGTCGGTAGATCTGCAGGGCTGGCTCCATGAGGACATGGCCAAGCAATGGGTGGCTGAGGCCGGCTATGACCTCGACACACTGCGGACGGCAGCGCGGCAGCGGGATTTCAAGGCCTTCACGCTCGGCGATCTTCGCTTCAATGCAGAATTGGCACTTAAGGTTGATACGGTCGAGAGCCAGAACGTGCTGGGCAAGATAACCGGTACGACGCGTCCGGATGAGACGATCATGCTCTCGGGCCATTGGGATGCCTATGGCATCGGCGCGCCGGATGCGCAGGGACGGGTGGTCATGCCTGGCGCCAACGATGACGCGCTCGGACTTGCGGGCATCATGGAAATCGCGCGCAACCTGAAAGCCGAACCCGCGCCAGAGCGGACAGTCGTATTTGCGGCATGGACGGGCGAAGAAAGCGGCTTGCTCGGTTCGGAAGCCTACGCGCAGGATCCGGTCTATCCGCTGGAGACAACGGTTGCCAATTTCACGCTGGACATCCTGCAGACCGCTGGACCGGCCAAGGATGTCATCCAGGTCGGCGAGGGACAGAGTGAGCTGGAAGAGATGATGGCTGCGACCGCGGCCACGCAGGGCCGGACTGTTTCACCCGAAGGCCTGCCCGAGAACGGCCTGTTCTATCGTGCGGACCATTTCTCGCTCGCGCGTCGCGGCGTGCCGGTGCTTTTGATCATGGGCATCGCTGGCGGGTCTGACCTGGTCGAAGGCGGACGCGAAGCGGGTGATGCTTGGGTCAAAGGCTATATCGACGACCGCTATCACAACCAGAACGACGCCTGGGATGCCGATTGGGATCTTCGCGGCGCCGCGCAGGATGTTGAGCTGTTCCTCGATATGACCCGTGAACTGGCGAATTCGACAAACTGGCCAGCGCTGAAGCCAACGTCCGAATTCAAGGGCTTGCGGGATGCGAGTGCGGCCGCGCGGGAGTAGTTTTCCCTACTTGCAGCACAATAAGCCGGACGGGCGGGAGGCCCTCCGGTTTCCGGCGAATAAAGCGAGCGGGGAAAACGAGGCCGCTGGCATTGGTGGTGTTTTGGGTAAACTGGTTACGACCCGGTCTCCCCCGCTTGCCGCCGCCCGGTGGGGCCGGGCAGCAAGGTGAGTATCGCATGGCCGTGTTTGCAGGCGGAATGGGCGTGCGGGATGGAGCGTGGGTAAGGGGAAATGGGCCAGGAGAGACGCCTTCCGCTACCTGCGCGAATGGGCGCTGGCTGTTGTGCAAGTGGGGCGCCACCCGTAAGTGGCGCCCCTTTATGTGTCAGCCGTCTGTCGGCTTGAATGCCAGTTTCAGCGTTTCCTGCCCGGAGGCTTCGTGAACGTATTCACCGACCTGCCTGAAGCCGTAACGGTCATAGAAGGCACGGCCGATGGCATTGGCCTTGAACACGTCCAGCCTGACTGCCCCCCTTTTGGCCACTGCGAAATCCATCATGGCGCGGCCGTGGCCCTTCCCGTGATGTTCGGGTTGGAGAAAGATGGCGCCGACTTCTGCCTCGAGCAGCGCGATGAAGCCGATGGGCTCACCATCGTCTTCCAGCACCCAGATGTCAGCGAACTGTGGATAAACGTTCCTCACATTCTCCGCCTCCGCGTCGAGAAACGGAACGGACAGAAACGGATGGGCGCGTTCGCTGGCAGCGCGCCAGATGGATACCACTGCGTCAGCGTCGTGGTAAGTATAGGGCCTGATCATTGTCAGAGACCTCTTTCATGATTTGCGACCCGGCAAATGCCGAGCGCGTGTTTTCGGGATTTTGTGGATCAAGTCAAAGGGCTCAGCGTGGCGAGGCACGGCGAGACTGATCTTCTGCAACTTGTTTTGGCCGCACCATGCGCGCCAATATTATCGGGACATAAAATCTCCGGCTCGATGGGGCGAGAATAGCGCATCAGACCCATGTTTCCAAGAGTTGACCCGTTGGGCCCTTTTTTGACGCCTCTTCCTTGAGTCACCTGATCAGGGAGGGAAGCCCGTGCCGCATGTTCCACATGTTCCGATGCCCAAATGGACGTGCGCCAAGTGCGGCGCGCAGAACACGATTAATGTGTCGCGCTGTTCCAATTGCGACGAGATGCGCGCGGCGGGGCAAGCGTTCAATAATGGCGCGACGTCGGTCAACGCGGCCCTGCGGCAGGCGATTGATGATGCGAAGGCCGAAGCGGTGAAGAGCCTGAAGAAGCCGCCGGGAGCTTAGCGGCTGGCGCTTATCTGGCCAACGTTGGAAATCCCCAAGCCCGCTAGTCGATTTTCTGGAAAATGACGGGTTCGGGGGCGATGTTGAGGGAGAGGGCGGGGCTTTCCCTATCCAGAAACGCGACCTGAAAATACTCCAGGTTTACGCCTGCTGATACGGGCGCATCGGTTGCCAAACCGAACGTGCTGTTCTCAAGCGGCACCAGCGCGAAGTTGGCCAGCGGTGTTTCCAGCGATACCGTTTCGCCAGTGAGCCGGATGCGCACAACGCCGTATCCGGGGGCCGCGTAAGCGCCTTCTTGGGCTTTCGTAATGGAGATCGGTGAGCCTGAGAGTGTGCTCGCGTCTGCCCGTAGCGGGGTGATTTCGGTCACCCTGACAGGGTAGGTGTCGGCAGGCGTCTCGGCAAGATTTAGCAGTCGCCGCGCCAGCATGTCGGTGACGATGTTCGGAAGGATCGAACCCTGCTGGTTTGTCAGGGCTACAATCCCGAGTCCAGAGGCCGGGACGAACAGGACGTGCGCGCTGAAGCCGTTCTCGTTTCCGCCATGATTTACGACATAATTGCCGTCCATCGACTTCACCATCCAGCCATAACCATATCCGAACAAGTGTACATGCGGGTCGCTAGCCTGCGGCGGGGCGCCGTCGCTGATGGCCTGCATGCTTATTGCCTGCGTGACGTAATCGGTCGGGATGACTTGGTGGCCGTCGACGTCGCCTGCGTTCATCCACATGGCGAGCCATCGGGCCATGTCGTCTGCGGTGGCGTAGATGTGTTCGCCAAACAGATATTCCTGCGCGACGGGCACGGTGCGACCGCCACTGCGCCCGTAGGGTTTTGCAGCATTTGCGGAAGCGAGAAATTCAGCCGTTGAACTGACTGTGCCCGTCATTCCGATCGGTTCCAGCAGGCGCGTCTTGATGAGGTCGCTCTTTGATTGTCTGGTCGCGCTTTCGGCGACCATGTCCAGCAAGATGAAGTTCATGTTGTTATAAGACCAGCAGTCGCCGACACGGCACGATTTGCCGAACGCCGCAAACCGGGGGGCGAGATCAGCTTGAGTGGCTGCAGGGAAGAAGGCTGCCGAGCCATCCATGACCGGCAGGCCTGATGTCTGTGTCAGGAGATGATGGAGCTTCAGGTCAGCCGACAATTCATCATCACCAAATACAAGTCCGGGCACATAAGCTATCGGGCTGGCATCTATATCTATTGTTCCATCAGCCTGGAGCGTGCCGACAAGCCCGCTGGTGAAGGATTTGACGATCGACCCGATGGCGAATTGCGTGTCGGTTGTCACTGGCGCGTCTGTCTCGATATCGCGCGACCCGTAAGCCTCCGAAAAAATGATCTCTCCGTCACGGATGACAGCGACGGAAAGGCCCGGCGCGTCATACCGTTCGACAAGCGATACGATCACCGGAGACATGTCGGATAATGCCACATCGGATGTGTCGTCCGCTATCTCGCGTGGGCTGGAGATACATGCCGGTGCGAGTGTCAGGATCGATAAGGCCAGTAGCGCGAGCCGTTTTCCTCGTTGGGACATCATTCCGGCTCCTGCGCGTGCGGTTAGCTCATGTTTTGCCAGATTCGCCGGACCGGCCAATGAGATCGCAGGCCTTTGCCAGTGCATCCGGGTATAGCTGGTGCTCAACGGGCAGGAGGCGGGCGGCGAGACTATTGGCTGTGTCGCCGGGGAGGATCGGGAGGCTGGCCTGCTGGATGATTTCGCCATCGTCGACGCCGGGGCTCACCCAGTGCACGGTTGCGCCAGCTTCCGCGTCGCCTGCGTCAAGCGCGCGCTGGTGGGTGTCGAGGCCCTTGTACTTGGGCAGGAGCGAGGGATGGATGTTGATCATCCGGCCTTGCCACTTGTTGACGAACCAGGGCGTCAGCACGCGCATGAAACCGGCGAGGGCAATGATGTCGGTCCCGGCGCCGATCAGGGCGGCATCCATCGCGCGTTCGAAGGCTTCACGATCCTTGCCGAAGGGCTTGTGGTCGATGGCGACGGCCTGAACGCCTGCCGCGAGCGCCGTTTCCAGGCCAAGGGCGTCCGGGCGGTTGGAGAGGACGAGGACGGGCTTTGCCGGATAGTCCGGTGCGGCGGCGGCCTTCAGCAGCGCCTCCATGTTCGAGCCGCGGCCGGAGATCAGGATCGCGAGGTTGAGGCGCCTCATTTCGCGGCGAGATGGCCGAGGATGACGGGGTTTTCGCCGCAGTCGGAGAGCTGGGCCATGACGATGTCGGCGTCTTCGGCAGCGACCGCAAAAATGAGGCCGATGCCCATGTTGAAGGTGCGGTGCATCTCGTCTTCGGTGACGTTGCCAGCTTCCTGCAGCCACCGGAAGACCGGGAGCGGGGTCCAGGCGGACCGGTCGATGACCGGTTTGAGGTGTTCCGGGACCATTCTTGGGGTGTTCTCGGTGATGCCGCCGCCGGTAATGTGGGCGAGGCCTTTGACGCGGCCGGAACGGATGACCAGAAGGGCGACATTCGCGTAAAGGCGGGTTGGGGTCAGCAGCGCTTCGCCGAGGGTCTCGTTGCTGAAGGGCGAGGGCGAGGCATAGTTCAGGCCTTCGCGCTCGACGATGCGGCGGATCAGGGAATAGCCGTTGGAATGCGGGCCGGAGGAGGCAATGCCGATCAGCACGTCGCCTTCGACCATGTCGTCCATGCGCGGCAGGACCTTGTCGCGGTCCACGGCGCCGACAACGAAGCCAGCGAGATCATAGTGGCCGGGCGGGTACATGCCGGGCATTTCGGCCGTTTCACCACCCACGAGGGCGCACGCGGACTGGCGGCAGCCTTCGGCGATGCCGGAAATAACCGCTTCGGCGATACCGCCTTCAAGTTTTCCGGTGGCAAAATAGTCGAGAAAGAACAGCGGCTCTGCGCCTTGCGCCAGAACGTCATTGGCGCACATGGCGACGAGGTCGATGCCAACCGTATTGTGCTGTCCGACATCGAAGGCGAGCATCAGCTTGGTGCCTACACCGTCCGTGCCGGAGACGAGGATGGGGTCCTCATAGCCAGCTTTCTTCAAATCAAACAAGGCGCCGAAGCCGCCGAGGCCGCCCATCACGCCCGCGCGGGCTGTGGCCTTGGCCATGGGGCCGATAGCGCCGACGAGGCGTTCGCCCGCCTCAATATCGACACCTGCGTCACGGTAAGAAAGGGGAGTTTTTGGCGTTTCGGTCATGATGTCTCGCGCGTTAGCATGGGGAAATCGCCTTATCCAGTGCTGCTTGCGGTTCCAGCCGCCGCATCAGCTTGCTACAAGGAAGGCTGACAGGGAGGTCGTTGACCATGATTCGTTTGCTTCTCGCCTCGGTATTCCTCGCCTGTATGGCATCCCTGCCAGCCATGGCAGATACCCGTGATGTTTACACTGTCCGCAATATCGAAGTCGATGAACAGGCCGCCAGCGTGATTGAAGCGCGCAATTCGGCGATGTCCGTTGCGCGCCAGAAAGCGGCGCGGCGCCTGCTCGACAAGATCACCCTGGCCTCTGACCGGGCTGCTGTGGGCGGCCTGCCGGTGGATTATACGCTGGCCGAGCGTCTCGCCGCCGCTGTGGACGTGCAGGAAGAGACCGCAGGCGCCGGGCGCTATCGCGGCGTGCTTTCTGTCGTGCTGAACCCGCTGATGGTGCGCGCGCATCTCGAACAGATGGGCGTGCCCTATGTGGATACGCAGGGACCGCTCAGCCTGATGGTGCCGCTGGCCTCCAATTATCAGGCGCAGGAAGCCTGGCGTATGGCGCTTGGCGCTGGCAATTCCACGGCGCTGACGCCTTACGTGACGGCGAGCGATCCGGGCTATTCCAATTATTCCGACTGGTCGCAGGTTTCGACCGAAGCGGCGACCGTGAACGCGCGGCGCGGCGTGCTGGCTGAGCTGGCTGGCAGCGAAGGCGCCTACCGTGTGACGCTGTCGACAGTGACGGCTGCGGGCACGGAACTGGTTGGCACAACGCGGTCTGCCGCGACGCTGGCCGATGCGGCAGCGGCCTCTTCGGAGCTGATGGACGAGAACTGGAAACAGATGTCAATCATCCGGGGCGGCACGCGCACCACGACAAATGCGAGCGTGCGCTACACATCGCTGGCGGAATGGAACACGCTGCGCGGGGCGCTGGCCCGTTCGCCGCTTGTATCGGACTTCAAGATCACGGCCATTGCCCGTGACGGGGCGCTGGTGACGTTCGCCTATGCCGGCGATGAGCCCCGGCTGCTGAATGACCTGCTGCAACGCGGCGTTTCGCTGGCCGCTGCGCCTGATGGCGAGGACGGCCTTGTGCTGCGATCAGCGGTGTCTGCCGCGGCGGGGCAATGAGCCAGCAGATCTGACAGGCCCGGTATGCCAGATCAGCTAAGTTTTGGATTTCCTGCCACTGGGCTCGGCTTTGACGCGCTTGTGGTGTCGCCCGTCAATGAGAGCGCCTTGCGTATCGTGCAGCGGCCGGAGAACTGGCCGACGCCTGTGTTGTGCCTGGTGGGCGCGCCCAAGTCGGGACTGACCACGATTGCCCATGCCTGGGCCCGGCGCTTTGGCGGCGAGGTGTTCGACGCGAAGGCCTTTGCCAGCCTGAAGGCGCGGGACGTGGACGCGCGCGCAGCGGCCTTTACGGCCATTGATGGTGCAGACCGTGTTCCGGCAGGCGACAAGGTTCTGTCGCTGATCAACCTGATTTCGGGCGGGGCCGGACGCATGCTGCTGACGGCCAACGTGCCGCCGCCGCAATGGCAGGCGCCGTCCCCGGACCTGAAATCGCGCCTCAATTCCATGCCGGTGACGGAAATCGACCCGCCGGACGAGGCGATGATGATGGGCCGTCTCAAGGCGGCGGCGGTGCGGCATTTCCTCAAACTGGAGCCGGATGTCCTCAAATATCTGGTTCCGCGGCTTGATCTCTCCTATGAGGCCATTGAGACCTTTGCCGAGCGGCTGAGCGATGGTGTGACGGATCTTGGCCGGGCGCCAAGCGTGCCGCTGGTGAAGGAGGTGCTCGATGCAATGCAGGATCGGGCGCCTGACGGCTGAGCCGTAAGACTGAACTGAAAGCTGACGGGGCAAATATGGCCGACGGAACGACGCGAACCCACAAGGCGCTGAAGGCGTCGCCTGACAGGTTCCTCAACCGGGAACTGTCCTGGCTGGAATTCAACCGGCGTGTGCTGGAAGAAGCGGCTAACAAGGCTCACCCGCTGCTGGAGCGGCTGCGCTTCCTATCGATCTCGGCAAGCAACCTCGATGAGTTTGAAATGGTGCGCTACGCAGGCCTGCGCGAGCAGGTGCGGGCTGGTATCCTCAAGCCAAGCCAGGACGGACTGAAGCCGGCGGAGCAGGTCGAGCAGATCGAGAAGGCGTCCTTGCGCCTGATCGCGGATCAGCAGGAGCAGTGGCGCATCCTGAAGGAAGAGATGGCGGCGGAGAATATCCACGTTCTTTCAGCCTCGGCGCTCACCAAGAAAGAACGCGCCGAGCTTGAGACCTATTTCCGCAACAACATCTTTCCGGTGCTGACGCCGCTGGCGGTGGACCCGGCGCATCCTTTCCCGTTCATTCCGAACCTTGGCTTTTCGATCGCCGTGGACCTGGCGTCCCGTTCTGGCGGGGAAGGCCATGTCGGCATCGTGCCGCTGCCGGCCTTTGTGCGCCGCTTCATCCGGTTGCCGAAGACGACAAAGGGGAACATACGGTTCATCGCGCTGGAAGACGTGATCGGCCTGTTCCTCGAAGAGCTGTTCCCCGGATTCGAGGAGAAAGATCGCTGCCTGTTCCGCGTGGTGCGTGACAGCGATATCGAGATCGAGGAAGAAGCCGAAGACCTGATCCGCGAATTCGAGGTGATGCTGAAGCAGCGCCGCCGGGGCCGTATCGTGCGCCTTAGGATGCAGTCGAGTGCGCCCGAGAAGCTGCGCCAATTCATCACCCACGAGATTGGCGCCGAGCAGGCCGACACGGTCCTGTATGATGGCATCCTCGGCATGGCGCAGTTGTCAGAGCTGATTGTCGACGACCGTCTGGATCTGCAGTTCCCGCCATACGAGCCGCGCTATCCCGAACGCATCCGCGAGATGGGCGGCGATTGTTTTGCGGCGATCCGGGCGAAGGACATTCTGGTCCATCACCCGTTCGAGAGCTTTGATGTCGTCGTGCAGTTCATCCGGCAGGCGGCCGCCGACCCTCAGGTCGTGGCCATCAAGCAGACGCTGTATCGCACGACGTCGAACTCACCCGTTGTGGCGGCCCTGATCGAGGCGGCGGAGTCCGGAAAGAACGTGACCGCGCTGGTTGAGATCAAGGCGCGCTTTGACGAGGAGGCGAACCTGCGTCTGGCGCGCGACCTTGAGCGGGCTGGCGTGCAGGTCGTCTACGGGTTCATCGAGTACAAGACACATGCTAAGGTATCGTTGGTCGTGCGGCGCGAGGGGACCGAACTTCGTTCGTACACACACTTCGGAACGGGAAACTATCACCCGATCAATGCCCGTATTTATACGGATCTTTCGCTGTTTACGGCCGACGCAGCGCTCGGCCGCGATGCGAACAGGCTGTTCAACTTCATAACCGCTTATCGTGAGCCTCCAGATGTCGGCCCGGCGCTGGAGAAGATTTCCATGTCGCCGCTGACGCTGAGAAGCAACCTGATCAAGATGATCGAGGCAGAGGCGGCCGCATCGAAAAAGGGTCAGCCTTGCGGCATCTGGGCGAAGATGAACTCGCTGGTGGATGGCGAGGTGATCGACAAGCTGTATGAGGCGAGCCAGGCGGGTGTGCCGATCACCCTGGTTGTGCGGGGCATCTGTTGCCTGCGGCCGGGCGTACCGGGCCTGTCGGAGACGATTGCGGTGAAGAGCATTGTCGGGCGCTTCCTTGAGCACTCGCGGATTGTCTGCTTTGCCAATGGCGAGGCGCTGCCGTCGCCGAATGCCAAGGTTTTCATCTCCTCAGCCGACTGGATGCCGCGCAACCTGACACGGCGCGTCGAGGCGCTGGTGCCGATCGAGAACCCGACCGTACATCGCCAGGTGCTGAACCAGATCATGGTGGCCAACCTGAATGACGAGACCCAGAGCTGGATCATGCAGCAGGATGGCGACTATCGCCGCGTAAAGCCGGACAATCGCGAAACGGCCTTTGAAGCACACCAGTATTTTATGGATAATCCAAGCCTTTCCGGTCGCGGCAGCGCACTGGAAGTCAGCCTGCCGCCGCGCCTGTCGCACAAGGGTGGCAAGCCCGCATGATATTTCCCAAGTCAGAACGGGCGGGGATTATCGACATCGGGTCCAACTCGGTGCGTCTGGTGATCTATGACGTACTCGGATCGTCGATCCTGCAGACATTCAACGAGAAGGTCATGGCGGGCCTCGGTGAGGGATTGATCAAGCGCGGCACGCTGTCACCGACCGGGCGTGAGGCTGCATTGGGCGCGCTGAACCGCTATCGCGCGATCCTGAAAGCGCTGAACCTGCGCAATTATACCGCCGTTGCGACGGCTGCCGTGCGCGAGGCGAGCGACGGGCCGGACTTCGTGAAGAAGGCCGGGCGCGTGCTTGGGCGGCCTGTAAGGGTTCTGTCGGGTGCGGACGAGGCGCGGCTGTCAGCGCTTGGCGTGGAAGCGAGCTTCCACCAGCCAAGCGGCGTGATGGGCGATCTTGGCGGCTCGAGCCTTGAGTTCCAGCGTATTGGCTATGGCAAGGCGATGGGTGAGAGCCTGCTGCTGGGGCCGCTGTCTCTGGCCGAGGACGTGATCGACCTGCGCGAGCTGCGCAAGAAGGTGAAAGCCGAATTGAAGAAGTCCAAGGCGCTGCCGGGCGCGCAGGGACGGTTTTATGCGGTGGGCGGCGCGTGGCGCTCGTTCGCGCGGCTGAACATGGATATCGAGAATTATCCGCTGCATGTGCTGCAGGGCTATCAGATGAATGAGGGGCAGGTGGCCCGGGCGGCCAAGCTGTGCTTCGACAGCGTGACCAACCCCGCCGCGCGGAGCATTGTCGAGAAGGTGGACCGTCGCCGGGCGCGACACCTGCCGATTGCCGCGATGATCCTCGAAGAAGTGCTGGCCAGCAGCCAGCTGGCGGGCGTGACCATTTCGTCCGGCGGCCTGCGCGAGGGTGTGCTGCGCGACATGACGGGCGCAGCTGTGACCGACCCGCTGCTCGACGGCGTGATTGCCTTTGGACGGCTGGATCATAACCAGATCGCGTTCGGGCAGGCGCTGCATGAATTCGTCAGCCCGGCCTTTGGCCCTGAGGCAGACCTGTTCGGCTCGCCCGCCGCAGATGCCCGGATCGAGAAGGCAGCCTGCATGATGGCTGACAGTGCCGGGCGCTTCCATCCGGACCACCGGTCGCTGCTGGCCTATGAACAGGCCCTGCGGGCACCCTATGCGGGCGTGAGCCATGCGGAGCGGGCCATGATCGCCTATGCGATTGGCTGTCGGTACGAGAAGGACTTCAAGCGGCCGAGTGATTATCTCGACCTGACCACCGACGAGCAGGCCGACCGCGCCAAGCAGCTTGGCAGTGCAATGCGCCTTGGTGCCGTTTTCTCAGGCCGCTCGGGCCCGATCCTGCAGCGGGCGAGCCTTGCCCGGCAGGGCGGCGACCTGGAACTGCATGTACTGAAAGTGGATGCGCCGATGGTGTCGGACACGGTCGTGCGGCGGCTTGCGCAGACGGCGAACCAGCTGCGTCTGAAACCGAAGGTCGTGACGGTCTAGAAAGGCTCAGACGTCGAACAGACGGACCTGACCACCTTCGAAGGAGACTGCGAGCTGTCCGTTGAGCAGGGCCTGCGCCTTCTTGCCGAACATGTCGAAGCGCCAGCCGGTCATTGCGGCGATGTCGTCCGTCGTTTCGCCACGGGCGATGCGGTCGATATCGGCGGCATTGGCGATCAGGCGGGGCACGACATTGTGCTCGTCGCTGACATGTTTGAGCAGCACCTTGAGCAGTTCCGGCGCGCCAGCGGGTATCTGTGCATTCTGAACGCGCGGCTCCAGTTCGGGGGCGTACTTGTCCGGATTGTCGATGGCATCAATGACAGCTTCCATCAGGCCCTGACCATGCTTGGACCGGATGAAGCCCGACGGCACGGCACGCAGCTGGCCATAGTCACCCTCGGTACGGGGCTTCTGGGCAGCGATTTCCTGGATCGCGTCATCCTTGAGGATGCGGCGGCGGGGCTTGTCGAGTTCCTGCGACAGGCTCTCGCGCCAGGCGGCGACAGCGACGACAATCGCGGCATAGTCTTTTTTGGGCTTGCGCAGTTTGAGGCGCTGCCAGGCTTTCATCGGATCGGTGTCGTATTTCACCGGATCTTCAAGATCGGCCATTTCCTCGCGGACCCAGTTCATGCGGCCGGTCTTTTCCAGCTCTTCGCGCATGATCAGGTAGATGTCGCGCAGGTGCGTGACGTCTCCGAGCGCGTAGATCAGCTGTTTCTGGCTCAGGGGACGGCGCATCCAGTCGGTAAACTGGCTGGACTTGTCGATCTGGCGGCGCACGACGCGCTGGACCAGATTGTCGTACGAGATCGAGTCGCCATAGCCGAGAGCCATGGCGGCAACCTGGGTATCGAAGATCGGGCCGGGTGGATGGCCGATCAGGCGATTGAAGATTTCGATGTCCTGCCGGGCGGCGTGGAACACCTTTACCCGGTTGTCCATGGCGATCAGGTCAAGGAAGGGACCGATGTCCAGATCCTCGGCCAGGGGGTCGATCAGGCCCTCTACGCCCGGGGCCGAGGCCTGCACGAGGCAGAGTTCCGGCCAATAGGTCGTTTCCCGATGGAATTCGGTATCGACGCAGATGAAGTCCGATTCGGCGAGTTTGCCGCACAGGTCTTCAAGCGCCGACTGCTCAGTAATGGGAGTCAAGGAGTTGTCAGTCATCATCGGGTTGCGTATCGCAGGCCCTTGACAAGTGGAAGGGCTTAAATGCCCTTGCGCCCCTGATTTCTAATGACCGCCTTTCCGGAGAAACGATCCGATGCACGCCTATCGCACCCATACATGTGGTGAACTTCGCAAGTCCCACGTGGGCGAAACCGTCAAATTGTCCGGCTGGTTGCACCGCCGCCGCGAACATGCCGGTGCGCTGTTTATTGATCTGCGCGACCATTATGGCCTGACGCAGGTGGTGGTCCACCCGGGCGCGGCCTTCTATGAAGACGCCAAGCGGGCCTCGGCCGAAAGCGTCCTGACAGTGACTGGCAAGTTGATCGCGCGCGATCCGGATGCGGCCAACCCCGAACTGCCCACGGGCGAAGTCGAATTGCCTGCCGATACGCTGATTATCGAGAGCGCCGCTGAAAAGCTGCCACTTCCTGTCTTTGCGGAGCCGGACTATCCGGAAGATATCCGCCTGAAGCACCGCTATCTCGACCTGCGCCGCGAGACGCTGCACAAGAACATGATCCTGCGCAGCCAGGTCATCGCCAGCTTGCGCCAGCGCATGATCGCGCAGGGCTTCACCGAATACCAGACGCCGATCCTGACGGCCTCCAGTCCGGAAGGCGCGCGCGACTTCCTCGTGCCGTCGCGCCTGCATCCCGGCGAGTTCTACGCACTGCCGCAGGCGCCGCAGCAGTTCAAACAATTGCTGATGGTGTCGGGCTTTGACCGCTACTTCCAGATCGCGCCATGTTTCCGCGATGAGGATGCGCGTGCTGACCGTAGCCCTGGCGAGTTCTACCAGCTCGATATCGAAATGAGCTTTGTCACGCAGGATGACGTGTTCGGCGCGATTGAGCCGGTCATGCGCGGCGTGTTCGAGGAGTTCGCCAACTGGGAAGGCAAGGGACGTTCGGTCCCGGCTGAACCGTTCGTGCACATTCCCTACGCCGAATCGATGACGAAATACGGCTCCGACAAGCCTGACCTGCGTAACCCGTTGGAACTCTCAGATGTGACCGATTTCTTTGCGGATGAAAGCAAAACCGGTTTCAGCATCTTCGCGAAGATCATCAAGGGCGGGGGCAAGGTGATTGCCATTCCGGCGCCGAAGGCTGCGGCTGAAAAGTCCCGCAAGTTCTTCGATGACATGGACAAATGGGCCAAGAAAGAGATGCAGGCGCCGGGCCTCGGCTATGCGCGCCTGAAAGAGGCTGATGGCGGCGGTGTGGACAGTCAGGACCCCGTGCTCAAGGGTTTTGACGCGGGCCATCTGGCCGCACTGCTGGCGCATATGGGGCTTGGCGCCGGCGACGGCGTGTTCTTCTCGGCTGGCAAGAAATCCGACGCCTACAAACTGGCGGGCGCCGCCCGCAACGAACTCGGCAAGTCGCTTGAGCTGATCGAAGAGGGCGTGTTCCGCTTCTGCTGGATCGTCGACTTTCCGATGTTCGAGTATGACGAAGACAACAAGAAGATCGACTTCAGCCACAACCCGTTCTCGATGCCGCAAGGCGGCATGGAGGCCCTGAACGCAGCCAAGACCGAGGAAGAGATCCTCGATATCAAGGCCTTCCAGTATGACATTGTCTGTAACGGTATCGAACTGTCATCGGGTGCCATCCGGAACCACCGCCCCGAAGTGATGCTCAAGGCCTTTGAAATGGCAGGCTATGGCCCGGAAGTTGTCGAGGCCGAATTTGGCGGCATGCTGAACGCGTTCCGCTACGGCGCCCCGCCGCACGGCGGCATCGCACCAGGCGTCGACCGGATCGTCATGCTGCTGGCAGATGCCGAGAATATCCGCGATGTCACGCTGTTCCCGATGAATGGCCAGGCACGCGACCTGTTGATGGGGGCACCGAGCCCTGTCGACGACAAGCAGCTGAAAGAGCTGAACATCCGTATGGCGCCTCAGGTTAAATCCTGAGGCGATAGCGGCCTGATGTCTTCAAATGGATGAGGTCCCGGCGCTTTTGGGTGCGGGGTCCGAAGCCTTGCGGCTTATTGCGCTGTGGCGCTCGCCATGATGACGTCGCCGCACAGCGGCAGAAGCAGGCCGGGCGGCATCAGCGTGTCGATGGAGCTGCAGGCGCCCTCGAAATTCGCCAGATCGTGATGGGTCATGCCCGAGAGGTCGGCCCCGATGAAGCGCACATCCCGGAACGAGGCACCGGCGACATCCGCGCCGGTCATCACGACGCCGGTCATGTTAGCGCCATTGAGGATCGTGGCCTTCATCACGGCCTTGTCGAACTTCACGCCGGTCATGTTAGCGCCGGAAAGGTCGGCGCCATCAAGTTGCGTTTCGCCAAAGTCGGCATCGGAGCAATTGGCGCCAACCATAAGGGCGCCCTGCATGTTGGCGCCGCGCAGGATGGACTTGCGGAACTCGGCGCCCGAAGCCTGAATATTCATCAGGCGGGCATTGGTCAGGATGGCGTCGGAGAAATGGGCGGCTGTCAGCAAGGCCATGCGCAGGTCCACGCCGGAGGCATTTGTGCCTTCGAAATTGGTGCTGGTGGCCTGGATGCCGCGCATGAAGGCGAATTCGAGATTGGCGCCGCGATAATTGGCGCCGCTGAGAGTCCAGCCCGACATGTTACGGCCAGCGAGATTGCATTCCCCGCATGAGCCGACATAGCCGGGCTGCCACGCGACGGGCTTGCTCTGTGCCACAGCGGGAAAGGTCGCGCCGAGGAGCGCGATCACGGCAGGCAAAATCAGGCGAAACGGCATACCAGTCATCTAGTTGGAATATCGCTTTGTAGTAGCGAGCTATACTGAACAAACTGTAACAACTGCAGATGCGCCACAAGTGTTGCCAGATTGTCGCGGCAGGCTTTCCGTAGCGGAACTTGCGCAATATCCTCGTAAAAACACGCGTAATTATCGTGTGATGCGGCCTTCTTCGCCACATGTGTCACAGGCTGTGTCACCATCCTCACCGACAGCGAAGAGGGTGAAGCTGCCACAGGCTTCACAGCCCTGTTCGAGATAGGGAGGGGGCGCGAGTTCTTCGGATTCGTCATCCATGTCCGATTCGGCCTGTTTCTCGGCGCGGCGTTTGTCGAGGATGACGATATTGTCGGGCAGCTGGCCCCGCGAAAAGCCGCGCGAGATGATCTGGGCGGCTTCCTCGGTAAAGGGGGCAGGCTCGCGTGTGGCATCGCCTGCGCCGCGGCCAAGGCCGTCATGCGTGACATCGGCTTCGGCAAGGTCGTCGCGGCCGAGATATGACACGGCCAGTTCGCGGAAGATATAGTCGAGAATGGATGTGGCGCGGGTGATGCGGTCATTGCCCGTGACCTGGCCGGCCGGCTCGAAACGGGTGAACACGAAGGCGTCGACGAATTCCTCCAGCGGCACGCCGTATTGCAGACCGATCGACGTAGCGATGGCGAAATTGTTCATCAGGCTGCGAAAGGCTGCCCCTTCCTTGTGCATGTCGAGGAAGATCTCGCCGAGCTGGCCGTCATCGAACTCGCCGGTGTGCAGGTAGACCTTGTGGCCGCCGACAGTGGCTTTCTGGATATAGCCCTTGCGGCGGTCAGGCAGGCGCGTGCGGGCCGCGCTGCGGGCCTCTGTGAACTCAGGAGCGACATGCTGGGGCGCATCGGCCTCGTCAGCCAGTTCTTCGGCGAGGGAGAGGATGTGTTCCATCCGGTCGCGCACATCGTCGCCCGGTGGGGAGCGGTGGCCCATGAGGTGGGCCGAAAGACCGCCGTTGGTGATGGCTTCGGCCATGTCGAGGCCCGCACGGGCGCTGACCGGCACCACGACCCCGCCGCCGAGCACCTTGTTGCAGGCTGCAGCGAAGCGGATCTCGTCCTCGGCCGAGACATCGAGAATGAAGCCGCATTCCTGCAGTGCGCGAGAGGCAAGCGCCTCGCCGGCGCCGTCAATGGCGGCCTCGGCCTTGGCGATGTCGGTGCGGGAGAAGCCCATGGCCGAGAGGACGCCGCGGCCGTCGGCGTCGAAGTTCTCCGGCGTGAGTTTCAGGTCGTGCGAGATGATCTCGTCGCCCAGCACCCAGCGGGAGAAGGCGGCATTGAGCGGCAGGCCTTCACCGAGGGCGCGGCTGACACGCTCAAGCGCGGCTTCAGTGAAGCCACGGTCGCGCAGGCGGGCTGTGCCGAGGGAGGTTTCAAGGTCCTGGGCACCGGCATGGATGATCTGTTCGAGTACGCCGGGCAGGGCTTCAGGTGCGCGTGCGGCGAGGCCGAGGCGGGCCGCGCGGGTGAGGCTGGGAGCGTCGTCGCCATAGGTGAGCACGGCGCGGACGGGGGCGGCCGCATCGCTTTCGCATTCCGGCAGGGCGATCATCGGGTCTGCAATCGGCAGGATGAGAACCTGGCAGGCGCGCTTGCCGGATGCCTTGCGGGCCTGCAGGCCGAGCGGCTTGGCATGCGCTGCGCTGAAGGCCGATCCTGTCGCCGCCGCGCGGACAAGGGCGGTGAGCGCGGCGCCCGCAGCAATGCCGTCGTCTGAGCCATAGTCGAGGCCGAGAGCCATGACAGCGGCGCCAAGCCCCGTAAGGAGGATGACACCCTCCTTCATCCGGGCGGCGGCAGCCTCGATGGCGGACACGAGGAAGCCGTCCTCAAAGCCATCCGGGCTGACGGCCTGTGCCACATCAACCACGCGCGCAGGTGTTGCGGCTGCCGGCAGGGCGGATTGGAGGAAGAAGACTTCGCCCCCTTCGCGTAAGGCAGCGAGAAGCGAGGGCTCAAGCGCCACATCCACGGGCGTGGCACTGAACACGGCAGGCGCCGGGGCGGGCGTATCCACGGCGGCAGCGCGCAGGGCATCTGCCGTGCGCAGGATGCCGCCCGGCAGGCGCAGGGCCTCTTCGAGAAGGTCCTGCGGCAGGCCGGAGGCGAGGGCTTCTGCCAGTTCGGCATTGCGTGGGGCGGGGCCGAGGCGTTCGAGCATTTCGGCGAGGGAGAGTTGAGACACACTCTGGAGGCTCGCGACCGAGGCAGCAGAGGCCAGATGGTCGAGCGCGTAGGGCGTCATGTCCTGCGGCGCGAGACCGGCGGCGCGGCAGAGGCGCCCAAACGGTATTTCGGAGGAGATCAGGCCATCTGATTCGGCGGCGGAGAGGATTTCGTCGAGGCTCTGGTCGGACATAAGTGGCTCCTTCGCGAATCACTTTCTGCCAGCGTGACCTTTGGAAGGTCAGGCTTCAACGTCAAACGTCGGTAAATAAAGCGGCGGATGCCGGATTTGCGCGATTATTTCTGCCGCCGTGCGGTCATAACGTGTTGGGCGCCTCGGAATTTGCGAAAACAAGGTCGAGCATACCATCGCCGTCCATGTCGCCTATCGCGACCCCAAATGTGTCCTCAGCGTCGTCATCCTTGCCGGCCCTCAATGCCAGGCAATTTGGCCATGCGCCGCATTGCCTGCCGGGGCGGTCTGGATTAACAGGCCGACTGGCGCCATATTGCCGCCATCAAGTCACGTCAGGACAGGCAAACGATGCTCAAGCATATTTTCACCTGGTGGAGCGGGAATACCGTCGGCGCCAATTTCGACATCAAGCGGCGCAGCGGCTATGTCGGCACCGATGAATACGGCAACAAGTATTTCGAGGAACGCAAGACGTCGCTCGAAGGCCGTCATCGCCGCTATGTCATGTACAAAGGGCTCGCCGAACCGTCTAAGGTTCCGGCTGACTGGCATGGCTGGCTGCATCACACGGTGAATCAGCCGCCAACCCATATGCCGCTTGAGCGGCGCGACTGGGAAACCGACCACACACCAAACATGACCGGCACACCCTATGCCGTGAAGCCGAAAGGCAGCGTTGGCGCCAGCGGCGTGCGGCAGAAGTCAGACGGCGATTATGAGGCATGGACTCCCGATGCGTGAATCTCTCTTTGAAACCCTGGTCGGCTTTGTCGTTGTCGCGGTTGCAGGCGCTTTCCTGTGGTATTCGCTGGCTGTGGGCAGCACGGCCCAGGCGAGCGGTGACCAATACAATGTGATCGCCCGCTTCAATAACGTGTCGGGCATTTCGCGCGGCTCTGACGTGCGGATCGCCGGCGTTAAGGCGGGTGTCGTGAAATCCATTGAAGGCGACCCTGAGCGCTTCGAGGCTGTACTGACGCTTTCGCTCGACAAGAAGTGGGAGCTGCCGGACGATACCGACGCCCGCATTTCGACCGATGGTCTTCTTGGCGGCAGCTATATCGGTCTGGAGCCTGGTGGCGGGTATGATTTCATTCCGCAGGATGGCACGGGCGAGATCCTGTACACGCGCGGCAGCGTTGACCTGTTGACCCTGTTCGCCTCGTTCGCGGGCGGTGGTGGTGGCGATACGGCTGAAGAGCCTGCTGCGGCTGCAGAACCGGCGCCTGAACCTGCGCCGGAGCCAAAGCCAGCACCAAAACCGGTACCAAAGAAGCAGCCCGCACCTGAAAAAGCGCCTGAGCCTGCCATGGCTCCGGCAGCGAACAGCGAACCTGCAGCAGCTGACCCTTCCCCGGCACCAGCTGACGACCCATATCCCGCACCTGATGGAGACGACGGTCAATGATCCGATTCCTCGCCGCAACGGCCCTTGGACTTGGCCTCATCGGCGCAGCGCATGCTGCGACCTTTGTGCAGAAGGACAGGGCGACCTTGCGGGCGCTGGACAAGATTACCGGCCGGTCGACGGATATCGAAGTGAAGGTGGGCCAGCCGGTCGTATTCGGCTCGCTGAAGGTTGAGCTGAAAGCCTGCTATCAGACGCCGCCTGAAGAGGCGCCCGAAAGCGCCGCCTTCCTGAAAGTCCATTCGACCCAGCCTGTGGCTGTGGAGACAATGGAAGCGGCTGTCGATGCCGGCGATGTCGAGACGACGAGCGAAGACAATCCCGAACTGTTTTCCGGCTGGATGTATGCATCGACGCCGGGCCTCAGCGCCCTGGAGCACCCGGTCTATGACGTCTGGGTGATCCGCTGTACGGCGACGGACCCGGTGAAGCTGCCAGAGCGTAATACGGCGCCATCCGACGAGCCGATGATCGACGACGAGCCGCCATCGCTCGATACCGAACCAACACCGGAATAGAAGTCGCCCTCGACGGTCAGGGCGGCGCGCAGGCGGGCCTTGAAGTCAGCGCGCGGTATTTCGATCAGGCCGAACTGTTCCAGATGCGGGTTGTGGAATTGCGCATCGAGCAGCGTATACCCGCCAGCGATCAGACGCGCCGCGAGATGCACCAGCGCAATTTTTGATGCGTCGGTAGCGCGGGAGAACATGCTCTCGCCGAAGAAGGCGCCTCCCACCGAAACCCCATAGAGACCACCGACGAGGCGGTCGCCGTCCCAGCATTCGATCGAGTGGGCGTGGCCTTCGCGGTGCAGTGCGCTGTAAAGATTGAGGATTGCGGAGTTTATCCAGGTGCTTTCGCGGCCGTCAGTTTCCTCGCCGCAGAATTCCATGACGCGCGTGAACGCGGTGTCGGCAGTGACGCGGAACGGATCGCGGCTGACAGTCCGCTTCAGGCGGCGCGGGATATGGAAGGCGTCCAGCGGAAGGATGCCCCGCATGTCGGGGTCAACGAGGAACAGATTGGGGTCGTCACGCGAGTCCGCCATGGGGAAGACGCCCCGGCGATAGCAGGCGAGCAGGTCCTGTGTTCCGAAACGCGATGACATGGCCGGAATATGAGTCCCTCAGGCGCGCCTGTCCATGGGGCAGACGGCGCCAGCTGCCTACAAGGCCTGCGACCTATTCGGCGGGCAGCTTGTTTTCCGCGAGGAATTTTTCCAGCCAGTGGATGTTGTATTCACCCGCGAGGACATCATCGTTCTCGACGAGCCGACGATGCAGGTCCAGCGTGGTGTAAACACCGCCAACAACCATTTCCGACAGCGCACGGCGCAGGCGCATGATGCATTCGCGGCGTGTGCGGCCATGAACGATGAGCTTGCCAATCAGCGAGTCGTAATAGGGCGGGATGCGGTAACCGGCATAGGCCGCGCTATCGAGGCGCACGTCAGGACCGCCCGGCGCGTGGAAATCCGTGATCAGGCCGGGTGAGGGCACGAAGGTTTCCGGGTGCTCGGCGTTGATGCGGCACTCGATGGCATGGCCAACGAGCATCACGTCTTCCTGGCGGAAGGAGAGCTTCTTGCCCTCGGCAATGCGGATCTGCTCGCGCACAAGGTCGATGCCGGTGATCATCTCGGTGACCGGGTGTTCGACCTGGAGACGGGTGTTCATTTCAATGAAGTAGAACTTGCCGTCTTCGTAGAGGAATTCGATCGTGCCGGCGCCCCGATAGCCAAGCTTTTTCATGGCCTTGGCGCAGATGTTGCCGATTTCTTCGCGCTGGGCCTGGTTGAGGGCGGGCGAAGGGGCCTCTTCGAGGACCTTCTGGTTGCGGCGCTGCAGCGAGCAGTCGCGCTCCCAGAGGTGCGCCACGTTGCCGTGCGTATCGGCAATGATCTGGACTTCGATATGGCGCGGGCCTTCGAGGTATTTCTCGAGATAGACGGCATCGTCGCCAAACGCGGCCTTGGCCTCGGTCTTGGCTGTCTTCACCGCGTTTTCGAGGTCGGCCTCGGTGCGGGCGAGCTTCATGCCGCGGCCACCGCCGCCTGCAGAGGCCTTCACGAGAACCGGGAAGCCGATCTTCTTGGCGGCCTTCTTCGCGTCAGCAATCGAGGCAAGGGCGCCTTCGGAACCGGGCACGCAAGGCACGCCGGCTTCGATCATCGCGACCTTGGCGGCAATCTTGTCGCCCATGATGCGGATATGCTCGGCCGTCGGGCCGATGAAGGCGAGGCCGTGGGCTTCGACCATTTCGGCGAACTGGGCGTTCTCTGACAGGAAGCCGTAGCCGGGGTGGATCGCGTCGGCGCCGGTGATTTCGGCAGCGGCCAGGATCTGGGATTTCTTGAGATAGCTCTCCGAAGAAGGCGGCGGGCCGATGCAAACGCTCTCATCGGCCAGGCGCACGGCCATGGCGTCGCGGTCGGCCGTGGAATGGACGACGACCGTCATAAGGCCCATTTCCTTGCAGGCGCGGTGGATTCGCAGGGCAATCTCGCCGCGATTGGCGATCAGGACCTTCTTGATCGTGCGGGGCTCAGTCATGCTATTCGATCAGGGCTAGTGGTTCGCCGAATTCGACCGGTTGGGAATCGGCAACGTAGAAGGCCGTGAGCGTGCCTGCCCGGTCGGCCTCGACAGGGTTGAAGGTCTTCATGGCTTCGACCAGCATGAGCGTGTCGCCCTTTTTGACCTTATCGCCGATGTTGAAGAACGGTTTCGCGCCGGGTTCCGGGGCAAGATAGACGGTGCCGACCATGGGCGACTTGATCGCATTGTCGGAAACGGCTGGCGCAGCGGGGGCCGCAGCAGCAGCAGGCGAAGCGGCAGGCGCCGCCGGGGCAGGAGCAGCTGGCGGTGCGGCGGCATACTGGGCCGTTTGCATGACGGGCGCGGCCGGCTTGCTGACGCGGATGCGCAGGCCTTCGTGCTCGATCTCGACTTCGCCAAGGTCAGCCTCCCGGAGGATGGCGGCCAGTTCCCGGACGAGGCCGGTGTCTAGTTTCGTCTTTGCAGTGCTCATGGGGTGCTAATTATCTCCTTGGCCCGTCAGGGACTTGGCTGCCAGAAGCGCGAGCTCATAACCATAGGCACCAAGGCCCGCAATTGTAGCTTTTGCAACAGGCGCAACATAATTCACTTGGCGGAAGGCTTCGCGCGCCGCCGGATTGGACAGGTGCACTTCAATGACCGGTACTTTGCAGGCCCGGAGGGCATCATGCAAGGCCACAGATGTGTGTGTATAGGCGCCTGCATTGAGAATGACGGCTGAGCCTTTGGCCGAAGCCTCCTGGACCCAGTCGACAAGTTCGCCCTCATGATTGGTCTGGCGCGCCTCAAGGGGCACGTCGCCGGAGAGGCTGCGCAGGCGGGTATGGATACCCTCAAGGGTTTCGTGGCCATAGATTTCCGGCTCGCGCGTACCGAGCAGGTTGAGGTTTGGCCCACCGAGAACATATATCGGTTTTGACATGGACCCCGTCTTGCTCTGGAACGCCCGGCAAGGCAAGGGGTCACTAACGGGAGGCGAGTAGACATGCAGATCACCCTGAATGGCGAGCCACGGCAGGTGAACCCGGGAATGACCGTCGCGATGCTGGTGGAAGAGCTTTCCGAAGTTACCGGGCGCGACCCGCGCGGCGTGGCTGTGGAGCGCAACCTGGAGATCGTGCCGAAGTCCGAACATGCCTTTACCGTGCTGGAAGAGGGCGACCGGCTGGAACTTGTACAGTTCGTGGGTGGGGGATAAGCCGAAAGGCCGCTAAAACCCGTCAAAGAAGTCGTTCAGGAACCGTGGGAAGCCCATGTCAGACCCGTTGATCATCGCCGGAAAAACCTACAACTCGCGCCTTATCGTCGGCACGGGCAAGTATGCGAGCTACCAGCAGAATGCCGATGCCGCGCGGGCGGCCGGGGCCGAGATTGTCACCGTGGCGCTGCGACGGGTAAACCTGTCGGACCCCGGCAAGGAAATCCTGACAGATTTCGTCAAGCCGGACGAGTTTACCTATCTGCCCAATACGGCGGGCTGCTACACGGCTGATGAGGCCGTACGGACGCTGCGCCTGGCGCGCGAGGCGGGCGGCTGGAATCTCGTTAAGCTGGAAGTGCTGGCCGACCAGAAGACGCTCTACCCGAACATGCCGGAGACGCTGATCGCCGCCAAGGCGCTGATCGCCGATGGGTTCGAGGTCATGGTCTACTGCTCTGATGATCCGGTCTATGCCAAGATGCTGGAAGAGGCTGGCTGTTGCGCGATCATGCCGCTGGGCAGTCTCATCGGTTCGGGCCTCGGCATCATGAACCCGGTGAACATCCGCCTGATCGTGGAGCAGAGCCGTGTGCCGGTGATTGTCGACGCTGGCGTCGGTACACCATCGGATGCCGCGATGGCCATGGAACTCGGCTGTGACGGCGTGCTGATGAACACGGCGATTGCAGCGGCCAAGGACCCGATCCTGATGGCCAGCGCGATGAAACATGCCGTGATCGCCGGACGCGAGGGCTATCTCGCGGGCCGCATGCCGAAGAAGATGTATGCCGATCCGAGCTCGCCCCTCGCCGGGCTGATCTAGTTGCGCACTGCCATCATTGGCGCGGGACCGGCTGGCCTTATGGCGGCCGAGGCGTTGCTGGCGCGCGGCGTGAGCGTCGACATCTACGATGCGATGCCGAGCTTTGGGCGCAAGTTCCTGATGGCGGGCAAGAGCGGGCTGAATATCAGCCATGCCGAGGATCTCGATGGGTTCCTGTCGCGCTATCGTAGCGATGCACGGTTGCAGGACATGGTGAGGGCGTTTGGGCCGGGCGAGATCATGGGCTGGATGCAGGCGCTTGGCATTGCGGCGCATACCGGCCCGACGGGGCGCGTGTTTCCGGAGATGATGAAGGCGTCGCCGCTGCTGCGGGCCTGGCTGGTGCGGCTGCAGGAAGCGGGCGCTGTGTTGCATCCGAAGCATCGCTGGCAGGGATGGAATGCGGATGGCGCGCTGGTGTTTGATGCGCCGGAAGGACCGGTGACAGTTGCGCCCGACGCGACGGTTCTGGCGCTGGGCGGCGCAAGCTGGAAACGTCTTGGGTCGGATGGAGCGTGGGGGCCGCTGCTGGAAGCAAAAGGTGCGCAGACCGTTCCGTTCGGACCGTCGAATTGCGGCTTCCTTGTCGACTGGTCAAACCACATGAAAGAGAAGTTTGCCGGAGCGCCGGTCAAGTCTGTTCGTCTGTCAGTGGACGGACAGGAGACGCGATCCGAATGTGTGATAACGCAGCGCGGTGTCGAGAGTGGCGGCATCTATACGCTGTCGGCGGCGCTTGTTGATGGCTTGCGCCGGGACGGCACCGCGACGTTGTTGGTCGACCTGTTGCCGGATATGGATGTGCCGGCAATCGTCGCGAAACTCGAGCGGCCACGCGGCAAGCAATCCATGTCCAACCACTTGCGCAAGAGCCTCGGCATATCGGGCGTGAAGCTGGCCCTGCTGCATGAAGCGGTGCACGGTGTCTTGCCGGACCATGCGGTCACGCTCGCGCGGCTTATCAAGGCTGTGCCGATCCAGATCACCGGCACGGCGCCGCTGGACGAGGCGATCTCGACAACCGGTGGCGTGGCGTGGGATGCGTTGGATCAGGCGCTGATGCTGCGCGAATTGCCCGGCGTGTTCTGCGCCGGTGAGATGATCGACTGGGACGCGCCCACGGGCGGCTACCTGATCACGGCCTGCATGGCGAGTGGCAAGGCGGCAGGCGACGGTGCAGCCGACTGGCTTCAAAAGGCGTCGAGCTTGTAGACCTTGCGCGCCGTGCCGCTGAACATGGCGGCCTTTTCGGCCTCTGAATAATCGGCGGCGATCTTCTTCAGGCCGTTCCACAATGTGCGATAGCTGATCGACAGGCGGTCGACCGGGAAATTGCTTTCGAACATGCAGCGCTCCGCGCCAAAGCACTTGATGGCGTGATGATAGTAAGGCGCCTGCGCCTCGACGAACTCATCGGATGTTGGCGGCGTGGCGCGCGTGTTCCAGCCGAAGCCATTGTCGGGCATGGCGAGGCCACCGATCTTGGCGAAGACATTCGGGTAATCCGCAACGGCGGCAATATCGTCTTTCCACTTCGCGAAATTTTCGTCGCGCTTGCCTTCATAGGGCCCAACGCCGAGCGGCGTGCCGAAATGGTCAAGGATCATGGTTGTGTCGGGTACGGCTTCGGCGAGTTCAACAAAGTCCGGGATCTGGTGGTGATAGTTCCAGGTGTCATAGGTGAAACCGCGTTCCCCGAGGCGCGCGACCCCGCGCCGGAAATCATAATCGCGATAGAGGCCCTCAGGCGCACGTCCGGGAATGGCGAAACCAGCGCTGTCCTTGTCGAACGCGCCAGCATGGCGGATGCCGCGGAAGAGGCCATTGGCAGCGGCGATATGGGCGTCGAGGATTTCGTCGAGATTGTCGAGGCGAAGGTCTGCGTGCCCGACAAAGCCGGCAATGGTGGCCTTGTCAGGGTCGGCGGCGGAGCGGGCGGCAGCGGCGGCGATGAACTCGGTCTCGCCGATGGGCTTGAAACGCTCCGGGCCGTCCTTGCGATAGGATGAGCCACATTCCATGAAGACGGTCTGGACGACATTGTGTCCGTCTTCGGTGTCAGACCAGAGTTCTTCCAGATCGTAGCTGAGGAAGGGCTTGGGCCAGAGGTGGTGGTGCGGATCGACGATCTCGCGGTCCGGGTCGATCACGTCTTCGCGGACCTGTGCGAGCCATTCTGTATTGTTGAACATGCGCTTCCTCCTGCCTTGCCGTCAGCCTCTGATGAGCTGTTCACCCATTCAGGGCGCAATGGTGCGGCGAGGCAAGGGGTGGCGCTGCGTCAGGCCTTGATCAGGCCGATCTCGCGGAGGCGTTCCATGAGATAGTCCTGCGCTGTGATCGGGGGCTGGGCCTTGCCGCCTTCGGCAACACACTGGGGCAGGGCCTCGATCACGACATCCTGGTTGAAGTGCAGGAAGAAGGGCGTCGAGTAGCGCGGGAACTTGGCGCGCTCGGGCGCCGGGTTCACGACACGGTGTGTGGTGGAGGGCAGAACGCCCGCGGTGAGACGCTGAAGCATGTCGCCGCAATTGATCACGAGGGCTCCCGGCGGCGGGTTGACCCCGAGCCATTCGCCGGAGCGATGCTTCACTTCAAGACCAGCTTCTTCGGCGCCAAGCAGGAGCGTGATGACATTGATGTCTTCATGCGCGCCAGCGCGGACCGTGCCTTCGGGCGGTGGGTTTTCCTGCGGCGGATAGTGAAGGAGACGCAGGATGGAATTGCCCATCTCGACGCGGTCTTCGAACCACATCTCGTCAAGTTCCAGATGGAGTGCGATTGCGCGCAGCAGGTCGCGGCCCATCTCGTCGAGCGCATCGAACAGGGCGCGGGTGGCGCGGTCAAAATCAGGAATCTCGCCGACGCCTGGCGTGTCGGCCATGGTTTCGCGATAGGGCGATTTCGGTGGCAAGTGTCGGCCGGTATGCCAGAATTCCTTGAGGTCAGCCTTGGCGGCGCCCTTGGCGTTCTCGGTGGCGAAGGCGGTGTAGCCGCGCTGGCCGCCGCCCGACTTGCCGTCATAGGCGAGCTTGGCCACGTCAGGCATGGCGAAGAAGGCCTTCGTGGCGCGCAAATTGTCATCAATCGTGCGCTGCAGCACCGGGTGGCCAGAGATGACGGCGAAACCCGTCTCACGGAATGATTTACCCAGCGCGTCGGCGAAGGCGGTCTTGTCTTCGCGCCACAGCGCATATGGGATCGGTTTGAAATATTCGGTCATGTCACAAATCTATCGGGAAGCTGCCAGCCTGGAAATGCGGCCAAGTCGTCACCTTGGGCGGAATTTCGCGGGGCGCAAGGATTTCACGGCATCGAGCGAGTTGTTTTCGGACATGGATTCATGATTTCGGGACTGTTTTGGCTGAAACCAGAGGTAGGGTTAACGCAAGGCGTGTGAGGTTTAACGCTCTGCCCCTTTGGAGGCCCTGACGTTAACCATAACGCAAATCTCTGGCGTCAATCTCTGGGTATCGCCGGACGTGGCGGGTGGTGGTTGCCAGAGCAGGACACGGGAATGATCCCGGCGATGCGACGGCAAGGTGAAATAGGAACAAGACAATGCCTTTTGCAGATTACGCAGTCGATCTTTCAACGATGCTTCATTCGGAGTCCGCTCCGGAAGAGCTTTACCAGGCGGGCCTCGTCTACGCGACGGGTCTGAATGTTGAGATCGACCTGATCGCCGCGCACAAATGGTTCAACCTGGCTGCCCTGCGCGGTTCGGAAGAGGCCAAGGCCCAGCGCGCTGAAATGGCCGAAATGATGAGTACCGACGAGGTCAAGCAGGCGCTTCAGGCGGCCCGCGAGTGGCTCAAAATGATGAACTAGGCCTTTGCTGCGAGCGGGCGGCGAACGAGATGCCTGCACGCGGCTGTTAAGCTTAATGAAATATCAAACGCCGCTGTGCGAACCTGATGGCTTCTGTATTGCGAGGAGCCGCAAACGACATGCCTGTGACCGAGGCCCCCAGCCGAGATCCGGAGGGTAACGGGCTGGTGCGGACATCCGCGCCGCGCCTGCGCCTAGGGACGGCCGATGTCCTGGTCCAGTTCTGGCGGGCCAAGTGGCTGATGTTACTGGTTTTTGTGCCGGTGTTTGCCCTCGGGCTAGCTGCAGCGCTTTCGCGGCCTGACCAGTTTGAAGCGAAGACCCGGCTGATGGTGACAGGTGCAAGTGCGCTTGGGCCCAAAGCGCTGGTGGGGCCGGAACTGGAATTCCTGCGTAGCCCCGTCGTGGCGTCGCGCGCGCTGAACCTGTTTCCGATGTCGCGCATCTATCCCCAGATCAATGCCGCCTGCGAGGCGCGAAGCCGTGCACTTCGGGGGGATGCCGAGGCGCTCGCCGGGCTTGCGGCTGAGTGCCGCCAGATGTGCGTTGCGGCGCTTCAGGGGGACTTCCATGTCCGTTCCGCGTCCAATGCGCCCGTGATGACGGTAAGCTATCGCAATTCTGATCCTGAAGCGGCGGCAGAAGTGCTGAACGCGGTGATTGGCGTCTACATCAAGTATCGATCTGACGTGCTGTCGCGCCCGGAGCCTGAGGCCGCGCCGGAGGTTGAGCGTTCCACGCTCGAACGGCGCCTCATGGACTCCGAGACAGCCATTGGCGTGTTCCTGAATGAGGAGGGCATCAGCAGTTTCGAAGCTGAACGCGAGACTGTGCAGGCGCTTTACCAGACAGCGAGTGCGGACCTGTTGGCTACCGATTCCCGGTTGCGGCAGGTAGAGAGCCAGCTGACGGCCTATCGCAGCCAGATCCGCGGGATCAGGCCGCGACAGGAACTGTTCGTGGAAGATACGACCGGCCAGACCCTGCTCGACATGAAGCTGGAGCGCGAAGCGCTGCTGGTGACGAATTTGCCCGGTTCGGACGCGGTGCAGGAGATGAACCGGCGCATTGACCGGGCCGAGGCGTTTATCGCCACGCTGGATCAGCCCGTCGGCACCGTTCGCACGGGCCCCAATCCCCGTTACGAGCAGATGCTAGGCAAGATTGATGACCTGAAAGCCGAAGCCGCTGCGCTGACCGACCAGCAGGCGGCTTTGTCCCGGCAGATCGCCGCGTTCAAGGAACGGCAGGCGAAGCTCGCCGCTCTGGCGCCGCGCTATAATGAATTGATGCGCAAGCGGGACGTGCTGGAACAGGACATGATGTCAACGCCGGGCTCGGTCGCCGGAGCAGACCCGTGGCAAGGCGAGGAAGTGCGCGTGCTGGAACCGGCGAGCGTGCCAACCGAGCCGGCTGCGACGCGGGCAATGCTTGCTGCATTGGCCTTTGCGGTGGCCCTTGGCGCGGCGCTCAGCGCGGGAATTTTGAAGGCACTGACGCGTACGGGCTTTGCCACACGGCGGTCGGTTGAGCGGACCCTGGACCTGCCGGTACTTGCCACAGTGCGGGAGGCCTGAGCGCGCATGCGTGACCTGAGATCCGATCTTTTGCCGCTCTGGCAGTCTGTCTCACGACTGAGGACGGCACGTGGGGCGCGCAGCCTGATGTTCGTGGCGGCCCGCAGCGGCGAGGGGACAAGCAGCATGGCGTCCTCGTTCGCGTTGATCGCCGCAGCATATGCCGCACGCACGGCGTGGCTTGTGGACCTCGATCTCGGGACGAACACGGCCTTCAATGGCTTTGATACGGGATTTGCGGGCGGCGTGGCGCGACCCGGCAGGGCCTATGACGCCTCCCTCGGGTGTGAGCCGATCTATGAACTGGTGCCTGCGCCGCTGGGCGGTGGAAGCAAGATGCTGACGGCGCATCCTGTGGAGGGCACGAGACTGCTGGTGACCCGGTTGCGGACAGAGCGTCTGGCGGCAGGACAGAGTGTGCACCTGCGTGCGCAGCCCGACTGGTGGCAGGCGCTGCGCCGGTCAACCGACTGGATCATCATGGATGCCCCGGCTCTGGACCGGTCGGACGCGGCGCTGGATGTTGCGACCGAAGCCGATGGTGTGGTTCTTGTCGTGCAGGCCGAGACCACGAGCGCCGAGGAAGTCGCCCGGCTGCAGGCCGGAATTGAAGACCAGGGCGGCCGCGTTATCGGCGTGGTGCTCAACCGCATGCGGGCCGATGCTTACCTTGCGGGACGACTGGCCAGAGGCAGTGCGGCTGATGGATGGCCGAAACGCTAACCCGACGCGCCGGATTGTGCGAACTGCAGAAGTTTCTGCAAGCGTAAACGAGGTGTGAACGATTTGGAGTGAATTGATGATGCCGCACGTTCGAAAGCGTGCTGATCCTCCCTGCATTCAGAAGGCCAATATCCATGACCGGCACATCTCGTTCCTCCGTTTCTCCCGCTTCCGACGCCATTGCCCGCCAGATCGCGCAGGAACTCAATGTCGCTGAACGCCAGGTGTCTGCCGTTATTGCGCTGCTTGAAGAGGGGGCGACCGTTCCGTTCATCGCGCGCTATCGCAAGGAGCGCACAGGCGGACTTGATGATACGCAGCTGCGCGCCCTGACCGAGCGCCTTGAATACCTGACCGAACTGGCCAGCCGCCGCGAGACTGTGCTGAACGCCATTCGGGAGCAGGACAAACTTACGCCCGCACTTGAGCGCGAAATCCGGGCGGCCCAGACCAAGGTGGCGCTTGAGGACCTCTATGCCCCCTACAAGGTGAAGCGCCGCACCAAGGCGACGATCGCGCGCGAAGCCGGGCTTGAGCCGCTGGCGGACCGGCTGCTGGCCAATCCCGCCCTGCTGCCGACGGCCGAGGCCAAGGCTTTCGTCTCGTCCAAGAAGGGCATTGCTGACCAGGAAGCCGCGCTGGAAGGCGCCCGCGAAATTATTGTGGAAAAGATGGCTGAAGCGCCAAAACTGGTCGGCAAGATCCGCGAGACGGTTTGGGGCAGTGGCAAGCTCGGCTCGGCGCTGGTCAAGGGCAAGGAAGAGGCTGGCGCGAAGTTTGCCGACTATTTCGATTTTGATGAGCCGATCAACGCCATGCCATCCCACCGAGCGCTGGCGCTGCTGCGCGGCCAGAAGGAAGGCGTGCTGCGGGTCAAGCTGGCTGTGCCGCATGACGAGACGCGCGATCATCCTGCCATACGCGAAATCTGCCAGGAATTCGGGATCGCCACCAAGGGGCGCCCCGGCGATTCCTGGCTGAAGGAGACCGCCCAGGCGGCGTGGAAGGGCAAGCTGGAGCCATCGAGCTCACGCGAGTCCATCACGCGCCTGAAGGAACTCGCGGACAAGGATGCGATCCGGATTTTCTCCCGCAACATGCAAGACCTGCTGATGGCCGCGCCGGCCGGGCCCAAAGTTGTCATGGGCATCGATCCGGGCATTCGCACCGGGTGCAAGGTGGCTGTCGTGGACGCGACCGGCAAGCTGCTGGATACGGCAACGATCTATCCGCATGAACCCAAGCGCGACTGGGCAGGCTCGCTCGCGACGCTTGCGGCCATCTGCAAGAAACACAAGGTCGAGCTGGTTAGCGTGGGCAATGGCACGGCTGGCCGGGAAACCGACAAGCTGGTGGCGGAGCTGTCTGACAAGCTGCCTGACCTGAACCTGACACGCCTGATGGTGTCCGAAGCCGGGGCGTCGGTCTATTCGGCGTCGGAGCTGGCGGCGAAGGAATTCCCGAACCTCGACGTCAGCATTCGGGGCGCCGTTTCCATTGCGCGCCGCCTGCAGGATCCGCTGGCAGAATTGGTGAAGATCGAGCCGAAGGCCATCGGCGTCGGCCAGTACCAGCATGATGTGGACCAGGCCGCGCTGTCGCGGTCGCTGGATGCCGTTGTCGAGACTTGCGTGAACGCGGTTGGCGTGGACGTGAACACCGCGTCGGCGTCGCTTCTCTCGCGTGTGGCCGGACTGAACCCCACGATTGCCGCAAACATCGTCGCCTATCGCGATGCCAACGGGCCGTTCAAGACGCGGAGTGAACTTAAGAAGGTGCCTCGCCTTGGGCCGAAGGCCTTTGAACAGGCGGCTGGCTTCCTGCGCATCTCGAAGGGCAAGAACCCGCTGGACGGCTCGTCCGTTCACCCGGAAGCCTATCCGGTGGTCGAGCGCATCGCCAAGAAGACCGGGCGCAAGCTCGAGGCGCTGATCGGGGACAAGGCCTTCCTGTCGAAGCTGAAGCCGGAAGAGTTTGCCGATGCCATTTTCGGCGTACCAACGGTGAAAGACATCCTCGTCGAACTGGAAAAGCCGGGCCGTGACCCGCGCCCCGAATTCCGTACAGCGACGTTCAAGGACGGCGTTGAGAAAGTGTCGGACCTGAAGCCCGGCATGCGGCTTGAAGGCGTGGTTACCAATGTGACGGCGTTCGGTGCATTCGTGGATATCGGTGTTCACCAGGACGGCCTGGTGCACGTTTCGGAACTCTCGGATACGTTCGTGAAGGACCCCCATACGGTGGTGAGTACGGGGCAAGTGGTCAATGTTCTGGTGCTGGATGTTGACGTGCAGCGCAAGCGCATCGGTCTGAGCCTCAAGCAGGCACCAGGCAGGGCATCACGCAACGCGCCAACTGCTGCGCAATCCGCTCCAAAGGACACGCCATCGTCCAGTCCGTTCGACGTGCTATCCTCCTTGCGGTGAGAAAACGCGCGTACGCTGCCTGAGGTGCAGCGTACGCGGCCGCCTCGAGAGTCTTAAACTCCGTCCATATGGCCGATTCGTAACTGGCGCTGCAGTGGGCACGATCCTAATTTCCAAATCACAAAGGGTGAGGCCTGTTTGTCCATATCCGTGATTGGAGACTGCTGTGTTCTATCCTGAAATACCCTCTCGCCAGACTGAGCCTGTCCGGCACAGGCTGCCCAATTCACCCATTGCAGCCGAGCAGGTCGATATCGTCCGGTTTCTCACTGATCCGGAAACGTTCGGTGGCCATGCGCCAGCCTATTTCGACACGGCTGTGTCGCACCTGTTTGTCTGCGGAAGTCATCTCTACGTCCTTCGCAAGCCGATTGACGATGATGGCTTTCGCTGCGCCACGGTGCAGGACCGCTGGGACTGGTGTGAAACGCAGTGCATGCGCGGTGTCAGCGGCTTTGGTATTGTCGCCGCGCGGCCGTTTCCTATCGTGCGTCGGGAAGGGCGTATGTACCTTGGCGGACCGGGAAGTATTCGTGACTGGGTTTTGAGGATAACCTGTGAATCCGTTACAGTAGATAGGGGTTTCATTACCCTCCAGCACGCAGCCTGAAGACATCATCGGTATAGATTTTGCGAATACTCGCGGGATTCCGGTAATGACGTTCCACTTTCAGAAGGATATAGATGCGTCAGGCATAGCGTGTGGTTTGTGCCGAACGGAAGGAGACGCGCATGTCCTCGGAGCGCCTGAATTGGGATAATCTGCGCGTCTTCATGGTCGTGGCGGAGCTCAATAGCATGAAGGCGGCCTCTGTGCGCCTCGGCGACTCGCCACCGACGATCGGGCGCAAGATTGACGAACTCGAAACAGAGCTGAACGTCCAGCTGCTCAATCGCTCAACGCGCGGCGTGGAGCTGACAGAGGCGGGTAAATTTGTCCTCAGCCAGGCAAAAGCGATGGCCGACGCGGCCAACGGCCTGCGTCGCCAAACCGACGAAAAAGGGCAGCCAATCGAGGGCTCGATCACGCTGGCAACTGGCGACGGTCTGGGGCCTTACTGGATCGCGCCGCGGCTTCCGGAATTTAACCGCGCCAATCCGCGTATTCAGATCAAAATGAACGTTTTCGAAAAAGCGCCTGATGTCGGGGCGGGCGAGGCGGACATTGCCATCCAGTATACCGAGCCCAAGCAACACGACGTCATCGCGCGCCGCATGGGCACGCTGCATTACATCAGCTTTGCATCACGCGAATACCTTGATGAGCACGGCGAGCCCAATAGCTTGTTCGAATATTTCCGGCACCGCACCATCCTGCATCAGGCCTATGTGCACCAGATTGAACGCTGGGCGCCGAAGATGTCCGAGTTACGGAAGATGGTGAACTTTGCATTCGTCACCAACTCAGCCAGTGCCATGATCGAAGTGTGCAAGAGCGGCGGCGGTGTCGCGCTGTTACCATCCTATATCGGTACGGTCGAGCCAACGCTGGTGCCGCTCGAGCTGCCCGAAGTGGCGCCGATCCAGTTCTGGCTGACCTATACCGAAAGGGTTTGGCGCATGCCCAGTGGCCGCATCGTCATCGACTGGCTCAAAGACATGTTCGAAGCGGAAGATGCTTTCTGGTTTACCGAGCACTTCGTTCACCCAAATCGCGCGAACGCCGTCAAGCCGTACCTGCAGGGTGGTACCTCAGCCGCTAGCTAGGGCTTTCAGGACGCGGGACATGGTCTCGAGTTTTTCGACAGATTTCGTCCGTTCGATCCAGTCATGGCACTCGGCGCGCACGCGCATGGCCGGGTCCTTGATCGATGGATCGGCGTCGCCTTCATCCTCGAACAGGTCTGCGATTGGAACACGCAAAGCCTCAGCCACTGTCGACAGCATGCCGGCGCTCAGGCGGTTGGTGCCCGTCTCGTATTTCTGCAACTGCTGATGGCTGATGCCGAGTTCCGTGCCAAGCTCGGCGAGGGTGCGGTTTTGCGCGATACGCAGCGCGCGAATTTTTTCACCTACCAGCTGGTCTACGCGCGTCGGCGCGCGCGAACTGGAGTGTCTTTGCTCGTTTTGCACGTTTAAATTCCCTTTTCTAGCAAACCCTGCATTTCGCGCTTGGGATGTTAAAGCAAGACCGTGGCTTACCAAAAATATGAAACGCCGCTGGGCTCATTTCATGTCTTCATGTGGGTACTAGCCACTCGTGAGTGAAAACGGGCCTCGAAAATATACCTTTGGTTTCAATCCTTCGAGGTCGCCTACAATTGAGGCTAGTAGTCCTTTTTCCACCTTATGGAGATTTTATTCTCACCTGTGGCGGTGGTTTCAGATGTAACCGAAACGTGATCGGCTGGCTCCCACTCGACCTCGACTGAGCTGCCGCTGGCTCCTGCTGCATTGAGCTGGAGATAGACATCGTCGCTGAGGTACTGGCCAACACCCAGCTCGGCGTTGCCAGCATCATTTGACCCAATCGACAGGCGGTCGACGCCAAGGGCCGACTGTAGTTGCGCGGCCGGATCAAAGCCGCCGCCGCGTCCGCTGAGCTTGGCGATGGAAGAGGCAAGCTGGGCCGCTTCAACAGGGGACAGATCGATGGACGAGCGTCCGAACAGGAGGCGGGACAGGATCTCGTCCTGAGGCAGGTCCGGCGTGCTGGACAGTTCGAAGACCGGATTGGACGGCTTGCCTGAAACCTGAACCCTTGCCACGAAGCCGTTGACCGAGCGTTCAGCGTCCACGGAAATGCGGGCCGAGTCGACCGGTCCATCGAATGTGATTTCCCCGCTGTCGAACACGAACGGGCGCCCAGCCAGATCAAGGCTGCCGCGAACCATCGTGGCGTCGCCCTTGAGGTTCACATTGGAGGCTGTGCCCGTGGCCGTCAGGTCAATCGCCCATTCACTGTCGAGGCCGCGACCGGTCACATAAATACGACGGTCGGCATTGATATCGAGATTGAGTCTCAGGGTCTGCTTCATCCGGCTGGCCTCTGAAGCGGACACGTCATCATCGGTCCATCGGACATCAATTGCCTTGGGTCCTGATGAAGGCAGGTTGTCCAGCGACACTCGCGCTTCATCGACAACCAGTTTACCGGCGGCGAGGCGGCCGTCCTCGTCTTCCGTCAGCGTCACTTTCCCGCTGAGACGCGCAATGTCGCCATCGCGGTCATAGACGAGCAGGCGCGTGAGATCCGCCTCGACGCGGCCTTGCGATTTTCCCAGCGACCCGTTGATCGACACGCTGCCATTGCCTGCGCCTTGCCCCGTACCCTTTACGGTAATGGTCTGGTCGGCATAGGCGGCATCGAATGCGATTCCTGTGACACGCATGCCTGTCGCGCCATATTCGTACAGGCCATTACTTATGGTCGCCTTGGCCTGATAGGCAGGTTCCGCAAAAGAACCTTTCACGGTGGCAAGGGCATCAATCCGCCCGCCGATATCGTGTCCATAGGCGAGGGCCGCTGACTGGAGCGCTGCAAGGTCGCCCTTCAGGCTGGCCTGGCCGCTCAGCGGTTGTTCACGGTCAAGGCTGACAAGCGAGTTGGCTGATGGTTTCACAGGCAGCGCTGCGTCGGCAACAAGAACAAGATCCTTGCCGTAATTGCTGCGGGCATTCAGCTTGAACACTTTCGCATTCAACTTGCCTGTCATGTCGAGTGACAGCGAGGTGTCGAGGCCCGGGACAGGGCTTGTTGCGGAAAACGCGAAAGAGCCTGAAGGCGAAAGGCCAATCGGTTTGAACTCGCCATGTCCGTTAAGGCGCGCATCGACGTCTCCGAGATTGGCGAGCGTAAACAGGGCGCCAAAATCCACGGCGTTGACGTCGAGTGCGAGTGTGGCGGTTTCGCCGCTGCCCGAAAGGCTCGCCTTTATCTCCCCGCCCAGCAGGTCAAGCTGGCCGTTCAGGTCAGGCGCATCGCCAAGCCGCCAACGGGCGGGCTGAGGTGTGCTCAGCTTTTCGCCAAGCGCCGTTCCGGAGAGACTGAATGTGCCTTCCGGCGCATCGCCAGAAAGGTCTGCCTTGCCGGAAAAGGTGAAGTCGAAAGGAAAGGAGGGCTGTGTGCTCAGCAGGGTGGCGCGGAAGTCATAGCCATCCTTGTTGTTCTTGATGTCGGCAGAGAAGTCATCAAGCTGGACGCCATTTTTGAGTTTTGCGTCAGTGCCCTCCGCATGCACAACCAGCGACATGGGCGCGTCGCCTTCCTTCACGATGCTGGCATTCGCTCGCAGGCTTTTGACGCGGATATCTTCTGTCGTCAGGCCGTCACCATCAGCGTTGATCGCGACGATCAGGTCACCGGCCGGGCTGATCTCGGTCCGCCCGGCAAGTGCAAGCGGACCATAATTGCCATTGATGTTCTCGATCAGGATGCCGCCATTGGCGCGCGCGAAGTCCGCGGTCAGGTCCAGCGCTTCGCCTGCTGCGGTGCCTGTAACCCTGACGGGCCCGGCAATGCGATCACCTGCCAAAGAGAGCGTCGTTGTCGCCGTCACGTCTTCGATATCACGTGAGGCGACGCGGAAGCTCCCGCCAGTGGATTTGAAATCCACGACCAGCGCGTCCGACGGCCCGGCCAGGCCTATTTGGCCACTACCGAGATTGAAGGCATTGCCACTGATATCAAGCGGGGCGGTCTGATCGAAATCGAATGCCAGGGCGCTTTTGCCGCCGATCCGATATGTGCCATTGCCGTTCATTTGCAGGCCGGCGCTAGCAAGTGTTGCCTTGGCGATGCGGATGGCTTTGCCGTCAATCTTAAGCGAGGCGTTGACCTTCGGCGCAGGTCCGATGAGCGGCTGTACGCTGTCTGGCAGTCCGGAGAATCCCTCGCCTGTAAGGTTCGTATCGATCGACGGGCTGGTGAGTTGTCCATGAACGCGGAACGTGCCCGCTGCGCGCCCGCCAAATGAACCGGGCAGGCTGCGGAGCGCCTGGTCCAATGTCCCGCGTATATCCAGCGTGCGGGCTTCTGCCGCGATTGTGCCGGACGCCGAAACCTTGCCGTCTGGCAGGGTCAACGCCGAGGGGGCCAGCGTCAGCACACCCGTGTCCCGGGCATAGGTGCCGCTGGCGACAAGGTGGGGCTGCTTGCCAAGAAGGCCTGACACGGTGTCATTGCCAGCGAAGACACCTTCACCAACGAGATCGGCCCGGAAAGGGATATTGTCGGTTTGCACCGAGACTGTGACGGGGCCGGTCAGCTGGCGAAATGGCAGGTCCGCGCCTTTAAGCGCGACAAGGTTTGCCTGGCCTGTGTAGGAGGGGACGTCGCCCTCCATTTCCAGCGTGCCGTCGAGCGTAAGATTCGCATCGACCCCGGCAAGGTCTGGCAGGCCCGTAAACTTCAGCGTGACCGCCGCTGGCCCGTTCAGGCGCTTCGTCTCGGTATCTGCTTCGCCTTTCGCCGTCAGCACGCCGGACGCCATGGATGCAGACAAGTCAAAGGAAGCGACATTCTTTTTGATGTCAGCGCCGAGGACGAACCGCGCTTGCGAGCCGAGAAGCTCTTGCACCGTTTCGGGCAAGGGCAGGGACAGGGCGTTGACGTCGGCATTTGCCGTAAGGCGCCCGTCCAGAATCTTGGCCGTCATGGAGGCGGCATCTTCACCCGATACCTGGAACTGTACGTAGCCGTCGCCTTCCTCAATTGTGCCGTCGACGGAAGCGGTGAGGCTGGCGCTTTGCCCGTCTTCAAGGTGGAGCAGGGTTGCGAATGTGCCTCCCGCGGGTGCTTCGCCGTCGGCATTCAGATTAAACTGTCCCGCAGCGTCGCGCTGGGCGGAGATCATGAACCTGTCGCCCAGCCCCTCGATGGGGGTAATGTTCAGGTTTGCCGTCAGTATGCTGTCCTTGCCGCGTGTAAACGCACCGGAAACACTGAACGTGGCTTCCGGGCCTGCGACACCTTCGGCGAGGGACAGTTTGCCGATATAGAGATCTTCCAGCTCGACGCTCCAGCTGCCGCCACCCGCGCTTTCGCTGGCAGTCGTCTGCGGCCGGCGTAGGACGCTGATATCGCCCGCGCTGGCAAGCTTCAGTTCGACCTTGCGAGAGAGCAGGGCACGCGGTGTCCAGTTCAGGCGGATATCGTTTGCCTCAAGCCAGACACCTTCGCTGTCAGCGATCGAGAGATGGTTGAGGTGCATGCGATTGAGTGGATCGCCGGTCAGCCCTTCTGCGGAGATGGTCCCGAGACTGCCGATTTCGCGTCCGTCGATCTGCGACAGCACGAAAGCGCGCCCGCCATCACTATTGATCCACAGGCGCGCGCCGATGATCACCAGCAGCAGCAGGGTCACGATCCCACACGCACCTGACGTCAGCGGGCGTCGGCGTATGAATGTCCATGTGGCGCGAAGGTACTTCATCAGAACGATTGCCCGATGGAGATGTAGAACTGGGCTGCGCTCTCGCCCTCGCGTCGGTCGACCGGCGTAGCGATGTCCACGCGGACCGGGCCGAAGCCGGGATAGTATCGAAAGCCAAGTCCGATGGCCGTGCGCAAATCGCCGAACACTTCATCCGCGCTGTCGGCCGCCGCACCGGAGTCGACAAACAGGACATAGCCGATCTTTTCGCTGCGGCGGTAACGCAGCTCAAGAGACGTGTCGAAAAGTGTCCGTCCACCAAGTATCGCGCCGCTGGAGTCGGTCGGCGAAAGGCTCTGATAGTCAAAGCCGCGGACAGTGCCGCCGCCGCCGGCGAAGAACAGCCGGTCAGCCGGCACGCCATTGGAACCGAAGAAGGCGCCAAACTCAGTCCGCAAGGCGGCCACGAATGGACCGTCTGCGATTTTCTTGTAGGTCGATCCTGAAATCAGCAGCCGGGTGTAGCCTGCATTGGCGTCGCCCACCGACATGCCCGGCTCGATGCCAAGGAACGCCTTATTGCCAGATTGCGGATCGAGCGGTTGCTTGACGGTTGAATAGGTCGCCGCCAGCGGGAAGGAGAGGGTCACCAGTTCGCGCGGTTCGAGCAGGGCGCGCAGGCGCAGCTCTTTCGTGCGCGTGGCATCAAGCGTCACGCCTGCGGACAGGGTGAAATTTTTGTTGAAAGGCTGCGACAGCGACGCGCCGACCTTTACACCTTGGAGGTCGTAGGCGTCGGTCTCTTCGGCCCGCACGCCTGTTTCGGCAGTGAGCGTGCGACCGTAACGTCCGATATTGGGGCGGGTATAGGTGGCCGTCAGGTCCCGGGCGAGTGTCGCCACTGCGCCCTGCAGGCGGAAAGTGTCGCCTGCGCCGGTCACGTCACGCCGTTCCCAGAAGGCGTCAGCGCCGACCCCGTCTGTCGTGGAGGCTGTAACGCCCGCGCCCACAGAGCGGCGCTTGGCTTCAGTGAGGGTCAATTCGACAGGATAGAGCCCGTTCGAGTCAGGTGTCTGGGATATCGCAACGCCGATGCCGTCGAACAGGCCGCTGCTGCGCAGGCGCGCGCGGAGCTGGTCGATCTTGTCGGCGACGTAGACATCACCGGGTGTCCAGGTGCGGTATAGGCGGATCGTATCCATGTCGGATGCGCTACCGTCGGTCAGCGTCATGTCGCCCAGGCGCACATAGGGGCCCGGCGCCAGTGCGTAGGTGATCTCGACCGACTTTTCCTTTCGGGATGCGAGCACATCAATCCCGCCGCTTTCGGCAAAGGCGTGGCCATTATCCTGCAGGGTCCGAACAAGGCGGTTGTCGAGGCCCTCGATATCGGTTGTCCGTGCGGGCGCGCCGACCGGCACAGTGTTCAGCGCCGTATCCAGTTTGGCTTGCAGCGGTTCGCTGACGGGTGTCGCCATGGAGATTTTGACAGACGCGACCTCAAACCGTTCGTCGGCCTGCACGTCGAGGCGGGGCTTGGTGTCCAGCGAGTCGATAAGTTCGGGCGAGACTTCAGCGGCGAGATAGCCCTCTGACGCAAGGAACTCTTCCAGCGTGCTGGCGGCATCGCCGGCCTGGCGCCGCGATTCCAGAATACTCTGCGGCGGCGCCTCGTCGGTTTCCAGAACAGTGCGCGTCTTGGCTTCGAGTCCGGGCGGCAGGCCGTCCAGCTCCACGGGCATCTGCTTGCTTGTCCCGCCAATGCCATTTCCACCACCGGGAAACCCTGCACACGCCGTCAGTGCGCTTAAAACGCAGAGCCCCGTTGCGGGATGTGTAAGGACACTCCCGGCGACAGAGCTGATACGGGCAAGCCGCTGAGACATCAAAGAATTTACCATTCGAACTGCAATGCGAGGATTGCGCCACTTTTCCTAAATGAAGGCTGAACGGGCCTGTATAGTGGCAACATACTGCGCAGTGCTGCCGTTTGCGCCCCGAACACTGCAACAAAATGAAAAATATTCTTATAAATACATCACCATCCAGGCGAGTTTGCGGTGTGTGACGTATCTCCGGGCGGGCAATTGCAAGTGTATCCGGCACTACCATATAATGGGCTTATCGATAATTGGCGGAGAATAAATGACATACCTTATGGTGTTTGGCGGTTTGGTACTCTTGTTTGTGGGGGGGGAAGCGCTGGTCCGGGGGTCTGTCAGCATTGCGCGGAAACTGAATATTTCCGAGCTTGTCATTGGCTTGACGCTTGTTGGTTTTGGCACCTCTGTCCCGGAGCTTGTGACAAGCCTGAGAGCCATTGGTCAGGGCGCCGTCGGCATTGCGGTCGGTAATGTGGTCGGTTCCAATATCGCCAACATCCTGCTCGTTCTGGGCGTGGCCGCCGTCATCCGCCCGATACTTACAAACCCACGCGCGCTGACCCGCGACGGGGCTGTCATGCTGGCGGTCACCGCGCTGCTATGTGCGTTGATCTGGTTCGACCTTTTCACGCTTCTCGCGGGCTTTGGATTGATCGGCCTGTTGCTGGCCTATCTCGCTTATTCGCTCGTGGCCGATCAGCGACGCGATACGGATGTCGCCGTGATGCATGCCGCTGAGGGAGAAATTGTCGAGGCGCAATACGGCCTTTTTGTCGGGCTCGTGATAGCAGTTATCGGCCTTGTGGCGGTCATCATTGGCGCCCGTCTTCTGGTCGACGGAGGTGTTTCGATTGCGCGTGATTTCGGCATCAGCGAAGCCATTATCGGCCTCACGATTGTTGCAGTCGGCACCAGCCTGCCCGAACTCGCCACCACAGCCGTCGCCGCCTATCGGGGCAAGTCAGATGTGGCCATCGGCAATATCATTGGTTCCAACATATTCAATGTGCTGGGCATTCTCGGCATTACTGCCCTCGTCCACCCGTTCAGCGTGCGCGGAAATGCTGCGGCCGGCGGGATAGCGGACGGGCCGACGACCAGTCTCATCTCGCCGCTGGATATCAGCATGCTCGTGCTGTCGACCTTGCTGCTCGTGCTTTTTGCGATCACCGGCAAACGCATCACCCGCTGGGAAGGTGCAGTCCTGCTGCTTGCCTATGCAGTCTATTTCGGGCTCTTGTTCGGGCTTGTCCCCGTTCCAGGAATACTGACCAATGGCTGATAATCCGATCTATAGCGGTCTCGACCAACTGGGCCAGCAAACAGCTGCGCCGCAAAGCCCCGAAGAGGCGCAGCTTGAGCGCGTGCCCAACCCGCATGCGGGCACCCTCTATCTCACACGCTTTGTTGCCCCTGAGTTCACGTCGCTTTGCCCGGTAACGGGCCAGCCGGATTTCGCACATCTCGTGATCGACTACGCGCCGGGTGATTGGCTGGTCGAGTCCAAGAGCCTCAAGCTCTACCTCACCAGTTTCCGCAATCATGGCGCCTTCCACGAGGATTGCACCGTTTCCATCGGCAAACGCATCTTCGATTTCACAGAAGCCACGTGGCTGCGCATATCCGGCTACTGGTATCCGCGCGGCGGCATTCCGATCGATGTGTTCTGGCAATCAGGCGAGGTGCCGAAGGGTCTTTACGTCCCGGACACGGGCGTCGCGTCTTATCGCGGACGGGGCTGATCAGGCTGGCGCTTTCCAGCGTGTCACTTTCGCGCTCATGTCCGCTCGCGGGCGTTCAAGAGACGTCATCGTGGCCGTGCCGAGATAGATGTATCCGGCAACCCGCTCACCCTCTTTGAGGCCGAGAACGGCGTCGACCTGTTTGTCGAAAGCGAGCCATTCGGTCAGCCACACACCGGCCCAGCCAGCGGCATTTGCGGCCAGCAGCAGGTTGTGACAGACCGCGCCGGCCGACAATTCCTGCTCCCATACGGGCGTCTTGTGCGTGTGATCCGGCGATGAAATGACGGCAACCACCACCGGCGCCCGCAGCGGCAGACCCGCAGCAAAAAGCACATCCTGCGATTCTGCGTCCGGCGTATTAGCGTCATGGATTTTCGCCAGCGCCTGGCCAAAGGCGACACGTTCGTCGCCTTCAAACACGATGAAGCGCCACGGCGTCAGCTTGCGGTGATCGGGCACGCGCGCGGCAACCGTCAGCAATTCGTCCAGGTCTTCAGGCGAGGGGCCCGGGACGGTCAGGAATTGCTTCCCGACAGAGCGGCGCAGGGCCAACAGGGCGCGCGCATCGGCGCTGGGACGGGTCGCGAGCATGGGTGTGCCAACGGGCGGTGCCGGGGGAAATCGATTTGCCATAGTGGCTACATAGAGGCCGCAGCGGGGGCGTGAAAGGGGCGCGGTTCCATGTTTCTGCTTGCTCCGCAGCAGGGTGAGCGCTAAATGAGGTGAACACTGTTCACTTTATGAACGTTGCTTTGTGCCTCCCGATTGATCAGCGCTCCATGCCAACCGAATATTCCATCGACCCAACGCCAGCGGAGCGCCGCCGCCTGAAGGTGCGCGGTGCCATTATCGAGGCGGCTGAACGGGTCTTTGCGCTTGAAGGCGAGGCAGGCCTGTCGATCCGCCGGCTGGCCGAGGAAATCGATTACTCGCCCTCTGCGATCTACAAGTATTTTGGATCGAAGGACGAGCTGATCGACGAATTGAAGGAGGCGTTCTTTGAGCGGCTTCTGATGCGTGTCGGCCGGGTCTCAGGCGTGGATGCACCGTTTGCCGAGCGCGGGCGAGCCTGCGTTTCCACCTATATCGAGACAGCTATCGAACGGCCCTACCATTATGCGGCGGCCTTTTCCCACATCCAGGCAGAGGAAACCGCGCCGCCGCGCCCGAAGGACTGGGATGCCTTTACCCAGTCCAACAAGGGCCGCGCCTTTGGCGTCCTCGTCGCAATGGTCCAGGAGGGGCAGGCGCTCGGTATTTTCGATCCTGACCTCGACCCGTTCATGGCCGCGACCTCAGTCTGGTCTGCATCACACGGTGTGGCGCAACTGCTCACACATATCCCGCAATTTCCTGCGCTGACGCCGACGGAAACGCCTTTATCCGCGTCCGAATTCATCGCCTTTCACGCCGATCTCGTATTCCGGGGATTGCAACGCCCGGCTGATACGCGGCAAACTGATTTCAACCCCGGAGGACAAAAGCAATGACGGCTTCCGATCCATATGAGGGCGACACAGCCCGCGAGAAGCGCCCGACCATCCTGAAGGGGCTCATATTCCTAGTCATTCTCGCCTTGGTGGCCGCAGGCCTCATCTTTGCAGCCACCCAGTTGCGTAGTGCGGAAGGGCCGAAGGTTGCGACCCTCGCGCCTGAACCGCTGGTTGTCTCGGTCCTGCCGGTCCGGCTCGCCGGCGAGTTCAAGATCGATGAATCCTATAGCGGTCTCGCTGAAGCGCGCCGGAAGAGCCAGCTCGGTTTTTCGACAGGCGGGCGTATCGATGCAATCTCGGCAGATGTCGGTGACCGAGTCAAAGTGGGCGCGACGCTCGCGCGGCTCGATACACGCAGCCTCGGCGCACAGCTTGCGTCAGCGCAGGCGACGGTCGAAGAGGCCCGCGCGTCGCATAATCTTGCCCTCAACACGGTCGAGCGTCAGAGAACACTGAAAGCGCAGGGGCATGTCTCGCAACAGCGCGTCGATGAAGCCGAAGCACAGGCCAGTACGTCCATGGCCCGCATCGAGGCGGCCAAGGCGCAGGCCGACACGTTGCGAGTGCAGATCGACCTCGCGCGCATTACGGCCCCCTTCGATGGCGTTGTGACAGCCCGCATGTCCGATGAAGGCGCCATTGCCGCGCCCGGCACGCCCATCCTCGAACTGGTAGAGTCAGGCCACCTTGAAGCCAAGATTGGCCTGCCATCGGTCAGCGCAATCCGCCTCACGCCGGGCGAGATCTATTCACTAGTCGCCGATACGGGCCCGGTTGATGCGAAGCTGCGGACGGTGACCGGTGTGATCGATGCGGATCGCCGGACCGTGGCGGCTGTGTTCGATATTGAAAATCCGGGCACGCTGCCTGCGGGGTCCGTTGTGCGCCTGTCCATGGAGCGCGAGATTGACGAGCCGGGATTTTGGGTGCCGGTGAAAGCAATGTCGACAGCCTCGCGTGGCCTCTGGACCGTGTTTGTCGCTGCCCCGTCAGACGGCGGCGGCTGGCGCGCCGAGCCACGGCCTGTCGAAATGGTCCATTCCGAAGGCGGTCGCGGTTTCGTACGCGGGCCCGTGCAGGAGGGCGACCGTGTGATTGTCGATGGCCTGCAACGTATCGCCCCCGGCATGCCGGTCACGCCGCGCGATGCGGCGCTGGCCGATGCGCCAAATGGCGGCTGAGGGCGGAACCGGCATGCGCACAGTCTTCTTCAATTTGCCGCGTCTCACGATCCTGATCATGATGGTCATCATGGTCGGGGGGATTGGCGCGATGTTTTCCCTCGGCCGCCAGGAAGACCCGACTTTGATCGAGCGCTATGGCTTTGCGCTCACGACCTTGCCGGGCGCTGACGCCGAGCGAATGGAAGCGCTTGTGACAGAGCCTGTCGAAGCGGCCCTGATGGAATTGCCTGAGGTGGACGAAGTTCATTCCGTGTCCCGTCCCGGGGTCTCGCAAGTCAGCATCCAGGTGCGTGAGGACCTTTCAAGGTCCGAGGTGGATGATGCCTGGACGCTGATACGGCAGAAGGTGGATTCCGCTCGTGCAAACTTTCCTGCTGGCACGAGCACGCCCATTGTCCATCGCCAGTATGTCGGTGCTGCGACGCTGGTTGTGGGCTTTGTCTGGGAAGGCGAGGGCGAACCGCCGCTTGCCGTCATGCGGCGGATGGCACTCAATCTCGAAGATCGTTTCCAGCGCCTGCCCGGCACGGAGCTGACGGACCTGTTCGGTGTGCCGGCCGAAGAAGTGCGTATCATCGTTGATCCTGAAAAACTCTCGGCTGCTGGTCTCTCCATGCGCCAGGCCGCAGCCTTGATCGGTTCGGCAGACAGCAAGACACCGGCCGGGACCTTGCGTTCAGATGGCGGCAATGTCGGCCTCGAAGTGGGCGGCGAATTCGACAATATTTCACGTATCCGCAGCGTTCCGCTGATCCAGCGCCCTGATGGCACTGCCGTGCGCGTCAGCGATGTGGCGACTGTGCAGAAGGGGTTCGAAGACCCGCCGGTCCGCATGGCTTTCGAGAACAACCAGCGCACCATGCTGGTCGGTGCCTATATTTCCGAGAACCAGCGCGTTGATAAATGGGCCAGGACCGCCCATGCGCTGGTTGACGATTTCGCCAAGGATGCCCCGCCCGGATTGCGGATCGAAACCGTGTTCGACCAGAGCGTATATACGAATGAACGCCTGAACGGGCTCGCCAAAAACCTGCTCATGTCGGCGGGCATCGTGTTCCTTGTCCTGTTCTTTACCATGGGCTGGCGCTCGGCGCTGGTTGTCGGCGCGGCCATTCCGCTGACGGTTGCGCTTGTGCTGATCCTGTTCAAGGTCTTCGGCAATCCGCTGCACCAGATGTCCGTCACCGGCCTTGTCATCTCGCTCGGCTTGCTCATCGATAATGCCATCGTGGTCGTCGATGATTTCGACCAGATGCGGGCCCGCGGCACGTCGCGTCTTGGTGCCATCGACAAGAGTATCAAGCACCTCTTTGCGCCCCTTGCGGCTTCTACGCTGACCACAGCACTCGCCTTTGCGCCGATTGCCATGTTGCCCGGTGGGGCAGGCGAGTTCATCGGTATGATCGGCCTGTCGGTCATCTATTCCATCACGGCATCCTTCCTGATCTCGGTAACGGTTATCCCTGCCATGGCCGGTTGGTTTGACCGCACACGCGGGTGGGAAATTGGTGAGCACAAACGCCCGCGCCGTTGGTGGCGTGACGGTGTTTCGGTTGACTTCATCTCTGACGGCTACCGCGCAACCATTGAGGCCATCCTGCGCTTCCCGCCGCTTGGCATCATTCTCGGTATTACGCCTGCCGTTGTTGGCTTCTGGCTCGTCGGCCAGTTGCCGTCACAGTTCTTTCCGCAGACTGAGCGCGACCAGTTCCAGGTCAGCATGCAGCTGCCGCCTGAGGCGAGCCTGTCGGATACGATTGCCTCGACAAGGCGGGCCACCGAACTGATCGAGGCCATGGAGGGCGTGAAAGCCGTCACATGGGTTCTCGGGGAGCCATCGCCGCGCGTCTATTACAATGTCATCAACAATACAGAGGGCGTTCAGGGCTTTGCGGCCGGCTGGGTCCAGCTCGATGACAATCGCCGGACACATCAGATCGTCGCCAAGGTTCAGCGCGAGATGCGCGACGCCTTTCCCGGCGCCCGTGTGCTGGCCCTGCCGTTCGAACAGGGACCGCCCGCCGACGCGCCCATCGAGTTCACCATCCTGGGTGACGATTTCGATACGCTGGGTCGGCTCGGAGACGAGGCCCGCACCATACTGGCGCAGACGCCGGGCGTGACCTACACGGTGGCGTCACTTGAGCTTGGTGCTCCGACGGTCAGCCTGAAGGCTGATGAAGCAGCCACGGCCCTTGCCGGCGAGCGGCTCACGCAGATTGCCTCCGATATGAATGCCGAACTCGAAGGTGTCCGCGCTGGGTCAATCATCGAGGGCACGGAAGAATTGCCTGTCATGGTTATTGCCCCAAATGACCGCCGGGGCTCGCTGACCGACCTGCGTGCCATGACGATCGGGAACGGCACGCCCCTGTCGGCACTCGGCACAATGTCGCTTGATCCCAAGACCGCTGTCGTCTCGCGGCGAGATGGCCAGCGGGTGAACCAGATCCTCGCCTTCCTGGATCCCTATACCCTGCCGGCGCCTGTCTTTGCTGACTTCCAGAAACGCCTTGATGAAAGCGATTTCCGGCTGCCGCAGGGTTATGCGATCAGCATTGGCGGTGAGGCAGAAAACTCAGGCGAGGCTTTGGGCAATCTTGCAGGCGTCGGCATCCCGCTTGTGCTTGTCATGGCCGGCGCCATCATGCTCGTGTTCAACTCGTTTCGCATGATGTTGCTGATCCTGACCACGGGCTTCCTGTCGCTCGGTCTAGCCTTCTTCGGTGTCTGGCTGTTCAACCTGCCCTTCGGATTCAATGCCATTGTTGGTGGCCTCGGCCTGCTCGGCATTGCCATCAACAGCTCGATCGTCGTCCTCTCCTTGTTGAGGGCCAGCCCTGAAGCGATGGCGGATGACGTGATCGCCCAGCGCGAGATCGTCGTGGATGCGACCCGGCACATCGTTGCGACAACGCTCACCACGATGGGGGGCTTTGTGCCGATCCTGCTGACCGGCGATTCCTTCTGGATGCCACTGGCGGCAGGTATATCCGGCGGTGTGGCCGGATCGGCCCTGTTGGCGTTGTATTTCACGCCCGCCGTGTTCCGGATCATGACACTGAAGCCCATTCGCCGGGCCTTTGGCTGGCGACCTGTGCCCGCCGAGTGAGCCAAACATGAGCGCAAGAAAACTTGATACCGGCGATCTCTTCGCCCATGTGCTTTGCAAGCCTAATTTCAATGGAGGCCGGAATGGTCGACAATCCTGATATCGGTTCGCCCCCACCGGCATGGCGTCGCCTGCGTTTCGAGGCTGCGGCTGCAGCTGCAGAAGAACCGACACTCGCCAGCTATATCAATGCGGCCATTCTCTCGCATAACAGCCTCTGCCAGGCCCTTTCCTACCACCTTGCTGAAAAGCTCGGCGGGCCGGTCATGGGCACGCTCCAGGTGCGCCATATCCTGTCGACGGCCTATGATTCCGATCCCTCGCTGCTCACGTCTGCTGAAGCCGACATGCAGGCCGTTCTCGAACGCGACCCCGCCTGTCGCGGCATGTTGCAGCCATTCCTGTTCTTCAAGGGTTTCATGGCGCTGCAGACCCACCGCGTGGCGCATGTCCTGTGGCGTCAGGGCCGCGAGTCGCTGGCCTTCCACTTCCAGGGCCTCGCCTCTGAACTCTTCGGCGTGGATATCCATCCCGCGGCCCGTATCGGCAACGGCGTCATGCTGGATCATGCGACGGGCATCACGATCGGTGAAACCGCCATCGTGGGCGATGGCTGTTCGCTGCTCCACGGCGTGACGCTTGGCGGCACAGGCAAGGAAGTGGGCGACCGTCACCCCAAGATCGGGCGGGGCGTGCTGCTCTCGGTTGGCGCCAAGGTACTTGGCAATATCACGGTTGGCGACGAGGCCAAGGTTGCAGCGGGCAGCGTCGTCCTGAAGGACGTACCGGCGCATTGCACCGTGGCAGGCGTTCCGGCCAAGGTTGTTGGTGAACCGCTATGCTGCCATCCGGCACAGACCATGGACCAGCACATACCGGATGAAATGGCGAAGTAGCCTGGCGTAGGTCCTCACACCTGTTTGCAGGCGCACCTGTTGCGCCGCAAAAGAAAAAGACTAGGTTGCGCCGCTGAATTGCTAAGGAGTTGCGTCATGGAACGTGAAGAAATACTGCGTCTCGAGGCGTATCTGAAAGAGAAACTGAACCCGAGCCTGCGCCTGCTGGCCCGCGACAAGACGGACGATTCCGTCGAGGTCTATCTCGGCGCCGAGTTCATCGCGTTGGTCTACAAGGATGTCGACGAAGGCGAGACATCCTACCAGTTCCAGATGACGGTCCTGCAGGAAGACCTTCAGGGCGCCTGAGGCGAAACCTATTCCTAGAACAGAGAGCCCTGACCCTTGGTCGGGGCTTTCTTCGTTTTGGGCGCAGGGGCAGCAGGTGGAGACGGCGGCGCACCCTCCAGCGGCGTCGCGGCCACGTCACCATCGGCAAAGCTGACCTTGAACACCGAGGCACTGGCAGCCGGTCCTGCAGACCGGATCAGCTTGCCGTCTTCGCCGCGAACGATGGCAAAACCCCGGCTCAGCGTGGCGTGGTAAGATAGCGTTTCCAGCAGCTTGCCCTGTGATTCCAGCGAGACACGGCGCCGATCCATCAGGCGTACGAGGGCAGGGCGTGCCCGCACAGCCGTCTCCCGCAGGCTCTGGCGGGCGCGGCGAATGTCCGCTCTCAGGCCGCTTGGGCTGACCTGCGCCGCGGCGAGCCGGGCCCGGCTGCGTTCGATCAGCGTCCGCGTTGCGCGTGGCAGGCTGGCGGCCGCGTAGTCCAGCCGCTGGCGCTTGGACTGCAGTAGCGTCTCTGGACGCGGCAGCCGCGCGGCCCGCAACGCGTCGCGTGACCGCGCCGTGCGCCGGGCCAGCGCCCGCTTCAGCCGCGCGGCATTCTCCTCAATACTGAGGAGCAAGTCGTTGCGCACCGGCACGGCAATCTCTGCCGCCCCGGTGGGCGTCGGCGCTCGCGCATCCGATACATAGTCGATCAGCGTTGTATCCGTTTCGTGGCCGACAGCCGAAATGAGCGGTATTTCGCTTTCGAAGGCCGCGCGCACGACGTTTTCCTCGTTGAACGGCCAGAGGTCTTCAATCGACCCGCCGCCCCGCGCCACGATTATCACATCGGGCCTGTCAGCGCCGGTCATCGCGTTGAACCCGCGAATGCCGGCCGTCACTTGCGCCGCCGCTGCATCGCCCTGAACGAGCGCGGGCCATACGATGACGCGTACCGGGAAACGGTCGCGGATGCGATGCAGGATATCGCGGATAACGGCGCCGGTCGGGCTGGTGATCACGCCAATGGTCTGCGGCAGGTAGGGAAGGCGTTTCTTGTGAGCCGCGTCGAACAGGCCCTCGGCGGCGAGCTTCTTCTTGCGCTCTTCCAGCAGCGCCATAAGTGCGCCCGCGCCCGCCGGCCGCATGGAACTGGCCAGCAACTGGTAGTTCGAGCGCCCCTCGTAGATCGACAGGCGCCCGGTTGCGATCACTTCAAGGCCTTCCGCCGGCCGGAAGGGCAGCTTATCGACCTGGCCCTTCCACATGATCGTGTTGAGAACGGCCTTGTCGTCCTTGATGTCGGCATACATGTGGCCAGACCGAGCAATGGTGACCCGTCCCAGCTCCCCACGCACCACGACATGGTCGAAATTGGACTCGATTGTCCGCTTCAGGCTCGCGGCGAGCTCGGAAACGGAAACGGCGTGGTCATTGGAGACTGGCGAGTCGGACATCCAGCCTTTATAGCGGCTGGGAAGCAGCAGGCGAGGGGCCAAATCCCATGAACATTCTCCTCATCGGTTCCGGCGGGCGCGAACATGCGTTGGCCTGGAAGATCGCCCAGTCGCCCTTGGTGGACGTTGTGCACTCGACGCCCGGCAATCCCGGTATGGACGTGATCGGCCCCTGCTTTGATATTGCCGCCGACGATATCGACAATCTCGTGAAGCTTACCCTGCAGGTCGAGCCCGACCTAGTCGTCATCGGCCCGGAAGCGCCGCTGGCCCTCGGCCTAGCCGATGTGCTGCGCGCACGCGGCTTTGACGTGTTCGGCCCCAGCAAGAAGGCCGCACAACTTGAGGCATCGAAGGCTTTCTCCAAGGGCCGGATGAAGGCCTATGGCGTGCCCACGGCGGCCTATGGCGAGTTCACCTCGCCAGAACTGGCCAAAGCCTTCCTGCGAACGATGGAAGCGCCTTACGTGCTGAAGGCCGATGGCCTCGCAGCGGGCAAGGGCGTTGTTATCGCAGAGACGCTCGAAGAGGCTGATACAGAAGTCGACGAAATGCTGTCCGGCAAGCATGGCGACGCCTCGGCAACGCTCGTCATCGAGGAATTCATGCATGGCGAAGAAGCCAGCATCTTCGTCATCACGGATGGCGAAGGCGCGGTCTACCTGCCTGCCGCGCAGGACCACAAGCGCGTCGGCGACGGCGATACCGGCCCGAATACCGGTGGCATGGGCGCCTATGCGCCTGCGCCTGTCGTCACGCCCGCCATCATGGACCGAATCAAGGCCGAGATTGTCCAGCCCATGTTGAAGGGCATGGCGGCTGACGGCATGCCCTATCAGGGCGTGCTCTATGTCGGCGTCATGGTCACAGAAGAAGGCCCCAAGGTCGTCGAGTTCAACGCCCGCTTCGGGGATCCGGAATGCCAGGCCCTGATGAAAGGCCTCGCAGGCGACATCGTCCCGGCCATCCTTGCTTCGGCGACGAACGGCCTTGTCGGCAATGAAGAAGCCTTCGAATCCCTGCTCGAACTGGAGCGTTTCGAGCCGACCGCAACCGTGGTTCTCGCCAACAGGGGCTATCCTGGCAGCTATTCAAGAGGGTCAGTCATCAACGGCCTCACTGACGCGAACAACCTGCCCGGCGTCACCGTCTTCCAGGCTGGCACAGACCGCGATTCCGAGAATGCCATCGTCGCCGTTGGCGGCCGCGTGCTGAACGTCACCGCGTCTGGCGATACGTTGAAGGAAGCCATCGACCGCGCCTATGCTGGCGTCGACCGCATCGACTGGCCCGAAGGCTTTTGCCGCCGCGACATCGGCTGGCGCGCGCTCAAATAGGCCTACTTGCCGACGAAGATCAGCGAGCCTTCAGGCACATCGGCGAGGAATGTCTTCAGGTCCGCCTTGGAGAACGCGATACAGCCGTTCGAGCGGCCGAGTTTTCCGCGCTGGGCGAGGAATTCCGGTTCGGCATAGCCAGCGGCGTGGATGACGATCGCGCGGTTGCGTGATGCGCTGTTCGTCGCATCGAGGCCATCAAGGCGCAGGCTTTGACCATGCTGCCCGATATATTCCTCGGCGGTGACAAATGCGCCCTCAGGGCTGGCATTGGACCCGGATTCATTGGAGAAACTGTCGAGAAAGCCGTCATGGTCGGTGTCGGAACCCTTGCCATGCGTGGCCCGGAACGCGGCGACGTCGCCGGTCTGGAGGTTCACGATATAGAGTCGCGGCTCACGCGAATGCAACGAATAGTCGACAACCACGAGGCGGCCGGTCTCGCGGGTATCCGCCTTGTGCGATTCCTGCGCGGCGAGCGCCTGTCCCAGCAATTCGGGCCGGATCTGGCCTTCCGGATCAAGCGTCACAGCCTGCGCGCCGAGCGCGGTGAGGGCGAAGAAGGCGAGGGCGCTGAGCGAACGTATCATGGCGTTCACTTTCCCCGGCAAATACGGCGACCTTACGGCAGGTCTTGGCACCGCGTATGGGCCGGTTATGGTGTCCCAGAGGAAACTTCAGAAACGAGAGTATACTATGGCAGAGACAGAAACGGCACAGGACCTGTATTCAGGGACCAAACCGGTCGTGGAATCCCACAAGTTCGATGAGTCGAAACTCGCAGCCTGGATGGAAGCCAATGTCGAGGGCTATGAAGGCCCGCTCGTCGTGCGCCAGTTCAAGGGCGGCCAGTCGAACCCGACTTATCAGCTGATCACGCCGAAGAAAAAATATGTGATGCGTCGCAAGCCGCCGGGCAACCTTCTGCCCAGCGCGCACGCTGTTGACCGCGAATTCCGCGTGATCAACGCGCTGTATCCTCTCGGCTACCCCGTCGCGCGGCCCTATGGCGTGTGCGTGGATGAAGACGTTGTCGGTACGATTTTCTACGTCATGGACAATGTCGAAGGCCGCATTCTCTGGGACGGCACGCTGCCTGAATACGAGCCGGCGATGCGCCGCAAGATCTATGAAGCCAAGATCAAGACCTTTGCTGATCTCCACAATGTCGACTGGAAAAAGGCTGGCCTCGAAGGCTTTGGCAAGGAGGGCGATTATGTCGCCCGCCAGATCCACCGCTGGACGAAGCAGTACAAGGCTTCTGAAACGATGCACATTCCGGAGATGGAGCAGCTGATCGAATGGCTGCCGAAGAACATCCCGGCCGGTGACAAGACAACCATCGTGCATGGCGACTACCGCCTCGACAATATGGTCCTGCACCCGACCGAGCCGAAAGTCATTGCGGTGCTTGACTGGGAACTTTCGACCCTCGGCGATCCGCTTGCCGATTTCTCCTATCACCTCATGAACTGGGTCATGCCTGCCGGCGATACCAGCCGTGGCGCCATCTCGGCCATCCCGGACCTCAAGGCCTGGGGCATTCCGACCATGGAAGAATATGTGGCCATGTATTGCGAGCACACAGGCCGCGATGGCCTGCCGGAGCTGGACTATTACTTCGCGTATAACGCGTTCCGTCTTGCCGGGATCCTTCAGGGCATCATCGGCCGCGTACGCGATGGCACGGCCAATAGCGCCAATGCGGAATCGAACGCCGCACGCGTCGTGCCGCTCGCGCAATTCGCCGCGAGCTATGCCCGCAAGGCCGGCATGGAGGGCTAAGGCCCTCCCTCCGAACTTTTGGAAAGGGCATAGGCCATGGGACTTGGGCGGCGTCTCGTCATCGGCTTGGCAGCACTGGGCGTCGCCGGTCTTGCTGGCTGGTTCTTCATCGGGCCTGACTGGCGCGCGCTGATTGCGCACCAGCCCTATGGCCGGGATGTCCTCTTCTGGAACCTTGACCAGCGCGATGCGGGCTTCCGCATGCTCGACAAGATCCCGTTTGTCATCGAGTCACACGACATTGAGGCCGGTGACACGGTACATCCCTTGCCCGATGGCGAGCCGCTTGCGCTCGACTTGGACATGGACGCCTACCTTGCGTCCAACCGCACGGCAGGTCTCGTCGTGCTGCAGGACGGCAAGGTGCGCCTTGAGCGTTACGCGCTGGGTTTCCGTGACGATGGCCGCTGGACCAGCTTTTCCGTTGCCAAGTCACTCACGTCGACGCTCGTCGGCGCGGCCATTCGGGACGGTGCCATCAAGAGCCTCAATGATCCGGTCTCTGACTATATCAACGAGCTGAGCGGTTCGGCTTATGCCGACGTCACCGTCGAGCAATTGCTGACGATGACATCCGGCATCGCCTGGAACGAGGATTATGACGATCCGAATTCCGATGTCGCCCAGTTCGACAAGCAGCCTGTCGAGGCCGGCAAGAGCGCCACAGCGACCTATATGGCGACCCTGCCACGTGCCCATCCGCCCGGTGAAGTCTGGAACTATTCCACCGGCGAGACCAACCTTATCGGCATCCTCGTCATCCGCGCCACCGGCAAGTCGCTGGCCGACTACCTGTCGGAAAAGGTCTGGCGGCCCTATGGCATGCAGCAGGATGCGTCGTGGCTGCTCGGCAATGATGGCTACGAGATCAGCGGCTGTTGCATTCAAGCCGCCGTGCGCGACTTTGCCCGTTTCGGCCAGTTTATCCTCGAAGGCGGCACTGTCTCAGGCGGGCCTGTCCTGCCCGATGGCTGGCTCGACAGCGCGACACAGCAGCAAGTGTCCTATGGCGCTCCCGGCGAAGGCTACGGCTATCAATGGTGGACATGGGACGATGGCTCGTTCCAGGCGGACGGCATCTTTGGCCAGGGCATCTTCATTGATCCGGCCCGTCGCCTCGTGATCGCATCCAATAGCAGCTGGACATCCGCGCTTGGCGACAAGGATGGCGAGTTCGAGGCCCGGAAGGCCTTCTACAAGACCGTCCAGAAAGCCGTCGACGCCGAAACGGAATAACCGGGCCGCCCCCTGCAACGGGGTGACGCCTCTACATCAAGGTGGCACAGTTCACCGGAAACAAGGGAGATGACATGACCGACATCCTCAAAGGCCCGCTCCGTGCGCCAGCACAGATGCTGCAGGAGCAATCCTATGGCGGCCACAAGTCGCTGCACGACGATGCCGAAGCTGAGCGTCTCGGCATCAAGGCCGGCCCCATTGAAGGCCCCACGCACTTCCAGCAATTCGTGCCCATGCTCTACGACATCTGGGGCAAGGCCTGGTTCGAGCGCGGCTGCCTGTCGGTCCACTTCCTCAACATGGTGTTCGAGGGCGAGAAGGTCCGCGCCTTCGTCGAACGCCCGACTGACGGCGTGACGCGCGCCAGGTGCTGGGCCGAGAAGGAAGACGGCACGCCTGTTCTCGAGGCCAGCGCCACGCTTGGCCCGGACCATGGCACTACACTGCTTGAAGAGCGTATGGCCAAGCTGCGCCCCGCCGATGATCTCGTCATCCTCGAAGACATGAAGGTCGGCCTGAAGACCACCAATGACGAGCCTGTCCGCATGGGCCCTGACCAGCATATGGGCAATCTCTACCCCTTCAGCCTCGCGCAGAAACTGGCCGTCATCACCGAGCCCAGCAACTGGTACAGCGACGCCGACGCCTCGCCCTGGGGCCGCCCGGTCATCCCGCTTGAGATGGTCAGTGTACTCGCAAATTATACCGGGGGGATGGCCAACTGGCCCGTAAAGCATCCATCCATCGGTCTCTTCGCAGACCTCGAAATGCGCATGATAGATGGTCCGCTCTTTGTCGACGAGGATTACATCCTGCGCCGCGAAGTGGTGGCGCTGGGCGCCAGCCGCCGCGCCGAGAATTACTGGATCCGCACGCGCATCTTCGATTCAACCGGCACGAAACAGGTCGCTGAAACCCTGCTCAACCATGGCGTCCTGAAGGCGAGCTATCCGCATTATCCCGCCGATAAGCTGCCAGCATGAGCGACCCAAAAGCCAAGGAATATCGCCTATGAAAGGCCTTCTGTATCGCGGCGCCCGTGACATCGAATATGCCGATGCCCCACCGCCCCAGCCTGAGGACGTCCGCAGCGCGATCGTGAAGATCACGGCCTGCGGAATCTGTGGGTCTGACCTGCACATCTACCAGGGCCACGGCTTTTCCGAGACGAACGATTATTGCGTCGGCCATGAAGCGGTTGGCGAAGTTGTCGAAACCGGTAGTGCCGTCACCCGGTTCAAGGCGGGCGACAAGGTGATGATCTCGGCCGCTGTCGGCTGTGGATCATGCCCATCCTGCATGGCCGGCAACATGACCCGCTGCGAGAACAACAACACGCGATGCTACGGCCTCGGCCACAAGCTGCAGGGCGTGCAGGCAGAATACACGATGGTGCCCGTCGCCGATTTTGGTCTCGCGAAGATCCCGGATGGCATCAGCGAAGACCAGGCGGTCCTCCTGACAGACAACCTGCCAACCGCCTGGTTTGGCTTGAAGAATGCCGACATCAAGCCCGGCAGCACGGTCGCCATCGTCGGCTGCGGACCCATCGGCCTGATGGCTGTCGAGGGCGCTTTCCTGATGGGCGCCGCACGCGTCTTCGCTGTCGACCTCGTGCCGGAGCGACGCCAGCAGGCCGAAGCCCTTGGCGCCGTCGCCTTCGACGCCTCCGATGCCCGTGACCAGATCACCGCGCTGACATCAGGCCGCATGTGCGACAGTGTCGTGGAATGCGTCGGCGCCGACGCCGCGATCCATCTCGCGATGAAACTCGCACGCAATGCCGGCACTGTGTCCTGCATCGGCGTGAACCAGTCGATGGACTTCAAGTTCCCGATGGCGCTGGCCTTCATCAAGGGCCTCACCTTCCGGACAGGTACGTGTTCAGTGCCGATGCACTGGCCGGAACTCGTGCCGCTTGTTCAGGCCGGAAAGCTCCGCCCGGAACTGACCATCACTCACCACATGCCCCTATCCGAAGGGGCAGAGGCTTATCGTATGTTCGACGCGCGCGAAAACGGCGCGATGAAAATGATTCTGACACCTTGAGGGGCTGACTGATATGAAACACATGAAACTGAAAGCACTGGCGCTATCCGCCACATTCCTCGGCGCAGCTGGCGCTGCCGCCGCACAGGACGCCATCATTCATGCGGGCCACCTGCTGGCCGTGCCGGGCGAAGGCTATCTCACCGAGCAGACGATCCTCATCAAGGATGGCCGGATCGCGTCAGTCAAACCGGGCTACAAACTGGAAGTGCGCGGCATCCCGGTGATCGACCTGAAAAACGCCTACGTCGTCCCCGGCCTGATCGACAGCCACGTTCACATCACGAGCGAAAACGGCCCGGGCGAGCGCCTGAAAGCTTTCACCGATTCATCCGTCGACACCGCCTTCGATGGCGCGGCCTTCGCGATGAAGACACTCGAGGCGGGCTTCACCACAGTTCAGGATGTCGGCGGCGAGAATGATGCCGTCTTTGGCCTGCGCGACGCAATTGCGCGCGGCGCCGTACAGGGCCCGCGCATGCGGGCAGCGGGTCAGGCCATTTCCATCACGGGCGGCCATGGTGATATCAACGGCTATTCGTCCCCGGTCCTGAAGCTCTTCACCGGCACCAATATCTGCAACGGCGCAGACGACTGCCGCCGCGCCGTGCGCCAGCAGGTCAAGGAAGGCGCCGACGTCATCAAGATCACGGCCACCGGCGGCGTCCTGTCGAACACGGCAGCCGGGCTCGAACAGCAGTTCACCAATGACGAACTGGTCGCCATCGTCGAAGCTGCTCACTCCATGGGACGTCAGGTCACCGCGCATGCGCATGGCAAGGCCGGTGTTGACGCAGCCCTCCGGGCCGGCATCGATTCCATCGAACACGGCACCTATCTCGATGACGAATCCATCGCCTTGTTCAAGGAACACAATGCCACGCTCGTTCCGACTGTGATTGCGGGCGTAACGGTCACCGGCTGGACCAACGAGCCATGGCTGCCGGAAGCGTCGCGCAACAAGGCCGCCATTGTCGGCCCGCTGATGCTCGACATGCTGCGCCGCGCCCATGCGGGCGGCGTGAACGTCGCATTCGGCACGGATACAGGCGTGTCGCAGCATGGTCTGAACGCCAAGGAGTTCGCCCTTATGGTCGAGGCTGGTTTCACAACTGAGGAAGCCATTCGCTCAGCCACCGTGTCCGCTGCAAAGCATCTCGAAATGGACGCTGACATCGGCACGATTGAACCGGGCAAGTATGCAGATATCGTCGCCGTCACTGCGGACCCCCTGAAAAAGATCACCGAGCTGGAATCGGTCGACTTCGTCATGCAGGGCGGCAAGGTCTACAAGGCGCTGGAATAGCTGTATCTGCCGCACTTTGGCCCGGAACCTGCAAGACCTTCGCCTAACCCGCGAAGCATTTTGACATTGCGGGACAAAGGTCGGAATGTTGGGCATGCAAAAATTTTACGCCAGAATCCCTCACGCCTCCGGCAGGAAAGGGCACGTCATGGTTAAGATGGATCCATTCCTGCGACCGGCAGTGGCCTCAGTCGCCCTGCTCGGCCTTGTCGCCTGTGGCGGCGATAAGCCGGCTGATACAGCCCAGGTCCCGGTTGCTGAAGACAGTCTGGAATGCGTCACGCTGCCTGAAGGCATGTATGCTTTCGAGAATGGCAAGTTCACAGCTACCGTTTTGCCTCAGCAGCAGGCTCAGGCTGGCGAACAGTTGACGCGCGCCTCGAATGGTTGGGTTGGCGACATCGAGAATGCCTTCACAGGTGCCGGCTATACATGGATGGGCTTCGTTGCCCGGGAGAATATCGGCGTCGTGACAGGTGTCGCACCGGATGCAGACACCAAGCGGCGCGCCCTTGAAGCCGCCACAACAGCCATCATGGCCGATCCGACTGGCGGCACAGAGATCAGCCTCATCGTTGACGGTATCAGCGTGGCTGAAGGTGAGCGCGGCCCGGGCGATAGCCTGTCGGCCCTGGCGCGCGGCGGCATTTCGCAGGATGCCTGCCAGCAGGCCCTCAATCAGACCATGGAAGGCCAGAAGGTCCAGTTCCCCACGAACCGGGGCGATATCTCGCCCGTCAGCATGGGCCTGCTCGATGCCGTGGCCGGCATCTCGATGCTCTGTGATGATTTCACGGTTGAGGTCGGCTCGCACACGGACTCCCGTGGGTCTGACGAATACAACCTCGTCCTCTCGCAGAAGCGCGCGGATGCGGTGAAACAGTACCTCGAGGAAAAAGGCGTCGCGACAGACCAGCTCACAGCCGTTGGCTATGGCGAAGGCATGCCGCTCGACACGGCAGACAATGCCGAGGCCTGGGGCCGCAATTCGCGCACCGAGTTCAAGATTTCTCGCCGTCCCTGAGCCGTCTCAGAAGCTAAGAATAAGGCCCGTCGTCGGGCTAACCTTGGCGTTCACTGTATCGCGCCAGGCGGCATCAATCGCTTCCATTCCTGAATTGCTCTGCGGTGTCACGAAGGCTGACGACGCGCGGTAAAACGACATCAGCGCCGATCCCAGCTTCTGGTTCAGCACATCCGGTCCCAGAACCTTGGCGCGCTCGGCCGCATAGGTCGGCACGAAGAAGAATTCCGGCTGCGGGTCAGGCAGCTGGATCGGGGCGCGATTGCCCTCCCAGTCTGTCACGCCGATCACAAGGCTGCGCACCAACCGGTCGCGCAACGCATTGTGCACATCGGCGGTCAGGGCCGGGCGACCAAGGAAATCAACATAGGCGGTCAGCCCGCGCGCATGCATCGTATCGACCTGGTCATAGGTCTGCGTGCGCGCATAAAGCCCCGTGCTTTCCACAAAATCCACATTGCCCGGCGATGTCAGCGCCACGGCATCGACGCCTCCGCGCAGCTTCAGGCAATGCGCGAGCGCCAGTGCCGTCTTTGATGATGCGCTTGAGATCACCACTGTTTCCGGGATCGCGTCGCCCGTTTCCATGAGGCAGTCGTCAATCATCCAGCCGGTTGTGAAAAGCGGCCGGAACAACATTTGCTGCGCCTCGAACGCGGCATCATAGGTCGGGTCTGCGGCTGTCAGGATGTAGGTGTTATAGATCGGCGCGAGATCCGTGCGGTGGCTTGCGCCATCCATGAAACTTTCCTTGCCGACCCGCGCTGGTTGCACGTCAAACGTGTCCGAGATCGGCAGATAGCCATAGACGCGGGCGCCCGGCTCAACGCCAGCAGCCTTGGACTCGATCACGGTCGCAAAGCCCCACACCGGCACGCGGCCATATGCCGGATCGGACGCGGGGAAGAAGTTCCAGTACTGCATGGCCTCGCCAAAGCTGGCATAGGTCACATTGTTGGCCGTCAGCGCAAAGGCCTCGACGCGCAGCCGCGCCATGCCGTCAGCCAATTCCTCCACCTGAGCATCTGCCCAGTGGCAATCGCGAAGGTCATCGCGTTTGATCAGGTAGTCCATATTTGCGTCCCCTTAGTCCTTGCGCATGAAGGCGCCGATTCGCGCCTGCATGTCAGGCCCGACGCCCTCATTCTTGAGAACTTCCCACTGTAGCCCGGAATCCATGTCGCGGGAATCCGTGGCTTCAAGCAGCCGCTTGTTGGCAGCGTGGGAGAAGGGCGAATTGGCGAGAATCTGCTTCGCCATGGCCTCAATCGAGGCATCAAACTGGTCATTCGGCACGACCTGTTCGGCAAGGCCGATGCGCAGCGCCTCGGCGGCACCGATCATTTCGGCGGTGAACATAAGCCTCTTGGCCGTGGCAATGCCCACACGCCGGGGCAGGCGCTGGCTCATGCCCCAGATCGGCGTCAGTGCCCACTTGGCATGGGTGTCGCCAAACTTGGCGCTCTCGGCGGCGATAATGAAGTCTGCTGCGAGGGCCAGTTCCAGCGCGCCGGTGTAGCAATGCCCGTGCACCGCCGCGATCACTGGCTTTGGCAGCGTCTCCAGCATGCGCAGCGTTTCGGAATGCCAGCCTGGGGAGGGCACTTTCTCGCCTTCGGCAATGTCGCCGAGATCATGCCCGGCAGAGAAGCACCGCCCCGCGCCGCGCAGCACGACGCAGCCAATCGAGTCGTCCTTCTTCAGGTCGATGACATGCTCGCGCAGTTCGCGGAACACACCCACGGTCAGCGAGTTCAGTTTGTCCGGCCGGTTCAGCGTCAGAATGGCCAGCCCGTCGCGGTCTTCCCGCAGGACAAGCGCGCTCATGCCGGCTTGCCGAGATCGACTGTCAGCGACGAGATGGCATGCACGAAATTACTGGGTGCAATCGACTGCTCGCCGGTCCACGCTATGTCAGGGAAGCGGGCGAGAATCTGCCGATAGGCGGCGTCCACCTGCATGTTCGCCACACGCTGGCCAAGGCACACATGCGGACCGTGTCCGAAGGCCAGATGGTCCTTCGCATTGGTGCGCGTGATATCATACGTATCGGGATTATCGAACTTGGTTTCATCCCGGTTGGCCGATGCGTAATACATCACCAGCTTCTCGCCTTCGCCGATGGGCTGCCCGCCAAGCTCGGTGTTCTTTGTCGCCGTGCGGCGCATATAGGTCACCGGGCTGACCATGCGGATCGACTCGTGCACGAAGTTCGGGAACAGGCTGTCATCGGCCATCAGCTTGGCTTTCTGATCCGGGTTCTGCGTCAGCAGTTTCATCGTACCTGACAGCGAGTTACGCGTCGTGTCATTGCCCGCGAACACGATCAGCAGCCATGAGCCGTCGAGGAATTCCGGCGACAGCGGCTTGCCGTCAATCTCGACATTGGCGATGGCGCTCAGCAGGTCCGGCTGAGGCGTCTTGCGCCGCTCGGCCAGCAGGTAGCGGCCATATTCGAACATGGCCTGAATCTCGTTCATGAAGTGCGTGATCTGCTCCATCGACACATTGCCGAGGCCTTCCTGCTGCGCCTGGAATTGCGACTGCTCGAGGAAGTGCATCCAGTGAACCAGCTTCGGCCGGTCGGCCACAGGCACGCCAAGTATCTCGCACAGCGTGAACAGCGGCAGCTCAGCAGAGAACGTCTCTACCATGTCGACGACCGGGCCCTGCTTTGCCATGCCATCGAGCAGCACGTTCACCTGCGCGGTCACTCGCTTGCGCAGCTCGGCAACGAAGTCAGCCCGGAAATAGGCCATGTGCTCCATGCGCAGCGGCGTGTGATAGGGGCGGTCCAGGTTGATCAGGGAGTTCAGCGAGGATGAGTGCAGCAGGGGATGGCGCGGTACGCCTTCCATGCCGTAATTCATCAGGATACCGCCCTTTTGCGAGGAATAGGTCTCCGGGTCGAGTTCCATTTTCTTGACGAGGTCGTAGCTGCTCACAGCCCAGAAACCGGCGCCATAGTCTTCCGGGTGCCACATCACCGGGGCCTTCGTCCGCATCGTCTTGAAGGCGTCGAACGTATAGCCACCATTGTCTGAGAAGACGTTGGCGGTGGTCAGGTCCACAGGTGGTTTCAGATCGTATACAGGCTTGCTGTGCGGCGTGATCGGCGGCTGCTCAACCTGGTAGGTTTCGGTAACGTTCTGGAATCCCATGTGTGTCCTCCTGAGATGTTTCCTCTAATCTGCAGCTCGCCTCGTTTCGCGGGCGACGCTTGCAGATCTGACTAGAACTTGTAGCGCACCGGAATCGATTTCGGACCGCCGACAAAGTTCGCCTTGATAAAGGTCGGGTCGCCGTCGAGTTCGAACGATTTGATCCGGCTGAACAGTTCTTCGTAAATGATCTGCATCTCGAGGCGCGCGAGGTGCATGCCGAGGCACATATGGCCGCCATGGCCGAACGAGATCAGCTTGTTCGGGCTGCGGTCCACTTTGAACTTGAACGGTTCGTCGAAGACGTCTTCGTCGCGGTTGCCGGATGGATAGCAAAGCAGCAGGCTCTCGCCTTGCTTCACGGTCTTGCCGCGCAGGTCATAGTCTTCCTGTGCCGTGCGCATGAAGTGTTTCACCGGTGTCGTCCAGCGGATCGCTTCGTCCACCGCCGTGCGCGACATGCCTTTCGGGTCTGCCATGATCTTCTTCAGCTGGTCGCGGTCCTGCAGCATCGCCAGAACGCCGCCGCCGGTCGAGGCGCTGGTCGTATCGTGGCCAGCCGCTGCGGTGATGATGTAATAGCTCATCGCTTCCAGCTGGCCGATTGGCTCGCCGTCGACCATGCCATTGGCAATCACGGTCGACACGTCGTCGCGCGGGTTGGCGCGGCGGTCTGCCGTGATGGCGGTGAAATACATGAAGAACTCGGCCAGCGTCGCCTGGATGGAGGCCAGGCCGCCTTCGACGTCCCGGTCTTCGAGGCTCTTCTTGTTGCGGTTCAGGTCTTCGTCCTGCGCGCCAAAGATTTCCTGCGTCAGCTTCAGCATCATCGGCTCGTCGGATTCCGGCACGCCGAGGATCTGCATGATCACACGCAACGGGTAGTGAAGGGCCACATCCTGCTGGAAGTCGCATTCACCGCCCAGGTCTTCCATACGGTCGACAAACTGCTTGGCAATCGCGCGCACGCCCTCTTCGCGCTTCTTCACGTTCTGCGGCATGAACCATTCCTGGGTCAGGTGGCGCAGTTTGAAGTGAAGCGGGTCGTCCAGCTGGACAAGGGTCTTCAGGAGATGCGGCTGGCCAAACTGGGCATAAACGCCTTCCTCGGCCTGCTTGTAGGACAGCATCTCGCGCTCGCCATTAGTGAACAGCTTGTTCTGGCGGCTGACTTCCATGATGTCGGCATGCTTGGTCACGGCCCAGAAGGGACGGAAGTTTTCCGGCTCGCACCAGGCCAGCGGGTCTTCAGCCCGTAGCTTGGCAAAGGCGGCATCCAGCTTGGCCTGATCGGCATAGACCGCCGGATCGACAATCTGGTCGCACGTGGCCGCGGCCGCCGCGCTCATCGTCCGATCCGGATCCATTTTGGTCTCGGGCGGGGTTGCAAGCGCGGTATCGGCCATGGAGCTCTCCGTCAGGTTTGTCTGGGTTTTGGTTTCCTGTTGCTAACTCTACTAGAACCGGGCCGCGTGCCAAGGCGTGACTTAGCGGCAGGTGCGGGACGTTTTGGGGCTTCACGCAGCGGGCGGTTGGCCTCCGCGATCATTTCGCCAACGGTTTCCAGCATCAGTTCGGGTAGAATTTCCTCTACGGCGCCGGGCCGCAGGTCGCCCAGCTCGAAAGGCCCGTAATTGATACGGATAAGCCGGTTCACGATCAGGTTCACAGCTTCCAGTGCGCGGCGCACCTCCCGCTTCTTGCCCTCGGTGAGCGTCACGGTCAGCCACGAGTTTGCGCCATTCTCCCGGTCGAACACGGCGATGATCGGGGCATAGTCCACCCCGTCCACGGTCATGCCCGCGGCCAGATCGGCAATCTTGAAATCCGTCACCGTGCCTTGGGCGCGCACGCGATAGGTGCGCGGCAGTGCGTTTTTAGGCAATTCCAGTTCCCGCGCCAGTTCGCCATCATTGGTCAGCAGCAGCAGGCCCTCTGTCGTCAGGTCGAGACGTCCAACCGTCACAACACGGGGCAGGGATTTCGGCAATTCATCGAAAATGGTCCGGCGGCCTTCCGGGTCGCTGTTCGTCGCGATCAGGCCGGCGGGCTTGTGATAGCGCCACAGGCGCGTCGGCTCAGGTGCGCTGATCGTCTTGCGACCGACCTTTATCAGCTCGCGGCCCGTTACCTTGAAGGCGGGCGAAGTCAGCTTCGTGCCGTTGACCCATACTTCGCCTGCCTCGATCATCCGCTCCACTTCGCGCCGCGAGGCGACGCCGGCGCGGGCGAGATACTTGGCGATGCGCTCGCCTTCGCTCCAGTCGGGCTCGGCCAGCGTTTTCGGGCTGTGTCCGGGCTTGTTCCGGGCATCCTTCGGGCTTTTGTTCGGGCTGTTCTGGGGGCGCGAACCGGGCTTTGCCTGGCGCGAGCGGCCCGTCTCTCGACGCTCCGTCATATGTCTGTCTTTCGTTATCTATCCCATGAAGTGCAGGATCGGGGCCGCTATAGCAAGTCCACTGAGGAATTCCATGGGAATCCACACCGGGATCATGCCGCTGCCCCGGTTCTTCTGCTTGTCCAGCAGCAGCGACAGCGTCCGTCCAAAGGCCGCGCCGATCCAGCCCGCCGCCAAGGGCAGAACCACCAGTACGCTCAGCAGGTTCACTTCGCTTTGCGAGACGGTCAGCAAAAGGGCCGCCGTCATCATGTGGGAAAACATGAAAAGGCCGCCAAAGGTGGCCCGGAACTCCGAAAATCCGCCGGGCTTCTCCGGATCAGGGTCTTCTACCAGCCTGACAATGCGGGCCATCCAGGCCGGTGACAGCACCGTCATGGCCCCGAGAACCGCGTAGGCGCCAAGTACGACAAGGGATATCACTTCGCCAATCTGCATGGATTTGCCTTCCTGTTTGCAACTTACCTAATCTGTTTGAGAGAAAAGCGTAGGGCACAGGCCCGATTTCGCTGTGGCTGATGCTGTTTTCTTCAGCTTTGCGGCATGCCGGCAGTATGCCCTCATCGCCCTGTCACGTAAGAAAGACGCAGGCAATGACTGACTCGGTTGAAGGATAATTGATGGAACTGGCGATCCTTTTCTGCAGCCTTGTTGTGTTCGCCACCTTTGCGCTGATGCCTCTGGCCCACAAGGCTGGTGCGCCTATCCTGCTCGTTGTGCTCGGCCTGGGCATGCTGCTGGGCGTCGACGGCCCGGGGGGCATCCGTTTCTACAGCTACCAGACCGGCTTCAACCTTGGCAGTATTGCCCTTGCCATCATCCTGTTCGCCGGTGGCCTGGAAACAGAGCGCGGTGTCATCCGCAGCGCCCGCAATTCCTCCATCATGATGGCTACGGTCGGCGTGGTGGTCACAGCGCTTATCGTCGGCCTGTTCGCCACATATGTGCTCGGCATGCCGGTGCTTGTCGGGCTGCTCCTTGGCGCCACCGTCGCGTCCACTGATGCCGCCGCCACGTTCCTGCTCATCCAGCAAAGCAAGCGCGATATCGGCGATCGCGTGAAGAACACGTTGGTCCTGGAATCCGGCCTGAACGACCCAATGGCGATCTTTCTCGTTGTCGCACTCACGACGATGGTGAATGGCGGCCTGCCGACCTCTGCAGGGGAAGTCGGTGGCTTTTTTCTGTTCCTCGTGGCGCAAATCGGGCTTGGCCTCTTCGGCGGCATCTTTGGCGGCCGGCTACTGACATTCCTCATCGACAAGATAACGCTTCCCAACGGCACCTATCCCGCCATGGCGCTGGCGGGTGCGCTCGCGATTTATGCCGCCGTGGCGCTGGTGGGCGGTAGCGGATTCCTGGCTGTCTACATCGTCGGCATTGCCATCCGGAACCGGCTGCGCCGTCCGCTCGACAATATCCTGAATTTCAACGAAGCCCTGCAATGGATCAGCCAGATGGCACTTTTCCTGATGCTCGGCCTGCTTGTCGCGCCAAGCCACCTGCTGAAGGACATCTGGGCCGCGCTGGCCGTGGCGGGCGTGCTGATGTTCGTCGCGCGGCCACTGGCTGTCATGCTCAGTATCGGATGGATGGGCTTTTCCTTCAAAGAGAATGTCTTCCTCAGCTGGGTCGGACTGCGTGGCGCGGTCCCGGTCCTCCTCGCGATCTATCCTGTCATTACGCCGGGACCTGTAACGATCGAATTCTTCAACGTGGTCTTCGTCATCGTCGTCACCTCGCTCATCGCACAGGGCTGGACCATAGTGCCGCTGGCACACCTCCTGCGCCTCGGTGACCAGACCGAGAAAGAAGACGAGGAACATGATGCCGTCGCAGAGACCTGACAGGCCCGCCCGTCAGTATTTCAGGTATCCAAGCGTCGCCCGCTTTACGCGCACCGACAGAGCCTTGCTGTCTGTTTCGCCTGCTCGCCCTGCCGCATCAATCATGCCCTTGCTCATGGCCACAAGGTCTGCGGCCGCTTGATCAGCTAGAGGATAATCATACCGACGCAGCAGCGAAGCAACGGCTGCCCGTATTTCATCGCCTATCTGAACGGTTTCGTCGAAGAGGTGCAGCGAATCCTCAAGATAATCCAGGGTTCTTGCAAGCCGCGGACGTGCCAGTTGATGAGCGACCGCCACCTCAATCAGCGCCAGCAGCGTCTCTTCCAGCGGCGCGGAATCAAACTCCAGCGCAACGCGGTTTACATTGTCCATGAGTATACCGCGCTCGCGCAAGGTCAGTTCGGCGAGGATTGCGGCCAGGTTGGGGAAGTACTGGTAGAGCGAACCGATGCTGACGCCTGCGGCCTCCGCGACGGCATTTGTGTTAGCAGCGGCCAGCTCTTCATTCTCGATAATGCGAGCAGTGGCTTCCAGTATGTCATCGAACATCGCCCGAGAGCGTGCCTGCTTCGGGCGTTTGCGAACGCGGTCTGAGGTGGCTTCAATACGAGTTGTCATATGCGAGCTATAGCTCGTATTTTTGGGCAGGCAAGTACGAGAAACTACCTATGACCACGACCTACACGATCTTTGTCCTGTTGAAGGCGCTGCCGGCCTGGCTGCGTCTGCCAAGGGACGAGCGCAGCCGTATTGCTGATCGGGCGTTCTCCAAGGCTCTTGCCGATCATGCCATGGCCTTCCGCTACTATGATGCCGAAGCCTTCTCGGCGCGCGCGAGCGATGTTGCGCTGTTCGAAACAACAGACCTCCGGGCCTATTATTTCGCTATGGAACATCTGCGCGACAGCCCCATCTTCGCCGAGCCCTATTTCGAGATCGTCGATATCATCCCCACAATCGAGGATGGCTACCAGGCATTTGAAGCGGCCGTTGCCTAGCCAGCAAGTTCGGTCAGCAGCACATGCCAGTGCTCCAGCGCACCGGGGATTGAATCGACCGGCACCCGCTCGTTCAGGCCGTGGGCAAAATCGTCCGAGGGCTTCATGAAGATGCCGGAGACGCCATAGCTCGGAATGCCCTGACCGCGGAACAACAGGCTGTCAGTCGTCCCGGCTGACATGCTCGGAATGATTGTCAGGCCAGGCGACTGGATATCGACGGCCTTGCGCACGGCCGCCATCAGTTCAGCGTCCAGCGGCGATGTCTCACTTTGGGGATATTCGACCGGGAAGTTCACTTCGGCGCCCGCGCCCACCAGTTCCTGCAGCTTTGCCTGAACGGTCTTCGGTGCAACGCCTGGGAAGATGCGGCAGTTGATGTTGGCCGTCACGCGCTGGGGCAGGGCGTTCTGGGCATGGCCGCCTTCAATCTGGGTCGTGATGCAAGTTGTCCGAATCTGGCCGATGTATTCCGGCTCGGCCGTTAGTAAGACGACGGCGTCTGCATCCTCCGGGTTCTCCGCAAACCGCGCCATGGCTGCACCAATGTCCCCCGGCACCTGTTTTGCCGTTTCGCGGAAATAGGCCTGCGTCAGCTCACTGGTCTGCGGCGGGAAGGCATAGGCCGCCACCCGCTCCAGCGCCGCTGACATGTCGATGATGGCATTGCTGCCTGTCGGTCGGCTGGAATGGCCGCCGGGATTGGTGATGACCACCTCGAAATCGGCATAGGTCTTCTCGCCGGCCTGCAGGCTGTAATAGCGTGGCGCACCATCCTCGCCCAGCGTGCCGCCGCCGGCATCCGCGTTCAGTACCATCCGGGCGCCCTTGAAGCGCGGCGCCACTTCTGCTGCCGTCACCTGCGCGGTCTCTTCATCACCGGTCAGAACCAGGATGATATCATGGGCTGGCACAAAGCCTTCGCGCTTGAGGCGGATCAGCGTGGTCACCAGCATGGTCAGGCCATACTTGTTGTCCAGCACGCCGCGCCCGTAAAAATAGGTGCCGTCGGTTTCCATTGTGAACGGGTCGCGCACCCAGTCGGCAGGGTCTGCTTCAACCACGTCCATGTGCGCATTCAGCACGATCGGCGTTTCCGCGCTGCGGCCAGCATAATGCGCCATCAAGGTCGATGTCTCGCCGAAGGGCTCAATCGCCACGTCTTCTTCCGCAAAACCGCCAGCGATCAGTTCACTGGCCAGGTACTCTGCATAGGCTGGCACCTTGCCGCGACCGGCCACGGTATCAAACGCAACGGACCGCCCGAGAATCTCGACCGCCTTGTCCACATCCACCTGTTCGGCCTCGGCCTTCACCGGGGCCGATGCGCACCCAACCAGAACCAGCGCCGCGAGGCTCGTCAGCAGTTTCGTGTTCATCGGCGCATTCCTTGATTGGCGACCCCGAATCCTTACCGGCGGGCGCAGGGGCGCGCAAATCCTTTCCGCCCATGCCGTGGAGGATACCCAGCCCCACGAGCGAGCACGGTCTTGCCGGGCTGTCTCACGCGCGAAGCGTTCGCTCAGCTATGGCTGTGATGTGGCGGGAACATAAAGGGTCGCGCTGCCCAGCGCGCCAATCTGCCCGAGATGCCCGGTGATCTGTGTCCCGACGATGTGCGCGTGGGCATGAATCGTCCGGCCGTCAGGGAGGAAATAGATGTCTTCGGGGCCGGGCGCGTAGATGCCGACGATCTCGACGGCTACATCCTCTGCGTCGCCCTTGGCGCTTGTCGGCTGTCCGACGGCGCTCCAACTGGCGCGTGTTGCGGTGCCCGTCAGCTTGAATGGAAACGCCGCGCTGGCCGGACAGCCAGCGGCCTCAGCCGTCTCTGCAAGCAGGCTTTCGATGCCCGCCAGGCCTGTAAGGTTAGAGACGGGTTGAGCGGCTTTCCAGGCCACCGGGCTGCTTGCCACGAGAAAGGCCGCGCCCTTTTCCGGCGACACTTCATGCGAGAGCAAGACCATGTCCCCGCTCTCTGGTGTGGCGACATGAAAGACACCATCGATCAGGGTGAGTTCATCCCGGTACCCTGTCGAGGGCCCGTACCCAACTGTCGTGGCGCTTACGGGCAGGTCACTGAGCCTGACGCTTTGCGTAAACCCGGGCGCCTTGATCGACGCACGCGTGCCGAAAACCGTAATCGGCGTGTCACAGGACATGGCAGGCATGGCGGCTTGCTCCAAAGGCGCTGGCGTCGTGCAGCTTGCCACGCCGATCAGGGTCATGAGGGCCAGACGCGCGAGAATTCTCTGGATAATGGTTTGGCTCATGTATGCGTTCCTTTTCGGATCAACATCGACCCCTAGATTACGCCCGCCTCGCGCCAGGCCTCCTTGGGCCAGCGTCGGTGTTGCCAAAACCACTGGCCGGGCTCGGCGCGGATACAGTCCTCAAGGAACTGGTTGATGCGCATAACCGACGCGAGGATGTCGGCCTCCGTATCGCCCGTGTCCTGCGGCAGGAAGGGCTCATGGATTTCCACGCGGAAACGGGCAGGGCCTGTGCGCACCGTCGAGACAGGCACGATGGGCACGCCATATTTCAACGCCAGTCGCGTCGGCCCCTGCGCCGTCATCGCGTCATGCCCGAATAGCGGAACGGCCACGCCTTCGCGGAACTTCTGGTCATTCATCAGCGCAATCGGCGCGCCGCGTGCCAGGGCGCGCATCAGCTCGCGCGTGCCAATGCCCTTCGGCGCCGTCGTGCCGGTGCCATAGTCGTGGCGCAGCTTGTTGATACGCCGGTCAATGTGCGGATTGTTCAGGGCACGGTAGGTCATCACGGCATGCGGGATGCGTTTGCAGATCGCGGCCGGCATGATTTCCCAATTGGCAAAATGACCCGAGATGAATACGGCGCCCTTGCCGCTGTCGCGGATCGCGTCGAGCCGCTCGACGCCGACAACATCCACGCGGCCGCTCGTGTAGGGGTCAATGGCCGGCAGGTGAGGCAGTTCGCCTGCCGTGCGTCCGGCGCTCTCCCATGCGGCCAGGGCCGTGCGCTCGATCTCCGCTTCGGTCCAGTCAGGGAAGGCGAGCTTCAGGTTGCGCCGGGTCGTCTTGTGTTGCGACAGCTTGGGGCCGATCTTCTTCAGCAGCCATCCACCAAAGTCAGACGCCTTGTCAGGCCCCAGCAGTTTCATCGGCCACCAGTAGATGACATCCCAGGCCACGGTCTCCAGCCGCCATTGCACCCGCTGCCAGAGAGAGGCGCGGTTATCGATGTCCTTCGGGCGGACATAGGCGGGGGGCGTATCGGTCATGAGCGTGCGGAGAAGATGATGGCGTCCAGCAGCGCTTCAAGCGCGGCCCTGTCTTCAAATCGTGCTGCGACCGGAAAGGCAAGCACGCGCTTCTGTTCCGGCTGCGGAAGGCGCACATGATCCTTGGTCGTCGTGATCAGGCGGGCGCCATGCGCCTCGGCCAGTTCGTGCAGGAATTTAAGCTCGCCTTCGCTGTAAACATGGTGGTCGTCATAGCCGACGGCCTCGCGCAGGTCCGCCCCGGCGGCCTTCAGGGCATCGAAGAACTTGAGCGGCCGGCCAATGCCCGCAAAGGCCACCAATGGTCCCGTTGGCACAACCTTCGTCGGCCCGAGCCGCGCGCGCAGCACGGGAAGGCCAGACTGGGCTACCGCGCCGGGCACATTGCCTTCGCCCATCAGCACCACGCCGTTTGCCCGCGCCAGCCCGTCGCTAACAGGCTCGCGTAGCGGGCCCTTGGGCAACAGGTGCCCGTTGCCGAACGGTGCGGCCGCATCGATCACGACGATCGAGAGGTCCTTGTAGAGCGACGGGTTCTGGTGGCCGTCATCCATGATGATCACCTGAACGCCGTCTGCCTGCATGGCCCGCGCCGCCTCGACCCGGTCGCGCCCGATCCAGCTCTCGCCACTCGCGGCCAGCATCAGCGGCTCGTCCCCGACGGTTGCCGCCGTATGCTTACCCGGCACAACCTTCAGAACTTCCTTGGAATCCCCGCCATATCCCCGCGAAAGGGTCGCGGAACGGACTCCGAATGCCCCGAGAACGGTCCGAATTGCCTCGACAATGGGCGTCTTGCCGACGCCGCCGACGGTGAGGTTACCTACGCAGATGACCGGGATATCCACCCGCACAGGCTCGACCTTTTCCAGCTTGGTCTGCACGCCCAGCCGGTAGGCAAAGGCCAGCGGTGATAACAGGAGGCGCGTAAGAGGCGCGGCTTCGCGCGACTTCGGGTCCAGGCCGGCAGACCAGAAGTGCGGCGCCTTCATTGCAGCAGCCCCGGTTCCGGGATCAGCGGCAAGATGGCTTTCAGCGTTTCCACCATCGGCGCATCGGCGTGTTCTGCCAAAGCTGTAATAGCGGCAGCAGGCGGTGGCGGCGTGTTCTGCAAGGCATCGGAGATGCCTGCCGCTTCATCCACGATCTTTACCAGTCCGCGCTCTTCGAGGTCGGCCATCATGCCGGCAAAGTTGTGTACGCGCGGCCCGGTCACAACAGGCTTGGCAAAACGTACAGGTTCCAACGGATTATGGCCGCCAACGCCGTCGGCATGTCCGCCGCCAAGGTAAACCGCATCGGCCAGCCGCAGCCACAGGCCCATCTCGCCCATCGTGTCAGCCAGCAGGACCCGTGTGCGTGTATTCGGCACTTGCCCTTTTGATCGCCGCGCAAATGGCAGTCCGCGCGCCCGGATAAGCTCCTCGACCTCGTCGCCGCGCTCCGGGTGGCGCGGTGCAATGATGATGGCAGATTCGGGGATGTCCGTGACGGCATCGAGGAACAGGGCCTCTTCACCGGCATGCGTTGATGCGGCTACAAGGCAGCGCCGTCCACCGACAAAGCCCTCACGTATCCTCTGGATTTCGAAGTCACTCGCCTCGGGTCCCGGCAGCGCCGACTTCAAGTTTCCCGCCGACCGGATCGTCCGTCCGAGCAGGCTGCCCAGACGCTGCGCTGTATCCGTATCGGCTGCCAGTACGACGTCAAACGTGCCCACCAGCTTTCGGAAGAGACCCTTGAACCGTCGCCACCCGTCCGCCGAGTCTTGTGTCATGCGGGCATTCACCAGCGCCCGGCTGGCGCCGCTCTTGCCGGCTTCAGAAATAAGGTTCGGCCAGATTTCGCCCTCGCCGAAGATGCACAGGTCCGGCTTCCAGTGGGCAATGAAGCGGCGTGCAATGGCCGGCGTATCGAGTGGTGCCATGAGGTGGATCGCGGCATCCGGCAGGGCAGGGCCCAGCAGGCGGGCAGAGGTCAGCGTCTGGCTCGTAAAGACCAGCATCAGGTCTGGCCGGGCCGCGACCAGCCTGTGCCCGACTTCCAGTAACAGGCGGCTTTCCCCGACGCTTGCGCCATGCAGCCAGACAAGGCGTCCCTGACGCCTGTTCGGCATGTTGCGCGCGAGGCGCTCATTCATCCGCCCATAGTCTTCCTTTCCCTTGGCCGCGCGTCGGCGAAGGACGCTAGGCAGGAAGGGCGACAGGATCCGGGTGATGGCCCGGTAAGCATGGAAGGCGGGAGTCATATTGCGCTTTGCCCTGCTGTGTCAGCGACTGGATAGCCAGCGAGCGCTTCGGCGCGGCGCGTAACCGCGTCCATGCGGCGCTGCAATTCAGCGCGCAGCGACTCCGGGCTTGCTGAGCGCGGTGTTTCAAGCATCTCGCCGTAAACGATTACCCCTCTCGTAAACGGTAAGGGCAGGATGAAACGGTCCCAGCTGTCGAAGCGTTTGCATGGCTTGGCAGCCAACGCGTAGGGCAGGATGGGGGAACCCGCCCGCTGGGCAATCATGATCGCACCGAGACTCACCACTTCGCGGGGGCCGCGCGGTCCGTCGGGCGTGATACATAGGACACCACCGGATTTGAGCAGCCTGACCGCCTCGGCAACCGCCTTGACTCCGCCCTTGTCCTTGCCGGCCTTCTTCTTGTTGCCTGCCGAGCCGCGGATCGGCCTGATGCCAAGATGCTTGATGGCGCGCGCAACCGGCTCCCCATCGCCCGAGAGCGAAATCAGCATGGCGGCGGATGCATCGCGTCCGGGCCAGTCCCGGATATGTTTCAGCCAGCCTGAGGGCAGCAGCATAATGCGGGAATGCCAGGCTGCCACAACGACGCCGGGTGCTTTCGCCCAGGCTCCCTTGGCTTCAGCTTCGCCTTCCACAATCCATCGCAATGTGTGTCCGATCATGGCCATCCATGTCCAGATCAGGAATCCCAGCAGAATCACGACGGGCTTGGATCGGAAAAGTGACTTCATCGCGTCGCTTATACTTTGCTTTTCGCCATGCGCCATGGTGGCTGGCGATAACAACTGACTGGTCAGAAATGGTGGGCGATGCAAGGTTCGAACTTGCGACCCCTGCCGTGTGAAGGCAGTGCTCTACCACTGAGCTAATCGCCCCGATTCCGGGAAACGGGTCCGTAATGCCATGCCCGTAAAACGTCAAGCGCGGAACACTCTTGTTACCGCTAGCAGCAATTTAGTCAAATTCAACCAATGCCGAAATGCATGGCTGTGTCCCATCACATGGTGCGTTCGCATGCATAAGCACAATTGCCTTATTTCTGCTTCCGTACCATCATGTTTGGTCTTGAGCGCCTAAAACCTCGCTGTGTTTGCTGATTGTCAGGCCGGTTTGCAGGTTTTTTATGCCAAATTCGCTTGCTGCCGAGCTCGATGAACACTTGTTCATAATGAACGCCTGTTCATGTTAGATCATTACCTTTCTTTCATAGGCTCGGGCACTTGAGAAACCCACAGAACATCGTCATCTTGAGACCATAAGCGATGGTCCGATTAGCGGGTCACGACTAAACAGAAAGAAGGACAGGCATGTCGAAGTAATTCGACAGTAAAATAATAAAGCCTGGAGAGAGAGATAATGAAAGACTGGTGTGACGAAGAAGGCGCAAAGCGCCTTTGCGAGAAAATCAATGCCTATTGGGCCGAGCGCGGCTATGAAGTGGATGTCGATCTTGTTGACGCCGGCTTCGTTCCTGCAATGCGTAGTGCCCGCACCGACGTGCGCAGCAACATGGTGAACGGAATGCCCCGTCGCCGTGCAGCTGGCGAAGCAGGCGCAGCGCGCCCCAGCTACCGTCCGCGGGCAGAAGCGACCGCCTAGCCTATCAGGCGAAGCAAAGCCGGAACGAGTTTTGAATAGTTGCTGACAACTTCGTCAGGATCGATTTCAACTGCAGTCTCGGTCTCGTACCCAAATGGAACAAATATGAAGGGCAGCCCGGCATTCCGGGCTGCCCTTTCGTCTGTGCGGCTATCGCCAACCATGATTGCCCGTGACCGATCGCCGCCTGCACGGTCAACGGTCAACAGGATATGATCTCCGTGTGGCTTGCGATCCGGAACACTGTCCGCACCCACGATGGCCGCAAACTTTTCAGAAATTTGCAATTCGCCAAGCAGTCGGTCCGTGGCGCGTTGGCGCTTGTTGGTGCACACCGCCAGGATCGCTCCCTCGTTAATTAGCAAGTCCAGAGCGTCCAATGCATTTTCGAATGGCCTGGATCCCACAGCGATATGATCTTCGTAATAGGCGAGGAACTGCTCGAACAAGGCATCCATCCGGTCGTCATCCGGTTCGGCGCCCTGTGCAGCCATTCCCCTCACGATCATGGCCTTGGCGCCATGCCCGATCATCGTGGCGATCGTTGAGAGGTCCACGGGCTTGAGACCTTCCTCGCGCAGCACGTGATTCAGCGCCTCCAGCAGGTCCGGTGCGGTGTCCACCAGGGTCCCGTCGAGATCAAACACAATCGTCCAGCCGTCGAACCGCTTTGCCATATCTGTATGTATTCCTGTCTCGCCACTCGCCTTGAATCGGCCTTTGGTCTAGGCGAAAGGTCTGGGGAAAGCGAGAGGGCCACCTGTGACACACATCGCCAGAGACCGCGCTGCGATCATCCTTGCCGCTGGCAAGGGCACGCGCATGAAGTCAGACTTGCCAAAGGTCATGCACGCCGTGGGCGGGCGCCCCATGATCGACTGGTCGATTGACCTGGCGCACAAGGTCGGCTGCGCGAAGATTGTCGTCATCGCACACCCATCGCAAACCGTGCTGATCGAGCATGTCACCAACCTGCTTGGCGAAGGCGCCATTGCATTCCAGGATCCCCCTCAGGGTACGGGCCACGCGGTGCGCTGTGCCGAAGACGCCCTTCAGGGCTTCGTCGGTGATCTTGTGGTTCTGTATGGCGACAGCCCGCTTGTCCCGCCTTCGGCCATTGATGACCTCTATGCCGCGCTTGAGACGGGCGCCTCGCTTGGCGTGCTGGGCTTTGAAGCCGCCGAACCGGGTCTCTATGGACGGCTCATCCTCGCTGCCGACGGCGACCTCGACGCGATTGTCGAAGCGCGCGAAGCAAGCCCCGCCCAGCTCGCCGTTCGCCTCTGCAATTCGGGCGTCATGGCAGGCCGGGCCGAAACCATGTTCCGGCTGCTGGCCAAAGTGACCAACCAGAATGCCAAGGGCGAATACTACCTGACCGATCTCGTCGGCCTCGCTCGCGCCGAGGGCGCCATTTGCAAGGCTGTACAGTGCGGCGAAGACGACCTGATAGGCTGCGACAGCAAGGCGGACCTTGCCGAGGCCGAGGCCATTTTCCAGTCGCACCGGCGTCTTGAGGCCATGAATGCCGGCGTCACGCTCGTTGCCCCGGAAACAGTCTTCTTCTCACACGACACTGTGCTGGAAGCCGATGTCCTTGTTGAGCCCAATGTCGTGTTCGGCCCCGGCGTGCACGTCCGCTCCGGTGCCCGCATCCGCGCCTTCAGCCACCTTGAGGGCGCCGACGTCGCAGATGGCTGCGAGATCGGCCCCTATGCGCGCCTGCGGCCCGGCACTGTGCTGCAGGCCAATGTGCGCATCGGCAATTTCGTCGAGACGAAGAACACGCAGATGGGCGAAGGCGCCAAGGCAAACCATCTCGCCTATCTGGGCGACGGCCGTATCGGCGCTAATGCGAACATCGGCGCCGGCACGATCTTCTGCAATTATGATGGCTTCCTGAAGTACGCCACCGTGATCGGCGACGGCGCCTTCATCGGTTCGAACTCCGCCCTTGTCGCGCCGGTGGAAATCGGCAATGGCGCCATCATCGGCTCCGGCAGCGTCATCACCAAGGATGTCGATGCCGATGCCCTCGCGGTCGCACGCGGCCCCCTCATCACACGCGCAGGCTGGGCGATCAGCTTCCGCACCCGAAAAGGCGCTGAAAAAGCCGCCAGCAAGAAGGACTAGATCCATGGCCAACGAGCACGAGAAAGAAAACGCTGCACTGGCCGCGATGGAATATGTCGAGGACGGCATGACCATCGGCCTGGGTACAGGCTCCACCGCAAAATACTTTGTCGAGATGCTGGCTGACGAGGTTGCCGATGGTCTACTCGTCAAATGCATCGAGACCAGCGAACAGACCCGCGCCCTCGCGACGAGCCTCGGCGTGCCCCTCATTCCCTTTGAGCAGGTCGAGCGGATCAATCTCACCGTCGACGGCGCGGATGAGGTCGATGCACAGGGCCATCTGATCAAGGGGGGCGGCGCAGCCCTGCTGCGTGAGAAGATCATCGCCAATGCCAGCGATCACATGGTGGTGATCGCAGACCCCTCCAAGCAGGTCGAGCGTCTCGGCGCTTTCCCGCTGCCCGTCGAGGTCACACCGTTCGGCTACACCATCACGGCGAAGAAGGTGTTTGATGTTCTCTGCGCCGCCGGCATCGACCGCCCGCGTGTCGAGTTGCGCAAGCAGCCCGGAAGCATGGAGCTGCTTGTCACGGATGGCGGAAACCACATTCTGGATTGCCATTGTGGCCGCATTCCTGACGCGGAAGCCCTCGCTGCGCGGCTGTCCAATGTGCCGGGGGTTGTCGAGCATGGGCTCTTCATCGGCATCGCCCGCACTGTGATCATCGGCAATGAAAACGGCGCGACCGTGTTTGAATTCTAGGGCGCGGCCCTTACATCTGCTGAAGATTCAAAGGATTGCCCGGCCAGCGACCAGATGGCGCCGTTAGATTGGCCCGGCCTCACGCAAGGAACAGCCTATGGCCGACACGTCCTACGACTATGATCTCTTCGTTATCGGGGGTGGCTCCGGCGGCGTCCGTGCGGCGCGGCTTGCGGCCCTGTCAGGTGCCAAAGTGGCGGTCGCCGAGGAATACAGGATGGGTGGCACCTGCGTCATCCGCGGCTGTGTCCCGAAGAAATTCATGGTCTACGCCTCCGGCTACGGCAAGCATATCAAGCACGCAAAGGGCTATGGCTGGAGCGTAGGCGATGTGTCCTACGACCACGCTGTCTTTGCCTCTGCAATGCATGCCGAAGTCGACCGGCTTTCGGGCATCTATCACCGCAATCTGGCTAATTCGGGTGTCGAAATCTTCGAGGAGCGCGCCGAGTTCGTCGATGCCAATACGCTACGCCTGAAGACCAGCGGGAAGACCGTCACCGCCGCAAAAATCCTCATCGCTGTTGGTGGCCGCCCCTGGATGCCTTCACCTGAAGAGCTGCCGGGCGTGGAGCATGCGATTACGTCCAACGAAATATTCGATCTTGAGACGCTTCCAAAACAACTCGTCATCGCGGGCGGCGGCTATATCGCCGTCGAGTTCGCGCATGTCTTTGCTGGCCTGGGTGTCGACACCTGTCTCGTCTATCGCGGCGACACGGTGCTGCGCGGCTTTGACGAAGATGTCCGCATGGCCGTGCATGAAGGCCTCAAGGAAGCCGGTGTGCGGGTCATCACGCAGACCGTTTTTGAGAAGATCGAAGAGGTTGATGGCGCTGATCTGCCTTACTGCGTTCACCTCAAGAACGGGCACAACATCAATGCCGATGTCATCATGATGGCCGTCGGCCGGCGTCCCAACACCGAGAGCCTTGGCCTGGAGGCCGCGGGCGTTGCTGTGAGCGACGTGGGCGCTGTCATCGTCGACGAATGGTCCAAGACGAACGTTCCGAGCATCTGGGCCGTGGGCGATGTGACCGACCGTGTCGCGCTCACACCGGTCGCCATCCGCGAAGGCCACGCCTTTGCTGAGACGGAATTCTACGACAAGCCGTGGCACTTCGATCATTCGGATATCCCGACGGCCGTGTTCACCCAGCCGGAAGTCGGCACGGTCGGCATGACCGAGGCTGACGCTCGCAAGAAATACGGCAATGTCGACATCTACAAGACACAGTTCCGGCCGATGAAGAACATGCTGAACGGCGACACCAGCCGGGTCCTCATGAAACTCGTGGTCAAACCCGATGATGAGAAAATTCTCGGCGTGCACATCGTGGGCGAGGATTCCGCCGAGATGATCCAAGCCGTGGGTATCGCTGTGAAGATGGGCGTGACGAAGCCGGACTTTGACCGCACATGCGCCCTACACCCGAGTGTTGCCGAAGAGCTGGTGACGATGCGTCAGAAATGGGTGCCGGAAGTCGCAGCCGCAGTCTGAGCGCGGCCACTACGCACGCGTTTGATCAGTCTTCCAGCATGGCCTTGAGTTCCATCCCGACAGTCTTCAGACTCTCGCGGATGGCTTTCAGGCCGCCGCCGCGCCCAGAATGAATGACCAGCTGGCGCCAGGCCGGCTGGCCGTCCTTCGGCGCCTTGACCATGAGGTGACCGGACCGGGGCAGGGCCGCCTTGAGCAGCGCCTTGGACAGCGGGAAGCCTGCTTTGCCGTCGAAGGCGCCATTGCGGGCATCGGCCTCGAACGTCGATTGTTCGCTGCGCCCCACCGCATTGAACATCACGGAGAGAGCAGGGCGCTTGTCGGCTTCCACCTGTTCCTCGATCACCTGGTTCAGCAGGCGTACCCCGCGCAGCGAATAGACATCCGCATGCATCGGCGCCAGCACCCGGTCTGCCGCTTCCAGCGCGCATCGCGTCAGGAACGTCGCGTTCGGGTTGGTGTCGAATACGATCAGGTCATATTCGCTGCGATAATGGTCCACCATCCGCAGGAATTGCGACTTCACCTTCAGAAGCGCCCCGGAATCATTGGCAAACGCATACTTCGAAATCTCGAACTGACCGGAGATCAGGTCCAGGCGCCCGCCGGGGCTGCCTTCGCCCATAAGGTCGTGCATAAGCTCCTTGCGCGACACCGGAGAGAACGGCTCTGTCGAAAGTGTCAGCCAGCTTTCGCCGGGGCTTGTCGCATCACGGGCATGCAGCTTCGACCGCTCGAACAGCGAGATGACCGACTTGTCGACAGCCGCACTGGCATCAGCCTGCTCCATGTCGAAGAAGGTCTGGGTCAGGTTGTATTGCGGATCGAGGTCGACCAGCAGCACGCGTCCACCGAGCGCGCCCTGCCACGCGCCAAAAACCTGACTGGTCACCGTTGTCTTGCCGACCCCGCCCTTGAGGTTCATCACCGCCAGAACGGGGCATTTGCGCTTGTAGGCCTTCTGCACTTCATCGACGAGCTGCGTGACGCCATCGGGCAGGGTGGACGACAGCTTCAGGTGCGGCTGGACTTCATGCTTGAAGAAGCCGTTCATCCGCGCCTTGTCGATCTGATACGGGATGAGCCGCAAATTGCGTGCCTTGGCGCGCTCGACATCCTGCCTGACAGACTTCGAACGCACGGCGCTCGCCGAAACGATCACGATCATGGCGAAGGCATCATCAATCGCCTGGTCGGCCTTGGGGCGGTCTTCGGAATCGTTCGGGGCATACCAATCCGGTATGGCCGCCATGCGAAGCGCCTCGTGGATTTCCAGCAGCTCGTCCAGGTCTTTCGTCGAATGGCTTATATAGACGTGCGACATGGGGCTAAGGCAGTCCTTCAGGTGGCGGCGTTGTTCCTGTTACTAAGGGACTTCGCTCTGATTCCGCCACCTTTCTGCTGTGAAATTATGGTGAAACTTGAGCAAGCGCGGTCCATGTGATTAATGCTGCACTCGAACGGAGCACTTAACATGACCTGGACCCCTTCTGATTGGCGGAATCTGCCTGCCAAACACATCCCGTCGGACTATCCCGACGCTGCAGCATTGTCTGCAGTTGAGGCACGCCTGAAGGGCTATCCTCCACTCGTGTTTGCAGGCGAGGCACGGCGCCTGAAACAGCGCCTCGGCGAGGTTGCTGCCGGCAAGGCTTTCCTGCTTCAGGGCGGTGATTGCGCCGAGAGCTTCAAGGAGTTCCACCCGGACAATATCCGCGACACGTTCCGCGTGATCCTTCAGATGGCCGTCGTCCTGACGTTCGCTGCGGCCAAGCCCGTGGTGAAAGTGGGCCGTATCGCCGGCCAGTTCGCCAAGCCACGCTCCGAACCAACCGAAACGATCGATGGCGTCACGCTGCCCTCCTATCGCGGCGACAATATCAACGGCATGGATTTCACGCCTGAGGCCCGCCACCCGGATCCGGAACGCCTGATCCAGGCGTATTCGCAATCGGCCGCAACGCTCAACCTGCTACGCGCCTTCAGCAATGGTGGCTATGCCAGCCTTGCCAACGTCCATCGTTGGATGCTGGGCTTCGTTGACCGCAGTTCGCAGGGCGAACGCTATGAGAAGCTGGCCGATCAGATTTCCAAATCCCTCGACTTCATGCAGGCTGTCGGCCTGAACGCCGAGACCGTGCCGCAAATGGCGCAGGTGGACTTCTACACCAGCCACGAAGCCCTGTTGCTCGGCTACGAGGAAGCGATGACGCGCATCGATTCCACGTCCGGCGACTGGTACGACACGTCGGCCCACATGCTGTGGATCGGCCACCGGACCCGTCAGGTCGATCATGCCCATGTGAACTTCTGCAAGGGCGTGAAGAACCCCATCGGCATCAAGTGTGGTCCCGGCATGGAGACAGACGAACTGCTTCGCCTGATCGACACGCTTAACCCGCATGACGAGCCCGGCCGGATCACGCTGATATCGCGCTTCGGCTCCGAAGGTGTGGCCAAGGGCCTGCCGCCTCTGGCGCGCGCGCTTAAGAAAAGCGGCCGTACGGTCGTCTGGTCCTGTGACCCGATGCACGGCAACACGCTGAAGACGGAAAGCGGTTTCAAGACCCGTCCGGTCGACCGCATCCTGTCTGAAGTGCGTCAGTTCATCGATGTCCTGTCGGCTGAGGGTTGCTATCCCGGCGGCGTGCATTTCGAGATGACTGGCCAGAACGTGACCGAGTGCATCGGTGGCGCGCAGGCGATTTCGGAAACGGACCTGTCCTCGCGTTACCACACCCATTGCGACCCCCGCCTCAATGGCGAGCAGGCCCTCGAACTGGCCTTCATGATCGCTGAAAAGCTTCAGGACATGAACGTTGCCGAGGCGACCGCCGCCCGCAAGGCTGGCTAGGCGCGAGCCGCTAGCGCAACCTTTCTTTCCCAGACCGCGTGCACCAGCCGTGCACGCGGTTCAAAGCCCATGGCATTATACATCGCGATGGCGACGTCATTGGTGGGATAGGTGTGCAGGAAGGGCGTCAGCCCATCTGCGAGAATCCGGTTGGCCAGGGCCGCAAGTAGCGTCTTCCCGTAAGCCCTGCCGCGATAATCAGGATGCGTGCACAGCGCAGTGATTTCGGTGAAGCCTTCAGTTGCCAGGCGTTCGCCGCCCATCGCGACCAGTCGCGCCCCATCACGAATGCCAAGGAAGCGCCCCATCGTGTGCGTACGGGTCCTGAACGGTCCCGGCTTGGTCAACGTGGCCAGCGCCAGCATCTCGGCTGCATCGGCATCACCGAGCGTGACAAGCGCAACATCCTTTGTTGAAGAAGGTGGCTCAGCAGCCATGATCATCTGGAGAAGCGGTCGCTCGATCGCGGTCACAGTGTCAGGCGGCGATGGCATCTTGGGTTCCAGCAGCGACACATCATAGTTCGCTGGAATCTGTCGAACCAGATCAGCCCATGCCTCATCAGAAGAATCCCGAGCGGCAATGAAAGGGCTGACCTCTGGTGGGAATCGGCGCGCCAGCGTGCCCTGCGTATCAAAGTGTGCCTGCCGGCTCGTCAGGGCGCTCCAGATCGGTCGGTCGAGTGGGTGGAACCTGCTCATCGCTGGTCGGCTTCATGGCTGGATGCGCGGCGTCGCCCGAGCAGTGTTTCTATGGTGGCCATCGCGTCGACCAATTGGCGACGTTCCGTGGGCGAAAGCGGCGTCAGCATGTCTTCCGTCAGGGCCGCCTGATGTTCATCGGCGGCGTTCACGATCATCTGTCCATGATCACTCAGCGACAGTTCCTGCTGGCGGGCGTCTGTTTCAGAGGGCGTGCGTGTGACAATGCGCTTGGTAACGAGCCGGGTAAGCAGGCGTGACAGATAGGCCGCGTCTAGATCCAGCTCGCGGGAGATGTCGCTGGCGCTGATGCCGTCATTGTTGCGGATTTCATAAAGGACGCGCATTTCGCCGAGCGTCCAGGGCGTATCGAGAAAGGTCTTCCTCAGCAGGCCGACTTCGCGCGTGTAAAAGCGATTGAAACCGCGCACGGCGGCGATGGCATCAGACAGGCTGGAGAGATTTTGAGGCATGGTCGCATGTGCGACAGTTAATTGACTATGTCAACTAACTGTCGCGCCCGAGTCCCAGTCGTGGAATATTCGCCAATCTCCCTTTGCGGTCCCTTGTCCCGGCAGCCTCTTTCCGTCAGAAAGCGCGGCTTGTTTTAAACCGGGCCGGGAGGAGGCTGTCATGCGCACATTCAGCCTTCCCGCCTGGGCGCGGCCTGCCGACATTTCTGACCTGCTCAAGCTGTCGGTGCCTATTGCGATCACACGCATGTCGATGATGCTGATGGGCATTACCGACGCCATTGTGCTTGGTCAGTCCGCGCCTGCTGAGCTGCCCTATATCCTGAACTCGTGGCTGCCTATGGGCGTCTCCATCGGCTTTGGCATGGGCCTGCTGCTCGGCACGCAGGTGCTGACTTCCGAACTGATCGGTATCGGGCGCAAGGAAGATACGGGCCGCGTCTTCCGGCGAGGTCTCTGGGCCTCACTGGGACTTGGTGTCGTTTTGACGGGTCTGGTGTTTTACGGGGCGGAGCCACTCTTCCACTGGATCTTCGTGACGATCGCGCCGGTGTCGGAAGCGGTCGACAAGATCGACCCTGAAACCATTGCCGCCGAAACGGCCAAGGTCACACGCATCCTTTCAAGCGGACTGCTCGCTTTCATGGTGTCACAGGTCTGCAGCTTCTACCTCGAAGCCCTGCGCCGCCCCTTGCTTGTCACGGTCGTCATGTATGTGGGCGTGGGCATCAACCTGGTGATGGATCTCGCGCTGGTGGGTGGCCTCTGGGGTGGCACGCCAATGGGCGCCGAGGGCGTGGCCTGGGCGACGACCGGCTCGCGCTGGGCGCTGACCGTCGTCATGTTCATTCTCGTCATTGTGCTGACCCCGGCCTTCCGCAAATCGGTCGCCGGTCCGCTGAACGAGGCGCGCCGTCAGTTCAGTGTCGGCATCGGCACGGCGATCAGCAATGTTGCCGAGTGGGGTGGGTTCAACATGACCTACATCATTGCCACCTGGATCAGCCTCGCGGCCAATTCGATCTATGGCTATTCCGTTCAGATCATCGGGCTGTGCTTCATGTTCTATCTCGGCATCGGCTCGGCCACGAGCGTGAGGGTGGCCGAAGCCTTCGGACGTGGCAACAATGACGAGATCCGCAACGCCGGACGCCTCGGCGTGGCCGCCACGGTCGTCATGGGCGCGATCCTTGCCATGGTGCTGGTCCTGTTTCACGGGCCCCTCTCGCGCCTGCTGGTGCGCCCCGATGCCGTCATCAACGGTATTGTGCTGGCGCCGGCCATCGCCAGCCTCCTCTTCATTGCCGCTGCGGCGACGATATTCGATGGACTGCAGGCGACGGCCTCAATGGCACTGCGGGCGCAGGAGATCGTCTGGGTGCCGGGCATCATCCATGTCGGCTCGTTCTTCTTCGTCATGATCCCGGCCTGCTACTGGCTCGGCCTTGTTCAAGGCCGGGGCGCGCGGGGCATGATGGAAGGCGCATTGATCGGCATGGCAGTGGCCGGTGTGCTTCAGACAGCGCTGCTGGAATCAAAAGCGGCGCGTCTGCCTAACAAACGCGCCGCCTGATTTTTCTGGGACGGCCTCCCAAGAATGGAGGCCAGGAACCCTAGAGGTCTTTCAATGCCGTGGCTGGCTTGAAAGCCAGTGACGTTTTTTCTGGGATCTTGATCTTATCGCCAGTGGCTGGATTGCGGCCTTCACGTGCGTTGCGGGTTTTCGCCGCGAACGTACCGAAACCTGCGATTGCCACTTGCTGACGCGACTTCGCTGCAGCAGCGATTGTGTCAAATACAGCGTCAACAGCCTTGCCAGCTTCGCTTTGCGAGAGGCCGGATTCGGCAGCAACTGCTTTTGTAAGTTCACCCTTGTTCATAGGGGTTCTCCTCTAAGTTAAACGGCGATCCCCCGCCGTTGGCTCGACATGCCCACGATTCGTTTTACGTGAATATGCCGAAAGGCCAGTAAACACAGGCTATGTGCCTAGAATCCAGCCCTCCTCGGCCTGAATATGCTCGATTTTTCCCTCGTCAAGCGATTTGCCTGTGGAAAAAGTGCCTCCCAGGAGGCCTTTTTCGTCCAGTTGTGAATAATGACGGGCGATCTCACGGACCTGCACTTCGTCCAATGTTTCGCCTTTTTCCGGTTTTGCCTTGATCAATGAAGGGTAAATCTCGGCAATCACGACCTCAATTCCGTCGAGTCCTTCTTCCGTCATTTCGTCCGCATTGATCTCGAACGGCCAGATCCGGGCGTTTGGCCAGGCCGCCCGCAGGGCATGAACGTGCGGAATACCGGTCAGCGACTGGCTGCCCACGCTGCCCGTATAGGCGAGCTGCCAGACCGACTTCGGCTGGCCGATCTTTGCCGCGCGCAGATGGTCCTCGACGATGCGGAATTCCGGCAGCGGCTGACCCGCATAGTCCGGCTTTGTCGACGAAAGCGTCGACACGACATCGCGCGCCGGTGCCCCCCAGAACGGATAGGGCCCCTTCGAGATCGCATAGTTCATGCCTGCGGCAATCGCATAGCGCGCGTTCGAATTGTCGGCCTTGTCCTTCAGCTTGCTGGCAAGATGGGCGTGCATCGCGGCCCAGGGCGCCTGCTTCTTAACATTGAGGCCGAGCGCTGCTGCCGTACCGGCTGGATAGCCGAGCGAAAAGTCAAAGCCGAGAAGTATACGGTCGCCGCGCCGGGTCAGCTTGGCGACCATATCCTCAATGAAGGCGCGTGCCTTGAGGCGCGTGTCGATATTGACCGCCTTGAACTGCAGCTTCAGCCGGGCATCCTTCGCGAGGATCCCGATCCAGATCGAATTGGCGCCCAGCGCCGGCTTCGCAGCCGCGCTCCAGTCCACCATGATATAGGCATCGAACAGCCGTGCCATCTTGATCGTCTCCGTGACCGCTCCGCGGCCTTTGGAGACGCGGAGCGAAAATGTTTACTAGGTGAGTTTCACCAGCATCTTGCCGGTGTTTGCGCCCGTGAAGAGGCCCATAAAGGCTTCAGGCGCCTTGTCGATACCTTCCATCACCGTCTGCTCGAATTTCATCTTGCCGGCCGGGATCCACTTGGCCATGTCGGCAAAGAAGTCAGGCTGCATATCGGCATGGGTCGACACGATGAAGCCCTGCAGTTTCAGCTGCTTGCCGACGGCCTGGATGATATTGTGCGGGCCTTTGGGCGTGCCGGTTTCGTTATACTGGGCAATCATGCCGCAGAGCGCCATGCGGGCCATCGGGCGTGCGGCTTCAATTGCTGCCGTCAGATGATCACCGCCGACATTGTCGAAGTAGACGTCAATGCCTTTGGGCGAGGCTTCCTTGAGGGCTTTTACCAGCCCGTCAAAGCCACCGGCTTTCTTGTAATCGATGACATGATCAGCGCCGAGTGATTTCACAAAGGCGCATTTTTCGGGTCCGCCCGCAGAGCCGATCACCATGCAGCCCTTGATTTTCGCAATCTGAACCACGGTTGATCCGACCGCGCCAGCCGCACCGGAAACGAAGACGACGTCGCCTTCTTTCAGCTCGGCAACGCGCAAAAGGCCTGCATATGCCGTTAGGCCGGGCATGCCGGCAACGCCGAGGAAGGCGCTCTCAGGAAGGCCCACGTCAGGCAATTTCTGCACCATCGCTGCTGCGGGAGCTGCGACCCATGCCGTCCGCCAGCCCATCATGGAGGAGACAAGGTCGCCCTCTTTGAAATCCGGGTTCGCCGAGGCGGTCACGCGGCCGACAGCGCCGCCCTGCATCGTCTCGCCAATCTGGAAGGGCGGCACGTAGCTTTCGCGGTCGTACATGCGGCCGCGCATGTAGGGGTCGACCGACATCCATTCGTTCTTGACCTGGATTTCGCCATCCTTTGGCGCGGCAATCTCGACTGTTTTCTTGCCGAAGTCTGCCGGCTTCGGCATGCCTTCGGGGCGAGAGGCGAGGCTCCATTCGGTTGAACTCAGAGTAGCCATTACGTGTTCCTTCCTGTTTTTTCGTTGCCGCTTAAGTGGACTGTCGGGCCCCAACTGTGAAGGGGGCGGCCTGAATATCTTGCCCCAGCGGCGCCGCTTGCCGAATTGAGACGGGCGATTATGGTCCGGTCAGAAAACAATAAGGGCAGGAAAGACGACATGAAAACCAGACACCTAGTGGACCCTGAACTCATCGCATTTGCCGAGAGTTTCCCGCCGCTCGACCTCAAGCCTGAAATACTCCCAGCCATGCGCGAGATGTCCGCCAGCATGAATGTGATGGGCGATCCCGCCCAATCGGGTGTGCGGCGACGTGAAGTCACTGTGCCGTGGCGGGCAGGGGGGGCTGATGTTCGATGTCTCGTCTACGAACCGGAAAGCGCAGGCAATGACCGTCCGGCCTTTCTGCATATTCATGGTGGCGGTTATGTCGTCGGGTCACCGGAAGGGTCAGATCTGCGAAACACACGCGTCGCCTCCATGCTCGGCGTCGTGGTCGTGTCGCCCGACTATCGCCTGGCGCCAGAAACAGCTTATCCGGGTCCGCTCGATGATTGCGCGGCGGCTCTCGACTGGATGATCGCGAACGCGTCTTCGATCGGCATTGATCCCAAGCGCATCGCGGTGGGCGGCGACAGCGCCGGCGGCGGCCTCGCGGCAGGCCTCGTGCAGCGCACCCGTGACGAGGGCAAAGTGAAGATCGCCTTCCAGCACCTTGTCTATCCCATGCTGGACGACCGCACGACCGCCGAAGGCGCAACGCCAGATCCCGTTCTTGGCGAGTATATCTGGACCCCTGACAGTAACCGGTTCGGTTGGGCCGCCTACCTTGGCGGAACCGAACCTGCGGCGCCTGCCGTGCCCGCCCGCGCCGACAGCCTCGAGGGCCTGCCGCCGACATGGATCGGCATTGGCGGCCTCGATCTCTTCCTTGACGAAAACATGGCCTATGCCCGGCGCCTGATCGCGGCCGGCGTTGCAACTGAGTTCATCATCTATCCGAGCGCGTATCATGGCTTCCAGTTCGACGCGTCCGCTTCCGTGACCAAGCGTTTCGAGCGGGACTATCTCGATTCACTCGCGCGGGGACTTGGGTGCGTAATGAACGCAGCGGTTGTGGCCAGGTAGGGCTCAGCACTTATATCCGCCACACCCATATCTGCCCCCGGCCCTTGCGGCGGGCGGCGATGCGGTGTCTTGTCCCGCCAGATTGAAGGTCCGGAATCATGAACAAACTCAAGGTAGGCGTGGCTGGCGCTGGCGTATTCGGAAATTACCACGCGCAGAAAGCCGCGGCTTCGGCGCGTACGGAGTTTATGGGCGTCTATGATATCGATCAGGCGCGCGCCGAGAGCGTCGCCAGCACGTTCGGTGCCCCAGGCATGTCGGACTATCGGGCCTTCCTCGAGATGTGCGACGCCATCGTTATCGCCGTGCCTGCAACGTTCCACGAACCCTTGGCGCGTGAGGCCATCGAGGCGCATTGCCACGTCCTGGTGGAGAAGCCGCTGGCTTTGACCGGCAAGTCTGCGCGCAGTCTTGCCGACGAAGCAGCCGCCCGCGGCCGTATCCTGCAGGTCGGCCACCAGGAGCGTTTCGTGGCACGCGCCATGGGCGTATTGGGCATTGAGGAAGCGCCTCTGCTGATCGAATCTGTCCGCGCCGGTCCACCCACGCCAGACAATCGCGCGGGCGATGTCTCGGTTATCTGGGACCTGATGATCCACGATCTGGACCTCGCCGCCATGATGCTCGGTACCGAGTTCACCGGCGTCACGGCCAGCGGCAAGCGCGTGCATTCGAGCCATTTAGATGAGGCTAGCGCCCAGTTCACTTATGCGAGCGGCGGCGTTGCGCGCCTGCGGGCCAGCCGGGCTGCAGAAGTGCGTGAACGCACGATGCGTGTTGTGTATCCGTCGGGTGAAATCGCCATCGACTTCCTGACGCGCAAGCTTGAAAACTCGACACCCTACAAGGTGCGTGTCGATATCGCGGCAGAGCTGCCCGATCCGCTCGGTGCAGCTGACGAAGGCTTCTATGCGGCCTGTCTCGGCCTTGCCCGCAGCCCGGTTCCGGCACATGGCGCTGTGGCGGCTGTTGCCATGGCGGAAGCGGCGGAAGCCTCGGCGCTTGCCAAGGTCGGCGCCTAGTCGCGCTTAAGCTGCTTCGGGTCGTTTTTCGGGGCCGGCGCGAGGCGCATGACCTCGGTCTGGAAGCGTTCATCGTCGTCGGCTGCAAGATAGGGCAGGGAGTCTGATATCGCCTTCTGAAGGGGCTCGAACCAGTCGCGGTCTGCCTTTGAGAAATCCGACAGCACGTATGGCATGACATGCGACTTGTCGCCGGGATGACCGATGCCAATGCGGACGCGCCGCACGTTCTCGCCAAGATGCGCGATCATGGAGCGCACGCCATTATTGCCCGAATGCCCGCCGCCGCGCTTTACGCGAGTGCGCCCGGGCGCGAGGTCGATCTCGTCATGGAACACCGTGACGGCTTCGATATCGAGCTTGTAGAAGGTCACGGCCTTGGAGAGGGCCCGTCCGGTTTCATTGTAGAATGTTTCCGGTTTCACCAGCAGGACTTTGACGCGGCCATTGCCGGTATTGATCGTGCCTTCGGATATCTGGCTCTCGAATTTGCTGCGCCAGGGCCCAAACCCATGGTCGGCGTGAATTCTGTCGAGAACGAGAAATCCGGCATTGTGCCGGTTGCCGGCATATTTCGGGCCCGGATTGCCCTGTCCTGCGAGGATCAACATGGGGCTGTCTCCCTCGTCTGATCTTGCAGGGATCGGCTGCGCGCCCGGCCGTAAAAGGCCGAGCGCGCTTTGCCAGATCGAACGGATCAGTCTTCGCTCGCTTCGCCGTCAGCGTCTTCGCCTTCAGCTTCTGCAGTCGTTTCTTCTTCGGCTTCTTCGCCCTCAGCATCGTCGGTTTCGACAACGGCAGCGCGGCCGGCAATCGTCGCGATCGTGAAGTCACGGTCGGTAATCGTTGGCTCGGCATCGGATGGCAGCTTGATGTCGGAGATTTTCACATTGTCGCCGATTTCCAGTTTCGAGACGTCGGCTTCGATGAATTCGGGGATGTTGCCAGCTGGCACAAGCAGTTCGACCGTGTGGCGAACAACGTTGAGCGTACCGGCCTTCTTGAGGCCCGGCGAAACTTCTTCGCCAATGAAGTGCACAGGCACTTCAACCTTGATTTTCTGTTTGGCGGTGACGCGGAACAGGTCGACGTGCATTGGGCGGTCAGTGATCGGGTGCATCTGGATCGCTTGCGGGATCACCATCTGCTTTTTGCCGTCATGGACCAGCGAGGCCGTCGAGGACAGGAAATGTCCGGTTTCAATGGCTTTGAGCACTTCAGGAAGGCGCAGGCTGATCGCAACAGGATCTTCGCCGCCGCCGTAGAGGACGCCTGGCACAAAGCCGTTATTGCGGGCTTCACGTGCGCCGCCCGTACCGATGCGCTCACGCAGCTCGATATTGAACGTAATTTGTTTCTTGGACATGTTTTTTTCCTTTCGCCCTGAAGTCCGCCGCCGGACATCCGGACGGTGACAGCCTGACACGCGCGGCCTTGCGCCGCCGTTTCAAGAGCGGGCCTATAGGCGATGAAGGTGTATCTGGCAAGCTGCCACGGCAGGCCGGGGCATGGATCGGGCGAATGACCCTTCGTCGTGATGGTAACACCTGTTTGTGCCGTCATCACTGGAAATATGGGACAGGCAAGGCGCACAGCCCGGCGGCATGGCGCTAATCCGCCTAAATCGCCCCGCTTGTGATAGATTTGCGGTCGCAGGCCCGCGCTGGCCCTTTAATCAGGCGGGCAATCCTGTACAAACTTCTCAAGTTGCGGACTTCGCTATAAGCAACCCAAAGAAACGCACCAAAGGAGAGGCCCGACATGAGCGACGCCAACAAGACATATCCCGTTCCGGCCGGTTTTGCGGCAAACGCAAACCTGACGCCTGAGAAGTACCGGGAGATGTATGCGGCCTCGATTGCCGACCCGGAAGCCTTCTGGGGCGAGCACGGCAAACGTCTCGACTGGATGACTCCTTATACAACCGTGAAAGACGTCTCCTGGGAAACCGGCGACCTGCACGTCAAATGGTATTCTGACGGCGTGCTCAATGTCTCGGCCAATTGTATCGACCGCCACCTGGCCACCCGCGGCGACAAGGCCGCCTTCATCTGGGAAGGCGACGACCCGTCCGACACTTTCACGGTCACCTACAAGCAGCTCCACGTCGCGGTCAGCAAGTTTGCCAATGTCCTGAAGGAACTGGGCGTCAAGAAGGGCGACCGTGTCACGATCTACATGCCGATGATCCTCGAGGCGACGTATGCCATGCTTGCCTGCGCGCGCATCGGCGCGGTCCACTCCGTTGTATTCGGCGGATTCTCGCCCGAAGCTCTGGCCGGCCGCATTGTCGACTGCAAGTCTGAAGTCCTCATCACCGCCGATGAAGGCCTGCGCGGTGGCCGCAAGGTGCCGCTCAAGGTCAATGCTGATGCCGCCGCCAAGATCGCAAACGGCATGGTCAAGAAGATGCTCGTCGTGCGCCGCACGGGTGCAGACATCGCGATGACCGATGGCCGCGACCACTGGCTCCACGAGATCGGCTCTGAGGTCTCCGCCGATTGCCCGCCTGAGCCGATGAGCGCAGAAGACCCGCTCTTCATCCTCTACACGTCCGGCTCCACAGGCCAGCCGAAGGGCGTTCTGCACACGACCGGCGGCTATCTGGTCTGGGCCTCAATGACCCATGAATATGTCTTCGACCTGAAGGAAGACGACGTGTTCTGGTGCTCGGCGGATGTCGGCTGGGTCACAGGACACACTTACATTGTCTATGGCCCGCTCGCGAATGGCGCGACCAGCGTCCTCTTCGAAGGCGTGCCGACCTATCCGGATGCGAGCCGCTTCTGGCAGGCCTGTGACAAGCACCAGGTCACCATCTTCTATACGGCCCCCACCGCCATCCGCGCCCTGATGCGCGAAGGTGAGGTTCCTGTGCAGAAGACGTCCCGCAAATCGATCCGCCTGCTCGGCACGGTCGGCGAGCCGATCAACCCTGAAGCTTGGGAATGGTATTTCCACGTGGTCGGGGAAACCCGTTGCCCCATCGTGGACACATGGTGGCAGACAGAAACCGGCGGCACCATGATCGTGCCGCTGCCTGGCGCAACCGACATGAAGCCTGGCGCCGGCAGCCATCCCTTCTTCGGCATCAAGCCGATCCTCGTGGATGCCGAAGGCAACACGCTGGAAGGCGCCGCCGATGGCAACCTGCTGATCACCGACAGCTGGCCGGGCCAGATGCGCACGGTCTATGGCGACCACCAGCGCTTCATCGACACCTATTTCACCGCCTATCCCGGCACCTACTTCACGGGCGACGGATGCCGCCGTGATGAGGATGGCTTCTACTGGATCACGGGCCGCGTTGATGACGTGATCAACGTCTCCGGCCACCGGATGGGTACTGCGGAAGTTGAAAGCGCGCTGGTCAGCCATGATGCTGTCGCCGAGGCCGCCGTCGTCGGCTATCCGCACGATATCAAGGGTCAGGGCATCTATGCCTATGTCACGCTCGTGGCGGGCTGCGAGGCAACTGACGACCTGCGCAAGAATCTCGTCCAGCACGTTCGCGCCGAAATTGGTCCTATCGCGTCACCGGATCTCATCCAGTTCGCGCCCGGCCTGCCGAAAACGCGTTCGGGCAAGATCATGCGCCGCATCCTGCGCAAGATCGCCGAGAACGAATTCTCGAATCTTGGTGACACGTCAACGCTGGCCGATCCGGAAGTCGTCGGCGAGCTGATCGAGCATCGCCAGAACCGCTAGGCTAGATCGCCGGAAGATCGACGACAAACCGCGCACCGCCCTCTTCGCGGTTCTCGGCATACACATCGCCGCGATGCGTCGCGATGATCTGTTTGACGATGGACAGGCCAAGGCCGGAATTGTTGCCGAAGGCCGTGCCCTTGGGCCGGTCGGTGTAGAAGCGGTTGAAGATTTCTTCCACCTTGTCGGGCGGAATGCCGGGGCCCGTGTCTTCGACGCGAACGCGGGCGACCGTTTGCGGGCCACTATTCGTCTGCTCCAGTGTCACATGCACGGTCGCGCCGGGCGGCGAGAAAGACTTGGCATTGTCGATCAGGTTGCGCAGCACCTGGCCGAGTGGGCCTTCACGGGCGCGCACAAGAAGTCGCGCGCCCATCGTCGCATCCTCGAAAGATACCATTACGGCGTCCGGACCGTCGGCCACCGCCTCATAGGTTTGCACCACATCACGGGCAAAGCGCGCAATGTCGATCTGCTCGGTCGGCACGCGCGTCATCTCGGCTTCAATGCGCGAGGCATTCGAGATGTCCGTGATCAGCCTGTCGAGCCGCTTCACGTCTGAGGCAATGACGTTGCGCAAGCGCTGGCTGGCCACCGGATCATCCTGCACCCTTTCCGCCGTCTCGACAGCCGAGCGGATAGAGGTCAGCGGGTTTTTCAGCTCATGCGCCACATCGGCGGCAAATTGCTCGTTGGCCTCGATCCGCTCTAGCAGCGCTTCGGTCATGCCCTGCATGGAGGAGGCAAGATTGCCGATCTCGTCCTTGCGCCGGGTCAGGGCCGGAATGTCGATCCTGTCAGAGGCGCCGGAGCGAATGCGGTCAGCCGCCAGCGACAGGCGCCGCATGGGCCGCGCGATACCGAGGGTCAGCAGGAAGGACGTAATGAACGCCACCAGCACGGCCACCCCAATGAACGGTACAAGCGCAGCGCGCTCCGCCCGGATGATCTCGTCGATGTCGCTGGCTTCCAGCGTCAGGACGCCGACGACGGCCGAGACGCGCTGGATGGGCATGGAGACGGAGATGATCCGCTGTCCGCGATCCGAGAAGCGCTGGCTGGCGGCAACATCGCCGAGCACCGCACTGTCGAATTCTTCCTCGAAACTCTGCGTCCGGATCGCTTCGGAACTGCGACGCGGCATGATTGGTCCGAACACGCGGCCCGCCCATTCCGACATCGCCGCGCCGATCCGCGCGATGCGGGTCGGCTCCTTCAACGGAGGCAGGGCATCAATGTCGACGCGCTCAGACAGGTAGAAACTATCGCCCACCAATGCTTCGTCAGGGGTATAGATGCGGGCGCGGACCCGTTCTGGCAGGTTCAGGCGAACGATGGTCTGGCGCGCGGCATCAACGTCGAGGCTGGGCTCGGGTGTGGTCGCATCCTCGCCCAGCAGGCTGGTGAAAATCTGCGCCTGTGCGACAAGGTCCTGCTTCTTGGAAACAACGAACCCGGCACGCATCTCGTTCAGCACCATGGCGCCGATGATCAGGATGGCGAGCCCCGCCAGGTTGGACGCAAAAATCAGCCGGGCAATGCGCGAACCCAGAAACATGGATCCGCGCCGTTTGCCCGGCAACCTGATGCGTTTTGACTCAGCCATCCCGTTCACCCTGTTCCCGGGCTGCGGCTAAAATCAGGCGTCGGCCGCAACGCGCATGGTTACAATCTTGTCAGGATTACGCGGTGGCTCGCCTTTCGCAAGCTGGTCGATCACATCCATGCCTTCAGTCACCTTGCCCCACACGGTGTATTGGCGATTCAGGAAGCTGGCATCATCGAAGCAGATGAAGAACTGGCTGTTGGCCGAATTCGGCGCAGAGGTGCGCGCCATCGAGCAGGTGCCGCGAACGTGTGGCTCGGCGTTGAACTCGGCCTTGATGTCCGGTTTGCTCGAACCGCCGGTGCCATTGCCTTTCGGGCAGCCGACCTGGGCCATGAAGCCCGGGATCACGCGGTGGAAGACGATTCCATCATAAAACTCCTCACGAGCGAGTTCCTTGATGCGTGCGACATGTCCGGGCGCAAGATCAGGGCGCAGCTCGATTTTCACCGGGCCTTTCGAGGTTTCAAGAAGCAGTGTGTTTTCAAGGTCTGTCATGGGAATGTCCTGTTTTGAGAGGGTCTTTGTCATTGGCTATTGAATGAAGGCGATGGCGGCAAGCCCGCCGGACATGTTAATATAGGTCGATCACAAGGTTCCCGCAGGTTCATGATAGCACAAACACTCTCCCTTTCGCTGGCTGCCGTGCTTGGTTTGATCGGTCTCGTGCATCTCGCATGGGCTTTTGGCGCGACGTTTCCCTATGCAAACCGGCAGGCCCTGGCGCGTGCTGTCGTTGGCCGGCGCGGTATTACGCAAATGCCTTCCATGACAGCCTCTCTGTTCGTGGCCATGTGTATCCTGGCGGCGGCTGCGTGGGCTGCGCTGCTCGGCAGGCTTGTCATCCTGCCCATCTCGCCATGGCTGCTGATGGCAGGCGGTCTGATCTTGGCGGCCATCTTTCTTTTTCGGGGCATTATCGGCGTCATGCCAGCCTTTGAGCGGGCATTGCCGGAACAGCCCTTCCTGACGCTCAACCGCCGCATCTACTCGCCATTGTGTGTGCTGATCGGGCTCGGCTTTCTCGCGCTGACGTTCGCCCTGCCGAACTGGTCCTGGCGCTTCAGCCTGCTCGGTTAGCCGCCGCGCGCCACCTGGCTTCGTTTATCCGGGCCTGCAGGGATACGTCATCACTGCCCGGTGCCGCCATCATGTGGGCAAAGGCCCAGTGGTTGAGTTCAGTCGAGATCGTCACGTCCGCCTCGCGCCATGCCCGCGCCAGACCGCCACCCAGCAGCACGCCAGTGGCTTTCACGATGTCAGACCGGTCGAACGCGCGGGGCCGTGCATCCACATGCGCCACAAGGCCTGCATTGTCGGGCCGTCGTGTCACGTTGGAGAATATGCCGCCCGGCCGCATCACCGGGTCAACGCCCGCCAGAAGCGCCACATCCCCGTGCAACTGGTGGCTTACGCGCAGGGCCGCATCGCTGCCCCAGCTATGGCCAACCAGAACCAGCTCATCGCCCTGCGAAAGCGCCGCGCGGCAATGCGCCAGCACGCCGTCCATGTCATAATGGGCAAACCACGTCGCCGTGCGTCCAAGGCCAGCGCCACCCTCAAGCAGCGCCCGCTGGCGGGCCTTCACATAGCTGACAACAAGCTGCGACTGCCCGTCCGCGGCGCCGCCGATATAGATCTCGGCAACGCCCCGTACGTGCGCAGTGCGCCTATTCGGTATAGCGGTAGCCGACGCCATAGAGCGTTTCGATCGCGTCGAACTCGTCGGTCACTTCGCGGAACTTCTTGCGCAGCCGCTTGATGTGGCTGTCGATGGTCCGGTCGTCGACATAGATCTGGTCGTCATAGGCCGCGTCCATCAGCTGGTCGCGGCTCTTCACGTATCCGGGGCGCGAGGCGAGGGCCTGCAGGATCAGGAACTCGGTCACGGTCAGGCGCACAGGATGGCCGTCCCAGGTACAGGCGTGACGGTTCGGGTCGAGTGTCAGCTTGCCGCGAACGATCGGCTTGTGGTCGCCCTCTTCAGGTCCGGCCACGCCGCCGCGTGCGCGCCGCAACACGGCTTTAACACGCTCGGCCAGCAGGCGGTTGGAACAGGGCTTCCGCACGAAATCATCCGCGCCGATATTGAAGCCGATCACTTCGTCGATCTCTTCATCCTTGGACGTCAGGAAGATCACCGGCAGCTCGCTGGTCTGGCGCAAGCGGCGCAGCAATTCCATGCCGTCCATCTTGGGCATCTTCACGTCGAGGATGGCAATGTCGGGCGGCGTCTCGGTCAGCGCGGGCAGGGCGGATTCGCCATCATGATAGGTGCGGACATTATAGCCCTCAGCCTCAAAGAACATTTTCAGCGACGCAACAATGTTCTCGTCGTCATCCACCAGTGCCAAAGTCGTCATCGCTCGATCCTTCTCAACCAGAGTGTACCCCTGTGCGGGGTCTGGCCGTTTTGCATTATGGTGTTCAACCACGGTTCGCGACATGACAAAAGCCCTCCTTCGGTGCTGTCCCAATGAAAACAGCAGACTAGGGCAAGCAAACGCTCACATTACGGCGATTTAAGGAAACAAGATGGCGGGTGGCCATGATTGAAAACTACAGATTGTCTGCAAACAATCTGCGGGCCTGATCATGCGCGCGAACCTTTATCCCATTCTCAAGAAAAAAGTCGTCTAGGAAGTCGAGATATTTTTGAATGCCGATATCGGCGAAAACGCGTCTACCTTGATACTCCCATCTGCTCCGGTGTTTTCTTGTGATGACTTTGTTTGATGCCAGGAACGCCATCTCGTCGAGCAAGTACAAGAGTCGATCAATCCGCATTTCTTGTTCTCTGGAAGCGAACCCGGTTTTGCCTGGATATGGATACGTAAACTCATTCCACTCGATTTCTAAATAGGCCCTTTGAACATCGTCGCTCATGAACGACTCCCATAGCCTGAATGAGAAATCAGCGCGGCTTATTCGCTCTTGTTGAATGGTTGATTTGACAGCGTAGATCACAGTTATGACGATTGCAAAAAAGCCGATCATCGAAAGTATTTCGAACAGGGTGAGGTGGCCTTGAATCTCTATGACGCCATATTTGGGCTCGAATTCGAACTTCATCAGGCTGTCTCCGTCGATTGGGTTTTTACTATCATAGCGGGATTTTGTCTGCGTTGTCGACGTGGCCGAGTATCAACGGCCTCGCAGAGAGCATCCAATAGTAATTGTTGAGAGTGTTGAGCCAGCAGGCATGCGTCCACCAATAGCCCCCGCCGTCATGCACCTCTGTTGGCCACCTAGGGTGCATTGTGTTTGTTATTCAACGAGTGGAGTGCAGTCCGCTTGGAGCATAAACCACGCAGCGTTATTTGCTCCACCATCAAGACTGCCGCTCGATATGTAGTTCACGGTTCCGCCAGCTCGAAAAATTAATAGGCCGCTCTCATAGCCACGGGCTCTTACCGGGATCTCATCATTCAGAGTCCACTCCGTAACTATGTCCCATGCTTCGTCATAATCTCGGAGCTTTTTCGTTTTGAGGAGATAGGATTTCGCAGGATCCTGCATCTGCTTACATTCTGTGACCGCAAACGGGTTCGCATCAGCCCTACGGACATATTGATCACATGAATGTAGCGAGATGAAGAAAGTAGTTGGCGCGTTCGACCAGCGTCCCGAACCAGTAACATCTTGCTCAGCATACCCTGCATTTGAAACTACGCATCCGTGCGTTTTGTTTGGCCAATCGTACTCTAAGGCGAGCGATGGAAGCGCCGTGAAAGACGTCAATAATGCAACTAGAGCTAATTTAGTTTTCATTCTGCGACCTCGGCGAAACGAAGTACGATTAATATCAACAAATATCCGGTCATTGGCCCGCCGCTGTTACCTTTAGCAGAGTGCCGTTATAGATATAATGTCGGTTTGACGACACATCGTATTGTCGGCTCCTTGCTCCTCAAGTGTAAGCACATGGAGTGAATGACAAATAAAGAGATCCTACACATTGAAGGCAGTTTCAGGGATCCAGCCTCACAGCCCCCTGAGACGCATTCCCCACATGCGCTGCGTACACTTTCAGTGCACGGCTCACTTTGCGGGGGCGATCCTTCACCGGTTTCCAGGCCTTGTCGCCGCGCGCGTCCATGTCGGCACGGCGGCGGGCGATTTCGGCCTCGTCGATCTTCGCATGGATCGTGCGGTTCGGGATGTCGATCTCGATGATATCGCCTTCCTCGACGAGGCCGATCAGGCCGCCTTCAGCCGCTTCCGGGCTGACATGGCCGATGGAGAGGCCGGACGTGCCGCCGGAGAAGCGGCCGTCCGTGATCAGGGCGCAGGCTTTGCCCAGCTTCATCGATTTCAGGTAGGAGGTCGGGTAGAGCATTTCCTGCATGCCGGGTCCGCCGCGCGGGCCTTCATAGCGGATGATCACCACGTCGCCAGCGGCAACGCCCTTGTTCAGGATGCGGTCGCAGGCTTCTTCCTGGCTTTCGCACACGATGGCGGGGCCGGAGAATTTGAGGATCGAGTCGTCAACGCCGGCGGTCTTCACCACACAGCCCTGCTCCGCGATATTGCCGAACAGAACGGCGAGCCCGCCATCCTGCGAGAATGCGTGCGCGGATGAGCGGATGACGCCTTTCTCGCGGTCGGTGTCGAGTTCCTTGTAGCGGCGCGACTGGCTGAACGCCTGCGTCGTGCGCACGCCGCCCGGCGCGGCGAGGAACAGTTCCTGCACTTCGGGATCGTTCGTCAGCGCCACGTCCCACTTGGTGATGGCTTCCGCCATCGTCGCGGAGTGGATCGTGCGCACGCTCGTGTCGAGCTTCCCGGCGCGGTCGAGTTCGCCGAGGATGCCGAAAATGCCGCCCGCCCGGTGCACGTCTTCCATGTGCACGTTGGCAACAGCCGGGGCGACCTTGCAGAGGCACGGCGTATCGCGGCTCAGCCGGTCGATATCGGCCAGCGTGAAGTCCACTTCGCCCTCGCTGGCAATCGCCAGCAGGTGCAGGATCGTGTTGGTCGATCCGCCCATGGAAATGTCCAGCGTCATCGCATTCTCGAACGCGGCCTTGTTGGCAATGCCGCGCGCGGAGACGGACTTGTCGCCTTCCTCGTAATAGATCTTGCACAGGTCAACGATGCGGCGCCCGGCGCGGCGGAACAGTTGCTCGCGGTCAGAGTGCGTCGCCAGGGTCGAGCCATTGCCCGGCAGGGCGAGGCCGAGGGCCTCGGCAAGGCAGTTCATCGAGTTCGCCGTGAACATGCCGGAGCATGAACCGCACGTCGGGCAGGCAGCCTCTTCATAGGCCAGAACTTCGGCATCGGTGCGCTCAGGGTTTGCCGCCTCGATCATTGCGTCGATCAGGTCGACCGATTTCAGCTCGCCATCGATATTGACCTTGCCGGCCTCCATCGGGCCGCCGGAGACGAACACGACAGGAATGTCGAGCCGCAGGGCCGCCATCATCATGCCGGGCGTGATCTTGTCGCAATTGGAGATGCAGACCATTGCATCGGCGCAATGCGCGTTGACCATGTATTCCACGCTGTCGGCGATCACTTCGCGGCTCGGCAGCGAATAGAGCATGCCGTCATGGCCCATCGCGATACCGTCATCGACGGCAATCGTGTTGAATTCCTTCGCCACGCCGCCCGCAGCCTCGATCTCGCCCGCCACCAGTTGGCCGAGGTCCTTGAGGTGCACATGGCCCGGCACGAACTGGGTGAACGAGTTGACCACCGCAATGATCGGCTTGCCGAAATCGCCGTCCTTCATGCCGGTTGCGCGCCACAGGCCGCGTGCGCCGGCCATGTTGCGGCCATGGGTGGATGTGCGGGAACGATACAGGATTGCCACGGTGAGCCTCTTTATTCAGTGTTCAGGAAGCAAATAGCTACCCGTCAGGGGTTTAGCAATGACGACCGCGGGTCAATGGCCTGTACGTCGTCGCTGCTGTTATCAGTGCGCTTCGGCCCAGTTCTTCGCTGCGCGGGCCTCCACCACCAGCGGCACGGACAGGTTCAGCGCTGGCATGGACGCGCCTTGCATCGTGTCCTGCGCCACCTTGATCAGCGTGTCTGCCTCGCTTTCAGGGCATTCAAACACGAGTTCATCATGCACCTGCAGCAGCATGCGTGCCGTGAGGCCTGCCTCGGCCAGCGCCTCCGGCATACGGATCATCGCGCGTTTGATCACGTCAGCGGCGCTGCCCTGGATCGGCGCGTTGATCGCCTGTCGTTCGGCGAATGACCGGGCCGGGCCCTTGGAGCGTATCGCTTCGAGATGGATTTTCCGCCCGAAGGCCGTGGTCACATAGCCGTGCTCCTTGGCGAAATCCTTGGTCTCGTCCATGTAGGCGCGGATGCCGGGGAAGCGCTTGAAGTAGGTCTTGATGTACTCGGCCGCCTCGCCCTGCGGGATGCCCAGCTGGCGCGCGAGGCCGAAGCCCGAGATACCATAGATGATCCCGAAATTGATTGCCTTGGCCTGACGGCGCACCATCGGGTCCATGCCTTCAATGGGCACGCCGAACATCTCGCTGGCCGTCATTGCGTGGATGTCGAGACCGTTCAGGAAGGCCTCCTTCAGAGCCGGGATGTCGGCCATATGCGCGAGAATGCGCAGCTCGATCTGGCTATAGTCGGCGCTGACCAGCACATTGCCTTCATCCGCAATGAAGGCCTGCCGTATCTTACGGCCTTCTTCGGTCCGCACCGGGATGTTCTGCAGGTTCGGATCGGACGATGACAGCCGCCCCGTCTGCGCCACGGCCATGGCATAGCTCGTGTGCACGCGGCCGGTCTTCTTGTTGATCGCGGCCTGCAATGCCTCGGTATAGGTAGAGCGCAGTTTCGACAGCGTGCGCCAGTCGACAATCGTGCGCGGCAGCGGATGGCCCTCTGCCGCAAGGCCTTCCAGCACATCCGCGTCCGTCACCCAGGCGCCGGTCTTGGTCTTCTTGCCGCCGGGCAGGCCCATCTCGTCGAACAGGATTTCGCCGAGCTGTTTGGGGCTACCGATATTGAAGGCGCGGCCAGCCTGTTCCTCGGCCTCGGCTTCCAGCGCCGCCATGCGTTGCGAGAAGTCCGCCGACAGGCGCGAGAGCTGGTCGCGGTCCACCTTGATGCCTTCGCGCTCCATCTGCGCCAGAACGGGCACGAGTGGCCGCTCAAGCGTCTCGTAAACGGTGGTCACTTTCTCCGTATGCAGCTTCGGCTTGAACGTCTGCCACAGGCGCAGCGTCACGTCGGCATCCTCGGCAGCATATTCCGTCGCCTTGTCCAGCGCGACGCGGTCAAAGCTCACTTGCTGCTTGCCGGTGCCAGCCACCTCCTTGAACGGGATGGGCGAGTGGCCGAGATAGCGTTCCGACAGCGTGTCCATGCCGTGATTATGCTTCCCGGCATTCAACACATAGGACAGCAGCATCGTGTCATCGATCGGCGCGATGCGAATGCCCTGCGAGGCAAACACGCTGTCATCATACTTGATGTTCTGGCCGATCTTGAGGACCGACGGATCCTCCAGCATCGGCTTCAGCGCCCGCATCGCGTCCTTCATGCGGATCTGCCGTGGCGGATCGGCGCCGAACATGTCGCCATCGCCCGCAGCGTTCGGATCGACGTGCGCCAGCGGGATGTAGCAGGCTTCGCCCGGCGCCAGCGCCAGCGAGACGCCAACAAGGTTCGCTGCCACGGAATCGAGGCTGTCGGTCTCTGTGTCCACCGCCACATAGCCCTGCGCCATGGCACGTGCGACCCAGTCTTCCAGCCGTTCGAAATCGCGCACTGTCTCGTATTGCGACCGGTCAATCGGCTCTTCCGCAGGCGGGGCGGCCTCTATGGCGCCGTCCATTTCCATGGACTCGCGCACCCGACGCGTGATGGTGCGGAACTCCATCTCTTCAAGAAAGGCGATCAGCGTGTCCGGGTCAGGGTCTGCCACGGCCAGTTCGTCCAGTTCCAGCGTGACTGGCACGTCGTCCTTCAGCATCACCAGCTGTTTCGACAGGCGCACCTGATCGGCATTCTCGATCAGGCTCTCGCGGCGCTTCGGCTGCTTGATCTCGCCCGCGCGCTCCAGCAGCGTTTCGACATCGCCATATTCATTGATCAGCTGCGCCGCCGTCTTGATGCCGATGCCGGGTGCACCCGGCACATTGTCCACGCTGTCGCCGGCCAGCGACTGCACATCCACGACGCGCTCCGGGCCGACGCCGAACTTCTCGAACACTTCCTCAATGCCCAGCGTCTTGTTCTTCATCGTGTCGAGCATCACGACGCGCTCCGACACAAGCTGCATCAGGTCCTTGTCGGATGACACGATGGTCACGCGCGCGCCCTTGGCCTCGGCCTGCCGGGAATATGTGGCGATCAGGTCGTCGGCTTCATAGCCTTCCAGTTCCAGCGCATGCGCGGCAAAGGCAATCGCGGCGCGCCGCACCAGCGGGAATTGCGGGCGCAGCTCTTCCGGCGGCTCGGAACGGTTCGCCTTGTACTGGTCATACATGTCATTGCGGAACGTATGCGAGGACGCATCGAAGATGCAGGCGAAATGCGTTGGCCTGTCCGGGCCTTTCAGCTCTTCCAGCAGCTTGAACAACATGCTGCAGAATCCGGAGACCGCGCCGATGGGCAGGCCATCCGAGGAGCGCGTGAGCGGCGGCAGGGCATGGAAGGCGCGGAAAATATAGGCGCTCGCGTCCACGAGATAGAGGTGGCTATCCTTGTTTACCGGGGCAGTGGCCATGAGCAGGGAATCCTTTGCAGGCGGCAGGTTTAACGCCTTGAGGCGGGCCCGTCACCCGCTGCTTATCCAACACTGGCCCTGCGGGTGTATTATGTGCCTGTCGCCTGAATGGAGGCGAAGGGATGTGGCCAGCATGCGCGGCCTCATCCTTCGGGCAGGACGGGAATCGCGCCCCCAATCCCTGTCACACCAGCCATTTATCACGCGGTATCCTTTCTGCCCGCCCGACCTATAAAGGAAACCGGACGCGATCCCCCGCGATCCGGTTTCCGTTGCTGGCGTTCCGGTTCAACTCAATTCGTGATAATCTGCGCGCCTGAATTGCAAATCGGGAGGGACGTGCAATGTCGGATTATAGCGAACCCACAGGCGTAAAAACGCCGTGGCATCTCTGGCTGGTAGGCGGGCTCAGCCTGCTATGGAATGGCTTTGGCTGTGTCGATTTCACAATGACCGCCACGCGCAACGCCGCCTATCTGGAGCCGTATCCGCAGGAAATGCTCGACTATTGGCTCAATATGCCGACCTGGATGTGGGCAGACTGGGCGGTGGGCGTCTTCGGCGGCCTGCTTGGCAGCATCGCGCTGCTCCTGCGCCGCAAGCTGGCCGTGCCGCTGTTTGCCGCTTCTTTCATTGCGGCGAGCATCAGCATGAGTTTCGGCTTCCTCGACGAGAACGCCCCGCGCATGGAAGGAGCCGGCCTCATGAGCGGCATCATTATCGTGATTGCGCTCCTGCTGGCTGTCTATGCGTGGCGGATGTCCCGGCGGGACGTCTTGCGCTAGCGAGGTTTCGCATTAGCCTCCCGGTCCAGAAACGGGAGGAATAGTAATGAGCGAGATGAACAAGACCTGGGTGCTGCGCGCGCGGCCTGTAGGTGACGTGAAAGAGAGCGATCTGGAACTCGTCGAGGCGCCGCTTGCGCCGCTGAAAGAGGGTGAAGTGCGCGCCCGCACAATCTATCTCTCGCTCGATCCGACCAACCGCATCTGGATGAGCGACATGGACGCCTACCTGCCGCCCGTCGGTCTCGGCGACCCGATGCGCGGCGGCGGCCTTGGCCTCGTCACGGAAAGCCGCTTTGACGGGCTGGAGCCGGGCGACATCGTCAACACGGGCCTTGCCCATTGGGCTCTTTATAACACGCTGCCTGGCACAGCGCTGTCCAAGCTGCCGCAGCTGCCGGGTGTGCCCCTCACGGCCTTCATGGGGCCGATCGGCGCTACCGGCATGACCGCCTATTTCGGCCTCATGGACATCGGCAAACCCAAGGAAGGCGAAACGGTTGTCGTCTCGGCTGCAGCGGGCGCTGTCGGCTCCATGGTCGGCCAGATCGCCAAGATACAAGGCTGCCGCGTTGTCGGCATCGCGGGCTCCGAGGACAAGTGCAAATGGCTGGTCGAGACCGCCGGCTTTGACGCGGCCATCAATTACAAGAAGGAAGACGTCGGCGCCGCGCTGGACAAGCATTGCCCCGATGGCATCGACATCAATTTCGAGAGCGTTGGCGGCGAGATCATGGACGCAGTGATCGCTCGCCTGAACGACTTCTCGCGGATGCCGCTCTGCGGCCTGATCTCAACCTATAATGCCACGGAGCCGGTGCCCGGCCCGTACAATTTCGCGAACCTGCTGATGCGCCGCACGCTGGTGAAGGGCTTTATCGTAATCGACTATATCCCGCGCTTCGCCGAGGGCATGCAGCAGATGGCGCAGTGGCTTATGGAAGGTAAGCTCAAGTACGAGACGGATGTGGTCCGCGGACTAGAGAACGCGCCTTCCAGCCTGTCACGACTGTTCGAGGGCAAGAACCTCGGCAAGCTGGTGGTTCAGGTCAGTGACGAACCGAACATGACACCTGCTTAATGACAAAAAAGTTACAATAAACAGGTCTCGTACGGCGACGGGAAATCCCCACTTCAGCGTTCTACTACTGTGATGTCGGCAGGGTCTTACCCCCCCGGTCGGCATCACGAACATTCGTGTTCCCGCTGCTGGTACCTCCAAACCTCCCCCTGGCCTGCAGCGGAGTCCCCCCACTGTCCCTCACCCTTGCAAGTGGGGGGGCTGCACACGCGAAAACCCGGTCCTTAAAGAACCAATGGCGCGATAAAATAGCCGATCAGCGTGATGATCAGGATCCCCATCAGGTTCACCCGCAAGCCGCGCCGCACCATGTCCTGTATCTTTATCTGGCCCGTGGAGTAGACAATCGCATTCGGTGCCGTCGCCACCGGCAGCATGAACGCGCATGAGGCCGCCACAGCGGCCGGGCCAAGCAGGCTGGCCGGGGCCATTCCCACAGCCACCGCCAGCGCACCGAGAATTGGTGCCAGCGTTGTCATCGTTGCCACATTGCTTGTCAGCTCCGTCAGGAAGAGGACCAGCGCGACCACGACGGCAATGAACAGGATTGGCGGGAAAGCCTCCATGATCGACAACTGGTTGCCCAGCCATTCCGACAGCCCCGTGCGCGAGATGGCATTACCCAGTGCAATGCCGCCGCCGAACAGCACCAGCACGCCCCATGGCAGTCGCTCAGCCTCTTCCCAATTTAGCAGCATCCGCTTTTCGCCGCCGCCAGCTGGTACGAGGAACATCACAACCGCGCCGGCCATGGCGATCATCATGTCCACTTCGGCGCCGCCGAAGCCGGCCAGCGTGCTCCAGCCCATGGCGTCTAGCAGGTCGACAACCCAAAGCCGCGACACCCAGAGCAGGGCCACGAAACCAAACACGATGGCCGCACGCATTTCGGGCTGGGTCATGCCACCGAGGGCAATCTTGTCCTTGCGAACCCGGTCCAGCACGTCCTGTCCGCCGCTGAATTTCGGCAGTGCCCGCGTCAGGATCCACCAGGCCGTCGGCACCATCAGTGCCGCCGCTGGTACGCCAAAGGCCATCCATTGAGGGAAGCCGATATTGCCGCCCATTTCGGCCTGCAGCCAGTTGATCGCAATCAGGTTTGTCGGCGTCCCGATGGGGGTCGCCACACCGCCAATGGAGGCCGCATAGCAGATGCCAAGCAAAAGGGCCGTGGCGAACCGTCCGCTCTTGTCGCCGAGCGTCTGCGCCGCTGAGAGCGCAATCGGCATCATCATGAGCGTCGTTGCCGAGTTGGATATCCACATCGACAGGAGGGCCGTCGCCAGCATGAACCCGAAGATCAGCGCTTTGGGCGCCGCTCCAACGCGCGAGATTACGTTGAGCGCGATCCGCTTGTGCAGGTCCCAGCGCTCGATGCCCATGGCAATGATGAACCCGCCCAGCAGCAGCAGGACGATATAATTCGCATAATCGGCGCCGACTTGTCTGGGCGACCCAGCGTCGATCAGCGGCAGGATTACGAGCGGCAGCAGCGATGTCGCCGGAATCGGGATCGCTTCGGTCGCCCACCATGTGGCCATCAGAACCATGAGGGCGCCCGTATACCAAGCCGCTGTGGTCAGGCCGTCAGGTGGGCCGAATAGCAGCATGATCCCGGCCAATATTGGTCCGAGGATCAGTCCGATCTTTTGTGCCCCCATAGTGCGTTCAGCTCCCCGTCATGGCCTTGAAGCCCGCTGTAAGGTCCGCGACGAGATCGTCAACGGCCTCCAGTCCAATATGTATGCGCAGCAATGGGCCGGATCGGGTCTCGGTCCAGCTGCCCTGCATGCGCGTCAATTGGTGGTCGCACGGAATGATCAGGCTCTCAAAGCCTCCCCATGAGAATCCCATGGAAAACAGGTGCATTGCCTCGAAAAAGCGTTCCAGACCGCCGTCAGGCACCGGATTGAGTACGATTCCGAACAATCCGTTCGATCCGCTGAAATCGCGCTGCCACAGGGCATGGTCCGGATGCGAGGGCAGGGCGGGATTCAGCACCTGGGCAACTTCCGGACGAGTTTCCAGCCATTCGGCGATGGCGAGCCCGGCGGACTCATGGGCTTTCAGGCGTGTCTTGAGGGTGCGCAGGCCGCGTACGCACAGATAGGCATCGTCAGGGGCGAGGCTGATACCCCAGTCCTCGGCCAGGGCTTCGAGCCGTCCGGCCATGGCATTGTCACGGGTCATCACCGCGCCGCCGAAGGCATCGGAATGGCCCGCAGGGTATTTCGTGAGCGCCTGTGCCGACAGGTCGACGCCGAGCGCCAGCGGCTGATGATGCAGCCCGGCGCCCCATGTATTGTCCATGATCGTGCGGATGCCGCGCGCCTTAGCCACCTCAACAATGGCGGGCGTGTCGCTCACTTCAAACGTCAGCGATCCCGGCGATTCCAGGAATATCGCTTTGGTATTCTCCTGGATCAGGTCCGCTATCCCTGCGCCGATGCGCGGATCATAGCGGTCTGTCTTCACGCCCATGGCTGGCAGGCGGCGCTCGCAAAAACGGGCGGTCGGGCCATAGGAGGAGTCCGGGAAGAGCAGATGGTCGCCACTGCGCACACAGCTGGCAATTGCCAGCGTGCAGGCTTGCAAGCCATTAGCAGCGAGACGGGTATACGTCGCGCCCTCCAGCTCGCACATTGCGGCTTCCAGTTCGCGGTGTACCGTGAGGCCCATGCGGCCATAGGTGGGTTTCGGCCCATACAGGGCGTCTTCCGTACTGAACAGCACCGTGGATGCGCGCTCGACGGGCGGGTTGACGGTCACTCGTCCCAGCCGGTCGCGCCGTGTGTGGATCAGCCGCGTTTCAAGGTGCTTCATCAGGCTTCCGTGGCAATCGGGCGCGAAGAATCAGAGGCCCACTCAGTCCACGATCCGTCATAGACAGCGACATCCCAGTTGCCGAGGCGGGCAAGGGCGAGCGCCGTGATGGCTGCCGTGACGCCTGAACCGCAGGTCGTTACCGTCGGTCCCATCGGGTCCTTGAACAGTTCAGCCAGCTTGCTGGCGGGTTTCATATGGCCGTCTTCGGTGGTCAGCGCGCTGCCGGGCAGGTTCACGCTGCCGGGAATGTGGCCTGATTTCAGGCCTTCACGCGGCTCCCGCACACGGCCGAAAAACCGCCCGTCCGGCCGGGCATCGATAATGGACAGGCGTGCCTTGCCGACAGACTTTTCCAGACCTGCCGTGTCCATCACGAGATCGCTGCGCACGCGCGGCGTGAAATGGCGCTCGCTGACAATGGGCGGCATGTCTTCAAGTCCACCGCCGGCGGCCACCCATGCGGCCAGACCGCCATCCAGGACGTGCACGTCGGTATGGCCCATCACGCGCAGCATCCACCAGACGCGGGCCGAGGCGAAGAAGCGGTTCTGGTCATAGACCACGATCCGGTTGCCATCGCCGACACCCAGCTTGCGAATGCGCGAAGAGAACTTCACGGCATCCGGCAGCATGTGCGGGTAGGGCGATGAATCATCGGCGACGTGGTCAATATCGAAATGCGTGGCGCCGGGAATGTGGCCGCGCGCCCAGGCCTGCCGTCCCGTTTCGGGCGGATTGGTGAAGTCGGCAAAATAGGTCGCGTCCAGTACGCGAACATCCGGTGCATCAAAGTTCTTTATCAGCCATTCGGCGCTGACGAGGGGATCGCCCGACTCCATCTATTTCGTCTCCATCCACGGTGGCACCGGTAGCTCCTTCGACCGAAGGAATTCCGGATTGTAAAGTTTCGATTGGTACCTGTTGCCATAGTCGCACAGCACCGTCACGATCGTATGGCCGGGGCCCATGTCACGCGCCATTTTAACGGCGCCCGCCACATTGATACCGGCTGAACCGCCAAGGCATAGCCCTTCGGTCTGCACGAGGTCGAAAAGCACGTGAAGGGCTTCGGCATCGCTGCATCTGTAGGCACGGTCGACTTCAATGCCTTCCAGATTGGCCGTTATCCGTCCCTGGCCGATGCCTTCGGTGATTGATGTGCCTTCAGATTTCAGCTCGCCGTTCGTGAAGTACTCGTACATCGCGGCGCCGCCGGGATCGGCGAGGCCGATCTGAACGGACTTGCGCTTCTCCTTTAGCGCCATGGAGACACCGCCCAGCGTGCCGCCGGACCCGACCGCACAGATGAAGCCGTCCAGCTTGCCGTCGGTCTGGTTCCAGATCTCCTGGCCGGTCGTGTCGAAGTGCGCCTTGCGGTTTGACACATTGTCGAACTGGTTGGCCCAGATGGCACCATTTGGCTCGGATTTGGCGAGGTCTTCGGCGAGGCGGCCGGAAAACTTGATGTAATTGTTCGGATTGGCATAGGGCACGGCATCCACTTCGATCAGCTCGGCGCCGAGCAGACGGATGGCGTCCTTCTTCTCCTGGCTCTGGGTACGTGGCATCACGATCACGACACGATAACCCAGCGCAGCGCCCACCAGTGCGAGCCCGATGCCTGTATTGCCAGCGGTACCTTCGACAATGGTGCCGCCCGGCTTGAGCTGTCCGGCCGCTTCGGCATCCCGCACAATGCCCAGCGCAGGCCGGTCTTTCACCGACTGTCCGGGGTTGAGAAACTCGCATTTACCGAGGATTTCGCACCCTGTTTCATCAGAAACCTTGTTTAGGCGGAGGAGCGGCGTATTTCCGATCAGATCAATGACGGAGCGGTGTGTGGTCATGCGGGTAGGTCCGGTTTGTTAGAGGCGGCAATGCCCGGTCAAGCTAGGGTGCAGCGGGCCAATGCACAACTGCTGCAGGCGCACTTGCGCAAGTGATCCATACGGCTATTCGCCCCGTAGAAGGCATAGAACACTTATTTTACCACGGGATACACGCTTGCCGATGACCGAATCCTACACCTCTTTCATGATGGATCATGCTGCCGGCAATCATGTCGGCGCGCTGGAAATCGCCGGTGACATGCACATGTTGCTCAATTCGGCTGGTGCCGAGACGGCCTGGCTCTGGTCGGTTGTTGGCGGCGCTATTCTTGAACAGCAGCCTGAGCTCACACAGACGTCCCCGCGCAAGGCATTGCCTCGCAAGTCGAGCAGGGTTGCTGAAAGCGCCCGCGAGCTGCTTGAAATGGCAGATTCGTCCCTGAAATGGAAACGCGGTATTTCCGGTATTTCCTACGCCACCACCGGCACAAGCGGCGCAAAGTTCATGAAGCTTCAGCCCGGCCAGTCAGCCCCTGCCCACGGGCATGGCGGGCTGGAGGCGACGGTTGTGCTTGCCGGCCAGTTCACTGACGGACATGGTGTCTACACGCGCGGCGACCTCGTTCTCGGTGAGCCAGGCAAGCGCCACAAGCCTGCCGCCGTCGGAGATGAGACGTGTATCTGTTTCGTCGCTGAAACCAGCAACCCGCTCTGGAACCTGTTCCGATGATCCGCCAAGCAGTCTCCGCACTCGCGCTCACTTTGCTGGCTGTACCAGCCTGGGCTGACAACACGCCGGCGCCATCTCCGGCAAATACCATGGAAGCGCCATCATGGCAGCCGAAGAATGGTGACAGGATCGCCTTCGATGTCCTGCGAAAGGGCAAGCCGTTCGGCACCCACACGGTCTCGTTTGCAGTCGATCCCGATGGCACGCTGACGGCAACGACCGATGTGCGCCTGAAGGCCGGGCTCGGCCCGATTACGGTTTTTCGCTATGAACTCGATGCTACCGAGACATGGAAAGACGGCACACTTGTCGCCCTGAAAGGCGCCGTGGATGACGATGGCAAGGATGGCACCGTCACCGCCGCCCGGGAAGGCGATGTGCTTGAGGTCAAAGGCACGGAATATACAGGCGAGGCGCCTCTCGGCATTCTGCCGTCCAGCCACTGGAATTTCGCGCAAACCACCGCAAAGCAGCTGCTGTCCACCGAGGATGGCGAACTGCTCAAGGTCAAGGTCATCGACAAGGGCATGGACACCGTTTCCGTCGCCGGCAAGTCGGTGGAGGCCCGCCACTATCTCATGGATTCAGCCATCGATGTCGACCTCTGGTATGATGACCAGGGCCGCTGGGTGAAGCTCTCCTTCGTGGCGCGCGACCAGCAGATCGACTACGTTCTGACCCAGCCTTACTGAGTCCGCACCGGAGGGGCTAGTTGCCCTCCGGCGTCGCTGGTTCTTCCTTCTTTTTCTTCTTGTTGAACAAGCCGCCCAGCGCATCGCGCGCTGCCTGCTCGGCCGCATCCTCAATGGTGGGGGTCTTAGTCGCTGGCTGGGCTGTATCGGGCTGACTGCCATCGGTCGCCGGTGCCGTTTGGGTCTGGTTTCCGCCGAGCACCGCGCCGAGGATTGAGCCAGCATCGCCGCCGATCTTGCCCGTCAGCTCATCCTTCAGCTTGTTGCCTAGTTCCGCCTTGAGGGCAGACTGGATGCCCGACGTATCCGGCGAGACCTTCAGGTTTGTCCACGCGCCGGAGATGCGCACGGGTACAGGAATCCCGTTCAGCTGGATGACACTGCCGTCGCCCTGGCCCTTCTTGTCGACACTCGTCGCAAGACGCATGTCCAGTGCCTGGCCGCCGAGATTGATCTGGCCGGAGCCGTCAATGCCGAGCACGGGGTTGATCAGTTTCATCAGGTCGACATTGGCGACACCATCCGTGATCGTGAGCACGGTGTCGAAGCTGGTGAAGTCCGTCTCTGCCGAGGGCGAGAGGGCCGACGAGAAGTCGAGGTTCTTGAGGCTGCCCGTTGTCAGGGCAGTTTGCAGGGACTGAGCACTGCGGACCAGTTGCGAGACGTTGAGGCCCTTCAGGGCGCCGTCTGTCAGGTTCGTGGTGACCTTGCCGTCAAGCGCGTTGACGATGTCGTAGAGCGAGTTGCCGGTGGCCGCGCCAGTGACATTGAAGCCGCCGGTGCCGGTCAGCTTGTCGAAGCCTGCCAGCGTGCCCAACAGGCTCGACATGCCGACGCCGCTACCATTCATCGCAAAGTCCACGGCAGGCGTTGCGCCCTGCGCGTTGACGTTCAGCTTGCCGTTCCAGTTGCCGCCGAATGCCTTGAACTGCGACAGGTCGGTGACGAGCTTGCCATTGTCGAGCGTCGTGGCGAGCGCGGCATCGGTCAGCTTCACATTGCCGATCGTGAGGGCGCTGGTCCTGATCTTGATATCGGCATCCACCGCTTTGAGGCCCGCAAGGTCCAGTGGCTCCTTGCTCCAGCCATTGCTGGCCTGTGCCGGCGTTCCTGCCGTGTCGCCTTCACCAAGGAAGGGCGAGAGATCGAGCGGGCCCATGTCGAGATCGCCCGTTATTTTCGGCCGTTCGCCCGTCAGATCGACGCCTGCCGTACCCTTGCCGGTAATGTCGTCCAGCGTGAGCGTCAGGCCCGTCAGGTTGAGCTTCTTGAAGCTGCCCTTGATGGCGCTGTCGACCTTGAAGGTTTTCAGCGTCTCGCCGGGGGCCATTTCCACGTCAGCGGCCTTGAGCAGGGCACGAAGCTCGTTGCTGGAGGCATTGACCTGACCATTGACGCTGCCATCACCGCCAAGGCCCACAGCGCCCATATAGCTGGCGTTGAGCAGGGCGCCGGTATGCGTCACATCAAGGTTTGCAAGGTTCAGTGCATCGACCGGGCCAGTGATGCTGCCCTTGATCTCGACGCGCTCAAGCGCATCGGCGGCCGGGAGCTCGATACCCATCTCGGTCGCGAGATCCCCGGCTTGCGGCAGCACCGCGGAGAGCTTTCCGTCGACTGTGATGGCCTCTCCGAGGGAGACGGTTCCAGTGTAGCCCGCATCGATCAGCTGGCCCTTGATGGCGAGGGTTTCGAAATTGATCTGCGGCGCCTCCAGCGATCCTGAAAGTGTGGCCTTCATATCTGCGCCGCCGAGCGGGGCGACATTGTATGGCATCTCCACGTCCGCGAACTTCGTGAGGTCGAGAATGCTTGGGGCCGACAGGGTGAGGGTGCCCGCGATGGCCGAAGCGTCGCCCATCGTGATGCTGCCATCATAATTTGCGTTCACAAGGGCGGATTGCAGGGCGAATTTGGCGGAAGCCGGCGTGCCGCCCGTCAGGGCTTCAGGCGAATCCAGGTCCAGCGTCACATCGAATTTTTCGCCCTGGAACAGGCCGGACGCCTTGATGTCGACAGGCTGGTTCATGGCCTGCATGGAGGCCTGCAGGTCGAGTTCCTTCAGTTCATATGTGCTGCCGGCGGCATCGTCGCGATAGATGAGGCTGGCATTCTGCAGCCGCGCCGATGCGATGCCCGCATCAAACCCGCCACCGGACTGCTCAGGCGCGTCAGTGGCTTCGGACGAGGAAGCGAATTCCCAGTTGGCCGTGCCGTCGGCCTTGCGGTGCAGGTCGACACTGGCATCAACAAAGGCGATTTCCTGCACATCGACCCGGCGCGACAGGAGTGGCAGCCATTTGACCGATCCGCGCAATTCGCCCGCCTCGATCATGTTCGGACGGTCGAACCCTTCCGGGTTGGCCACGGTGACACCGCCAATGCTGGCTGCGATTCGCGGGAAGACCGAGATTTTGACGTCGCCCGTGAGCGTTACATCCCGCTGCAGCGCATTGGTCGCGGCCTTTTCGATCTGGTTGCGATACACATCCTTGGGCACGAGAAAGGGAACAACCAGCGCGGCAACCACCAAAAGGCCAATAAAGCCTGCGGCAATGAGCAATATACGTTTCATGGCGGCGTCCTGTTTCGTGCGTTTCCGGTGAGATAAATGTATAATGTGACCGAGGAATGACCAGAGAATAGCATATAATCGAATTTGCCTGACGTTCCTTGCTTGACCACCAATCCCTGCTTGATTAGAGAGGCGCTTCGCCGCTTTGCGGTGGGAGAAAATACGCGGGTGTAGCTCAGTCGGTTAGAGTGCCGGCCTGTCACGCCGGAGGTCGCGGGTTCAAGTCCCGTCACTCGCGCCATTTCTCCAAAATTATTTCCCAATAAAATCAAGCACTTAGGGTGTATTTTGGAGTGTGGTTCCCGCAATTCTGAAAATTTGGGATACAAATTGAATACAAAATGGGATACAAGGGGTCATGGAAACGGCGCTCGATCCCGATCAATTTTTGCTTCAACGCGGCAAGCGCTGGTACTATCAGCGACGCGTGCCCAGCCAGTTTTCTCACCTCGACCATCGCTCGTTCGTCAAGGTTTCGTTGAAAACGGAATCGCTTGAGACAGCCCGTCTTCGCCGCAACCAACTAGCCGAAGCAGACGACCAGTACTGGATGACGCTCGCCGCCGAAGAAGCAAGCCCTGGCGGACACGGTCCGTATGTCAGAGCTGCCCTTGAGCACCGCTACAAGTCTGCCATTGCACGCGCCATGTCCTACGGGTTTTCTTATAAACCCGCCGAGCCGCTGGCCGAAAGCCGAACCATCGCCGAATTGATGGCCCGCATCCAGACGCTTGAGGCGCAGACGGGCAGAGGCGGCGACCCAGGGCGCGCCGATACTGAGGCACTGCTTGGCGGTTCGCCCAATCCGGCCGCCAGCATCACTGTCTCAGAAGCGTTCGAACTCTATGTGAGCCGGATTGCGTTTGATGATCAGTACAACAAGTCGGACGCACAACGCCGATCCTGGGAAAAAACCAAGCGCGCCTCCGTCAACTATTTCATCGAGCAGATGGGCGATCTGCCGCTGAGCGACATTACGCGAGAGATCGCCCTCGACTATCGCGACTGGTGGATGGAGCGCATGCAGCCTCAGGACGACGGATCAAAGCCGGCGTCACCAAACACCGCCAATCGTCATATCGGCAATATGCGGTCGCTTTATGAGCGCTACTTCAAACACATTGGCGACACACAGATCGAAGACCCATTCCGTGACTTCTATTTCAGCGGCAAAACGGAAACCAAACGCGCATCTTTCACCGATGACTTTGTTCGGAGCCGCATCCTGGTTCCCGGCCTGTTCGATGGCCTGCGGCTTGAACTGCGCGTCATCATCTACCTCCTGATCGAAACCGGCGCGCGGCTCAGCGAGCTTGTAAACCTAAGTGCAGAAGACATCAGGCTTGGAGCGAAAGTGCCGCATATCGCCATCCGCCCGGAGCAAAACCGGGAGCTGAAGACGGATGATTCCCGGCGCGAAATCCCGCTTGTTGGTGCTGCTGAAATTGCGATGCGCGCATGTCCTGAAGGCTTTCCATATTACTATGACAAAAGCGGATTGGTTTCAGCGAACTTGTTGAAGGCGTTCCGCCAGCGCAGACTTCTGCCGACTTCAGATCACGTCGTCTATTCATTCCGGCACTCGTTCGAGGATCGCATGCTCGAAGGCGGCCTCGACTATGGTCTTCGCTGCGCACTCATGGGGCACAAGAACAATCGACCCGAATACGGTCAGGGTGGATCTCTTGAATACAGGCGCAGCGAGTTGATGAAGATCGCGCACCCGTTCGATGCGAGGATATTTGCTAGCTAGTTGCTGCGCCGGAGGGGTTCGCAGTGTTCTCATGCTGTCTGTTTCGAGACGTATTCATCAAATTCTGCACCAAAAGCTGCTAGCACTTGCGCGGAGCAAACGACCGTCAGCCAACTCCCTTGCTGACTTCGCTTCAACCTGGTCAATCCGGTGTAAATCAGCGCCAAGCTTTTGAGATCGCTAGCCTCAGTGACATAAATCACCAGCAAGCGAGACTCCCACCCTTTGAAACTGTGAAGCGTGGTGGCTTTGATTCTGGCGTCACCCATATAGAAGCCCATTTTTTGACGACGATTATCTTCTCCGAACGTATCAAGTACTCGAATATTCCGATCATTAAGACCCTTTACGATTTCGCCGCCCGATTGCATGTCGCTCGCCAAAACAGTGATGTCTGCATTGGCAAGGCCCTCTGCTCCGGTCCGTTTCATCAGGGCTTCTATTTCCGCGAAACATACCGTATCGGCGGCATCCCTGCTGCATTGCACCCACCGCAGATGACATGGGTATAGGTCCAACGTCCCTTGTTCAGGCTCGGGTAAGTCGACGGTGTCGCGGGGGAGATATGTCTCAGCGAATTTTCTCGCCATCAATAGAGCTGATGGTGGCAATCGATAGCTGACTTTAAGTTCATTCCAAAGACCACTGAACCCTGCATTCTTTCCCGCCATAGATTCATCGGTCCAAGCTTTGGTTGTGCCGTATACGTCTTGAGTGGCATCAGCAACGAAGAGGACCTCGCCATCTGAGCGATGTGCCTTTCGCAATACGTTCCACCACAAAGGTAGATAATCCTGTGCTTCATCGACCAAAATAGCATCGAAGCGTTTAGCTTCCGGATGCCGGACCGCATCGTCAGCAAGGAGGGGCAAATCAATGTTCAAGATTTGCTCCAGTATCTCTTCTTTGCGCTTCGCCGATTCAGCAGTGGCCATCTCTTTCCAGATGTCGTTGTAGCGTTCTCCCCAGCCGATGTCGTAACAGCTATGTTTGCACCACAGATGGAAGTGCGTGAATTCGATATTCTTCATTTTACTGGGCGAATCGATCTCGCGCGCGATCAGGTCGCGCAGATAGTGCCAAAGAGTGATATTGAAGGTTGCAACAAGAACGGTCTTCCCCTCATTGGCCAATTTCGCGGCCCGGGCAGCCAGCACGAGCGATTTCCCTGAACCTGCGGGCCCCTTAATTCTGCGGTAGCGAGTTTGCTCACGGTTGTCAGATAGTCTTCGTTGATGAGCATCTAAAACCAATGGAGTGCGCTGTGTCGATGCAAAGTCGGGCTCGACGAGCCAGCCGCGCAGATCCGCAGCAAGTTTCTCATTCATCACAATGGAATTGCGCCTGCCACCGTCAGGAAAAATTCGAACGATGTCGCCTCCGGATATCTCCTCTACGCCACTGATCGGTCGATATTGAGGGTATTTGTCGGCCGGAATGAAGGGGGAAAGCAGTCTCGTTACGTCAGCTGTGCGAGCGAATGGGAAGATTACCCCAGCCGTGATGGCAGCCCATCCATTTCCTTTTTGCAGTCGCGGGCAGTAGAGGTCAAATATTTCTCTTTTGTATTGGTTGACCTTTGATACCGGGTTGTTCTTTTGGATGCTGAATTCTTTTCCATCCTTTTCAGCCCATAGAGACGGATGCCCCCATTGATCCAACTTGGTGAAGTATCGCATGGCATCAAGATTCCAGTCTTTTACCTCGAAAACCGCAACACCTCCCTGAGGATTCAAAAGGACAAAATCCGGACGTAGGCCGTTCAAATGTGGTTGAATGTAAATCTCCCAATCAGGAGGGAGTTTTTGATTGAATAGATTCAAAACTAGGCTTTCGCCAACGGTCAGCCCTTGCCTTGATTGACTGTGGGTCGCCAAGGGCGGGTGGATTAGTCGTTCATTGAGAATGTCAAAGACCTACCTGCAAAACTGAGAAAACTTTTGATGTGCCTCTGTATTCAAACACAGCACAGACTTTCATTCATTCTACAGTTGATGGCAAGCGGGTTCGTTTTTCGTGATAAGGCCATTCTTGATGGTGGTTTAAACGCACGTCATGGACAGTCATGGACAGGTTGCTGCAGCATAGAGCGATTGATGAGGCAATCGTCTTTCGATCAGATGGATCGAGCCGCGATGCCTCCTCGGGCGATTTGTGGGGTCGAGTCTTTTGCAATCGGGCTCCGGCGACTTTTAAACATTTTCAGATGTTTTGTCAGCCGCGCAGATTTCGCCCGACGGTCTTCGAGCTCGGATTCCAATCTTTCCAATATGGGCCAGTAGGCATCGCCGTAGAGTTCGATGACGCGAGCGACTGTCGCCATGGCGTGTTCGATTTGATCATCGGTATAGGCTTTGTCAAGATCAAGCGACATGGCGGCAGATCGACTAGCGACCTAATTGGCTTTCGCCCGATTCCAGACTAGGACTCCGGTGCCGTCTTTGGTGTTTTCAAAAAAAGCGGCGCGCATCGGCGCCGCAAAGCTTGGATCATCAAGTTTGACCGAAAGATACGGCGTTTCGCCTGATTTACTTTCCTCGCGCCAGGCTGCGCCGAGTTCTGCACCTCCGGCATAGAGTCGGAAATCCGGTGCGCTCTCATTTGCCTTGTCGGCATTGGGAACAAGCTGAGCTTTGACGTTGATGGTCATGGTGCGGATGGTGCCAGTATAGGCGCCGTCCTTTGCGGTAAAAGTTCCAATCTGTGCCATGGGTCTAATCCTCCGTTCTGGCGTTGGTGTGGAGGGCGCGGCGCGCCCGTTTGAACCCGGCATCAGAGCCGAGAAACTGTTGCAGCATAGCGGGAATGAGCGCTTCGGGCTTTTCTTCAGCGCCATAGGTCTGGCGGTAAATGCTCGCATAGTCGCAGAGCGCTGCGGCGAGATCGGGATCAATCGCGATGCTCATGCGCACTGCCGTGCGGTCAGGGAGTTTGTCGAGACGCAAGGTCATCAGTGCATGCTCCTCTGAACCAGATCAGCTGCCGCGCGTCCGGATGCGACATCGAACAATTCCTGAGTCGAGCAATCCATACCGACGACTTTGCAGGTTTCAGGATCGTCAGGAGAAACGCTGGCCCAGCGCATGAGCCGAGCCAGCGCAAAAGCCGAGAGCGCCATGTACGCAATGATCAGTGGGAAAAATGACCAGTATCCTGCGAAGGTGAACACGGGGGCAGACTGGCCTATCAAGAGCGCGAGAAACAGCGCAACCGGCAAGAACGCCGCGCTTACAATCGCTCGCTTTTTTGCTGTGAGGCGCGGGGCGCGTTCTCGTTCGATCAGCAGAATACGGCCATCCGGCATTTCAGCTTGTGCGTATTCGAGGTGAGTGTCTGGGTCGTTCATGGTCTAGCTTCCTTTCATTGAGGTCTGAGAATGAGATCGCGGGTCACAACCACACGCACGGGCCAGCCCGGGCGGACTTCGATCGTCGGCTGGACGGCAAGATTACGTTCGACGATGCGTTGACCCGCCTGGTTCACGGTATCGGTAGCACCGCGCCGGATGGCGCGCTCAATGTCGCCGTCTCCAGCTGAGCCTAGTTCAGCGCCAATACCAAGAATGGTCGCTAATCCGGCTGCGATGAACACACGGTCCCAATGATGATCGGTGCGGTCAGACAGGCCTGCAAAGCCTTTCGCATCTGCGCCCGGCGCTGAGATCACGATGGATGCGCCACCCGGAAAGATGATCCGGTCCCAGGTGACCAGCGCACGGTCCTGTCCGAAGGAGACTTCAGACTGGTAACGCCCGATCAGCCGCGAGCCCTGCGGGATCAGCACATATTGGCCAGTGACAGTATCATAGACCGGCTGGGTCACCTGCGCGACCACGGTGCCGGGGAGGTCCGAGTTGATGCCGGTGACAAGAGAAGCCGCGATCAGAGTGCCTGCCATAACTTGATAGGGCGAAGCCGGATCTTCGACACGGTTTGGATTATAGATATCGCTATCGGCCCCTTCGTTCGCGAAGGCGAGTTTGCGCGATTGCAGATTAGTATCTGCGGGCGCCGCGAATCCTGTTGGCGCGCCTTGCGGCAATGCAGCGAGTGCGAGCAGTTCAGATCCAAGATCAAGCGCCGGATCGCGGTAGGGTTTGGCGGCGTCGGCCATTGCTGCGCTGCCGATTTCTGATTGTAGGCGGAAGAAAACCGGCGCTTTGGCAGCTTCCTCTGCTAACGCGGCTTCGCGCATACGCCTTGCCCTTGCCGCTTCATCGGCAGGATTGGGCCGGAAGTCGTCTTCAAACTGCGTGATGTATTCTGGCTCAATGCCAAGGCTGCGTTCGGTTTCCAGCATGGTTGCACCGAGATCCCCAGACAGTGGCGGGCCGAGCCGTGCAATCCGCTCCTCGACGGGGCGAAGTTCACTATAGCCGGCAGGCAAGGCTGAGAGGCCTTCGGGTTTTCTGGTGTTTGTTGTGTTGTAAAGCTCGCGGCGCTCCGATGGATCGCTGACCGTCGGCGGCTTTAGTGCGATGCTAGTCGCAGCAAACAGGCCGAGCGCGCCAAGCCCTGCGCCGACGAGCAGCACTTTGCGATTGATCCGGGTAACTGGTCTGGGTGTCTCGCGGATCTTTAGCCGCTCGGCATGTTCATCGAAGGGAATCGGATCGGACATGACCTAGCCCCCAAAGATCGCGGCAAGGCCGGTGCGAGGCTGACCCTTGGTGATCCGCACCACGGTCTGGTTCCTCGTGCCAATGCGTAACTCTGCGGCCCGAAACAGGCGGTCGACAACATAATATGCGCCGCGCACGCGATAGTTCACCAGTTCGGCATCGCCATCCTCGCCGAGCACAAAGAGTGGCGGCATGTCGGTTGTTGCTATGTCGCTTGGCATCTGGATGAAGACCTGCCGTCCATCATCGAATACGCGCACCGGTTTCCAGTCTGGGCTATCGCCGCTCATTCGGTAATCGAAGTTCAGGCCTTCCAGCGTTAAGCCGCGTTCGATGCTGCCCGCGTCTCGTGCAATCGCACGGTCGTTGCGCGCCGCAAGGCCTGCCAGTTCATCTTGCGGATATCGCCAGGACAAAGCCGCCATATAGCCGCCTTCCACGCTTTCCAACTCCAGATGATAGGTGCGCCGGTTGGTGGCGATCATCAAATTGGTGCGGATGCCGGACGATATCGGTTTGACGAGGACATGGGCCCGCGCAGTGCTGCCGGAGCCCGACATGGTGTCGCCGACAACCCAACGGACGGTATCACCTGCCGAGACAGAGACGAGTTCCTCGCCCGGCTGCAGCGCGACATCGCTGACCTGCCCGGGGCTGGCATAGAGCCGGTAGAGCGCGCCTTGCGTATAGGGATAGACTTGGATCGCGTTGACATAACCATTGACCGAGGGCTCGATCAGGGCGCTGGTGCGACCCTGCTGGATGGCTTCAGCCGGTGAGACAGACGGCGCGCTAATGGTGCGTGTATAGGTGCGCGTCACGCTGCCATCGGCATTCGTCGCAACGCGCGCTCCAACGGGCATCATCTGGCCGGGCAGCGGCAGAGGCACGGCGGTTTCAACGATTTCGACGGGGCGTTCAATGACGCTTTCGACGGACGTCGCCGCGATGAACGCAGCTGGATAAATCGGGTCAAGCTCTGGCGTTGTGGCGCAGGCCGTGGTCAATGCGATGGCTGAACTGGCGAGTAAATGACGAAGCATGGGGATCATTCTCCTGTAACGAGGTCCTGGCCCCAATTGAGGCTGTGGACATAAAGGCCGAGGGGATTAGCGCGCAGGGTTTCTGCGTCGGTCGGCGGCTGGGTGATAATGCTGAACAGACCGGTGAACCGCTCGGCTTTAATCAGCGCGCCGCTTTCGTAGGTCTTCTCGATCCAGCGGGCCTGGAAACTGTCATCAGAGACGCGGACAACGCTGACCACATCGACCGTGCGGGACTTGCGGCCCACATCTGCGAAGGGGTCATTGGCTTGCGCATATTCGTTCAGCGTCGTGGAGGCTTCAGATGTTACATAGTCATAGGCCTTCAGCCAGTTTTCGCGCACAACCACCGGATCAATGGACAGGCCTCGTACCCGTTGAATGAAGTTTGCAAGGTGATGCGCAATCTGGGCATCGCTCGCGACATAGCGCTGCGTGGCTGGGACGACGGCGCGGGCCGCACCCGTCTCATCAACTTCGACGACATAAGGCGTGACTGTCGAAATCGTGGACCGCCAGATTAGTGCAGCGGATGTGAAGAAGCAAAGAACAAGGCATCCGAGCGCCATGAACCGCCAGTTCTTGGCTTGGACGCGGGCAGAGCCGATGCGGTCGTCCCAGACCTGACCCGCCTTTTGATACGGAGTCTGCGGGAACGGGCTTTGCCCATAGCTGGTTGAAGAGCGTTTGAAAGCCATCTCTAGTCGTCCTTGTCATTGAGTTGCGGCGCTGCGCCCGAAGACCCGCGATCGCCATCGCGTAGGGAATGGGCGGCAACCTGGCCGGCCTGGCTCGCGCTTTGGCGGGCCTGCATCCGCCTCGCCCAGCCAGGACTGGAAGTTGATTGGCCTGAAGGTGATGAAGTTTCTGAGCCGCCGGTCCCGCCGGTTGAACGCCATGCGCCCTGGCTGCCGCGCTGATAAGCCTCGCGCATGGACCCGGCGGGTCTTGAAACAGTACGCGCCACAGCGCCCGCGCCTGCGCGGGCGACACCTGCAACACCAGCCGCGATGGCACCGACACCAGTTGAGCTCGAAGCAATTGCGCCCATTGTGTAAGCGGTACGCGCTGCGCCTGCCATTGAAGCACCAGATTTAACTGCCGAGGATGCGCCGCTTGCAGCCCCGCTAATCGCGGCCCGTCCGCCAGCCCCGGCCATATAAGTTCCGGCGGCGACACCGGCGGTAGCGCCCGCTGCGGAACCAGCGCCAAGTTGCGGCGCGCCAGTAATAAGCCCACTGGCAATACCGGGCGCAAAGATACCCATCCAGAAAAAAACAATCGCAGCGAGCACGGTGCCCATGACTTGCGCCAATGTGACATCATCGCCGGTGCGGAACGCATCGGTCACCGAGCCGAATAGCGTCGATCCAATCCCGATAATCACCGCGAGCACCATGAGTTTGATGCCCGAGGTGATGACATTGCCAAGGACGCGCTCAGCGAGGAACGAGGTCTTGTTCCAGAGCGCGAACGGGACAAGAATGAACCCCGCGAGCGTGGTCAGCTTGAACTCCAGGATGGTGATGAAAAGCTGCACGGCCAGCACGAAGAAGGCGACCATGATCACGGCCCAGGCTACAAACATCACAATGATCATGATGAAGTTGTGGAAGAAGCTGATCGGCCCCAGCATGTCCGATATCTCTTCGAGCAGGGGCTGCGCCGCATCAAAGCCGACGCTTGCAATATAGCCGGGCCGCAAAAGGTCCGCTGCGGTCATGGTGCCGCCACCTGCTTTTATGCCGAGCTCTGCAAAACTATCGAACACGATCCCTGCAAGTAGTGCGAAATTGCCGATGATGAACGCGAAAAAGCCAACATAGAGCACCTTCTTGAGCAGGCTGGCGACGACATCAGTGTTTTGGCTCAGCGCCCAGAAGAGACCAGCCAGTGTAATGTCAATCGCAATCAGCGTGGTTGTGAGATAAGCGACATCCCCCGCCAGCAGACCGAACCCGCTATCGATATAGGCGATGAACGTCGCCAGGAAGGTGTCGATCACGTCCATTACTCAGGCGCTCCGAGGAAGCTGCGGGTCCGCGCACGGCCGCGTTCGGCTTCAGCCAGCTGGCGCGCGCGCTCCAGCGCCTCAGCGCGGTAGTGCGAGGCCATCATGCTTTCGATCTGCATGAGTTGCTGGGTTTGCAGGGCTTCAATCTGGTTGCCAGCCTGAACCGCCTGTAGATTGCCCACCGCTGATTGGCTTGAGCCGATCAGGCGGTCGAGGCTTTCACTGTCTGCGCGCGCCGTCGCGACGACTTGCGCCGTGACTTGCAGGCTTTCGCGATAGGCAGTGCGGGATTGTTTCCAGCGTGTGCGGGCCTGCTCGACCAGAACCTCATTCTCAGGCGGGATATCGCCATAGGTTTCAGGATAGATCTCTTCATAATCCCGTTCGATCTCTTCGACTTTATAGCCGATGCCTTCGGCTTCGCGCATGAGGTCGTCGATACGCTGCATCCGGCGCAGGATGTCATTGGCGATGCTGTCGGGCAGTGTTTCGAGATCGCGCGCCATATTTTCCAGCATCTCGATCTCATGGGTGAGTTGCTGGATTTGCTGGTTCACCTCCTGCAGGGAGCGTATTGCCTGAAAGATATTCTGAATGTGATTGGCTGGGTCATAGACTGTCCATTGAGCACTTGCGGGCGGCGCAGTGATGACTGAGAGCGGCAAGGCGCAGATAGCGGCGGACAACAAAAGGCGTTTCATGAGGTTCAAGCTCCTATTCTGCGGCGACGGCGTGAGGGTGATTGATCGCGACGTACGAATTCGGCGTATGGCCGGGCCAGCGCGAGAGCAGATCGGCGGCCCAGGGCAGGCCTTTGGCGTGCAGGAAGGTTTCTGCGAAGTCGGCAGGCTCGGCTTCGGCGATCGTCTTGTTGATCCGCTCTTGGTCGACAGGTCCGGCGGCACCACAAAGCGCCAGAGCAATCGGGCCGAGGCCAAGTTCAAGGATCCGGCAGCCAAGCGGAGACTGATAATAGTAGTCGCGCTTGGGCGTGGCCTGGCTGATCAGTTCGATCTGCCGCGCGTTCAGGCCGAAGCGCTGATAGGTCTCGCTCATTTGCGGCTCCTGCGCGCGGCTATTGGGTAGGAAGATCCGTGTTGGGCAGCTCTCGACCAGCGCGGGCGCGATACTAGAGTTTGCAATGTCGGCAAGCGACTGAGTGGCGAACACGACTGAGACGTTTTTCTTACGCAGCGTTTTTAGCCATTCGCGGATTCGGGCTGCAAACATCGGATCATCGAGGAACAGCCAGGCTTCATCGAGTATAAGAAGCGTGGGCCGTCCATCGAATCGGTCTTCCAGCCTCTGAAAGAGATAGGTGATGACGGGTGCGACAGCGCCCTTTGCGTGCATCAGCTCTTCCATTTCGAAACAGACCGTGTCTGCGAGAGAAAGGTTTTCATGATCGGCATCGAGCAAACGGCCATGCGGGCCTTCCAGCGTGAATGCATGCAGCGCGGCTTTGAGCGTGTCGTCCTGCAACATCAGCGTAAGGCCGGTCAGGGTGCGTTCGGCTTCCGGAGCGCTGGCAAGTGACTGCACCGCATCCCAGAGACTGGCTTTCAAGTCCGGCGTCATCGCGACGCCTTCATTCGTGCAAAGACCTGCCAGCCAGTCGGCCGCAAGGCTCGCGCCTTGCTCGGTGTGTAAGTCCTTGAGAGGCTGCAGACTTGGTGCGTTCGCACCGCCGAGATCGACATGCAGGCCGTTCATGGCAAGCGTCGCAGCGCGGGCAGAGCGGCCCTTGTCAAAGATGAAGACCTGGGCCCCGTCATAGCGATGCCACTGCATGGCCAGCAACGAGAGCAGAACCGATTTGCCTGCGCCTGTCGGACCAACAATCAGCGTATGCCCGACATCGCCGATATGCAGGTTCAGCCGGAACGGAGTCGTGCCATTGGTCTGCGCCTGAATGAGCGCAGGCGCTTTGAGATGGTAGTTTTCCTGCTCGCCTGCCCAGACGGCAGAGAGCGGCACCAGATGGGCAAGGTTCAGTGTGTGCAGGATAGGCTGGCGGACATTGGCGTATGGATGACCTGGAAGCGAGCCGAGCCAGGCATCGACGGCGTTTAGGGTTTCTCTTATCGCTGTGAACCCGCGGCCATTCACAATGCGCTCAGCGATGCGGATATGCTCATCCACGGCGCGTCGGTCCGGATCAGCAACGGTGATCGTTGTCGTGACATAGCCATAGGACACCAGATCGCCGCCAAGTTCCTGTAGCGCGGCGTCGGCATCGACGGCTTTATTGTCAGCATCATTATCGACGAGCGCCGCCTGTTCATTGAATAGGGTCTCGCGGAGCACTGCGCCGATGGATTTACGCTTGGCAAACCAGTGACGGCGTTTCTTGCCGAGGACTTTTTCAGCTTCGGCCTTGTCCATCGCGATGAACCGCGTCGCCCAGCGATAGGCAAAGCCCTGTCGGTTCAGCTCATCGAGAATGCCAGGCAAGGTCGAGGCCGGAAACCCCAAGATGGTCAGCGTGCGCAGGTGTGCCTCACCAATCATCGGCTCAAGGCCGCCTGCGAACGGCTCATCTGCGAGGATCGCGTCGAGAAAGACCGGAAGTTCCGGTGTTACGACCGGGTGACACTTGGTCGAGATGGTCGAGTGAAGGTAGGTCAGCGTCTCGTCATCAGTCAGTGGCCAGATTTCATCGAGACATGTATAGAGAAGATCCCATACACGGTCAGACTGCTGCTGGAACGTCTCCACACGATGACGCCAGGTCGCGGCATCTTCGGTCTCCGCGCGCTGGATCAGGGCCTTCTCGGCGCGGCCTGTTGCATCAGCTGGCGGTAGCCAGAGCAGGGTCAGATAATAGGCGCTCTCGAAGCGGGCTCCGGCTTCGTCCGCCTGCAGCGCGCGTTCCTGATCGACGAGCCATGAGGCAGGATCGGGAAAGCTGCAGTCGGGATAATCATGCACGTCGCTACGCTGGGCCTCGAAGAACAGGGCCCAGCCAGACCCGAACCGGCGTAAGACATTATTGACGCGGGCATTGATCGAAACCAGTTCCTCATCTGTCGAGCTTTCCAGATCAGGCCCGCGATACCGGAACGTGGTCTGGAAGCTGCCGTCCTTGTTGAGAACCACGCCAGGGGCGACGATGCAGGCCCAGGGCAGATAATCTGCCAGCAGTGTTGGCGTGTGTGAGTATTCTCGGAGGTTCAACATGACAGATGCTCCTTGTTTCGGACTGAGCGGCTGGCCACGGCCATGAAATCCGGATCGCTGCGCGCCATGAACACCGCCGCTGAATGTCCAAGCACCCAAAGCAATAGGCCGGGTATCCAGAGGCGCAGGCCAAGGGCCAAAGCCGCAGCCAACGTCCCGATGGCGATGGCCGCCGCGCGCGGCGCGCCTGCCATCAGGATCGGCTCGGTTAGTGAGCGATGCAGCGGGATTTCATAGCCGTTGGTCACTAGATCAGCGCTCCGCCGCCAAATGAGAAGAAAGTCAGGAAGAAGGACGTGGCCGCGAAGGCGATGGAGAGGCCGAACACGATCTGGATTAGCTTGCGCATTCCGCCGGAGGTTTCACCAAAGGCGAGCGTCAGTCCGGTGAGGGTAATGATGATCACGGCCACGATTCGCGCGACCGGACCTTCTATCGAGGTAAGGATCTGATCGAGTGGGCCTTCCCACGGCATGCCGGAGCCTGCGGCATGGGCGGGGCCGGCTAAAGCCAGACCAATGCCGACAATGGCAGCGATCTGGGCTGTTCGATGCACGGCCTGTGTCTGATTATGTAACGTCATGGTGTGTCTCCTGTGTTGATGAGGGTCTCCGAAACGAGGGAAAGCGAGCGGGCGACCAGCGGCGCGGTGATATAGCCGTCACCGTCAAAGCCGGAGACGCGGAGCGCCTCTTCAACCCGGCGCTGACCGCCTGTGCGGCTCATGAAAATCACAACATCAATCGCCTCTGCGATCAGATCGAAGGGCGCGCGCCGCGTCGCTTCCATCGCGAGTTGCTCCAGCCGGATCAGCGCCCCGAGCGCAGAATTGGCATGCAGCGTCGTGATCCCGCCGGGATGGCCGGTGTTCCACGCTTTCAGGAGGTCGAGCGCTTCAGCGCCGCGCACTTCGCCGACAATAATCCGGTCTGGCCGCAGTCTGAGCGTTGAGCGCACGAGCTGTTGCAGGCTTGTACTGCCCCGGTATGTGCGAAGTTGCACCGCGTTCGGCGCGGCGCATTTCAGCTCTCTTGTGTCTTCGAGAATAACAATCCGGTCTTCATTGATGGTAGGCTCTGCTAGCAACGCATTTGTGAATGTCGTCTTGCCAGAGGATGTGCCACCCGCGATGAGAATATTCTTCCTGCCTATGACGGCATCGCGTAGCGCCGCGCACATCGCGGGCGATAACGCACCCTGATCGACATAGTCGCCGAGCTCAAACGGCGTGGTCGCAGGTTTGCGAATAGAAAAACAGGGCGCGGTCGAAATAGGTGGGAGAAGCCCTTCAAATCGCTCGCCGCTGCCGGGGAGTTCAGCAGAGACGATCGGGGAGGTGCGGCTTGCGGGTTCTCCCACCCCGGAGGCGACTAGGAGAATAACCCGCTCCCGGTCGGAGGTGGATAAGGTATGCTCAGAGACGGTCAGGCCTATCCCGGCTTTTTCAATCCAGACCGAACCATCAGGATTGGCCATGATCTCAATTGTATCTGGGGCGTCGAGCGCTTCACGCACCACAGGGCAGAAAGCCGTCCGCAGCATGGCGGCGCGGCGGATGGCTGTCTCCTGATGGTGCGCTGCGAGGGTCATGGACCGCGTTCTCCAGTTGGTTTTGATCTGGAGACAGGATCGCAGGCAGATTGCGTTTGCGGGAGTGTGAATGGCGGCAAATGGAGGCCGATCCCGGCCCACTCCGGCAATTTGCGACACGACGCGGCATCATCTGATCTGTAGAGATTACAACAGAACACAAAGGGAGCACTCGCCTAAATCACGAGTTGCGGCAAGGCGCTACACATTTCGTATGTATCTGACTTCAATGCACTTATGACGGGTTCTGGGACACGTCAATAAATCATAGGTTGGCATGCTTCTTGCCAGAATTCCCCCCTGAAGGGAGCTGAACTATGAAAACATTCACTATCGAAACCGACGATTTTACCGCAAACTATGACTATCTCTGGAGGCTCTCGGATGATCGCTGGGCTTGGGAATATGCCCGACGCAGCAAGAAAGTTCGCCGCCATGCGATGAACAGTAAAGCCGGCGACATCTCGCAAATGCAGGCCCCTTGCGTCAATATCAGGCTTCTCAAATCCCGCGTTCACCAGACCATGGCCGAACGCCTGGGGTTTGCGTTCATGCCTGATCCTAAGCTGAATGGGTTTGAGGCCGATGTGGTCTGGACACGCCATGCTTATCCGGATCAGGTCGAGGTTCATTGTAGCCCGCTGCGGCGCGGCCAGACCTGCGATATCTGGGAGCGCACCGTTCCGATCTGCGACATCACACATGTCACTGATACGGCTGGACGCGAATTCCTGCTCATCCGGGGCAAGGGATGCGTCGTGCAGGTTCGCTGTACGGGCCTGTCCTTGCTTGGCATGGAACCGGTGCGCATGAACCTGACAATCTCTGACGTTGATGCTTTCGAGCGGAAGGTCAAAGCTCAGAAAGCGGCACTCGCAATTCTTGGCGATGGTCCTGATCTGGCAAAACCCCGCTGGACCAAACGCACACAGATTTTGCGCAATGGCCTCATCTCCCTAGATGGACTGGAAGCCGGGCTGACTCGCCGCGAGATCGCTGAAATTCTATATGGCAAGGCGCGGGTCGATGAAGAATGGACCGGGCCGTCCATGAAACATGCGATGCGCTATGTCACCATGAAGGCCGAAGCCTTACGTGATGGCGGTTATCTGGTGGAGCTTCTGGGATCGCAGTTTGGGATAAACCGGAGAGCGGCTTGAGGCATGCGTCTTCAAACCCAGAGTCCTTTGCGGCTGGCCCGCGCGCAACGCGCGGGGCTATTCGCCCGGCTGAATAGGGCGTTTACTGGCATCAAGGCGGTCCGGTGCGGATCGCCGATCTCCGACCGGCGCGTCCGCCCGGAACCGCAGGGGACGCCTTGCGCCGACCGGCCCGGCGAGGCTCAGTGTTTGGTCGTTCCTGGCGTTTGCTTGTATGGCGCTGGGTCTCGCCGGCTGGCCGCGCGCCCGCGCTTCCCACTGGCCGGAGGCCAGAGGGGTCGCGGGCGTTAATGGGGACGTTCAATTAGAGATGCCCTGAATTCAGCGATATTGATGGCTAGGTGCAAACCGACCTATTTGCTCCAGGATGAGCGCATGAGAGCGTCGAAGTCCCTGCGGGATAAGACCTCTGCGCAATCCCGCCAATCTTGATGACTTGGACTGTTTGAGGCGTTGTACCGCAGATCGAAGCCTGTCGCCTGCGCCTGCGCGGTAATATACTCATCCATTTTCACGCCAAGATCTTCGATATCGTCGATCCAGCCATCCTGTATTGTGTCCGGCAATGATCCGAACAGATCATAGCGATCGCGCATACGCTCAGACAGCCGCTCATAGACTTTCTCATCAACGGTTCCCTCGTTGACGAGATTGAGCATGTCGACTTTATCGCGGGTTTGTCCAAAACGCTTTATGCGTCCAATGCGTTGTTCGAGGCGCGTCGGATTCCATGGCAGATCTATATTGATGAGTGTCCCGAGCGTTTGAAGGTTCAGGCCTTCACATGCTGCATCTGTTGCCACCATGATTTTCAATTCGTGATTGGCAACCATTTTCTTAAGCGTTTCGCGCTCAATACTGACACTCTCGCCCTTTCGGTAAAGCCTGCTTCTGGACGCTCCCGCATAGAGCCCTACGGCTATGTCCGCATATTTTTCTGCAAGCGCGTCGGCGCACCACTTCGCGGTGTCGTAATACTGGCTGAAAATGATCGCGCCGTGATCGAGCCATTTTTCTCGGTCAAGATAGTGTATGACGGCGTCGATCTTTGGATCAGATGTCATATTCTCCAGCCGTGCGATCAAACGCTTCAAGACGTCCAATTCTTCTGGGGCGTCAGAAGACACAATCTCTTGCGTATCCGAACTATCTGCCACCACCTGCTGCCCAGTAATGAGTGTCCGGGCAGTACTCAGTCCTGCAGCGATACTTGAGCAAATCCTCTGTTCCATCAGGTTCTTCATGAAACCACTGCCTTGGCCTCGCTTGGCTAGGGCTTTGCCAAAATTACGCGCTTCGCGATACGCCTCACGGAAATCCTCATTGGTACGCAGAGCCTTGCCTTCAAAAAGCGCGTTGAACCTCTGAACATCCCGCGCTAACTCGCGATCAGGGTGCAGATCAACGCCGATTTTGGGCAGCAAGCCAGAGTCCTCAAGGTCTGTCCGTTTTCGAAGAACCACGTGACGCGTAAACGGATTTTCCCTTTGGAAGAAAGTCGCTTTGGAAATACGTCGCTCCAGCTCCTCTTCGAACAATTCTCTTGTTTCAATGCTCAAATCGGTCAGGGGCCGATTACAGTTTGCCTTCGTGTCACCCAAGTCAAGGTCTTGCCTGATCGCACTAAAGAGACGACGCGCGCGCGGCTCTTCAGTCGAGCGAACCAGCGGCAAGGGTGAGCGCAATAGCTCCCACGCATGACCAAGTCCGGTAATGTCCTGTTGGCCAGAGATAATTGGCAATGCCTCGTCCGGCGTGTGCCATTTTGCAAAGTCATTGCCGAGGACGAAACTTCCATCGCCTTGATGCAGAATACCAACCAGGTCCCACAGATCTTCTGGGCGTGTTTGAATAGGTGTTGCGGTACCGAGAAGTACATGCTCGCTTCTGGCGGCTATCTCTCGGGCAAAGGCAAGCAGTTCGTTTGGCGATCCGGCATCTGCGCCAAAGCCCTGTCGGCTGCGCGCTTTGTGGGCTTCGTCGAGAATCACAACGCCAAATCTCAACGACATGAGATGCTGCTTTTCGAGACTGTCGCGCATCATTAAGCCGGTCGATACAATTCCGATCCGCAGGGGGCAACTGACGATTTGTTCGCGTCCGGCGGGTGATATCGACCGCTCTTCCGGATCAAGCCAGACTTTCTTCTGTGTATCCCATCGTGCGCAAGGGATGCCCAGCTTATCAATCATCTCAGTCTGCCACTGCTCGCACAGCGTGGCAGGCGCGAAGATAACCACAGGCTTTTGTCGCTTTTCTTCCCGGTCGCGAAGCAGGCATAAGGCTAAGGCGGCTGTGCCGAGCGAAAGCGTTTTGCCCAGCCCGACTTCATCAGCGAGAAGGAGCCGAACGATACCATAATTGGTATAGTGCCGCAGGCATTCCGTTAGAAACCCCTGTTGCCAGGGTCTGAGTGCAAAGCCTTCGCGATAAAGGGGAGATTCAATCAGGGCAGCAGGCGTCAGGTCCTCGATCTCTTCGATCTCTTCGAAGTGCACTTCGCGGCGATTGCCACGTCGCGCGACTTCCCGGATTACGGCGCGCGGCAATTCCTTAGCTGCGTTCCAGAGAAAGTCGAATTCCTCCTCAATCCATTTGACGCCTTCGGGTGAAGTATCTTCCCAGAGAATTTCATAGTGCTTCTGCCAGCCGCTTCGAGTTTCGTTCATCGACCCAATGAAGCCGAGCTTCCGACCGTCAGCGAGTTCGATCACGCCCGCTTTGCCGTGGAGAAAGCCGCACACCGCATCTGGTGCAACGCGCACAGCCTGGCCATGTTTTTCGAGGAAGGTATCAAGCAGGCGATAGCGATCGCGTTGCAACAGCGCTTCTGCTTCCATTTCGCGATCATTCCACCGGCCGAGCATCTTGGCTTCGCGCAATTTGGCGACGCGCAAATCATCCGGGTGGATATCCACATTGCAGACAATTTTGACGTCCGGAATGAGATGCAACGCTTCGCCCGCCACCTCAAACAGCGAACTGGTAAAATATCCGGCAATCCGCTTATAGCTTCGGGCACCTTCAAGGTGTTCAAGAAGCATGGACTGATCAAGGGGCCGTGTACGCGAGGAAAAACGCCGAATGCTCATAGAATGGCGCTCCTAGTTGCTCTAATTACCAATCGCCCGAACATTTTTGAGACGACCCCCTAGAATCTCAGCCGCTTCGCGCACCTCTGGTTGAGGGGCTTTGCGTTCAAAGAAGGCCATCATGTCGATCAGGATTGCGCGGACTTCTACAAAGTCGGGTAAATCGATCTGAATTTGCTCAAGCACGATCTGCGCCTCTACCTCGTCAAGAATCTGTCGCAGGCCAATGATCAGTCGGCCAAGCCATGTGCCGCCAATCTCGGTACTGTCGGTCAGGTCCCGCGACTCATACTCGGTAACGCCTTTTAACTTGGCGGCATTCGCCGAAACGCTGCTCATGACCTTTGTATAATCCTCGACCCGAAACGCTTTGGCGAAGTTTTGATAGTTGTCGAGCTTGCTGGCGCCGGTTGTCTCCATGTCCATCATGCGCAGATAGAAGCGTTGGATGCCGGAAAGCCGCGCCCAAGTGTCAGCGCTCAGGCCTTCTGGCACAAGCAGGCTGTTGGCGGCTTCGGCGGCCTGCTGGACGATCTCATCGACGACCGTCACTTCACCCTTCGCTTTTGGGCGCAGCGCGAAACTGGTGACGTCTTCGCCGCCGATCTGGGTATAGGCGGTCAGCACTTTCAGCGCCGCCGCATAGCCTGCCATCTGCAAATCGGAGTCGTTGAAGACGGGCTCCCCCATCTTGTCCTTCACCTCTTCGTTCAGGTTCAGCATGCTTTCGATCTGCCGGGCGACCTCGGTTCGCACGGCGGGAAGAATGCGCTGCTTGAACCCGGGCTTGTCGCCCGCAGGGCGCTTCCTCAGCATCAGGATCACCGTGCCCTGAACATAGCCGCCCTTCTTGAGCTCGGAGGTTGTTTCCGTGGCGATATACCAGGCGGCTACGACCTGAAGACCGGCAGCCCAGAAAATCCCGATCATGTCGGACCAGACGCCGGTGTCCTGATGGGTGAACATCACGCACTGCATGCCATTGTCCGGCATGTGGTTCGCCATCGCCTTGTAGGCGTCGACCATGCCTTTGCGAAAGTCATCGCCAGAGCCTTTGATCGCCAGCGCGCGGCGGGAGTCCCAGACCCATTCATCAAATGGCGCGGGTGGATTCTTGCGCAGCCAGGCGATGAAGAATTCGGTGATCTCGTGGTAGTTGACGGCGTCAGCGTATGGGGGGTCAGTGATCCAGAGGTCACAGTCCGATTCTACTGCCGACGCCTCATGAGCGCAAACTATTCGGCTGGTTTCGGGAAGTGGGCTGCTGGCGAACCCGAAAGACCTACCTGCTTCATGGCTAATAAAGCAGCGTGTTCCGTAATTATAAAAAGTATTTAGAGCCTGATTATAGAATACATTGTTTGTTTTTTCCCAGTGAATCATCCAATTGGCGATTCGAGAATTCCAATCCAGGGCCTTGGCATTGAAAATGTAATCCTCTGGGGATCGATGCTTGAAGTATAGAGCATGAATTAAAAGTTGCCGTGCATTAAAGAGGTGATGCCAATGCGTCCAGCCTCTGGTGCGAATAGGCTCGTCGGTCTTTTGCCCCGGCTCTATAGGCATGTCGGGTGCCAGTCCCTGATCTTGCCACGAAGCCAAATTCTCTCGGACAATTTCATTGACCAGATTTTCGCGATCAATATCGTCCTTATTGGGCGCTCTGAAGAATGTTTCGTGCCTAACTTCGCCAACACTTTCTTTCGTTATCCATTGAATCGCAAATAAACGTTCTCGAAATACGTCGTCGGTCTTTGCTGCGAAGTCGTGCTTCTCCCATTGACGCAAGCGATTTCCGACTGACCCGCTGTTTTCTCTAAAATCTCCTCGAATGGTCTTTATGGGCGTCCGGAATGTTTTTCCATCAAGCTCGTACTCGAGTGCACCACCATTCACTGTACCAACTGACGCAGAACGCACTTGTTCGTTTGAAGCGTTCATCACAACGTCAATATCGAAAGTTTTCTCGTCATGATTAGGGGTTAGAACTGCAACGATATTGCGCTGCTTCGAGATAACCCAACTAGGGGCCAGTGGTACAAGCCACCCAGTTTCCGGGCAACGAGTTTCTAGTGCATACAAGTAGGACTTGGCACGGTTTCCTTCCCCGTCGTGCTCGATTCCTAGTTGAGTTATCTCTTCATCAACAGAAAGCGCCACACGTTTTTGATTTTCTTCTATTTCTTTCCGGCGCTGCTTTGATGATCCAACTATATTCAACGCACCCCAAGTGAGCATGCAGGCAACTGGGTTCAAATCCGAGGCGTAAGTATCGCAGCCAATCCGGGCCGCCTCAAATGGGATCGACCCCCCCCCGGAGAAAGTGTCACCAATTTTTGGACGATGTCCAAACCGCAGAACCCCGAGTTGCTCCACCAGTTCCGCAATCGAAGCCGCGTTGATGCCGAACGTTCTGTAGGCTCGCTGAATGTCGGTCCACACCGGCTGAAGTAGCCACGCTTCATCAAGTTCTTCGGGGCGCTTCGCGATTGATGCCTTCTCTTCATACGTCGCATATGAGGCTATGAGCTTGCGGAAGACGGGTAGCTTTTCGTCATCGCTGAGGCCGCGCTGCCAAGATAGTTTCAGCCCCAGCTCAATAGCGTCGAGCGGAAAACTCATTGAAGCGATATCTGGCTCAGTCAGGTCAGAACCCTTCGTTGAGGCTTGGAAGAAATCCCACGGGTTATCGAGCTCGATCCGCGCTGCGATTTCAGCTGGATTTAGGGCATTCTGCACCAAGGCGCGTCGTGCGAGCCCTTCATCATCGAACGCCATTAGCTTTTCGAAGATTTCGAGGTCTTCTTCCGGCGATCCAGTCTGTGGCAACAACGAGCCGAGTACGATAGCTCGCACGAGAATGAGCGGCTTCCGGCCTTTCCAATACGACCCCAAGCCCGTGAGCGTTTGCCCCAGATTTGCTTTCCGTTCCTTCTGAGCCTCGAATGAGACCTTCTGTGCCGGGAATACCGACTCGATGAGGGCGGGGGCGTCTTTGAGGGCGAAGGGGGTGAGTTTGGTCATTCGGTATCGTCCTGGAAGAGGTCGAGGGTGGGACGATCGCCCGGCTTGCTGAGCGCACGGCGCGCGCGGGGTTGAAGCAGATCGCTTTGCGCGACATCGCCAAGCGCGTGTTTGAGGGCGAGCCGCCAGCCCTTGCCGGCATCATGGATCGTGCCCGTCGCGATGGCGGTCATGCCGAACAGCCACCAGCGTTCTTCGGGCCGCAGCGCCAGCCAGTTGCGCACGGCGACGGGGATCTTCTCCATCTCCATGTCTTCCACCGCCCAGGCGAGCACGCAGAGCTCCTTGCCGAGAAGCCGGTCAACCTTGTTGTCGCCGACCTTCCACGCAGACGTCGTGAGATCGTGGCCCTTGAGGCGCGCATTGAACGCCCGCTGCACTTCACTGCGGATCGCTGTCCACCGAGGACGATCGATCCGGACACGGTCAATGACCGAGAACTCGTCGCTCGTCGCTTGCAAGCCAAGATATTCCCGGATTTCAACGCGGCCGGAATTGCCCTTGGGGATCAGGACGAGGAAATGATGCGGATCAGACGTCGCAGGAACGCCGAAGCCGAGCGTCGGCTTGGCGACCTGTTCCGGCCCTGTCTTTTTTGATGTGCTCGCCCGTGCCATGTTCAGCCTTCCTGCACCACATCGCCGGGGCGCAAGTCGAGGCTGGCCAATTTTGCAAACTCCTTAACGTCAAAGCCGCTCTCGAAGGCGATGCCGTCAGAAATGGTGACGGCAAGCGGCGCGGCATGGTCATTCAATACCTCGCGAAGGCTGTTGACCACGCCTTCGATCATCGCAGCGGTAATCTCACGCTCCTGAAAGCGAACCGATACTGTGTGCTCGCCTTGGCCGATTTCGATCCTGACGCCCTTGAACTGCGTATTTACACTGTCGCGGAACTTGTTGATCACACCGAAAACCTTGTCGGTGTTATCGAGCGTGACCCGCTTTTTCTGAAGCTTGGCAGGCTTTGCGTCATCGACCTGAACGCTGGTATCTCCCCGCGCAGCAATTCTAAAATCTGCAGTCTTGGTCGCTTCACCGGCCTGCGCATAAACGAGTAATCGGACTTCGTTTGAACCAATTTCGAACGGCGCAGCATACTCTGCGCCATCCTTCGGGTTTGATCCGTCAATTGTGTACCGCATCGTAGCACGCGGTGTCGCTTGCAGTGTGACCAGCCGCTTGTCGGCCGCCGGATCAACCTGATGCCGGACCTTGATATCAGCAAGCCACCGGACGGGAGGTCCGGCTTCGTAATGATTGCTTGGGTCTTCTGCGAAAAAATACAGCGTTCCCTCACTCGTCTTGAAGGTCTCCGGATCATCAACAATCGGATTATCCTTGCTTGGCGTGGGGTTTGTTGAATACCGAATGACCGGACTGTCACCTGCATGGCGAGGTGTAAGGGTCAGGATCGAATCTCCGTCATCCCCGCTAGCCTGCACCATGACGTTGACGCTGGACTTCTCCGTCGGGAATGGACCCTTCTCGATATAGCCGTCTTCGCCAAGACGCCATCGGCCTTGCTTGAGCGCTTCCTGCTTCAGCGTGTCCATGCCAGCAGACCCAGGCATCCATGACCAGGCCGGATTACTCCGCGCGCGGCTGACAACGTCTTTCCACGGTGTGCGGCGGTTATCTTTCCCTGACGGCCAGAGATACGCTTCGGCCATTGCGAAGGCTTCTTCGAAATTGCTGGAAAGATCGAGAGTGAGTTTGTAATTGGCGCTTGGACCCGCCAATAGCCGCTCGATCTGAACCTCTGCGGACTGATCGCCGCTGCCGATCTTGAGCCCATTGTCGATAGTGACCGCCAACAGCCGCTCACTGTCGTCTGTGACTTCAACGCTTGGAAAGTAGAGACGGTTGTAGCCCGCCGAAAGCGCTTTATTGAACCGGTCTTCGGCTTCTTCTGACCGGTCACGAGCCTCTTCGAAAAGTGTGTCGCCCGCTTTGAGGCGCTTGGCGATTTGTTCAATCGCATAGAGCTCGCGCAACCTGTCTTCAACAGCGTCTGCGAGATGGCTGTCCTGACCCGTCAGCACAAGCATGTTGTTTTTGTCTTGCTGATAGTCGAAGAAATTCTGCAATTCATTGGGTGGCACTTTGCCGTCAGCCCGGATGACAATAAGGACGCGTGGACCACTAAGTTTAAGATCATCGAGTTTTGGCAGGATCTGCAAGTCCTGGTAAGCTTTGCGACTCTGCGGCTGCAGGATGCTAGTCAACCGGTTGATCAGCGCCTGATCGATTTTGGGCTGTGGAATTTCCTTGGCCGTGCGTTCGACTTGGCGGGACAGGTTTTCCGTTTCCTTGACGAAGAACCTCTGGTCTTCGCGGTGGAGATACCAAGCCTGCTCCCTGAGGCGGGTCAGCGCTTCAAGAAATTCATCCGGCTTTCGGTTCGGAGCCGATAGAAATTCAATGATCTCACTATCCGACAAGCCAATCCGCCCACCAACAGCGCGTGATAGAGATGACGCCAGCAACAGCGTCATGACCTGTTGGGCAGCGTCATTTCCGAGTTCGCCGTCGATTGTTTCAGCAATGGCGTTGCCATCATCGGCAATGTCCCGAGTGACTGCAGGGATCAAGGCCGGCGCAATACGCTCGATTTCGTCGCGAACCTGATCATCTTCAAGGTCAAGATGCTGCGTGCCGACAAGGAAGACATCGTCTGATTTTCTTTGCTCGACACTCTTCAGAAGTCTTGCGGTGAATTGCATCAGTCCGCGCGTCTGCCGAAACCCCTCGTTTTCCTTGAACAGCGCAACGAGGTGTTTGAAGGACGGATGAAACGGATATGTTTCACGCACCTGTTCTGTGATTTGCTCGATACTGGACGCAACTATGTAACCGCCGCTCTCCGCTTTTTTTACCTGGGCGGCGTATTCTTCTGCGACATCGGTGATGACGCGCTCATCGGGCAGCTCGTCAATCAGGCGTTTCTTCAGAATTTCGTAAATTTCATTGCCGTTCAATTGCACCGGTGTGATCGTCATAGCCTGTCGCCGGGTTTCCGACTTCAGGTTCTCGATGGCCTGTTTCAGGGCATTTGTCTGGTTCGCATAACTTCCGGTTAGATTCGCAACAATAATGGCGCAATTGGGCAGTTCGATTGCCGCGCTCATCAGTGAGCTGAGGCTGTAGACGACCATGTCGGCAAGGGTTCCTTGACCGAATGATTGGGTCGCCGCGTTTTGGAGATAGGGTGGCAACTCATCGAGGAGAATCAGGGTTGGCTCATCGCCAATGATCTCTTTCCACATCCTCTGATCGACGGCCTTCGGCCCGTTTGCCCAGAAAGGCCTGATCTTGTCGCCTGCACCAAGCTGTTCGGCGATCTCGCCCCAGAGATAATTATCCGGGCTATTACGGCCATTAAAAGCTGCGATGCGTGCCTGACCGAAGTCGACGCGGCTGTTCAACTCTTCTGGCAGATTCTCGGGGCGCAAATGCGAATGTCGAGCCAGCAATCCGAGGGCGACCATCATATGCGTTTTACCACCACCCATGGCCTGCGTTAGTTCGAATACAGCCTGATCGGACTTTCCTGAAAGCCGTAGCATGCCTTCCTTGAAGAGCTGCTCCATACCTTTGGTGACGAAATTTCTGGAGAAAAAGGCGCGCCCATCACCTTCATCGGTAATAAGGTCTGAAAGATTCTCGATACCTTGTGCCATCCGATAATCGCGGACAACGGGATTAAATACGCAGGCCTGTTTAACGGTCTTGATCATTCGGTTTCGTCCTTGCCACGTTTCTCGCGTTCAACGTCGCTGTCGGCTTCGTCGTGTGTCGCGCAATAGTTAATGATCATCACTTCGACCATATTGGCGATCGATCGATGCTCCTTGTCTGCAGTTGCGCGAAGGGCCTCTTTCAAATCTGGGTCAATTCGAAGGGTCAGCGTTGCCGACTTCGTATTTGTCATGATTCCATCTCACTGCATTTGTACTGCAAAACGCATCATCTGTTGATTTGTGCAAAGGCGCAATTGCTAATTTTCGGCATTTTTCTGACGCGTTCATTGCCAACTCTCACTGTATCTCGGCAAGTATCTGGTTCAGTAGTCGCATGCTTGAAGCGCGTCCTTCTCATCAAGGTGCCGCTCTCCTGGAATATGTGCGTCATGTGCCGAAGTAGGTGACTGTCAACATCGAATGCCTCCCTCCGCCTCAATAACTCTTCCCATCAGTCAGGTGGGCGGACGGTGCGTCTGCCAGAGCGCGGTCGCCGCGCAAGGGGGCGGGCCTTTTTCGTCTCTTATCGCCATTTGGCGTCCTACCTACAGCATCCCCTTGCGCGCCGCCCTATCACGCTCCGGCTGAGCACCTCCTCGCCGCCCACCCGACTGTCGGGAAAAGAACGCGGGCGGGAGAGGAGACTGACATGACTGACCAACACGCTAGCACAGCACACGCGGCAAACCCCGCGCCCCTGATGCCGGACAGGCCGCGCCTCTATGTGGCCTGCCTTGCAGCTTACAATAATGGCTACCTGCACGGACGCTGGATTGATGCAACCACGCCCGGCGAGATTTGGGTAGAGGTCCGCGCCATGCTGTCCGCCTCGCCCATTACCGAAGCCGAAGAGCACGCGATTCATGACTATGAAGGGTTCGAGGGCTGCAACATTTCCGAATATGCCAGCTTTGAGACAGTGTGCGACTTGGCCGACTTTATCGCCGATCACGGCGCGCTTGGTGCGAAACTCTACCGCCATTTCGGCGATGACCTTGAGCAAGCCCGCGCCGCTTTTGACGATTATGCGGGCGAGTATCGCAGCGCTGCGGACTTTGCCGAGCAGCTACACGAGGACACCGGCACCGAGATACCGCAGAGCCTGCAATACTATATCGACTGGCAGGCCCTTGCCCGCGACATGGCGCTGAATGGCGAGATCATGGTGTTCCAAACGGGCTTCGATGAAGTCCACATTTTCTGGTCGCGATAGGGAGTGCTGAGATATGACTCCCGAAACCACGCGTTACCGCTTCACTGTCGAAGAATTGCAGCAGGCCGACGACTGGCAGGAAGGCTTTTGCCTTGCCTGCCGTGCGCCCCGCGAATGCTGCGAACCAGATGCACAGCGCTACCGCTGCGATGAATGCGGCGAACATGCCGTGTACGGCCCGCACTGGATCGCTATTGCCGGACTCTTTTCGGAGGGCACGGCATGACGTTGACGGAACGCTTCCAAGCCTTCGTGTGTGAAGGCGACAGCATCACCTGCGAGGTTGCAGGCTTTGAAATCACCGCACGGATTGTGCGCGATGATTGCGGCGATGCACCAGACGAGCGCCAGGACGGATTTTGGCCGTCGCTCTACAAGGACAGCGCGGGCTTTATCGGTGCCGGTCCGAACCATCGCGCTCGCTTTGACGCGGCGCAGGCCCGCGCCGAAGCGATCATGGAAGCATGGCGCAAGGATGAATGGTTCTATTGCGGGATCGTTCTGTCTATCGCGAGAGAAGGCATCGTGCTCGACGCCCATGCCGCGAGCCTTTTGGGCATCGAGGCCAACTATCCTGACTCAGCGAACAGCCACCTGGATTCAGTCGCAAACGAGCTTTTGCCCGAAGCGCTGGACACTGGACGCGCCGCGATTCAACGCCTTTGCACAGCGGTCACAACAGACGAGGCGCGCGCATGAGCGCGCGCCCGTCATCCCCAACCAACTCAAATCAAGGAGGCCCGATCATGGCCCAACTTATTCTGAAATCCATTCCGCTCAACCAGCTGAAAATCTCCAAACTCAATATGCGCCGCAGCCGGAAGAAGCCCGACGTGTCGGATATTCTACCGTCTATCAGGGAGAGCGGCATTCGTCAGACTTTGCTGGTGCGCAAGGAAGGCGATCAGTATGGCGTCGTTGCCGGACGGCGGCGCTATTTCGCGCTAAAAGCCCTTGAGAAGGAGACAGGCGTCACCCCGCACGTGCCTTGCGCGATTATGCATGAGGAGGACGCCGCCAGCGCCATTGCGGCATCTGTCATCGAGAATGTCGGACGCCTGCCAGCTTCGGACATGGAACAATACACAGCGTTCAAACGGCTGCATGAAGAAGGCCGCGCTGTTGATGACATCGCCGCCTTCTTTGGCGTCACGGAACTCTTGGTTAGGCGGGTTCTGGCACTGGCCTCGCTGGCGGAACCCATACGGAAACTCTACGCCGAGGACGAGATTGACCGCGAGACGATCCGCGCCCTGACTCTCGCCACGGACGAGCAGCAGGCAGAATGGCTACGCCTCCATGAGAGCGAAGACGAACGCGAACCGCGTGGCCGAAACTGCAAAGCATGGATCACGGGCGGGGCCATTATCACGACCGACAAGGCGCTGTTTGAACTTACAGACTATGACGGTCAGATCACCGCAGACCTGTTTGGCGAGTATGGCGTCTTTGCGGATGGGGACACATTCTGGAAAGCGCAATCGGCAGCCGTGGCACAGCGGGTTGAGACTTATATCGCAGACGGCTGGACGGACGTGGTCTGCCTTGAGCGCGGGGCATATTTCCATCGCTGGGACCATGTGACCAAGACGAAGAAACAAGGCGGAAAGGTCTATGTCGAGTGTCGCCATGATGGCACGGTGACCTTCCACGATGGCTATATCTCTCAGGCCGAGGCGCGGCGACGCGACAAGGACACGCCAGCGTCCGGTAAGGCGGAAGCCGCGCCGGTAAAGCCGGAAATGTCCGGTCCTTTGGCAGAATATCTCTTACTGCATCGCCATGGCGCAGCCCGCGCCAGCCTGCTTGGGCAGCCCGCCATTGCGCTGCGCCTGATGGTCGCCCATACGATGACTGGCAGCGCCCTCTGGGATGTGCGCGCGCATGAATGCCGCTCGCGGAAGGAGGAAACGCAGGCCTCCATTGAAGCCTCGAAAGCGCAAGACCAAGTGGACGCCGCGCGGGAGCGGGTTGCCAACCTGTTTAGCGCGCTTGGGGTCAATGGCGAGATGCGTCGCAATGGCGATGGCTATCGTTTGTGCGAAATCTTCACCGCCATGCTCGCGATGTCGAATGAAGAAGTCGGCGAGGTTCTAGCCTTTGCCATGGCCGAAACGCTGGAAGCGGGCGGGCCTGTCGTTGAGACCGTTCTGCATGTCTGTGGCACCGACTTGTCTGCCTACTGGAAGCCGGAACCGGCCTTCTTTGAACTGACCCGCGATAAGCGGGCGATCAATGCGATGGTGGCAGATATTGGGAGCAAATCGCTGGCGGAGAGCTGCGCCACTGATCCCGCCAAAACCCAGAAGATCATCATCGAAAATCGGATCATGGGCGAAGGCTGCGCCCCAAATCCCGATTGGCGTCCGGCATGGATGCAGATGCCGCCATCGCGCCTTGTCGAAGGTGCGGGGTCTGCGCCTGTCGAAGCGTGGGACCGGATCAAGGGTCTGTTCGAGGCGGGCGAGACAGATGCCAGTCCCGAAGATGTCGATACGCAACAGGACGCCGCATGACGTTTTTGTCTCCCGTCAGTGCGATGTGAGAGGCCGTCCGGTGCTGGTCATCGGGCGGTCTTTCGCTTGCCTTGTGACGATGGGTGCGGGCAAGGTTCATCAAAGGAAGCGATCCAAAAAATGCCCTTCTGTGGGGTCGCTTTGTATCCGAGGCCCAAGCAAGTGGCGCTCTTTTCTGATGTTTCCTTGTCAAAGGAAGACCCCTTGTTCCCGTCTCTTGCCGTATGACCTGGACGAGGCCTGCCGCGCCTGAAACCGGCCCTGCGAAGAATTTTCCTCTGCGCTTGCGCGCATTCACCGCGAAGCAAAATTCGTCGCCGGTCCGGTGCTCCACTTGCGTTGCGCCCCTGCGGGTTCAGGCCCGTCCAGCATCGTCCTGACGGTCCGGCGTCGACGGGGACAACGGGTCCCCGCTGGCAGCCAAGGAAACGAAAAGGAGAACACCATGGCCAACGCACTCGGATATGTCAGCGAAACCAAAACAGGCTTTGAAGGCACCCTCGCAATGATGAACCTCGCCGCTTCGATCCGCATCGAGAAAAATGCGGAGAAGACGGTCGAAACCCAGCCCGACTACCGCATCTTCGCCGGAGAAACTTCGACAGAAATTGGCGGCGGTTGGATGCGCAAAGCTAAGGCATCGGGACGCGATTATATCTCGATCACGCTGGCAGACCCTCAGATCGGACCACGCAAGATCTACGCAAATCTCGCGCCCGTGAAAGGCAAAAAAGGCCGCCACGTCATCCTCTGGAACCCGCGGGACTAGGGGCAGCCGTCATCACCCAAGAGCCGCTCCGGAGATCATCTTCGGGGCGGCTTTCTGTATAAAAACATTGGTTAATGCCGGGGCGGAATATGCAGAGGTCGCTTTTTGCGGCTACACATTCCGGCATCGCGCGGCATCTTTTTCTTTGTCTGATGACTAATAGAAAGGAGTGCTTAGACATGCCACGCGACAAGAAAAATACGACCTGCAAGGATGAATTACCAGAGCTTCTAACCGCTGCGGAGGCCGCGGAGTTTTTGCGGCTATCGCCCATCACCTTGTCCCATTATCGCTATCAGGGACGAGGTCCCATTTACCGCAAGCATGGCTGGCGCGTCTATTATACGCGCGAAGATCTTGTGGCCTGGTCAGACGGACAACGCTGGGCCTCTACGGGCGAGCCGATCCGGTCATGAGAAGGCGCAAGGGGCTAGTATGCATCACTGTTATCGGGGTCGGATTGGTTGCATTCGGGGCGGTGTTCAATCCATCCGATCGCCTGATCTGGAACCGGACAGCGAGCGCACCCGAAGGGTTATACTGGCTGAGCGACGCGCCCTTTGCCCATGGCCGCTGGGTCGTCGTCTCAGCCAGTGCGCATGAGGCGCAATGGGCTGAAGCACATGGGTTTGTGGGGCGGGATTGGCCGCTTTTGAAGCAAATCTCTGGAACCCCAAGCGATGAGGTTTGCAGGGAAGGTGTGCGTATTCAAATCAATGGATTGGAGGTTGGAGCCGCTCATATTGAAGACCGACTGGGACAAAACTTACCGGTCTGGTCGGGCTGTATTCTGCTTCAGGATGGGCAGTATTTCTTGATGAATGACCATCCAGACTCACTGGATGGCCGCTATTTTGGACCGACCGATGCGGCTCATCTGGACGGGGTTGCTACTCTGGTCGTGACATGGGGCCACTAGAGATGGTGGCGTGTTCCGGCAGATGGCGGCATTTTGCGGCGAAAGGCGACGTTGGATTAGATAGCGAACCCGGCAGGGCAAGATTAAAGCTCATGCACCAAGAGGCGCATAAGTCATTGTCTGCACATCTCATTTTTGGCGCCTTATGCCGCGAAATGTGGAGCACACATTTTGCTGAATCTTCTGAATTTACTGGCCTTTTATGGTGCATGAGGGCGCGATTGTCTCATGGTGGATGACTCTGACTTCACGCCGCGACTTGGCAAACTTCGTGACGTTGGCGCGGGCGCATCAAAGCGCTTTCGATCCCGAGTTTTCAAGGCGACGAAAGGCTTCGCCAAGTCGCAAGGTAGATCGAAATTTACCGGGGCCAGATATGGCAGAGGCGGCGCGGCAGCCATGCACGCGCTTCAACGCACGCGGCGGCTATCGCAAATGCGCATGCGCCGCGTTGTCGTAAAGGTTCATATCGCGCGCGCAAATGGCGGGATCGGTATCAGGGCGTATGGTCGCCATCTCGATTATATCCAGAGGGACGGCGTTGATAGAGGGGGTGAAGGTGGTGAGCTCTATAGTCGGGACGGTGAAACAAGTGATGGGCGTAGCTTTGTCGAGCGCAGCCGTGACGACCGGCATCAGTTCCGCATTATTGTGTCACCGGAAGATGCCCACGTGCTATCAGACATGAAAGCCTCGACGCGGGCGCTCATGCGCCAGATGGAACGCGACCTTGGCACGCGGCTCGACTGGGTGGCTGTTGATCATCATAATACGGGTCATTCGCACACGCACATCATTGTCAGGGGCAAGGATGCGCAAGGCGCGGATCTGGTCATCGCGCGGGACTATCTTACAAGAGGCCTGCGCGCGCGGGCCGAAGAAGGCCTAACCCAACAGTTGGGGCCTCGCCGCGATGTTGAGATTGCCAAGGCGAGATATCGCGAAGTGTCTCAGGACCGGTTCACCAACCTCGATCGTGAGTTGGCCAAACTGTCAGTCGAAGAACATGTCGAATTGCCCGCAATGGCAGGCTCTGGCGGTCGCTTCATGCACAGCCTCTATCAGCAGCGATTGTCGTATCTTGAAACCCTGCATTTGGCACAGCCGAGCGGGACAGGCCGTTGGCGGTTGAAGGAAGGCTGGGACCGGGCGTTGAAGGCCATGGGACGGCGCGGCGATATTGTGCGGGGTCTAACGGCTGGATTGGCACCAGGTGAGATATCGACGGGGATACGGTTGTTTGAAGAAAGGCCCTTGGATGCGAAGACGCTGACAGGTGTTGTGCTTTCGCAAGGTCCTGATGATGAATTGCGCGATACGCGGTTTCTGTTGGTTGAAGATACCCAAGGTACGCGCTGGGCTGTCGCTGCGCATGGGATTGAACCGGGTGGATTGCCGCCGCGCGGGGCAGTGATTGAAGTGTCTGCGGCACTGCGACAGGCGCGTGCATCAGATCGGGTGATTGCGAATATCGCAGAGCGCAATGGCGGGTATTATTCGGATGACCTACATACCGTTGCCGATCCGTCCTCTTCGCGCAATTTCCGAGAGGCGCATAAGAGGCGACTGGAAGCACTGCGCAGGGCTGGACTTGTCACACCCCCGGCCGATGGGGTCTGGGAGATTGACGAAGCCTATTTGAAGCGTGCGGCAGAGTTCGAAGCATCTAAAGGCGGTGGCGTAAAAATACAGGTGCGATCATGGATGGCGCTTGAGACACAGATTGAAGCGCGTGCTGAGACCTGGCTGGATAGCGCTAAGCCCCTTGAAAATGAACCTCCCGACGGACGCATCGGCAAGGCGCGTTCAGCGCGGTTGCTCTTCCTTCAGCGCGACGGGTTTGAACTCGAGGATGGCGAGTTGACGCAAGACGTGCGTCGCCGGTTGCGGATGGAAGAGTTGAAGTTTGCAGGCCAGAATGAATTCAAACGATCTGGCCGGACTGGGGTAGAGTTGTCGTTCGGCGAAACATTCGAAGGGAAGTTTGAGCGGACAGTCGATCTGGCGCAGGGGCGTATGGCGATCATTGGTAAAGAGAAGACCTTCGCGCTGGTGCCATGGCGGCCTGCTCTTGAACGTCATCGCGGCGCGTCACTGGTTATTGAACAGCGGGCTAAGGGATTGTCTTGGAGTTTCCCGGGCGCAAGTCAGAGAGGGATGGCGCGGTGAGGATGAAAGAGTTCATGGGTGCGATTCGATGAAGCCTGTTCTCCTCTACACCAAATAGTGCTCAGCTAGTCCATCGAGTCTGAAACGGGTTTTACTTATGGACGAATTGTTTGATCAAGCGGTTACTACTGCACTTGGCTTTTATGTTTATGGTCTAGGAGACCCCCGAATTAGCGATCCCCTTCGCAAGTTCTTTTACATCGGCAAGGGAATTGGAAATCGTGCTTTTAGCCACCTTGAGGGCGTAGTCGAGGCATCTGAAATGTCGCTCAAGTTAGACCGAATAGCTGAAATCCGAGCATCTGGTTTAGAGCCACAAATCTCGATTATTGCTCACGGTCTGAAGGAAACCGAGGCCCTCCGGCTGGAAGCTCAACTCATTGCGATTATTGACGGGCTCACCAACATTGTTGGTGGGCATTTTGGAAGAGATTTCTGGTTGAGCCCGCAAGTTGTTCGGGAAAGATATGGAAAGCCGATTCATATTAATAACTTTGAGAGGCCAGCACTGTTCGTAAGCCTCAACGGCGGGGACGATCTACCGCCCTATCCTGAAATCGCGAATGACCCTGAAGAGTTGAAGCGAAGAACACTAGGAGATTGGACAATCGGGGAAAGTAATTCAGCTCGCGTGCGCTTTGTTGTCGGTTGTTACGCGCAGCTTGCCCGGTGTGTCTATTGTGTAGAGGGCTTCAGGTTCGAACGCATTTCGGCTGAGAAGCGCCATGGGAAGAATCGCAGTCGATGGACGGATGGGCACCGCGAGCCAGAGCTCGAAAAACGAGTTGAGGAGCGTATTGTTATTGGCCGTTCCGACAAAAGTGTGACGAAGTTCGGGCGAACGCCTTGGAACTTCGTCGCCTAGGCGTTCTCTCTCTATGACAAAGTTCATGCCGCGATTTGCCGCCATTTTCACTGGTCGAGAGTGCGCCTCGCCGTGAGACTGCACGGGTTTTCTTGCCCGGAGGTTCTGGCTCATGTCGCCATCCAAGATATTGATCGGTCAGTTCCTGATTGTCCTGACCATAATTGCCGCAACGATGTGGGGCGCAACGCAATGGGTTGCGGCTGAGCTTGGGTATCAACCAGGGCTTGGGAGGCCATGGTTTGTCTGGGGCGAGGTGCCAGTCTATCGGCCCTGGCGCTTGTTCCAGTGGTGGTACGCTTATGAGGCCTATGCGCCTCGCGTATTTGCGAAGGGCGGTGCGATTGCGGCCAGCGGCGGATTGCTTGGCATTCTGGCCGCTGTTGTGGGATCAGTCTGGCGTTCTCGCTGGGAACGGCGGGTGACGACCTACGGCTCGGCGCGATGGGCGGAGCGGAGCGATCTTGTAAAGGCGAAGTTGCTTGGTGGGGACGGCGTCTTTCTGGGGCGCTGGAAACGCGACTATCTTCGCCATGATGGCCCTGAGCATGTCATGGCCTTTGCGCCGACGCGTTCAGGTAAGGGCGTGGGACTGGTCGTGCCGACGCTTCTGTCTTGGACAGGCAGTGCCGTCATTCATGACATCAAGGGCGAGAACTGGGAGCTGACGTCCGGCTGGCGCTCGCAGCTTGGACCCTGCATCCGGTTTGATCCGACAGATGAGGCCTCCCCGCGCTACAACCCACTGCTTGAAGTGCGTAAAGGCAAGTTCGAAGTCCGCGATGTCCAAAATATTGCTGACATCCTTGTTGATCCGGTCGGTAGCCATGAAAGCCGCGATCACTGGGACAAAACGGGCTACGCGCTGCTCGTCGCAGTCATGCTGCATGTGCTTTATGCGGAGGACAACAAGTCACTGGCAGGTTGCGCTGAGTTCCTGTCGCATCCGCAGCGCACCATTGGCGAAACGCTCGAGCTGATGCTCAAAACGAAGCATCTGGTTGGTGGTGATGGGCGTGGGCGCGTTCACCCATATGTCGCTCGCGGTGCAAGGGCGATGAAGAACAAGTCGGAGAATGAGCGTTCCGGCGTTCTGTCGACAACCTTGACGCTCCTCGAAGTGTTCAGCGATCCGATCATCGCCGACCTCACATCGACCAGCGATTGGGGCGTGATGGATCTGGTTGAAGCGGCGCGGCCGGTCTCGTTGTATTTGGTTGTGCCACCGTCAGACATTTCCCGGACACGGCCCTTGATGCGGCTGATCCTTAATCAGGTTGGCCGCAGGCTGACGGAGCGCCTGCCTGATTCTGGACGACGCAAAGTTCTGCTGATGCTGGACGAGTTTCCAGCATTGGGGCGGCTCGACTTTTTCGAGACGGCGCTCGCCTTTCTGGCAGGCTATGGCATTCGGGCGTTTCTGATCGGTCAGTCGTTGAATCAGATCGAGAAGGCCTATGGCGCGAACAATGCCATCCTCGACAATTGTCATGTGCGAGTGGCGTTCGCGACCAATGATGAGCGCACGGCGAAACGCATTTCTGAGGCGCTGGGAGCGAAGACCGAACTGCGCTCTCAGAAGAACTATACTGGCCATCGTCTGGCGCCTTGGCTGTCTCATATGATGGTTTCGCGCCAGGAAACGGCCCGGCAACTTTTAACGCCCGGTGAAGTGATGCAGCTTCCGCCAAAACAGGAAGTATTGATGGTCGCGGGTGTGCCGCCGGTCATGGCCGACAAGCTGCGCTATTTCAAAGATCGTAACTTTACAGAGCGTGTCCTGGCACCTGCGCAGGTGTCGCTTGATGGGATTGGGCCTGAATCTCTCTGGTCGGACAAAGCTGAACCGGAAGAAAGCGTAGCTATGCTTGCGGATATGGCGGGGGAGGAAGGCGGGAAAGGACTTCGCCGTGAGATCGAGCCGCAGCCGACGAAGGAGATTGAAGCTGAGGGGGCTGAGATTAACCTCTCAGATGATGATCCGCTCGATCCCACCGACGCGCAGCATTTGGAGACAATCCGGCGTGCTGCAGCGCTCGACCTCTCCGATCCTGATACACTGCCGGAGTTTTGAAATGGGAAAGCCACGTGTGAATCTGCGACTTTCCCATAAACTGCATGCCGAACTTGAACGACGTACGGCGGCCTCAAGCGTTACCAAGACAGAAATTGTTGAGGAGGCGCTAAGCCGCTTTTTTGACCCTGAAGCCAACCTTGTCCTTGAGCAGCGCCTCTTGCGTAGGATGGATGCGTTTGATGAGCGCCAAAGCGAGATTGAACGGGATACAGCGCTCTGCCTCGAAACTCTCGCACATTTCGTTTTTTATTGGCTGACCCGCACCGAGCCTATTCCCGAAGGTGAACGCGATGCAGCCCACGCTTTGGGGCAGCGTCGCTTCGACCACTTCATCGGGCAGGTCGCAAAGAAGCTTAGTTATGACAGAGGTGTCCTTGCGCGGTTTCTGGCCACGTCCGATTCTGGTTTGGTCTCATCCCCTGAGAATGAATGAACTGTGTCGGAAAATCCGCGCTTGGCACGGATTGTCATGCACAAGAAAGAGTCTGTAAGTGGAAGAATCATGTTGAATAATCCGCATTTAGCGCGGATAATGAGACATGGTTTATGATCAACGATCCGGGCTTTCGAGTTATATCAGTGACCTTCTGTCGAAGGGGCGGACCGTATTTACGGCTGATGAGGCTGAAAAGGCGCTTGGTGTCGATCGCGGTGCCTTTCTCGATGCCGCTGAGAGGCTTCAGAAGCGAAAGCTGCTGCAAAGCCCACGGCGCGGCTTCTATGTGGCTGTTCCGCCCCAATATGCCGCTTGGGGAGCGCCTCCGCCATCCTGGTACATTGATGCGCTGATGCGCCACGAGGGCGAGCCTTATTACGTTGCCTTGCTCAAGGCTGCAGAGCTGCACGGCGCGACCCATCAGGCGGTCATGGAATTCCAGATCATTGCGGCCAAGCGAATGCCGAAGATACGCGCAGGGCGCAATCTGATAGCCTTCTATTATCGGAAAGATATGAACGCCGTTGAGAACGGTCTCGAAAGACGAAAGACTGATACCGGCACGATGCAGATATCGTCGCCTGCACTGACTGCGCTTGACCTGCTGCGCTATCCGCAGGCGACCGCCGGCATGGATAATCTTGCGACCGTTCTGGCCGACATGGGGCGCAAGATAGATCCGAAGCAGCTTGCCGCCTTGTCTAACAAATTTGAACGGCCAATCGTTCAACGTCTTGGATACCTGTTGGGTCATTTGGGACACGGGGGACTGACCGACCGCATGTTTGCCGCGCTCAGTCAGCGCGGTTCGCTGCCATGGGCGGAACTGGACCGCAACGAGGTCCGAGACCCGGATTTCATGTCCAAGCCCATGCGTCGTGACCCCAAATGGCGTGTCATCGTTCGCCGAATGCCGGAGATGGACGAATGATTCCCTTACAAAACATTGTTGCGTGGGGCGCGATTGTTCCATGGGCTGACAATCGGCAGATCGAGCAGGACCTGATCATCAGTCGGGCTTTAGTGGACATATTTTCCGACGACTTGCTCAAAAGCGAACTCCGGTTTCGAGGGGGAACAGCGCTGAACAAGCTGCATTTTCCTGCACCGCTTCGATACTCTGAAGACATTGATCTGGTTCGTGCCTCGTCAGGTCCGATCGGACCAATTCTTGACCAACTTCGGGTCGTTTTAGAGCCTTGGCTTGGTCAGGCGCGCTTTGATCAGAGTCAGGTCGCGCCGAAACTAAAGTTTCGTATCGATGCTGAGCATGGGGATGGCGTCCAGATAAGACTGAAAGTCGAAATCAACACACGAGAGATCGAAGCGTTTGACCCAGTTGAAAATTACACATTTAACGTGGAGAATCCTTGGTTCACTGGTGAGTGTCAACGCCGGAGTAAAACTACACCATTCGCCGGAGCAAAAGTGCACCAGTTTGAGAGCTTTGGCCGGAGTAAAAGTGCACCACTCGGGCGGTTAGCGGACGTTTGGTCGGACTGGTGTACGAGGATTTGGATCAAGCCTGTTTCGACTTGGCGCTGTGCTTGAGGCGGTAGCTGTCGCCGTTCATTTCGAGGATATGGACATGGTGCGTGAGCCGGTCGAGCAGTGCGCCGGTCAGGCGCTCTGATCCGAACGTGCTGGTCCATTCGTCGAATGGCAGGTTGGAGGTGACGAGGGTTGAGCCGCGCTCATAGCGCTGCGAGAACACCTCGAACAGGAGTTCAGCGCCGGTTGGCGACAGCGGCACATAGCCAAGTTCATCAATGATCAGGAGTGCGTATTTGGTGAGCTGTTTTTGCAGGCGCAGCAGGCGTTTGTCATCGCGCGCTTCGAGGAGTTCATGGACCAGAGCTGAGGCGGTGACGAACCCGACCGACAGGCCTTTCTGACAGGCAGAAAGGCCAAGCCCGAGCGCGATATGCGTCTTTCCGGTTCCGCTATTGCCGACAGCGATGATGTTCTCCCGGCTGGTGATATAGTCACACCGGGCCAGTTCCATCACCCGCAACTTGTTCAGTGAAGGCATGGCCTTGAAGTCAAAACTGTCGAGGCTTTTGGTCGCCGGGAACTTCGCAGCCTTGATCCGCCGGTCGATCATGCGCCGCTCCCGGTCGATCAGTTCCAGTTCTGCCAGTCGCAACAGATAGCGCGAATGATCGATCCCCTCGGCGGCGCAGAGTTTGGCTTGCCTGGCATGCTCGCGCAGAAAGGTTGGCAAGCGCAGGGACTTCAGATGATGGGCCAGCAGGATCTCTGGTGTGTCGGTCATGACCGACCTGCGGATAACAGGGTCATGTAATCGCCCGGCGCAGTAGCCGCGACATGCGCCTTGGGCAGATAGGGATACAGCGTCATGTCGAGCCGTGGCGGTCGCCGCTCGATCCGGCACAGGACGAGATGTTTAACGGCATCGAACCCGATCGCGCACCGCTGTAGGGACGGTCGCGACGCCGACTCTGGCCACCACGAACCTTTCCACCAGCATGCGCCGCTGGCGCGTGACCAGTGCCGCGACCGTTGATGCTGCGGCCGAGGAACGCTCCGCCGGCTGGGTGTGCTGGCGCGGCAATGCGGATGGACTGGGCGGCTGGACCTATGTGAACCGGCTGTCACTAACGACGGTTCAAGCGACCGGGATGGGGTTCTTCGGCCTTTACGGCTCAACCGCGGCATTGGCCACGACCCTGACCCTGTCAGCGGTCGCCAACTGCGTCGGCATCGGATTCCAGCGCGGGACACATATCAACTGGCAACTCGTGACCAACGACGGATCCGGAGCCCCGAGCTTGACCGACCTTGGCGCCAGTTTCCCGGTCGGCAGCCTGACCAACGTTCTGACGCTGACCATCGCGGCATCGCCAAACGGCACGGATATCGGGGTGAGAATCGTCGAGGAAGTCAGCGGCGCAGTAGCCGAGTTCACCCTCACCGCCGACATTCCTGCCGCGACTCAATTGCTCAGCCCGCGCAATTATATGAACAACGGCGCGACGTCGGCTGCTGTCGCGTACGACTGCTCCGGCGTCTACGTGGAGACGGATTACTGACCCAATTTGGTAGTGCAGCGTCAGGTGCGCCGGACCTTTGGCAGCGCGCACAAAACAACTGACAGGGCCATGGAGGTCCAAAGCCTAATGCTGGAGGCGGCAGCGCGTTCTCGTGGTCTCAACGAGTTGGTTGACCGGTTGCGCGTCAGCCAATTTTGCGAGGTGTGGCGGGGCGATCTGACTACCAATCTGCAGTGCGATGGGGATTTCCAGGCATGGGCGGGAGAGAAATTGGCGCTACTGCCGGAGAAGTTGGAAATTATCGGCTTGATGGACGCATACAAAAAGATGCGGGTGAGGAGCCTGAATGTGGCCTGACGGTCTGGTTTTGCCAGATAATTCGATGGAGAAGTGTCCTTTGGCCCCATTCATGTGGTTTCGAGCCTGGCGCTCCGCGAAACCGCAGAACGTCGAAATTCTTTTGAATCGGCCTTGAACCTCTAGTTGCTGTAGCTCCTATCTTGCAATCCATCAGATGATTCGCCGGGAGAAAACCTATGGCCGACCACAAGCATGACCATGATCACGACCACAAACACGACGACCACAGGCATGACGGTACCAAGCACGCGCAGGGCGCGGGCGGTTCCTGTTGCGGGTCGGACAAGGATGCGATGTGCGGCGATATCGGGCCGGTCGGCAATGTGAACGCGGCGGGGCGCAGTTTTCTGGTCAACGGGCTGGATTGCGCCGAGGAAGTGTCGATCCTGAACAAGGCGCTTGGCCCCGCAGTCGGCGGCACCGAACATCTGGCCTTTGATGTGATGAACGGGCGGATGACGGTGCTGGACAGCGCCACGTCATTGCCCGACGACCGGATCATCGCGCTGATCGGCAAGACCGGGATGAGTGCCTCGGTCTGGGACGCGGGCCGCGCCGAGGTCGACCGCGAGGCGCATCTGAAACGGCAGAAATTCTTTACCGCGCTGTCGGGCGGCTTCTGGGCGCTTGGCTTCCTGTGGCACGCCGTGGAAACCGGCCCGGCCGGCGCCTTGCAGATATTTTCCGACCACGGGACGACGTCGATGCCGGTGATCGAGATCGCGGCGTTCCTGCTGGCGATCGTGTTCGGCGCCTGGCTGGTGGCCCCCAAGGCCTGGTCGTCGGCGCGCCGGCTGGCCCCCGACATGAACCTGCTGATGATCATCGCGGTGACCGGCGCGATCGGTCTGGGTGCCTATTTCGAGGCGGCGACGGTGGCCTTCTTCTTTTCGCTGTCGCTGTATCTGGAAAGCTGGAGCGTCGGGCGGGCGAGGAATGCCGTGGCCGCCCTGCTGGATCTGGCACCGCCGACCGCGCGGGTGATCCGCGACGACGGCACCGAGGCGGACGTGCCCGCCGCGCAGGTCGCCATTGGCGACAGGTTCATCGTGCGCGGCGGCGACCGGATCGCGCTGGACGGCGAGGTTGTCGCCGGTGCGGGCGGTGTCGATCAGGCCCCGATCACCGGCGAAAGTGCGCTGGTGTCGAAAGAACCCGGCGATGATGTCTATGCCGGCACGATCAATGGCGAGGGCACGCTGACGGTGCGTGCCACCAAACTGTCCAGCGATACCGTGCTGTCGAAAATCATCCGCATGGTCGGTGATGCCCATTCGCGCCGCGCCGATGTCGAACAGTGGGTGGCCAAATTCGCCCGCGTCTACACCCCCATCGTGATGGTACTGGCGGTCCTGATCGCCTTTGTGCCGCCGCTGGCCTTTGGCGGGGCCTGGGCGTTCTGGATCTACAACGCTCTGGTGCTGCTGGTCATTGCCTGCCCCTGTGCGCTGGTCATTTCGACCCCGGTGTCGATCGTCGCGGCGCTGGCCTCGTCGGCGCGCAACGGCGTGCTGATCAAGGGCGGTGCCTATGTCGAGGCCCCGGCGCGGCTGACCGCACTGGCGATGGACAAGACCGGCACGATCACCATGGGCGAACCTGAGGTGGCGAGCCTGCATCCGCTGAACGGCACATCCGAGCGCGATCTGATCGCGGCGGCGGCGGCGCTCGAGGCGCGCTCGTCGCACCCGCTGGCCCGCGCGATTCTGGCGCGCGCCGAACGCGACGGAATCAAGGCCGAACCCGCCGAGGACACCCGGACCGTTCCGGGGCGCGGCGTCGAAGGTCTGCATGGTGGGCGGGCGATCTGGCTTGGGTCCGACCGCTTTGCCACCGAAAAGGACATGGGCGCGGCGATGCCGCGTGATGTGGTGGACCGGATCGAAAGTGCCGGCAGCACGCTGGTCGCGGTCGGCGATGACAAGGGCCTGCTGGGCCTGATCGAGTTGCGCGACCGGATCCGCCCCGATGCAAAGGGCGTTGTTGCCAGGCTGCATGCGCAGGGGGTCAAGACCATCATCATGCTGACCGGCGACAACGAACGCACCGCCCGTGCGGTCGCCGCAGAGGTCGGCATCGACGAGGTCCGCGCCGGGCTGCTGCCCGAGGACAAGGTGGCGGTGATCGAGGAACTGGTCGCGACCCACGACATGGTGGCGATGATCGGCGACGGGGTGAACGACGCACCGGCGATGGCGCGGGCGCATTTCGCCATCGCGATGGGCGCGGTCGGGTCGGATGCGGCGATCGAGACGGCGGATATCGCCCTGATGACCGACGATATCGGCAAGGTGCCGTGGCTGGTCGGCCATTCGCGGCGCACGCTGTGGATCATTCGCCAGAACATCGGCCTGTCGCTGGCCACCAAGGCCGCCTTCGTGGGCTTGACCGCCTTCGGGATGGCCACTACGTGGGGAGCAATCGCCGCCGATGTCGGCGTGTCGCTGATCGTCGTCGCCAACGCACTGCGCCTGTTGCGCGCCAAGGGGCGGGATCCGGCGGCGCCAAGTGGCGGCGAGAGCATCGGCGAACACATGCCAAAAGGAGCACTGGCACATGGTCATTGAACTGAAGGAACCGGGCAAGGAGCCCGAACGCAACAGGGGCGCGTCAATGCTGTGTCCGGTCTGCAAGGTGACGCTGACAATGGCGGATCGTCAGGGCGTCGAGATCGACTATTGCCCGCAGTGCCGGGGTGTCTGGCTCGACCGTGGCGAGCTTGACAAGATCATCGAGCGCAGCGCCGCCGAGATGGCACCACCGCCGCCGGCACCCGACCCCCGGCGGCGCGATGACGACGACGATGATCGCGGTCGCGGCGGCTATGGCGGCGGCTATGGCAAGCACGGTGGCGGTCATGGCGGTCATGGTGGTGGCAGTCATGGCGGCGGCTATCGGCGCAAGTCCTGGCTGCGCGAGATCTTCGATTGACGTTCGCGCGGGCGGTTCACGGGCAGGGCGCGCCAGCCGGTGAGCCAACCCCACAGCGGGCGGTCTGACGATGGGCGCGGGACACGGTCACGGCGGCGGCGGGGGAACCTCTGCCAGCCGCCACAAGGGCAGCCTGAGATGGGCGCTGGCGATGACCGGCACGTTTCTTGTGGTCGAGGTGGTCGGCGGGCTCTGGACTGGCAGTCTGGCGCTTTTGGCCGATGCCGCGCATATGGCGACAGACGTGGGCGGGCTGTTCATGGCGCTGGTCGCGGTGCGCTTTGCCGAACGCCCGGCGACGCCCGACATGACCTATGGCTTTGTGCGCACCGAGGTTCTCTCGGCGCTGGTCAACGCCGTGGTGCTGCTGGTGGTCACCGTCTTTGTGCTGCGCGAGGCGTATTTCCGCCTGTTCGCGCCGGTTGAAATCCTCGGCGGGCCGATGCTGGCGGTGGCGGTGGCGGGGCTGATCGTCAACCTGGTGTCGATGCGGATGCTGCACGCCGGATCGCAGGAAAGCCTGAACCTCAAGGGCGCGTATTTCGAGGTGCTGGCCGACATGCTGGGATCGGTCGGGGTGATCCTCGCGGCGCTTGTCGTGATGTTCACCGGCTGGACCATCGCCGACCCGATCATCGGCGCCGCCATCGGGCTCTTTATCGTGCCGCGCACCTGGATCCTGCTGAAGGGCGCGCTGCGCATCCTGATGGAGGGCACGCCCGCCCATGTCGATGCCGGGTTGCTGCGCGCGCGGCTCATGGAGGTTCCCGGCGTTGCGGACGTGCACGACCTGCACGTCTGGACCCTGACCTCGGGCGTCGACGCGATGAGCTGCCATCTTGTCGTCGATGATCTCGAGGCCCGGCGCAACGCGCTGATCGGCGCGCAAAAGGCGATGCACGACGGTTTTGGGATCACCCATACGACGATCCAGATCGAGGATGCGGCCCTGCGCGAGGCCGAGGGCGAGACGCATCGCTGAACAGAGTAGTGGAGTTGACGCGACATGGGACATCACCGGAAACAGCATGGTCACGCCACACCCCGGTATGCCGGGCCGCGCGGCGGTGAGGGTCGCCCCGACCATGACCGGGTGCCACGCCAGTCACGGATTCCGCTGGGTCTGATCGCGATCGGGTTGGTCGTCTGGTCGGGTCTGGGCTGGGGCGTCTATCTGCTGGTCGATCCGGTGCTGGCATGGCTGGCGGGCTCGGTCGGCCCGCTGACCGATGCCGGGACCGGCATCGCGCGCTGGTTCGGGTTCGGGCAACAGGCGGCGGCCCTGCGCGATGTCGCCAATGTCGAGGTGCTGATCGGCCAGGTGGCTGGCCCAATGCATTTCATCGTCAAGGCCGGGCTGATCCTTTTGTGGCTTGCGGGGCTGGTCGCGCTGGTCGCGCTGCCGGTCATCCTGCGGCGCAGGTCGCGGTGGTGACAACTGTCGGCAGATCGGCGGCCTTTGGCCTGTTGCGGTCCGGACCATCGCCCCGGCTTGCCGGCACGCCTTCCCGACAGCGTGCGATGACCGCCGCCCGTCCGCCCCTGATCGGCCCGGTCCTCGTCCTCGACGATATCGGCGCGGCCGCGCTAAGGCTGTCGGCGCTGTTCATCACCGACGGCGACGAAGGCCCGCCGCCGGTCGAGACATCCGGCGGCGCGTATCGCGCAACTGTTCTGGCGCGGTTCGACCGGGCGACGGTCTGGCGTGCACGTTTCGATCTGCTCGCCGACCGGCCCGCCGAATACCGCTGGAACGGCGAGACATATCCTGTTGCCTGCGATCTGCGCGGCGACCTGCGGATCGCCTTTGTGTCGTGCAACGGCGAGGAGGCCGACGATCTGGAGCGCGAGGGGTCGGAGCGCAACGCGATGTGGGCGCGGCTGGGCGCGGCGCACCGGGCGGCGCCGTTCGCGCTGCTGCTGCATGGCGGGGATCAGGTTTACGCCGACGAAATCACGCAGGGCCATCGGCTGAGCGAGGACTGGCCCTCGCAGATCCCCCCCGAACCATCGCCCGCTGACCTTTCCGATCTGCGCCACCATCTGCGCGAACGGCTTCTGGATCGCTACGCGGCGCTTTATGCCGCACCCGAATTCGCCTGGATCGCCGCGCGCGTGCCCTCGCTGATGCAATGGGACGATCACGACATCTGCGACGGCTGGGGCTCGCTCAGGCGGTGGCAGACCCATTCCGCCGTTGGCCAGACACTGTTTTCGGTCGCCCGCGAATGTTTTCTTGTCTTTCAGCAGGCGGCGGTGGAGGGCGATCTGCCGCCGCGGTTCCATGATCCGGCGGGGCACCACCTTGGCTGGCGGGTCCGCGCGCCGGGGCTGCGCATCCTGGCGCCTGACCTGCGGTCAGAGCGCACGCGGCGCAGCATACTGGGTGCCGGCGGCTGGGCGATGATGGATGCCGAGGCCGCCGCACCGCCGCCGGGATCGACGCTGCTGGTCTCAAGCGTGCCCCTGCTGGGACCGCGCCTGTCGGTTCTGGAAACGCTGATGGTCGCGATCCCGCGGATGCAGAAATACGAGGACGACCTGCGCGACCAGTGGCAAAGCCGTGCGCATCGCGCGGAATGGCAACGGATGCTGCGGCTGGTGCGCGACATGACCTATGCGGACGGGCGCAACATCACCGTGCTTTCCGGCGAGATCCATCTGGCGACACGGGCGGTGATGGAACTGGAACGCGGCCTCGCGGTGCATCAGCTTGTGGCGTCGGGCATCGCGCACCGGGCGCCGCCGGCGGCATGGGCTAGGGTTCTCGGCAGTCTCGCGCGGTTGGGCGAGGCGCCGCTGGCACGGCATCCGATCCGCATCGGGTGCCTGCCCGGCCGGCGCAGGCGCTATGTGGCCGAGCGGAACTACCTGATGCTCGAACGCCGATCGGACAGCTGGAGCGCCGCCTGGGATCTGGAGCACAGCGGCGCGACCCCCGATTTGCCGCTGTAGCCGCCGACGGCTGTCAACGGCCGGCGCGGGCCTTGCGCCGCCGCGCCTGTCGTGCCTGCCGGTATTCCGACAACAGCAACAGCCCAACGCCGCCGACCACCGCGACATCGGCCATGTTGAACGCCGGCCAGTGCCAGGTGCCGACATAGACATCGAGGAAATCCGTCACCGCGCCAAAACGCAGCCGGTCCGCCACATTACCGAGCGCGCCGCCGATGACAAGGCCATAGGCGGCGGCATCCAGACGGCTGGTGGCGCGCACCAGCAGCACCGTCAGCCAGACCGTGACCACGAGCGCCAGCCCGGACAATGCCCACCAGGGCGCGCCGCCCAGCAGCCCGAAGGTGACGCCATCATTGCGTAAAAAGATCAGGTTGAAGCCGGGCACGACCGGAATGCCGCCCGCCAATGCGTCACTGTAGGCATTGGCCACGGCCTTGGTGATCTGGTCGGCGGCAAGGGCCAGCCCGATGCAGACAGCGCCGGTCGATCCTGTCGCGAATCCTTGATCCATTGTCGTGCCCTTTTTGCATTCGATTTCGGGACGGCATGACGCCGCACCTGCGATTGACAGGCCTTTTACAAGCTTTAGCCACTAGAGGTTCAAGCGAAATCTGGTGGTGCCGGCGACGCGTCGCGATCCTTGTCGATACGGGGCCTTTCGCCCGGTCCGCCGTCCGTCCATAATGCGCAAGTCACTGTAGAGACGAGGCCGGGATGCTGACCATCGGAACATTGTCGCGCAAGACCGGGACCAAGGTCCAGACGGTGCGCTATTACGAGCAGATCGGCCTGTTGCGCGAACCGGGCCGCACCGCGGGCGGGCAGCGCCGGTATGAAGAGGCCGATCTGGACCGGCTCGCCTTTATCCGGCACGCGCGGCAGCTTGGCTTTGCGCTCGACGCGATCCGCGAATTGCTCGACCTGTCGGATCATCCGCAGCAGTCCTGCGCCGACGCGGATTCGATTGCCCGACGCCAGTTGAAACAGGTCGAACAGCGGCTTTTGCGGCTTCAGGCGCTGCAAAAGGAACTGAAACGGATGATTGCCGAATGCAGCGGCGACCGGATGGCCGACTGCCGCGTTCTCGAAGTGCTGCGCGACCACTCCGAATGCCTGACCGCGCATGACGATATCGGCGCGTGAGTGCGACCTGCGGGAACCGATTTGCGGTCAGGCTGGTTCGGTCTGCAAGAGATAGGGACGGAACGGAGTGACAGAAGCCTGGATTTACACGCTCGCGCCCGCAATTCTGGCGGTGATTGCGTCTTGGGTCGCCGTCAGGTTCCGTCCTGGCCCGCTGACGATCAGCGCGATCCAGCATTTTGCCGCCGGCGTGGTCTTTGCCGCCGCGGCCGGTGAGATCCTTCCGGACATCAAGCACCAGGGGTCCGCAATCGCCACCCTTGTCGGCGGGTCGGCTGGGGTCGCCGTGATGCTGCTGGTCAAGCAGATCGAGGGTTACATCAAAGGTCCGGCGGGCCTTTTGACGACGATCGGGATCGACATTCTGATCGACGGGCTGGTGTTGGGCATCGCGTTTGCTGCTGGTGCGAAAGCGGGCCTGTTGCTGACCGTCGCGCTGTCGCTCGAAGTCGTGTTTCTGGGGCTGGCGCTGACCACGGAACTGACCACCTCGGGCTGGACCAGACGGCGCACTGTCGCGGTTACGGCGGGGCTGATGGTGCTGATGCCGTTGGGCGCGGTTCTGGCCACGCCCGTCGCCGCCCTGTCTGCGCCGGTGGTGACGGGTTTTCTGGCGTTCGGCCTGGTCGCGCTGCTGTATCTGGTGACCGAGGAACTGCTGGTCGAGGCGCATGAGACACCCGACCGGCCCTGGGTCGCGGCGATGTTCTTTGTTGGCTTCCTGTTGCTGTTGCTGCTCGAAGAGATGATCGGATGACCCGCCATGCCGCATGACCACGATCATCTGGACCCAGAGTCTGGCGACCGGCGGGTCGGCATCGCGATCTGGGCGAATGGCATCCTGACCGTCGCCCAGGTCGCCGGCGGGATCTTTGCCGGCAGTCTGGCGCTGATCGCCGATGCGCTGCACAATTTTTCCGACATGGCGTCGCTGATCATCGCCTTTGGCGCGCGCAAGATCGCCCGCCGTCCGGCCGATGCGCGGATGACCTTTGGCTATGGCCGGATCGAGATCGTGGCCGCCCTGATCAACTATACGACGCTGATCGTGATCGGGCTTTATCTGATCTACGAGGGCGGGATGCGGATGATCGACCCGCCCGAGGTCAAGGGCTGGTGGGTGGTCTGGCTTGGCGGTATCGCGCTGGTCGTCGACACGGCGACGGCCCTGCTGACCTGGTCGATGCAGAAGGGCAGCGTGAATATCCGGGCCCTGTTCATCCATAATCTGTCGGATGCGCTGGCCTCGGTCGCGGTGATCGTCGGCGGCGTGCTGATCCTGCTTTACGATATCCGCTGGGTCGATCCGGCGATCACCATCCTGATCGCGGTCTATATCCTTTACCTTGCCTTTACCGAGATTGGCGGCACGATCCACACCCTGATGCTGGGCAGCCCGCCCGACATCGACACCGACGAGGTTCTGGACGCGGTTGCCGCCATCGATGGCGTCGCCGGCGTGCATCACGCCCATTTCTGGCAGATGGAGGAACACGCCGCCGCGCTGGATACCCATGTGGTGATCGATATCGACCGCTGGGACGCGGTGGAGGAGATCAAGCGCGCGATCAAGGCGGAGTTGAAGGAGACTTTCGGTATCGGCCACACGACGCTGGAATGCAAACGGTCGGACCGGGCGCACCTCGATGCCGACCGGTATGGCCACGGCTGATCGTCGGGCGCTGCGTCAGAGCTGATGAATGGTGATCGCCGTCGCCATGACGACCCCGAACAGGGTGAAGCTGACCAGGGCCAGGCTTTGCCCCAGGCGCCGGTTCGGCGCGTCGACCTTGATCCGCAATTCCGCCGCCGTTTCGGGAAATTCAAGGGCGGCGGTGTTGGACCCGGTCCATTCGTAGCGCCGCGCAAAGCGCCGCTCCTCGGCGGCGTTCCAGCCGTAAAACGTCACCATGATCGCGATGACGGTCATCATGCTGGCGGGCACCCAGATGATATAGCCGCCGCCGGTTTCGTCGATCAGCGGCGCGATCCCAAAGAGCCGCCCTTCGATATCGTAGGCGGCGTAAAGCACGACCTCCTTCAATGTCGTGAGGGCGCCAAGCAGAATGTTCGACACGATCGTGGCAATCAGCAGAAACACCCGCAGCCCATGCCCCTGACCGGCCCTGGTATCGCGGCGCGAAAAGATCATCGCAAAGAAGATGAACCCGGCGGCCAACATGGTGATGTGCATCGTGTAGTGGATCGCCGGATCCAGCAGGGCGGCGTTGTGGATCGGCGGTACCTGCCAGACATAAAGTGACAGCACGAACAGCACGAACGCCGGCCAGGGCCTTGTCAGTGTCGAAAACAGGGCCGAAAGCCCGCGGCTGGCCAGAAGCGGCGCGATCACCCGTTTTCGCACCTGTCGCGGCAGACCGGCGATCAGCACGGCTTCGGGGTAGGCCAGCACGATCAGCATCGGCCCGACCATGCGCAGCAGCAGATGCTGGATCTGGTGCGCCACGAACAGGCGTTCCCCCATCGCATCGACCGGCGATTGCAAGGCCAGAAACAGCGCCAGAATCCCGGTGCCGAACAGCAGGTGCCGCAGCCCCTGTCGCGGTGTCGCGCTGGTTCGCCGCCGGATCGCCCCGCGCAGATAGATCGCCAGGGTCAGGGCGACAAGGCCGCTGACCTCGGGCGTCAGATTCCAGGCCGACCAGGCGGTTTCCCCGGTCAGGCCCCCGCCACCATGCGCCATCGCCTGCGGCGCGGACAACAAGAGTGCAACTGCCGAAAATGCTACGGCCAATCTGGTTTTCATTGAAACGCTTCCAGTGTTTACGTGGGGTGTCTATCTCGGCGATCCGTCAGATTCCAGACCGCGAACCGCAGGCGGAACACTTGGTCACAGCATGGTGCCTGCCTCGTTCCGTCCAGGTTCAAGCAGGTTTCCGCATGCGGCGGTCTGTCACCGCAAGTTGATGCAATGATTCTTGACCTTTCCCCAAGGCATGGTCGTAAATGCGTCCCATGATCAAGGTTCTGCTTCAAATCCTGGCCGTCGCCCCACACTGCACGACACTGGGTAGCTGAGGGCGCTGAATGGTGGTTTTCTGGGGGACTCTTCCCTGGAAAGGAACGTTCCCTTGAGCACCCAAGCGATCACCGCCCTCGCGTCGAGGCTATCGCCGCATGTTTCGCTGAGCAAGACGCGGCTCGAGACGCTGTGCCTTCTAATTGTGGCGATGATCAGCGCCCGAACGGTCAACCTCAGCCATCTTGCCTGCGAGCGCGCCGGCCCCGTTCTGATTGCATCGACCTATCGACGACTGCAACGCTTCTTCCAGCACGTCAGCCTTCCTGAGGACTGGTCAGCTCGCCTCATCCTTCGGCTCCTCGGCCTGAAAGGCGCGTGGCATCTTTGCCTCGACCGGACGAACTGGAAGATCGGCGCGCGCGACGTCAACATCCTGATGCTGGCGATTGCGACGCCGCGGTTTCGGGTGCCCTTGATGTGGACGGTGCTGGATAAGGCGGGCAACAGCAATGCCGATGAGCGCATCGCATTGATGCGGCGTTACCTTGCCCTGTTCGGGTCGGGATCGGTCCAGATCCTTCTGGCCGATCGGGAGTTCATCGGACTGAAATGGCTCAATTTTCTCGAGGCGAGCGCAATCCCGTTCGCGATCCGCGTGAAGGCGGGCTTGATCGTGAGCACCGAGGACGGGCGCAAGCTGAGCCTGCGGTCGCGGCTGACGAAATGCCGGGCTATACGGAAGTTCCGGGCCACCTTCCCAGCCCAGGGAGATGCAGAGGCCTTGACGCTGACCTTCTCGGCGAAACGCATCAAGGGCGGTGAATTGCTCATCGTCGCAAGCAATGCGCCGGACAAGAATGGCCTCAACGCCTACCGCCGCAGGTGGTCCATCGAATGTCTCTTCGGGGATGCCAAAACCCGGGGCCTGAACCTCGAGGACACCCGGCTGCAAATCGCCGCAAAGTTGCACCTGCTGCTGGCCATCGTCGCCCTCGCCATCGCCTGGACCAACAAGACCGCCTCAGTGCTCACCGGCAAGGGAAAGCTGCCACGCAAGACCGAAGGGCATTACGCCAAGTCATGGTTCCGAACCGGCTTTGACGAGGTTCGAAGGCTCCTGCGAACGGACCCCCAAGCCGCCCTCAAACCGTGGGCGGCAATCCCAAAACGATCGGGAGTCGTGTAGTGTGCCGTCGCCCTGACGTTCGGCGCGCCCATTGCGGGCGCGGCCGTTCCTGCGGCGACACAGCGCGCTGAGGCCGCTTCGATGACCGGCATGGCAGCAGGGTCCGCGACTATGGCCGATGCGGCCTGCCCGGAATGTCCTGCGCAGACCGGGAGCGAGGGGGTTGCCTGCATCGGCGGCTGTCCGGTGCCCTGTGCCTATTCGATCGTCGCTGCCGTGATACCTTTGGGGACTGCTGAAATCTGGTCATTGCATTCTTCGCTGGCCAGCTGGTTTACGGAAGCCAGTTTCCGGGCGGGGTCGGGCCCGCCGCCTGATCTCTCGCCTCCCCGACTGACGGTCTGAACGGCGTCGTCCCAATTCGGGACGGCTGTTGGCGCTGTTTGTTCGGCGCCGGGACATCAGATCAAGGCGACCGCATGACATTTCCATCGACATTGTTCCGACGAGCGGAGTCTTCGCTCGGGCGGAGTCTGGGCGCGGGCCCGGCGTCATTTGTCAGCGGCCGCTAGTGGCTGATCCGCATTCGCGGTGCCGCCTTCACTTCGTGACACCCCTTCATCCAAGGACATCAAACATGAAAACGTCTATCTCCTTTACCCGCAGAACCCTGCTTGGCGGGGCGGCAACGCTGATCGCCGGTCTTGCCGCCGCGCCCGGATTTGCGCAGATGACCCTTGCGCCAGCCGTCACCGCCGAAAAGGTGACGCTGTTCAAGGACCCCAATTGCGGCTGTTGCCAAGGCTATGCCGATTACCTCACGGCGAACGGTTTCGAGGTCGAGGTCATCCCGACCGAAGATCTGGGGCAGATGACTGACGCTGCCGGCATCCCGGCGGACTTTGCCGGCTGCCACCTGTTCAACATCGGCGACTATGCGTTCAGCGGCCATATTCCGCTGGCGAGCCTGGGCAAGTTTCTGACCGAACGGCCCGAGATGATCGGGCTGACGGTGCCGGGCATGCCGATGGGGTCGCCGGGCATGGGCGGCGAGAAGATGGGGCCGCTTGAGGTTTTTGCATTGCAGGCCGAGCAGGCTCCGACGGTTTACGCCGTCGAATGAAGGCGGATCCGGCCCGGCGGTTGACAAGCCGCCGGGGCGGAACGAGGTGAAGAGACAGGGGTGATCGGGATGATGGATTTCGGAATGATGGGCGGCGGCATGATGGCGGCGGCGGGGCTGGTCTGGCTGCTTGTGATCGTGGCGCTGGTGCTGGCGATATTTGCGCTGGTCAAATACCTTGGGTCAGACGTGTCCAGATGACGACTGACAATGACAACGACGACCCGGAAACGGCGGCACCGAAACCGCGCCGGGGTCTTGCGCTGGTGATCGTGCCGCTGATCGCCTTTGTGCTGATGGGCCTGTTCGGCTGGGGCCTGCTTTATGGCAACCAGAACCTGCCCTCGACCCTGATCGACAAGCCGGTGCCGGAATTCGCGCTGCCCGCGGTTCAGGGCCAGACCGAGGGGCTGGCGACCGCCGATCTGCGCGGGCAGGTGTCGCTGGTGAATTTCTTTGCCTCCTGGTGCGTGCCCTGCCGTGCCGAACATCCGCTGTTCGTCGAGATCGCGCAGCGCGGCGAGGTGCCGCTATACGGGATCAACTACAAGGAAAAACCGCCGAGGCCGAGGCCTGGCTTGCCGAACTGGGCAACCCCTATACCCGGATCGGCGCCGACCTGAACGGGCGGGTGGCGATCGACTGGGGGGTTTACGGGATTCCCGAAACCTTTGTCATCGCGCCGGACGGGACCATTGCCTTCAAGGTGATCGGCCAGATCACGCGGCCGATCCTTGAAGACCAGGTGATGCCGCTGGTGCGGCGTCTGCAGGCGGAAAATTCAGCGGGTGCAACGCAATGAAACGATCGATTCTGGCACTGGCGGCATGGTTTGTCACCGTCACGGCGGCGGTTGCCGCGCCACAGGGCTTTGCCGTCCACGAGACCCCGCAAGAGGTCGCCAATGTCAGCTTTGTCACCGCCGACGGCAGCAGCATGACGCTGGACGAATTCCGCGGCCGGGTCGTGTTGCTGAATGTCTGGGCGACCTGGTGCGTGCCCTGCCGCGAGGAAATGCCGACGCTCGACGCGCTTGAGGCAGAGCTTGGCGGGCCGGGATTCGAGGTGCTGGCGCTGTCGATAGACCGGGGCGGGGCCGGGGTGGTGCAAAGGTTCTTTGACGAGATCGGCATCAGCCGGCTGATCATGTATCTGGACACCACCATGCGGTCCGCGACGGCGCTGCGCGCTTTCGGGCTGCCCACCACGCTGCTGATCGGCCGCGACGGCCGCGAGATCGGCCGGCTGGTCGGCCCGGCGGACTGGAACGACCCCGAGATGGTCGCCTTTTTGCGGCAATATGTGCAATGAGTTCTGGACGGGGCAACAGGGCGCCGGACCTTCCGGCGCGAGGCGCAATGCAGGAGAAATCATGACACCCATTTTCGCCAGAGGGGCAATGCGATGACCCAGGTGAACAGACGCGCGGCGCTGGCCGGGATCGCGGCGCTGGCCGCGACGCCGCTGCGGGCCCATTCTGTGGCGGACCTCGAACAGGAATTCGGCGGCAAGGAGCCTTACTTTCAGGCGCTCGACAAGGCGGCGCCGGACTTTACCCTGAGCGATCCGTTCGGCAGGCTGCTGCGGCCTGCGGATTTCGCCGGCAAGGTGGTGATCCTGCATTTCGTCTATACCCGCTGCCCCGATATCTGCCCGCTGCACACCGAAAAGCTGGCCGATGTGCAGGCCCGGATCAACCAGACGCCGATGAAAGACCGGGTGCAGTTCGTCACGATCACATCCGACCCTGAAAACGACACCCCCGAGGTGCTGCGCGACTATGGTGTGACGCACGGGATGGACCCGGCGAACTGGACCTTTCTGACCATCGCACCCGGTCAGCCGCCGGAAACGACGCGCGATCTGGCGCGGGCCTTTGGCCACAAGTTTACGGTCGAGGAGGACGGAACCCAGACCCACGGCATCATCACCCATATCGTCGGCAAGACCGGGCGCTGGCGCGGAAATTTTCACGGGCTGGAATTCGACCCGCTGAACATGGTGTTGTTTGTCAACGCGCTGGTCAACGACTATGACACGCCGCATGGCGCCGCGACGCGCGGGCTGTGGGATCGACTGACGGGGATGTTCAGATGAACGGCACGGATGGCATGGGCGACTTTTGCCGACACCCGTCGGTCCGGGGCGGCCCGGCATCTGCCAATTCGGGAGCGGGGCGCTGATGCCGGATATTTCGGGCATCGGGATTCTTGCGGCGTTTCTGGCCGGGGCGATCTCGTTCCTGTCGCCCTGCGTTCTGCCGCTGGTGCCGGGCTATGTGCCCTATATCGCCGGTCAGCCGGACCTGGTGCGCAAGCGCCGTGTCGGGATCCGGGCGCGGCTGGGGGCGCTGGGGCTAAGCACCTGCTTTATTCTGGGGTTTTCGACGGTATTCGTGGCGATGGGTGCCGGGGCCAGCGCGCTGGGGTCGCTGCTGTTGTCCTGGCGGACCGAGCTGAACCTGATCGGCGGGGCGATCATCATCCTGTTCGGTCTGGTGATGATGGGCGTTTTCCGGCTGAACTTCATGAACCGCGACAGCCGGTTCAATCTTGACATACCGGGCGGGCGGTCACTGGGGGCCTATGCGCTGGGTCTGGCCTTTGCCTTTGGCTGGACCCCCTGCATCGGCCCGATCCTGGGCGCGATCCTGACGCTGAGCGCCAGTTCGGCGAACCTGGGCAGCGGCATCCTGCTGTTGTCGATCTATTCGCTGGGGCTGGCGGTTCCGTTCCTGCTGGCCGCCCTTTTCACCGATGCGATTGCGGCGCGGACCCGCCAGTTCGGGCCATCGGGGCGGATACTTTACAAGGTCGCGGGCGGTGTCATGGTGCTGATGGGGGTCGCGGTGATGACCGGGCAGTTGTCACGGCTGTCCTACTGGCTGCTGGGCACCTTTCCGTTTCTGGCCAGCATCGGATGAAACTGTCGGCTTTGGTCGCACCGCGACGACGCCGGAATTGAAATGAGACAAAGGAAAACCACGTGAAGAAACCGATGCTTCTGGCCGCTGGCGCGGCCATCGTTGTTGTTATCGCCGCTATCTACTGGATGGCCTCGCCGCCGCGCACGACCGATCCCAACGTGATCGCCACCAACGGGCTGCACTGGCACGCCAAGATCGAGGTCTATGTGAACGGCGTTCCCCAGCCCGTGCCACCCAATATCGGTATCGGCGCGGCCTATGCGCAGGCCCCCGGTTTTGACAGCCGGAACGGCATGGCCGGGATGCACACGCACGATCCCGAGGGCACCGTGCATCTGGAAGGTGCCGGCACCGTGACCCGCGACGACATCACGCTTGGCACCTTTTTCAGAACCTGGGGCAAGACCTTTGACGACTTCGGTACCAGGCTGAACATGAATGTAAACGGCATTGAAAACAACGAAGGCGAAGCTTACGAAATGCAGGACGGCGACCAAATAATTCTGTCGTTCTTTCCATAAATTTGGCGCTGCCGGTGGTCGCATTCCGATATAGACCAGTGCGACCTTGCCGCATGGTGATTTCAGAACTGTTGGAGGGGGGAGGTGGGCAAAGTGCTCGGCGACCCGCAACCCAAGGGCCAGTAGAACTCAGCGCGACACACCCCAGTGATGGGCTGGATGCCGCTCTCCCTTGACGACATCGCGATGTGCCGCACTTTCGGTGTTGAATTCGCAAGTGGAGGAGAGAGCATCCATGGAAGAAGTTACGGAACCTCTGAAAAACCTCGGGTTTCCTGCGTGATCTGATAGGCTCGAATTGAACGATCCAGGAGCCCGCCGATGCCCAAGCAGTTGACGTTTTCCTCCCTTGCCCATGCGACCAGGAAGAAGGTGACACGGCGGGAGAAGTTCTTGGCCGAGATGGAGGCGGTGGTTCCCTGGGGGCGGCTTCTGACGCTGATCGCACCGCACTATCCGAAGATGGGCAGCAAGGGTGGGCGGCCGTCGTTGCCTCTGGAGGTCATGCTGCGGGTTTATTGCCTGCAGCAATGGTATGCGCTGAGCGACCCGATGGCCGAGGAAGCCCTTTACGACAGCGATGCGATGCGCCGCTTCGCAGGGATCGAACTCGGCGACGACCGCATCCCCGACGAAACCACAATCCTGAACTTCCGCCACCTGCTGGAGCAGCACGCCCTGACCGAGGCGATCTTTGCCGAGGTAAACGCACATCTTGCCGAGAGGGGCGTGACGCTGCGCTCGGGCACGCTGGTGGATGCGACCATCATCGATGCGCCGTCCTCGACAAAGAACAAGGCCGGCAAACGCGATCCGGAAATGACCAGCACGAAGAAGGGCAACGACTGGTATTTCGGCATGAAGGCACATGTCGGCGTCGACGCCGACAGCGGCGTGGTGCACAGCCTGGAGACATCGACGGCAAAGCTGCACGACAGCCAGGTCTGGGACGAGGTGCTGCATGGCGACGAGACATCCGTCTGGGCGGACAAGGCCTATGTCAGCGCGGAGCGCGAAGACGCCTTTGCCGGGCCGGACAAGTTCTGGGGTGTCATGCGCAAGGCTCCCAAGGGCGGCGAGCTTCATCCGGTCGACGCGCAGATCAACCGCCTGATCGCCAAGGTCAGGTCCAGGGTCGAGCATCCGTTCCGGGTGCTGAAGCGCCAGTTCGGCTATATCAAGACCCGGTATCGGGGCCTGGCAAAGAACCGGGCGCAGCTGTTCAGCCTGTTCGCCCTCGGCAATCTGTATCTGGTCCGAAGGCGGCTGATGGCGTGACGGCGCGAGTCCGTCGAAAACAGGGGAACGGCAGCCAAACGCGCGGAAAAACTTCCAAAATCGAGACCAAACCGGTCAAATTCAGTCCGGATCAGCTTGAGCCGACTAAACCGGGACGTTGATCAGATGTTCCTTACCATCATCGGGGACGATCTGGCAAAGAACCTGTTCCAGCGGAACGGGCCGGTTGCAGACGGGGTGGTCTGCCCCCTAGAAGACGCGGCGTGCACCACCGGTTTAATTAAAATCAACTACTTACGAGCCAGAGATGGGGTGGATGCCGCTCTCTCCCCAACGGCGTCGCAATGCGCCAAGCTTGTGGTGTTGAAGTCACAAGAGAAACAAGAGGGCATCCATGAAGGAAATTAGCATCATAGGCGTCGACCTGGCAAAGAATGTGTTCCAACTGCACGGCGCGGCCACTGACGGTTCGGTCCAGTTTCGCAAGAAGCTGTCGCGACCGCAATTCCAGCGTTTCATGGTGGAGCACCCGCAATGCCTCGTCGTGATGGAGGCCTGCGGCGGCGCGCATCACTGGGCGCGGGAACTGGTGCGGGTCGGCCACGCGGTGAAACTGATCGCACCGCACTACGTCAAGCCGTTCATCAAGCGGCAGAAAAACGACGCGGCGGACGCGGAGGCGATCGTGGAAGCGGCGCTGCGGCCGACCATGCGCTATGTCGAGCCGAAGACCGGAGACCAGCAAGCGCGTTCCATCCTGTTCCGCACCCGCGAGCAGTTCGTGAAACAGCGCACCGAAGCGGTCAATGCGCTGCGGTCGCACCTGTACGAGTTCGGCTTCACCGCGCCCGAGGGGATCGGTCATCTTCCGCGCCTCGGTGCCGTCCTCGAAGATCCGAGCTCGGATTTGCCACCGCTCGCCCGGGAAATCTGTCGCGAGCTGCTGGACCAGATCGCGAACCTGAGCGGCCGGATCAATGCCATGAAAAAGAGGATCGACGCCATCGCCAGGGAAGGCGAGACATCCCGCCGCCTGCAGACGATGCCGGGTGTGGGTCCGATCAGCGCCCTGGCCGTCGAGACCTTTGCACCGCCAATGGAGCAGTTCAAACGGGGGCGCGACTTTGCGGCCTGGCTTGGGCTGGTACCGCGACAGGCCTCGACCGGTGGCAAGCAGCGGCTTGGGAAAACCTCGAAAATGGGCCAACGCGACATCCGGCGACTGCTCGTCACCGGTGCGATGGCCGTGATCCGCTGGGCCCTGCGCCGGGGCGCGCCCGGAAATCCCTGGCTGGCACGCCTGCTCGAACGCAAGCCGCCGATGGTCGCTGCCTTCGCGCTGGCCAACAAGATGGCGCGTGGCATCTGGGCGATGCTGCTGCGCGGTGAAGACTATCGCGGCCCCGAGATCGGAAGTGCTGCCTGATCCGGCAGCGCAGTTCGAACCGGGCCGCCGAGTTGTGAGGAAGACATGAATCGTATGGGCAAATGATCGACATGATCCGGGTTGGGCGAACCAGAAACCTTCTCCGAGCCTCGAGCTCGCTCTCAGAGATCTGGCCCCGGTCCGCGCATCACCATCTCGGCCAGCGGCATCTATCAGGCCGCACGAACAGGCCTGACAAGAGTCCGCACTCGATCACATGCCTAAGGTTCAGAAATTCCTTGCAAATGAGAGCGGCATCCACAAGAGAAGGTTCGCCCGCAGTCGCGTTCCCTCCGCCATCACCTTCTGGCAAGTTATTGAAATATAATAGTTAAATCTGGATTGTAGGCTTGTAGGCCTACTTTCTGGCCTACTTTTGGATGCGTAAACTGTCATTATTACAAACCCGTAAGTCTATGCAGATGCATTGTGTGTCATAGCGTATTCTTTTGTTCCCCACCATATTTGCAAAATTCTCTTCGATCATACGAATCGGAAATTTTTACATTTTAGTTTGGCTATCCCACATAATAGAAAAATAGCTCAGCGTCTGACTTCAAAACGGTGTCTTGGACTAAGCAGTTCTAAGCTAAGGCTGATGCCCTATCATTTGGCTGGCGGTTTCAAGTCCTGAAAGCCAAGTTGAGGCCGTTGGATTTCTCCATTCTATCACCCTGATTATTCTATCGATATCGTCTTGAAGGTTGCGAACAAAAATCGGCTCATGATGAGCTATCCTATTACGGAATAACCGGACCTTATAGATATCAGCATGATAATGACCTGAGCCCCAAATGGTCCCGCATTTGAATAGAGAGTCTGTCGCAACGGAGACAGACAATGCGCAAGAGCAAATTCACCGACGAACAGATCATTGCGATCCTGGCCGAACAGGAGCGAGGCATGGCAACGTCAGACGTGTGTCGGCGTCACGGCGTGAGCTCCGCCACCTTCTACAAGTGGAAGGCGAAGTATGGCGGGATGGATGTATCGGACGCCCGCAAACTGAAGACACTGGAGACCGAGAACGCACGGCTAAAGCGGCTGCTGGCTGACAGCATGCTCGACAACTCGATTCTGAAAGACCTGCTGGGAAAGCCCTGACGACGCCCCAGTTGAAGCGGGATGCGGCTCTGAAGGTGATTGATAAATACGACATCTCCCAGCGCCGCGCCTGCCGATTGGTCAGCGTCGATCCGAAGACTGTCAGGCGTCAGCCGGAACCGGACAATCCGGAGATCCGCAAATGCATGCGCGAGATCGCAGCAACGCGCCGCCGGTTCGGCTATCGGCGCATTGGCATCATGCTCGAACGGGAGGGCATCGTGATGAACCACAAGAAACTGAGGCGTCTCTACAAGGAGGAAGGACTAGCGGTGAAACGCAGGCGAGGCCGCAAGCGCGCTACTGGCACGCGTGAACCGATGCCCGTGCCAGACGGTCCGTCGCAGCGCTGGAGCCTCGATTTTGTATCAGATGTGTTCGGTCCTGCGCGGCGCTTCCGCATGCTGAACGTGATCGATGACTACACCAGAGAATGCCTTGCGCTGGTCGCAGATACGTCCCTGTCCGGTGCCCGCGTGGCTCGTGAACTGGATCGCTGCATCCGGCTCTATGGCAGGCCCGAAACCATTGTCTCGGACAATGGGACTGAGCTGACCAGTCGCGCCATCCTCGAATGGCAAAACCAAACCGGCATCGCCTGGCACTATATCGCGCCGGGCAAGCCGCAACAGAACGGCTTCGTCGAGAGCTTCAATGGCAAGCTACGCGATGAGTGCCTTAACGAGGAAGTGTTCGACAGCCTTACCCATGCCCGCAAGATCCTCGGGCGCTGGCGACACGACTACAACCACCACCGGCCTCACTCATCACTGGGCGGGCTGACGCCCGCAGCGCGTCGGTCGCTCGTGCATGTTGGGAGCTCCGCTCCCGACGCGCTCGCCACACCTCTAACCATGGACTATGAAAGGGCCAGACTCTCGAAATGAATGAGGGAGCCAAAGGGCTCAGGTCACGTGATCGGCGCCGTGCTGACCGTTGTCCTGATCGGGATCCTGATCCTGCTCGCCGCCCTCATCTGGTACATCGTCCGCAGCATCAAGGGCATGCAGGCCCTGTCGGCCGGTCAGCCAATCGAGAACCCCGGCAGCTGGCTGTTCTAGGCCAAAAGTGTGGGAAATAAAGAAACAGCCGCTCCATTCGGGGCGGCTGTTTTCGTTTCAGGCCTGCTTGCCGGTCAGGCCGGCGAGCCAGTTGAAGGAATCCTTCGGGGTGCGCTTGAGCGTTTCAAAATCGACATGCGTCACGCCGAACCGCGTCGTGTAGCCCTTCGCCCATTCGAAATTGTCGAGCATCGACCAGACGAAGTAGCCCCGCACATCGGCGCCTGCCGCGCGCGCTTCCAGCAAGGCGGCAAGGTAGCGGTCAATGAAGTCGATCCGCACATCATCCTTCACGCGCCCTTGCGCGTCTGGCTCGGCCAGATCGGCAACCCCGTTTTCGGTGACGAAGATTGGCAGGCTGTATCTTTCTGCCGTCTCGATCAGGATGTCGCGGAAGCCTTCCGGAGAGGCATTCCAGCCCATCAGGGTAATCTCGGTGTCCTCCGGCGGATTCTCCCAGCGATAGCCTGCGGGGCTGTCATCTGCACTCGCGTATAGCGGAGAGTAGTGGTTGAGACCGAACCAGTCGAGCTTCTGGTTGATAAGGTCTTCATCGCCTGGTCGGACGCGATCACCCAGCGCCGCCGACACGATGGGATCGTATTTGCCGAGGATCATCGGATCAGCGAAGGCGCGGTTCCACCAGGCGTCGAGCCGGGCGGCGGCCAAGCGATCGGCGTCAGTGTCCTCGCGCGGCAGGCAGGGCTGCATGTTCGGGACAACACCCAGCTGTGCATGCGCTGGCAAGCTGGCTCGTAGCGCCTGAATGGCCGCGCCATGGGCAAGGTTCACACCATGGACCATGTCGCGATACAGATCATAATCGCGGATGCCTGGCGCGTGGATGCCCATCTTGTAGCCGAATATGGCGAAGACATTGGGTTCGTTGAAAGTGGCCCAGTGCGTAATGCGGTCGCCTAACCGGTCGGCCATGAGGCTTGCGTAGTCTGCAAACAATGGCGCAATCTCGCGGCTGGTCCAGCCCTTGCCCGCGTCGTGCAGGGCGAGGGGAAGGTCCCAGTGATAGAGGCAGGCCCAGGGCGCGATGCCGTTTTCGAGAAGGCTGTCGGTCAGGCGGTCGTAGAAATCGAGCCCGGCCTCATTTGGCTGGCCCTTGCCTTCGGGCAGGACGCGGCTCCACGAGAAGGAGAACCGGTAGGCATCCAGCCCGAGCTGGCGCATCAGGCCGACGTCTTCGCGGTAGCGGTTATAGTGGTCGCAAGCGACGTCACCCGTGTCGCCGTTGTCGATCCGTCCGGGCTCGCGACAGAAGGCATCCCATATGCTTGGCGCGCGGCCATCAACATCATGGGCGCCCTCTATCTGGTAGGAGGCGGTCGACGCGCCCCAGATGAAATCCTTCGGAAAGTCACCTGGCTTGACCATGTCAGACGATCCGGCTGCCGGTCTTGCCCCAGTAGCGGTCCCGGATGAGGCGCTTGTAGAGCTTGCCGGTCGGGTGGCGTGGCAGTTCGGGATCGAAGTCGATCGATCTCGGGCATTTGATTTTCGAGAGGTTGGCCTGACAGAAGGCCATCAGCTCAGCGGCGAGTTCCTCGGACGGCACCTCGCCGGGAGCAGCCTGGACGACGGCCTTCACGGACTCGCCGAACTCTTCATCCGGTACACCGATCACGGCGCAGTCAGCGACCTTTGGATGCGTGATCAGGATGTTCTCGCACTCCTGCGGGTAGATATTCACACCGCCGGAAATGATCATGAAGGCCTTACGGTCTGTCAGGTAGAGATAGCCGTCTTCATCCACCTTGCCGACATCGCCCAGCGAGGACCAGTCAGCATGCGTGGCGTGAAGCGCGCCCTTCGATTTCTCCGGGTCATTATGATAGGTCGGCGGGACCGTACCGCCGAAATAGACCTGGCCTTCCTCGCCGACGGGCACTTCATTGCCCTGCTCGTCGCAGATGTGCACCTCACCGTGTACGGGCTTTCCGACTGTGCCCTTGTGGGTCAGCCATTCGGCGCTGCGGGCCCAGGTCATGCCGTTGCCTTCGGAGCCGGCATAGTATTCGTCAATGATGGGACCCCACCAGGCAATCATCTGCTCCTTGATCGGGATTGGGCAGGGCGCGGCGGCGTGGATCGCGAATTGCAGGCTCGACACGTCATACTTGGCGCGCACTTCCGGCGGCAGTTTCAGCATCTTGACGAACATGGTCGGCACAAGCTGCGAGTGGGTGGCGTGATATGTCTCGACCAGACGCAGATACGTCTCGGGATCGAACTTCTCCATGATGACGAGTGATGCGCCGATCTTGGTCATCGACATGCTCCAGCGCAGCGGCGCGGCATGATAGAGCGGTGCTGGCGACAGGTAGACTGACTCTTCGGTGACGCCGGCCAGGCCGCGGCAGATCTGGACAAGCACATTGTCGGCATCGATGGGCATGCCGCGCTCAAGCGCCGGGCGAATTCCCTTTGGGCGGCCTGTCGTGCCAGAGGAATAGAGCATGTCCGTGCCGGCCATTTCGTCAGGAACGGGTGTAACCGGGAACTTCGACTGGAGCGTCTCAAGCGCGGTGAAGCCTGGAATCTCGCCGTCGATGGACCAGTAATTGTCGAGCTTGGTAATGCTCTTCACCTGTTCGGCGATGGCCGACTTGTGGGCATCGGCGATCAGGAGCTTCGAGCCGGAATCCTCGATAATGTATTGAACCTCGGGCGGTGTCAGCCGCGAGGAGATACAAACGAAGTAGAGGCCGGAGCGCTGGGCAGCCCAGCAGACTTCAAAATAGCGGGCCGAATTTTCAGCGAACAGGGCAATCGTGTCGCCCGGCTGGCAGCCCGCTTCGCGCAGCGCATGGGCGATCTGGTTGGAGCGCTCGTCCAGCTGGCGGAAGGTGACGACCTCGCCGCTGCCTGCCATTGTGTAGGCGGGGTGATCAGGCCGGGATTTGGCGTGATGAAAGGGGTGCATATGCGTCTCTCTCCATGGATGCAGGGACCACTCTTCGGGGCCACCTCAGATTTTGGTCGAACTTAACTACCCCGCGCTCCGCGTCCACTGCCGACGCAGGGGAAAGCGCTAAAAGCTGCGGGTCCAGTAGTGCATCCTGTGAACAATCTTAGGCCCGTCCGGCGTTTCCGGCCAGTCGAAATGACTAAGGGCGCCAGCGAGCTGCTTGTAGCCACGGGCTGTCCAGAAGGAATCGAGTGGGCTGTATCCATCCGGACGAAGGGGATGATCGGCCGGCCGTTCAACCGCACAGAAACACGCCCGCTTGTAGCCAAGCGCGAGGGCATGGGCTTCACGGGCGTCAAAGAAGGCGTGCCCGATGCCTTCGCCGCGATAGGCGGGCAGGAGCACCGACTCGCCAAAATAGAAAGTCGTTGTCAGGTCAATCCCGGCATCAACAAGCGGCTCGGCAAATTCGACGTGATGCCCGGTGAGCGCTGATCCTGTCGCGCAGCCGACAATCGCGCCGTCGGCATTCGTTGCGGTCACGATGAGTGCGTCGGGGGCTTTTGAGAATGTGTGCAGGTAGTCGAGTTCATAGCCCTCGCTGCCGGCATAGAGGTAAGGATAGGCGCGGAAGACCTCGATGCGCAGGCGGGCCAGGGCAGGCAGCGCCTGTTCCATTTCCCCACCTGTCAACGCGCGGATTTTCATGACACCTGCCGGATCCATTCCTGAAGATTGTAATAGGTCGTCACGCGCGTGATCTCGTCATCATTGATCTCGAAGAAGGCGCCTGCTGGCAGGCGGTAGTCTTGGCCATGAGCCGGCGGTAGTCCGTCATCGGTTTTCTTGTAGATGCCGTTGACGATGAACTCGGCAGCGGCGCGCGTGCCGTCTGCTGATGTCATGATCGCCATGCCTGTCAGGTTCTCGTCATAGCATTCGTCCATGTGCGCGATGAAGGCCGCGAACTTTTCCTTGCCGCCGCGGCGCACACCCTCGTTCACATCATGGCTCAGCGTATCGCTGACGCACGCGAGCATGCCGTCCCAGTCCTTGGCATTGAAGGCGGAATAGTAGCGGGCAACGAGGTCTGCGGGACTCATGCGTTTTGGTTTCCTGTGCGCGGCAGGCCGGGTGTCCCGGCAAGTTCCGGATGTTGCGAGAGGTAGGCTGCCTTCAGTTCGATCGAGCGGTTATGGTGACCGTCCGGGCTCCATCCCGGCGCATTGATCGCCCGGCGCACCCAGCGGTCTGGCCGTAGGCCGTCCCGCGCACAATCGCGCAGCAGGCCGCCCAGTTCGTGAAAGGCGATGATGAAAGGGTTATAGGTCTGAAGCGGTTTCACGATGCCGTAGACCGGCTTTTCCTGATCGAGTTCGGGCACGAAGGTGCCGAACATCTTGTCCCAGGTGATGAATACGCCGGCATAGTTGGAATCCAGATAGCGTGGATTGGTGGCGTGGTGCACGCGGTGATGCGATGGCGTGTTGAACACAGCCTCGAACCAGCCGGGCATGCGGTCGATGGCTTCTGTATGGATCCAGAACTGATAGATCAGGTTCAGGCCGCCGACGAAGAAAATCACAAAGGGATGGAAGCCGATCAGCACCATCGGTATGCCGACGAGGATCAGGCCGGTGAACGGTCCGAACCAGGGCTGGCGCAGGGCTGTCGTCAGATTGTAATGCGTACTGGAATGGTGCGTGACGTGCTCCATCCAGAACCAGCGCATCCGATGCGCCAGCCTGTGTTTCCAGTAATAGGTGAAGTCATACAGCACAAAGGCCAGCAGGCAGCTCCACCACGTGAAGGGGATGCCGTCGAAGCCCCAGCCCGAGATCATCGAGACGGAGAAATGGTAAGGCCAGGCCAGCATCATCAACCAGATCGTGACCATGCCTGTGAGCGTGTTGACCACGACATTCCCAATGCCCATGGCCATCGACGCGACAGCGTCTTTTGTTTCGTATCGCCCCTTGGCGCGCCCGGTGCGCACGGCCCACCATTCCCAGATGACCGAGATCAGGAAGACGGGTGCCGCGAGCGTCGTCGGCTGTATCGTGGCGAGCCATTCCGGCATTATTTGGGGGCCGCTATGATGGCGCCATCCTGCTTGTAGACGTGTCCGTCCTTCATGATGAAATCGACCTGTTCAAGGATTGAAATGTCCTTGAGGGGATCCCCGCTGACGGCGACCATGTCTGCCGCGCAACCGACATCCAGACAGCCGAGCATGCCGGTCCTGCCAAGTGCGTCTGCGGCGCTGGACGTCGCGGCGGTGATTGCCTGCAGCGGTGTCATGCCGAACTGGACCATGCGCGAGAACTGTTTCGGGTTGTCACCATGCGGATAGACGCCTGAGTCCGACCCGAACACCATCTTCACGCCAGCCTTGTTGGCGGCGGTGAAGCTGGCGCGCTGGATCTTGGAAATCTCCCGCTCCTTGTCCATGGATTCGGGCAGGACGCCATTCTTCTCGCCTTCGGCCAGCGTGTATTCGGTGTTGTAAATGTCCATCGAGAGATAGGCACCTTTTTCCTTGGCGAGCGCGATCGTCTCGTCATCGAGGATGCTGGCATGTTCGATCGTGTCGACCCCGGCGAGCAGGGCATTGCGGATGCCGACGGTGCCGTGCGCGTGGCTGGCGACCTTCAGGCCGCGTGCGTGCGCTTCGTCGACAGCCGCGGTGAGTTCTTCAAGCGTGCCTTGGGCCGCGCCGAGGGACGTTCCCTTCGAGAACACGCCGCCGGTGGAGCAGGTCTTGATGAGATCGACGCCATACTTGATGTTCTCGCGCACCTGCGCCCGCATTTCCCACGGGCTGTTGGCCACGCGCTCGCCCTTCAGGGCGTATTCCGAGGGCAAAAGGTTGCGGTCTGAGCAATGCCCGCCGGTGATGCCCACGGGCGGGCCGGACACGTACATGCGCGGGCCCGGCACTTCGCCTTCGTTGATCGCGTCACGAAGGGCAACATCGCCATAGCTGCCAGCGCCGACATTGCGGACGGTCGTGAAACCGGCCAGCAGCGTGCGACGCGCATTCTTGACGCCCTTGATGGCGTGACGTTCGTCAGAGAGAGCCAGCGAGGCATAGCCGCCGTCTTCCGGGTCGCTTGTCAGGTGCGTGTGCATGTCGATGAAGCCAGGCAGGATCGTCTCGGATGACAGGTCGATCACGGTGGCGCCGCGAGGCACTTTGAGTGCGCTCTGGGTGCCGGTCGCCGTCACCTTGCCCTCGTCGACCACCAGGGCGACGTCTTTCAGGACTTTACCGGTTACGGGATCAACAAGGCTGCCGGCCTTGACGTAGACCGGAGCCGCCTGGGCGGCGGCGCCTGCAACGAGGAGGGCGGTCGATAGGACGAGGGCGCGGGAAAACAGCATGGGAAGGCCTTTTTCAGGTAGGATTCGGGCCGACTATCAGGGCCAAATTGCCGGGCGGTCAACCCGGGCACCGCTTTCCCCTGCGACGCGCTTGACCTGAGGCCTCTGGCAGGCAGTGTGTGGCCAGCAATTGCCCAAAGGGAGATACAACATGGCACAGCCAAAACAGTTCGAGCAGATTATCCTGGATATCGAGGATGGCGTTGCCATTCTGACGCTCAACCGCCCCGAAAAGATGAACGCCTTCACGGGCAAGATGATGTACGAAATGATCGAGGCGTTCGACATCACGGACGCCGACGACAGCGTGCGCGCCGTCATCGTGACCGGCTCGGGCGACCGCGCTTTCTGCGCGGGTGCAGACCTCTCCGAGGGCGCCAAGACGTTCGATTATGATGCGCGCGCCACGACCGGCGAAGAAGGCCGCTCACAGGACGTCGACATTCAGCGTGACGGTGGTGGCCGTGTGACCCTGCGTATCTTCAACAGCCTGAAGCCCGTGATCGGCGCCATCAATGGCGCGGCTGTGGGCATCGGTGTGACGATGCAGCTGCCCATGGACATCCGCATCGCGTCAGACAATGCGCGCTTCGGCTTCGTGTTCAACCGCCGCGGCATCAACCCGGAAGCAGCCTCCAGCTGGTTCCTGCCGCGCCTCGTCGGCATCCAGCAGGCGCTCGCCTGGTGCTATTCCGGCCGTGTGTTCCCGGCGTCTGAAGCGCTTTCCGGCGGCCTCGTGCTGTCCGTGCACCCGCAGGCCGAACTGCTCGACGTCGCCAAGGCCATGGCGCGGGAGATTGCCGACAATACGGCTGCGGTCTCCACGTCGCTGACCCGTCAGATGATGTGGCGCATGCTGGGCGCCAGCCATCCAATGGAAGCGCACATCGTCGATTCCGCCGCGATCTACTCGCGTGGCAAGACGCCGGACGCAAAAGAGGGCGTCATGAGCTTCCTCGAGAAGCGCAAGCCGGAATACCCTGTAAAAGTATCCGACGGCATGCCGAACTTCTTCCCCTGGTGGGACGAGCCTGAGTTCGAGTGGATCGGCGGCAAGGACTAACCGCCATGACGCCGGAATTCCAGTTCGTTGAAACCAATGGCGTAAAGATCCGTGTGGCCGTGGCGGGGGAAGGGCCTTTGGTCGTTCTCGTGCACGGCTTCCCGGAGAGCTGGTATTCCTGGCGTCACCAGATCGAGGGCCTTTCGAAGGCGGGCTACCGTGTCGCGGCGCTGGACGTACGCGGCTATGGTGGCTCTGACCGGCCACATGCCGTTGAAGCCTATGACATGGAAAGCCTCACCGGCGATGTGGCAGGTGTGGCGAAGGCCCTTTCGCCGGGCGAGAAGGCTGTGGTCGTCGGCCATGACTGGGGATCGCCGATTGCCTGGAATACGGCGCGGCTGCATGCGGATACGTTCCGTGCTGTGGCGGGCCTCTCCGTGCCCTACATCCCACCGGGCGAGATCGTGTTCATTGATGCGGTGAAGGCGTTCTTCACGGCGCGGGGACTGTTCTTCTATCAGGTCTATTTTCAGGATCAGGGCCCACCAGAGGCCGAGCTGGAAAACGACCCGGCCGAAACGATCCGCAAGTTCTACTACGCCATCTCGGGTGACGCGCCCGAGGGCACCTGGCCCACCGACAAGAAGCATGGCGACACGCTGCTCCACCGCCTGCCGGAGCCGCCCATGCCGCTGCCATGGCTGTCAGAAGAGGATGTCGCCTATTACGACTCGCAGTTCCGCCAGTCCGGCTTTCGCGGTCCGCTCAACCGGTATCGCAACTGGCACCGCGACCATGCTTATCTCACAGGGCATAGCGCGCCGATGACCATCGCCCAGCCATCGCTCTATATTGGCGGCACCAAGGACCTCGTGCTGAAGATGTCGCCGGGCGACATGCTGGCAGCGATGAAGGCGAGCCTTGGCGGCCTGCGCGGCGCGACATTGCTTGAAGGCTGCGGCCACTGGACCCAGCAGGAGCGGCCTGAAGAGGTCAACAAACTCCTCCTGGATTGGCTTAGCGGTCTTTAGCGGCGGTACCATTCCGCATCTCCCCGGTAAAATCTGAAGGGTTCCCGCATGTCGATATGGCGGCAAAGCAATATAGACCTTGATCAAATCACTGCTGCCCAACAGGGCACGATGGGTGGCATCCTCGGGATCACTCTCGTCAGTATCGGCGAAGATACGCTGACGGCACGCATGCCGGTGGATCACCGCACCATCCAGCCCCATGGTCGCCTGCATGGCGGCGCCTCGGTGGCGCTTGCAGAAACGGTCGGTTCGATTGCAGCCAACCTGGTGTTGGAATCCAATGAGAGTGTCGGCGTCGGCCTCGAGATTAACGCCAACCATGTGCGTCCGGTGAAAGAGGGTTTCGTCTTTGCCACTGCCAAGGCGGAGGCGCTCGGGCGCACAACCCAGATCTGGACGATCCGCATCACCGACGAATCCGATCGGCTGGTATGCCTCTCGCGCTTCACGGTCGCCGTGATCCCCGCCAAAAGAGCGTAATGGGGACGGCGACCGCGGTATATCGCTGAGCTGATGCGCTAGAAGTTCACGCGGTTGGAAAGTGCCCCATCGACGATGAGATTGGAGCCCGTGGTGTAGGAAGACAGGGGACTTGCCAGGAAGACGGCCGCGTTGGCGATCTCCTCCGGCGTGGCGCAGCGGCCCATCGGGTTGCGGGAATTGGCCTGTTTGAAGAAGTCCGGCTGGTTTTTCTCGACCATGTGCCAGATGCCACCTTCGAAATAGACCATGCCGGGCGACACGGTGTTCACGCGCAGGCCGATGCTGGCATGCTGGCGGGCGAGGCCCTTGGCCATGTGGATCAGCGAGGCCTTCACCGGCCCGTAGGCGCCCGGGTTATCGGCCACGGCGGCGGAGATCGATGTGATGATGACGAAGGCCGCGTCGCCATTGGCCTTTGCGGCCTTGGTAAGGAAGGGCGATGCGGCGTCGAATGCATTGACGGCGCCGAGCACGTCCAGTTCGAAATTCTTCTTCCAGGCGTCGGGATCATTGCCCTGTGCCATGGCGCCCGCATTGGACACGAGAATATCGATGCCGCCGAGTTCCTCGCCAGCCGCCTTGATCCACGCCTTCAGCGCAGCGCCATCGGTGATGTCGACTGACCCGCCGGTGGCCTTGATGCCCAGAGCTTCAAGTTCGCTGACGGCTTCAGCCACCTGGTCTGCATGGCGCGCGCAGATGGCGACATTTGCGCCTTCGCCTGCGAGTGTGTCGGCGATCGACCGGCCAATGCCGCGTGTGCCGCCGAGGATGACGGCGTTCTTGCCCTTGAGTTTGAGGTCCATGGTTTTTCTCCCTGTCTGCCCGCCATGATAGGCCGGTGCTTTGGGGCGTAGTGTGGCTTGTCTGGGCGCATATTCCAACTGCCCTTGCGTCGCGACTTGCCATTGGCCCGGCTGGCTGCTTGATGGGGGCATGCAGACACTTCTTCCCATTGCTACCGAGATCGGCGCCCGCCTCAAGGCGCGCGGCGAGACTGTTGGTATTTCCGAATCCTCGACAGGCGGTCTGATCTCGGCCGCACTCCTGTCCGTGCCGGGTGCCTCAGCCTATTATCGCGGCGGCGGCGTCATCTACACGCCACAGGCCTTTCGCGGCCTTATGGGGCTTGATCGCTCGGTGATGACCGATGGCATGCGCTCGTCCACCGAGCCCTATGCGCGCCTCATGGCCCGGACGATACGCGAACGCCTTCAGGCGGACTGGGGGCTTTGCGAGACAGGCGCCTCAGGCCCGGGCGGCAATGGCTATGGCGATGCATCCGGGCACACCTGCGTGGCGCTTGTCGGCGAAAAAGGACTGGAAATCTCCCGCACGCTTGAGACGGGCCTTGATGACCGCGTTGAAAACATGCGCCTCTTTGCCCTCGAAGCGTTGGAACTGCTCCACGCAGCCCTCGACTGAGCGGGGCGACGCCGGGTCATCCACGTAGTTTCCCGGATAGGCCGCAGCGAGCGGAAAGTCCGTAATGGCGCTCTGTCCTCAGTAGAGGGAGAGCGACATGGATGGCAGTTTTCAGATCGAGGCAGCAAGGTCTCACTACGCGAAAAGCGGCGCTGCCGACGCAGCTTTTCGGGCCGAGGTAGATGATTTTCTAGATACAGCGCTGACGGATGAATTGCGCGCAGCTGGCCGGGCCACAACAGGCCTGAAATCGTCGCCCGAAGCCTGCGCGGCATGGCGAGCCATATTGCTCGAACGCGGATGGGTTGCGCCGTCCTGGCCAATTGAGCATGGCGGCGCTGGCTGGAGTACAGCGCAGAGGCTTTATTTTGAAAATGCGAGCGCGGCACGGGATGCGCCTATCCTGCAATCATCCGGCATCCGCACCATCGGCCCGCTGATCATTGCCGAGGGCACACAGGCGCAGAAGGACCGTTACCTACCGCCCATCCTCAGTGGCGCGCACGAATGGTGTCAGGGCTTTTCCGAGCCACAGGCAGGGTCGGACCTGTCCGCCCTGTCGCTGCGGGCTGAACGGGATGGCGATGATTTTATCCTGACGGGATCAAAGCTCTGGACCAGTTTTGCCAATTACGCGACGCACATGTTCTTGTTGGCCCGTTCCGACCCGGCTTCGTCGGCAGGACATGGCCTTGTGTTCCTGCTCGTCGAAATGGACCAGCCGGGAATCGAGGTGCGCCCCATTCGCTTCATTGATGGCGCGTGCGAGACTAATGAAATCTTTTTCAATGGCGTCCGGACGCCAGCCGCTGATCGCATTGGCGACGTTGGGGATGGCTGGAAGGCTGCGAAGCGGCTGATGGAGATTGCACGCTCCAACAACACAACGACGGGGCTGCTCCGCCGCGCCGTGCGTGCTGCACAACAGGGCGCTGCCGCGGCAGGCGCCGTGGACGATGAAATGCATGCGCGTCTTGCTAGCCTGGTGCTGCGTCTTGATGCATTCGAGGCGCTTGAGGCACATGTGGCCGCAGGTGGCATCGCGATCGGCCCGGCACCGGCGACCTCGGCACTAAAACTGATGGCGACGGAGCTGCATCAGGCCATCACGGAAATTGGCCTGGAAGTGGCGCCGCACACGGCTTTTGCGCAGGAAAAATATTTCGCCACCCGCGCCGCCACCATCTATTCAGGCACGAGCGAAGTGCATCGCAATATTATGGCCCGTGCGATCGGTTGCCCCTAGATCATGCTTCGCTGGCTCAGAGGCCCTGCGCCTTGACCTTGTCTCGCCCGGCCTTCTTTGCCTCGTAAAGGTACTTGTCGGCTTGCTCGATCAGCTCGCGCATGGTCATGCCCGCGTCCAGCCGCGCCACGCCGAAGGAGGCTGTTATCCGCGCAATCCGTGTCGGATCGCCCTCCACCGGGACTTCGGCATTCTTCAGCTCGCTTTTTATGGCGACGAGCAGGTTGTAGGCAGACACAACATCTGTCTGTGGAAGGATGATGCCGAATTCCTCGCCGCCGATGCGGGCAACCATGTCATTGCCCTTGATGTTGCCTTTTATGCAGTGGGCAAACATCTTCAGTACGGAATCGCCGGTCTGGTGGCCGAAGGAATCATTGACCTGTTTGAACAGGTCAATATCGGCCATGGCGAGACAGAGTTTGCCGCCTGAAGCGATGGCGTGGTCGATCTCTTCCTGGAGCCGGTCATCGAACGCGCGGCGGTTGGCAATCGCTGTGAGGGGATCACGCATGCATTGATTGCGGACTTCCTCCAGTTCCTTGTGCAGGGTGGCCAACTGTTTCTGGGACTCGCTGAGGCCCTGGCTCAATTCCTTTGTCGCATCGATCATGCGTCGGTTATCGCTAACAAGGCGTGAGACGAGGGAAGCAAGCCCGCCGCCTGCGGCTGCAATTGGAAGCTTTGTTTCGACATCGTTGAGAGAGGCCTGAAACGAGACATTGCTCGACACGCTCTGCTCGATGATGCCGAGCACGCTTTCGATTTCCTTTTCGATTGCCCCGCCAATGGTCTGCGTGGCGGCCTGGCCAGCATCGGGCAGCAGCAGCTCCTGATGAAGGGTCTCGATGTCAAACGGTGTAAGGGCGGACTGATTTGCCAGCAATGTATCGATGCGTTCGACAATGCGTTCATCTTCACCCGCAGCATAAGCATACCACAGCGCATAGGCTTGTGGATCTGGCGGTGTGCTGTGGCGTTCGATCAGTTCGAATGCTCTACCCGCATTCTGATAGACTGCGATCGCTTCCTTCGAGGCGCCGGAAGACGCTGGAATGTCATCCTCGCTCGCATGCGCGCTATGTATCACTTTGCGTCCCCACGACTGTGCTATTAACCATAGTGTGTTTACTGGCGCATATTTTATGTCAGGTTAATAGCCTTAAGCCGCAATTTTCGGAAAAACTGATTTAGTTGTCGCGCTTTAAGGCACTAGTTGCCAGCTTGGCGCGCTAACGTAGAATTCAGCAAAGTGCCGTCTTCCTTGTAGAAAGGTTCCGGTGGCCAAGCGTCGAGGAGCTCAAGGACTGTTTCGCTTGGCCTGCAGAGTTTGACACCGCGGGGTGAGCAGACGATCGGCCGATTGACCAGGACCGGATGCTGCAGCATTGCGTCCAATATCGCCTCATCAGAGACATCAGGCGCAAGCAGTCCGAGATCTGCAGCGGGCGACTTTGTCTCTCGCAAGGCCTTGCGTGGCGTCAGATCAGCAGCAGCCAACAAGGCGAGCAGTTGGGATCGTGTCCATCCCTCGGTGAGATACGCGACGATAACGGGCGTGTATCCGGCTGCCTCAATGATAGCGAGAACATTGCGTGAGGTTTCGCAATCAGGATTATGGTGAATGACAATCATCGCATGCTCACGTGTTCGGTGGAAAATGTGTGCGCGTGGCGTTGGCGAATGCGACGAGTGAAAGCATGACAGGCACCTCCACCAGAACACCTACGACGGTAGCCAGTGCCGCGCCGGAGTTTAGGCCGAACAGGCTGATGGCAACAGCGACAGCAAGCTCGAAAAAGTTCGATGTTCCGATCATGGCACATGGCGCTGCAATGTTGTGCGGCACCTTCCAGAGCCATGCCGCGCCGTAGCCGAGTGCAAAGATGCCGTAGGACTGGATAAGGATCGGCACAGCGATCAGTGCAATGATCAATGGGCGGTCGAGAATGACCTGTCCCTGAAATCCAAAGAGGAGAACGACTGTTGCGAGCAGTCCTGCAATCGAAGCAGGCTTCATGCGTTCCGTGAACGCCGAAACGGCCTCACGGCCACCCCTCGCGACAAGCAGCTGACGCGCCATGACTCCGGCAAGTAGTGGCAGCAGGACATAGAGGCCTACAGACAACAGCAGTGTTTCCCACGGCACCACAATATCAGTGACGCCAAGCAGGAAGGCGACGATGGGCGCGAATGCAAACACCATGATCGCATCGTTCACGCTGACTTGCGCGAGCGTGTAGTTCGGGTCGCCCTTGGTAAGCTGTGACCACACAAAGACCATGGCAGTGCAGGGCGCGGCGCCCAGGAGGATCAACCCGGCAAGGTAGTCTTCGGCATCGGCTGGCGGGATCAGGGGGGCAAACACGTGCTTGAAGAAGAGAACGCCGAGCGCGGCCATTGTGAACGGCTTGATCAGCCAGTTTACGACGAGCGTGATGATCAGGCCTTTCGGCTTTTCACCGACGCGCTTCAGGCTGCCGAAATCCACACCGATCATCATTGGCCAAACCATGGCCCAGATCAGGACCGCGACCGGAAAATTGACATTGGCGTAAGACAGGTTTGCGAGCGCCGAGAATACCTGCGGGACGACGAGCCCCAGCCCGACACCCGCGCCGATGGCGATTGCCACCCAAACGGACAAGTATCGTTCAAACGCGCCCACAATGGCCCCTCTTCGCTAGCCGCAGCAGGCGATCCTGTCAGTGATTTCGGAGATGGATGCGCAGACTTCCGCGTGGCCCTGGCAGCAGTCTTCCACGAGGTAGACCATCAGGTCCGCCATGGCGTTGAATGCTGCGCGATAGATGATGGATCGACCGTCCCGTGTGCTGGTCACCAGGCCAGCATGAGACAGGATGTTGAGCTGGGACGACAAGGTATTGGCCGCAACGTTCAGTGAGCGCGCAATTTCGCCAGCGCTCATCCCCTCATTGCCGGCGCGCACGAGCAATCGGAACACAGCCAGCCGGTTTGGCTGGGCAAGGGCGGAGAGGCGGCCAACGGCGAGATTCGATTCCATATTTCAACGATAATGGAAATGAGTGGGCGCGGCAAACGCTATCTCGTGGGCTTGTAGTGCGGTGGGGCTAATCTTCCTCGCGCTCGATACCGGCGCGGTCGAGGTTGCCGAAGCGGGTAATGTTCGCATCGAAGGCAAGGTCGACCTTGCCAATCGGGCCGTGGCGCTGCTTGCCGATGATGACTTCGGCAATGCCGTATATCTGGTCCATGCGCGCGCGCCACTGCGTCCATTTCTCATTGGAAGACGGATCATTCGGATCGGCGCCGGGCTCTGAACGCGCGAGATAGTATTCTTCGCGATAGACGAACATGACCACGTCGGCATCCTGCTCGATCGAGCCGGATTCGCGAAGGTCAGACAGTTGCGGGCGCTTGTCGTCGCGCTGTTCAACGGCACGCGACAGCTGCGACAGCGCCAGGATTGGCACGTTGAGGTCCTTGGCGAGCGCCTTCAGCGCGGTGGTGATCTGCGTCACTTCCTGCACACGGTTGGCGTTGGAATTGCCATTGGTGACGGTGATCAGCTGAAGGTAGTCGATCACGATCAGGTCGAGGCCGGCGGAGCGCTGGAGACGCCGCGCCCGCGCCGCAAGCTGGCTGATCGAGATGCCGCCTGTGTCATCGATATAGAGCGGCAGGTTCTGCAGCTCTTCGGTAGCTTCACGCAGGCGTTCAAAGTCCGACTTGTCGAGATCGCCCTGCCGGATGCGGTGGGTCGTGATGCCGGTACGCTCGGCCAGAATACGCGTGGCGAGCTGCTCGTTCGACATCTCGAGCGAGAAGAAGCCCACGACTGCGCCTTCGACGGTTTTCTTGGATCCATCATCCTGCACTTCGGCACGATAAGCCGCCGCCGCATTATAGGCGATGTTGGTGGCGAGCGAGGTCTTACCCATGGATGGGCGGCCGGCGAGGATGAGAAGGTCAGATCGGTGGAAGCCGCCAAGCTTGTCGTCGAGGTCACGCAGCATGGTCGGGATGCCGGCAATCTTGCCTTCGCGCTTGAACGCCGCTTCGGCCGCCTTGAGCGACTCGACAAGCGCTTCGGAAAAGCTGGTGAAGCCACGCCCTGTGGAGCCGCGCTCGGCGAGATCGAACAGCTGGCGCTCGGCCAGCTCGATCTGGCGGGCGCCGTCTTCGTCCGGGCCGGGCGTCAGCGCGCGACCCTTCAGTTCGCTACCGATATCGACCAGTGAGCGGCGCATCGCCAGGTCGCGGATCATGTAGGCATAGTCGGACACTTCCGGCCCGAACGCCGCGCTGTCCAGCAACTGTTCCAGATAGCGCGCGCCACCGATCTCGGTCAGCTTTTCGGCTTTCTCGAAATGCTCGCGCAGGGTCACGCCATCGGCAACCCGGCCCTGCTGGATCATGGTCGCAGCGACGTCGTAAAGCTCCTGGTGAGCGGGGGCGTAGAAGTCGGACGGACGCAGGATATCGGCGACCCGCTGATAGGCGTTGTTGTCGAACAGGATCGCGCCCAGCACAGCGGCTTCGGCCGAAAGGTTGTTCGGCGCCGTCAGCGTATGTTCGGAGGAATGATCGTCGAGAGGCATGCGTTAATCATACCCTAAATGGTGCGGGAAAGCGCGCGTCACCGGCAGCCTAATTACCGGCGTTCCCGGTTTGGTCGATTCGACTCACAAAAAAGCCGCAGCTGTGGATAGCTGCGGCTTTCTGAATTGATTTCGCTGTCGCGAGAGGACTAGTCCTCGTCGTCCGAACCGCCGATCATGTCGGACAATTCGGCCGCAGCTTCTTTCAGCTCGCTGGCTTGTTCGCTGGCGTAGGCGGCGTTGGCTTCCTGCAGGGACGCAACAATGTCCTCGCCTTTTTCCTGACGCTCGGCTTCTTCCGTCGAACGGGCAACGTTGGCCTGAACGGTGACGGTGACTTCCGCATGAAGGCGGATCTGCACTTCATAAAGGCCGATGGCCTTGATCGGCTTGTCGAGGCGCACGCCGCTAAGCGGAACCTTGTAACCGGCCTGGTTGGCAGACTCGGCAACATCACGCGCGGTGACCGAACCGAAGAGCTGGCCGGTATCGCCAGCCTGGCGGATCATCGTGAAGGCCTGGCCTTCAAGTTTCTCTGCTTCGGTCTGGGCGGCCGCACGGGCCGTTGCGTTGCGCTGTTCAATGACGTCACGCTCGGCTTCGAACCGCGCACGGTTCTTGTCGTTTGCGAGAAGCGCTTTGCCTTGCGGGATAAGGAAGTTGCGTGCGAAGCCGTTTTTCACGGAGACTTCGTCTCCGATCTTTCCAAGGCGCTCGACGCGTTCAAGAAGGATCACTTGCATGGTTGTGTCTCCTACTTCACTTCAAACGGAAGCAGGGCCAGCATGCGGGCGCGTTTGATCGCCTGTGCAAGCTTGCGCTGGTTCTTGAGGTTGACGGCCGTGATACGGCTGGGCACGATTTTCCCTTTTTCAGAGATGTAGCGCTGCAGCAGTTTCACGTCTTTGTAATCGATTTCCTGGGCGTGTTGACCGGTAAACGGGTCGACCTTGCGGCGACGACCGAATGGGCGACGGGCAGGAATGTTCGTGATGTTCAGTTTCTGAGCCATTTGATGTCCTTTCCTGTCCTAGTCGCGACGGCGTTCTTTGCGCGACAGGACAGCCGAAGGCTCGTCACTGTGCGACTCGACGCGGATCGTCATGTAACGCATCACGTCGTCGGAAATGCGCAGGCGGCGTTCCAGTTCGTGGATCGCTTCGGCAGGACCGTCGATGTTAAGGAGCGAATAATGCGCCTTGCGTTGTTTCTTGATCGGATAGGCAAGGTTGCGCAGGCCCCAATATTCGGTGCGGCCGACAGTTGCGCCTTTTTCCTTGAGGAAGCCGGACAGTTCTTCGACAAATGTGTCGACCTGTGCCGGCGAAATGTCAGGTCGTGTGATCACGACATGCTCATATAGTGCCATGTTTTTATTCCCAAAAATGAGGGGTGCGGCGCTCGGCAGGGGGAAACTGCCCAGCGATGGCCCCTCTTCGTCCGGCTCATTCCGGGCTATTGAGGACCGCATCCCTGCGTGTGAAGGCGCGTCTTAAGCCTAAAATAGCGCAGATTTCAAGCGCTTGCTTACATTCGCGAGCGCCATTAGGCACGACGGAAAATCCGGAGGAACAGATAATGACAGGACTGGCATTCATATTCCCGGGCCAGGGCAGTCAGGAGATCGGCATGGGAAAGGCGCTCGCAGACGCTTTCCCGGCGGCAAAAGCAGTCTTCGCAGAGGTGGATGACGCGCTTGGCCAGAAGCTGTCGGACCTGATGTGGAACGGCGACATTGCCGATCTGACACTCACCGCGAACACACAGCCCGCGCTTATGGCGCATAGCGTGGCGGCCATGCGCGCGCTTGAGGCGGAATTTGGCCTCTCTGCCGCAGATGCCATGTTTGTGGCAGGCCATTCGCTGGGTGAGTATTCGGCGCTGGCCTCGGCCGGTGCGATCAGCCTGTCTGATACGGCACGTCTCCTGCGTATTCGCGGCAATGCCATGCAGGGCGCCGTCGCGCCGGGCGAGGGTGCGATGGCGGCCCTTCTGGGGGCTGACGTCGCCCAGGCTGAAGCCGCTTGCGTCGCAGGCCGCGAGACCGGCGGCGTATGCGAACTCGCCAATGACAATGCGCCCGGGCAGCTGGTGCTTTCCGGCTCACAGGCAGCCATTGAAGCGGCCTGTGCCTACGCAAGGGAGAATGGCGTCAAGAAGGCCATGACGCTCAACGTCTCTGCGCCTTTCCATTGCTCGCTGATGCAGCCGGCAGCCGATGCCATGGCCGAGGCCCTTAAAGCCATCGAGATCAAGGCGCCTGTCGTGCCTGTCGTCGCCAATATCTCTGCCTCGCCAACATCTGACCCGGCAACGATCCGTCAGAACCTGGTCGATCAGGTCACCGGCCGCGTGCGCTGGACGGAAAGCGTCCAGTTCATGGTCGGCAACGGCGTTACCACTACGGGCGAGGCTGGCGCCGGCAAAGTGCTGACCGTCATGCAGCGCCGCATCGAAAAATCACTGAACGGCTTCACGCTCGGCACGCCCGAGGATCTTGAAGCCTTCGCAGCAGCCATCAAGGGAGAAGCCCATGTTTGATCTCACCGGTCGTACGGCCCTGGTTACCGGCGCATCGGGCGGCATTGGCCGTGCCATCGCCACAGCGCTGTCCGAGGCGGGCGCCAAGGTTGCCCTCTCAGGGACGCGTGAGAGCGTTCTGGAGGAGGTCGCAGGCACCCTGAAGGGTGAAAGTGCCATCGTCACGTGCAATCTCTCTGACGCTGAGGCTGTCGATGGTCTCGTGGGCCGGGCCGAAGCGGCCGTGGGTCCACTTGATATCCTTGTCGCGAATGCCGGCATCACACGTGACAAATTGCTTATCCAGATGAAGGATGAGGACTGGAATGATGTGCTGCAGGTGAACCTTGGCAGCTATTTCCGCCTCACAAAGACCGCCGTGCGGGGCATGATGAAGCGCCGCTACGGCCGCATCATTGGAATCACATCGGTTGTCGGGGTCACCGGAAATCCCGGCCAGACAAATTATTGTGCCTCCAAGGCCGGCATGATCGGGTTCACCAAATCCATCGCGCAGGAAGTCGCCAGCCGGGGCATCACCGCCAACACGATTGCTCCCGGATTCATCGAATCACCGATGACGGATGGCCTGCCAGAAGCGCAGAAAACCGCGCTATTGGGGCAGATCCCTTCGGGCCGTCTGGGACAGGGGGCAGACATCGCTGCAGCCGCAGTGTATCTTGCTTCCAGCGAGGCAGCTTACGTTACGGGGCAAACGCTACATGTAAACGGCGGTATGGCAATGATCTGATTTCGCTACAGTAACCGTTGCGACTAGGGCTTGGCGCTTTCGCCAAGGGTGTGCTAGGCGCAACACAATGGTTCAGAAATGAGCCGGCTATCGGGCATATCTAGAGAGGTATTCATGTCTGACGTTCTTGAGCGTGTTAAAAAAATCGTAGTCGATAATCTCGACGTGGATGCTGACAAAGTTGTTGAGAGCGCAAGCTTCATCGACGACCTCGGCGCTGACTCGCTGGACCTGGTCGAACTGGTCATGGCCTTTGAAGAAGAATTCAACATCGAGATCCCAGACGATGTGCAGGAATCCATCCGCTCCGTTGGCGATGCGGTGACTCACATTAAAGCCCACATCTAAATAGGGCTGATACTGCATGTCTGACCGCCGCGTTGTCATAACGGGTATCGGGATTGTCTCTCCGCTCGCTTTCGGGCGCGAGGCAACCTGGGAACGCCTGATTGCTGGAAAATCCGGAGCGGGACGCATCGACGTCTTCGATCCGGAAGATATGCCGTGCAAGATTGCATTCCAGGTACCTTGGACCAACGGACGCGGCGGTGGGACAGGCGACCCCCATGCGTTTGATCCGGACAAGTTTGTCTCCCCCAAGGAGCTGCGTCGGATCGACGAGTTCATTCTCTACGCCATTGCGGCGGCTGAAGAAGCTGTCGAGGATGCCGATTGGCGTCCACAGGACGAAGAGAGCAAGGAACGCACGGGTGTGATGATCGGATCCGGCATCGGCGGCCTTGAATCCATCTACAATACGGCTGTCACCCTGCACGAGCATGGCCCGCGCAAGGTGAGCCCGTTCTTCATTCCTTCTGCTCTGATCAACCTTGCTTCCGGCCAGGTCTCGATCAAGCACGGCTTCAAGGGCCCCAACCACGCGGTCGTGACGGCCTGCGCCACCGGCGCACATGCCATCGGTGACTCCGCGCGCCTCATCAAGTTCGGCGATGCCGACGTGATGCTGGCAGGTGGTTCTGAAGCTGTTATCGGACGCATCGCCATTGCTGGCTTCTGCGCCGCAAAAGCAATGTCCACAGCCTTCAATGATACGCCCGAGAAGGCCTCACGACCTTACGACAAGGATCGCGACGGCTTTGTCATGGGTGATGGCGCTGCAGTTCTCGTGCTCGAAGAGTACGAGCACGCCAAGGCGCGTGGCGCAAAGATCTATGCCGAAGTGTCCGGCTACGGTCTCACCGGCGACGCCTATCACATCACGGCCCCTGCAGAGGGCGCCGAAGGCGGCTATCGTGCCATGAAAATGGCCCTTAAAAATTCCGGGATCGATCCCACTGAAGTCGATTACATCAACGCACACGGCACTTCGACACCGAAGGGTGATGAGGGCGAAGCCGGCGCTGTCGAGCGGGCCTATGGCGATCACGCCAAGAACCTCTCCATGTCGTCGACCAAGTCAGCCGTCGGGCACCTTCTGGGCGCTGCGGGTGCGATCGAGACCGCGTTCTGCGCGCTGGCCATCCGCGACCAGATCATGCCGCCGACGCTGAACCTCGACAATCCGAGCTTCGAGACTCCGATCGACCTCATTCCCCACAAGGCCAAGAAGGGCCGCGTGCGGGCTGCGATGTCGAACAGTTTCGGATTTGGCGGCACTAATGCGTCGCTTGTCATCCGGGAAGTGAAATAGGCCACTATCGCCGGGCAGGGGCGGGCATGTAGGCTGGCATTGCCAGATTCGTGTGAGGCGTTTCATGAAGTTCATCCGAGCCCTGTTGTCACTTATCGTGGCTGTCGTAATCCTTACAGCGGCTGTCGCCGGTGCAGGCTGGATCTGGCTCGGCAATGAAGTCGCCAAGGATGGCCCGTCTTCCGCTGAAACCCTGTTTGTCGTGGAGCCTGGCGAAGGCTTTTCCACGGTCTCGACGCAACTTGAGAAGGACGGGGTCATCCGCTCGGCCTGGCTGTTGCGTCTAAAGGTTCGCATTGATGGCACCGAGGGTGCGCTCAAGTCCGGTGAGTTCGTCATTGAGCCGCAGGCCAGCATGGGCGAAATCCTGGAAATCCTCATCGAGGGCAAGGCCGTGATGCACAAGATCACGCTGCCTGAGGGCCGGACCACGGCGCAAATTCTGCGCCTTATCGAAGCCGACAATGTGCTGATCGGGCCGATGCCCGAACTCCCTGTGGCCGAAGGCAGCCTTCTTCCTGACACATATCTCTTCCATCGCGGCATGACGCGCGCCAAGCTGATCACGCAGATGGCCAAGGCGCAGGATGATTTGTTGGCAGAGTTGTGGCCGACGCGTCAGGAGGGCCTGCCGATCACCACGCCGCAGGAAGCCGTCATCCTCGCCTCAGTCGTCGAGAAAGAGACTGGAAATGCCGCTGAGCGGCACGAAGTCGCCGCCCTGTTCGTTACCCGCATGAAACGTGGCATGCGGCTGGAGAGCGATCCAACGATCATCTATGGCGTGTCGCAGGGCGAGCCGCTCTACAACAAGGCTGGCAAGCGCCGCACGCTGCTGCGGTCTGAAATCGACCGCAAAACCGACTGGAACACTTACCAGATCGACGGCTTGCCCAAGACTCCCATCTGCAATCCAGGCCGTGACGCGATTGCCGCAGTGCTCGACCCGCCGGAAACGGAGTACATCTTCTTCGTCGCAGACGGCAAAGGGGGGCATCTCTTCGCCAAGACGCTGGCCGAGCACAATCGCAATGTGGCTGCCTATCGGAAATATGAGCGCGGCGAGATCGCGCGGGAAAGGGCTGAAAATGAGTGAACTGTCCGGCATGACCGGCTTCGCCCGCGTTGCGGGTGATGCGCCTTGGGGCAGCTGGGCCTGGGAAGCCAAGAGCGTGAACGGGCGCAGCCTTGATGTGCGCGTAAATACGCCGCCGGGTTTTGACGGGCTGGAGCGCACGGTCAAGGCGGCGGCTTCCAAACTGTTCAATCGCGGCTCGCTGCAGGTGTCGCTACGAATCGATATGAGCGCGGGAGACGAGAAAGTCACCGTCAACGAGCCGCTCCTGACGGCGCTGACCGATGCGGCGCAGGCGATCCATGGCGTAGGCCTATCAGGCGAAGCCATCGCGACGCTGATGACGCTGAAGGGCGTTGTCGAAACGGGCGGCAGCTCGCTGCGCGAACTGGCGCAGGACGAAGCCGTGATCGCAGCGCTGACCAAAGCAGCCGAGACTGCGCTTGCTGAGCTGGCTGCGGCGCGCCTCGCGGAAGGCAGCTCACTCAAGGCGCTTCTGACGGGCCTTGTGGGCGAGATGGAAGGCTTTGCGGCCAGCGCGGCCAAACTGGCCGAGGGCCAGCCCGCGCTGCTGAAGGCGCGCCTCACCAAACAGCTTGATGAACTCGATGCCGAGGGCCGCGTCGATGCGGACCGTGCGGCGGTGGAGATCGCTCTCAGCGCCGCGAAAGCCGACGTGCGCGAGGAGCTGGACCGGCTGTCCGCGCACTTCATTGGCGCACGGGAATTGCTGGCGGCGGGCTCGCCTGCAGGCCGCAAGATCGACTTTCTGGCACAGGAACTCAACCGCGAAGCCAACACACTTTGCTCGAAATCTGTCAGCCTCGATTTGACGAATGCCGGTCTCGGCCTCAAAGGGGTGATTGACCAGTTCAAGGAGCAGGCCGCGAATGTCGAATGAGCAAATGGGAAAGCGCCGGGGGCTGATGCTCGTCCTGTCGAGCCCGTCGGGTGCAGGCAAGACGACGCTGTCGCACATGCTGTTGAACGAGTTCGAGGACGTGAACCTTTCAGTTTCCGCCACGACGCGGAAACCGCGCCCGAACGAGCAGGAAGGCGCGCATTACCACTTCAAATCCGTTGAGGATTTCAAGGCCATGATTGCGGGCCGTGAATTCCTTGAATGGGCGCACGTGTTCGACAAGTATTACGGCACACCACGCGCCGACACAGTCGCCAAACTGGAAAGCGGCGAGGACATCCTGTTCGACGTCGACTGGCAGGGCGCCGATGCGCTGCACGACCAGATGCCGAATGACGTGGTCTCCGTGTTCATCCTGCCGCCAAGCATCGAAGAGCTGGAAGCACGCCTCGCTGCCCGCGAGGGCTCGACACCTGAAGATGTTGCGCGCCGTATGGTGGATGCGCGCCGCGAGATCATGCACTGGCGCCGCTATGACTATGCCATCGTCAATGACAACCTTGACGAAGCATACCAGCGCCTGCGACGCATCCTGCTGGTGGAGCGCCTGAAACGGCTGCGCCAGCTGGACCTAGAAGACCATGTCCGCCGCCTCCTTGGTGAGGCCTGAGACAACCGATCCGTTTAGCCGTTTTTGCAAGTCCTCCCGGAAAGGGCCAGCGCATGACGAATGATAATGAACCTCAGACTGGTGGCCATTCGCATGAGCCCCCGGCCCCTCCGCCACGCCCAAAGGCAAAGCGGGTCTGGCTGCTATGGCTGCTCCCCTTTGCCGGGGTTGTCCTGATCGCCTGGTATGTGCTGCGCGGCGGGCTCGACCGGTCGCATACATTCGAGGAAGTGACGGATATCGTGGTCGAGCCGTTCGACGGCAAACCCTAGCCGACCTTTCCCTGCATCCCGGCCTCTGACGGGACATCTGGTGCGCACCGTATGGAAGCAAAGGTATCGCTACGCGCGGGCCTGCCCTAGGCTTGAGGTTCCTGAAACCAGACGGCTGGGATACGCGCGATGCTTGAGTACACTGTGACGGCGAGGCGCGTCGATGCGCATGGCAGCGAGGCGCGGGCGAAAGAGGCCGTGCTGGTGATTGATACAGACCTCAAGGGGCGGCTCGACGCGTTCAATCCGGCGGAACTGTTACTGGCATCTGTGGCTGCCTGCATGCTGAAAGGCGTGGAGCGCGTGACGCCGATGCTCGAATTCCAGCTTCGCGGCATCGAAATCAGCCTGCACGGCATGCGCCAGGATGCACCGCCGAAAATGGTGTCCATTGCCTATGAGATTGTGGTGGACAGTGACGAGACGGATCACCGGCTTGAGTTGCTGCACAAGAACGTCCGGAAATTCGGCACGATATCGAATACGGTGGCAGAGGCACTGGACCTGTCTGGAACGCTGACGCGCAAGGCGTAGCAGTACTGGCGCCATCGGGAGAAGCGCATCCCCCTCATCGCTGGGCGACAGGGGGATGGCTTTAGATCGTTTCAGGCCTGGATCATTCCGGGTCGGTTGCGTCTTCGGCAGCGTCGTGAACGGCGTCGACAGGGTCTGTGTTTTCATTGCCCGTCACTTCGTCGATCGCTTCGCCGGCATTTTCGAGCATGCCGTCATCGTGGTCGACCTCACCTGTTACGGCTTCCTCAATGGCGGAATCCATCTTCTCGCCTGTCTTCTCGGCACTCGAATTCTCGCCACATGCGGCCAGCATGAGAAGGCCGGCCAGCATCAGGCCTGTCGTTTTCAATTTCCGCATTTTACTGCTCCTGTTGTATTCTTCAGATCGTAGGACAGGGACGCATGTCCCCGGAGCCCGGTCCTGCCTGCGATGGCGAGCGTGGACTGCCGCGAGCATGATCGCATCGCCGTCGATTCGCAATGTCTGGTCGAAATGCGCGCTAAGCGAGGCTGGCTGCCAGTCGCCTGAAGTCAGCCTGCGTCAGCGTCTCCGCCCGCGCGGTTGGGTCGATGTCGACGCTCTGGAGCCATTCTTCGGCTTTGAAACCGCGCTTCTTGGCGAAGGGCTTCAGGGCTGCGCGCATCATCTTGCGGCGCTGGCCGAAGGCGGCGCCGGTGATCTGTTCGAGCAGGTCGATATGCTGGAAGCGCTGTTCGGCGGGCAGGGGCTCGAGCACGGCGACGGCGCTGTCGACCTTGGGCGGGGGCGAAAAGGCACCGGGCGGCAGCGTGAAGGAGATGTAGGGGCGCGTGGCAGACTGGGCGAGCACGGCGAGGCGGCCGTAATGATCTGTGTCCGGTGCAGCGCAGATGCGCTCAGCGACTTCCTTCTGGAACATCAGCGCCATCTCGCCACGCCAGTCACCGGCCTTGAGCCAGCCGACAAGGAGGGGCGTGCCGACATTGTAGGGCAGGTTGGCAATGATCATCGCAGGCTGCGTGGCGCCAGCGTCCTCGACCAGCTTTTCGAAATTGACCTTGCGGGCATCCTTCTGGATGACGATGAGGCGGCCTTCGCGGGCCGCAGGCCAGAGCGTCAGCGCCTCGGCAAAGCGTGGGTCTGTCTCGACCGCGATGACAGTGCCGGCGCCTTCATCGAGCAGGGCGCGCGTCAGGCCGCCTGGGCCGGGGCCGACTTCGATCACAATACGGTCTTTCACCGGGCCCGCAGCAAGGGCGGCGCGGTGCAGGATGCTGGGGTCGAACAGGAAATGCTGGCCGAGCGCCTTGCGGGCCGGGGCGTCGGTCAGTTCAGGTCGGTTCATATCGGTCATGCTGGGGCGCTCACGCGGGTTTCGGTCATGGAGGCGGCCAGGCGGATGGCGGCGATAAGGCTGTCCGGCCGCGTGGTGCCTGCGGCGGCGGCATCGTAGGCTGTGCCATGGTCCGGGCTGGTGCGCACGACGGGCAGGCCGAGGGTGACGTTCACGCCGCCCCACATGTCCAGCGTCTTGACCGGAATGAGGCCCTGATCATGCGTCATGGCGATGACAGCGTCATAGGCGCCGCCGAGCGCCTCGGCAAAGACCGTGTCACCAGGGCGTGCGTCCGACATGTCCACGCCGGCGAGGCGCAGGGCATGGGCAGCGGGATTGATGACCGAGATTTCTTCCTTCCCGATCGTGCCGCCTTCGCCCGCATGCGGATTCAGCCCGGTAAAGGCGATGCGCGGCGTGGCGACGCCGAAATCCCGGCGCAGGGACGCGGCAACGATTTGGCCGATCTGTACCAGGCCGGGGACGGTCAGCGCATAGCCTACGGTCATGAGCGGAATGTGGATCGTGGCGAGCGCAACGCGCAGGCCGCCGCCGACGAGCATCATGACCGGCTTGGGCGGCGGGCTATGCGGGTCGGCGCAAAGGTGCGCGACGTATTCAGTGTGGCCGGGATAAGCAAAGCCGGCGCCATAGAGCAGGGCCTTGTTGATCGGATTGGTGACAACGCCGCCTGCCAGTCCCTCCAGCGCGTGGGACGTGGCCAGTGCAATCGAACGGATGATGGCGGGTGCGGCCTCGGCGTGTGGCTTGCCGGGCCGGATGTCGGGCACATCATTGAGCGTGAGCACGGGCAGGGCGTGCGGAAACACATCCGCGGCCTCTTCCGGTGAGGCAATCTCGCGGACGGGAAGGTCCGCAGGATAAAGTGCCGGAGAACTGATGGCGTAGAACGCCAAGCGCGGATTGGCCCGCAACTGGCGCCAGGCATCCGCCGTGATGGCGGGGCCACAGCCAGCGGGGTCGCCCATGGTCAATGCCAGCGGCAGGAAGGGAGTGCTTTGGGTCACGCGCGGAGGTGTGGTTCCAAACGCGTAATCACGCAAGCCCTAACGATAGATGATGGTGGCTTCGCGGCGCAGGTTGCGCAGCTCGCGCTCGGAGATCATGCCGAGTTCGCGGTTCTTGATGCTGCCCTTCAGATCGTCGCGCGAGGGCAGGGCCTCGACGCCGTCATTGCGCTCGCAGACATACATGGTGGCGAGGCCGCCGGAGGCCGCAAAGATGGCCGTGGGCTGGCCGACATCGACAGCCGTGACCAGATCCTTGCCCTCGGGGCCAAGCTCGTCAATGTTGATCTCGTCAAGGTCTGTAGCGCGCAGGTTCGTCTTGGAGTTGGCGATGCTCTGCACGTCGTCACAGGTCTTGATCTGGTCCATGGCGGCTTGCAGGTCTTCCTCATTGCCGTCGGATACGAAGAGGCGCTTGAGATTGACCTTGGTCACAGCCTGGCTTGGCTCGCGCTTGTTGGCGACAAGCAGGATGTAGACGCCATTTTCGACAGCAATAGGCTCGAGCAGACCGGGTTGTCCGATGCCTGAGACCGCTGCAGCCAGTTCCGGCGCGAGGTCTTCTGTGGAAATCCAGCCCATGTCACCGCCCGTTGCAGCGGTTGGCGCCGACGAGATACGTTGGGCTGCGACGCGGAAGTCTGCGCCTTGTTTCAGCTGGTCAAGAACGGTTGTGGCGGCCGAGAGGGCCTGAGCCTTGGTGTCTTCGTCCGGGGCGAAGAGGAAGATTTCCGACACGCGATACTGGGTCTTCTTGGATGCCGTGCGCATGCGCTCAAGCTGGTCATCGACCTGGTTTTCGGACACGCGGATACGCGAGCCATAGAGGCCGCTCATGACGCGGTTCCAGGCAATCTCCGCGCGCATCTGCTCTTCCAGGCTGGACGGGTTCACGCCGGACTCAAGCAGCTGGGCTTTCAACTGGTCACCGGTAGAGCCGCCTTGGCGGGCCATGTCTTCAACCGCGCCGTCGATTTCGCTTGGGTCGATCTCCATGTCGAATTCGGAGGCCTTCTCCAGCTGGAGGCTTTCATCGATCAGCTGTTCAAGGGCCTGGCCTGTGATCTGCTGTATCTGCTCGGGGCTCGGCTGCTGTCCGCCGAGGCTGAGCAGGAGCAGGCGGGCGCGCTGGCGCACATCCGAGTAGGAAATCGGCTTGTCATTGACCACCGCGGCAATGCCTTCAAGCGCCAGGCGGCCAGAATCCGTTGGCTCCTGCGCATTGGCGACGCCTGCAGCAGACAGTGCGAACAGGGAGGCAGCGACGAGTAACTGACGAACCATGTATTCTCTCCATTGAGCCCCCAGCCGGGCCCAAACATATAACTGATGCGGACCATACAAGTCCTGTCGCAAGGCGCAACGGATCAGGGCAGTCATGCCTGAATCGTTACAGAAAAATCAGGTTCGTCAACATGCTGGCACTGGGGTGGCCGACCGGCTGGCCCGAATCAATCAAATTCGCTTGATCCGAACTCGCCGATGGATTTGAGCGAGAAGCGGAACTGGATGCCTTCTGACGGACCCAGCGTGCGGTCGTTCAGTTCGGAGCGCTGGTAAACGAGTTCAAACCTTGAGCAGTCGTCTTCATAGGCGACGCCGAATTCGCGCTTGGCATTCAGGTTACCCACGATATCGCGCAGCTGGCCAAAAATGACCGAGTAACGCTTGGTTACCTGGAACTCGCCGCGCATGAATATGCCTTCATCAGGGTTGCCGCCCGGGCTCACGCGCTCGTTGATGTTGTAGTACTGGGCGACGGCGCGCAAACGCTTGTAGTTCGTACTGAGGCGCGCATCGATCCGGTTCAGCTTGTACCCGTCATCATCCAGGCGCACGCGCGTGTCCAGCTTGAGCGCGCTGCCGAAATCGGCTGACGCCGACGCGACCCAGTCGGATGACGTGCCGTCGAGATTGCTGGCGACGTCGAAATTCGGGTCTGTGCGCGAGCGCCAGCGACGGCCCAGCGTGGTGCTGAACTCAGGCCCGTTCTTGAAGACGGCCCGTGCTGTCAGTCCGGCGGCAGCTTTTCCGTCGCCTTCATAGAGGTCGTAATTGCCAAAGCCATTGGCCTCAAACAGGTCGCCTTCATCGAACTCGAAGAGTGCGCTGTCCTCGATGGGGATGGCCGTGCCGTTGACGTTCGAGAAGCCCCAGGCGGCCATCACGGTGGGTTCCACCATCAGGTCAACGACCTTGCCCGGGCGCACCAGCGGATAGGAGAGGCGTGCGCCGGCATTGCCCACCGCGCGGCTGACATCGGGCTCACCCGAAACGTCTTCATTGAGCGCGTAATAGTCTGCACGGAGTTCGGCGAAGGGCTCAAATGTGAATCCGCCCGGCAGGATATTCAGATCGGACCAGTCACCGCCGACGCTGACGCGCTGGCTGTTCAGGCCGTTTTCCCGCGTGAGCATGGCAGACGAAGCATTGACGGCTGCAAAGCCGTAATCTCCGAGGTCCCAGTATTTTTCGCTGAAGAAGACAGGCGCAACCGTGGGTAGGTTCCGTGCCGTGTCAGTCTCCCGCAGACCCTGGAAATCCAGCACGGCGATGTCGGTGTAATAGCTGTCGCCCTGACCCACTGCAAAAATCTGGGACAGCAAGCGCCGTGGCTGACTGCTGTAAAGCCCACGGCGTTGGCCCTGGCCGTCGATGTCATAGCGCCGGTCGTAGAGATCGTCGGACTGAGCCTCGACCCCGAAACCCCATTGCCATTCGGGGCTGATCGCGAAGAGACCCTTGCCATAGACGTGGCCACGCCATTTCTCGTCGCCGAACGTGACGCCATCGCTGTCGAAATCGGCTTCGTGCGTGATGCTTGTATTGATCTTGATGCCGCCGGAATAGAATCGCTTCCGATAATCGAGTTCAAGCAGCGGGTTCACATTGGCGCTGACCATCGGCGAGATGGTCAGGTCCTGCGACTCCGAAATCGCCCAGTAATAGGGTTGCTGGTAGAAGGTGCCAAGCTTGGACGAGACACCGCCTGAAGGGACGAGGAAGCCCGAGCGGCGGTCTGATGTTGGGTCCGGATGAGAGAGATAGGGCAGGTAGAAGACCGGAATGCCGCCAACTTCTATGATCGCGTCACGGTACGAGATCATCTGGCTTTCCCGATCCAGCACCGCGCGGCGGGCGCGCAGCGACCAGGTCGGGGTTGTATCGTCGCCGCAAAGCTCACAGGACGTGTAGATGACCTGCTCAAGCGCGTTCACGCCGTCTTTCTTGCGGATCGCGGAATTGGCGACGATTGTTGCCCCTTCAGGCAGGCGGGCCGAGAAGCCGATGGCATAGCCGTCCGCGAGATCTGAATTCACTTCGACTTCGTCGGCAAACTGCTGTGACCCGTCAGTATCAACAATGATGACATTGCCGGTGGCGCGGACGCGGTCTGTGGTCTTGTTGTAGATGATGCGGTCGGCGCGCAGCACGCGGCCTTCATAAAGAGCCTCGACATTGCCCTCGGCAACGACACTGTTTTCTTCGCGCAATTCATAGATGTAATCGGCTTCGAGAACGACGTGTTCCGTCAGTTTGTCTGACGGCGTGGCGACCTCGGACGGTTCCTGTGCGTGCGCTGAGAGGACCCCGGCTGACACCAGACCCAATGCCGCGGCGTAGAGAAGCCAATTCGCCAAGTCCGGTTTACCTCAGTCACGTCTGCGCATTTGAACGGGCATCATATGCCTGCGCCGGATTGTTGATTTGAGAGGAGGCTTAGAGGTGATGGCGGGGGTCGTCCAGCCATCGCTGGCCTCTGGCAGCATTTTCCTGTCGGGCACGGTGCTTTCAGAACACAGCGGCCAGCACTCAGACTGTGCGTGCTGCAAGCCCGCCCGGAAGGGTCACGGCGAGGCCTGAAAGCTCCAGTTCCACAAGAATGGCTGCACATCGCGCGGCACCAATACAGCAGACACGGGCAATTTCATCGATTGGCATGGGTTTGGGTGAAAGGGGTACGCGCACCTCATAGCCTGTCTTACGGCAGAAGGCTCCTGATAGATAAGGGTATTTGTGCGGTGGCCCGTAGATTGATGGGCGAGCCCGGCGAGGCCATGACTTCGCGTCCCGCTTCGGGCAATTGGCGTGGAAATGAGCGATCGAGGACGTTCGGCGACCTCCACGACGACCACGCCGCGTGACAGTCCGGTGATGATTCGGTTGTGACGGGGAAATTGTGGGCCGTGGCTCGATAGCCAAACGGGCTTTCAGAGACGATCAGGCGCTCGGGGGGATCTCGTCCCCACCGCATCAACCGGGAGCGCTGTGATGGGGCCGACATTCTGCGTGCGGGCCAGACGGACCCAATCACGACGCTCAGTGTCGGACAGGGGCCGCGCCGGACTCATGCTTCCGGCTCGGCCTTCGATTTGCCGAACCTGGGTTCGGTGCCTTTCAGCAAGCGGCCAATATTTGCCCGGTGAGTCCAGAAAACGAAAACGGAGAGAAGTGTCAGCCCGACCAGAACGACCTCATTGCGCTCTCCCAGCAGCCATGCGCCGGGAGGAACGAGCACGGCGGCGCTGAGGGCGGCAAGTGAGGAGATGCGGGTGAGCGTGAAGACAATGAGCCAGACCGGCGCGGCAACGCAGAAGCCCGGCAGCGTCGTGAAGGGCAGGAGGCCGGCATAGGTGGCAACGCCCTTGCCGCCCTTGAAGCCCAGCCAGACGGGATAGCAATGGCCGACAAAGGCCATGGCGCCCGCCACGAACCCAATCTCGCGACCAAAGAACCAGGTGAAGGCAAAGGCGACGAGGCCGGCCTTCAGGCTGTCGAGGAGCAGTGTGGCGAGTGCGAGGTCTTTGCGGCCGGTCCGCAGCACGTTCGTGGCGCCAATGCTTTTGGAGCCGATTGCACGGATGTCCCCGAGGCCCGCTGCCTTGGTAATCAGCAGTCCAAACGGGATCGAGCCTGCGAGATAGCCGCAGGTTACAGCCGCGCCGTATCCCATCCATGCCTGCATGCCGTGTTCTCCCTGCCGCGTTCAGAGAGATGGTCTACGAACAGTGCCAGCCTGCGGCAAGGGCCTCAGGTCAATCGTCGAGCAATGCGGCCCGGATCGGCTCGATCCAGGCTTCCTTTTCGGGATTGTACGCGCGGAAATTGGAGGAAAATCCCCAATGGCACCAGCCAAAGTCATTTTCTTCCGCCAATTTGCGAACGGTACGGGTCCAGCGGACCCGGTCTTCCATCGGCGCCGCATCGAAGGCACCGAATTCACCGAGAAGGAGAGGCTGGTCATGCAGGTCGCGGAATGTGGCGGCGCGCTCGAAGTCAGCCGTCGCAACGGCGATCTCGGCCTTTGTCCCCCAATGCGTGCCGACCGGCGGCATCGGCTCGAAGAATTCTGCGCCCTGGTGGGTGAAACTGAAGGGGTCGTAATAGTGCCATGACAGGATGACACGCGAATCGGCTGGCGGGGCGCTTTGCAGCAGGCCGGTCAGCGACCCCCATTCCGCCGTGGCAAGGATGATCCAGCGATGTGGCTGGGACTGCCGGATGCTGTGGACGATTCGCTTGTTGAGGGCGTCAGTCCGTTTCGGCGTCATCTTCGTGTGCGGCTCGTTGAGCACTTCAAAGATCAGCGAGTCGGGATAGGATTCGTAGTGCTTTGAAAGTTGCTTCCAGATGCTTTCGAGACGGCGCTCATGCTTGGCCGGTTCCATGTTCAGGTCGTAGTAATGATGAACGTTGAGGATGACATTCATATCCTGCGACAGCGCGTAATTGATGATCTCGTCAGTGCGATCAAGGAGGTGGTCTTCGATCTTGTATCGGCCCCGGGTGCCAGCGTGGGCAGACCATTTGACCGGCAGGCGGATCGTGTCGAACCCGGCCGCCTTGATACGATCGATGTCCTCGAAGCGGACTGTATAGCCCCACTCGCCCTCATTCGGCGCTTCAAGCGCGCCGCTCATGTTCATGCAGCGCTGGATGGGTGACTCTGCGTGCAGGCTGGCGGTTTCGCTGCAAGCCGACAGAGTGGACGAAGCTGCCAAGAGCCACGCGAGTGTGACAGCGGCGTATCTTATTCTGTGTTGCGCATTCCCCATGAAATGCATGTGGCAGCAAGGTTGCCCCCGGTCAACTTGAAGTGGCCAGGGCGAAAAGTTGAATAGCAGATCGCCCCATTTCGAGGCGTCAGCCAGCCGCCGCATATTCGAATACGGTTTCGCCGCCGACGAGCGTACGTATGACGCGGCCCTGCAGGCGGCGGCCATCGAAGGGCGAATTGGTCGAGCGTGAGCGCAGGTCTTCCCGCACGCAGAGCCATGGCTTGCCCGGATTGAACAGTATCAGGTCAGCCGGTGCGCCAGTTTTGAGACGGCCCTGCGGAAGGCCGAGCAGGTCGGCCGGCCGGCACGTGACGGGCGCGAGGGCATCAAGCAGCGGCAGGTCCGCGTCATTGACGAGGCTCATCAGGGCCGACAGCGTGGTTTCAAGGCCAGCCGCGCCAAAGGCCGCTTCGCCGAAGGGCAGGCGCTTTTCTTCTGGCGGCTGGGGATCATGCGCCGAGACCACCGCGTCGATTTCGCGGCGTTTCAGGGCGGCGATCAGGCCCTGACGTGTTTCCTCGTCGCGGAAAGGCGGGTTGACCTTGCAATAGGTGAGATAGTCGCCGACGTCGCGCTCGTTGAAGAAAAGCGTATGGGCGGCCACGGTGGCGTGGATCTTGGCCCCGCGGCCCCGCGCGGCAGCGATGATCTGCAGTGTGCGTTCGGTGGAGACCTGGTCGACCACGAGACGGCAGCCGGTCGCTTCGGCCAGCATCACGTCACGGGCAGCGCCAATCCATTCGGCTTCCGGCGGTATGCCCGAGAGGCCAATCCGCGCGGCGAGGGCGCCGGAATTCATCACGCCGGAACCGGAGAGCGCACGTTCATCAGGCCGCGACATGACAAGTGCATTGCGGCTGGCGGCATAGGCCATCACACGCTTCATGACGGAGGCGTTTGCAATCGGCATGTCGCCATTGGTGAAGATGATCGCTTCGGCATCTGCCATAAGGCCAATCTCGGCCATCTGCTCGCCCCGGAGGCCCACCGTCAGCGCACCGGAAGGATAGATGCGGGCCTTGGCCGTCTTGCGGGCCTGCTCGATGATGAAGCGCACGAGGGCGACGTCGTCCACGACGGGGCGCGTGTCAGGCATCACTACGAAACTGGTGACGCCGCCGGCAACGGCTGAGCGGGAAGCTGTCGCGAGCGTTTCCTTCTGCTCGTCGCCGGGCTCGCCAGTCTTGACGCGCAGGTCGATCAGGCCGGGCGCGAGGCAGAGGCCGCCTGCGTCGAGGGTTTCTTTCGCGTCGCTGTGAGGACCGGACTGGCCCTTGGCGATATCCTTGATCTTGCCCTTGTCGATGAAGATCGCGCCGGGTTCGTCCAGGCCGGTGGCGGGGTCGAGCAGGCGGGCGTTGTGGATCGAGAGGCTCATCGGTGTGTCCCCGCGAGAAGGTCCAGCACGGCTTCGCGCACGGCGACACCCATTTCGACCTGTTCTGTGATGACGGAGCGCGGCCCGTCGGCAATGGCGCTTTCGATCTCGATGCCGCGGTTCATCGGACCGGGGTGCATGACGGTGGCATCCGGCAGGGCAAGCGCGAGGCGTTCCTGCGTCAGGCCGAAATAGCGGAAATATTCGCGGCGGCTTGGCAGGAAGGCGCCGTCCATCCGCTCCATCTGCAGGCGCAGCATCATGACCACATCAGCGCCCTTCAGGGCGGCGTCGAAATCCGTCGTCGCGCTGGCGGCGCCCCATGTATCCGTGCCGGGTGGCAGCAGGGTTTTCGGGCCGCAGAGATGAACCTCAGCGCCGAGCAGGTGCAGCGCCATCGTGGTGGAGCGGGCGACGCGGCTGTGGGCGATGTCGCCGCAGATGACCACTTTGAGGCCCTCGACGCGGCCCTTGTTGCGGCGGATCGTCAGGACGTCGAGCAGGCCCTGAGTGGGGTGTTCATGGGTGCCATCGCCGGCATTGATGACCGCGCAGTCGACTTTCCGGGAGAGCAGCTTTGCGCCGCCCGAGGCCGAGTGGCGAATGACCAGCACGTCCGGCTTCATGGCGTTCAGCGTCATCGCCGTGTCGATCAGGGTCTCGCCCTTCTTCACGCTGGAATTGGCGACCGGCATGTTGATGACATCAGCACCGAGGCGTTTAGCGGCGATCTCGAAACTGCTCATCGTGCGTGTGGAATTCTCGAAGAAGAGGTTCACCACCGTGCGCCCGGTAAGTACCGGATCGGCGCGCTGGCCCGCGCGCGTGGCATCCACATAGCGGTCGGCGAGGTCCAGAATGTGGGTTATATCCAGAGGGTGAAGGCCTTCGATTCCCAGCAAGTGCGCGTGATCGAAGCTGTAAGTGTATCCCGCCATCGGCATGGAAGCCCTTTCGATTTGGGGCGGTTTAGGCGCGATTCAGGTTGCCTGCAAGCCTCAGGCGAGGCCGAAATGTATCGCGGTGAACCAGATCAGCGGCAGGGTGATCATGGCGAGCACTGTTTCGACGGCGATCAGGTTTGCCGAGAGCGGGCCGTCACCGCCCAGCTGGCGGGCGAGGATATAGCCATTGGTGGCGGTCGGCACGCTGGCGCAGATGAGCATTACGGCGAGCGGCGTGCCGCTAAGGCCGATGGCGAGGCCTGCTGCAAGCGCTGCAGCGGGCAGGCCGAGCAGGCGGACAAGCGCCCAGGTGAAGGTGCGCACGCCCGCGCGGCGGAGGGCTGCAAGGTCGACACCGGCACCCGCACTTAGCAGGCCGAGTGCGATCGTGCCCTGGCCGAGGATGCGGAGCGTGTCGTCGAGCACTTTCGGGCTCTGGAAATGGGTCGCCGCAACGATGCCGCCAATGACGCAAGCGATGATCAGCGGGTTGGTCATCAGGGCGCGGAAGGGGCGGGGCTTGGTGCCAGGCGCGTGTTCGGCGTTCAGAATCAGGCCGTAGACCGAGAGCACGTTGGCAGTGGGGATCATTGCCGCGGCGGCGATGGTGACGAGGGCAAGGCCTTCGTCGCCGAACAGGATAGAGCCGAGCGAGAGCGCGACGAACGTGTTCCAGCGGACATTCGACTGGATGATCGAGCCAACCGCCGGGCGCTCCATGCCGGGCCAGAAACGCGCTGAGAAGCCGATAGCGGCCAGCACGAGCTGGGCGATGATCAGCGCGGCGGCGAGTTTCCACGGCGCGGTGTCGAAAGGCGCATTGCCGAGCGAGCGGATGATCAGGGCGGGGAAGAGCAGGATATAGGAGATCCGCTCGATGGCGCGCCAGCCGTCGGGGGTGATCCAGTTCTTCGCTGCGATCAGCCGTCCGATGGCGACGATGATGATCACGGGCAGGAGCGCGAAAATGAAGGATGTCATTGGCGGCGCTCCAGGAGATCAAGGGTGGATTTGAGTATGATGGCTGCCGCCTGCGCGTCGATCCGGTCGTCGCGGCGCTTGCGAGAGACTTCCGCCTCCCACATGGCGCTTTCGGCTTCGGCGCTGGAAAGGCGTTCGTCCTGGAAGAAGATCGGCACGTCGCGCTTCTGCAGGATATTCCAGGCGAGGGCGCGGGTGGATTGGGCGCGGCGGCCCTCGCTGCCATCCATGTTCAGCGGCAGGCCGATGACGAGGGCGACGGCCTTGCGGTCGTCATAGATCTCGAAGAGGCGGGTGATCGAAGGGCCGAGCGCCTTGACGCGATGGATGGTCTCGACCGGGCTCGCGAGCATGCGGATGCCGTCGGTTGCGGCGACGCCCATTGTCTTCGTGCCGGGATCGATCCCGATGAGGACGCCGGTGCGCGGCAGTGAGTCGAGATCTGTAACGGCCATTGGCCGCTCACATAGCGCCTTGAAGCCTTGTTGCCTATCGCGTATTCGGGCGGGAACGAAGCCAAGCCACCGGAGCCCATAAAATGAGCGTTACCAAGGAAGACGTCCGCAAGGTTGCCCGCCTGTCGCGCATTGCGGTGCCCGAAGAGCGCCTCGAAGAGATGGCTGGCGAGCTTAACGGCATCCTCGGCTGGATCGACCAGCTGAATGAAGTCGATGTTGAAGGCGTGGAGCCAATGACATCCGTTGTGGCGACCAAGCTGCCGATGCGCGACGACGTGGTGACAGACGGCGATATCCAGTCCCAGGTCCTGGCGAATGCCCCGAGCAGCGCCGATGGCTTTTTCGTCGTGCCGAAGGCCGTCGAGTAGGACGGCCTGCACCTGCGCAAAACATAAGTCTGCGCCTGCCTTATTTAAGCACCTGATCACCCCCACCTGTGATGCAGGACCAATTTCTGGTCCGAGCACAGGAACACGATCATGGCCAAAGGTCAGAAGAAGACGAACAAGGAAGTCCGCAAGCCGAAGGCCGAGAAGGTGAAGACCAACGCGTCGAACCCATCGGTGAAGCCGGGCACCATCAAGGGCCTCGAGCACCTCAAGCGCTAGACCCCTCTATTTTGTCACGTGTATTGCGCCGCGAGTCCTGATGAGGATTGGCGGCGCAAACGTATGGCAAGGGATGAATGGACATGATGCTACGAACGCTATTGGCCTCCGTTGGGCTCGCTGCGCTGGCAGCCTGCAGCCCCGCCCCGGAAAATCCGCCGGCCGAACCTGTCGCCGCTGAGCCGGCCCCTGCCGTGGCGATGGCTGAAGAGGCGAACCTGCTGGCGATGATGCAGGGCACATGGCAGTCGCTGGAAGACCCGATGAACGTGTTCACGATCAGCGGTAACCAGATGAGCAGCGTCTACAATGACGAACCGCTGGGCGATGAGACGATCACGGTCGTGGCGGATTGCACCGCGATGACGCCTGAAGCTGACGGCATGTCTTTCACTTTGAAGGGCGATGCTGATGACGCGCCGCGCTGTTTCGACATCATTGATGCAGGCGCTGACCGGCTCGACTACAGCTATAGCGCACGCGGCAACACGCTCGCCCACAAACGCATGACGCCCTGAGCCTTACCCTACGTCGTCGCTTGTTCAGGCCGGTACAGGGCCCGCATAGTCTCCCAAAATAACAAGGGAGGCCGCCATGACGGTAATGACCATCGAGACGAAGGACCATGTCGCGCTGCTGACGCTCCGGCGTCCGCAGGTGATGAACGCGCTGAACTATGAGCTCTACATGGCGCTGGAAGACGCCGTGCGAGACAGCGAGGCGCGGGTGATCGTCATCACCGGCGAGGGGCGCGGCTTCTGTACCGGCGACGATGTGAAGGAGATCCTGAGCCAGAAGGCCAAGGGGCCGGCCGAGATGAAGTCGCGGGGGCGCCGTACGGGCGGCCTGACCCCGGCGGCGGACGCTCTGCTCTATACAGACATTCCAGTGATTGCCGCAGTCAATGGCTTTGCGCTCGGCTGGGGCATGGAGCTGGCGCTGATGGCAGACATACGCGTGGCATCGGAGACGGCGAAATTCGGTGAGCTATTCGTTCAGCGCGGGCTTTGCTGCGATGCGCCCGGCCTTGGACGGCTTGCGCAGGTGGTGGGGCGCGAGCGGGCGGCGGAAATGCTGTTCACGGGCGATATCATTGATGCGCAGACTGCCAAGGAGATTGGCCTCGTATCACGTGTCGTCGCGCCGGATGACCTCTTGCCAACGGCGATGGAGATTGCAGGCAGGATTGCGGCCAATCCCCCGCGTGCCGTGCAGTCGATCAAGGCGGGCCTGCGCCGCACCTTGGACCCGGACTGGCGCGATGTCGGTAACTGGGCGATCAAGGAAATCCGGTCCCTGATGGAGACCGAAGACGCCGCCGAGAGTGCGGCTGCCTTCCTCGAGAAGCGAAAGCCTGTGTTTACCGGCAGATAATTTCGCGATCGGTGAAATTTCATCGATCGGGTTCAGCATGTTTCAAAGGCAATGTGTCAGGTTGGGACGATCCCGATCTGCCAGGGGGCTGGAGAGTTCATGTCTGCTGTTTCGTCAATCACCGCTATTCCGTATGAGGACCAGCCGGTCCCGAAATTCTATAACCGGGAAGCGGCAGCTTTCCATCAAGCGCTTGGCACGTATGCGCCGCGGCGGATCGAAAGCCTGATGGAGGCAGCGGCGCGCGACCATGCGAACGCGCCTTTCCTCTCGACCGCTTTGCCAAATGGCGCCAGCGCGACACTGACCTTCGCTGACGTCGAGACGCATTCGGCCAACCTTGCGCGCTACCTGCGCGATGAGCTGCGACTCTCGAAAGGTGATGTCGTGGCAATCCAGTCGCCCAATTGTATTTCCTATGTGGTGGCGATGCTGGGTGTTCTGCGCGCTGGCCTTGTGCTGACCAATGTAAACCCGCTCTACACTGCGCACGAAACGCGCCGCCAGTTGCGCGATGCAAAAGCCTGCGTCCTGATCACGTCGAGCCTGTTTCCAGAGATGACGGAAGAAGCACTGACGGGCACACGCATTCACACCGTGGTGTCGCTGACGCTGACGGACTTTTTCGCACCGGTGAAAAAGGCCGTGATGGATTTCGTGTTGCAGCACGTCAAGAAGATGGGCCGGCCTTTGATCGTGGATCATGTGCCCATGGCCGAAGCGCTGAAGCTTGGCGCGGCGCGTACGACGCCTGTGTCCGACTATGCGTCTGATCGTGAGGCCGATGAGGACGCGATCTATCAGTATTCCGGCGGCACAACCGGCATCTCCAAGGGCGTGCGCCTGACCGAAGCCGGCCTCGTCACCAATGTTGACCAGTTCGCCAGCCTGTCACCGCACATGATCGACAAGCCGGGCCAGACCATGTTGCTCGTCCTGCCGGTCTACCATGTGTTCGGCCTGTTTGCGTCGGTGATTGCGCTGCGCAATGCGGCGCATCTTGTTCTGGTCCCAAGCCCGAAACCGCTGTCCAACCTGAAGGCGGCTTTCAAGAAATTCCGCCCGGATGTGTTTCCGGGTGTCAGCACGCTTTTTGCCAAGCTGATGGTAGAAAAGTGGTTCTACGAGAACCCGCCACGCCTGACACTGACGATTTCCGGCGCCATGGCGCTGAGCCCGCAGGTGCGTTCGGAATGGACGGGCCTCACCGGCTCGAGCGTCATTGAAGGCTATGGCATGACCGAGGCGACAACGCTGATCAGCGTGAACCCGCCTGATGCGCGCACCAAGGTCGGTTCCGCCGGCCTGCCACTGCCAGGCACCGGTGTGGCGATCCTGCGAGATGATGGCGGCTTTGCCAACGCAGGTGAAGTTGGTGAGATCGCCGTGGCGGGTCCGCAGGTCATGGCGGGCTATCTCGGCCGACCAGAGACAACAGCTGCGGCCTACCAGTCCGGAATGATGAAGACCGGCGATGTCGGCTATCTCGACGATGACGGGTATCTCTTCATCGTTGATCGCAGCAAGGACATGCTCCTCGTCGGCGGCTTCAACGTGTTCCCGAGCGAAGTCGACGCGGTGCTGGCTGAGCATAAGGGCATTGCCGAGGCAGCCGTTGCTGGCGTGACGGATGGTGACACGGGGGATGTAATGCATGCCTTCGTGGTGCGCCGACACCCGGAGCTGACGGAGAAGGACGTACTGGCGCACTGCGCCCGGCAGCTGACCGCCTACAAGCGGCCCCGGCAGGTGCATTTTGTCGACGAGCTGCCGAAATCGCCAATCGGCAAGGTGCTGCGCCGTGAACTGCGTGCGCTGGTGAATTCCGGCCAGGCCTAGGCCTCAGATAATCTCTTCCGCGAATTCCTCGTAATCGATGAGGATTTCGTCGCCGGGCTGCAGGGCCTGGCGGGCCGAGAGCGTGACGGTCTGCGCCTCGCCATCCACCACGAAATCGGCGTTCGCTTGCGGACTGTGATTGCACATCGAGATTTCACCGAAGGCGACGGCTGCGCGCATGGTCCCGTCCTCGGTCTCGTCCACATAGAACACGTAATGGTGCAGCAGCGTGGATCGCACGGTGGCCGTGTCTTCGTGTGAAAGGACCAGAAGCGGATAAACCGCTATCGTCTGTGAAGCTGAAATGGGCGCGACTGCGAAGAGTCCGCGACCGTGGAAAGGGGAGGTTTTTACCTCGACGAACGAGGCCTGTGCTGGATGGGGCATGATCAGTTGTCTAGCACACGGATACGGCGGCGCTATTCGGATTCTTTCGGCTCGGGTGCCTTGGCCTTGGAATCCCATGCGTAGATGGATTTGACGGTGCAGCGCTGAACGCCAAAGCCTGACGTGTTGCCAAACCCCGCAATGGAATCGGATGTTATGAGATGATCACCCTTGCTGAGGCAGCTTGAGGTGGAGTCGACCGCGATTTGCTGGGCTTGGTCGAGATTGAAGCAATTGCCGAAGACTTCGACCAGGTAGTCCTTGTTGCCCTTGGACAGCACGACCGTGTCATCTGTCGCATCGTGGAACCCATCAATGGTGGAGGTAAAGCAGACCTTGTTGGTTTCCTCGCCCAGGCGGGCGTCCTCGGCGAACTGGGCGACACCCTTGGGCTTGGATGGGGTGGCCGGATTAGCCGCGCAGGCGGCCAGGGCAGTGGCAGAGAGGGCAAGCAGGATGAGGCGCATGGGAGGTGTCCTTCACGGAGGCGTTGGCATGGAAAACGCACGAATAAGTGCAGATGTTCCTGAATTTCGATGATGCGCCCCGCCTCTGAAGCTGACAAGCGCGGTCACAGAGACTTGAACTTTCCCACCAAGCCGTCATAGCAAGCGGGCAGATTTCTTCGCGGGATTATACATGACCGATTTGACCAAACTCACCCTCGCAGCAGCGCTTGATGGCCTGAAAGCCAAGCAGTTTTCGTCGCGCGAGATCACGCAGGACTTCGTGACGGCCATTGAGGGCGCGCGGGTGCTGAACGCCTATATCGTGGAAACGCCGGAAAAGGCGCTGGCCATGGCCGATGCGTCGGACGCGAAACTGGCCAAGGGCGAGGGCGGGCGTCTTGAAGGCGCGCCGCTGGGCATCAAGGACCTTTACTGCACCAAGGGCGTGCGCACGACGGCGTGCAGCGGCATCCTGGGCGAGTTCACACCGACCTATGAGTCCACCGTCACACAGAACCTGTGGGACGAAGGCGCCGTGATGCTCGGCAAGCTCAACATGGACGAGTTCGCGATGGGATCGTCCAACGAGACCTCGCATTTCGGCAACGTGATCAACCCTTGGCGCCGCAGTGGCGACAATCAAAGCCTCACGCCGGGTGGTTCGTCGGGCGGCTCCGCAGCGTCTGTTGCTGCAGACCTCTGCCTCGCGGCCACCGCCTCGGACACGGGCGGCTCGATCCGCCAGCCAGCAGCCTTCACGGGCACCGTGGGCATCAAGCCGACCTATGGCCGGGCCAGCCGTTACGGCATGGTGGCGTTTGCCTCCTCGCTCGATCAGGCGGGGCCGATTGCCAAGACTGTCGAAGACAGCGCCATCCTGCTGGAAGTCATGTGCAGCCATGACGCGAAGGATTCCACCTCGCTGGACATCCCGACGCCGGACTGGCGCAGCGATGTGTCCAGGGGCGTCAAAGGCATGCGGATCGGCATTCCGAATGAATACCGGATCGACGGCCTGTCGGACGAGATGAACGGTCTTTGGGACCAGGGCATTGCCTGGCTGAAAGAGGCCGGCGCCGAGATCGTCGAGATCAGCCTGCCGCACACGAAATATGCGCTGCCTGCCTATTACATCGTCGCGCCTGCCGAGGCCTCCTCAAACCTCGCCCGTTACGATGGCATGCGCTATGGCGCCCGCATTGAGGGCAACAACCTCGCGCAGACCTATGAGGGCACGCGCGCCAGCGGCTTTGGCGCGGAAGTGCAGCGCCGCCTGCTGATCGGCACCTATGTGCTCTCCAGCGGCTATTATGACGCCTATTACCTGCGCGCGCAGAAGGTTCGGACCAAGATCCTCAACGATTTCGTTGAGGCGTTCGAAGGTTGTGACGCGGTGCTGACGCCGACCTGCCCGAGCCCTGCCTTTGCCTTTGGCGAGAAGAGCGGCGACCCGGTGGAAATGTATCTCAACGACGTGTTCACAGTGACGGCAAACCTCGCCGGCCTGCCGGGCATCTCGGTGCCGACGGGTCTGTCCAAGAGCGGCCTGCCGCTTGGCCTGCAAGTGATCGGCAAGGCGCTCGACGAGGCGGCATGCTTCCGTGTCGGCGGCGAACTGGAACGGGCAGCTGGGTTCGTGGCAAAGCCAGGCCGCTGGTGGTAGGTGAACATTGAACTCGATTTTCAATTTGCGAATGAACCTGTTGGCCCTAATGGGCGTCGCAGCTCTGTTGGCGGGCTGTGCGCCTGCACAGTCGCCGACGTCTGTGCCCGATGGGTCGATCACATCATCTGAGCTGAAGTCAGAGGTATTTCTCGATCAGTTTTTCGAAAATGGCATCACCTATTCGGTGACGCCTTGTTACGGCACTTGTGCTTCTTATTCCGTAAATCTGTTTGACGATGGCGTCCTGTTGTTCCGGTCTGAACCATTTGTGAGGCAGCGGAATGATGCGGCTGCAACAGAACCGAGAGCCATATTTAATAGAAGGCTTTTTCACCAATCAAAATGGGTTTAGCCAGCTGGTGGAGGCGCTGGAATCACAGGGCCTGTTGAATCTGTATGAGAATTATACGTGGACGATGGAGAATGCCCATTGCGCTACTGATCACTCGGCAAAATATCTGGAAGTACGCACTTTGGACTACACGAAACGCGTCGCGTGGGACATGGGCTGTCAAGGCTTCGATGATGAGGATGCATTACGCACATTTTTTGATTTCTTGGAGGAGCAGATCGGAACGGCTGATCTGATTTCCTCTACACAGTCGCGCGACATCTCGGAGTGAAGACCATTGATATGAAAATTTCCACGTGCAGCAGGTTTCGTGGCAAATCCGTTTCGGAATGCTAGGTTAGATTCATGAAACGCTTTATCATTCTCTTCGCCATCATGCTTGTTGTCTCCATTGCCCTGATGTGGGCGATGATGGCGCAGAACGGGTATGATCTGTTCGCGCCGGAAATGGCCGGCATGCTGCTCGTGGCTGTTCTTGTGGCGGCCTATGTGTCGTTCCGGATTTCGCGCATTCTGGCGCGGCGGGTGGAACGCTCGCATGACGGTTCCCCGCTCAAAGGCGCGCAGAAGACCAAACTCTCAGGCCTGTTCAATTCCAAGAGCAAGGCCCTGCAGGCCCGCGAAGCCCGTGTCGCCGCGCGTCGTAAGCAGCTGATCGCCGAGGGCAAGTTGGTGGAAGAAACGCCGTCGGAGCCTGTCGTGGAACCTACACCGACAGGTGAAGCGCCTACGCGTGTTCCGCAGTCTGCCTCCGTCGCTGACAAGATGGCTGCCCGGCGTGAGCGCTACCGCCGCGCCAAGGAAGAAGGCAAGATCTAGCTGGCGGTCGCGGCCTGAAGCCGGGGAGGCGCCTGACGGGCGCTGACGGCTGCCTCGACCCGCACTTTCGTGCCGCCGCCGGGGCCATCATCCTCGTCATCTGCGCGTGACCTGTCCGTGATGCGCGAAAGATAGATTCCGACGCCGACAAGGCCGCCGATTGGCGCGAATTGCAGCATCATGGCCGCGATGAACAGGATTGGCATGTCCAGCTTGAGGTTGCCAAAGGCGGCGATCACCATGAACAGGCCGATCGCGCCTACCAGAAGGCCCACCGAAAAGCCCGCGATGAGGTACTTCAGGAAGCCCCTCACAATCGGCCGTTCGTCTTCCCCGGACCCGTCCAGGATCATCTTGAACAACATGGCTTCCCTCCCGATGCGCTATTACGCTTGTCGCTATTCTTGACCAGTCCGGCGCAAAAGGGAAGACGGGATCCATTGAGCAGCCTTCGCGGCTCGACAGGCCGGGCCGCTTGCCGCTAAAAGAACCCAGATTTTCAATTGGATCAGAAGGCAAGCCATGTCAGCGCGCACACCCTACGTAATCAAAGGCGACACCGGCGACTGGGAAGTCGTCATGGGGCTGGAGATCCACGCGCAGGTGGCCTCGAACGCCAAGCTGTTTTCGGGCGCCTCGACGGAATTCGGCGCCGATCCGAATTGCAATGTGTCGCTGGTCGATGCCGCGATGCCGGGCATGCTGCCGGTCATCAACAAGAAGTGCGTCGAACAGGCCGTGCGCACGGGCCTTGGCCTGAAGGCCGAGATCAATCTCTACAGCCGGTTCGACCGCAAGAACTATTTCTATCCTGACCTGCCGCAAGGCTACCAGATCAGCCAGTTCGCCCACCCCATCGTCGGCGAAGGCGAGATCGATGTGGACGTCGAGCCCGCCCATGGCGGCGAGGCCTACAGCTTCCCGTGCCGTATCGAACGCCTCCACCTCGAACAGGATGCCGGCAAGTCGATCCACGACATGGACCCGAACTCGACCTATGTGGACCTGAACCGCTCCGGCGTGGCGCTGATGGAAATCGTGTCGAAGCCTGACGTGCGCTCGCCCGCCGAGGCCGCCGCCTATGTGAAGAAGATCCGGGCGATCGTCATCGCGCTCGGCACATGCGACGGCGACATGGACAAGGGCAACCTTCGCGCCGACGTGAACGTGTCGGTCTGCAAACCGGGCCAGTACGAGAAATTCCGTGAGACGGGCGATTTTGGCCATCTCGGCACACGCTGCGAGCTGAAGAACATGAACTCGTTCCGCTTCATTCAGCAGGCGATTGAGTACGAAGCGCGCCGCCAGATCGAGATCATCGAAGGCGGCGGCACAGTGGATCAGGAAACACGCCTGTTCGACCCCGTGAAGGTCGAAACGCGCTCCATGCGCTCCAAGGAAGATGCGCACGACTACCGCTATTTCCCGGACCCGGACCTGCTGCCGCTGGAAATCGAGCAGGCCTGGATCGACGAGATCAAGGCGAGCCTGCCGGAACTGCCGGACCAGAAGCGCGCGCGCTTTGAGTCCGAATACGGCATCTCGCACTATGACGCCGGTGTGCTGATCGCGGACGCCGACAAGGCCGCCTATTTCGAGACCGTGGCCAAGGGCCGTGACGCGAAACTGGCCGCCAACTGGGTGACACAGGAATTGTTCGGCTACCTGAACAAGGAGGGCCTCGAACTGGGCGACAGCCCGGTTTCGGCCGAGGCGCTGGGCGGCCTGATTGCGCTGATCAGCGACGACACCATCAGTGGCAAGATCGCCAAGGACGTGTTCGCGCGCATGATTGCGGGCGAGGGCGAGGCGGCGGCGATTGTCGAGATGCACGGCCTGAAACAGGTGACCGATACCGGTGCCATCGAGAAGGTTGTCGACGAGATCATCGCGGCCAACCCCGAGCAGGTCGAGAAGGTCAAAGAGAAGCCCCAGACGCTCGGCTGGTTTGTCGGCCAGGTGATGAAGGCGTCAGGTGGCAAAGCCAACCCGAAAGCCGTGAACGACATCCTGAAGGCGAAGCTGGGGCTTTAACGGCGGCTTTTCAGACAGTGTTTGCGCAGCTCGGGAAGTGACATTTGCGTTTCGCGGCTGGAAGGCAATTGTTGGCCTGACGCCACCAGAACTCACTTGAGGTATTGCCGAAACTTGCCAGGTGGCATGCCTGTCGCTTTCTGAAAGCTGGAGGTGAATTGCGGCTGGCTTGTAAAGCCCGCCGCCTCAGCAATCTCGAGCAAGGAAAAGGTCGAATGGACGAGCAACTCTGTTGCACGTGTCACGCGCTGCCTGATCAGGAACTGGTGAGGTGTTGTTCCGAATGATGTCTTGAAAGCGCGAATGAAGTGGAAGCGACTGAGACCTGCAATCCTTGCCAGTTCCTCCAGCGTGATCGAAGTGTGCAGATTATCGCGGATATAAGCGCGAATGGATACCTCCACCCGGCGCGACAGACCGCCTTGGCTCGGCTGGTCTCGGTAGTCGGCGACACTGTTAAGTCGCCCAAGCTCCAGAACGCAAACCAATGCCAGCGTTTCGACGTAAGTCGGTTCCGCGCCATCTGGTGCAAGCAGCGCGCCTCGCAGCTTCTGCATGGCGAAAAGCAGCGCCGGATCAGAAAAATACAATGCCGGATTTGCCGGGCCACAAGGCGCATTCCTACCGAGTTCCGTCTGGAGGAGGTCGGTTTGAAAGAACAAGGCAGTGTAGCTGTTCCTGGTTCCAGAGAGGACGGACCATCCTTCTATTCGCGCTCCCCGCGGCGCGAAGGTCATCTTGTTGCGAAGATCAAGGATCCGCCGGGGCTCCCGATTTTCAAGAAACGCCAGTCCGTCGGTCAGCTGCAGATCATGCAATGCCAGGTAGTTGGTCTCTCCGCTCCAGGAATAATCAAACGCAATGGGCGACGCGAGCGACACGTGTTCGCATTCAACACCGCCCAGCTTCCTGCGTCCGACTTCGGGAGCAGCCGGTGGGCCGTCGCGTAATCCAAGGTCAATTCTGGCCATACTGCACCCGTTTTGCGCGTGAAGGATGCCTTTTTCGCTGGCGCAAGGCAACGTTGGCTAGCCAGAGGCAGCAATATTCGATAAAACGCGTCGCGCGCACCAATCGACTGGGTTGTATCGTATTTCACCTTTGGGCCTGCGAGGAGGAGCGACTGTGGTGGGGGGTGAACAGCCTGTTGGGCTAGGTGCGAACGAAGAAGTTCTGTCACATCTTGCGGCGATCGTCGCGGGAAGTTCGGATGCAATCCTTAGCATCACGTTGGACGGGATCGTGCAGACCTGGAACGCCGCAGCTGAAAAACTGTTCGGCTATTCAGCCAGCGAAATTGTGGGTTCCTCCATAAGATTGCTGGTTCCGCCAGACAGGGAGGCAGAGGAAGACGAATTGCTGGCGAAGCTTTCGCGCGGCGAGAGCATAACAAACTTCGCCACTATGCGGCTCCGCAAAGACGGGCAGCCTGTTCCTTTGGTCATCACGATGTCCCCGATTCGCGATAGCGCCCTGCGCGTTGTTGGCGCCTCAAAAATTGCACGCAACTTATCCGAAACGCAAAGGGCCGAAGACCGGCTGCGCGAGAGCGAAGATCGCCTGAGTACATTGGCCGACAACATATCGCAGCTTGCGTGGATGGCGGAACCCGACGGCGACATCTTCTGGTACAATCGGCGCTGGTACGAATACACAGGGACAACTTTCGAGGAGGTCCAGGGCTGGGGTTGGCGCGCGGTCCATCATCCCGATCATGTCGACCGCGTGGTCGAACGTATTCAGCATTCCTGGGATACGGGAGAGCCCTGGGAAGACACCTTCCCCCTCAGGGGGCGCGATGGCTCATTTCGCTGGTTTCTATCGCGCGCCTTGCCGATCCGCGATGACTCCGGAACGATCGTTCGCTGGTTTGGAACCAATACCGACGTCACCGAGGACCGGCGACAGCAGGAGCATATCCAGTTGTTGATGCACGAAACGAACCATCGGGCGAAAAACACGCTTGGCCTCGTCCAGGCGATCGCGCGCCAAACCGCTTCATCGCAAGCCGAGCGGGAATTTGTCGAGCGGTTCTCCTCGCGCTTGATTGCGTTGGCGGCCAATCAGGATGTGCTGGTCAAGGCCGGCTGGCAGGGAGGTGACGCGCAGACCCTCATTCGAGCGCAACTGGCTCATTTTGGCGATCTTCTCGACTCCAGAATTCTCCTGGATGGTCCGACATTGCGTCTCACCACTTCAGCCGTTCAGGTTTTTGGAATGGCGCTACACGAACTGGCAACGAATGCCGGAAAGTACGGCGCACTCTCGGTCGATACCGGTCAAATCCCTATCTCCTGGATGCATGATCCCTCCGCCGGAAAATTCCGTATTGAGTGGACCGAAACCGGAGGGCCCGAAGTGCGCCCGCCGGAATCAACAGGCTTTGGATCGATCTTGCTGGGGAGAATGGCGCGCCTGAGCCTGAACGCCGATATCTCCCTGGATTTCGCGCCGACGGGTTTGTCGTGGAAGCTGGAATGTCCTCAAGAAAAGGCCATTCTTGATCTCGATGCGCCCGCGGAAACCAGCTCGTAATCCCGCCGCAACCGCGCTTCAAGCGACGGCTTCATGGTGGATTCGCTTTGCACTCCGACATCGTGCATGACATTTATTCCCGAAAATCATGGCCTGAAGCACGCGACCCATACCGGCTTTGGCGAAAAGGTTGTCGATCCGATCATCGCGGCCAACCCGAAAGCCGTGAACGACATCCTGAAAGCGAAGCTGGGGCTTTAGGCGGGGGGCAGGCAGATATTGGCTCTTTCGAGCCTTGCTCAACAACACAAACGAACACCTGGCATCACAGACCATCGTCCGCTGACGTCGAGTTCTTTCAGTCCAACGCCCCAGCTAACGCATGTTCGCCGGCTTAGTTTGTAAAGCATACTCGGTTTGTAAGGCCTGACTCAGTCTGTCCGGTATCATAACACCGCGTTGAGCTTGATTTGTAAGGCGCACTGCTAACTGACGGCCGGGACCGACGCTCATCAGCTGCCTTGGCCAATTCATCCCATATCGTTGGCGGCGGCGGGTTGGCGGCGGCGTAAGCCTGTTCGTCAAGCCGCCTTTGATAAGTTGCCTTTGCGTCGTAGAATATGTTTACGGGCATCTCTTCACACACAGTCCAAGCCCATTTGTCAGGCGTTTCCCTGACAAGCCTATAGAATTCACGTTCTCCCGGGCTTCCTGCACCGCGTCTGCCAAAGTTCATATCACCCCATACGATTCCCCACAGGATGGAGCACCCTTCTGTGGCAGCGATGCGCGCTTCATTTGGGGCGACTTCGTTGAGCCGCAAGCGAACGTAACTTGCCCATATTACGCTCGTTATTTCATATGGCCGAAGACGCCTGCGCGCAGCGAACGGATCTTCCACCTGATCAAATGTATCGAGAGGCTGCTCAACGGCCCATTGCTGCAAAGCCTCAGGAATTGAAGGTGGCGGTAACGCACTTTCGACCTGTTCCACATAGTCTTCGACCCATTCCAATGCTTCCACTGGTAATGGACGCGTTGGCGTGTGTTCGCCCGACTTTGTGCGGGATATCAGACTAAAGGCGATGTCAAAGGCATCTAGGCCAGCGATACGCTGGGCAATAGTGCGATTTTCATATGCGATTTGCCTCTGTCTTTTCCTCTCAATGATACCTTCATAATAGGGCAGCCCGGCTTTCGGGATAACGCCGCACGCCTTACGGGGTGTGGGGTTACTGAGCTTGGACATGTATTTGTCAAACGCAAACCCCCAACTTGCATGCGATGCCATTTCTGCAGGCAGTTTATCAAGTGCATAGGTTGTTTCCCTAGCCAGCAATCCACACGCACTCATTTCAAAATCACCGCTGACCAAACCCAATTCCTCAAGGGTGGGCAGAGCGGGGTCATTCCCAAAACACGTCCCCAGGCTTTGCATGGCAAACCTGACCGCTGCTGGCGGCGGGCTTTCCTGAAATAGGTCTTTCAGCGGCTTTTTGCCGAATCCATCTGTCCTGTTTTTGGCGAGGGCTTTTTGGATCGATCTATTGGCCTTGAAGCCGCAGTTGCCTTTGGTTTTATTTTCAAAACATTCCGCAAACTGATCTTGCTGATTTACCCAATTGGGTAATTTGCTTACTTCAGAAAAGCCATAAGCATGCCAATACCAGATATATAATTCATGCGAGTACCGATCCAGCAGACTGCCATAGAGCGGGGCCTCGCTCCACATCATACAAGTCGGGCTGTCGAGCGATGACTTGCTATGTGCTTGCGCAGTGCCAAACAAAAAGAGCGACGCAAATAGGAGTGTTACGAGCCGACTGAACATGAATCCGAATCCCCAAGAGACAGTATCAGAATATGCAGGTCATAGCGGCTCTGCATCCCCCTTCGGGGGCATGAGTGGCCATAAGTTGACCGATTGCGCACTTTACAGTTTCGCCCGGATTTTCACAGCCAGCTTTTCCAGCTCTCCCGCATCTGCCATGCCTACGCGCTTGGCGGCCAGATCGCGTTGATCAGCGACGACACGATCAGCGGCAAGATCGCCAAGGACGTGTTCGCGCGTGAGCCTGCTTTGGGGCACCAGGAGACATCTTGAAGATTGGCGTCTATGCTCCGCTACGACACCTGATCTGGGGAAGCTATGGAACCGTATCTTCAAAATTTGGACAGAATGCTGGCAGTCTGGAATGCGTCTGACGAGAGCGAAGTTCGCACGCTTGCTGATACAGCGCTTGAACACAACGTCCACTTCGTTGACCCAAATCACAACATCATGGGTCGCGACGCATTCGTTGAGATGGTTCGTTTAGTGAAGTCAAAAATTCCGGGCGCTGTATATTCAAGAACGAGCCGCGTCGATGTTCAGAACAATCACTGCCGCTATCACTGGGCGATTCACATGAAAGAAAGCCTGTTGATGGCGGGCTTTGACGTTACCGAGGTCAACGACGCGGGGAAGATCGTCAAAGTTATAGGATTTTTTGGGCTACTTGAGAGTTAGCATTCGCGACTTATACAGGATATTTCCTTCCTGATCGCAGCGGAACAGCAGGAATGTTCTTGAGGTTTCCTTCGATGCGAAAAAGCAGCGGGCTGATTTTCTAAAGCGCCGCACGTATCTTCACCGCCAGCTTCTCCAGCTCGCCCATATCCGCCATGCCGCCGCTACCGTGGCGACCGAGGGCCTGGCCTTCGGTGCGCGGGATGATGTGGAAGTGGAGGTGGTAGACGGTCTGTCCGGCGGGGGCGCCGTTGAACTGGGTGACGACGAGGCCGTCAGGTTTCAGCGCGGCTTCGACGGCCTTGGCGACCTTCTGCACGACCAGGATGTAGGCACCGAGTTTTTCCGGCGGCATGTCGAGCAGGTTGCGTGCTTCCACGTCCTTGGGAATGACCAGCGTGTGGCCTTCGGCTTGCGGAAAAACATCCATGAAGGCGAGGGCGGTATCATCCTCGTAGACTTTGACGGCAGGCATCTCGCCGCGCAGGATTTTCGCAAAAATGTTTGTCGGATCGTAGGTGTCGTGAAGGGTCATGAGTCTTTCTTAAAGGGTGTGCGCTCTGTGAGATAGTCCATGTCGGATTCAACGGCATCGCGTTCGCGGGTGAGATAGTCGGCGACGGCGTTGCGAAGGCCCGGATGGGCGATCCAGTGGGCCGAACGCGTGAGCACCGGCACGTAGCCGCGCGCGAGCTTGTGGCCGCCCTGCGCGCCTGCCTCGACGTATTTGAGGCCGCGCGCGATGGCGAAGTCGATTGCCTGATAATAGCAGGTCTCGAAGTGGAGCATGGGGCGGGGATCGCTGCAGCCCCAGTAGCGGCCGTAGAGCGTGTCGGAGCCGATCAGGTTCATCGCGCCGGCGATAGGCTCGCCATCTTCCATGGCGAAGACGAAGAGCAGGTCGTCGGCCATGCGCTCGCGCAGCAGGGAGAAGCTCAGCCTTGTGAGATACGGCGTGCCCCATTTGCGGCTGCCGGTGTCCATGTAGAACTGGAAGAAATGGTCGAGATGGTCCTCAGTGATCGCGTCGCCGGTGAGGTGGACAAACTCCACGCCTTCCTGGGCCTTCGCGCGCTCCTTGCGCAGGTTCTTGCGCTTGGCAGAGGAGAGCGCGGCGAGGAAGCCGTCAAAGTTCTCATAGCCGTCATTCTCCCAGCGAAACTGCTGGTCGGTGCGCGACAGGAGACCGGTATTCGCCAGCACGTCTGCGTCTTCATGGTCGACGAAATTGATATGCAGCGAGGAAAGGTCATTCTCTTCGGCGAGCTGGATAGCGCCCGCGAGTAGCGCGGCTTTGAGCTGGGCTTCATCTGGACCGGGCGGTACGAGGCGGCGGCGCCCGGTGACGGGGGTAAAGGGCACGGCGGCGAGCAGTTTCGGATAGTAGGAGCCGCCCGCGCGTTCGAAGGCCTCGGCCCAGCTATGGTCGAACACGAACTCGCCGCGTGAATGCATCTTGGCATAGAGCGGCATGGCGGCGCGCAGGCGCTCGTCTTCACCGCGGATCAAAAGGTGGCGCGGCACCCAGCCCGAGCGCGGCGTTGCGGCGCCACTGCTTTCCATGGCTTCCAGGAATTCCCATGTCAGGAAGGGGTCGTAGCGTTCGCCCGGCGGATTGGCGACGGCGTTCCACTCTTCGGGCGACACCTCGGACAAAGCCGGGACGATGGTGATCTTGAGCGCGGTGTCGTCCATGCCCGTCAATCTAGGGCGCGTGGCGTCATGTGGCCAGCGGCAGGGGCAGGTGTTCGAAAATGATGGCGCCATTCAGCACGTGGATGCGGCTGACATCGGCCATCGTGCGCACGGTCCAGACGACAAAGGGCAGGTCGCCAGCGAGCGAGACGGCGGCCCTTTCGGCATCGGCGACATTGATGGCGAGGTAGTCGACCTTGCGCTCCACGGCGCGGGCGAGCTTGGCGTCGAACTCGGCTTCGCTGGTGCGACTGATCGGGTGGATCAGCTGGCCACGCATGACGGCGTCCGGCAGTGCGTCGACGGCGGCTTCCGAAAAGCTCATCGCGGCGGCGGGGCCGAGATGACTTGTTAGCAGCTCTCCGACCTTGCGGGCGAAGGCGGCGGGGTCGGTGTTGCCGTCGATCTTCATCTCGGTCAGCAGGGGCAGGTTGGCTGGCCAGATATCGAGCAGGGCGTGGAGTGTGGGCACGGGCTGGTCAGTGCCGGCGAGGCGGACGGCGGCAAGGTCATGTGCGGTCATGTCCTCGAACACGGCTTCGACGCCCGTCATGCGCGTGAGGGTGGGGTCATGGAAGACCATGACCTCGCCATCCTTCGAGGGGCGCACGTCATATTCGATGCCGAGCCCGGCATTGATGGCGTCCTCGAAGGCGGCAAGGGAGTTTTCAGGATGGCCATCGGCGGACCAGAGACCGCGATGTGCATAGGTGAATGCTGTCAGGTCAAAGTGCCGGGCCATCAGGAACTATCCTTCGATTTCAAACACACCATCAACTTCAACCGCCACGCCCATTGGCAGGACAGGGCAGGCCACGGCGGAACGCGCATGCTTGCCGGCATCGCCGAAAACTTCAACCATGAGGTCGGAGCAGCCATTGATGACCTGCGGGATATCGGTGAAATCGCCTGTGGCGTTGACGAAACCGCCAAGCTTCACGACGCGCTTGATGCGTGACAGGTCACCCACCGCGGCCTTGCACTGGGCGATCAGGTTGATGCCGCACTGTCGGGCCGCGTGCTGGCCAGCGGAGAGTTCCATATCCTCGCCGAGGCGACCGTTGATGCGGCCTGTGGGGGTGGCGCTGACCTGGCCGGAGACGAACAGCATGTTGCCGGTGATCACGTAGGGCACGTAATTCGCGACGGGGACCATGGGAGCTGGCAGTTCGATGCCGAGGGCGTCAAGGCGGGCTTCTGGTGTGGACATGTCGGCGGTGCTCCGGTGGGTTATTGGATCAGTTGGCCCTGCATGCCGCACGTTGCGGGACGGGGCAAGTCAGCCATCTGCGTCGCGCATCTTTGCAATCCGGGCCGCACGACCGGTGACCACGGCGTCACTGCCGAAGCGCGCGCGGGCCGCGTCGGAGGCGCGTTCGGCAGCGGCGCGCTTGGCGATGCGGGGGTCAAGCAGGTCGGCCCCGTCTGCGCGGTGGTCCTTGAGGCCCGACAGGCCGATGCCGATCAGGCGGAAGCGTTCGCGGCCATTGGCTTCGCGCGCCAGCAAGGGGCGGCCTGCCCGGAAGATTTCCTGGGCGAGCTGGGTCGGTTCCGACAGGGAAATGCGCCGTGTCAGAGCCCGGAAATTGGCCGTTTTCAGCTTCAGCGTCACCACGCCGCCGACAGCCCCCACGGCCTTGGCCCGGTCGGCGGTCTTGACGCAAAGCTGCCAGAGCTGGTCTTCGAGGGCGGCGGGATCGGAGAGATCGGTGCGGAACGTGGTCTCGCTGGAGACGGACTTGCGCTCATCGTCATTGCGCACAGGGCGGTTGTCGAGGCCGTGGGCACGCTGTTTCAACCACATGCCCGTCTCGCCATAGCGGCGGATCAGCGCTTTCAGTTCGGCCTGCTGGATGTCGTGAACCGTATCGAAACCATCGGCGGCGAGTTTCTGCGCGAATTTCGGGCCAACGCCGTGCAGGAAGTCGATGGGTTTCGGGCCAAGCAGGGCTTCGGCTTCTTCGGGCGCGATGACGGCGAAGCCGCGCGGCTTGTCGAGTTCGCTCGCCGTCTTGGCGAGGAACTTGTTGGATGAGAGGCCGATCGAGACCGTGATCCCAATATCGCGCTCAATCTCGCTGGCGAGGCGCGCGAGGCTGACGGCGGGCGGGGCGTGGTGCGTGGTCTCGGTGCCGGAGAGGTCCATATAGGCCTCATCGATGGAAACCGGCTGGACAAGCGGCGTCAGCGCATCCATTTTCTCGCGCATCATCGCAGCGGCTTCGCGGTATTTCCCGAAATTGGAACTGATCACGACCGCATCCGGGCAGAGCTTCAGCGCCGTGAACATTGGCATGGCCGAGCGCACACCATAAAGCCGGGCAATATAACAGCAGGTGGAGACGACACCGCGCTGACCGCCGCCAACGATGACCGGCTTGTCCTTCAGGCTTGGGTCGTCGCGTTTCTCGATGGCAGCGAAGAAGGCGTCACAGTCGAGATGTGCGATGCTGAGCGTTTTGAGCGCTGCATGTGCGATGAGCCTGCCCCGTCCGCAGGCGGGACAGGCTGATACGGCACCGTTTTCCAGATGCAGACAATCACGGCAAAGCGCATACATGGCAAGTTTGTTCATGCCATGTTCCGCGACTCGCAGCAATGAGATGTGTACGACAGTGTAAAGCCAAATTAAGTATTTGGGGTATAGCTGAAATCAATCGAATAGAATCCGGTCGAATCATTAGTCGTTACGGGGAATTATGGCGGAGAAGCGCACCAGAAAAGTGCTGGTTGTTGAGGACAATGAACTCAACATGCGCCTCTTTTGCGACTTGCTGGACGCCTATGGTTTTGCAACCTACCAGTGCCGCGATGGCGCCAAGGCGGTCGAAATTGCCCGGCGCGAGCTGCCAGACCTGATCATCATGGACATCCAGCTGCCTGAAGTGTCGGGTCTTGATATCACGCGCTGGTTGAAAGATGACGACAAGGTCGCCCATATTCCGGTGCTGGCCGTGACGGCCTTTGCCATGCGCGCCGATGAGCAACGCGTTCGCGAGGCCGGCTGCGAAGGCTACCTGTCCAAGCCGATCCAGATCATGACATTCATCAAGGCCGTCGAATCCCTGATGCCCAAGGAGCCGGCATGAGCGCCAGGATCCTTGTCGTTGACGACATTGAAGCCAACCGGCGCCTCCTGCAAGCAAAGCTCGAGGCGCAGTATTTTACAGTCCTGCATGCCGAGAATGGCCAGCAGGCGCTGGCCCTCGCTCGCGGCGAACGGCCGGATATCATCCTGCTTGATGTGATGATGCCGGGTATGGATGGCTATGAAGTGTGCCAGCGGCTGAAGGCCGACCCGCGCACCTCGCATATCCCCGTCGTGATGGTGACGGCGCTAAGCGATAGCGAAGACCGGATCCGGGGGCTTGAGGTCGGCGCGGAAGATTTCCTGACCAAGCCAGTTGCAGATTTCGCGCTCATGTCGCGTGTTGGCGCCCTGATGCGTTACAATGCGGTGGCGTCTGAATTGCGACAGCGTCAGGCCAGCGGCCTGAAAGCCGGCGCGGTGGATGCGATCAGCGAAGAGGAGCTGAACCGCCCCGCACGCGCCTTCATCATCGATGACAATCCACGCACGTCGAACCGCGTTGCGAGCATGCTCCGTGAAGCGGGCCATGCTGCGACCACGCTGCTTGAGGCGGGCGACATGTCGAACCTCTCCGAAATGGGCGTCGACATATTGATCCTGTCGACATCCTCAAAAGCCTTTGATGCGCTGAAACTGTGCGCGCATTTCCGGATGACCGAGGCGACACGGTCGATTTCCATGCTTCTGGTCTGTGATCAGTCCGACCATGCCAAGGCGGGGCGCGGGCTGGAGATTGGCGCAAATGATGTGATCTTCTCCCCCGTGGACCGTCAGGAGCTGCTGGCGCGGGTGCGCACACAGGCGCGCCGGTCACGCTATATCGACATATTGCGCAAGCGGGTGGACCGGGGGCTGGAACTATCCGTCATCGACCAGCTCACCGGCCTCTACAACCGGCGCTACATGATCGGCCAGCTGCAACAGCTGATGCAGCGCTCGGTCATGGGCGAAAAGCCCGTTTCGATCGTGACGTGCGACATCGACCATTTCAAATCGGTCAATGATACGTATGGGCATGATGCAGGCGACGAAGTGCTGCAGGAAGTGGCCCGGCGCCTGACAGAGAATGTGCGCCCGATGGACGTGGTTTGTAGGCCAGGCGGCGAAGAGTTCACGGTCATTATGCCAAACACGCCCGGAGACCTTGCCTGCGCAGCGGGCGAACGTATCCGCCGGGCCGTGGCAAGCCAGCCTTTCAGCGTGAGCAGCGGGCGCCGGGACATCACGCTCACTGTCAGTGCAGGTGTCGCAACGATCCGTGGGCATGACGACACGATGGCGGACCTGCTGAAACGCGCCGACACGGCGCTTTATCAGGCGAAGTCCGGCGGCCGGAACCGCGTTGAAAGCATTGCGGCCTGATTGACTTGCAGCCCGACGCGGCGCACCTGCACGTTTTGAGTGGCTAAGGCAGGTTTCAAGGGCATGGCAGATCGTTTCGCAGCGTTCCGACACTCGTCCTACAGCCGCTATTTCACCTCCCGTTTCATGACCGCCTTTGCGGCCCAGATCGTCTCGGTCTCGGTCGCCTGGCAGATCTATGACGAGACACAGAACCCCATCTATCTTGGCTGGATCGGGCTTGTTCAATTCCTGCCCGCCCTGCTGCTGGTCTTTGTGACGGGGCTTGCGTCCGACACGTTTGGACGGCGGCTGGTGATGGGTCTCGCCATCCTTGTTGAAATGGCCTGCGCGGCGGGCATCCTGTTCCTGGCGGCGACGAACCAGTTTCACCCCGTGTGGGTGCTGGCCATCCTGACCTTGTTTGGCGTAGCGCGGGCCTTCCTGTCGCCCGCTTCAGCCAGCCTTGCGGTAAACGTCGTGCCGCGTGAGGACTTCGCCAATGCGGTTGGCTGGAACGCTTCGGCCTGGCAGATGGCCTCGATTGTGGGGCCTGTGGTGGGCAGCCTGCTCTATGGCGTCTCGCATGTGCTGGCCTATTCCACCGCGACCCTGATGTTCGCCATTGCAGCCATGTTGATCTTCTCGATCCCCAAGCCGCCACAGCGCGTCTCGACAGAGCCCAAGACGCTGAGCGTGATCCTTGGTGGGTTCACCTATGTCTGGAAACAGAAAGTGGTCTTGGGGGCGATCTCGCTTGACCTGTTTGCGGTTCTGCTCGGCGGGGCCGTTGCGCTGATGCCGGTATACGCGCGTGACATCCTGGAAGTGGGCGAGACGGGCCTCGGCCTGCTGCGGGCGGCGCCGGGGATTGGTGCGCTGCTCGTGACGGCGATAATCACGGCCTTCCCGATTCGGGAGCATGCCGGCAAGATCCTGTTCGTATGCGTGGGGTTGTTTGGCCTGTCCACGGTCGTGTTCGGTTATTCGACGGTGGCGTGGCTCTCGATACTGGCGCTCGTGTGCGTCGGGGCGTTCGACATGGTGTCGGTCTATATTCGCGAGGTATTGCTTCAGCTCTGGACGCCGGATCAGGTGCGCGGCCGGGTGAATGCCGTGAATTCCATCTTCCTCGGGGCGTCCAACGAGCTGGGCGAAGCGCGGGCGGGGTTCATGGCCGCAAAGTGGGGGGCCGTGTTTACCGTCGTTGCGGGCGGCTATGCGGCCGTTGGCATCGCGGCAGCATGGTCCGTGCTGTTTCCGGGCATTCGCAAGGCCAGCAACCTGCACGAGGGCAATCCGGACGGGTGAGGCCCACAAGCAAAAAGCCCGCTCTTGCGAACGGGCTTTTGACAAAAATGCTCTGAAAAGCAGGATCTTACTTGATCTTGCCTTCTTTGAACTCGACGTGCTTCTTGATGACCGGGTCATACTTTTTCATCACGAGCTTTTCAGTCTTCGTGCGTGGGTTCTTCTTGGTGACATAGAAGAAGCCTGTATCGGCCGTCGAGTTGAGGCGAATCTTGATCGTGGTTGGTTTGGCCATAGTATTGGCTCGCTTGTGCTAGCGTCTGAAACTGGAAAGCGGCTTAATGACGGGGCCCGGAGGGGAAGTCAAGCAGTGTTCCTGCGCTAAAGCCGGTCTGTGGTGTGGCCGGTGCGGGTCCAGCGCAGGAATGGCGGGCCTTTCGGGGCCTTCGGCTGCGCAATCCGCTCACCGATTTCACCCAGCATGAAGCGCGTGACCGATGGCAGGTCGAGGTCCAGCGCATCGGCGAGTGTTACCCATTGCAGGTCTGACAACTCGGCGCCGTCAACAGGGGGGCGCTCGTCGATCAGGGCATCCTGGGCGTCAGCCATGAAGAATCGGGCGTCAAAGCGCTTCGGGCGGTAGGGCGGCGTGATGGCGCGGCCGATGAATTCAAACGACTTGAGGCAGGGCATGACGCCCTCGCCATAGTAGCGGTCCCAGCCCTGCGGCGGCTTGCCGGAATGCTCACCCGGGCGACCAACGATCAGGCCGGTCTCCTCGAATGTTTCGCGGATGGCTGTCAGCGCAAAGGCGTGGGGCGCGCGGCGGGTGCCGATGGCCAGCTTGGTGGCGACAGTGTCCGAGAGGGGCGTCAGCGTTGGCGCACGGGCGTCGTGCGGGTCCACACGGCCACCAGGGAAGACGTATTTGTCCGGCATGAACGTATGGCCGCCGGAGCGCTTCCCGAGCAGCACGCGCGGGGTGGGGCCATCGCGGCGGACAAGAATGAGCGTGGCGGCATCCTTCGGGCGCGGGCTGCGCTGATCGGTGACAACAACGTCACCCTCATCCTCCTTGTCGAAGGCCGATTTGATACCCGGCACTTTCTCACTCATCTGCGAGGTCCCTTTGACTTGCCTTTGCCCTTCGTCTTCGGAAGGGTCTTCTTGTTGAACCTAGGCTTGCCTGAGCGGGGAGGTCCACCCTTACGGCGGGGAACGTTGCCGATATCCATTTCGCGGCGCTGCTCCTTGCGGCCCTCCGGGGCCGGCTGGGGCTCGGACAGCATTTCAAGCAGGAGCCCGCCCTGCAGGGGCGTCACTTCCTTCAGCTTCACGCGGACGATCTGGCCGAGGCTGTAGGTCTTGCCGCTGCCGCGCGCATAGAGCGCCATGGCGGCCGTGTCCTGTACCCAGTAATCGTTCGAGATGGTCGAGATCGGGATGAAGCCATCCGCGCCGGTGCCCGCCAGTGCGACGAACAGGCCGGAACCCGTGACGCCGGTGATGCGGCCTTCGAACTCGGCCCCAACCTGATCCTTCAGGAAGAGGGCGAGATAGCGGTCTGTCGCCTCCCGCTCTGCGGCCATCGAGCGGCGCTCGGTGTCAGAGATATGCTGGGCGGTCTGCTCAAGCTGCGAGGCGGCTTCTTTCGACAGGCCGTCCGGGCCGAGCTTCAGCGACGCGATCAGCGCGCGGTGGACAATGAGGTCGGCATAGCGACGGATCGGCGAGGTGAAGTGGGCATAGCGCTCGAGGTTCAGGCCGAAGTGGCCAAGATTGTCCTCGGCATAGACGGCCTGCGCCTGCGTACGCAGGATCATCTGCGTGACCATCTGGCCGTATTCGGTGCCGTCCAGTTCGCCCAGCAGCTTGTTGAACTTGTGGGTCTGCGGGCGTTCGCCAACATTCCATTTCAGCTCCAGCGTCTGCAGGAACTCTGCGAAGGCGGCGATCTTGGCATCCGTCGGCGTGTCGTGGACGCGGTAGATGAGCGGACTCTTCTGGCGTTCCAGTGTCTCGGCGGCGGCGACGTTGGCCTGGATCATGAACTCCTCAATCAGGCGGTGAGCCTCAAGGCGTTCCTTGGTGTAGATGCCGTCAATCTCGCCATCTTCCTTGAAGCGGATACGGCGTTCCGGCAGGTCGAGGTCCAGCGGGCCGCGCTTGTCGCGGGCCTTGGAGAGGGCGTGATAGGCGTCCCAGAGAGGGCGCAGCACGGTTTCCAGCATCTCGCCGGCCTTGCCACCGGGCTTGCCGTCAATGGCAGCCTGCGCCTCTTCATAGGAGAGCTTGGCGGCGGACTTCATCATGCCGCGGATGAAGCGGTGCGAGCGCTTGTGGCCGTCCGATCCGAAGATCATCTCGACAGCCAGCGTGCGGCGCAGTTCGCCTTCCTTCAGCGAGCATTCATCAGCCGAGAGTTCGAACGGCAGCATCGGGATGACGCGGTCGGGGAAGTAGGTGGAGTTACCGCGCTTCAGTGCTTCCTTGTCGAGGGGCGAGCCCTCGGTGACATAGGCGGCGACATCGGCGATGGCGACGATTACGCGCCAGCCATCGTCCAGCTTTTCCGCAAACACGGCGTCATCATGGTCGCGGGCATCGGCCGGGTCGATCGTGATGAGATCGATCTGTGTCAGGTCCTCACGCTCTGCCGGGGCCGGTTTCGGGTCGCGGGCCTGCGCAAGGGCGGCCTCGGGAAACTCTGTGGGAATGTCATGTGCGTGCAGGGCCAGAAGGCTGGCCGAGCGCGGGTCGGTGATGTGGCCGATAATCTCGGTGATCTCGCCGAGCGCCGGGCCATGGTGGCGACGGCCTTGTGGCTTGGGTTCGGCGATCACGAGGTCGCCATCCTTGGCGCCGTTGGTATCGCCTTCCTGGATCACGAATTCGCGGCGGTCCTTACGGTTGGACGGGTTGACCCGGCCGCCGCGCGCGGTGGTGGAATAGAGGCCGACGAGACGTTCTGAAATGCGCTTCTCGAGCACCGTGATGGCGCGGGCGCGCCATTCGCCGTCATCCTCGTTGATCTTGCACAGGGCACGATCGCCGACGCCGGGCGCCTTGGTCTTGCCGCGTGGCTTGCCCGAGGGGCCGGCATAGGTGATGTCGGGGCCGAAGGGGCCATTGTCACCGATCGACTTGCCGATCAGGTCGCCGTTCTTGTCGATCCGCATGAATTCGACGATGCCGGTGGGCGGCGGGCGATCAGCCTGTGACCAGGCGCGTTTGCCGGTGCGTTCAAGGGCGCCATCGGCTTCAAGCTCACGCAGGATGGCGCGCAGTGCGGCGCGTTCCTCACCCTTGACCTTGAGGCCCTTGGCGATGGCTTGTTTCGTCGTGGCGGTGGGATTGTCCCGAATGTAATCAAGGACAGTTTGCTTATCTGGAAATGTCATAATCCGGCATATAGGGGATTCTTGGGCAAAATGCTTGTGGATAGTTCAGGTCGCCCGCTTCAGCGTCCATCCTCGTAGAAATGCGCCAAACGGTCGTGCACGCGGCGGAAATGGTCGCGCAGCATGTCGGGTTGCTCGAAATAGGCTGTCGTGGTGCAGTTGAAGAAATCCGCGTGGCTTGTGGCGGCGTGCGACGTCAGCGGCGAGTCATAGCCATTGGCGAGGCGCGTGCGGAGGAAGTCCAGTTCCTCGTCCATGTCGGTTCGCCATTTTTCATGGCATTCGGCAGAGTGGCTGGCGGGCAGGTCTTCCCGAAAGATGTTCCGGCTGTCGAGGCGGTGGGCCAGTTCATGCATGGCCTTGCAACAACCCGGGATCGAGAGCACGCCATCCTTCATGATGCTGGCCCAGCAGAGGTCCATCCGGCCCCAGCGCGAATAGCGGCCCATCATTTCGGCATCGCTGGGCGGGCCGCTTTCTGTGATCACGATGCGCATGCCGAGGTCGAAATGGTCGCGCGGTCGGTTGAGCAGCAGGAGGCAGGCATAGGTCGCCAGTGTGACGCGCACACGGGACGTGACGTCAAAGCCGTCGGCGCCGCGAAATTCCACATCCTGCAGGAACTGGTCAACGAGATGGGTAAAGCGGGCCCTGCGCGCCGGTGACAGTTTTGCCACTACGGGCGATGCCGCATCGATCATGATTTCGAGTCGGGTCGGTCCAGCCATCGAATGGGCATATACAACCAGAGGGCAAAAAAGTCTCGTATAAAACGAATATATTTAGTCGATAGGTGGAATTGCGAGCGCATCGACGGGTGTGAGTGCAAAGGAGGCTGCCTGCGCGCCCCACTCGCCCGTCAGGATCTCGTAGTGAAGGTGGCGTGGGATGAGATAGCCGGCGCTGTTGCCCATGACGCCAACGATCTGGCCGGACTGCACGGTCTCGCCCACCTTGAGGCCGGAGAAGCTGTCGAGATGGGCGTAGCGGGTGAACACGCCATTGCCATGGTCGATCACCAGCATGTTGCCGAAATCATACCGGTACTCTGCCTCGCGGATGGTCCCGTCAGCAGCGGCATAGATGTCCACAGGTTCGAGACTGTAGAGGTCGATACCGGTATGGACCTGGCCATTGCGGCTGCCGAAGCCGGACGAAACGCAGGCCGTCTCAACAGGCGCACGGGCCAGCGTGACATCGTTGATGGTGAGCGTGGCCGTGTAGCCGATGATGTGCAGGGCCGTGTCGGCCAGCGGGGCATTGGCCACGTCAAGCTTGGGGCATAGCGAGAGGGTAACCGGGAATTCGTAGATGAACGGCGCCACGGGCTGGGGCGGTGGCAGCGGTTCGATGACTTCTTCGACCAGCGGCTCCAGCGGCGGAAGGGTCTCAATCGTGAATATCCACGTGATGCTGGCCGCGAGCAGGGCAAACGGGAAGATATGGCGGGGCGAAAGGCGCATCGCGAGGGAGGAGCCAGTCCGGGCCTTGTCGGCCCGGCGCGGCCTAGTCCTCTTTCTTCGCGGCAGGCTTTTTCTTAGCTGCCGGTTTCTTCTTGGCTGCGGCCTTTTTCGGTGCGGCCTTCTTCTTGGCAGGTGCAGCCGCCGCGCGGGCGTTCACCAGCTCAATCGCCTGCTCCAGCGTGATGGCGTCAGGCTCGATCTCTTTCGGGATCGTGGCATTGACCTTGCCATGCTTTACGTAAGGCCCGTAGCGACCGGCGAACACCTGGACCGGCTCGCCGTCACTGTGATTGCCGAGTTCCTTCAGTGGCGTGGCGCCACCGCGACCGCGGCCCGGATTGGCCTTCTTGTCCTCGATCAGCGCCACCGCGCGGTTGAGGCCGATGGCGAACACGTCCGCCGGGTCTTTCAGGTTCGCATAGGTCTTGCCATGCTGAACATAAGGCCCGAAGCGGCCGAAGTTCGCAAGGATGGGTTCGTTGTCTTCCGGGTGGCGGCCGACTTCACGCGGCAGCAGCAGCAGTTCGACCGCGCGTTCGAGCGTCAGTTCCTGCGGCTTTTCCTTTTCGGCCTTGGTAAGCGAGGCGCGTTTCGGTTTTTCGCCATTGGCCATCTCGACGTATGGGCCGAAGCGGCCGGTCTTGAGATAGATCATCTCGCCGGTTTCAGGGTGGATGCCGATCTCGTTGCCGTCCGGGTTGATTGCGGCGGCGGCGTCGCCATCGGCGCTGAACTGGCGGGTGAACTTGCACTCGGGGTGGCGCGAGCAGCCGACGAAGGCGCCGAACCGGCCGAGCTTCATGGACAGCTCGCCCTCCTTGCAGAGCGGGCACTGGCGCGGGTTCTCGATCGGGTTGCCTTCGGCATCCTGGCGCGGAAACACATAGGCGCCGAGTGTTTCGTTGAGGGCGTCAAGCACGGCCGAGACGCGCAGGTCTTTGGTGCCGTCAATGTCGGCGGCGAATTGTTTCCAGAACTCGTGCAGGAAGGCTTTCCAGTCGAGCTTGCCGTCGGAGATGACGTCGAGCTTCTCTTCGAGGCCGGCGGTGAAATCATATTCCACATAACGGGCGAAAAAGTTCTCGAGGAAGGCCGTGACGAGGCGTCCCTTGTCTTCCGGGATCAGCGCCTTGCCCTCGATGCGGACATAGCCCCGGTCTTCCAGCGTCGACATGGTGGACGCATAGGTGGACGGACGGCCGATGCCGAGCTCTTCGAGGCGCTTGACGAGGCTGGCCTCGGTGTAGCGCGGCGGCGGGGCGGTGAAGGACTGGTTTGCGAGCGCATTCAGCAGGTCGGCATGCTGGCCCTGCTCCATTTTGGGCAGGCGGCCTTCGGGATCATCGTCATCATCGCCAGCGTCATGACCTTCGGTATAGAGCTTGATGAACCCGTCAAACACGAGGACCTGACCGGTGGCGCGCAGGGTGGCCCGCTTGTCTTTCGAGGCGAGGTCGATGGTCGTACGTTCGAACAGGGCCGTTTCCATCTGGCAGGCAACGGCCCGGCGCCAGATGAGGGTGTAGAGTTTCTTCAGGTCACCGTCGCCATTGTAGTTCTCGGGGCGCAGGTCGAAATCGGTTGGGCGGATGGCCTCGTGGGCCTCCTGCGCGTTCTTGGCCTTGGAGGAATAACGGCGTGTGTTTTCCGGCAGGTAGCGGGCGCCATAGTTCGACTGGATCATGGTGCGGGCGGCGGCATAGGCCTCTTCGGCCATGTTGACGCCGTCGGTCCGCATGTAGGTGATGCGGCCTTCCTCGTAGAGCTTCTGGGCGGCCTGCATGGTGCGCTTGGCGCCGAAGCCGAGCTTGCGGGAGGCTTCCTGCTGCAGCGTGGACGTAATGAAAGGTGGCGGCGGGTTGCGCTTGACGGGCTTCGCTTCGACGCTGGAGACAGAATAGCCACCTGTCTGGACGATCTCGAGTGCCTTGTCGGCGTCGCCCTTGTTGCCAAGAGTGAACTTTTTCAGCGTGTCGCCATCAAGCGCGTGGAGGCGGGCTTCGAAATCCGTGCCGTCGGGGGCGCGCAGCGTGGCAGCGATGTTCCAGTATTCCTGCGGGCGGAACAGCTCGATCTCGTTCTCGCGGTCGCAAACGATGCGCAGGGCAACGGACTGGACGCGGCCTGCCGAGCGGCTGCCGGGCAGCTTGCGCCAGAGGACGGGGGAGAGATTGAAACCGACCAGATAGTCCAGCGCGCGGCGTGCCAGGTAGGCGTCGACGAGTTCCTGGTCGATCTGGCGCGGGTGTTCCATGGCCGTTGTGACGGCATTTTTGGTGATCGCGTTAAACACGACGCGCTCGACATGAATGTCTTTCTTCAGGGCGCGGCGCTTCTTCAAGGCCTCGACCAGGTGCCACGAAATAGCTTCGCCTTCACGATCGGGGTCGGTCGCGAGAATGAGGGTGTCGGCATCTTTCAGCGAGTTCGCGATATCGGAAATGCGCTTGGCCGACTTGGAGTCAGCCTCCCAGATCATGTCGAAATCATTGTCCGGATCGACCGAGCCATTCTTCGATGGTAGGTCGCGGATGTGACCGTAGGAGGCGAGAACCTTGTAGTCCTTGCCGAGGTATTTGTTGATCGTTTTGGCCTTGGCAGGCGATTCGACGACGACAAGTTTCATGGAGGCACCTCTTCAAGGGCGGGAGTGATGGGGTGCGCAAGCGCTATATGTCAAGGCCGCAACTGGATCAGCCATCTTCCCGATAGGCGAGCCATGTGAGGGTGCAGAAGAGTACAAACAAGGGGGGGCTCCATGCTGCAATCACAGCGGGAGCTGCACCCGTGGCACCAAGGCTGGATGAAAACTGGGTGAAGAAATAGAGGCCAACAGCCAGCAGCGAGCCTATGGCCAGCAGGCGTGATGTGCCGCCGAGGCGCGACAGGCGCAGGCACACGATGGCGCCGATCAGGCCCATGGCCACGAACAGGGCCGGGGTGGCCATGAGGCTGTTCCAGCGCATCTTATAGCGCGAGGCATCAAGGCCGGCTGCCTGAGTCTGGTGGACGAAGCGGGGTAGCTGCCAGAAGCCGATCGTGTTGGGCGAAGCGAACTTGTCGAGCAGTGTAACCGCGTCGAGCGATGTCGGGATGGCGAGGTTCTGCTTGCGCTCTGGCGGCAGGTTCGGAACGTTCTCGACGACATTCTCCAGTTGCCAGAAGCCGTTGCGGAGATAGGCACGGTCAGCATCGATGCGGCGCACGAATGTATAGTCATTGGTGGGCTGGTTACCGGCAAAGAGGCGCTCTTCCTGGATCATCTTCACCTTGACCAGCACGATGCCGCCATCTTCCACGCGGTCGGCATGGATCACGATCTGGCTCGTATCATCGCCCTGGCGCAGCCAGACGCCGCTATCGGACACCGCCATGGCCTCGCGGCCATCATTGAGCAGGCGGGCGCGTTCCAGCTCGAAGGATTCCGCCAGTCGCGCCGCGAAAGGATTGAGCACCGTGGTCGTGAAGATGCCAAGGACGAGGCCGAGTATGATGACTGGCGCAAGGAAGCGCCAGGCCGAGATGCCACTGGCGCGGATGATGGAGAGTTCCGAGCGGCGGTTGAGGCGCGTGAATGCCAGCATGCTGGCCACGAGGATGGCAAAGGGAAGTGTCTGCTCGACGATCTGGGGCAGCTTCATCAGCGACAGGTGCAGGGCGCCCGCGAGGCTGAGCTTCACGTCACCGCCGACGGTGCGCAATTGTTCCACCACGTCGATCATCAAGATGGCGAGCAGCAGAACGCCGAGGACAAGGACCAGCCCGGCCAGGCATTCGCGCAGGATGTAGCGCTGGATGCGGTTGAAGGTGAGGTTCATGCCGGCACCGCATCATCAGGCGCGCCGCGGGTGGGACCCGGGCGTGCGGCCTTCCCGATCCTGCGACCGCCGTGGAAGTAGACATAGCTCAGGGTGCCAACCACGCTCAGGGGCAGCAGCCACTGGAGGATGTTGAGGCCCGGATCGCCGGCGGCGGCGGACTGCAGCGCAAGCTGGATGATGAGGACGACCGTCGCGCCTGTGGCTGCAATGGCGATGCGCTTGCCATAGCCCTTGCGACTGAAGTCCCCCCCGAGCACGGCGAAGATCGCGATCAGGGACATGACGATATTGAGCAAGGGGGTCGTCAGTCGGGCATGGCCTTCAGCTAATAGCGCGTCGGCATCCTTGGCTTCGAAATAGTTCGATCGGTCAACGACGAAGAGTTCATATAGATACTTGTCCGATGCCTTGAGGCGAAGGTCGGAGTCTTCCTTCATGAAATCGCTGAGATCGAACATGTACTGGTCAAACTCGAGGATCGAGAGCTGCTGGTTCTCGTCAAGCTGCTGGCTGATGGCGTCGCGCAGGAGCAGGGTCGGGCGGCCTTCCACCTCGACCAGCGACGCGCTGCGGGCAAGGATGTCGGTCGGGAATTCAGGGTCCGTCATGTCCGAAATCAGCACGCCGCGCAGTTCGCCGCCGATCTGCTCGCGTGCATAGAAGGTCAGCTGGTCGCCATTGGAGGTGAACTGGCCGGGCCTGATGAGCGCTGCGGCAAGGTCTGCGCGAGCCGTGGAGACGGTTTCACGCATGGCGCGCTGGGCGGCAGGCTGGACCCAGAGGTTCACGGCGAGATGGGCAATGGCACATAGGACGGCGAGGCGCATGATGGGCGAGGCGATCTGCCAGGGCGTCATCCCGGCGGCCTGCGCGACGACAATTTCGCTGTCCTTGTGGATGCGGTTGAGCGACCAGACCCCTGCAACAAACAGGGCAAGCGGGGTCAAAAGCGCAATGATCTGCGGTGCGCCGAGCATGACAATATAGAAGTAGGTCAGTGCAGACTGGCGATTCTCGAGGATGAGGTCAGTGCGCGCGAGGCCCTGCGCGAGCAGCGCAAGCATGGCGAGACCACCGACGATAATGAGCACGGCGCGCAAGACTTCATAGAAGAGATAGGTCTGGACTTTGCTCATATGCTCAAATTGACAGTATTTTCCGGCATGTCTGCCTCATATAAGGAATGCTTTTTTCTTAGCTAACGAGTTGCGCTGCGCGCGTCGACGTTTAGTTTCCGTCACAAACGGAGATAACTCACATGAAAATTTCATTCGCCGACGCCGCCAAGGCAGACATCGTGGCCTTTATTGTCGACGAGGGTGACGGTTTGCCGGGGGCAGCAGCGGACCTTGATGCGTCCTCAGGCGGCCTGCTGACCGAGGCCCTTTCGGGCGTCCGCTTTGATGGCAAGAAAGACCAGCAGGCTGTTGTCGTGCTGCCGAAAGGCGGCGATGCGCGCCGCGCCGTCCTGATTGGCGGTGGCAAGCCAAAGAAGCGTGATGCACGCGTATTTGAGTCGCTGGGTGCCAATCTTGTGAAATCGCATGCCAAGGGCGGGTTCAAGTCGATGGCCGTGCACGTGGCCAGCGCCGAGGATGCCGCACGCGTCGCACTGGGTGCCAAGCTGGCTGCTTACCGGTTTGATACCTATTTCACGAAACTCAAGGCTGACCAGAAGCCGAGCCTGACCAATCTGACGCTGATCGTCGACGATGCGAAGGCCGCCAAGGCCGCCTTTGCGCCGCTAGATGCCGCGGCCGAAGGCACAAACATGGCGCGGGACCTCGTGAACCTGCCACCGAACGACCTTTACCCCGAGAGCTTTGCCGGGCGCCTGAAGGACCTCAAGGAATTCGGCGTTGAGGTGGAAATCCTCGGCGAGAAGGAAATGAAGAAGCTTGGCATGGGCGCGCTGCTGGGCGTCGGCCAGGGCTCGCGCAAGGAAAGCCAGCTGGGCATCATGAAATGGATGGGCGGCGCTGAAGGCGAGGATCCGGTGATCCTGGTCGGCAAGGGCGTCTGCTTCGACACGGGCGGCATCTCGCTGAAGCCGGGACCGGGCATGGAAGACATGCGCGGCGACATGGGCGGTGCAGCTGCGGTGACCGGCACGATCCGCGCGCTGGCAGCCCGCAAGGCGAAAGTGAACGTCGTGGGCCTCGTTGGCCTCGTCGAGAACATGCCGGACGGCGATGCCATCCGCCCCGGTGACATTCTCACGTCGGCCAGCGGCCAGACAATCGAAGTGCAGAACACCGACGCCGAAGGGCGCCTCGTTCTCTGTGACGTGCTCTGGTACGCGCAAGAGCATTTCAAGCCGAAGGCCATTGTTGACCTCGCGACACTGACCGGCGCCATCGTGATCGCGCTCGGCCACCATCATGCAGGCCTGTTCACGGGCAGCGATGATCTGGCTGACGAGCTGACCAAGGCGGGTCTCCACGAGGGCGAGCGCGTCTGGCGCCTGCCTATGGGCCCGGAATATGACAGCCTGCTGAAATCGAAGTTTGCCGACATGCGCAACATTGGCGGTCGGGCAGCCGGCTCGATCACGGCGGCGCAGTTCCTGAAGCGCTTCGTGAAGGACGGCGTGAAATGGGCGCACCTCGATATTGCCGGCGTGGCATGGGTCGAAGGGCACAAGGAAGCGTTTGATGTCACGTGGTCCTCAGGCTTTGGCCCGCGCCTGCTGGATCGCTGGATCGCGCAGAACTACGAGGACTAGCCTGTGGCGGACACGCCGGCGCCTGAATGGTGGTTCTACCATCTCTCCCGCACGACGCTGGAGCAGGCGGCGGCGCCGTTGATGGCGAAATGCCTTGAAGCCGGGTGGCGCGTGCTGGCGGTCAGCCCAAGTGCAGAGCGCCGGGCGGCGCTGGACGCCGCGCTGTGGACGTATGACGACAGCAGTTTCCTGCCGCATGGCCAGTCGGAAGCGCCGGGGCTGGACGCGGCGCGCCAGCCGGTGCTGCTGTCGGCCAAGGCCGACAATGTAAACGGCGCAGCGGCGCTGGTGCTGATGGACGGCGTCACCGTGCCTGTGGACGCGCCCTATACGCGCTGCATGGTGATGTTCGACGATGGCGACAGCGGCGCGCGCACCAAGGCGCGGGCGCAGTTCAAGGCTGCCAAGGATGCAGGCCTCGTGACGCGCTATTTCCAGCAGACGCCAAAGGGCGGCTGGAGCGAGGCGGGCGTGTGATGCGGGTCCGAAGACCCTTCATTTTGGCGGTAGTTGTATGTTGGGCAGTTTTGAGTGCCTCAGCTGACGCCGGAGAAAAGTTGGGAAATCCGCTAAGTGAGGTCTGCACCATTAGCGTGTCGCATGATTGTGAGATTCTGGCGCTCCCGAGCCCTATTTATCCCCAAATCACAGAAGCTGGAGATGCGGATTGTCTGGTGACTTACCGTGTAAACGAAGATGGCACGGTCGAGGTGACAGACTCAGTCTGCTCAGATGAGCGTTTCGTGGAGATTGCTGTTCAGAGCATGTCCAGCGTACGCTACGAGACCAAGAATGTATGTGGCCGGCAATGCCCGACAGGTCAGACTGTCGAATACCCACTTCTATATCGCTTTGCCAAGTAGGCCGCTTTTGCGGACTAGGCCTTCTTCACGAACTCGGATTTGAGACCCATGGCGCCGATGCCGTCGATCTTGCAGTCGATGTCGTGGTCGCCGTCGGTGAGGCGGATGTTCTTCACCTTGGTGCCGCGCTTGACGACGAGGGAGCTGCCCTTGACCTTCAGGTCCTTGATCACGGTGACTGTGTCGCCATCGGCGAGCGGGTTGCCGTTGGAATCCTTGATCACCTTGTCGCCAGCCTCGGCGGCCTCGCCTGCGGCCCATTCATGGGCGCATTCCGGGCAGACCAGCATCGTGCCGTCTTCATAGGTGAATTCGGACTGGCATTTGGGGCAGGGGGGCAGGGCGGTCATGGCGTGGTCCTTGGGGGCAGTGATAATCGCCCCTAAGCCGCATCCCGCCTCTGCGCAAGGCAGCCCTCTGCGCTTGCCCCGGCGGGCAGGCGCCGCTATAGGCCGCGCCAACACTCCCCTTTCCAGCACAACAGGAACTTCCCCATGGCTGTCCAGCGTACATTTTCCATCATCAAGCCTGACGCGACTAACCGTAACCTGACCGGCGCGATCAATGCCGTGATCGAAAAAGCAGGCCTGCGCATCATCGCCCAGCGCCGCATCCAGATGAGCCAGGCCCAGGCCGAAGAATTCTACGGGGTCCACAAGGAACGCCCTTTCTTTGGTGAACTGGTCGAGTTCATGACGTCCGCGCCGGTTGTCGTTCAGGTCCTCGAAGGCGAAGACGCCGTTGCCAAGCACCGCGACGTGATGGGTGCCACGAACCCTGCCGACGCTGCCGAGGGCACGATCCGCAAACTGTTCGCGCTGTCGATTGGCGAAAACTCGGTCCACGGTTCGGACTCCGCCGAGAACGCCGAAATCGAAATCGCGCAATTCTTCACGGCTGACCAGATCGTCGGCTAAGCCTGCGCGGCCCTTCGGGGCAGCAGAGATTCAAGAGAGGGCCCAGCCGAAAGGTTGGGCTTTTTTTGCATCTGCTCGTCCCCGGAAGAAGGCACCGCGACCAAATTGTCGCCTTCACGAAACAAAATCACACCGTCAGACAATCTAGCGTTCGTATGCTCCCGCATCAGGTTCAGAAATGCCATCACCATCGCCGTCACGTGATCGCATATAGCCAAGTCCGCGCTGGTCGTGCAGCGGTGCGCCTTCAGAAACACCAATATCAATGTTGGGAGAAGCGCCGCGCGTTTCAATAACGGGCAGGAAGCCGCCCCGGTCAATGATGGCGGCTCTCCATTCCAAATCGGTTCTATTGAAATGGTCTGGTCCAAGAGGGGTGCCGGACACGCTGCAAGGCTCGTTGGCGGCATTCCCACCCAGCGTGATCACACCTTCGCTACAAATGGCAGCATAGGAGATTGTGACATCTCTGAGCAGGAGAGAATTGCGTAGACGGATCGTGCCGCCAGATTGTCCCTTTATCATTTCGGTTTGTCGTGGCGGATCCCAGGCAGAGTCTACTATCGTGACGTGAATGAGATCGGTTCCACTTTGATCCCTTGTCAATACTTGCATGTCGTGTTGGTTCTTGAAAAAGGTCACATTCTCAAGCCGGGTTTGTGCACCGGCGAAGGAGGGAGTTGAAGCTCTGTCCAGAGTTCCACTGCCGGTCACAACGGCGGCCCCGGTGTTGATACCGAAAGCAATTAGTGATCGTCGAAACGACGCTGAGCCCTGGTTGATAAAGGCGGATCCAGGGGCCCGATTGCCGATAAAGGCGGTGTCTTCTGCAACGAGGGTGCCGAAATTGAACAAGCCTCCACCATCGAACGCCTGATTACCGACGAATATGACGCGGCTTAAGGCGAGGTCGCCGGAGTTTACCAGGCCGCCTCCGCGGAGTTGGACATAATCGTCCGGATTGGAACCCGTAATGACAAGGTTGGAGATACGCACGCTGGCCCCTTCGGTGATCTCAAAGGCGCGATCAAAGGGAGACTCTATTTTTGGATAAATGCTGTCTGTGGAAACGTCGTCTCGCCATTCCTCACTGAATTGCTCAGAGTTTCTTTCCACCAGAATGTCATTCAACGATACATTTTCATCTACCAGGCCAACGAGCGTGACATCATCCCTGATGTCCAGATCCCCCAATCGGTCGTCTGTATCCGGCAAACGCCGATTGTCATGAAGGGTCAAACGGTACCGACCTGGCGGAATGTTTATCAGATCGCTGCCAGGCGAGGCATTGGCCTCCATTATAGCGGCCCGCAAAGAGCATCCTGGCAAACCGAAACCTTCTCCTCGGCAACGACCATCTCCTGGCATCGTATCAACATAGTCTTCGGTTGTATCGACGGTCAGGCTCAAAGCTGAACCACCTGCGCCGGGCGCACAGTCGCGCGGCCGGTCAGCAATCTCATGCGAAAAGTACCCTGCCTCTGGAAACGATTGTCGCGTTGAGCCGCCTATTCCGCCGCTGCTTTCAACGACGACCTTGAATTGTGCTGCTGCGGCACAGCGGCCGAGTTCGACGGTTGCCGCATAGTCTGGGTCCCCGGATTCAGCCATCGCGACACGACCAACATCCAGGACATCCGCTGCCACGCTCAGCACTTCCGTGGACGAATATACGTCGACGGCAATTCTTTGCGCGTTGCCCTCGGTATTAAAGGTCAATGGTGATGCTGTTCTGTCCGACACAGTCGTGCTGCAACCTGCAAGCACGACGCAGCAGAGAGCCAGGTGCATAAGTCTCATTCGTCCCTCCACTTGCTGGCAAGTGAATGTATATCACGATCAGGCGTTCGACCGAATGAGAGTTTAGTCGCTGCGCTGGGGCCTTTTCTCTTCTATTCTTTAATTACCTGTCCTGAACGACTAGCAATTCCAGAAGCCGTTTTCGCTCCAGCAATACTGGATTTCCGGCTTCTTGGGTCCCGTATAGCTCTTGCGGGTCATGGCCTGCTCGCGCGCGTACGCGTCGCCGGCTGCGCGCGCTGTGTTGCGTTCCAGTTCCCGCTGCTGATCACGTTCCTTTTCTGCCCAATAAGCATTCAGCCAAGGCTGCAGGGTCTGGCATTCGTTGCTGTCGGTCCCGAATTTTCCGCAGATCTTCGAAGCGAAGGGGACATCGGGGAGGTTACGATATTTGTTGTAGTAAAATGAGACGATGTCGCCCCCTGAAAGCAGGGCAGCTTTCTGGAGCGTCGCGTTGTCGTAGAAGGTATCTTGCGCGCCGGACATGATCCGGCGGGCGGCAGCAAGATATTCCTCGTTCTGGCGTTCCAGTGCGGCCTGGGCGCGTGCTTTAACTGCGCTGGGGTCGTTGTATATGGATTGTCTGATCCCGATGGCATGGTGTGCGTTGACCGCTTCCTGCGGCGTGGTGTCCGTGTCTGCATCGCTGAAGAAACTCCGCGCGCTCTGCATATTCTGCGTGACGTTCCTGTATTTGATCGGATCAGCGCGAATACCGAATGCAGCCCATTCCGGCAGACTATAGGCGGCGTGGGGGGCATCCGCGGATTGTTTGACGTCCTTTACCGCGAAGAACTCCTTGTCGATAACGGTTCTGCCATAGTCGGACGCGCGCTCTTCCTCAGTAAGCAGATCTTGAACGTCATCGCCGTTTGAGCGACCCAACCAGACATCGGAGACTTCAGCGAGCTTGTTACTCGGCGGAGTTGGATTGGCCAGATCGAAATCGAAGGCCTCGACCATGCGGAATGTGAGATCATCACCATCTGCGTAAGCCAGTGCCCATATCTCAGCAGCCATGAGACCGTTCTTCCATTGATACTCATCCCTGACGAAGGGAACCATGCCAATCAGCGGCTGGCCCAGGAAGGACGATTCAATCGGCGCGCCGGTTTCGTCATAAGGCAGCAACATGGGGCGGCCTGATATTTCCAGTCCCTCCTTCACGTTGCCGACCGGATACATAGCGGTCCATACGCCGTCGTATATATTGCCTTTATATGGCAGGAGGATCCATTGCATGGGCGTATCCATGCGCTCGATATAGTCGGTATCGGTATTCACGACGACAAGTGCATCGGCGGTGTTTATTCCGGGTGTGTGCGCCGGTGTTTGCGGATCAATGCGGACGTTGAAGCCGATATATTCCGGCCCGAAAACCCAGAAGTTCTCCCGGGCAGATTGACGTACTTTTTTCCATGAATGCGATGGGTCCGGCACGCCGCCGACGACATTATCTATCCGGGTCACGCTGCCGTCGACGGTCGATATCATTGTGTACCGCAGATAGCCTTGAGTGGACCGGCCTTCAAAAATCAGGCGAAGGGGTTTCCGCTCGAATTCGTCCAGTTCGATGACGTCGTCAAACGCGATGTCGATGGGCTTTGCGGCCGGGGACTCATTAAGGTTTATCAGGCCGTAGGTTTCGTCAAATCGCCTGACGAGAAAAATCCTGTCCGATATCGGAAACACATATGGATAAACTGGCGGCAGGATGTCGCGTTGTCCTTCCACCGTCACCACGCCGCGCACGATCAGTTTCTCGATCATCTCCTTTTCCGAGAGGCCCTTTCGGGCCGCGACAGCCGCGATGACTGTTTCATCAAGTCCCTGGGCGGCGAAAAGAGCCTTCAACTCCTTGGCATTGCGGGCCCGTAGCTGTCTGTAACGTACCTCGACGGGACCGGCCTCGGATTTCAGGTATCGGCTAGAGGGACTGAGGCAGGTCGTCGCCTTCTCGGCCTGCTTGGGGGTTTTTCCCATGCAGCTATACAAACCGAAATAGGCCGGTGAGCTGTCCCATGCAAAAGCTGGTGTGGCAGTGAGCAAGACGATAAGGGCGGAAATAACCAGTCGGATCATCTAATTCGGGCTCCAGTGTCGCAATGAATCACAAGCTAGACTGAAAATGCGCCGGTGGCATGCCCCTCAGGAGGGGTGCCAGCCCCTTATGAAGACGCGCTAATCCTTCTCCTCGGTCATTTCCTGGCTGACCTGGCCCCAGGCCAGCATGGCGAAGAGGCCGGTGCCGCCGAGGATGTTGCCGAGGAGGGCGGGCAGGAGGTTGACGGTGACGAGCTTGAAGATGTCTTCCTCGCCGATGACCGCGAGGAGGAAAAGCTCGGCCGAGCCGACGACGACGTGGGCCATGTCGCCAAGTGCGATGATGTAGGTGAAGAAGACGATCACCCAGAATTCGCTGCCCTCGGCGCTCGGCAGCATCCAGACGATGGCCGCGATCAGGAAGCCGGCCGGAATGGCCTTCACGAACGTGTCCGAGGCGCTCCATGCGGCGACATGGTGGCTGAGTTCGACGGCGGCGGCGGAGACTTCCGGCGTGAGGATGCCGCCATAGGCGATGAGGAGAGCGGCGAGGAAGGTGCCGATCATGTTCGCGATAAAGACGATGCCCCAGAGCCGTGCTGTGCCGAGCATGGTGCGGCGGCAGGGCTGCGCAAGCATGGGCAGAACCGTCGTGATCGTGTTCTCGGTGAAGAGCTGCATCCGCGACAGCATCACAAGCAGGAAGCCGGCCGTGTAGCCAAGATTCTCGACGATGGGTCGCCACGGTGCATCCGGCAGGTAGGACCGGAACATGGCTTCGACCATGAGGGAGAGGGAGATGGCGGCGCCGGCGGCGATGCCCGACCACCACATGGCCGATTGCGGGCGCCTGAGTTCGGACTCGCCCTCCTGACGGATTGTTTCATAGACGACGCGCGATTTCAGGCGCGTCAGCTCCTTCGCTTCGACCTGCTCCTCGGCGGAGATATGGTCGTCGGTGCCGTCTTCGGGCGGGGCGGTTGGTTCATTCATTATGGGCACAACCAGTGGCGCGCAATAAGGTTGCCGTCAATCTTGCCGCACGCGGCGCGCGCTGCGACGCGTGCGCCCGCTTGCGGGCTGCGTTCCCGCGGAAACAGGCATTGGTTCTTGCGGAAATGAAGTTACAACGGGGCAACGGCTTCACTGCCACAAGCAGAATAGGGAAGAGCAGAATGATCAAGGCATTATCGGTATTGGCGAGTGCAGGCATGGTATTGGTGGCTTGCCAGAATGTCCCGAGTACCGATGGCACTGCGTCTCCCATCGACACAGCGAACATGTCCGATACAGTCAAGACGATGGCCTCTGATGAATTCATGGGCCGCGCACCCGGAACCGAGGGCGAGACGAAGACGGTCGATTACCTGATCAAGCGTTTCACCGAACTCGGTCTTGAGCCCGGCGGTCGTGATGGCAAGTGGACCGATCCTGTGACGCTCAAGCATTCCATGATCACGGGTGTACGTTCACTGAACATTACGGCAGGCGGCGAGACGATCAATATAGAACAGGCCCGCGACATTGAAATCAGCTCCGCCAATGCGCGCGATACGATCACGGTGACAAAAGCGCCGGTCGTGTTCGTCGGCTTTGGTGTCAGCGCGCCGGAACGCGACTGGGATGATTTCGGTGATATGGATATCAAGGGCAAGGTTGCCCTTTTCCTGGTCAACGATCCCGACTTTGGCGTGGCGGACGATCACCCTGTCGCTGGCCTGTTTGGTGGTCGCCGCATGACGTATTATGGCCGCTGGGCTTACAAGTTTGAGGAAGCCGCGCGTCGCGGCGCTGTGGCCGCCCTTGTGATCCACGAGACCAAGGCAGCAGGATATGGCTGGAATGTCGCGTCCTCGTCGCCGGGAGAAAATTATGCCGTCGCCGGGACCAAATCGAAGCCGTCGGTAGATCTGCAGGGCTGGCTCCATGAGGACATGGCCAAGCAATGGGTGGCTGAGGCCGGCTATGACCTCGACACACTGCGGACGGCAGCGCGGCAGCGGGATTTCAAGGCCTTCACGCTCGGCGATCTTCGCTTCAATGCAGAATTGGCACTTAAGGTTGATACGGTCGAGAGCCAGAACGTGCTGGGCAAGATAACCGGTACGACGCGTCCGGATGAGACGATCATGCTCTCGGGCCATTGGGATGCCTATGGCATCGGCGCGCCGGATGCGCAGGGACGGGTGGTCATGCCTGGCGCCAACGATGACGCGCTCGGACTTGCGGGCATCATGGAAATCGCGCGCAACCTGAAAGCCGAACCCGCGCCAGAGCGGACAGTCGTATTTGCGGCATGGACGGGCGAAGAAAGCGGCTTGCTCGGTTCGGAAGCCTACGCGCAGGATCCGGTCTATCCGCTGGAGACAACGGTTGCCAATTTCACGCTGGACATCCTGCAGACCGCTGGACCGGCCAAGGATGTCATCCAGGTCGGCGAGGGACAGAGTGAGCTGGAAGAGATGATGGCTGCGACCGCGGCCACGCAGGGCCGGACTGTTTCACCCGAAGGCCTGCCCGAGAACGGCCTGTTCTATCGTGCGGACCATTTCTCGCTCGCGCGTCGCGGCGTGCCGGTGCTTTTGATCATGGGCATCGCTGGCGGGTCTGACCTGGTCGAAGGCGGACGCGAAGCGGGTGATGCTTGGGTCAAAGGCTATATCGACGACCGCTATCACAACCAGAACGACGCCTGGGATGCCGATTGGGATCTTCGCGGCGCCGCGCAGGATGTTGAGCTGTTCCTCGATATGACCCGTGAACTGGCGAATTCGACAAACTGGCCAGCGCTGAAGCCAACGTCCGAATTCAAGGGCTTGCGGGATGCGAGTGCGGCCGCGCGGGAGTAGTTTTCCCTACTTGCAGCACAATAAGCCGGACGGGCGGGAGGCCCTCCGGTTTCCGGCGAATAAAGCGAGCGGGGAAAACGAGGCCGCTGGCATTGGTGGTGTTTTGGGTAAACTGGTTACGACCCGGTCTCCCCCGCTTGCCGCCGCCCGGTGGGGCCGGGCAGCAAGGTGAGTATCGCATGGCCGTGTTTGCAGGCGGAATGGGCGTGCGGGATGGAGCGTGGGTAAGGGGAAATGGGCCAGGAGAGACGCCTTCCGCTACCTGCGCGAATGGGCGCTGGCTGTTGTGCAAGTGGGGCGCCACCCGTAAGTGGCGCCCCTTTATGTGTCAGCCGTCTGTCGGCTTGAATGCCAGTTTCAGCGTTTCCTGCCCGGAGGCTTCGTGAACGTATTCACCGACCTGCCTGAAGCCGTAACGGTCATAGAAGGCACGGCCGATGGCATTGGCCTTGAACACGTCCAGCCTGACTGCCCCCCTTTTGGCCACTGCGAAATCCATCATGGCGCGGCCGTGGCCCTTCCCGTGATGTTCGGGTTGGAGAAAGATGGCGCCGACTTCTGCCTCGAGCAGCGCGATGAAGCCGATGGGCTCACCATCGTCTTCCAGCACCCAGATGTCAGCGAACTGTGGATAAACGTTCCTCACATTCTCCGCCTCCGCGTCGAGAAACGGAACGGACAGAAACGGATGGGCGCGTTCGCTGGCAGCGCGCCAGATGGATACCACTGCGTCAGCGTCGTGGTAAGTATAGGGCCTGATCATTGTCAGAGACCTCTTTCATGATTTGCGACCCGGCAAATGCCGAGCGCGTGTTTTCGGGATTTTGTGGATCAAGTCAAAGGGCTCAGCGTGGCGAGGCACGGCGAGACTGATCTTCTGCAACTTGTTTTGGCCGCACCATGCGCGCCAATATTATCGGGACATAAAATCTCCGGCTCGATGGGGCGAGAATAGCGCATCAGACCCATGTTTCCAAGAGTTGACCCGTTGGGCCCTTTTTTGACGCCTCTTCCTTGAGTCACCTGATCAGGGAGGGAAGCCCGTGCCGCATGTTCCACATGTTCCGATGCCCAAATGGACGTGCGCCAAGTGCGGCGCGCAGAACACGATTAATGTGTCGCGCTGTTCCAATTGCGACGAGATGCGCGCGGCGGGGCAAGCGTTCAATAATGGCGCGACGTCGGTCAACGCGGCCCTGCGGCAGGCGATTGATGATGCGAAGGCCGAAGCGGTGAAGAGCCTGAAGAAGCCGCCGGGAGCTTAGCGGCTGGCGCTTATCTGGCCAACGTTGGAAATCCCCAAGCCCGCTAGTCGATTTTCTGGAAAATGACGGGTTCGGGGGCGATGTTGAGGGAGAGGGCGGGGCTTTCCCTATCCAGAAACGCGACCTGAAAATACTCCAGGTTTACGCCTGCTGATACGGGCGCATCGGTTGCCAAACCGAACGTGCTGTTCTCAAGCGGCACCAGCGCGAAGTTGGCCAGCGGTGTTTCCAGCGATACCGTTTCGCCAGTGAGCCGGATGCGCACAACGCCGTATCCGGGGGCCGCGTAAGCGCCTTCTTGGGCTTTCGTAATGGAGATCGGTGAGCCTGAGAGTGTGCTCGCGTCTGCCCGTAGCGGGGTGATTTCGGTCACCCTGACAGGGTAGGTGTCGGCAGGCGTCTCGGCAAGATTTAGCAGTCGCCGCGCCAGCATGTCGGTGACGATGTTCGGAAGGATCGAACCCTGCTGGTTTGTCAGGGCTACAATCCCGAGTCCAGAGGCCGGGACGAACAGGACGTGCGCGCTGAAGCCGTTCTCGTTTCCGCCATGATTTACGACATAATTGCCGTCCATCGACTTCACCATCCAGCCATAACCATATCCGAACAAGTGTACATGCGGGTCGCTAGCCTGCGGCGGGGCGCCGTCGCTGATGGCCTGCATGCTTATTGCCTGCGTGACGTAATCGGTCGGGATGACTTGGTGGCCGTCGACGTCGCCTGCGTTCATCCACATGGCGAGCCATCGGGCCATGTCGTCTGCGGTGGCGTAGATGTGTTCGCCAAACAGATATTCCTGCGCGACGGGCACGGTGCGACCGCCACTGCGCCCGTAGGGTTTTGCAGCATTTGCGGAAGCGAGAAATTCAGCCGTTGAACTGACTGTGCCCGTCATTCCGATCGGTTCCAGCAGGCGCGTCTTGATGAGGTCGCTCTTTGATTGTCTGGTCGCGCTTTCGGCGACCATGTCCAGCAAGATGAAGTTCATGTTGTTATAAGACCAGCAGTCGCCGACACGGCACGATTTGCCGAACGCCGCAAACCGGGGGGCGAGATCAGCTTGAGTGGCTGCAGGGAAGAAGGCTGCCGAGCCATCCATGACCGGCAGGCCTGATGTCTGTGTCAGGAGATGATGGAGCTTCAGGTCAGCCGACAATTCATCATCACCAAATACAAGTCCGGGCACATAAGCTATCGGGCTGGCATCTATATCTATTGTTCCATCAGCCTGGAGCGTGCCGACAAGCCCGCTGGTGAAGGATTTGACGATCGACCCGATGGCGAATTGCGTGTCGGTTGTCACTGGCGCGTCTGTCTCGATATCGCGCGACCCGTAAGCCTCCGAAAAAATGATCTCTCCGTCACGGATGACAGCGACGGAAAGGCCCGGCGCGTCATACCGTTCGACAAGCGATACGATCACCGGAGACATGTCGGATAATGCCACATCGGATGTGTCGTCCGCTATCTCGCGTGGGCTGGAGATACATGCCGGTGCGAGTGTCAGGATCGATAAGGCCAGTAGCGCGAGCCGTTTTCCTCGTTGGGACATCATTCCGGCTCCTGCGCGTGCGGTTAGCTCATGTTTTGCCAGATTCGCCGGACCGGCCAATGAGATCGCAGGCCTTTGCCAGTGCATCCGGGTATAGCTGGTGCTCAACGGGCAGGAGGCGGGCGGCGAGACTATTGGCTGTGTCGCCGGGGAGGATCGGGAGGCTGGCCTGCTGGATGATTTCGCCATCGTCGACGCCGGGGCTCACCCAGTGCACGGTTGCGCCAGCTTCCGCGTCGCCTGCGTCAAGCGCGCGCTGGTGGGTGTCGAGGCCCTTGTACTTGGGCAGGAGCGAGGGATGGATGTTGATCATCCGGCCTTGCCACTTGTTGACGAACCAGGGCGTCAGCACGCGCATGAAACCGGCGAGGGCAATGATGTCGGTCCCGGCGCCGATCAGGGCGGCATCCATCGCGCGTTCGAAGGCTTCACGATCCTTGCCGAAGGGCTTGTGGTCGATGGCGACGGCCTGAACGCCTGCCGCGAGCGCCGTTTCCAGGCCAAGGGCGTCCGGGCGGTTGGAGAGGACGAGGACGGGCTTTGCCGGATAGTCCGGTGCGGCGGCGGCCTTCAGCAGCGCCTCCATGTTCGAGCCGCGGCCGGAGATCAGGATCGCGAGGTTGAGGCGCCTCATTTCGCGGCGAGATGGCCGAGGATGACGGGGTTTTCGCCGCAGTCGGAGAGCTGGGCCATGACGATGTCGGCGTCTTCGGCAGCGACCGCAAAAATGAGGCCGATGCCCATGTTGAAGGTGCGGTGCATCTCGTCTTCGGTGACGTTGCCAGCTTCCTGCAGCCACCGGAAGACCGGGAGCGGGGTCCAGGCGGACCGGTCGATGACCGGTTTGAGGTGTTCCGGGACCATTCTTGGGGTGTTCTCGGTGATGCCGCCGCCGGTAATGTGGGCGAGGCCTTTGACGCGGCCGGAACGGATGACCAGAAGGGCGACATTCGCGTAAAGGCGGGTTGGGGTCAGCAGCGCTTCGCCGAGGGTCTCGTTGCTGAAGGGCGAGGGCGAGGCATAGTTCAGGCCTTCGCGCTCGACGATGCGGCGGATCAGGGAATAGCCGTTGGAATGCGGGCCGGAGGAGGCAATGCCGATCAGCACGTCGCCTTCGACCATGTCGTCCATGCGCGGCAGGACCTTGTCGCGGTCCACGGCGCCGACAACGAAGCCAGCGAGATCATAGTGGCCGGGCGGGTACATGCCGGGCATTTCGGCCGTTTCACCACCCACGAGGGCGCACGCGGACTGGCGGCAGCCTTCGGCGATGCCGGAAATAACCGCTTCGGCGATACCGCCTTCAAGTTTTCCGGTGGCAAAATAGTCGAGAAAGAACAGCGGCTCTGCGCCTTGCGCCAGAACGTCATTGGCGCACATGGCGACGAGGTCGATGCCAACCGTATTGTGCTGTCCGACATCGAAGGCGAGCATCAGCTTGGTGCCTACACCGTCCGTGCCGGAGACGAGGATGGGGTCCTCATAGCCAGCTTTCTTCAAATCAAACAAGGCGCCGAAGCCGCCGAGGCCGCCCATCACGCCCGCGCGGGCTGTGGCCTTGGCCATGGGGCCGATAGCGCCGACGAGGCGTTCGCCCGCCTCAATATCGACACCTGCGTCACGGTAAGAAAGGGGAGTTTTTGGCGTTTCGGTCATGATGTCTCGCGCGTTAGCATGGGGAAATCGCCTTATCCAGTGCTGCTTGCGGTTCCAGCCGCCGCATCAGCTTGCTACAAGGAAGGCTGACAGGGAGGTCGTTGACCATGATTCGTTTGCTTCTCGCCTCGGTATTCCTCGCCTGTATGGCATCCCTGCCAGCCATGGCAGATACCCGTGATGTTTACACTGTCCGCAATATCGAAGTCGATGAACAGGCCGCCAGCGTGATTGAAGCGCGCAATTCGGCGATGTCCGTTGCGCGCCAGAAAGCGGCGCGGCGCCTGCTCGACAAGATCACCCTGGCCTCTGACCGGGCTGCTGTGGGCGGCCTGCCGGTGGATTATACGCTGGCCGAGCGTCTCGCCGCCGCTGTGGACGTGCAGGAAGAGACCGCAGGCGCCGGGCGCTATCGCGGCGTGCTTTCTGTCGTGCTGAACCCGCTGATGGTGCGCGCGCATCTCGAACAGATGGGCGTGCCCTATGTGGATACGCAGGGACCGCTCAGCCTGATGGTGCCGCTGGCCTCCAATTATCAGGCGCAGGAAGCCTGGCGTATGGCGCTTGGCGCTGGCAATTCCACGGCGCTGACGCCTTACGTGACGGCGAGCGATCCGGGCTATTCCAATTATTCCGACTGGTCGCAGGTTTCGACCGAAGCGGCGACCGTGAACGCGCGGCGCGGCGTGCTGGCTGAGCTGGCTGGCAGCGAAGGCGCCTACCGTGTGACGCTGTCGACAGTGACGGCTGCGGGCACGGAACTGGTTGGCACAACGCGGTCTGCCGCGACGCTGGCCGATGCGGCAGCGGCCTCTTCGGAGCTGATGGACGAGAACTGGAAACAGATGTCAATCATCCGGGGCGGCACGCGCACCACGACAAATGCGAGCGTGCGCTACACATCGCTGGCGGAATGGAACACGCTGCGCGGGGCGCTGGCCCGTTCGCCGCTTGTATCGGACTTCAAGATCACGGCCATTGCCCGTGACGGGGCGCTGGTGACGTTCGCCTATGCCGGCGATGAGCCCCGGCTGCTGAATGACCTGCTGCAACGCGGCGTTTCGCTGGCCGCTGCGCCTGATGGCGAGGACGGCCTTGTGCTGCGATCAGCGGTGTCTGCCGCGGCGGGGCAATGAGCCAGCAGATCTGACAGGCCCGGTATGCCAGATCAGCTAAGTTTTGGATTTCCTGCCACTGGGCTCGGCTTTGACGCGCTTGTGGTGTCGCCCGTCAATGAGAGCGCCTTGCGTATCGTGCAGCGGCCGGAGAACTGGCCGACGCCTGTGTTGTGCCTGGTGGGCGCGCCCAAGTCGGGACTGACCACGATTGCCCATGCCTGGGCCCGGCGCTTTGGCGGCGAGGTGTTCGACGCGAAGGCCTTTGCCAGCCTGAAGGCGCGGGACGTGGACGCGCGCGCAGCGGCCTTTACGGCCATTGATGGTGCAGACCGTGTTCCGGCAGGCGACAAGGTTCTGTCGCTGATCAACCTGATTTCGGGCGGGGCCGGACGCATGCTGCTGACGGCCAACGTGCCGCCGCCGCAATGGCAGGCGCCGTCCCCGGACCTGAAATCGCGCCTCAATTCCATGCCGGTGACGGAAATCGACCCGCCGGACGAGGCGATGATGATGGGCCGTCTCAAGGCGGCGGCGGTGCGGCATTTCCTCAAACTGGAGCCGGATGTCCTCAAATATCTGGTTCCGCGGCTTGATCTCTCCTATGAGGCCATTGAGACCTTTGCCGAGCGGCTGAGCGATGGTGTGACGGATCTTGGCCGGGCGCCAAGCGTGCCGCTGGTGAAGGAGGTGCTCGATGCAATGCAGGATCGGGCGCCTGACGGCTGAGCCGTAAGACTGAACTGAAAGCTGACGGGGCAAATATGGCCGACGGAACGACGCGAACCCACAAGGCGCTGAAGGCGTCGCCTGACAGGTTCCTCAACCGGGAACTGTCCTGGCTGGAATTCAACCGGCGTGTGCTGGAAGAAGCGGCTAACAAGGCTCACCCGCTGCTGGAGCGGCTGCGCTTCCTATCGATCTCGGCAAGCAACCTCGATGAGTTTGAAATGGTGCGCTACGCAGGCCTGCGCGAGCAGGTGCGGGCTGGTATCCTCAAGCCAAGCCAGGACGGACTGAAGCCGGCGGAGCAGGTCGAGCAGATCGAGAAGGCGTCCTTGCGCCTGATCGCGGATCAGCAGGAGCAGTGGCGCATCCTGAAGGAAGAGATGGCGGCGGAGAATATCCACGTTCTTTCAGCCTCGGCGCTCACCAAGAAAGAACGCGCCGAGCTTGAGACCTATTTCCGCAACAACATCTTTCCGGTGCTGACGCCGCTGGCGGTGGACCCGGCGCATCCTTTCCCGTTCATTCCGAACCTTGGCTTTTCGATCGCCGTGGACCTGGCGTCCCGTTCTGGCGGGGAAGGCCATGTCGGCATCGTGCCGCTGCCGGCCTTTGTGCGCCGCTTCATCCGGTTGCCGAAGACGACAAAGGGGAACATACGGTTCATCGCGCTGGAAGACGTGATCGGCCTGTTCCTCGAAGAGCTGTTCCCCGGATTCGAGGAGAAAGATCGCTGCCTGTTCCGCGTGGTGCGTGACAGCGATATCGAGATCGAGGAAGAAGCCGAAGACCTGATCCGCGAATTCGAGGTGATGCTGAAGCAGCGCCGCCGGGGCCGTATCGTGCGCCTTAGGATGCAGTCGAGTGCGCCCGAGAAGCTGCGCCAATTCATCACCCACGAGATTGGCGCCGAGCAGGCCGACACGGTCCTGTATGATGGCATCCTCGGCATGGCGCAGTTGTCAGAGCTGATTGTCGACGACCGTCTGGATCTGCAGTTCCCGCCATACGAGCCGCGCTATCCCGAACGCATCCGCGAGATGGGCGGCGATTGTTTTGCGGCGATCCGGGCGAAGGACATTCTGGTCCATCACCCGTTCGAGAGCTTTGATGTCGTCGTGCAGTTCATCCGGCAGGCGGCCGCCGACCCTCAGGTCGTGGCCATCAAGCAGACGCTGTATCGCACGACGTCGAACTCACCCGTTGTGGCGGCCCTGATCGAGGCGGCGGAGTCCGGAAAGAACGTGACCGCGCTGGTTGAGATCAAGGCGCGCTTTGACGAGGAGGCGAACCTGCGTCTGGCGCGCGACCTTGAGCGGGCTGGCGTGCAGGTCGTCTACGGGTTCATCGAGTACAAGACACATGCTAAGGTATCGTTGGTCGTGCGGCGCGAGGGGACCGAACTTCGTTCGTACACACACTTCGGAACGGGAAACTATCACCCGATCAATGCCCGTATTTATACGGATCTTTCGCTGTTTACGGCCGACGCAGCGCTCGGCCGCGATGCGAACAGGCTGTTCAACTTCATAACCGCTTATCGTGAGCCTCCAGATGTCGGCCCGGCGCTGGAGAAGATTTCCATGTCGCCGCTGACGCTGAGAAGCAACCTGATCAAGATGATCGAGGCAGAGGCGGCCGCATCGAAAAAGGGTCAGCCTTGCGGCATCTGGGCGAAGATGAACTCGCTGGTGGATGGCGAGGTGATCGACAAGCTGTATGAGGCGAGCCAGGCGGGTGTGCCGATCACCCTGGTTGTGCGGGGCATCTGTTGCCTGCGGCCGGGCGTACCGGGCCTGTCGGAGACGATTGCGGTGAAGAGCATTGTCGGGCGCTTCCTTGAGCACTCGCGGATTGTCTGCTTTGCCAATGGCGAGGCGCTGCCGTCGCCGAATGCCAAGGTTTTCATCTCCTCAGCCGACTGGATGCCGCGCAACCTGACACGGCGCGTCGAGGCGCTGGTGCCGATCGAGAACCCGACCGTACATCGCCAGGTGCTGAACCAGATCATGGTGGCCAACCTGAATGACGAGACCCAGAGCTGGATCATGCAGCAGGATGGCGACTATCGCCGCGTAAAGCCGGACAATCGCGAAACGGCCTTTGAAGCACACCAGTATTTTATGGATAATCCAAGCCTTTCCGGTCGCGGCAGCGCACTGGAAGTCAGCCTGCCGCCGCGCCTGTCGCACAAGGGTGGCAAGCCCGCATGATATTTCCCAAGTCAGAACGGGCGGGGATTATCGACATCGGGTCCAACTCGGTGCGTCTGGTGATCTATGACGTACTCGGATCGTCGATCCTGCAGACATTCAACGAGAAGGTCATGGCGGGCCTCGGTGAGGGATTGATCAAGCGCGGCACGCTGTCACCGACCGGGCGTGAGGCTGCATTGGGCGCGCTGAACCGCTATCGCGCGATCCTGAAAGCGCTGAACCTGCGCAATTATACCGCCGTTGCGACGGCTGCCGTGCGCGAGGCGAGCGACGGGCCGGACTTCGTGAAGAAGGCCGGGCGCGTGCTTGGGCGGCCTGTAAGGGTTCTGTCGGGTGCGGACGAGGCGCGGCTGTCAGCGCTTGGCGTGGAAGCGAGCTTCCACCAGCCAAGCGGCGTGATGGGCGATCTTGGCGGCTCGAGCCTTGAGTTCCAGCGTATTGGCTATGGCAAGGCGATGGGTGAGAGCCTGCTGCTGGGGCCGCTGTCTCTGGCCGAGGACGTGATCGACCTGCGCGAGCTGCGCAAGAAGGTGAAAGCCGAATTGAAGAAGTCCAAGGCGCTGCCGGGCGCGCAGGGACGGTTTTATGCGGTGGGCGGCGCGTGGCGCTCGTTCGCGCGGCTGAACATGGATATCGAGAATTATCCGCTGCATGTGCTGCAGGGCTATCAGATGAATGAGGGGCAGGTGGCCCGGGCGGCCAAGCTGTGCTTCGACAGCGTGACCAACCCCGCCGCGCGGAGCATTGTCGAGAAGGTGGACCGTCGCCGGGCGCGACACCTGCCGATTGCCGCGATGATCCTCGAAGAAGTGCTGGCCAGCAGCCAGCTGGCGGGCGTGACCATTTCGTCCGGCGGCCTGCGCGAGGGTGTGCTGCGCGACATGACGGGCGCAGCTGTGACCGACCCGCTGCTCGACGGCGTGATTGCCTTTGGACGGCTGGATCATAACCAGATCGCGTTCGGGCAGGCGCTGCATGAATTCGTCAGCCCGGCCTTTGGCCCTGAGGCAGACCTGTTCGGCTCGCCCGCCGCAGATGCCCGGATCGAGAAGGCAGCCTGCATGATGGCTGACAGTGCCGGGCGCTTCCATCCGGACCACCGGTCGCTGCTGGCCTATGAACAGGCCCTGCGGGCACCCTATGCGGGCGTGAGCCATGCGGAGCGGGCCATGATCGCCTATGCGATTGGCTGTCGGTACGAGAAGGACTTCAAGCGGCCGAGTGATTATCTCGACCTGACCACCGACGAGCAGGCCGACCGCGCCAAGCAGCTTGGCAGTGCAATGCGCCTTGGTGCCGTTTTCTCAGGCCGCTCGGGCCCGATCCTGCAGCGGGCGAGCCTTGCCCGGCAGGGCGGCGACCTGGAACTGCATGTACTGAAAGTGGATGCGCCGATGGTGTCGGACACGGTCGTGCGGCGGCTTGCGCAGACGGCGAACCAGCTGCGTCTGAAACCGAAGGTCGTGACGGTCTAGAAAGGCTCAGACGTCGAACAGACGGACCTGACCACCTTCGAAGGAGACTGCGAGCTGTCCGTTGAGCAGGGCCTGCGCCTTCTTGCCGAACATGTCGAAGCGCCAGCCGGTCATTGCGGCGATGTCGTCCGTCGTTTCGCCACGGGCGATGCGGTCGATATCGGCGGCATTGGCGATCAGGCGGGGCACGACATTGTGCTCGTCGCTGACATGTTTGAGCAGCACCTTGAGCAGTTCCGGCGCGCCAGCGGGTATCTGTGCATTCTGAACGCGCGGCTCCAGTTCGGGGGCGTACTTGTCCGGATTGTCGATGGCATCAATGACAGCTTCCATCAGGCCCTGACCATGCTTGGACCGGATGAAGCCCGACGGCACGGCACGCAGCTGGCCATAGTCACCCTCGGTACGGGGCTTCTGGGCAGCGATTTCCTGGATCGCGTCATCCTTGAGGATGCGGCGGCGGGGCTTGTCGAGTTCCTGCGACAGGCTCTCGCGCCAGGCGGCGACAGCGACGACAATCGCGGCATAGTCTTTTTTGGGCTTGCGCAGTTTGAGGCGCTGCCAGGCTTTCATCGGATCGGTGTCGTATTTCACCGGATCTTCAAGATCGGCCATTTCCTCGCGGACCCAGTTCATGCGGCCGGTCTTTTCCAGCTCTTCGCGCATGATCAGGTAGATGTCGCGCAGGTGCGTGACGTCTCCGAGCGCGTAGATCAGCTGTTTCTGGCTCAGGGGACGGCGCATCCAGTCGGTAAACTGGCTGGACTTGTCGATCTGGCGGCGCACGACGCGCTGGACCAGATTGTCGTACGAGATCGAGTCGCCATAGCCGAGAGCCATGGCGGCAACCTGGGTATCGAAGATCGGGCCGGGTGGATGGCCGATCAGGCGATTGAAGATTTCGATGTCCTGCCGGGCGGCGTGGAACACCTTTACCCGGTTGTCCATGGCGATCAGGTCAAGGAAGGGACCGATGTCCAGATCCTCGGCCAGGGGGTCGATCAGGCCCTCTACGCCCGGGGCCGAGGCCTGCACGAGGCAGAGTTCCGGCCAATAGGTCGTTTCCCGATGGAATTCGGTATCGACGCAGATGAAGTCCGATTCGGCGAGTTTGCCGCACAGGTCTTCAAGCGCCGACTGCTCAGTAATGGGAGTCAAGGAGTTGTCAGTCATCATCGGGTTGCGTATCGCAGGCCCTTGACAAGTGGAAGGGCTTAAATGCCCTTGCGCCCCTGATTTCTAATGACCGCCTTTCCGGAGAAACGATCCGATGCACGCCTATCGCACCCATACATGTGGTGAACTTCGCAAGTCCCACGTGGGCGAAACCGTCAAATTGTCCGGCTGGTTGCACCGCCGCCGCGAACATGCCGGTGCGCTGTTTATTGATCTGCGCGACCATTATGGCCTGACGCAGGTGGTGGTCCACCCGGGCGCGGCCTTCTATGAAGACGCCAAGCGGGCCTCGGCCGAAAGCGTCCTGACAGTGACTGGCAAGTTGATCGCGCGCGATCCGGATGCGGCCAACCCCGAACTGCCCACGGGCGAAGTCGAATTGCCTGCCGATACGCTGATTATCGAGAGCGCCGCTGAAAAGCTGCCACTTCCTGTCTTTGCGGAGCCGGACTATCCGGAAGATATCCGCCTGAAGCACCGCTATCTCGACCTGCGCCGCGAGACGCTGCACAAGAACATGATCCTGCGCAGCCAGGTCATCGCCAGCTTGCGCCAGCGCATGATCGCGCAGGGCTTCACCGAATACCAGACGCCGATCCTGACGGCCTCCAGTCCGGAAGGCGCGCGCGACTTCCTCGTGCCGTCGCGCCTGCATCCCGGCGAGTTCTACGCACTGCCGCAGGCGCCGCAGCAGTTCAAACAATTGCTGATGGTGTCGGGCTTTGACCGCTACTTCCAGATCGCGCCATGTTTCCGCGATGAGGATGCGCGTGCTGACCGTAGCCCTGGCGAGTTCTACCAGCTCGATATCGAAATGAGCTTTGTCACGCAGGATGACGTGTTCGGCGCGATTGAGCCGGTCATGCGCGGCGTGTTCGAGGAGTTCGCCAACTGGGAAGGCAAGGGACGTTCGGTCCCGGCTGAACCGTTCGTGCACATTCCCTACGCCGAATCGATGACGAAATACGGCTCCGACAAGCCTGACCTGCGTAACCCGTTGGAACTCTCAGATGTGACCGATTTCTTTGCGGATGAAAGCAAAACCGGTTTCAGCATCTTCGCGAAGATCATCAAGGGCGGGGGCAAGGTGATTGCCATTCCGGCGCCGAAGGCTGCGGCTGAAAAGTCCCGCAAGTTCTTCGATGACATGGACAAATGGGCCAAGAAAGAGATGCAGGCGCCGGGCCTCGGCTATGCGCGCCTGAAAGAGGCTGATGGCGGCGGTGTGGACAGTCAGGACCCCGTGCTCAAGGGTTTTGACGCGGGCCATCTGGCCGCACTGCTGGCGCATATGGGGCTTGGCGCCGGCGACGGCGTGTTCTTCTCGGCTGGCAAGAAATCCGACGCCTACAAACTGGCGGGCGCCGCCCGCAACGAACTCGGCAAGTCGCTTGAGCTGATCGAAGAGGGCGTGTTCCGCTTCTGCTGGATCGTCGACTTTCCGATGTTCGAGTATGACGAAGACAACAAGAAGATCGACTTCAGCCACAACCCGTTCTCGATGCCGCAAGGCGGCATGGAGGCCCTGAACGCAGCCAAGACCGAGGAAGAGATCCTCGATATCAAGGCCTTCCAGTATGACATTGTCTGTAACGGTATCGAACTGTCATCGGGTGCCATCCGGAACCACCGCCCCGAAGTGATGCTCAAGGCCTTTGAAATGGCAGGCTATGGCCCGGAAGTTGTCGAGGCCGAATTTGGCGGCATGCTGAACGCGTTCCGCTACGGCGCCCCGCCGCACGGCGGCATCGCACCAGGCGTCGACCGGATCGTCATGCTGCTGGCAGATGCCGAGAATATCCGCGATGTCACGCTGTTCCCGATGAATGGCCAGGCACGCGACCTGTTGATGGGGGCACCGAGCCCTGTCGACGACAAGCAGCTGAAAGAGCTGAACATCCGTATGGCGCCTCAGGTTAAATCCTGAGGCGATAGCGGCCTGATGTCTTCAAATGGATGAGGTCCCGGCGCTTTTGGGTGCGGGGTCCGAAGCCTTGCGGCTTATTGCGCTGTGGCGCTCGCCATGATGACGTCGCCGCACAGCGGCAGAAGCAGGCCGGGCGGCATCAGCGTGTCGATGGAGCTGCAGGCGCCCTCGAAATTCGCCAGATCGTGATGGGTCATGCCCGAGAGGTCGGCCCCGATGAAGCGCACATCCCGGAACGAGGCACCGGCGACATCCGCGCCGGTCATCACGACGCCGGTCATGTTAGCGCCATTGAGGATCGTGGCCTTCATCACGGCCTTGTCGAACTTCACGCCGGTCATGTTAGCGCCGGAAAGGTCGGCGCCATCAAGTTGCGTTTCGCCAAAGTCGGCATCGGAGCAATTGGCGCCAACCATAAGGGCGCCCTGCATGTTGGCGCCGCGCAGGATGGACTTGCGGAACTCGGCGCCCGAAGCCTGAATATTCATCAGGCGGGCATTGGTCAGGATGGCGTCGGAGAAATGGGCGGCTGTCAGCAAGGCCATGCGCAGGTCCACGCCGGAGGCATTTGTGCCTTCGAAATTGGTGCTGGTGGCCTGGATGCCGCGCATGAAGGCGAATTCGAGATTGGCGCCGCGATAATTGGCGCCGCTGAGAGTCCAGCCCGACATGTTACGGCCAGCGAGATTGCATTCCCCGCATGAGCCGACATAGCCGGGCTGCCACGCGACGGGCTTGCTCTGTGCCACAGCGGGAAAGGTCGCGCCGAGGAGCGCGATCACGGCAGGCAAAATCAGGCGAAACGGCATACCAGTCATCTAGTTGGAATATCGCTTTGTAGTAGCGAGCTATACTGAACAAACTGTAACAACTGCAGATGCGCCACAAGTGTTGCCAGATTGTCGCGGCAGGCTTTCCGTAGCGGAACTTGCGCAATATCCTCGTAAAAACACGCGTAATTATCGTGTGATGCGGCCTTCTTCGCCACATGTGTCACAGGCTGTGTCACCATCCTCACCGACAGCGAAGAGGGTGAAGCTGCCACAGGCTTCACAGCCCTGTTCGAGATAGGGAGGGGGCGCGAGTTCTTCGGATTCGTCATCCATGTCCGATTCGGCCTGTTTCTCGGCGCGGCGTTTGTCGAGGATGACGATATTGTCGGGCAGCTGGCCCCGCGAAAAGCCGCGCGAGATGATCTGGGCGGCTTCCTCGGTAAAGGGGGCAGGCTCGCGTGTGGCATCGCCTGCGCCGCGGCCAAGGCCGTCATGCGTGACATCGGCTTCGGCAAGGTCGTCGCGGCCGAGATATGACACGGCCAGTTCGCGGAAGATATAGTCGAGAATGGATGTGGCGCGGGTGATGCGGTCATTGCCCGTGACCTGGCCGGCCGGCTCGAAACGGGTGAACACGAAGGCGTCGACGAATTCCTCCAGCGGCACGCCGTATTGCAGACCGATCGACGTAGCGATGGCGAAATTGTTCATCAGGCTGCGAAAGGCTGCCCCTTCCTTGTGCATGTCGAGGAAGATCTCGCCGAGCTGGCCGTCATCGAACTCGCCGGTGTGCAGGTAGACCTTGTGGCCGCCGACAGTGGCTTTCTGGATATAGCCCTTGCGGCGGTCAGGCAGGCGCGTGCGGGCCGCGCTGCGGGCCTCTGTGAACTCAGGAGCGACATGCTGGGGCGCATCGGCCTCGTCAGCCAGTTCTTCGGCGAGGGAGAGGATGTGTTCCATCCGGTCGCGCACATCGTCGCCCGGTGGGGAGCGGTGGCCCATGAGGTGGGCCGAAAGACCGCCGTTGGTGATGGCTTCGGCCATGTCGAGGCCCGCACGGGCGCTGACCGGCACCACGACCCCGCCGCCGAGCACCTTGTTGCAGGCTGCAGCGAAGCGGATCTCGTCCTCGGCCGAGACATCGAGAATGAAGCCGCATTCCTGCAGTGCGCGAGAGGCAAGCGCCTCGCCGGCGCCGTCAATGGCGGCCTCGGCCTTGGCGATGTCGGTGCGGGAGAAGCCCATGGCCGAGAGGACGCCGCGGCCGTCGGCGTCGAAGTTCTCCGGCGTGAGTTTCAGGTCGTGCGAGATGATCTCGTCGCCCAGCACCCAGCGGGAGAAGGCGGCATTGAGCGGCAGGCCTTCACCGAGGGCGCGGCTGACACGCTCAAGCGCGGCTTCAGTGAAGCCACGGTCGCGCAGGCGGGCTGTGCCGAGGGAGGTTTCAAGGTCCTGGGCACCGGCATGGATGATCTGTTCGAGTACGCCGGGCAGGGCTTCAGGTGCGCGTGCGGCGAGGCCGAGGCGGGCCGCGCGGGTGAGGCTGGGAGCGTCGTCGCCATAGGTGAGCACGGCGCGGACGGGGGCGGCCGCATCGCTTTCGCATTCCGGCAGGGCGATCATCGGGTCTGCAATCGGCAGGATGAGAACCTGGCAGGCGCGCTTGCCGGATGCCTTGCGGGCCTGCAGGCCGAGCGGCTTGGCATGCGCTGCGCTGAAGGCCGATCCTGTCGCCGCCGCGCGGACAAGGGCGGTGAGCGCGGCGCCCGCAGCAATGCCGTCGTCTGAGCCATAGTCGAGGCCGAGAGCCATGACAGCGGCGCCAAGCCCCGTAAGGAGGATGACACCCTCCTTCATCCGGGCGGCGGCAGCCTCGATGGCGGACACGAGGAAGCCGTCCTCAAAGCCATCCGGGCTGACGGCCTGTGCCACATCAACCACGCGCGCAGGTGTTGCGGCTGCCGGCAGGGCGGATTGGAGGAAGAAGACTTCGCCCCCTTCGCGTAAGGCAGCGAGAAGCGAGGGCTCAAGCGCCACATCCACGGGCGTGGCACTGAACACGGCAGGCGCCGGGGCGGGCGTATCCACGGCGGCAGCGCGCAGGGCATCTGCCGTGCGCAGGATGCCGCCCGGCAGGCGCAGGGCCTCTTCGAGAAGGTCCTGCGGCAGGCCGGAGGCGAGGGCTTCTGCCAGTTCGGCATTGCGTGGGGCGGGGCCGAGGCGTTCGAGCATTTCGGCGAGGGAGAGTTGAGACACACTCTGGAGGCTCGCGACCGAGGCAGCAGAGGCCAGATGGTCGAGCGCGTAGGGCGTCATGTCCTGCGGCGCGAGACCGGCGGCGCGGCAGAGGCGCCCAAACGGTATTTCGGAGGAGATCAGGCCATCTGATTCGGCGGCGGAGAGGATTTCGTCGAGGCTCTGGTCGGACATAAGTGGCTCCTTCGCGAATCACTTTCTGCCAGCGTGACCTTTGGAAGGTCAGGCTTCAACGTCAAACGTCGGTAAATAAAGCGGCGGATGCCGGATTTGCGCGATTATTTCTGCCGCCGTGCGGTCATAACGTGTTGGGCGCCTCGGAATTTGCGAAAACAAGGTCGAGCATACCATCGCCGTCCATGTCGCCTATCGCGACCCCAAATGTGTCCTCAGCGTCGTCATCCTTGCCGGCCCTCAATGCCAGGCAATTTGGCCATGCGCCGCATTGCCTGCCGGGGCGGTCTGGATTAACAGGCCGACTGGCGCCATATTGCCGCCATCAAGTCACGTCAGGACAGGCAAACGATGCTCAAGCATATTTTCACCTGGTGGAGCGGGAATACCGTCGGCGCCAATTTCGACATCAAGCGGCGCAGCGGCTATGTCGGCACCGATGAATACGGCAACAAGTATTTCGAGGAACGCAAGACGTCGCTCGAAGGCCGTCATCGCCGCTATGTCATGTACAAAGGGCTCGCCGAACCGTCTAAGGTTCCGGCTGACTGGCATGGCTGGCTGCATCACACGGTGAATCAGCCGCCAACCCATATGCCGCTTGAGCGGCGCGACTGGGAAACCGACCACACACCAAACATGACCGGCACACCCTATGCCGTGAAGCCGAAAGGCAGCGTTGGCGCCAGCGGCGTGCGGCAGAAGTCAGACGGCGATTATGAGGCATGGACTCCCGATGCGTGAATCTCTCTTTGAAACCCTGGTCGGCTTTGTCGTTGTCGCGGTTGCAGGCGCTTTCCTGTGGTATTCGCTGGCTGTGGGCAGCACGGCCCAGGCGAGCGGTGACCAATACAATGTGATCGCCCGCTTCAATAACGTGTCGGGCATTTCGCGCGGCTCTGACGTGCGGATCGCCGGCGTTAAGGCGGGTGTCGTGAAATCCATTGAAGGCGACCCTGAGCGCTTCGAGGCTGTACTGACGCTTTCGCTCGACAAGAAGTGGGAGCTGCCGGACGATACCGACGCCCGCATTTCGACCGATGGTCTTCTTGGCGGCAGCTATATCGGTCTGGAGCCTGGTGGCGGGTATGATTTCATTCCGCAGGATGGCACGGGCGAGATCCTGTACACGCGCGGCAGCGTTGACCTGTTGACCCTGTTCGCCTCGTTCGCGGGCGGTGGTGGTGGCGATACGGCTGAAGAGCCTGCTGCGGCTGCAGAACCGGCGCCTGAACCTGCGCCGGAGCCAAAGCCAGCACCAAAACCGGTACCAAAGAAGCAGCCCGCACCTGAAAAAGCGCCTGAGCCTGCCATGGCTCCGGCAGCGAACAGCGAACCTGCAGCAGCTGACCCTTCCCCGGCACCAGCTGACGACCCATATCCCGCACCTGATGGAGACGACGGTCAATGATCCGATTCCTCGCCGCAACGGCCCTTGGACTTGGCCTCATCGGCGCAGCGCATGCTGCGACCTTTGTGCAGAAGGACAGGGCGACCTTGCGGGCGCTGGACAAGATTACCGGCCGGTCGACGGATATCGAAGTGAAGGTGGGCCAGCCGGTCGTATTCGGCTCGCTGAAGGTTGAGCTGAAAGCCTGCTATCAGACGCCGCCTGAAGAGGCGCCCGAAAGCGCCGCCTTCCTGAAAGTCCATTCGACCCAGCCTGTGGCTGTGGAGACAATGGAAGCGGCTGTCGATGCCGGCGATGTCGAGACGACGAGCGAAGACAATCCCGAACTGTTTTCCGGCTGGATGTATGCATCGACGCCGGGCCTCAGCGCCCTGGAGCACCCGGTCTATGACGTCTGGGTGATCCGCTGTACGGCGACGGACCCGGTGAAGCTGCCAGAGCGTAATACGGCGCCATCCGACGAGCCGATGATCGACGACGAGCCGCCATCGCTCGATACCGAACCAACACCGGAATAGAAGTCGCCCTCGACGGTCAGGGCGGCGCGCAGGCGGGCCTTGAAGTCAGCGCGCGGTATTTCGATCAGGCCGAACTGTTCCAGATGCGGGTTGTGGAATTGCGCATCGAGCAGCGTATACCCGCCAGCGATCAGACGCGCCGCGAGATGCACCAGCGCAATTTTTGATGCGTCGGTAGCGCGGGAGAACATGCTCTCGCCGAAGAAGGCGCCTCCCACCGAAACCCCATAGAGACCACCGACGAGGCGGTCGCCGTCCCAGCATTCGATCGAGTGGGCGTGGCCTTCGCGGTGCAGTGCGCTGTAAAGATTGAGGATTGCGGAGTTTATCCAGGTGCTTTCGCGGCCGTCAGTTTCCTCGCCGCAGAATTCCATGACGCGCGTGAACGCGGTGTCGGCAGTGACGCGGAACGGATCGCGGCTGACAGTCCGCTTCAGGCGGCGCGGGATATGGAAGGCGTCCAGCGGAAGGATGCCCCGCATGTCGGGGTCAACGAGGAACAGATTGGGGTCGTCACGCGAGTCCGCCATGGGGAAGACGCCCCGGCGATAGCAGGCGAGCAGGTCCTGTGTTCCGAAACGCGATGACATGGCCGGAATATGAGTCCCTCAGGCGCGCCTGTCCATGGGGCAGACGGCGCCAGCTGCCTACAAGGCCTGCGACCTATTCGGCGGGCAGCTTGTTTTCCGCGAGGAATTTTTCCAGCCAGTGGATGTTGTATTCACCCGCGAGGACATCATCGTTCTCGACGAGCCGACGATGCAGGTCCAGCGTGGTGTAAACACCGCCAACAACCATTTCCGACAGCGCACGGCGCAGGCGCATGATGCATTCGCGGCGTGTGCGGCCATGAACGATGAGCTTGCCAATCAGCGAGTCGTAATAGGGCGGGATGCGGTAACCGGCATAGGCCGCGCTATCGAGGCGCACGTCAGGACCGCCCGGCGCGTGGAAATCCGTGATCAGGCCGGGTGAGGGCACGAAGGTTTCCGGGTGCTCGGCGTTGATGCGGCACTCGATGGCATGGCCAACGAGCATCACGTCTTCCTGGCGGAAGGAGAGCTTCTTGCCCTCGGCAATGCGGATCTGCTCGCGCACAAGGTCGATGCCGGTGATCATCTCGGTGACCGGGTGTTCGACCTGGAGACGGGTGTTCATTTCAATGAAGTAGAACTTGCCGTCTTCGTAGAGGAATTCGATCGTGCCGGCGCCCCGATAGCCAAGCTTTTTCATGGCCTTGGCGCAGATGTTGCCGATTTCTTCGCGCTGGGCCTGGTTGAGGGCGGGCGAAGGGGCCTCTTCGAGGACCTTCTGGTTGCGGCGCTGCAGCGAGCAGTCGCGCTCCCAGAGGTGCGCCACGTTGCCGTGCGTATCGGCAATGATCTGGACTTCGATATGGCGCGGGCCTTCGAGGTATTTCTCGAGATAGACGGCATCGTCGCCAAACGCGGCCTTGGCCTCGGTCTTGGCTGTCTTCACCGCGTTTTCGAGGTCGGCCTCGGTGCGGGCGAGCTTCATGCCGCGGCCACCGCCGCCTGCAGAGGCCTTCACGAGAACCGGGAAGCCGATCTTCTTGGCGGCCTTCTTCGCGTCAGCAATCGAGGCAAGGGCGCCTTCGGAACCGGGCACGCAAGGCACGCCGGCTTCGATCATCGCGACCTTGGCGGCAATCTTGTCGCCCATGATGCGGATATGCTCGGCCGTCGGGCCGATGAAGGCGAGGCCGTGGGCTTCGACCATTTCGGCGAACTGGGCGTTCTCTGACAGGAAGCCGTAGCCGGGGTGGATCGCGTCGGCGCCGGTGATTTCGGCAGCGGCCAGGATCTGGGATTTCTTGAGATAGCTCTCCGAAGAAGGCGGCGGGCCGATGCAAACGCTCTCATCGGCCAGGCGCACGGCCATGGCGTCGCGGTCGGCCGTGGAATGGACGACGACCGTCATAAGGCCCATTTCCTTGCAGGCGCGGTGGATTCGCAGGGCAATCTCGCCGCGATTGGCGATCAGGACCTTCTTGATCGTGCGGGGCTCAGTCATGCTATTCGATCAGGGCTAGTGGTTCGCCGAATTCGACCGGTTGGGAATCGGCAACGTAGAAGGCCGTGAGCGTGCCTGCCCGGTCGGCCTCGACAGGGTTGAAGGTCTTCATGGCTTCGACCAGCATGAGCGTGTCGCCCTTTTTGACCTTATCGCCGATGTTGAAGAACGGTTTCGCGCCGGGTTCCGGGGCAAGATAGACGGTGCCGACCATGGGCGACTTGATCGCATTGTCGGAAACGGCTGGCGCAGCGGGGGCCGCAGCAGCAGCAGGCGAAGCGGCAGGCGCCGCCGGGGCAGGAGCAGCTGGCGGTGCGGCGGCATACTGGGCCGTTTGCATGACGGGCGCGGCCGGCTTGCTGACGCGGATGCGCAGGCCTTCGTGCTCGATCTCGACTTCGCCAAGGTCAGCCTCCCGGAGGATGGCGGCCAGTTCCCGGACGAGGCCGGTGTCTAGTTTCGTCTTTGCAGTGCTCATGGGGTGCTAATTATCTCCTTGGCCCGTCAGGGACTTGGCTGCCAGAAGCGCGAGCTCATAACCATAGGCACCAAGGCCCGCAATTGTAGCTTTTGCAACAGGCGCAACATAATTCACTTGGCGGAAGGCTTCGCGCGCCGCCGGATTGGACAGGTGCACTTCAATGACCGGTACTTTGCAGGCCCGGAGGGCATCATGCAAGGCCACAGATGTGTGTGTATAGGCGCCTGCATTGAGAATGACGGCTGAGCCTTTGGCCGAAGCCTCCTGGACCCAGTCGACAAGTTCGCCCTCATGATTGGTCTGGCGCGCCTCAAGGGGCACGTCGCCGGAGAGGCTGCGCAGGCGGGTATGGATACCCTCAAGGGTTTCGTGGCCATAGATTTCCGGCTCGCGCGTACCGAGCAGGTTGAGGTTTGGCCCACCGAGAACATATATCGGTTTTGACATGGACCCCGTCTTGCTCTGGAACGCCCGGCAAGGCAAGGGGTCACTAACGGGAGGCGAGTAGACATGCAGATCACCCTGAATGGCGAGCCACGGCAGGTGAACCCGGGAATGACCGTCGCGATGCTGGTGGAAGAGCTTTCCGAAGTTACCGGGCGCGACCCGCGCGGCGTGGCTGTGGAGCGCAACCTGGAGATCGTGCCGAAGTCCGAACATGCCTTTACCGTGCTGGAAGAGGGCGACCGGCTGGAACTTGTACAGTTCGTGGGTGGGGGATAAGCCGAAAGGCCGCTAAAACCCGTCAAAGAAGTCGTTCAGGAACCGTGGGAAGCCCATGTCAGACCCGTTGATCATCGCCGGAAAAACCTACAACTCGCGCCTTATCGTCGGCACGGGCAAGTATGCGAGCTACCAGCAGAATGCCGATGCCGCGCGGGCGGCCGGGGCCGAGATTGTCACCGTGGCGCTGCGACGGGTAAACCTGTCGGACCCCGGCAAGGAAATCCTGACAGATTTCGTCAAGCCGGACGAGTTTACCTATCTGCCCAATACGGCGGGCTGCTACACGGCTGATGAGGCCGTACGGACGCTGCGCCTGGCGCGCGAGGCGGGCGGCTGGAATCTCGTTAAGCTGGAAGTGCTGGCCGACCAGAAGACGCTCTACCCGAACATGCCGGAGACGCTGATCGCCGCCAAGGCGCTGATCGCCGATGGGTTCGAGGTCATGGTCTACTGCTCTGATGATCCGGTCTATGCCAAGATGCTGGAAGAGGCTGGCTGTTGCGCGATCATGCCGCTGGGCAGTCTCATCGGTTCGGGCCTCGGCATCATGAACCCGGTGAACATCCGCCTGATCGTGGAGCAGAGCCGTGTGCCGGTGATTGTCGACGCTGGCGTCGGTACACCATCGGATGCCGCGATGGCCATGGAACTCGGCTGTGACGGCGTGCTGATGAACACGGCGATTGCAGCGGCCAAGGACCCGATCCTGATGGCCAGCGCGATGAAACATGCCGTGATCGCCGGACGCGAGGGCTATCTCGCGGGCCGCATGCCGAAGAAGATGTATGCCGATCCGAGCTCGCCCCTCGCCGGGCTGATCTAGTTGCGCACTGCCATCATTGGCGCGGGACCGGCTGGCCTTATGGCGGCCGAGGCGTTGCTGGCGCGCGGCGTGAGCGTCGACATCTACGATGCGATGCCGAGCTTTGGGCGCAAGTTCCTGATGGCGGGCAAGAGCGGGCTGAATATCAGCCATGCCGAGGATCTCGATGGGTTCCTGTCGCGCTATCGTAGCGATGCACGGTTGCAGGACATGGTGAGGGCGTTTGGGCCGGGCGAGATCATGGGCTGGATGCAGGCGCTTGGCATTGCGGCGCATACCGGCCCGACGGGGCGCGTGTTTCCGGAGATGATGAAGGCGTCGCCGCTGCTGCGGGCCTGGCTGGTGCGGCTGCAGGAAGCGGGCGCTGTGTTGCATCCGAAGCATCGCTGGCAGGGATGGAATGCGGATGGCGCGCTGGTGTTTGATGCGCCGGAAGGACCGGTGACAGTTGCGCCCGACGCGACGGTTCTGGCGCTGGGCGGCGCAAGCTGGAAACGTCTTGGGTCGGATGGAGCGTGGGGGCCGCTGCTGGAAGCAAAAGGTGCGCAGACCGTTCCGTTCGGACCGTCGAATTGCGGCTTCCTTGTCGACTGGTCAAACCACATGAAAGAGAAGTTTGCCGGAGCGCCGGTCAAGTCTGTTCGTCTGTCAGTGGACGGACAGGAGACGCGATCCGAATGTGTGATAACGCAGCGCGGTGTCGAGAGTGGCGGCATCTATACGCTGTCGGCGGCGCTTGTTGATGGCTTGCGCCGGGACGGCACCGCGACGTTGTTGGTCGACCTGTTGCCGGATATGGATGTGCCGGCAATCGTCGCGAAACTCGAGCGGCCACGCGGCAAGCAATCCATGTCCAACCACTTGCGCAAGAGCCTCGGCATATCGGGCGTGAAGCTGGCCCTGCTGCATGAAGCGGTGCACGGTGTCTTGCCGGACCATGCGGTCACGCTCGCGCGGCTTATCAAGGCTGTGCCGATCCAGATCACCGGCACGGCGCCGCTGGACGAGGCGATCTCGACAACCGGTGGCGTGGCGTGGGATGCGTTGGATCAGGCGCTGATGCTGCGCGAATTGCCCGGCGTGTTCTGCGCCGGTGAGATGATCGACTGGGACGCGCCCACGGGCGGCTACCTGATCACGGCCTGCATGGCGAGTGGCAAGGCGGCAGGCGACGGTGCAGCCGACTGGCTTCAAAAGGCGTCGAGCTTGTAGACCTTGCGCGCCGTGCCGCTGAACATGGCGGCCTTTTCGGCCTCTGAATAATCGGCGGCGATCTTCTTCAGGCCGTTCCACAATGTGCGATAGCTGATCGACAGGCGGTCGACCGGGAAATTGCTTTCGAACATGCAGCGCTCCGCGCCAAAGCACTTGATGGCGTGATGATAGTAAGGCGCCTGCGCCTCGACGAACTCATCGGATGTTGGCGGCGTGGCGCGCGTGTTCCAGCCGAAGCCATTGTCGGGCATGGCGAGGCCACCGATCTTGGCGAAGACATTCGGGTAATCCGCAACGGCGGCAATATCGTCTTTCCACTTCGCGAAATTTTCGTCGCGCTTGCCTTCATAGGGCCCAACGCCGAGCGGCGTGCCGAAATGGTCAAGGATCATGGTTGTGTCGGGTACGGCTTCGGCGAGTTCAACAAAGTCCGGGATCTGGTGGTGATAGTTCCAGGTGTCATAGGTGAAACCGCGTTCCCCGAGGCGCGCGACCCCGCGCCGGAAATCATAATCGCGATAGAGGCCCTCAGGCGCACGTCCGGGAATGGCGAAACCAGCGCTGTCCTTGTCGAACGCGCCAGCATGGCGGATGCCGCGGAAGAGGCCATTGGCAGCGGCGATATGGGCGTCGAGGATTTCGTCGAGATTGTCGAGGCGAAGGTCTGCGTGCCCGACAAAGCCGGCAATGGTGGCCTTGTCAGGGTCGGCGGCGGAGCGGGCGGCAGCGGCGGCGATGAACTCGGTCTCGCCGATGGGCTTGAAACGCTCCGGGCCGTCCTTGCGATAGGATGAGCCACATTCCATGAAGACGGTCTGGACGACATTGTGTCCGTCTTCGGTGTCAGACCAGAGTTCTTCCAGATCGTAGCTGAGGAAGGGCTTGGGCCAGAGGTGGTGGTGCGGATCGACGATCTCGCGGTCCGGGTCGATCACGTCTTCGCGGACCTGTGCGAGCCATTCTGTATTGTTGAACATGCGCTTCCTCCTGCCTTGCCGTCAGCCTCTGATGAGCTGTTCACCCATTCAGGGCGCAATGGTGCGGCGAGGCAAGGGGTGGCGCTGCGTCAGGCCTTGATCAGGCCGATCTCGCGGAGGCGTTCCATGAGATAGTCCTGCGCTGTGATCGGGGGCTGGGCCTTGCCGCCTTCGGCAACACACTGGGGCAGGGCCTCGATCACGACATCCTGGTTGAAGTGCAGGAAGAAGGGCGTCGAGTAGCGCGGGAACTTGGCGCGCTCGGGCGCCGGGTTCACGACACGGTGTGTGGTGGAGGGCAGAACGCCCGCGGTGAGACGCTGAAGCATGTCGCCGCAATTGATCACGAGGGCTCCCGGCGGCGGGTTGACCCCGAGCCATTCGCCGGAGCGATGCTTCACTTCAAGACCAGCTTCTTCGGCGCCAAGCAGGAGCGTGATGACATTGATGTCTTCATGCGCGCCAGCGCGGACCGTGCCTTCGGGCGGTGGGTTTTCCTGCGGCGGATAGTGAAGGAGACGCAGGATGGAATTGCCCATCTCGACGCGGTCTTCGAACCACATCTCGTCAAGTTCCAGATGGAGTGCGATTGCGCGCAGCAGGTCGCGGCCCATCTCGTCGAGCGCATCGAACAGGGCGCGGGTGGCGCGGTCAAAATCAGGAATCTCGCCGACGCCTGGCGTGTCGGCCATGGTTTCGCGATAGGGCGATTTCGGTGGCAAGTGTCGGCCGGTATGCCAGAATTCCTTGAGGTCAGCCTTGGCGGCGCCCTTGGCGTTCTCGGTGGCGAAGGCGGTGTAGCCGCGCTGGCCGCCGCCCGACTTGCCGTCATAGGCGAGCTTGGCCACGTCAGGCATGGCGAAGAAGGCCTTCGTGGCGCGCAAATTGTCATCAATCGTGCGCTGCAGCACCGGGTGGCCAGAGATGACGGCGAAACCCGTCTCACGGAATGATTTACCCAGCGCGTCGGCGAAGGCGGTCTTGTCTTCGCGCCACAGCGCATATGGGATCGGTTTGAAATATTCGGTCATGTCACAAATCTATCGGGAAGCTGCCAGCCTGGAAATGCGGCCAAGTCGTCACCTTGGGCGGAATTTCGCGGGGCGCAAGGATTTCACGGCATCGAGCGAGTTGTTTTCGGACATGGATTCATGATTTCGGGACTGTTTTGGCTGAAACCAGAGGTAGGGTTAACGCAAGGCGTGTGAGGTTTAACGCTCTGCCCCTTTGGAGGCCCTGACGTTAACCATAACGCAAATCTCTGGCGTCAATCTCTGGGTATCGCCGGACGTGGCGGGTGGTGGTTGCCAGAGCAGGACACGGGAATGATCCCGGCGATGCGACGGCAAGGTGAAATAGGAACAAGACAATGCCTTTTGCAGATTACGCAGTCGATCTTTCAACGATGCTTCATTCGGAGTCCGCTCCGGAAGAGCTTTACCAGGCGGGCCTCGTCTACGCGACGGGTCTGAATGTTGAGATCGACCTGATCGCCGCGCACAAATGGTTCAACCTGGCTGCCCTGCGCGGTTCGGAAGAGGCCAAGGCCCAGCGCGCTGAAATGGCCGAAATGATGAGTACCGACGAGGTCAAGCAGGCGCTTCAGGCGGCCCGCGAGTGGCTCAAAATGATGAACTAGGCCTTTGCTGCGAGCGGGCGGCGAACGAGATGCCTGCACGCGGCTGTTAAGCTTAATGAAATATCAAACGCCGCTGTGCGAACCTGATGGCTTCTGTATTGCGAGGAGCCGCAAACGACATGCCTGTGACCGAGGCCCCCAGCCGAGATCCGGAGGGTAACGGGCTGGTGCGGACATCCGCGCCGCGCCTGCGCCTAGGGACGGCCGATGTCCTGGTCCAGTTCTGGCGGGCCAAGTGGCTGATGTTACTGGTTTTTGTGCCGGTGTTTGCCCTCGGGCTAGCTGCAGCGCTTTCGCGGCCTGACCAGTTTGAAGCGAAGACCCGGCTGATGGTGACAGGTGCAAGTGCGCTTGGGCCCAAAGCGCTGGTGGGGCCGGAACTGGAATTCCTGCGTAGCCCCGTCGTGGCGTCGCGCGCGCTGAACCTGTTTCCGATGTCGCGCATCTATCCCCAGATCAATGCCGCCTGCGAGGCGCGAAGCCGTGCACTTCGGGGGGATGCCGAGGCGCTCGCCGGGCTTGCGGCTGAGTGCCGCCAGATGTGCGTTGCGGCGCTTCAGGGGGACTTCCATGTCCGTTCCGCGTCCAATGCGCCCGTGATGACGGTAAGCTATCGCAATTCTGATCCTGAAGCGGCGGCAGAAGTGCTGAACGCGGTGATTGGCGTCTACATCAAGTATCGATCTGACGTGCTGTCGCGCCCGGAGCCTGAGGCCGCGCCGGAGGTTGAGCGTTCCACGCTCGAACGGCGCCTCATGGACTCCGAGACAGCCATTGGCGTGTTCCTGAATGAGGAGGGCATCAGCAGTTTCGAAGCTGAACGCGAGACTGTGCAGGCGCTTTACCAGACAGCGAGTGCGGACCTGTTGGCTACCGATTCCCGGTTGCGGCAGGTAGAGAGCCAGCTGACGGCCTATCGCAGCCAGATCCGCGGGATCAGGCCGCGACAGGAACTGTTCGTGGAAGATACGACCGGCCAGACCCTGCTCGACATGAAGCTGGAGCGCGAAGCGCTGCTGGTGACGAATTTGCCCGGTTCGGACGCGGTGCAGGAGATGAACCGGCGCATTGACCGGGCCGAGGCGTTTATCGCCACGCTGGATCAGCCCGTCGGCACCGTTCGCACGGGCCCCAATCCCCGTTACGAGCAGATGCTAGGCAAGATTGATGACCTGAAAGCCGAAGCCGCTGCGCTGACCGACCAGCAGGCGGCTTTGTCCCGGCAGATCGCCGCGTTCAAGGAACGGCAGGCGAAGCTCGCCGCTCTGGCGCCGCGCTATAATGAATTGATGCGCAAGCGGGACGTGCTGGAACAGGACATGATGTCAACGCCGGGCTCGGTCGCCGGAGCAGACCCGTGGCAAGGCGAGGAAGTGCGCGTGCTGGAACCGGCGAGCGTGCCAACCGAGCCGGCTGCGACGCGGGCAATGCTTGCTGCATTGGCCTTTGCGGTGGCCCTTGGCGCGGCGCTCAGCGCGGGAATTTTGAAGGCACTGACGCGTACGGGCTTTGCCACACGGCGGTCGGTTGAGCGGACCCTGGACCTGCCGGTACTTGCCACAGTGCGGGAGGCCTGAGCGCGCATGCGTGACCTGAGATCCGATCTTTTGCCGCTCTGGCAGTCTGTCTCACGACTGAGGACGGCACGTGGGGCGCGCAGCCTGATGTTCGTGGCGGCCCGCAGCGGCGAGGGGACAAGCAGCATGGCGTCCTCGTTCGCGTTGATCGCCGCAGCATATGCCGCACGCACGGCGTGGCTTGTGGACCTCGATCTCGGGACGAACACGGCCTTCAATGGCTTTGATACGGGATTTGCGGGCGGCGTGGCGCGACCCGGCAGGGCCTATGACGCCTCCCTCGGGTGTGAGCCGATCTATGAACTGGTGCCTGCGCCGCTGGGCGGTGGAAGCAAGATGCTGACGGCGCATCCTGTGGAGGGCACGAGACTGCTGGTGACCCGGTTGCGGACAGAGCGTCTGGCGGCAGGACAGAGTGTGCACCTGCGTGCGCAGCCCGACTGGTGGCAGGCGCTGCGCCGGTCAACCGACTGGATCATCATGGATGCCCCGGCTCTGGACCGGTCGGACGCGGCGCTGGATGTTGCGACCGAAGCCGATGGTGTGGTTCTTGTCGTGCAGGCCGAGACCACGAGCGCCGAGGAAGTCGCCCGGCTGCAGGCCGGAATTGAAGACCAGGGCGGCCGCGTTATCGGCGTGGTGCTCAACCGCATGCGGGCCGATGCTTACCTTGCGGGACGACTGGCCAGAGGCAGTGCGGCTGATGGATGGCCGAAACGCTAACCCGACGCGCCGGATTGTGCGAACTGCAGAAGTTTCTGCAAGCGTAAACGAGGTGTGAACGATTTGGAGTGAATTGATGATGCCGCACGTTCGAAAGCGTGCTGATCCTCCCTGCATTCAGAAGGCCAATATCCATGACCGGCACATCTCGTTCCTCCGTTTCTCCCGCTTCCGACGCCATTGCCCGCCAGATCGCGCAGGAACTCAATGTCGCTGAACGCCAGGTGTCTGCCGTTATTGCGCTGCTTGAAGAGGGGGCGACCGTTCCGTTCATCGCGCGCTATCGCAAGGAGCGCACAGGCGGACTTGATGATACGCAGCTGCGCGCCCTGACCGAGCGCCTTGAATACCTGACCGAACTGGCCAGCCGCCGCGAGACTGTGCTGAACGCCATTCGGGAGCAGGACAAACTTACGCCCGCACTTGAGCGCGAAATCCGGGCGGCCCAGACCAAGGTGGCGCTTGAGGACCTCTATGCCCCCTACAAGGTGAAGCGCCGCACCAAGGCGACGATCGCGCGCGAAGCCGGGCTTGAGCCGCTGGCGGACCGGCTGCTGGCCAATCCCGCCCTGCTGCCGACGGCCGAGGCCAAGGCTTTCGTCTCGTCCAAGAAGGGCATTGCTGACCAGGAAGCCGCGCTGGAAGGCGCCCGCGAAATTATTGTGGAAAAGATGGCTGAAGCGCCAAAACTGGTCGGCAAGATCCGCGAGACGGTTTGGGGCAGTGGCAAGCTCGGCTCGGCGCTGGTCAAGGGCAAGGAAGAGGCTGGCGCGAAGTTTGCCGACTATTTCGATTTTGATGAGCCGATCAACGCCATGCCATCCCACCGAGCGCTGGCGCTGCTGCGCGGCCAGAAGGAAGGCGTGCTGCGGGTCAAGCTGGCTGTGCCGCATGACGAGACGCGCGATCATCCTGCCATACGCGAAATCTGCCAGGAATTCGGGATCGCCACCAAGGGGCGCCCCGGCGATTCCTGGCTGAAGGAGACCGCCCAGGCGGCGTGGAAGGGCAAGCTGGAGCCATCGAGCTCACGCGAGTCCATCACGCGCCTGAAGGAACTCGCGGACAAGGATGCGATCCGGATTTTCTCCCGCAACATGCAAGACCTGCTGATGGCCGCGCCGGCCGGGCCCAAAGTTGTCATGGGCATCGATCCGGGCATTCGCACCGGGTGCAAGGTGGCTGTCGTGGACGCGACCGGCAAGCTGCTGGATACGGCAACGATCTATCCGCATGAACCCAAGCGCGACTGGGCAGGCTCGCTCGCGACGCTTGCGGCCATCTGCAAGAAACACAAGGTCGAGCTGGTTAGCGTGGGCAATGGCACGGCTGGCCGGGAAACCGACAAGCTGGTGGCGGAGCTGTCTGACAAGCTGCCTGACCTGAACCTGACACGCCTGATGGTGTCCGAAGCCGGGGCGTCGGTCTATTCGGCGTCGGAGCTGGCGGCGAAGGAATTCCCGAACCTCGACGTCAGCATTCGGGGCGCCGTTTCCATTGCGCGCCGCCTGCAGGATCCGCTGGCAGAATTGGTGAAGATCGAGCCGAAGGCCATCGGCGTCGGCCAGTACCAGCATGATGTGGACCAGGCCGCGCTGTCGCGGTCGCTGGATGCCGTTGTCGAGACTTGCGTGAACGCGGTTGGCGTGGACGTGAACACCGCGTCGGCGTCGCTTCTCTCGCGTGTGGCCGGACTGAACCCCACGATTGCCGCAAACATCGTCGCCTATCGCGATGCCAACGGGCCGTTCAAGACGCGGAGTGAACTTAAGAAGGTGCCTCGCCTTGGGCCGAAGGCCTTTGAACAGGCGGCTGGCTTCCTGCGCATCTCGAAGGGCAAGAACCCGCTGGACGGCTCGTCCGTTCACCCGGAAGCCTATCCGGTGGTCGAGCGCATCGCCAAGAAGACCGGGCGCAAGCTCGAGGCGCTGATCGGGGACAAGGCCTTCCTGTCGAAGCTGAAGCCGGAAGAGTTTGCCGATGCCATTTTCGGCGTACCAACGGTGAAAGACATCCTCGTCGAACTGGAAAAGCCGGGCCGTGACCCGCGCCCCGAATTCCGTACAGCGACGTTCAAGGACGGCGTTGAGAAAGTGTCGGACCTGAAGCCCGGCATGCGGCTTGAAGGCGTGGTTACCAATGTGACGGCGTTCGGTGCATTCGTGGATATCGGTGTTCACCAGGACGGCCTGGTGCACGTTTCGGAACTCTCGGATACGTTCGTGAAGGACCCCCATACGGTGGTGAGTACGGGGCAAGTGGTCAATGTTCTGGTGCTGGATGTTGACGTGCAGCGCAAGCGCATCGGTCTGAGCCTCAAGCAGGCACCAGGCAGGGCATCACGCAACGCGCCAACTGCTGCGCAATCCGCTCCAAAGGACACGCCATCGTCCAGTCCGTTCGACGTGCTATCCTCCTTGCGGTGAGAAAACGCGCGTACGCTGCCTGAGGTGCAGCGTACGCGGCCGCCTCGAGAGTCTTAAACTCCGTCCATATGGCCGATTCGTAACTGGCGCTGCAGTGGGCACGATCCTAATTTCCAAATCACAAAGGGTGAGGCCTGTTTGTCCATATCCGTGATTGGAGACTGCTGTGTTCTATCCTGAAATACCCTCTCGCCAGACTGAGCCTGTCCGGCACAGGCTGCCCAATTCACCCATTGCAGCCGAGCAGGTCGATATCGTCCGGTTTCTCACTGATCCGGAAACGTTCGGTGGCCATGCGCCAGCCTATTTCGACACGGCTGTGTCGCACCTGTTTGTCTGCGGAAGTCATCTCTACGTCCTTCGCAAGCCGATTGACGATGATGGCTTTCGCTGCGCCACGGTGCAGGACCGCTGGGACTGGTGTGAAACGCAGTGCATGCGCGGTGTCAGCGGCTTTGGTATTGTCGCCGCGCGGCCGTTTCCTATCGTGCGTCGGGAAGGGCGTATGTACCTTGGCGGACCGGGAAGTATTCGTGACTGGGTTTTGAGGATAACCTGTGAATCCGTTACAGTAGATAGGGGTTTCATTACCCTCCAGCACGCAGCCTGAAGACATCATCGGTATAGATTTTGCGAATACTCGCGGGATTCCGGTAATGACGTTCCACTTTCAGAAGGATATAGATGCGTCAGGCATAGCGTGTGGTTTGTGCCGAACGGAAGGAGACGCGCATGTCCTCGGAGCGCCTGAATTGGGATAATCTGCGCGTCTTCATGGTCGTGGCGGAGCTCAATAGCATGAAGGCGGCCTCTGTGCGCCTCGGCGACTCGCCACCGACGATCGGGCGCAAGATTGACGAACTCGAAACAGAGCTGAACGTCCAGCTGCTCAATCGCTCAACGCGCGGCGTGGAGCTGACAGAGGCGGGTAAATTTGTCCTCAGCCAGGCAAAAGCGATGGCCGACGCGGCCAACGGCCTGCGTCGCCAAACCGACGAAAAAGGGCAGCCAATCGAGGGCTCGATCACGCTGGCAACTGGCGACGGTCTGGGGCCTTACTGGATCGCGCCGCGGCTTCCGGAATTTAACCGCGCCAATCCGCGTATTCAGATCAAAATGAACGTTTTCGAAAAAGCGCCTGATGTCGGGGCGGGCGAGGCGGACATTGCCATCCAGTATACCGAGCCCAAGCAACACGACGTCATCGCGCGCCGCATGGGCACGCTGCATTACATCAGCTTTGCATCACGCGAATACCTTGATGAGCACGGCGAGCCCAATAGCTTGTTCGAATATTTCCGGCACCGCACCATCCTGCATCAGGCCTATGTGCACCAGATTGAACGCTGGGCGCCGAAGATGTCCGAGTTACGGAAGATGGTGAACTTTGCATTCGTCACCAACTCAGCCAGTGCCATGATCGAAGTGTGCAAGAGCGGCGGCGGTGTCGCGCTGTTACCATCCTATATCGGTACGGTCGAGCCAACGCTGGTGCCGCTCGAGCTGCCCGAAGTGGCGCCGATCCAGTTCTGGCTGACCTATACCGAAAGGGTTTGGCGCATGCCCAGTGGCCGCATCGTCATCGACTGGCTCAAAGACATGTTCGAAGCGGAAGATGCTTTCTGGTTTACCGAGCACTTCGTTCACCCAAATCGCGCGAACGCCGTCAAGCCGTACCTGCAGGGTGGTACCTCAGCCGCTAGCTAGGGCTTTCAGGACGCGGGACATGGTCTCGAGTTTTTCGACAGATTTCGTCCGTTCGATCCAGTCATGGCACTCGGCGCGCACGCGCATGGCCGGGTCCTTGATCGATGGATCGGCGTCGCCTTCATCCTCGAACAGGTCTGCGATTGGAACACGCAAAGCCTCAGCCACTGTCGACAGCATGCCGGCGCTCAGGCGGTTGGTGCCCGTCTCGTATTTCTGCAACTGCTGATGGCTGATGCCGAGTTCCGTGCCAAGCTCGGCGAGGGTGCGGTTTTGCGCGATACGCAGCGCGCGAATTTTTTCACCTACCAGCTGGTCTACGCGCGTCGGCGCGCGCGAACTGGAGTGTCTTTGCTCGTTTTGCACGTTTAAATTCCCTTTTCTAGCAAACCCTGCATTTCGCGCTTGGGATGTTAAAGCAAGACCGTGGCTTACCAAAAATATGAAACGCCGCTGGGCTCATTTCATGTCTTCATGTGGGTACTAGCCACTCGTGAGTGAAAACGGGCCTCGAAAATATACCTTTGGTTTCAATCCTTCGAGGTCGCCTACAATTGAGGCTAGTAGTCCTTTTTCCACCTTATGGAGATTTTATTCTCACCTGTGGCGGTGGTTTCAGATGTAACCGAAACGTGATCGGCTGGCTCCCACTCGACCTCGACTGAGCTGCCGCTGGCTCCTGCTGCATTGAGCTGGAGATAGACATCGTCGCTGAGGTACTGGCCAACACCCAGCTCGGCGTTGCCAGCATCATTTGACCCAATCGACAGGCGGTCGACGCCAAGGGCCGACTGTAGTTGCGCGGCCGGATCAAAGCCGCCGCCGCGTCCGCTGAGCTTGGCGATGGAAGAGGCAAGCTGGGCCGCTTCAACAGGGGACAGATCGATGGACGAGCGTCCGAACAGGAGGCGGGACAGGATCTCGTCCTGAGGCAGGTCCGGCGTGCTGGACAGTTCGAAGACCGGATTGGACGGCTTGCCTGAAACCTGAACCCTTGCCACGAAGCCGTTGACCGAGCGTTCAGCGTCCACGGAAATGCGGGCCGAGTCGACCGGTCCATCGAATGTGATTTCCCCGCTGTCGAACACGAACGGGCGCCCAGCCAGATCAAGGCTGCCGCGAACCATCGTGGCGTCGCCCTTGAGGTTCACATTGGAGGCTGTGCCCGTGGCCGTCAGGTCAATCGCCCATTCACTGTCGAGGCCGCGACCGGTCACATAAATACGACGGTCGGCATTGATATCGAGATTGAGTCTCAGGGTCTGCTTCATCCGGCTGGCCTCTGAAGCGGACACGTCATCATCGGTCCATCGGACATCAATTGCCTTGGGTCCTGATGAAGGCAGGTTGTCCAGCGACACTCGCGCTTCATCGACAACCAGTTTACCGGCGGCGAGGCGGCCGTCCTCGTCTTCCGTCAGCGTCACTTTCCCGCTGAGACGCGCAATGTCGCCATCGCGGTCATAGACGAGCAGGCGCGTGAGATCCGCCTCGACGCGGCCTTGCGATTTTCCCAGCGACCCGTTGATCGACACGCTGCCATTGCCTGCGCCTTGCCCCGTACCCTTTACGGTAATGGTCTGGTCGGCATAGGCGGCATCGAATGCGATTCCTGTGACACGCATGCCTGTCGCGCCATATTCGTACAGGCCATTACTTATGGTCGCCTTGGCCTGATAGGCAGGTTCCGCAAAAGAACCTTTCACGGTGGCAAGGGCATCAATCCGCCCGCCGATATCGTGTCCATAGGCGAGGGCCGCTGACTGGAGCGCTGCAAGGTCGCCCTTCAGGCTGGCCTGGCCGCTCAGCGGTTGTTCACGGTCAAGGCTGACAAGCGAGTTGGCTGATGGTTTCACAGGCAGCGCTGCGTCGGCAACAAGAACAAGATCCTTGCCGTAATTGCTGCGGGCATTCAGCTTGAACACTTTCGCATTCAACTTGCCTGTCATGTCGAGTGACAGCGAGGTGTCGAGGCCCGGGACAGGGCTTGTTGCGGAAAACGCGAAAGAGCCTGAAGGCGAAAGGCCAATCGGTTTGAACTCGCCATGTCCGTTAAGGCGCGCATCGACGTCTCCGAGATTGGCGAGCGTAAACAGGGCGCCAAAATCCACGGCGTTGACGTCGAGTGCGAGTGTGGCGGTTTCGCCGCTGCCCGAAAGGCTCGCCTTTATCTCCCCGCCCAGCAGGTCAAGCTGGCCGTTCAGGTCAGGCGCATCGCCAAGCCGCCAACGGGCGGGCTGAGGTGTGCTCAGCTTTTCGCCAAGCGCCGTTCCGGAGAGACTGAATGTGCCTTCCGGCGCATCGCCAGAAAGGTCTGCCTTGCCGGAAAAGGTGAAGTCGAAAGGAAAGGAGGGCTGTGTGCTCAGCAGGGTGGCGCGGAAGTCATAGCCATCCTTGTTGTTCTTGATGTCGGCAGAGAAGTCATCAAGCTGGACGCCATTTTTGAGTTTTGCGTCAGTGCCCTCCGCATGCACAACCAGCGACATGGGCGCGTCGCCTTCCTTCACGATGCTGGCATTCGCTCGCAGGCTTTTGACGCGGATATCTTCTGTCGTCAGGCCGTCACCATCAGCGTTGATCGCGACGATCAGGTCACCGGCCGGGCTGATCTCGGTCCGCCCGGCAAGTGCAAGCGGACCATAATTGCCATTGATGTTCTCGATCAGGATGCCGCCATTGGCGCGCGCGAAGTCCGCGGTCAGGTCCAGCGCTTCGCCTGCTGCGGTGCCTGTAACCCTGACGGGCCCGGCAATGCGATCACCTGCCAAAGAGAGCGTCGTTGTCGCCGTCACGTCTTCGATATCACGTGAGGCGACGCGGAAGCTCCCGCCAGTGGATTTGAAATCCACGACCAGCGCGTCCGACGGCCCGGCCAGGCCTATTTGGCCACTACCGAGATTGAAGGCATTGCCACTGATATCAAGCGGGGCGGTCTGATCGAAATCGAATGCCAGGGCGCTTTTGCCGCCGATCCGATATGTGCCATTGCCGTTCATTTGCAGGCCGGCGCTAGCAAGTGTTGCCTTGGCGATGCGGATGGCTTTGCCGTCAATCTTAAGCGAGGCGTTGACCTTCGGCGCAGGTCCGATGAGCGGCTGTACGCTGTCTGGCAGTCCGGAGAATCCCTCGCCTGTAAGGTTCGTATCGATCGACGGGCTGGTGAGTTGTCCATGAACGCGGAACGTGCCCGCTGCGCGCCCGCCAAATGAACCGGGCAGGCTGCGGAGCGCCTGGTCCAATGTCCCGCGTATATCCAGCGTGCGGGCTTCTGCCGCGATTGTGCCGGACGCCGAAACCTTGCCGTCTGGCAGGGTCAACGCCGAGGGGGCCAGCGTCAGCACACCCGTGTCCCGGGCATAGGTGCCGCTGGCGACAAGGTGGGGCTGCTTGCCAAGAAGGCCTGACACGGTGTCATTGCCAGCGAAGACACCTTCACCAACGAGATCGGCCCGGAAAGGGATATTGTCGGTTTGCACCGAGACTGTGACGGGGCCGGTCAGCTGGCGAAATGGCAGGTCCGCGCCTTTAAGCGCGACAAGGTTTGCCTGGCCTGTGTAGGAGGGGACGTCGCCCTCCATTTCCAGCGTGCCGTCGAGCGTAAGATTCGCATCGACCCCGGCAAGGTCTGGCAGGCCCGTAAACTTCAGCGTGACCGCCGCTGGCCCGTTCAGGCGCTTCGTCTCGGTATCTGCTTCGCCTTTCGCCGTCAGCACGCCGGACGCCATGGATGCAGACAAGTCAAAGGAAGCGACATTCTTTTTGATGTCAGCGCCGAGGACGAACCGCGCTTGCGAGCCGAGAAGCTCTTGCACCGTTTCGGGCAAGGGCAGGGACAGGGCGTTGACGTCGGCATTTGCCGTAAGGCGCCCGTCCAGAATCTTGGCCGTCATGGAGGCGGCATCTTCACCCGATACCTGGAACTGTACGTAGCCGTCGCCTTCCTCAATTGTGCCGTCGACGGAAGCGGTGAGGCTGGCGCTTTGCCCGTCTTCAAGGTGGAGCAGGGTTGCGAATGTGCCTCCCGCGGGTGCTTCGCCGTCGGCATTCAGATTAAACTGTCCCGCAGCGTCGCGCTGGGCGGAGATCATGAACCTGTCGCCCAGCCCCTCGATGGGGGTAATGTTCAGGTTTGCCGTCAGTATGCTGTCCTTGCCGCGTGTAAACGCACCGGAAACACTGAACGTGGCTTCCGGGCCTGCGACACCTTCGGCGAGGGACAGTTTGCCGATATAGAGATCTTCCAGCTCGACGCTCCAGCTGCCGCCACCCGCGCTTTCGCTGGCAGTCGTCTGCGGCCGGCGTAGGACGCTGATATCGCCCGCGCTGGCAAGCTTCAGTTCGACCTTGCGAGAGAGCAGGGCACGCGGTGTCCAGTTCAGGCGGATATCGTTTGCCTCAAGCCAGACACCTTCGCTGTCAGCGATCGAGAGATGGTTGAGGTGCATGCGATTGAGTGGATCGCCGGTCAGCCCTTCTGCGGAGATGGTCCCGAGACTGCCGATTTCGCGTCCGTCGATCTGCGACAGCACGAAAGCGCGCCCGCCATCACTATTGATCCACAGGCGCGCGCCGATGATCACCAGCAGCAGCAGGGTCACGATCCCACACGCACCTGACGTCAGCGGGCGTCGGCGTATGAATGTCCATGTGGCGCGAAGGTACTTCATCAGAACGATTGCCCGATGGAGATGTAGAACTGGGCTGCGCTCTCGCCCTCGCGTCGGTCGACCGGCGTAGCGATGTCCACGCGGACCGGGCCGAAGCCGGGATAGTATCGAAAGCCAAGTCCGATGGCCGTGCGCAAATCGCCGAACACTTCATCCGCGCTGTCGGCCGCCGCACCGGAGTCGACAAACAGGACATAGCCGATCTTTTCGCTGCGGCGGTAACGCAGCTCAAGAGACGTGTCGAAAAGTGTCCGTCCACCAAGTATCGCGCCGCTGGAGTCGGTCGGCGAAAGGCTCTGATAGTCAAAGCCGCGGACAGTGCCGCCGCCGCCGGCGAAGAACAGCCGGTCAGCCGGCACGCCATTGGAACCGAAGAAGGCGCCAAACTCAGTCCGCAAGGCGGCCACGAATGGACCGTCTGCGATTTTCTTGTAGGTCGATCCTGAAATCAGCAGCCGGGTGTAGCCTGCATTGGCGTCGCCCACCGACATGCCCGGCTCGATGCCAAGGAACGCCTTATTGCCAGATTGCGGATCGAGCGGTTGCTTGACGGTTGAATAGGTCGCCGCCAGCGGGAAGGAGAGGGTCACCAGTTCGCGCGGTTCGAGCAGGGCGCGCAGGCGCAGCTCTTTCGTGCGCGTGGCATCAAGCGTCACGCCTGCGGACAGGGTGAAATTTTTGTTGAAAGGCTGCGACAGCGACGCGCCGACCTTTACACCTTGGAGGTCGTAGGCGTCGGTCTCTTCGGCCCGCACGCCTGTTTCGGCAGTGAGCGTGCGACCGTAACGTCCGATATTGGGGCGGGTATAGGTGGCCGTCAGGTCCCGGGCGAGTGTCGCCACTGCGCCCTGCAGGCGGAAAGTGTCGCCTGCGCCGGTCACGTCACGCCGTTCCCAGAAGGCGTCAGCGCCGACCCCGTCTGTCGTGGAGGCTGTAACGCCCGCGCCCACAGAGCGGCGCTTGGCTTCAGTGAGGGTCAATTCGACAGGATAGAGCCCGTTCGAGTCAGGTGTCTGGGATATCGCAACGCCGATGCCGTCGAACAGGCCGCTGCTGCGCAGGCGCGCGCGGAGCTGGTCGATCTTGTCGGCGACGTAGACATCACCGGGTGTCCAGGTGCGGTATAGGCGGATCGTATCCATGTCGGATGCGCTACCGTCGGTCAGCGTCATGTCGCCCAGGCGCACATAGGGGCCCGGCGCCAGTGCGTAGGTGATCTCGACCGACTTTTCCTTTCGGGATGCGAGCACATCAATCCCGCCGCTTTCGGCAAAGGCGTGGCCATTATCCTGCAGGGTCCGAACAAGGCGGTTGTCGAGGCCCTCGATATCGGTTGTCCGTGCGGGCGCGCCGACCGGCACAGTGTTCAGCGCCGTATCCAGTTTGGCTTGCAGCGGTTCGCTGACGGGTGTCGCCATGGAGATTTTGACAGACGCGACCTCAAACCGTTCGTCGGCCTGCACGTCGAGGCGGGGCTTGGTGTCCAGCGAGTCGATAAGTTCGGGCGAGACTTCAGCGGCGAGATAGCCCTCTGACGCAAGGAACTCTTCCAGCGTGCTGGCGGCATCGCCGGCCTGGCGCCGCGATTCCAGAATACTCTGCGGCGGCGCCTCGTCGGTTTCCAGAACAGTGCGCGTCTTGGCTTCGAGTCCGGGCGGCAGGCCGTCCAGCTCCACGGGCATCTGCTTGCTTGTCCCGCCAATGCCATTTCCACCACCGGGAAACCCTGCACACGCCGTCAGTGCGCTTAAAACGCAGAGCCCCGTTGCGGGATGTGTAAGGACACTCCCGGCGACAGAGCTGATACGGGCAAGCCGCTGAGACATCAAAGAATTTACCATTCGAACTGCAATGCGAGGATTGCGCCACTTTTCCTAAATGAAGGCTGAACGGGCCTGTATAGTGGCAACATACTGCGCAGTGCTGCCGTTTGCGCCCCGAACACTGCAACAAAATGAAAAATATTCTTATAAATACATCACCATCCAGGCGAGTTTGCGGTGTGTGACGTATCTCCGGGCGGGCAATTGCAAGTGTATCCGGCACTACCATATAATGGGCTTATCGATAATTGGCGGAGAATAAATGACATACCTTATGGTGTTTGGCGGTTTGGTACTCTTGTTTGTGGGGGGGGAAGCGCTGGTCCGGGGGTCTGTCAGCATTGCGCGGAAACTGAATATTTCCGAGCTTGTCATTGGCTTGACGCTTGTTGGTTTTGGCACCTCTGTCCCGGAGCTTGTGACAAGCCTGAGAGCCATTGGTCAGGGCGCCGTCGGCATTGCGGTCGGTAATGTGGTCGGTTCCAATATCGCCAACATCCTGCTCGTTCTGGGCGTGGCCGCCGTCATCCGCCCGATACTTACAAACCCACGCGCGCTGACCCGCGACGGGGCTGTCATGCTGGCGGTCACCGCGCTGCTATGTGCGTTGATCTGGTTCGACCTTTTCACGCTTCTCGCGGGCTTTGGATTGATCGGCCTGTTGCTGGCCTATCTCGCTTATTCGCTCGTGGCCGATCAGCGACGCGATACGGATGTCGCCGTGATGCATGCCGCTGAGGGAGAAATTGTCGAGGCGCAATACGGCCTTTTTGTCGGGCTCGTGATAGCAGTTATCGGCCTTGTGGCGGTCATCATTGGCGCCCGTCTTCTGGTCGACGGAGGTGTTTCGATTGCGCGTGATTTCGGCATCAGCGAAGCCATTATCGGCCTCACGATTGTTGCAGTCGGCACCAGCCTGCCCGAACTCGCCACCACAGCCGTCGCCGCCTATCGGGGCAAGTCAGATGTGGCCATCGGCAATATCATTGGTTCCAACATATTCAATGTGCTGGGCATTCTCGGCATTACTGCCCTCGTCCACCCGTTCAGCGTGCGCGGAAATGCTGCGGCCGGCGGGATAGCGGACGGGCCGACGACCAGTCTCATCTCGCCGCTGGATATCAGCATGCTCGTGCTGTCGACCTTGCTGCTCGTGCTTTTTGCGATCACCGGCAAACGCATCACCCGCTGGGAAGGTGCAGTCCTGCTGCTTGCCTATGCAGTCTATTTCGGGCTCTTGTTCGGGCTTGTCCCCGTTCCAGGAATACTGACCAATGGCTGATAATCCGATCTATAGCGGTCTCGACCAACTGGGCCAGCAAACAGCTGCGCCGCAAAGCCCCGAAGAGGCGCAGCTTGAGCGCGTGCCCAACCCGCATGCGGGCACCCTCTATCTCACACGCTTTGTTGCCCCTGAGTTCACGTCGCTTTGCCCGGTAACGGGCCAGCCGGATTTCGCACATCTCGTGATCGACTACGCGCCGGGTGATTGGCTGGTCGAGTCCAAGAGCCTCAAGCTCTACCTCACCAGTTTCCGCAATCATGGCGCCTTCCACGAGGATTGCACCGTTTCCATCGGCAAACGCATCTTCGATTTCACAGAAGCCACGTGGCTGCGCATATCCGGCTACTGGTATCCGCGCGGCGGCATTCCGATCGATGTGTTCTGGCAATCAGGCGAGGTGCCGAAGGGTCTTTACGTCCCGGACACGGGCGTCGCGTCTTATCGCGGACGGGGCTGATCAGGCTGGCGCTTTCCAGCGTGTCACTTTCGCGCTCATGTCCGCTCGCGGGCGTTCAAGAGACGTCATCGTGGCCGTGCCGAGATAGATGTATCCGGCAACCCGCTCACCCTCTTTGAGGCCGAGAACGGCGTCGACCTGTTTGTCGAAAGCGAGCCATTCGGTCAGCCACACACCGGCCCAGCCAGCGGCATTTGCGGCCAGCAGCAGGTTGTGACAGACCGCGCCGGCCGACAATTCCTGCTCCCATACGGGCGTCTTGTGCGTGTGATCCGGCGATGAAATGACGGCAACCACCACCGGCGCCCGCAGCGGCAGACCCGCAGCAAAAAGCACATCCTGCGATTCTGCGTCCGGCGTATTAGCGTCATGGATTTTCGCCAGCGCCTGGCCAAAGGCGACACGTTCGTCGCCTTCAAACACGATGAAGCGCCACGGCGTCAGCTTGCGGTGATCGGGCACGCGCGCGGCAACCGTCAGCAATTCGTCCAGGTCTTCAGGCGAGGGGCCCGGGACGGTCAGGAATTGCTTCCCGACAGAGCGGCGCAGGGCCAACAGGGCGCGCGCATCGGCGCTGGGACGGGTCGCGAGCATGGGTGTGCCAACGGGCGGTGCCGGGGGAAATCGATTTGCCATAGTGGCTACATAGAGGCCGCAGCGGGGGCGTGAAAGGGGCGCGGTTCCATGTTTCTGCTTGCTCCGCAGCAGGGTGAGCGCTAAATGAGGTGAACACTGTTCACTTTATGAACGTTGCTTTGTGCCTCCCGATTGATCAGCGCTCCATGCCAACCGAATATTCCATCGACCCAACGCCAGCGGAGCGCCGCCGCCTGAAGGTGCGCGGTGCCATTATCGAGGCGGCTGAACGGGTCTTTGCGCTTGAAGGCGAGGCAGGCCTGTCGATCCGCCGGCTGGCCGAGGAAATCGATTACTCGCCCTCTGCGATCTACAAGTATTTTGGATCGAAGGACGAGCTGATCGACGAATTGAAGGAGGCGTTCTTTGAGCGGCTTCTGATGCGTGTCGGCCGGGTCTCAGGCGTGGATGCACCGTTTGCCGAGCGCGGGCGAGCCTGCGTTTCCACCTATATCGAGACAGCTATCGAACGGCCCTACCATTATGCGGCGGCCTTTTCCCACATCCAGGCAGAGGAAACCGCGCCGCCGCGCCCGAAGGACTGGGATGCCTTTACCCAGTCCAACAAGGGCCGCGCCTTTGGCGTCCTCGTCGCAATGGTCCAGGAGGGGCAGGCGCTCGGTATTTTCGATCCTGACCTCGACCCGTTCATGGCCGCGACCTCAGTCTGGTCTGCATCACACGGTGTGGCGCAACTGCTCACACATATCCCGCAATTTCCTGCGCTGACGCCGACGGAAACGCCTTTATCCGCGTCCGAATTCATCGCCTTTCACGCCGATCTCGTATTCCGGGGATTGCAACGCCCGGCTGATACGCGGCAAACTGATTTCAACCCCGGAGGACAAAAGCAATGACGGCTTCCGATCCATATGAGGGCGACACAGCCCGCGAGAAGCGCCCGACCATCCTGAAGGGGCTCATATTCCTAGTCATTCTCGCCTTGGTGGCCGCAGGCCTCATCTTTGCAGCCACCCAGTTGCGTAGTGCGGAAGGGCCGAAGGTTGCGACCCTCGCGCCTGAACCGCTGGTTGTCTCGGTCCTGCCGGTCCGGCTCGCCGGCGAGTTCAAGATCGATGAATCCTATAGCGGTCTCGCTGAAGCGCGCCGGAAGAGCCAGCTCGGTTTTTCGACAGGCGGGCGTATCGATGCAATCTCGGCAGATGTCGGTGACCGAGTCAAAGTGGGCGCGACGCTCGCGCGGCTCGATACACGCAGCCTCGGCGCACAGCTTGCGTCAGCGCAGGCGACGGTCGAAGAGGCCCGCGCGTCGCATAATCTTGCCCTCAACACGGTCGAGCGTCAGAGAACACTGAAAGCGCAGGGGCATGTCTCGCAACAGCGCGTCGATGAAGCCGAAGCACAGGCCAGTACGTCCATGGCCCGCATCGAGGCGGCCAAGGCGCAGGCCGACACGTTGCGAGTGCAGATCGACCTCGCGCGCATTACGGCCCCCTTCGATGGCGTTGTGACAGCCCGCATGTCCGATGAAGGCGCCATTGCCGCGCCCGGCACGCCCATCCTCGAACTGGTAGAGTCAGGCCACCTTGAAGCCAAGATTGGCCTGCCATCGGTCAGCGCAATCCGCCTCACGCCGGGCGAGATCTATTCACTAGTCGCCGATACGGGCCCGGTTGATGCGAAGCTGCGGACGGTGACCGGTGTGATCGATGCGGATCGCCGGACCGTGGCGGCTGTGTTCGATATTGAAAATCCGGGCACGCTGCCTGCGGGGTCCGTTGTGCGCCTGTCCATGGAGCGCGAGATTGACGAGCCGGGATTTTGGGTGCCGGTGAAAGCAATGTCGACAGCCTCGCGTGGCCTCTGGACCGTGTTTGTCGCTGCCCCGTCAGACGGCGGCGGCTGGCGCGCCGAGCCACGGCCTGTCGAAATGGTCCATTCCGAAGGCGGTCGCGGTTTCGTACGCGGGCCCGTGCAGGAGGGCGACCGTGTGATTGTCGATGGCCTGCAACGTATCGCCCCCGGCATGCCGGTCACGCCGCGCGATGCGGCGCTGGCCGATGCGCCAAATGGCGGCTGAGGGCGGAACCGGCATGCGCACAGTCTTCTTCAATTTGCCGCGTCTCACGATCCTGATCATGATGGTCATCATGGTCGGGGGGATTGGCGCGATGTTTTCCCTCGGCCGCCAGGAAGACCCGACTTTGATCGAGCGCTATGGCTTTGCGCTCACGACCTTGCCGGGCGCTGACGCCGAGCGAATGGAAGCGCTTGTGACAGAGCCTGTCGAAGCGGCCCTGATGGAATTGCCTGAGGTGGACGAAGTTCATTCCGTGTCCCGTCCCGGGGTCTCGCAAGTCAGCATCCAGGTGCGTGAGGACCTTTCAAGGTCCGAGGTGGATGATGCCTGGACGCTGATACGGCAGAAGGTGGATTCCGCTCGTGCAAACTTTCCTGCTGGCACGAGCACGCCCATTGTCCATCGCCAGTATGTCGGTGCTGCGACGCTGGTTGTGGGCTTTGTCTGGGAAGGCGAGGGCGAACCGCCGCTTGCCGTCATGCGGCGGATGGCACTCAATCTCGAAGATCGTTTCCAGCGCCTGCCCGGCACGGAGCTGACGGACCTGTTCGGTGTGCCGGCCGAAGAAGTGCGTATCATCGTTGATCCTGAAAAACTCTCGGCTGCTGGTCTCTCCATGCGCCAGGCCGCAGCCTTGATCGGTTCGGCAGACAGCAAGACACCGGCCGGGACCTTGCGTTCAGATGGCGGCAATGTCGGCCTCGAAGTGGGCGGCGAATTCGACAATATTTCACGTATCCGCAGCGTTCCGCTGATCCAGCGCCCTGATGGCACTGCCGTGCGCGTCAGCGATGTGGCGACTGTGCAGAAGGGGTTCGAAGACCCGCCGGTCCGCATGGCTTTCGAGAACAACCAGCGCACCATGCTGGTCGGTGCCTATATTTCCGAGAACCAGCGCGTTGATAAATGGGCCAGGACCGCCCATGCGCTGGTTGACGATTTCGCCAAGGATGCCCCGCCCGGATTGCGGATCGAAACCGTGTTCGACCAGAGCGTATATACGAATGAACGCCTGAACGGGCTCGCCAAAAACCTGCTCATGTCGGCGGGCATCGTGTTCCTTGTCCTGTTCTTTACCATGGGCTGGCGCTCGGCGCTGGTTGTCGGCGCGGCCATTCCGCTGACGGTTGCGCTTGTGCTGATCCTGTTCAAGGTCTTCGGCAATCCGCTGCACCAGATGTCCGTCACCGGCCTTGTCATCTCGCTCGGCTTGCTCATCGATAATGCCATCGTGGTCGTCGATGATTTCGACCAGATGCGGGCCCGCGGCACGTCGCGTCTTGGTGCCATCGACAAGAGTATCAAGCACCTCTTTGCGCCCCTTGCGGCTTCTACGCTGACCACAGCACTCGCCTTTGCGCCGATTGCCATGTTGCCCGGTGGGGCAGGCGAGTTCATCGGTATGATCGGCCTGTCGGTCATCTATTCCATCACGGCATCCTTCCTGATCTCGGTAACGGTTATCCCTGCCATGGCCGGTTGGTTTGACCGCACACGCGGGTGGGAAATTGGTGAGCACAAACGCCCGCGCCGTTGGTGGCGTGACGGTGTTTCGGTTGACTTCATCTCTGACGGCTACCGCGCAACCATTGAGGCCATCCTGCGCTTCCCGCCGCTTGGCATCATTCTCGGTATTACGCCTGCCGTTGTTGGCTTCTGGCTCGTCGGCCAGTTGCCGTCACAGTTCTTTCCGCAGACTGAGCGCGACCAGTTCCAGGTCAGCATGCAGCTGCCGCCTGAGGCGAGCCTGTCGGATACGATTGCCTCGACAAGGCGGGCCACCGAACTGATCGAGGCCATGGAGGGCGTGAAAGCCGTCACATGGGTTCTCGGGGAGCCATCGCCGCGCGTCTATTACAATGTCATCAACAATACAGAGGGCGTTCAGGGCTTTGCGGCCGGCTGGGTCCAGCTCGATGACAATCGCCGGACACATCAGATCGTCGCCAAGGTTCAGCGCGAGATGCGCGACGCCTTTCCCGGCGCCCGTGTGCTGGCCCTGCCGTTCGAACAGGGACCGCCCGCCGACGCGCCCATCGAGTTCACCATCCTGGGTGACGATTTCGATACGCTGGGTCGGCTCGGAGACGAGGCCCGCACCATACTGGCGCAGACGCCGGGCGTGACCTACACGGTGGCGTCACTTGAGCTTGGTGCTCCGACGGTCAGCCTGAAGGCTGATGAAGCAGCCACGGCCCTTGCCGGCGAGCGGCTCACGCAGATTGCCTCCGATATGAATGCCGAACTCGAAGGTGTCCGCGCTGGGTCAATCATCGAGGGCACGGAAGAATTGCCTGTCATGGTTATTGCCCCAAATGACCGCCGGGGCTCGCTGACCGACCTGCGTGCCATGACGATCGGGAACGGCACGCCCCTGTCGGCACTCGGCACAATGTCGCTTGATCCCAAGACCGCTGTCGTCTCGCGGCGAGATGGCCAGCGGGTGAACCAGATCCTCGCCTTCCTGGATCCCTATACCCTGCCGGCGCCTGTCTTTGCTGACTTCCAGAAACGCCTTGATGAAAGCGATTTCCGGCTGCCGCAGGGTTATGCGATCAGCATTGGCGGTGAGGCAGAAAACTCAGGCGAGGCTTTGGGCAATCTTGCAGGCGTCGGCATCCCGCTTGTGCTTGTCATGGCCGGCGCCATCATGCTCGTGTTCAACTCGTTTCGCATGATGTTGCTGATCCTGACCACGGGCTTCCTGTCGCTCGGTCTAGCCTTCTTCGGTGTCTGGCTGTTCAACCTGCCCTTCGGATTCAATGCCATTGTTGGTGGCCTCGGCCTGCTCGGCATTGCCATCAACAGCTCGATCGTCGTCCTCTCCTTGTTGAGGGCCAGCCCTGAAGCGATGGCGGATGACGTGATCGCCCAGCGCGAGATCGTCGTGGATGCGACCCGGCACATCGTTGCGACAACGCTCACCACGATGGGGGGCTTTGTGCCGATCCTGCTGACCGGCGATTCCTTCTGGATGCCACTGGCGGCAGGTATATCCGGCGGTGTGGCCGGATCGGCCCTGTTGGCGTTGTATTTCACGCCCGCCGTGTTCCGGATCATGACACTGAAGCCCATTCGCCGGGCCTTTGGCTGGCGACCTGTGCCCGCCGAGTGAGCCAAACATGAGCGCAAGAAAACTTGATACCGGCGATCTCTTCGCCCATGTGCTTTGCAAGCCTAATTTCAATGGAGGCCGGAATGGTCGACAATCCTGATATCGGTTCGCCCCCACCGGCATGGCGTCGCCTGCGTTTCGAGGCTGCGGCTGCAGCTGCAGAAGAACCGACACTCGCCAGCTATATCAATGCGGCCATTCTCTCGCATAACAGCCTCTGCCAGGCCCTTTCCTACCACCTTGCTGAAAAGCTCGGCGGGCCGGTCATGGGCACGCTCCAGGTGCGCCATATCCTGTCGACGGCCTATGATTCCGATCCCTCGCTGCTCACGTCTGCTGAAGCCGACATGCAGGCCGTTCTCGAACGCGACCCCGCCTGTCGCGGCATGTTGCAGCCATTCCTGTTCTTCAAGGGTTTCATGGCGCTGCAGACCCACCGCGTGGCGCATGTCCTGTGGCGTCAGGGCCGCGAGTCGCTGGCCTTCCACTTCCAGGGCCTCGCCTCTGAACTCTTCGGCGTGGATATCCATCCCGCGGCCCGTATCGGCAACGGCGTCATGCTGGATCATGCGACGGGCATCACGATCGGTGAAACCGCCATCGTGGGCGATGGCTGTTCGCTGCTCCACGGCGTGACGCTTGGCGGCACAGGCAAGGAAGTGGGCGACCGTCACCCCAAGATCGGGCGGGGCGTGCTGCTCTCGGTTGGCGCCAAGGTACTTGGCAATATCACGGTTGGCGACGAGGCCAAGGTTGCAGCGGGCAGCGTCGTCCTGAAGGACGTACCGGCGCATTGCACCGTGGCAGGCGTTCCGGCCAAGGTTGTTGGTGAACCGCTATGCTGCCATCCGGCACAGACCATGGACCAGCACATACCGGATGAAATGGCGAAGTAGCCTGGCGTAGGTCCTCACACCTGTTTGCAGGCGCACCTGTTGCGCCGCAAAAGAAAAAGACTAGGTTGCGCCGCTGAATTGCTAAGGAGTTGCGTCATGGAACGTGAAGAAATACTGCGTCTCGAGGCGTATCTGAAAGAGAAACTGAACCCGAGCCTGCGCCTGCTGGCCCGCGACAAGACGGACGATTCCGTCGAGGTCTATCTCGGCGCCGAGTTCATCGCGTTGGTCTACAAGGATGTCGACGAAGGCGAGACATCCTACCAGTTCCAGATGACGGTCCTGCAGGAAGACCTTCAGGGCGCCTGAGGCGAAACCTATTCCTAGAACAGAGAGCCCTGACCCTTGGTCGGGGCTTTCTTCGTTTTGGGCGCAGGGGCAGCAGGTGGAGACGGCGGCGCACCCTCCAGCGGCGTCGCGGCCACGTCACCATCGGCAAAGCTGACCTTGAACACCGAGGCACTGGCAGCCGGTCCTGCAGACCGGATCAGCTTGCCGTCTTCGCCGCGAACGATGGCAAAACCCCGGCTCAGCGTGGCGTGGTAAGATAGCGTTTCCAGCAGCTTGCCCTGTGATTCCAGCGAGACACGGCGCCGATCCATCAGGCGTACGAGGGCAGGGCGTGCCCGCACAGCCGTCTCCCGCAGGCTCTGGCGGGCGCGGCGAATGTCCGCTCTCAGGCCGCTTGGGCTGACCTGCGCCGCGGCGAGCCGGGCCCGGCTGCGTTCGATCAGCGTCCGCGTTGCGCGTGGCAGGCTGGCGGCCGCGTAGTCCAGCCGCTGGCGCTTGGACTGCAGTAGCGTCTCTGGACGCGGCAGCCGCGCGGCCCGCAACGCGTCGCGTGACCGCGCCGTGCGCCGGGCCAGCGCCCGCTTCAGCCGCGCGGCATTCTCCTCAATACTGAGGAGCAAGTCGTTGCGCACCGGCACGGCAATCTCTGCCGCCCCGGTGGGCGTCGGCGCTCGCGCATCCGATACATAGTCGATCAGCGTTGTATCCGTTTCGTGGCCGACAGCCGAAATGAGCGGTATTTCGCTTTCGAAGGCCGCGCGCACGACGTTTTCCTCGTTGAACGGCCAGAGGTCTTCAATCGACCCGCCGCCCCGCGCCACGATTATCACATCGGGCCTGTCAGCGCCGGTCATCGCGTTGAACCCGCGAATGCCGGCCGTCACTTGCGCCGCCGCTGCATCGCCCTGAACGAGCGCGGGCCATACGATGACGCGTACCGGGAAACGGTCGCGGATGCGATGCAGGATATCGCGGATAACGGCGCCGGTCGGGCTGGTGATCACGCCAATGGTCTGCGGCAGGTAGGGAAGGCGTTTCTTGTGAGCCGCGTCGAACAGGCCCTCGGCGGCGAGCTTCTTCTTGCGCTCTTCCAGCAGCGCCATAAGTGCGCCCGCGCCCGCCGGCCGCATGGAACTGGCCAGCAACTGGTAGTTCGAGCGCCCCTCGTAGATCGACAGGCGCCCGGTTGCGATCACTTCAAGGCCTTCCGCCGGCCGGAAGGGCAGCTTATCGACCTGGCCCTTCCACATGATCGTGTTGAGAACGGCCTTGTCGTCCTTGATGTCGGCATACATGTGGCCAGACCGAGCAATGGTGACCCGTCCCAGCTCCCCACGCACCACGACATGGTCGAAATTGGACTCGATTGTCCGCTTCAGGCTCGCGGCGAGCTCGGAAACGGAAACGGCGTGGTCATTGGAGACTGGCGAGTCGGACATCCAGCCTTTATAGCGGCTGGGAAGCAGCAGGCGAGGGGCCAAATCCCATGAACATTCTCCTCATCGGTTCCGGCGGGCGCGAACATGCGTTGGCCTGGAAGATCGCCCAGTCGCCCTTGGTGGACGTTGTGCACTCGACGCCCGGCAATCCCGGTATGGACGTGATCGGCCCCTGCTTTGATATTGCCGCCGACGATATCGACAATCTCGTGAAGCTTACCCTGCAGGTCGAGCCCGACCTAGTCGTCATCGGCCCGGAAGCGCCGCTGGCCCTCGGCCTAGCCGATGTGCTGCGCGCACGCGGCTTTGACGTGTTCGGCCCCAGCAAGAAGGCCGCACAACTTGAGGCATCGAAGGCTTTCTCCAAGGGCCGGATGAAGGCCTATGGCGTGCCCACGGCGGCCTATGGCGAGTTCACCTCGCCAGAACTGGCCAAAGCCTTCCTGCGAACGATGGAAGCGCCTTACGTGCTGAAGGCCGATGGCCTCGCAGCGGGCAAGGGCGTTGTTATCGCAGAGACGCTCGAAGAGGCTGATACAGAAGTCGACGAAATGCTGTCCGGCAAGCATGGCGACGCCTCGGCAACGCTCGTCATCGAGGAATTCATGCATGGCGAAGAAGCCAGCATCTTCGTCATCACGGATGGCGAAGGCGCGGTCTACCTGCCTGCCGCGCAGGACCACAAGCGCGTCGGCGACGGCGATACCGGCCCGAATACCGGTGGCATGGGCGCCTATGCGCCTGCGCCTGTCGTCACGCCCGCCATCATGGACCGAATCAAGGCCGAGATTGTCCAGCCCATGTTGAAGGGCATGGCGGCTGACGGCATGCCCTATCAGGGCGTGCTCTATGTCGGCGTCATGGTCACAGAAGAAGGCCCCAAGGTCGTCGAGTTCAACGCCCGCTTCGGGGATCCGGAATGCCAGGCCCTGATGAAAGGCCTCGCAGGCGACATCGTCCCGGCCATCCTTGCTTCGGCGACGAACGGCCTTGTCGGCAATGAAGAAGCCTTCGAATCCCTGCTCGAACTGGAGCGTTTCGAGCCGACCGCAACCGTGGTTCTCGCCAACAGGGGCTATCCTGGCAGCTATTCAAGAGGGTCAGTCATCAACGGCCTCACTGACGCGAACAACCTGCCCGGCGTCACCGTCTTCCAGGCTGGCACAGACCGCGATTCCGAGAATGCCATCGTCGCCGTTGGCGGCCGCGTGCTGAACGTCACCGCGTCTGGCGATACGTTGAAGGAAGCCATCGACCGCGCCTATGCTGGCGTCGACCGCATCGACTGGCCCGAAGGCTTTTGCCGCCGCGACATCGGCTGGCGCGCGCTCAAATAGGCCTACTTGCCGACGAAGATCAGCGAGCCTTCAGGCACATCGGCGAGGAATGTCTTCAGGTCCGCCTTGGAGAACGCGATACAGCCGTTCGAGCGGCCGAGTTTTCCGCGCTGGGCGAGGAATTCCGGTTCGGCATAGCCAGCGGCGTGGATGACGATCGCGCGGTTGCGTGATGCGCTGTTCGTCGCATCGAGGCCATCAAGGCGCAGGCTTTGACCATGCTGCCCGATATATTCCTCGGCGGTGACAAATGCGCCCTCAGGGCTGGCATTGGACCCGGATTCATTGGAGAAACTGTCGAGAAAGCCGTCATGGTCGGTGTCGGAACCCTTGCCATGCGTGGCCCGGAACGCGGCGACGTCGCCGGTCTGGAGGTTCACGATATAGAGTCGCGGCTCACGCGAATGCAACGAATAGTCGACAACCACGAGGCGGCCGGTCTCGCGGGTATCCGCCTTGTGCGATTCCTGCGCGGCGAGCGCCTGTCCCAGCAATTCGGGCCGGATCTGGCCTTCCGGATCAAGCGTCACAGCCTGCGCGCCGAGCGCGGTGAGGGCGAAGAAGGCGAGGGCGCTGAGCGAACGTATCATGGCGTTCACTTTCCCCGGCAAATACGGCGACCTTACGGCAGGTCTTGGCACCGCGTATGGGCCGGTTATGGTGTCCCAGAGGAAACTTCAGAAACGAGAGTATACTATGGCAGAGACAGAAACGGCACAGGACCTGTATTCAGGGACCAAACCGGTCGTGGAATCCCACAAGTTCGATGAGTCGAAACTCGCAGCCTGGATGGAAGCCAATGTCGAGGGCTATGAAGGCCCGCTCGTCGTGCGCCAGTTCAAGGGCGGCCAGTCGAACCCGACTTATCAGCTGATCACGCCGAAGAAAAAATATGTGATGCGTCGCAAGCCGCCGGGCAACCTTCTGCCCAGCGCGCACGCTGTTGACCGCGAATTCCGCGTGATCAACGCGCTGTATCCTCTCGGCTACCCCGTCGCGCGGCCCTATGGCGTGTGCGTGGATGAAGACGTTGTCGGTACGATTTTCTACGTCATGGACAATGTCGAAGGCCGCATTCTCTGGGACGGCACGCTGCCTGAATACGAGCCGGCGATGCGCCGCAAGATCTATGAAGCCAAGATCAAGACCTTTGCTGATCTCCACAATGTCGACTGGAAAAAGGCTGGCCTCGAAGGCTTTGGCAAGGAGGGCGATTATGTCGCCCGCCAGATCCACCGCTGGACGAAGCAGTACAAGGCTTCTGAAACGATGCACATTCCGGAGATGGAGCAGCTGATCGAATGGCTGCCGAAGAACATCCCGGCCGGTGACAAGACAACCATCGTGCATGGCGACTACCGCCTCGACAATATGGTCCTGCACCCGACCGAGCCGAAAGTCATTGCGGTGCTTGACTGGGAACTTTCGACCCTCGGCGATCCGCTTGCCGATTTCTCCTATCACCTCATGAACTGGGTCATGCCTGCCGGCGATACCAGCCGTGGCGCCATCTCGGCCATCCCGGACCTCAAGGCCTGGGGCATTCCGACCATGGAAGAATATGTGGCCATGTATTGCGAGCACACAGGCCGCGATGGCCTGCCGGAGCTGGACTATTACTTCGCGTATAACGCGTTCCGTCTTGCCGGGATCCTTCAGGGCATCATCGGCCGCGTACGCGATGGCACGGCCAATAGCGCCAATGCGGAATCGAACGCCGCACGCGTCGTGCCGCTCGCGCAATTCGCCGCGAGCTATGCCCGCAAGGCCGGCATGGAGGGCTAAGGCCCTCCCTCCGAACTTTTGGAAAGGGCATAGGCCATGGGACTTGGGCGGCGTCTCGTCATCGGCTTGGCAGCACTGGGCGTCGCCGGTCTTGCTGGCTGGTTCTTCATCGGGCCTGACTGGCGCGCGCTGATTGCGCACCAGCCCTATGGCCGGGATGTCCTCTTCTGGAACCTTGACCAGCGCGATGCGGGCTTCCGCATGCTCGACAAGATCCCGTTTGTCATCGAGTCACACGACATTGAGGCCGGTGACACGGTACATCCCTTGCCCGATGGCGAGCCGCTTGCGCTCGACTTGGACATGGACGCCTACCTTGCGTCCAACCGCACGGCAGGTCTCGTCGTGCTGCAGGACGGCAAGGTGCGCCTTGAGCGTTACGCGCTGGGTTTCCGTGACGATGGCCGCTGGACCAGCTTTTCCGTTGCCAAGTCACTCACGTCGACGCTCGTCGGCGCGGCCATTCGGGACGGTGCCATCAAGAGCCTCAATGATCCGGTCTCTGACTATATCAACGAGCTGAGCGGTTCGGCTTATGCCGACGTCACCGTCGAGCAATTGCTGACGATGACATCCGGCATCGCCTGGAACGAGGATTATGACGATCCGAATTCCGATGTCGCCCAGTTCGACAAGCAGCCTGTCGAGGCCGGCAAGAGCGCCACAGCGACCTATATGGCGACCCTGCCACGTGCCCATCCGCCCGGTGAAGTCTGGAACTATTCCACCGGCGAGACCAACCTTATCGGCATCCTCGTCATCCGCGCCACCGGCAAGTCGCTGGCCGACTACCTGTCGGAAAAGGTCTGGCGGCCCTATGGCATGCAGCAGGATGCGTCGTGGCTGCTCGGCAATGATGGCTACGAGATCAGCGGCTGTTGCATTCAAGCCGCCGTGCGCGACTTTGCCCGTTTCGGCCAGTTTATCCTCGAAGGCGGCACTGTCTCAGGCGGGCCTGTCCTGCCCGATGGCTGGCTCGACAGCGCGACACAGCAGCAAGTGTCCTATGGCGCTCCCGGCGAAGGCTACGGCTATCAATGGTGGACATGGGACGATGGCTCGTTCCAGGCGGACGGCATCTTTGGCCAGGGCATCTTCATTGATCCGGCCCGTCGCCTCGTGATCGCATCCAATAGCAGCTGGACATCCGCGCTTGGCGACAAGGATGGCGAGTTCGAGGCCCGGAAGGCCTTCTACAAGACCGTCCAGAAAGCCGTCGACGCCGAAACGGAATAACCGGGCCGCCCCCTGCAACGGGGTGACGCCTCTACATCAAGGTGGCACAGTTCACCGGAAACAAGGGAGATGACATGACCGACATCCTCAAAGGCCCGCTCCGTGCGCCAGCACAGATGCTGCAGGAGCAATCCTATGGCGGCCACAAGTCGCTGCACGACGATGCCGAAGCTGAGCGTCTCGGCATCAAGGCCGGCCCCATTGAAGGCCCCACGCACTTCCAGCAATTCGTGCCCATGCTCTACGACATCTGGGGCAAGGCCTGGTTCGAGCGCGGCTGCCTGTCGGTCCACTTCCTCAACATGGTGTTCGAGGGCGAGAAGGTCCGCGCCTTCGTCGAACGCCCGACTGACGGCGTGACGCGCGCCAGGTGCTGGGCCGAGAAGGAAGACGGCACGCCTGTTCTCGAGGCCAGCGCCACGCTTGGCCCGGACCATGGCACTACACTGCTTGAAGAGCGTATGGCCAAGCTGCGCCCCGCCGATGATCTCGTCATCCTCGAAGACATGAAGGTCGGCCTGAAGACCACCAATGACGAGCCTGTCCGCATGGGCCCTGACCAGCATATGGGCAATCTCTACCCCTTCAGCCTCGCGCAGAAACTGGCCGTCATCACCGAGCCCAGCAACTGGTACAGCGACGCCGACGCCTCGCCCTGGGGCCGCCCGGTCATCCCGCTTGAGATGGTCAGTGTACTCGCAAATTATACCGGGGGGATGGCCAACTGGCCCGTAAAGCATCCATCCATCGGTCTCTTCGCAGACCTCGAAATGCGCATGATAGATGGTCCGCTCTTTGTCGACGAGGATTACATCCTGCGCCGCGAAGTGGTGGCGCTGGGCGCCAGCCGCCGCGCCGAGAATTACTGGATCCGCACGCGCATCTTCGATTCAACCGGCACGAAACAGGTCGCTGAAACCCTGCTCAACCATGGCGTCCTGAAGGCGAGCTATCCGCATTATCCCGCCGATAAGCTGCCAGCATGAGCGACCCAAAAGCCAAGGAATATCGCCTATGAAAGGCCTTCTGTATCGCGGCGCCCGTGACATCGAATATGCCGATGCCCCACCGCCCCAGCCTGAGGACGTCCGCAGCGCGATCGTGAAGATCACGGCCTGCGGAATCTGTGGGTCTGACCTGCACATCTACCAGGGCCACGGCTTTTCCGAGACGAACGATTATTGCGTCGGCCATGAAGCGGTTGGCGAAGTTGTCGAAACCGGTAGTGCCGTCACCCGGTTCAAGGCGGGCGACAAGGTGATGATCTCGGCCGCTGTCGGCTGTGGATCATGCCCATCCTGCATGGCCGGCAACATGACCCGCTGCGAGAACAACAACACGCGATGCTACGGCCTCGGCCACAAGCTGCAGGGCGTGCAGGCAGAATACACGATGGTGCCCGTCGCCGATTTTGGTCTCGCGAAGATCCCGGATGGCATCAGCGAAGACCAGGCGGTCCTCCTGACAGACAACCTGCCAACCGCCTGGTTTGGCTTGAAGAATGCCGACATCAAGCCCGGCAGCACGGTCGCCATCGTCGGCTGCGGACCCATCGGCCTGATGGCTGTCGAGGGCGCTTTCCTGATGGGCGCCGCACGCGTCTTCGCTGTCGACCTCGTGCCGGAGCGACGCCAGCAGGCCGAAGCCCTTGGCGCCGTCGCCTTCGACGCCTCCGATGCCCGTGACCAGATCACCGCGCTGACATCAGGCCGCATGTGCGACAGTGTCGTGGAATGCGTCGGCGCCGACGCCGCGATCCATCTCGCGATGAAACTCGCACGCAATGCCGGCACTGTGTCCTGCATCGGCGTGAACCAGTCGATGGACTTCAAGTTCCCGATGGCGCTGGCCTTCATCAAGGGCCTCACCTTCCGGACAGGTACGTGTTCAGTGCCGATGCACTGGCCGGAACTCGTGCCGCTTGTTCAGGCCGGAAAGCTCCGCCCGGAACTGACCATCACTCACCACATGCCCCTATCCGAAGGGGCAGAGGCTTATCGTATGTTCGACGCGCGCGAAAACGGCGCGATGAAAATGATTCTGACACCTTGAGGGGCTGACTGATATGAAACACATGAAACTGAAAGCACTGGCGCTATCCGCCACATTCCTCGGCGCAGCTGGCGCTGCCGCCGCACAGGACGCCATCATTCATGCGGGCCACCTGCTGGCCGTGCCGGGCGAAGGCTATCTCACCGAGCAGACGATCCTCATCAAGGATGGCCGGATCGCGTCAGTCAAACCGGGCTACAAACTGGAAGTGCGCGGCATCCCGGTGATCGACCTGAAAAACGCCTACGTCGTCCCCGGCCTGATCGACAGCCACGTTCACATCACGAGCGAAAACGGCCCGGGCGAGCGCCTGAAAGCTTTCACCGATTCATCCGTCGACACCGCCTTCGATGGCGCGGCCTTCGCGATGAAGACACTCGAGGCGGGCTTCACCACAGTTCAGGATGTCGGCGGCGAGAATGATGCCGTCTTTGGCCTGCGCGACGCAATTGCGCGCGGCGCCGTACAGGGCCCGCGCATGCGGGCAGCGGGTCAGGCCATTTCCATCACGGGCGGCCATGGTGATATCAACGGCTATTCGTCCCCGGTCCTGAAGCTCTTCACCGGCACCAATATCTGCAACGGCGCAGACGACTGCCGCCGCGCCGTGCGCCAGCAGGTCAAGGAAGGCGCCGACGTCATCAAGATCACGGCCACCGGCGGCGTCCTGTCGAACACGGCAGCCGGGCTCGAACAGCAGTTCACCAATGACGAACTGGTCGCCATCGTCGAAGCTGCTCACTCCATGGGACGTCAGGTCACCGCGCATGCGCATGGCAAGGCCGGTGTTGACGCAGCCCTCCGGGCCGGCATCGATTCCATCGAACACGGCACCTATCTCGATGACGAATCCATCGCCTTGTTCAAGGAACACAATGCCACGCTCGTTCCGACTGTGATTGCGGGCGTAACGGTCACCGGCTGGACCAACGAGCCATGGCTGCCGGAAGCGTCGCGCAACAAGGCCGCCATTGTCGGCCCGCTGATGCTCGACATGCTGCGCCGCGCCCATGCGGGCGGCGTGAACGTCGCATTCGGCACGGATACAGGCGTGTCGCAGCATGGTCTGAACGCCAAGGAGTTCGCCCTTATGGTCGAGGCTGGTTTCACAACTGAGGAAGCCATTCGCTCAGCCACCGTGTCCGCTGCAAAGCATCTCGAAATGGACGCTGACATCGGCACGATTGAACCGGGCAAGTATGCAGATATCGTCGCCGTCACTGCGGACCCCCTGAAAAAGATCACCGAGCTGGAATCGGTCGACTTCGTCATGCAGGGCGGCAAGGTCTACAAGGCGCTGGAATAGCTGTATCTGCCGCACTTTGGCCCGGAACCTGCAAGACCTTCGCCTAACCCGCGAAGCATTTTGACATTGCGGGACAAAGGTCGGAATGTTGGGCATGCAAAAATTTTACGCCAGAATCCCTCACGCCTCCGGCAGGAAAGGGCACGTCATGGTTAAGATGGATCCATTCCTGCGACCGGCAGTGGCCTCAGTCGCCCTGCTCGGCCTTGTCGCCTGTGGCGGCGATAAGCCGGCTGATACAGCCCAGGTCCCGGTTGCTGAAGACAGTCTGGAATGCGTCACGCTGCCTGAAGGCATGTATGCTTTCGAGAATGGCAAGTTCACAGCTACCGTTTTGCCTCAGCAGCAGGCTCAGGCTGGCGAACAGTTGACGCGCGCCTCGAATGGTTGGGTTGGCGACATCGAGAATGCCTTCACAGGTGCCGGCTATACATGGATGGGCTTCGTTGCCCGGGAGAATATCGGCGTCGTGACAGGTGTCGCACCGGATGCAGACACCAAGCGGCGCGCCCTTGAAGCCGCCACAACAGCCATCATGGCCGATCCGACTGGCGGCACAGAGATCAGCCTCATCGTTGACGGTATCAGCGTGGCTGAAGGTGAGCGCGGCCCGGGCGATAGCCTGTCGGCCCTGGCGCGCGGCGGCATTTCGCAGGATGCCTGCCAGCAGGCCCTCAATCAGACCATGGAAGGCCAGAAGGTCCAGTTCCCCACGAACCGGGGCGATATCTCGCCCGTCAGCATGGGCCTGCTCGATGCCGTGGCCGGCATCTCGATGCTCTGTGATGATTTCACGGTTGAGGTCGGCTCGCACACGGACTCCCGTGGGTCTGACGAATACAACCTCGTCCTCTCGCAGAAGCGCGCGGATGCGGTGAAACAGTACCTCGAGGAAAAAGGCGTCGCGACAGACCAGCTCACAGCCGTTGGCTATGGCGAAGGCATGCCGCTCGACACGGCAGACAATGCCGAGGCCTGGGGCCGCAATTCGCGCACCGAGTTCAAGATTTCTCGCCGTCCCTGAGCCGTCTCAGAAGCTAAGAATAAGGCCCGTCGTCGGGCTAACCTTGGCGTTCACTGTATCGCGCCAGGCGGCATCAATCGCTTCCATTCCTGAATTGCTCTGCGGTGTCACGAAGGCTGACGACGCGCGGTAAAACGACATCAGCGCCGATCCCAGCTTCTGGTTCAGCACATCCGGTCCCAGAACCTTGGCGCGCTCGGCCGCATAGGTCGGCACGAAGAAGAATTCCGGCTGCGGGTCAGGCAGCTGGATCGGGGCGCGATTGCCCTCCCAGTCTGTCACGCCGATCACAAGGCTGCGCACCAACCGGTCGCGCAACGCATTGTGCACATCGGCGGTCAGGGCCGGGCGACCAAGGAAATCAACATAGGCGGTCAGCCCGCGCGCATGCATCGTATCGACCTGGTCATAGGTCTGCGTGCGCGCATAAAGCCCCGTGCTTTCCACAAAATCCACATTGCCCGGCGATGTCAGCGCCACGGCATCGACGCCTCCGCGCAGCTTCAGGCAATGCGCGAGCGCCAGTGCCGTCTTTGATGATGCGCTTGAGATCACCACTGTTTCCGGGATCGCGTCGCCCGTTTCCATGAGGCAGTCGTCAATCATCCAGCCGGTTGTGAAAAGCGGCCGGAACAACATTTGCTGCGCCTCGAACGCGGCATCATAGGTCGGGTCTGCGGCTGTCAGGATGTAGGTGTTATAGATCGGCGCGAGATCCGTGCGGTGGCTTGCGCCATCCATGAAACTTTCCTTGCCGACCCGCGCTGGTTGCACGTCAAACGTGTCCGAGATCGGCAGATAGCCATAGACGCGGGCGCCCGGCTCAACGCCAGCAGCCTTGGACTCGATCACGGTCGCAAAGCCCCACACCGGCACGCGGCCATATGCCGGATCGGACGCGGGGAAGAAGTTCCAGTACTGCATGGCCTCGCCAAAGCTGGCATAGGTCACATTGTTGGCCGTCAGCGCAAAGGCCTCGACGCGCAGCCGCGCCATGCCGTCAGCCAATTCCTCCACCTGAGCATCTGCCCAGTGGCAATCGCGAAGGTCATCGCGTTTGATCAGGTAGTCCATATTTGCGTCCCCTTAGTCCTTGCGCATGAAGGCGCCGATTCGCGCCTGCATGTCAGGCCCGACGCCCTCATTCTTGAGAACTTCCCACTGTAGCCCGGAATCCATGTCGCGGGAATCCGTGGCTTCAAGCAGCCGCTTGTTGGCAGCGTGGGAGAAGGGCGAATTGGCGAGAATCTGCTTCGCCATGGCCTCAATCGAGGCATCAAACTGGTCATTCGGCACGACCTGTTCGGCAAGGCCGATGCGCAGCGCCTCGGCGGCACCGATCATTTCGGCGGTGAACATAAGCCTCTTGGCCGTGGCAATGCCCACACGCCGGGGCAGGCGCTGGCTCATGCCCCAGATCGGCGTCAGTGCCCACTTGGCATGGGTGTCGCCAAACTTGGCGCTCTCGGCGGCGATAATGAAGTCTGCTGCGAGGGCCAGTTCCAGCGCGCCGGTGTAGCAATGCCCGTGCACCGCCGCGATCACTGGCTTTGGCAGCGTCTCCAGCATGCGCAGCGTTTCGGAATGCCAGCCTGGGGAGGGCACTTTCTCGCCTTCGGCAATGTCGCCGAGATCATGCCCGGCAGAGAAGCACCGCCCCGCGCCGCGCAGCACGACGCAGCCAATCGAGTCGTCCTTCTTCAGGTCGATGACATGCTCGCGCAGTTCGCGGAACACACCCACGGTCAGCGAGTTCAGTTTGTCCGGCCGGTTCAGCGTCAGAATGGCCAGCCCGTCGCGGTCTTCCCGCAGGACAAGCGCGCTCATGCCGGCTTGCCGAGATCGACTGTCAGCGACGAGATGGCATGCACGAAATTACTGGGTGCAATCGACTGCTCGCCGGTCCACGCTATGTCAGGGAAGCGGGCGAGAATCTGCCGATAGGCGGCGTCCACCTGCATGTTCGCCACACGCTGGCCAAGGCACACATGCGGACCGTGTCCGAAGGCCAGATGGTCCTTCGCATTGGTGCGCGTGATATCATACGTATCGGGATTATCGAACTTGGTTTCATCCCGGTTGGCCGATGCGTAATACATCACCAGCTTCTCGCCTTCGCCGATGGGCTGCCCGCCAAGCTCGGTGTTCTTTGTCGCCGTGCGGCGCATATAGGTCACCGGGCTGACCATGCGGATCGACTCGTGCACGAAGTTCGGGAACAGGCTGTCATCGGCCATCAGCTTGGCTTTCTGATCCGGGTTCTGCGTCAGCAGTTTCATCGTACCTGACAGCGAGTTACGCGTCGTGTCATTGCCCGCGAACACGATCAGCAGCCATGAGCCGTCGAGGAATTCCGGCGACAGCGGCTTGCCGTCAATCTCGACATTGGCGATGGCGCTCAGCAGGTCCGGCTGAGGCGTCTTGCGCCGCTCGGCCAGCAGGTAGCGGCCATATTCGAACATGGCCTGAATCTCGTTCATGAAGTGCGTGATCTGCTCCATCGACACATTGCCGAGGCCTTCCTGCTGCGCCTGGAATTGCGACTGCTCGAGGAAGTGCATCCAGTGAACCAGCTTCGGCCGGTCGGCCACAGGCACGCCAAGTATCTCGCACAGCGTGAACAGCGGCAGCTCAGCAGAGAACGTCTCTACCATGTCGACGACCGGGCCCTGCTTTGCCATGCCATCGAGCAGCACGTTCACCTGCGCGGTCACTCGCTTGCGCAGCTCGGCAACGAAGTCAGCCCGGAAATAGGCCATGTGCTCCATGCGCAGCGGCGTGTGATAGGGGCGGTCCAGGTTGATCAGGGAGTTCAGCGAGGATGAGTGCAGCAGGGGATGGCGCGGTACGCCTTCCATGCCGTAATTCATCAGGATACCGCCCTTTTGCGAGGAATAGGTCTCCGGGTCGAGTTCCATTTTCTTGACGAGGTCGTAGCTGCTCACAGCCCAGAAACCGGCGCCATAGTCTTCCGGGTGCCACATCACCGGGGCCTTCGTCCGCATCGTCTTGAAGGCGTCGAACGTATAGCCACCATTGTCTGAGAAGACGTTGGCGGTGGTCAGGTCCACAGGTGGTTTCAGATCGTATACAGGCTTGCTGTGCGGCGTGATCGGCGGCTGCTCAACCTGGTAGGTTTCGGTAACGTTCTGGAATCCCATGTGTGTCCTCCTGAGATGTTTCCTCTAATCTGCAGCTCGCCTCGTTTCGCGGGCGACGCTTGCAGATCTGACTAGAACTTGTAGCGCACCGGAATCGATTTCGGACCGCCGACAAAGTTCGCCTTGATAAAGGTCGGGTCGCCGTCGAGTTCGAACGATTTGATCCGGCTGAACAGTTCTTCGTAAATGATCTGCATCTCGAGGCGCGCGAGGTGCATGCCGAGGCACATATGGCCGCCATGGCCGAACGAGATCAGCTTGTTCGGGCTGCGGTCCACTTTGAACTTGAACGGTTCGTCGAAGACGTCTTCGTCGCGGTTGCCGGATGGATAGCAAAGCAGCAGGCTCTCGCCTTGCTTCACGGTCTTGCCGCGCAGGTCATAGTCTTCCTGTGCCGTGCGCATGAAGTGTTTCACCGGTGTCGTCCAGCGGATCGCTTCGTCCACCGCCGTGCGCGACATGCCTTTCGGGTCTGCCATGATCTTCTTCAGCTGGTCGCGGTCCTGCAGCATCGCCAGAACGCCGCCGCCGGTCGAGGCGCTGGTCGTATCGTGGCCAGCCGCTGCGGTGATGATGTAATAGCTCATCGCTTCCAGCTGGCCGATTGGCTCGCCGTCGACCATGCCATTGGCAATCACGGTCGACACGTCGTCGCGCGGGTTGGCGCGGCGGTCTGCCGTGATGGCGGTGAAATACATGAAGAACTCGGCCAGCGTCGCCTGGATGGAGGCCAGGCCGCCTTCGACGTCCCGGTCTTCGAGGCTCTTCTTGTTGCGGTTCAGGTCTTCGTCCTGCGCGCCAAAGATTTCCTGCGTCAGCTTCAGCATCATCGGCTCGTCGGATTCCGGCACGCCGAGGATCTGCATGATCACACGCAACGGGTAGTGAAGGGCCACATCCTGCTGGAAGTCGCATTCACCGCCCAGGTCTTCCATACGGTCGACAAACTGCTTGGCAATCGCGCGCACGCCCTCTTCGCGCTTCTTCACGTTCTGCGGCATGAACCATTCCTGGGTCAGGTGGCGCAGTTTGAAGTGAAGCGGGTCGTCCAGCTGGACAAGGGTCTTCAGGAGATGCGGCTGGCCAAACTGGGCATAAACGCCTTCCTCGGCCTGCTTGTAGGACAGCATCTCGCGCTCGCCATTAGTGAACAGCTTGTTCTGGCGGCTGACTTCCATGATGTCGGCATGCTTGGTCACGGCCCAGAAGGGACGGAAGTTTTCCGGCTCGCACCAGGCCAGCGGGTCTTCAGCCCGTAGCTTGGCAAAGGCGGCATCCAGCTTGGCCTGATCGGCATAGACCGCCGGATCGACAATCTGGTCGCACGTGGCCGCGGCCGCCGCGCTCATCGTCCGATCCGGATCCATTTTGGTCTCGGGCGGGGTTGCAAGCGCGGTATCGGCCATGGAGCTCTCCGTCAGGTTTGTCTGGGTTTTGGTTTCCTGTTGCTAACTCTACTAGAACCGGGCCGCGTGCCAAGGCGTGACTTAGCGGCAGGTGCGGGACGTTTTGGGGCTTCACGCAGCGGGCGGTTGGCCTCCGCGATCATTTCGCCAACGGTTTCCAGCATCAGTTCGGGTAGAATTTCCTCTACGGCGCCGGGCCGCAGGTCGCCCAGCTCGAAAGGCCCGTAATTGATACGGATAAGCCGGTTCACGATCAGGTTCACAGCTTCCAGTGCGCGGCGCACCTCCCGCTTCTTGCCCTCGGTGAGCGTCACGGTCAGCCACGAGTTTGCGCCATTCTCCCGGTCGAACACGGCGATGATCGGGGCATAGTCCACCCCGTCCACGGTCATGCCCGCGGCCAGATCGGCAATCTTGAAATCCGTCACCGTGCCTTGGGCGCGCACGCGATAGGTGCGCGGCAGTGCGTTTTTAGGCAATTCCAGTTCCCGCGCCAGTTCGCCATCATTGGTCAGCAGCAGCAGGCCCTCTGTCGTCAGGTCGAGACGTCCAACCGTCACAACACGGGGCAGGGATTTCGGCAATTCATCGAAAATGGTCCGGCGGCCTTCCGGGTCGCTGTTCGTCGCGATCAGGCCGGCGGGCTTGTGATAGCGCCACAGGCGCGTCGGCTCAGGTGCGCTGATCGTCTTGCGACCGACCTTTATCAGCTCGCGGCCCGTTACCTTGAAGGCGGGCGAAGTCAGCTTCGTGCCGTTGACCCATACTTCGCCTGCCTCGATCATCCGCTCCACTTCGCGCCGCGAGGCGACGCCGGCGCGGGCGAGATACTTGGCGATGCGCTCGCCTTCGCTCCAGTCGGGCTCGGCCAGCGTTTTCGGGCTGTGTCCGGGCTTGTTCCGGGCATCCTTCGGGCTTTTGTTCGGGCTGTTCTGGGGGCGCGAACCGGGCTTTGCCTGGCGCGAGCGGCCCGTCTCTCGACGCTCCGTCATATGTCTGTCTTTCGTTATCTATCCCATGAAGTGCAGGATCGGGGCCGCTATAGCAAGTCCACTGAGGAATTCCATGGGAATCCACACCGGGATCATGCCGCTGCCCCGGTTCTTCTGCTTGTCCAGCAGCAGCGACAGCGTCCGTCCAAAGGCCGCGCCGATCCAGCCCGCCGCCAAGGGCAGAACCACCAGTACGCTCAGCAGGTTCACTTCGCTTTGCGAGACGGTCAGCAAAAGGGCCGCCGTCATCATGTGGGAAAACATGAAAAGGCCGCCAAAGGTGGCCCGGAACTCCGAAAATCCGCCGGGCTTCTCCGGATCAGGGTCTTCTACCAGCCTGACAATGCGGGCCATCCAGGCCGGTGACAGCACCGTCATGGCCCCGAGAACCGCGTAGGCGCCAAGTACGACAAGGGATATCACTTCGCCAATCTGCATGGATTTGCCTTCCTGTTTGCAACTTACCTAATCTGTTTGAGAGAAAAGCGTAGGGCACAGGCCCGATTTCGCTGTGGCTGATGCTGTTTTCTTCAGCTTTGCGGCATGCCGGCAGTATGCCCTCATCGCCCTGTCACGTAAGAAAGACGCAGGCAATGACTGACTCGGTTGAAGGATAATTGATGGAACTGGCGATCCTTTTCTGCAGCCTTGTTGTGTTCGCCACCTTTGCGCTGATGCCTCTGGCCCACAAGGCTGGTGCGCCTATCCTGCTCGTTGTGCTCGGCCTGGGCATGCTGCTGGGCGTCGACGGCCCGGGGGGCATCCGTTTCTACAGCTACCAGACCGGCTTCAACCTTGGCAGTATTGCCCTTGCCATCATCCTGTTCGCCGGTGGCCTGGAAACAGAGCGCGGTGTCATCCGCAGCGCCCGCAATTCCTCCATCATGATGGCTACGGTCGGCGTGGTGGTCACAGCGCTTATCGTCGGCCTGTTCGCCACATATGTGCTCGGCATGCCGGTGCTTGTCGGGCTGCTCCTTGGCGCCACCGTCGCGTCCACTGATGCCGCCGCCACGTTCCTGCTCATCCAGCAAAGCAAGCGCGATATCGGCGATCGCGTGAAGAACACGTTGGTCCTGGAATCCGGCCTGAACGACCCAATGGCGATCTTTCTCGTTGTCGCACTCACGACGATGGTGAATGGCGGCCTGCCGACCTCTGCAGGGGAAGTCGGTGGCTTTTTTCTGTTCCTCGTGGCGCAAATCGGGCTTGGCCTCTTCGGCGGCATCTTTGGCGGCCGGCTACTGACATTCCTCATCGACAAGATAACGCTTCCCAACGGCACCTATCCCGCCATGGCGCTGGCGGGTGCGCTCGCGATTTATGCCGCCGTGGCGCTGGTGGGCGGTAGCGGATTCCTGGCTGTCTACATCGTCGGCATTGCCATCCGGAACCGGCTGCGCCGTCCGCTCGACAATATCCTGAATTTCAACGAAGCCCTGCAATGGATCAGCCAGATGGCACTTTTCCTGATGCTCGGCCTGCTTGTCGCGCCAAGCCACCTGCTGAAGGACATCTGGGCCGCGCTGGCCGTGGCGGGCGTGCTGATGTTCGTCGCGCGGCCACTGGCTGTCATGCTCAGTATCGGATGGATGGGCTTTTCCTTCAAAGAGAATGTCTTCCTCAGCTGGGTCGGACTGCGTGGCGCGGTCCCGGTCCTCCTCGCGATCTATCCTGTCATTACGCCGGGACCTGTAACGATCGAATTCTTCAACGTGGTCTTCGTCATCGTCGTCACCTCGCTCATCGCACAGGGCTGGACCATAGTGCCGCTGGCACACCTCCTGCGCCTCGGTGACCAGACCGAGAAAGAAGACGAGGAACATGATGCCGTCGCAGAGACCTGACAGGCCCGCCCGTCAGTATTTCAGGTATCCAAGCGTCGCCCGCTTTACGCGCACCGACAGAGCCTTGCTGTCTGTTTCGCCTGCTCGCCCTGCCGCATCAATCATGCCCTTGCTCATGGCCACAAGGTCTGCGGCCGCTTGATCAGCTAGAGGATAATCATACCGACGCAGCAGCGAAGCAACGGCTGCCCGTATTTCATCGCCTATCTGAACGGTTTCGTCGAAGAGGTGCAGCGAATCCTCAAGATAATCCAGGGTTCTTGCAAGCCGCGGACGTGCCAGTTGATGAGCGACCGCCACCTCAATCAGCGCCAGCAGCGTCTCTTCCAGCGGCGCGGAATCAAACTCCAGCGCAACGCGGTTTACATTGTCCATGAGTATACCGCGCTCGCGCAAGGTCAGTTCGGCGAGGATTGCGGCCAGGTTGGGGAAGTACTGGTAGAGCGAACCGATGCTGACGCCTGCGGCCTCCGCGACGGCATTTGTGTTAGCAGCGGCCAGCTCTTCATTCTCGATAATGCGAGCAGTGGCTTCCAGTATGTCATCGAACATCGCCCGAGAGCGTGCCTGCTTCGGGCGTTTGCGAACGCGGTCTGAGGTGGCTTCAATACGAGTTGTCATATGCGAGCTATAGCTCGTATTTTTGGGCAGGCAAGTACGAGAAACTACCTATGACCACGACCTACACGATCTTTGTCCTGTTGAAGGCGCTGCCGGCCTGGCTGCGTCTGCCAAGGGACGAGCGCAGCCGTATTGCTGATCGGGCGTTCTCCAAGGCTCTTGCCGATCATGCCATGGCCTTCCGCTACTATGATGCCGAAGCCTTCTCGGCGCGCGCGAGCGATGTTGCGCTGTTCGAAACAACAGACCTCCGGGCCTATTATTTCGCTATGGAACATCTGCGCGACAGCCCCATCTTCGCCGAGCCCTATTTCGAGATCGTCGATATCATCCCCACAATCGAGGATGGCTACCAGGCATTTGAAGCGGCCGTTGCCTAGCCAGCAAGTTCGGTCAGCAGCACATGCCAGTGCTCCAGCGCACCGGGGATTGAATCGACCGGCACCCGCTCGTTCAGGCCGTGGGCAAAATCGTCCGAGGGCTTCATGAAGATGCCGGAGACGCCATAGCTCGGAATGCCCTGACCGCGGAACAACAGGCTGTCAGTCGTCCCGGCTGACATGCTCGGAATGATTGTCAGGCCAGGCGACTGGATATCGACGGCCTTGCGCACGGCCGCCATCAGTTCAGCGTCCAGCGGCGATGTCTCACTTTGGGGATATTCGACCGGGAAGTTCACTTCGGCGCCCGCGCCCACCAGTTCCTGCAGCTTTGCCTGAACGGTCTTCGGTGCAACGCCTGGGAAGATGCGGCAGTTGATGTTGGCCGTCACGCGCTGGGGCAGGGCGTTCTGGGCATGGCCGCCTTCAATCTGGGTCGTGATGCAAGTTGTCCGAATCTGGCCGATGTATTCCGGCTCGGCCGTTAGTAAGACGACGGCGTCTGCATCCTCCGGGTTCTCCGCAAACCGCGCCATGGCTGCACCAATGTCCCCCGGCACCTGTTTTGCCGTTTCGCGGAAATAGGCCTGCGTCAGCTCACTGGTCTGCGGCGGGAAGGCATAGGCCGCCACCCGCTCCAGCGCCGCTGACATGTCGATGATGGCATTGCTGCCTGTCGGTCGGCTGGAATGGCCGCCGGGATTGGTGATGACCACCTCGAAATCGGCATAGGTCTTCTCGCCGGCCTGCAGGCTGTAATAGCGTGGCGCACCATCCTCGCCCAGCGTGCCGCCGCCGGCATCCGCGTTCAGTACCATCCGGGCGCCCTTGAAGCGCGGCGCCACTTCTGCTGCCGTCACCTGCGCGGTCTCTTCATCACCGGTCAGAACCAGGATGATATCATGGGCTGGCACAAAGCCTTCGCGCTTGAGGCGGATCAGCGTGGTCACCAGCATGGTCAGGCCATACTTGTTGTCCAGCACGCCGCGCCCGTAAAAATAGGTGCCGTCGGTTTCCATTGTGAACGGGTCGCGCACCCAGTCGGCAGGGTCTGCTTCAACCACGTCCATGTGCGCATTCAGCACGATCGGCGTTTCCGCGCTGCGGCCAGCATAATGCGCCATCAAGGTCGATGTCTCGCCGAAGGGCTCAATCGCCACGTCTTCTTCCGCAAAACCGCCAGCGATCAGTTCACTGGCCAGGTACTCTGCATAGGCTGGCACCTTGCCGCGACCGGCCACGGTATCAAACGCAACGGACCGCCCGAGAATCTCGACCGCCTTGTCCACATCCACCTGTTCGGCCTCGGCCTTCACCGGGGCCGATGCGCACCCAACCAGAACCAGCGCCGCGAGGCTCGTCAGCAGTTTCGTGTTCATCGGCGCATTCCTTGATTGGCGACCCCGAATCCTTACCGGCGGGCGCAGGGGCGCGCAAATCCTTTCCGCCCATGCCGTGGAGGATACCCAGCCCCACGAGCGAGCACGGTCTTGCCGGGCTGTCTCACGCGCGAAGCGTTCGCTCAGCTATGGCTGTGATGTGGCGGGAACATAAAGGGTCGCGCTGCCCAGCGCGCCAATCTGCCCGAGATGCCCGGTGATCTGTGTCCCGACGATGTGCGCGTGGGCATGAATCGTCCGGCCGTCAGGGAGGAAATAGATGTCTTCGGGGCCGGGCGCGTAGATGCCGACGATCTCGACGGCTACATCCTCTGCGTCGCCCTTGGCGCTTGTCGGCTGTCCGACGGCGCTCCAACTGGCGCGTGTTGCGGTGCCCGTCAGCTTGAATGGAAACGCCGCGCTGGCCGGACAGCCAGCGGCCTCAGCCGTCTCTGCAAGCAGGCTTTCGATGCCCGCCAGGCCTGTAAGGTTAGAGACGGGTTGAGCGGCTTTCCAGGCCACCGGGCTGCTTGCCACGAGAAAGGCCGCGCCCTTTTCCGGCGACACTTCATGCGAGAGCAAGACCATGTCCCCGCTCTCTGGTGTGGCGACATGAAAGACACCATCGATCAGGGTGAGTTCATCCCGGTACCCTGTCGAGGGCCCGTACCCAACTGTCGTGGCGCTTACGGGCAGGTCACTGAGCCTGACGCTTTGCGTAAACCCGGGCGCCTTGATCGACGCACGCGTGCCGAAAACCGTAATCGGCGTGTCACAGGACATGGCAGGCATGGCGGCTTGCTCCAAAGGCGCTGGCGTCGTGCAGCTTGCCACGCCGATCAGGGTCATGAGGGCCAGACGCGCGAGAATTCTCTGGATAATGGTTTGGCTCATGTATGCGTTCCTTTTCGGATCAACATCGACCCCTAGATTACGCCCGCCTCGCGCCAGGCCTCCTTGGGCCAGCGTCGGTGTTGCCAAAACCACTGGCCGGGCTCGGCGCGGATACAGTCCTCAAGGAACTGGTTGATGCGCATAACCGACGCGAGGATGTCGGCCTCCGTATCGCCCGTGTCCTGCGGCAGGAAGGGCTCATGGATTTCCACGCGGAAACGGGCAGGGCCTGTGCGCACCGTCGAGACAGGCACGATGGGCACGCCATATTTCAACGCCAGTCGCGTCGGCCCCTGCGCCGTCATCGCGTCATGCCCGAATAGCGGAACGGCCACGCCTTCGCGGAACTTCTGGTCATTCATCAGCGCAATCGGCGCGCCGCGTGCCAGGGCGCGCATCAGCTCGCGCGTGCCAATGCCCTTCGGCGCCGTCGTGCCGGTGCCATAGTCGTGGCGCAGCTTGTTGATACGCCGGTCAATGTGCGGATTGTTCAGGGCACGGTAGGTCATCACGGCATGCGGGATGCGTTTGCAGATCGCGGCCGGCATGATTTCCCAATTGGCAAAATGACCCGAGATGAATACGGCGCCCTTGCCGCTGTCGCGGATCGCGTCGAGCCGCTCGACGCCGACAACATCCACGCGGCCGCTCGTGTAGGGGTCAATGGCCGGCAGGTGAGGCAGTTCGCCTGCCGTGCGTCCGGCGCTCTCCCATGCGGCCAGGGCCGTGCGCTCGATCTCCGCTTCGGTCCAGTCAGGGAAGGCGAGCTTCAGGTTGCGCCGGGTCGTCTTGTGTTGCGACAGCTTGGGGCCGATCTTCTTCAGCAGCCATCCACCAAAGTCAGACGCCTTGTCAGGCCCCAGCAGTTTCATCGGCCACCAGTAGATGACATCCCAGGCCACGGTCTCCAGCCGCCATTGCACCCGCTGCCAGAGAGAGGCGCGGTTATCGATGTCCTTCGGGCGGACATAGGCGGGGGGCGTATCGGTCATGAGCGTGCGGAGAAGATGATGGCGTCCAGCAGCGCTTCAAGCGCGGCCCTGTCTTCAAATCGTGCTGCGACCGGAAAGGCAAGCACGCGCTTCTGTTCCGGCTGCGGAAGGCGCACATGATCCTTGGTCGTCGTGATCAGGCGGGCGCCATGCGCCTCGGCCAGTTCGTGCAGGAATTTAAGCTCGCCTTCGCTGTAAACATGGTGGTCGTCATAGCCGACGGCCTCGCGCAGGTCCGCCCCGGCGGCCTTCAGGGCATCGAAGAACTTGAGCGGCCGGCCAATGCCCGCAAAGGCCACCAATGGTCCCGTTGGCACAACCTTCGTCGGCCCGAGCCGCGCGCGCAGCACGGGAAGGCCAGACTGGGCTACCGCGCCGGGCACATTGCCTTCGCCCATCAGCACCACGCCGTTTGCCCGCGCCAGCCCGTCGCTAACAGGCTCGCGTAGCGGGCCCTTGGGCAACAGGTGCCCGTTGCCGAACGGTGCGGCCGCATCGATCACGACGATCGAGAGGTCCTTGTAGAGCGACGGGTTCTGGTGGCCGTCATCCATGATGATCACCTGAACGCCGTCTGCCTGCATGGCCCGCGCCGCCTCGACCCGGTCGCGCCCGATCCAGCTCTCGCCACTCGCGGCCAGCATCAGCGGCTCGTCCCCGACGGTTGCCGCCGTATGCTTACCCGGCACAACCTTCAGAACTTCCTTGGAATCCCCGCCATATCCCCGCGAAAGGGTCGCGGAACGGACTCCGAATGCCCCGAGAACGGTCCGAATTGCCTCGACAATGGGCGTCTTGCCGACGCCGCCGACGGTGAGGTTACCTACGCAGATGACCGGGATATCCACCCGCACAGGCTCGACCTTTTCCAGCTTGGTCTGCACGCCCAGCCGGTAGGCAAAGGCCAGCGGTGATAACAGGAGGCGCGTAAGAGGCGCGGCTTCGCGCGACTTCGGGTCCAGGCCGGCAGACCAGAAGTGCGGCGCCTTCATTGCAGCAGCCCCGGTTCCGGGATCAGCGGCAAGATGGCTTTCAGCGTTTCCACCATCGGCGCATCGGCGTGTTCTGCCAAAGCTGTAATAGCGGCAGCAGGCGGTGGCGGCGTGTTCTGCAAGGCATCGGAGATGCCTGCCGCTTCATCCACGATCTTTACCAGTCCGCGCTCTTCGAGGTCGGCCATCATGCCGGCAAAGTTGTGTACGCGCGGCCCGGTCACAACAGGCTTGGCAAAACGTACAGGTTCCAACGGATTATGGCCGCCAACGCCGTCGGCATGTCCGCCGCCAAGGTAAACCGCATCGGCCAGCCGCAGCCACAGGCCCATCTCGCCCATCGTGTCAGCCAGCAGGACCCGTGTGCGTGTATTCGGCACTTGCCCTTTTGATCGCCGCGCAAATGGCAGTCCGCGCGCCCGGATAAGCTCCTCGACCTCGTCGCCGCGCTCCGGGTGGCGCGGTGCAATGATGATGGCAGATTCGGGGATGTCCGTGACGGCATCGAGGAACAGGGCCTCTTCACCGGCATGCGTTGATGCGGCTACAAGGCAGCGCCGTCCACCGACAAAGCCCTCACGTATCCTCTGGATTTCGAAGTCACTCGCCTCGGGTCCCGGCAGCGCCGACTTCAAGTTTCCCGCCGACCGGATCGTCCGTCCGAGCAGGCTGCCCAGACGCTGCGCTGTATCCGTATCGGCTGCCAGTACGACGTCAAACGTGCCCACCAGCTTTCGGAAGAGACCCTTGAACCGTCGCCACCCGTCCGCCGAGTCTTGTGTCATGCGGGCATTCACCAGCGCCCGGCTGGCGCCGCTCTTGCCGGCTTCAGAAATAAGGTTCGGCCAGATTTCGCCCTCGCCGAAGATGCACAGGTCCGGCTTCCAGTGGGCAATGAAGCGGCGTGCAATGGCCGGCGTATCGAGTGGTGCCATGAGGTGGATCGCGGCATCCGGCAGGGCAGGGCCCAGCAGGCGGGCAGAGGTCAGCGTCTGGCTCGTAAAGACCAGCATCAGGTCTGGCCGGGCCGCGACCAGCCTGTGCCCGACTTCCAGTAACAGGCGGCTTTCCCCGACGCTTGCGCCATGCAGCCAGACAAGGCGTCCCTGACGCCTGTTCGGCATGTTGCGCGCGAGGCGCTCATTCATCCGCCCATAGTCTTCCTTTCCCTTGGCCGCGCGTCGGCGAAGGACGCTAGGCAGGAAGGGCGACAGGATCCGGGTGATGGCCCGGTAAGCATGGAAGGCGGGAGTCATATTGCGCTTTGCCCTGCTGTGTCAGCGACTGGATAGCCAGCGAGCGCTTCGGCGCGGCGCGTAACCGCGTCCATGCGGCGCTGCAATTCAGCGCGCAGCGACTCCGGGCTTGCTGAGCGCGGTGTTTCAAGCATCTCGCCGTAAACGATTACCCCTCTCGTAAACGGTAAGGGCAGGATGAAACGGTCCCAGCTGTCGAAGCGTTTGCATGGCTTGGCAGCCAACGCGTAGGGCAGGATGGGGGAACCCGCCCGCTGGGCAATCATGATCGCACCGAGACTCACCACTTCGCGGGGGCCGCGCGGTCCGTCGGGCGTGATACATAGGACACCACCGGATTTGAGCAGCCTGACCGCCTCGGCAACCGCCTTGACTCCGCCCTTGTCCTTGCCGGCCTTCTTCTTGTTGCCTGCCGAGCCGCGGATCGGCCTGATGCCAAGATGCTTGATGGCGCGCGCAACCGGCTCCCCATCGCCCGAGAGCGAAATCAGCATGGCGGCGGATGCATCGCGTCCGGGCCAGTCCCGGATATGTTTCAGCCAGCCTGAGGGCAGCAGCATAATGCGGGAATGCCAGGCTGCCACAACGACGCCGGGTGCTTTCGCCCAGGCTCCCTTGGCTTCAGCTTCGCCTTCCACAATCCATCGCAATGTGTGTCCGATCATGGCCATCCATGTCCAGATCAGGAATCCCAGCAGAATCACGACGGGCTTGGATCGGAAAAGTGACTTCATCGCGTCGCTTATACTTTGCTTTTCGCCATGCGCCATGGTGGCTGGCGATAACAACTGACTGGTCAGAAATGGTGGGCGATGCAAGGTTCGAACTTGCGACCCCTGCCGTGTGAAGGCAGTGCTCTACCACTGAGCTAATCGCCCCGATTCCGGGAAACGGGTCCGTAATGCCATGCCCGTAAAACGTCAAGCGCGGAACACTCTTGTTACCGCTAGCAGCAATTTAGTCAAATTCAACCAATGCCGAAATGCATGGCTGTGTCCCATCACATGGTGCGTTCGCATGCATAAGCACAATTGCCTTATTTCTGCTTCCGTACCATCATGTTTGGTCTTGAGCGCCTAAAACCTCGCTGTGTTTGCTGATTGTCAGGCCGGTTTGCAGGTTTTTTATGCCAAATTCGCTTGCTGCCGAGCTCGATGAACACTTGTTCATAATGAACGCCTGTTCATGTTAGATCATTACCTTTCTTTCATAGGCTCGGGCACTTGAGAAACCCACAGAACATCGTCATCTTGAGACCATAAGCGATGGTCCGATTAGCGGGTCACGACTAAACAGAAAGAAGGACAGGCATGTCGAAGTAATTCGACAGTAAAATAATAAAGCCTGGAGAGAGAGATAATGAAAGACTGGTGTGACGAAGAAGGCGCAAAGCGCCTTTGCGAGAAAATCAATGCCTATTGGGCCGAGCGCGGCTATGAAGTGGATGTCGATCTTGTTGACGCCGGCTTCGTTCCTGCAATGCGTAGTGCCCGCACCGACGTGCGCAGCAACATGGTGAACGGAATGCCCCGTCGCCGTGCAGCTGGCGAAGCAGGCGCAGCGCGCCCCAGCTACCGTCCGCGGGCAGAAGCGACCGCCTAGCCTATCAGGCGAAGCAAAGCCGGAACGAGTTTTGAATAGTTGCTGACAACTTCGTCAGGATCGATTTCAACTGCAGTCTCGGTCTCGTACCCAAATGGAACAAATATGAAGGGCAGCCCGGCATTCCGGGCTGCCCTTTCGTCTGTGCGGCTATCGCCAACCATGATTGCCCGTGACCGATCGCCGCCTGCACGGTCAACGGTCAACAGGATATGATCTCCGTGTGGCTTGCGATCCGGAACACTGTCCGCACCCACGATGGCCGCAAACTTTTCAGAAATTTGCAATTCGCCAAGCAGTCGGTCCGTGGCGCGTTGGCGCTTGTTGGTGCACACCGCCAGGATCGCTCCCTCGTTAATTAGCAAGTCCAGAGCGTCCAATGCATTTTCGAATGGCCTGGATCCCACAGCGATATGATCTTCGTAATAGGCGAGGAACTGCTCGAACAAGGCATCCATCCGGTCGTCATCCGGTTCGGCGCCCTGTGCAGCCATTCCCCTCACGATCATGGCCTTGGCGCCATGCCCGATCATCGTGGCGATCGTTGAGAGGTCCACGGGCTTGAGACCTTCCTCGCGCAGCACGTGATTCAGCGCCTCCAGCAGGTCCGGTGCGGTGTCCACCAGGGTCCCGTCGAGATCAAACACAATCGTCCAGCCGTCGAACCGCTTTGCCATATCTGTATGTATTCCTGTCTCGCCACTCGCCTTGAATCGGCCTTTGGTCTAGGCGAAAGGTCTGGGGAAAGCGAGAGGGCCACCTGTGACACACATCGCCAGAGACCGCGCTGCGATCATCCTTGCCGCTGGCAAGGGCACGCGCATGAAGTCAGACTTGCCAAAGGTCATGCACGCCGTGGGCGGGCGCCCCATGATCGACTGGTCGATTGACCTGGCGCACAAGGTCGGCTGCGCGAAGATTGTCGTCATCGCACACCCATCGCAAACCGTGCTGATCGAGCATGTCACCAACCTGCTTGGCGAAGGCGCCATTGCATTCCAGGATCCCCCTCAGGGTACGGGCCACGCGGTGCGCTGTGCCGAAGACGCCCTTCAGGGCTTCGTCGGTGATCTTGTGGTTCTGTATGGCGACAGCCCGCTTGTCCCGCCTTCGGCCATTGATGACCTCTATGCCGCGCTTGAGACGGGCGCCTCGCTTGGCGTGCTGGGCTTTGAAGCCGCCGAACCGGGTCTCTATGGACGGCTCATCCTCGCTGCCGACGGCGACCTCGACGCGATTGTCGAAGCGCGCGAAGCAAGCCCCGCCCAGCTCGCCGTTCGCCTCTGCAATTCGGGCGTCATGGCAGGCCGGGCCGAAACCATGTTCCGGCTGCTGGCCAAAGTGACCAACCAGAATGCCAAGGGCGAATACTACCTGACCGATCTCGTCGGCCTCGCTCGCGCCGAGGGCGCCATTTGCAAGGCTGTACAGTGCGGCGAAGACGACCTGATAGGCTGCGACAGCAAGGCGGACCTTGCCGAGGCCGAGGCCATTTTCCAGTCGCACCGGCGTCTTGAGGCCATGAATGCCGGCGTCACGCTCGTTGCCCCGGAAACAGTCTTCTTCTCACACGACACTGTGCTGGAAGCCGATGTCCTTGTTGAGCCCAATGTCGTGTTCGGCCCCGGCGTGCACGTCCGCTCCGGTGCCCGCATCCGCGCCTTCAGCCACCTTGAGGGCGCCGACGTCGCAGATGGCTGCGAGATCGGCCCCTATGCGCGCCTGCGGCCCGGCACTGTGCTGCAGGCCAATGTGCGCATCGGCAATTTCGTCGAGACGAAGAACACGCAGATGGGCGAAGGCGCCAAGGCAAACCATCTCGCCTATCTGGGCGACGGCCGTATCGGCGCTAATGCGAACATCGGCGCCGGCACGATCTTCTGCAATTATGATGGCTTCCTGAAGTACGCCACCGTGATCGGCGACGGCGCCTTCATCGGTTCGAACTCCGCCCTTGTCGCGCCGGTGGAAATCGGCAATGGCGCCATCATCGGCTCCGGCAGCGTCATCACCAAGGATGTCGATGCCGATGCCCTCGCGGTCGCACGCGGCCCCCTCATCACACGCGCAGGCTGGGCGATCAGCTTCCGCACCCGAAAAGGCGCTGAAAAAGCCGCCAGCAAGAAGGACTAGATCCATGGCCAACGAGCACGAGAAAGAAAACGCTGCACTGGCCGCGATGGAATATGTCGAGGACGGCATGACCATCGGCCTGGGTACAGGCTCCACCGCAAAATACTTTGTCGAGATGCTGGCTGACGAGGTTGCCGATGGTCTACTCGTCAAATGCATCGAGACCAGCGAACAGACCCGCGCCCTCGCGACGAGCCTCGGCGTGCCCCTCATTCCCTTTGAGCAGGTCGAGCGGATCAATCTCACCGTCGACGGCGCGGATGAGGTCGATGCACAGGGCCATCTGATCAAGGGGGGCGGCGCAGCCCTGCTGCGTGAGAAGATCATCGCCAATGCCAGCGATCACATGGTGGTGATCGCAGACCCCTCCAAGCAGGTCGAGCGTCTCGGCGCTTTCCCGCTGCCCGTCGAGGTCACACCGTTCGGCTACACCATCACGGCGAAGAAGGTGTTTGATGTTCTCTGCGCCGCCGGCATCGACCGCCCGCGTGTCGAGTTGCGCAAGCAGCCCGGAAGCATGGAGCTGCTTGTCACGGATGGCGGAAACCACATTCTGGATTGCCATTGTGGCCGCATTCCTGACGCGGAAGCCCTCGCTGCGCGGCTGTCCAATGTGCCGGGGGTTGTCGAGCATGGGCTCTTCATCGGCATCGCCCGCACTGTGATCATCGGCAATGAAAACGGCGCGACCGTGTTTGAATTCTAGGGCGCGGCCCTTACATCTGCTGAAGATTCAAAGGATTGCCCGGCCAGCGACCAGATGGCGCCGTTAGATTGGCCCGGCCTCACGCAAGGAACAGCCTATGGCCGACACGTCCTACGACTATGATCTCTTCGTTATCGGGGGTGGCTCCGGCGGCGTCCGTGCGGCGCGGCTTGCGGCCCTGTCAGGTGCCAAAGTGGCGGTCGCCGAGGAATACAGGATGGGTGGCACCTGCGTCATCCGCGGCTGTGTCCCGAAGAAATTCATGGTCTACGCCTCCGGCTACGGCAAGCATATCAAGCACGCAAAGGGCTATGGCTGGAGCGTAGGCGATGTGTCCTACGACCACGCTGTCTTTGCCTCTGCAATGCATGCCGAAGTCGACCGGCTTTCGGGCATCTATCACCGCAATCTGGCTAATTCGGGTGTCGAAATCTTCGAGGAGCGCGCCGAGTTCGTCGATGCCAATACGCTACGCCTGAAGACCAGCGGGAAGACCGTCACCGCCGCAAAAATCCTCATCGCTGTTGGTGGCCGCCCCTGGATGCCTTCACCTGAAGAGCTGCCGGGCGTGGAGCATGCGATTACGTCCAACGAAATATTCGATCTTGAGACGCTTCCAAAACAACTCGTCATCGCGGGCGGCGGCTATATCGCCGTCGAGTTCGCGCATGTCTTTGCTGGCCTGGGTGTCGACACCTGTCTCGTCTATCGCGGCGACACGGTGCTGCGCGGCTTTGACGAAGATGTCCGCATGGCCGTGCATGAAGGCCTCAAGGAAGCCGGTGTGCGGGTCATCACGCAGACCGTTTTTGAGAAGATCGAAGAGGTTGATGGCGCTGATCTGCCTTACTGCGTTCACCTCAAGAACGGGCACAACATCAATGCCGATGTCATCATGATGGCCGTCGGCCGGCGTCCCAACACCGAGAGCCTTGGCCTGGAGGCCGCGGGCGTTGCTGTGAGCGACGTGGGCGCTGTCATCGTCGACGAATGGTCCAAGACGAACGTTCCGAGCATCTGGGCCGTGGGCGATGTGACCGACCGTGTCGCGCTCACACCGGTCGCCATCCGCGAAGGCCACGCCTTTGCTGAGACGGAATTCTACGACAAGCCGTGGCACTTCGATCATTCGGATATCCCGACGGCCGTGTTCACCCAGCCGGAAGTCGGCACGGTCGGCATGACCGAGGCTGACGCTCGCAAGAAATACGGCAATGTCGACATCTACAAGACACAGTTCCGGCCGATGAAGAACATGCTGAACGGCGACACCAGCCGGGTCCTCATGAAACTCGTGGTCAAACCCGATGATGAGAAAATTCTCGGCGTGCACATCGTGGGCGAGGATTCCGCCGAGATGATCCAAGCCGTGGGTATCGCTGTGAAGATGGGCGTGACGAAGCCGGACTTTGACCGCACATGCGCCCTACACCCGAGTGTTGCCGAAGAGCTGGTGACGATGCGTCAGAAATGGGTGCCGGAAGTCGCAGCCGCAGTCTGAGCGCGGCCACTACGCACGCGTTTGATCAGTCTTCCAGCATGGCCTTGAGTTCCATCCCGACAGTCTTCAGACTCTCGCGGATGGCTTTCAGGCCGCCGCCGCGCCCAGAATGAATGACCAGCTGGCGCCAGGCCGGCTGGCCGTCCTTCGGCGCCTTGACCATGAGGTGACCGGACCGGGGCAGGGCCGCCTTGAGCAGCGCCTTGGACAGCGGGAAGCCTGCTTTGCCGTCGAAGGCGCCATTGCGGGCATCGGCCTCGAACGTCGATTGTTCGCTGCGCCCCACCGCATTGAACATCACGGAGAGAGCAGGGCGCTTGTCGGCTTCCACCTGTTCCTCGATCACCTGGTTCAGCAGGCGTACCCCGCGCAGCGAATAGACATCCGCATGCATCGGCGCCAGCACCCGGTCTGCCGCTTCCAGCGCGCATCGCGTCAGGAACGTCGCGTTCGGGTTGGTGTCGAATACGATCAGGTCATATTCGCTGCGATAATGGTCCACCATCCGCAGGAATTGCGACTTCACCTTCAGAAGCGCCCCGGAATCATTGGCAAACGCATACTTCGAAATCTCGAACTGACCGGAGATCAGGTCCAGGCGCCCGCCGGGGCTGCCTTCGCCCATAAGGTCGTGCATAAGCTCCTTGCGCGACACCGGAGAGAACGGCTCTGTCGAAAGTGTCAGCCAGCTTTCGCCGGGGCTTGTCGCATCACGGGCATGCAGCTTCGACCGCTCGAACAGCGAGATGACCGACTTGTCGACAGCCGCACTGGCATCAGCCTGCTCCATGTCGAAGAAGGTCTGGGTCAGGTTGTATTGCGGATCGAGGTCGACCAGCAGCACGCGTCCACCGAGCGCGCCCTGCCACGCGCCAAAAACCTGACTGGTCACCGTTGTCTTGCCGACCCCGCCCTTGAGGTTCATCACCGCCAGAACGGGGCATTTGCGCTTGTAGGCCTTCTGCACTTCATCGACGAGCTGCGTGACGCCATCGGGCAGGGTGGACGACAGCTTCAGGTGCGGCTGGACTTCATGCTTGAAGAAGCCGTTCATCCGCGCCTTGTCGATCTGATACGGGATGAGCCGCAAATTGCGTGCCTTGGCGCGCTCGACATCCTGCCTGACAGACTTCGAACGCACGGCGCTCGCCGAAACGATCACGATCATGGCGAAGGCATCATCAATCGCCTGGTCGGCCTTGGGGCGGTCTTCGGAATCGTTCGGGGCATACCAATCCGGTATGGCCGCCATGCGAAGCGCCTCGTGGATTTCCAGCAGCTCGTCCAGGTCTTTCGTCGAATGGCTTATATAGACGTGCGACATGGGGCTAAGGCAGTCCTTCAGGTGGCGGCGTTGTTCCTGTTACTAAGGGACTTCGCTCTGATTCCGCCACCTTTCTGCTGTGAAATTATGGTGAAACTTGAGCAAGCGCGGTCCATGTGATTAATGCTGCACTCGAACGGAGCACTTAACATGACCTGGACCCCTTCTGATTGGCGGAATCTGCCTGCCAAACACATCCCGTCGGACTATCCCGACGCTGCAGCATTGTCTGCAGTTGAGGCACGCCTGAAGGGCTATCCTCCACTCGTGTTTGCAGGCGAGGCACGGCGCCTGAAACAGCGCCTCGGCGAGGTTGCTGCCGGCAAGGCTTTCCTGCTTCAGGGCGGTGATTGCGCCGAGAGCTTCAAGGAGTTCCACCCGGACAATATCCGCGACACGTTCCGCGTGATCCTTCAGATGGCCGTCGTCCTGACGTTCGCTGCGGCCAAGCCCGTGGTGAAAGTGGGCCGTATCGCCGGCCAGTTCGCCAAGCCACGCTCCGAACCAACCGAAACGATCGATGGCGTCACGCTGCCCTCCTATCGCGGCGACAATATCAACGGCATGGATTTCACGCCTGAGGCCCGCCACCCGGATCCGGAACGCCTGATCCAGGCGTATTCGCAATCGGCCGCAACGCTCAACCTGCTACGCGCCTTCAGCAATGGTGGCTATGCCAGCCTTGCCAACGTCCATCGTTGGATGCTGGGCTTCGTTGACCGCAGTTCGCAGGGCGAACGCTATGAGAAGCTGGCCGATCAGATTTCCAAATCCCTCGACTTCATGCAGGCTGTCGGCCTGAACGCCGAGACCGTGCCGCAAATGGCGCAGGTGGACTTCTACACCAGCCACGAAGCCCTGTTGCTCGGCTACGAGGAAGCGATGACGCGCATCGATTCCACGTCCGGCGACTGGTACGACACGTCGGCCCACATGCTGTGGATCGGCCACCGGACCCGTCAGGTCGATCATGCCCATGTGAACTTCTGCAAGGGCGTGAAGAACCCCATCGGCATCAAGTGTGGTCCCGGCATGGAGACAGACGAACTGCTTCGCCTGATCGACACGCTTAACCCGCATGACGAGCCCGGCCGGATCACGCTGATATCGCGCTTCGGCTCCGAAGGTGTGGCCAAGGGCCTGCCGCCTCTGGCGCGCGCGCTTAAGAAAAGCGGCCGTACGGTCGTCTGGTCCTGTGACCCGATGCACGGCAACACGCTGAAGACGGAAAGCGGTTTCAAGACCCGTCCGGTCGACCGCATCCTGTCTGAAGTGCGTCAGTTCATCGATGTCCTGTCGGCTGAGGGTTGCTATCCCGGCGGCGTGCATTTCGAGATGACTGGCCAGAACGTGACCGAGTGCATCGGTGGCGCGCAGGCGATTTCGGAAACGGACCTGTCCTCGCGTTACCACACCCATTGCGACCCCCGCCTCAATGGCGAGCAGGCCCTCGAACTGGCCTTCATGATCGCTGAAAAGCTTCAGGACATGAACGTTGCCGAGGCGACCGCCGCCCGCAAGGCTGGCTAGGCGCGAGCCGCTAGCGCAACCTTTCTTTCCCAGACCGCGTGCACCAGCCGTGCACGCGGTTCAAAGCCCATGGCATTATACATCGCGATGGCGACGTCATTGGTGGGATAGGTGTGCAGGAAGGGCGTCAGCCCATCTGCGAGAATCCGGTTGGCCAGGGCCGCAAGTAGCGTCTTCCCGTAAGCCCTGCCGCGATAATCAGGATGCGTGCACAGCGCAGTGATTTCGGTGAAGCCTTCAGTTGCCAGGCGTTCGCCGCCCATCGCGACCAGTCGCGCCCCATCACGAATGCCAAGGAAGCGCCCCATCGTGTGCGTACGGGTCCTGAACGGTCCCGGCTTGGTCAACGTGGCCAGCGCCAGCATCTCGGCTGCATCGGCATCACCGAGCGTGACAAGCGCAACATCCTTTGTTGAAGAAGGTGGCTCAGCAGCCATGATCATCTGGAGAAGCGGTCGCTCGATCGCGGTCACAGTGTCAGGCGGCGATGGCATCTTGGGTTCCAGCAGCGACACATCATAGTTCGCTGGAATCTGTCGAACCAGATCAGCCCATGCCTCATCAGAAGAATCCCGAGCGGCAATGAAAGGGCTGACCTCTGGTGGGAATCGGCGCGCCAGCGTGCCCTGCGTATCAAAGTGTGCCTGCCGGCTCGTCAGGGCGCTCCAGATCGGTCGGTCGAGTGGGTGGAACCTGCTCATCGCTGGTCGGCTTCATGGCTGGATGCGCGGCGTCGCCCGAGCAGTGTTTCTATGGTGGCCATCGCGTCGACCAATTGGCGACGTTCCGTGGGCGAAAGCGGCGTCAGCATGTCTTCCGTCAGGGCCGCCTGATGTTCATCGGCGGCGTTCACGATCATCTGTCCATGATCACTCAGCGACAGTTCCTGCTGGCGGGCGTCTGTTTCAGAGGGCGTGCGTGTGACAATGCGCTTGGTAACGAGCCGGGTAAGCAGGCGTGACAGATAGGCCGCGTCTAGATCCAGCTCGCGGGAGATGTCGCTGGCGCTGATGCCGTCATTGTTGCGGATTTCATAAAGGACGCGCATTTCGCCGAGCGTCCAGGGCGTATCGAGAAAGGTCTTCCTCAGCAGGCCGACTTCGCGCGTGTAAAAGCGATTGAAACCGCGCACGGCGGCGATGGCATCAGACAGGCTGGAGAGATTTTGAGGCATGGTCGCATGTGCGACAGTTAATTGACTATGTCAACTAACTGTCGCGCCCGAGTCCCAGTCGTGGAATATTCGCCAATCTCCCTTTGCGGTCCCTTGTCCCGGCAGCCTCTTTCCGTCAGAAAGCGCGGCTTGTTTTAAACCGGGCCGGGAGGAGGCTGTCATGCGCACATTCAGCCTTCCCGCCTGGGCGCGGCCTGCCGACATTTCTGACCTGCTCAAGCTGTCGGTGCCTATTGCGATCACACGCATGTCGATGATGCTGATGGGCATTACCGACGCCATTGTGCTTGGTCAGTCCGCGCCTGCTGAGCTGCCCTATATCCTGAACTCGTGGCTGCCTATGGGCGTCTCCATCGGCTTTGGCATGGGCCTGCTGCTCGGCACGCAGGTGCTGACTTCCGAACTGATCGGTATCGGGCGCAAGGAAGATACGGGCCGCGTCTTCCGGCGAGGTCTCTGGGCCTCACTGGGACTTGGTGTCGTTTTGACGGGTCTGGTGTTTTACGGGGCGGAGCCACTCTTCCACTGGATCTTCGTGACGATCGCGCCGGTGTCGGAAGCGGTCGACAAGATCGACCCTGAAACCATTGCCGCCGAAACGGCCAAGGTCACACGCATCCTTTCAAGCGGACTGCTCGCTTTCATGGTGTCACAGGTCTGCAGCTTCTACCTCGAAGCCCTGCGCCGCCCCTTGCTTGTCACGGTCGTCATGTATGTGGGCGTGGGCATCAACCTGGTGATGGATCTCGCGCTGGTGGGTGGCCTCTGGGGTGGCACGCCAATGGGCGCCGAGGGCGTGGCCTGGGCGACGACCGGCTCGCGCTGGGCGCTGACCGTCGTCATGTTCATTCTCGTCATTGTGCTGACCCCGGCCTTCCGCAAATCGGTCGCCGGTCCGCTGAACGAGGCGCGCCGTCAGTTCAGTGTCGGCATCGGCACGGCGATCAGCAATGTTGCCGAGTGGGGTGGGTTCAACATGACCTACATCATTGCCACCTGGATCAGCCTCGCGGCCAATTCGATCTATGGCTATTCCGTTCAGATCATCGGGCTGTGCTTCATGTTCTATCTCGGCATCGGCTCGGCCACGAGCGTGAGGGTGGCCGAAGCCTTCGGACGTGGCAACAATGACGAGATCCGCAACGCCGGACGCCTCGGCGTGGCCGCCACGGTCGTCATGGGCGCGATCCTTGCCATGGTGCTGGTCCTGTTTCACGGGCCCCTCTCGCGCCTGCTGGTGCGCCCCGATGCCGTCATCAACGGTATTGTGCTGGCGCCGGCCATCGCCAGCCTCCTCTTCATTGCCGCTGCGGCGACGATATTCGATGGACTGCAGGCGACGGCCTCAATGGCACTGCGGGCGCAGGAGATCGTCTGGGTGCCGGGCATCATCCATGTCGGCTCGTTCTTCTTCGTCATGATCCCGGCCTGCTACTGGCTCGGCCTTGTTCAAGGCCGGGGCGCGCGGGGCATGATGGAAGGCGCATTGATCGGCATGGCAGTGGCCGGTGTGCTTCAGACAGCGCTGCTGGAATCAAAAGCGGCGCGTCTGCCTAACAAACGCGCCGCCTGATTTTTCTGGGACGGCCTCCCAAGAATGGAGGCCAGGAACCCTAGAGGTCTTTCAATGCCGTGGCTGGCTTGAAAGCCAGTGACGTTTTTTCTGGGATCTTGATCTTATCGCCAGTGGCTGGATTGCGGCCTTCACGTGCGTTGCGGGTTTTCGCCGCGAACGTACCGAAACCTGCGATTGCCACTTGCTGACGCGACTTCGCTGCAGCAGCGATTGTGTCAAATACAGCGTCAACAGCCTTGCCAGCTTCGCTTTGCGAGAGGCCGGATTCGGCAGCAACTGCTTTTGTAAGTTCACCCTTGTTCATAGGGGTTCTCCTCTAAGTTAAACGGCGATCCCCCGCCGTTGGCTCGACATGCCCACGATTCGTTTTACGTGAATATGCCGAAAGGCCAGTAAACACAGGCTATGTGCCTAGAATCCAGCCCTCCTCGGCCTGAATATGCTCGATTTTTCCCTCGTCAAGCGATTTGCCTGTGGAAAAAGTGCCTCCCAGGAGGCCTTTTTCGTCCAGTTGTGAATAATGACGGGCGATCTCACGGACCTGCACTTCGTCCAATGTTTCGCCTTTTTCCGGTTTTGCCTTGATCAATGAAGGGTAAATCTCGGCAATCACGACCTCAATTCCGTCGAGTCCTTCTTCCGTCATTTCGTCCGCATTGATCTCGAACGGCCAGATCCGGGCGTTTGGCCAGGCCGCCCGCAGGGCATGAACGTGCGGAATACCGGTCAGCGACTGGCTGCCCACGCTGCCCGTATAGGCGAGCTGCCAGACCGACTTCGGCTGGCCGATCTTTGCCGCGCGCAGATGGTCCTCGACGATGCGGAATTCCGGCAGCGGCTGACCCGCATAGTCCGGCTTTGTCGACGAAAGCGTCGACACGACATCGCGCGCCGGTGCCCCCCAGAACGGATAGGGCCCCTTCGAGATCGCATAGTTCATGCCTGCGGCAATCGCATAGCGCGCGTTCGAATTGTCGGCCTTGTCCTTCAGCTTGCTGGCAAGATGGGCGTGCATCGCGGCCCAGGGCGCCTGCTTCTTAACATTGAGGCCGAGCGCTGCTGCCGTACCGGCTGGATAGCCGAGCGAAAAGTCAAAGCCGAGAAGTATACGGTCGCCGCGCCGGGTCAGCTTGGCGACCATATCCTCAATGAAGGCGCGTGCCTTGAGGCGCGTGTCGATATTGACCGCCTTGAACTGCAGCTTCAGCCGGGCATCCTTCGCGAGGATCCCGATCCAGATCGAATTGGCGCCCAGCGCCGGCTTCGCAGCCGCGCTCCAGTCCACCATGATATAGGCATCGAACAGCCGTGCCATCTTGATCGTCTCCGTGACCGCTCCGCGGCCTTTGGAGACGCGGAGCGAAAATGTTTACTAGGTGAGTTTCACCAGCATCTTGCCGGTGTTTGCGCCCGTGAAGAGGCCCATAAAGGCTTCAGGCGCCTTGTCGATACCTTCCATCACCGTCTGCTCGAATTTCATCTTGCCGGCCGGGATCCACTTGGCCATGTCGGCAAAGAAGTCAGGCTGCATATCGGCATGGGTCGACACGATGAAGCCCTGCAGTTTCAGCTGCTTGCCGACGGCCTGGATGATATTGTGCGGGCCTTTGGGCGTGCCGGTTTCGTTATACTGGGCAATCATGCCGCAGAGCGCCATGCGGGCCATCGGGCGTGCGGCTTCAATTGCTGCCGTCAGATGATCACCGCCGACATTGTCGAAGTAGACGTCAATGCCTTTGGGCGAGGCTTCCTTGAGGGCTTTTACCAGCCCGTCAAAGCCACCGGCTTTCTTGTAATCGATGACATGATCAGCGCCGAGTGATTTCACAAAGGCGCATTTTTCGGGTCCGCCCGCAGAGCCGATCACCATGCAGCCCTTGATTTTCGCAATCTGAACCACGGTTGATCCGACCGCGCCAGCCGCACCGGAAACGAAGACGACGTCGCCTTCTTTCAGCTCGGCAACGCGCAAAAGGCCTGCATATGCCGTTAGGCCGGGCATGCCGGCAACGCCGAGGAAGGCGCTCTCAGGAAGGCCCACGTCAGGCAATTTCTGCACCATCGCTGCTGCGGGAGCTGCGACCCATGCCGTCCGCCAGCCCATCATGGAGGAGACAAGGTCGCCCTCTTTGAAATCCGGGTTCGCCGAGGCGGTCACGCGGCCGACAGCGCCGCCCTGCATCGTCTCGCCAATCTGGAAGGGCGGCACGTAGCTTTCGCGGTCGTACATGCGGCCGCGCATGTAGGGGTCGACCGACATCCATTCGTTCTTGACCTGGATTTCGCCATCCTTTGGCGCGGCAATCTCGACTGTTTTCTTGCCGAAGTCTGCCGGCTTCGGCATGCCTTCGGGGCGAGAGGCGAGGCTCCATTCGGTTGAACTCAGAGTAGCCATTACGTGTTCCTTCCTGTTTTTTCGTTGCCGCTTAAGTGGACTGTCGGGCCCCAACTGTGAAGGGGGCGGCCTGAATATCTTGCCCCAGCGGCGCCGCTTGCCGAATTGAGACGGGCGATTATGGTCCGGTCAGAAAACAATAAGGGCAGGAAAGACGACATGAAAACCAGACACCTAGTGGACCCTGAACTCATCGCATTTGCCGAGAGTTTCCCGCCGCTCGACCTCAAGCCTGAAATACTCCCAGCCATGCGCGAGATGTCCGCCAGCATGAATGTGATGGGCGATCCCGCCCAATCGGGTGTGCGGCGACGTGAAGTCACTGTGCCGTGGCGGGCAGGGGGGGCTGATGTTCGATGTCTCGTCTACGAACCGGAAAGCGCAGGCAATGACCGTCCGGCCTTTCTGCATATTCATGGTGGCGGTTATGTCGTCGGGTCACCGGAAGGGTCAGATCTGCGAAACACACGCGTCGCCTCCATGCTCGGCGTCGTGGTCGTGTCGCCCGACTATCGCCTGGCGCCAGAAACAGCTTATCCGGGTCCGCTCGATGATTGCGCGGCGGCTCTCGACTGGATGATCGCGAACGCGTCTTCGATCGGCATTGATCCCAAGCGCATCGCGGTGGGCGGCGACAGCGCCGGCGGCGGCCTCGCGGCAGGCCTCGTGCAGCGCACCCGTGACGAGGGCAAAGTGAAGATCGCCTTCCAGCACCTTGTCTATCCCATGCTGGACGACCGCACGACCGCCGAAGGCGCAACGCCAGATCCCGTTCTTGGCGAGTATATCTGGACCCCTGACAGTAACCGGTTCGGTTGGGCCGCCTACCTTGGCGGAACCGAACCTGCGGCGCCTGCCGTGCCCGCCCGCGCCGACAGCCTCGAGGGCCTGCCGCCGACATGGATCGGCATTGGCGGCCTCGATCTCTTCCTTGACGAAAACATGGCCTATGCCCGGCGCCTGATCGCGGCCGGCGTTGCAACTGAGTTCATCATCTATCCGAGCGCGTATCATGGCTTCCAGTTCGACGCGTCCGCTTCCGTGACCAAGCGTTTCGAGCGGGACTATCTCGATTCACTCGCGCGGGGACTTGGGTGCGTAATGAACGCAGCGGTTGTGGCCAGGTAGGGCTCAGCACTTATATCCGCCACACCCATATCTGCCCCCGGCCCTTGCGGCGGGCGGCGATGCGGTGTCTTGTCCCGCCAGATTGAAGGTCCGGAATCATGAACAAACTCAAGGTAGGCGTGGCTGGCGCTGGCGTATTCGGAAATTACCACGCGCAGAAAGCCGCGGCTTCGGCGCGTACGGAGTTTATGGGCGTCTATGATATCGATCAGGCGCGCGCCGAGAGCGTCGCCAGCACGTTCGGTGCCCCAGGCATGTCGGACTATCGGGCCTTCCTCGAGATGTGCGACGCCATCGTTATCGCCGTGCCTGCAACGTTCCACGAACCCTTGGCGCGTGAGGCCATCGAGGCGCATTGCCACGTCCTGGTGGAGAAGCCGCTGGCTTTGACCGGCAAGTCTGCGCGCAGTCTTGCCGACGAAGCAGCCGCCCGCGGCCGTATCCTGCAGGTCGGCCACCAGGAGCGTTTCGTGGCACGCGCCATGGGCGTATTGGGCATTGAGGAAGCGCCTCTGCTGATCGAATCTGTCCGCGCCGGTCCACCCACGCCAGACAATCGCGCGGGCGATGTCTCGGTTATCTGGGACCTGATGATCCACGATCTGGACCTCGCCGCCATGATGCTCGGTACCGAGTTCACCGGCGTCACGGCCAGCGGCAAGCGCGTGCATTCGAGCCATTTAGATGAGGCTAGCGCCCAGTTCACTTATGCGAGCGGCGGCGTTGCGCGCCTGCGGGCCAGCCGGGCTGCAGAAGTGCGTGAACGCACGATGCGTGTTGTGTATCCGTCGGGTGAAATCGCCATCGACTTCCTGACGCGCAAGCTTGAAAACTCGACACCCTACAAGGTGCGTGTCGATATCGCGGCAGAGCTGCCCGATCCGCTCGGTGCAGCTGACGAAGGCTTCTATGCGGCCTGTCTCGGCCTTGCCCGCAGCCCGGTTCCGGCACATGGCGCTGTGGCGGCTGTTGCCATGGCGGAAGCGGCGGAAGCCTCGGCGCTTGCCAAGGTCGGCGCCTAGTCGCGCTTAAGCTGCTTCGGGTCGTTTTTCGGGGCCGGCGCGAGGCGCATGACCTCGGTCTGGAAGCGTTCATCGTCGTCGGCTGCAAGATAGGGCAGGGAGTCTGATATCGCCTTCTGAAGGGGCTCGAACCAGTCGCGGTCTGCCTTTGAGAAATCCGACAGCACGTATGGCATGACATGCGACTTGTCGCCGGGATGACCGATGCCAATGCGGACGCGCCGCACGTTCTCGCCAAGATGCGCGATCATGGAGCGCACGCCATTATTGCCCGAATGCCCGCCGCCGCGCTTTACGCGAGTGCGCCCGGGCGCGAGGTCGATCTCGTCATGGAACACCGTGACGGCTTCGATATCGAGCTTGTAGAAGGTCACGGCCTTGGAGAGGGCCCGTCCGGTTTCATTGTAGAATGTTTCCGGTTTCACCAGCAGGACTTTGACGCGGCCATTGCCGGTATTGATCGTGCCTTCGGATATCTGGCTCTCGAATTTGCTGCGCCAGGGCCCAAACCCATGGTCGGCGTGAATTCTGTCGAGAACGAGAAATCCGGCATTGTGCCGGTTGCCGGCATATTTCGGGCCCGGATTGCCCTGTCCTGCGAGGATCAACATGGGGCTGTCTCCCTCGTCTGATCTTGCAGGGATCGGCTGCGCGCCCGGCCGTAAAAGGCCGAGCGCGCTTTGCCAGATCGAACGGATCAGTCTTCGCTCGCTTCGCCGTCAGCGTCTTCGCCTTCAGCTTCTGCAGTCGTTTCTTCTTCGGCTTCTTCGCCCTCAGCATCGTCGGTTTCGACAACGGCAGCGCGGCCGGCAATCGTCGCGATCGTGAAGTCACGGTCGGTAATCGTTGGCTCGGCATCGGATGGCAGCTTGATGTCGGAGATTTTCACATTGTCGCCGATTTCCAGTTTCGAGACGTCGGCTTCGATGAATTCGGGGATGTTGCCAGCTGGCACAAGCAGTTCGACCGTGTGGCGAACAACGTTGAGCGTACCGGCCTTCTTGAGGCCCGGCGAAACTTCTTCGCCAATGAAGTGCACAGGCACTTCAACCTTGATTTTCTGTTTGGCGGTGACGCGGAACAGGTCGACGTGCATTGGGCGGTCAGTGATCGGGTGCATCTGGATCGCTTGCGGGATCACCATCTGCTTTTTGCCGTCATGGACCAGCGAGGCCGTCGAGGACAGGAAATGTCCGGTTTCAATGGCTTTGAGCACTTCAGGAAGGCGCAGGCTGATCGCAACAGGATCTTCGCCGCCGCCGTAGAGGACGCCTGGCACAAAGCCGTTATTGCGGGCTTCACGTGCGCCGCCCGTACCGATGCGCTCACGCAGCTCGATATTGAACGTAATTTGTTTCTTGGACATGTTTTTTTCCTTTCGCCCTGAAGTCCGCCGCCGGACATCCGGACGGTGACAGCCTGACACGCGCGGCCTTGCGCCGCCGTTTCAAGAGCGGGCCTATAGGCGATGAAGGTGTATCTGGCAAGCTGCCACGGCAGGCCGGGGCATGGATCGGGCGAATGACCCTTCGTCGTGATGGTAACACCTGTTTGTGCCGTCATCACTGGAAATATGGGACAGGCAAGGCGCACAGCCCGGCGGCATGGCGCTAATCCGCCTAAATCGCCCCGCTTGTGATAGATTTGCGGTCGCAGGCCCGCGCTGGCCCTTTAATCAGGCGGGCAATCCTGTACAAACTTCTCAAGTTGCGGACTTCGCTATAAGCAACCCAAAGAAACGCACCAAAGGAGAGGCCCGACATGAGCGACGCCAACAAGACATATCCCGTTCCGGCCGGTTTTGCGGCAAACGCAAACCTGACGCCTGAGAAGTACCGGGAGATGTATGCGGCCTCGATTGCCGACCCGGAAGCCTTCTGGGGCGAGCACGGCAAACGTCTCGACTGGATGACTCCTTATACAACCGTGAAAGACGTCTCCTGGGAAACCGGCGACCTGCACGTCAAATGGTATTCTGACGGCGTGCTCAATGTCTCGGCCAATTGTATCGACCGCCACCTGGCCACCCGCGGCGACAAGGCCGCCTTCATCTGGGAAGGCGACGACCCGTCCGACACTTTCACGGTCACCTACAAGCAGCTCCACGTCGCGGTCAGCAAGTTTGCCAATGTCCTGAAGGAACTGGGCGTCAAGAAGGGCGACCGTGTCACGATCTACATGCCGATGATCCTCGAGGCGACGTATGCCATGCTTGCCTGCGCGCGCATCGGCGCGGTCCACTCCGTTGTATTCGGCGGATTCTCGCCCGAAGCTCTGGCCGGCCGCATTGTCGACTGCAAGTCTGAAGTCCTCATCACCGCCGATGAAGGCCTGCGCGGTGGCCGCAAGGTGCCGCTCAAGGTCAATGCTGATGCCGCCGCCAAGATCGCAAACGGCATGGTCAAGAAGATGCTCGTCGTGCGCCGCACGGGTGCAGACATCGCGATGACCGATGGCCGCGACCACTGGCTCCACGAGATCGGCTCTGAGGTCTCCGCCGATTGCCCGCCTGAGCCGATGAGCGCAGAAGACCCGCTCTTCATCCTCTACACGTCCGGCTCCACAGGCCAGCCGAAGGGCGTTCTGCACACGACCGGCGGCTATCTGGTCTGGGCCTCAATGACCCATGAATATGTCTTCGACCTGAAGGAAGACGACGTGTTCTGGTGCTCGGCGGATGTCGGCTGGGTCACAGGACACACTTACATTGTCTATGGCCCGCTCGCGAATGGCGCGACCAGCGTCCTCTTCGAAGGCGTGCCGACCTATCCGGATGCGAGCCGCTTCTGGCAGGCCTGTGACAAGCACCAGGTCACCATCTTCTATACGGCCCCCACCGCCATCCGCGCCCTGATGCGCGAAGGTGAGGTTCCTGTGCAGAAGACGTCCCGCAAATCGATCCGCCTGCTCGGCACGGTCGGCGAGCCGATCAACCCTGAAGCTTGGGAATGGTATTTCCACGTGGTCGGGGAAACCCGTTGCCCCATCGTGGACACATGGTGGCAGACAGAAACCGGCGGCACCATGATCGTGCCGCTGCCTGGCGCAACCGACATGAAGCCTGGCGCCGGCAGCCATCCCTTCTTCGGCATCAAGCCGATCCTCGTGGATGCCGAAGGCAACACGCTGGAAGGCGCCGCCGATGGCAACCTGCTGATCACCGACAGCTGGCCGGGCCAGATGCGCACGGTCTATGGCGACCACCAGCGCTTCATCGACACCTATTTCACCGCCTATCCCGGCACCTACTTCACGGGCGACGGATGCCGCCGTGATGAGGATGGCTTCTACTGGATCACGGGCCGCGTTGATGACGTGATCAACGTCTCCGGCCACCGGATGGGTACTGCGGAAGTTGAAAGCGCGCTGGTCAGCCATGATGCTGTCGCCGAGGCCGCCGTCGTCGGCTATCCGCACGATATCAAGGGTCAGGGCATCTATGCCTATGTCACGCTCGTGGCGGGCTGCGAGGCAACTGACGACCTGCGCAAGAATCTCGTCCAGCACGTTCGCGCCGAAATTGGTCCTATCGCGTCACCGGATCTCATCCAGTTCGCGCCCGGCCTGCCGAAAACGCGTTCGGGCAAGATCATGCGCCGCATCCTGCGCAAGATCGCCGAGAACGAATTCTCGAATCTTGGTGACACGTCAACGCTGGCCGATCCGGAAGTCGTCGGCGAGCTGATCGAGCATCGCCAGAACCGCTAGGCTAGATCGCCGGAAGATCGACGACAAACCGCGCACCGCCCTCTTCGCGGTTCTCGGCATACACATCGCCGCGATGCGTCGCGATGATCTGTTTGACGATGGACAGGCCAAGGCCGGAATTGTTGCCGAAGGCCGTGCCCTTGGGCCGGTCGGTGTAGAAGCGGTTGAAGATTTCTTCCACCTTGTCGGGCGGAATGCCGGGGCCCGTGTCTTCGACGCGAACGCGGGCGACCGTTTGCGGGCCACTATTCGTCTGCTCCAGTGTCACATGCACGGTCGCGCCGGGCGGCGAGAAAGACTTGGCATTGTCGATCAGGTTGCGCAGCACCTGGCCGAGTGGGCCTTCACGGGCGCGCACAAGAAGTCGCGCGCCCATCGTCGCATCCTCGAAAGATACCATTACGGCGTCCGGACCGTCGGCCACCGCCTCATAGGTTTGCACCACATCACGGGCAAAGCGCGCAATGTCGATCTGCTCGGTCGGCACGCGCGTCATCTCGGCTTCAATGCGCGAGGCATTCGAGATGTCCGTGATCAGCCTGTCGAGCCGCTTCACGTCTGAGGCAATGACGTTGCGCAAGCGCTGGCTGGCCACCGGATCATCCTGCACCCTTTCCGCCGTCTCGACAGCCGAGCGGATAGAGGTCAGCGGGTTTTTCAGCTCATGCGCCACATCGGCGGCAAATTGCTCGTTGGCCTCGATCCGCTCTAGCAGCGCTTCGGTCATGCCCTGCATGGAGGAGGCAAGATTGCCGATCTCGTCCTTGCGCCGGGTCAGGGCCGGAATGTCGATCCTGTCAGAGGCGCCGGAGCGAATGCGGTCAGCCGCCAGCGACAGGCGCCGCATGGGCCGCGCGATACCGAGGGTCAGCAGGAAGGACGTAATGAACGCCACCAGCACGGCCACCCCAATGAACGGTACAAGCGCAGCGCGCTCCGCCCGGATGATCTCGTCGATGTCGCTGGCTTCCAGCGTCAGGACGCCGACGACGGCCGAGACGCGCTGGATGGGCATGGAGACGGAGATGATCCGCTGTCCGCGATCCGAGAAGCGCTGGCTGGCGGCAACATCGCCGAGCACCGCACTGTCGAATTCTTCCTCGAAACTCTGCGTCCGGATCGCTTCGGAACTGCGACGCGGCATGATTGGTCCGAACACGCGGCCCGCCCATTCCGACATCGCCGCGCCGATCCGCGCGATGCGGGTCGGCTCCTTCAACGGAGGCAGGGCATCAATGTCGACGCGCTCAGACAGGTAGAAACTATCGCCCACCAATGCTTCGTCAGGGGTATAGATGCGGGCGCGGACCCGTTCTGGCAGGTTCAGGCGAACGATGGTCTGGCGCGCGGCATCAACGTCGAGGCTGGGCTCGGGTGTGGTCGCATCCTCGCCCAGCAGGCTGGTGAAAATCTGCGCCTGTGCGACAAGGTCCTGCTTCTTGGAAACAACGAACCCGGCACGCATCTCGTTCAGCACCATGGCGCCGATGATCAGGATGGCGAGCCCCGCCAGGTTGGACGCAAAAATCAGCCGGGCAATGCGCGAACCCAGAAACATGGATCCGCGCCGTTTGCCCGGCAACCTGATGCGTTTTGACTCAGCCATCCCGTTCACCCTGTTCCCGGGCTGCGGCTAAAATCAGGCGTCGGCCGCAACGCGCATGGTTACAATCTTGTCAGGATTACGCGGTGGCTCGCCTTTCGCAAGCTGGTCGATCACATCCATGCCTTCAGTCACCTTGCCCCACACGGTGTATTGGCGATTCAGGAAGCTGGCATCATCGAAGCAGATGAAGAACTGGCTGTTGGCCGAATTCGGCGCAGAGGTGCGCGCCATCGAGCAGGTGCCGCGAACGTGTGGCTCGGCGTTGAACTCGGCCTTGATGTCCGGTTTGCTCGAACCGCCGGTGCCATTGCCTTTCGGGCAGCCGACCTGGGCCATGAAGCCCGGGATCACGCGGTGGAAGACGATTCCATCATAAAACTCCTCACGAGCGAGTTCCTTGATGCGTGCGACATGTCCGGGCGCAAGATCAGGGCGCAGCTCGATTTTCACCGGGCCTTTCGAGGTTTCAAGAAGCAGTGTGTTTTCAAGGTCTGTCATGGGAATGTCCTGTTTTGAGAGGGTCTTTGTCATTGGCTATTGAATGAAGGCGATGGCGGCAAGCCCGCCGGACATGTTAATATAGGTCGATCACAAGGTTCCCGCAGGTTCATGATAGCACAAACACTCTCCCTTTCGCTGGCTGCCGTGCTTGGTTTGATCGGTCTCGTGCATCTCGCATGGGCTTTTGGCGCGACGTTTCCCTATGCAAACCGGCAGGCCCTGGCGCGTGCTGTCGTTGGCCGGCGCGGTATTACGCAAATGCCTTCCATGACAGCCTCTCTGTTCGTGGCCATGTGTATCCTGGCGGCGGCTGCGTGGGCTGCGCTGCTCGGCAGGCTTGTCATCCTGCCCATCTCGCCATGGCTGCTGATGGCAGGCGGTCTGATCTTGGCGGCCATCTTTCTTTTTCGGGGCATTATCGGCGTCATGCCAGCCTTTGAGCGGGCATTGCCGGAACAGCCCTTCCTGACGCTCAACCGCCGCATCTACTCGCCATTGTGTGTGCTGATCGGGCTCGGCTTTCTCGCGCTGACGTTCGCCCTGCCGAACTGGTCCTGGCGCTTCAGCCTGCTCGGTTAGCCGCCGCGCGCCACCTGGCTTCGTTTATCCGGGCCTGCAGGGATACGTCATCACTGCCCGGTGCCGCCATCATGTGGGCAAAGGCCCAGTGGTTGAGTTCAGTCGAGATCGTCACGTCCGCCTCGCGCCATGCCCGCGCCAGACCGCCACCCAGCAGCACGCCAGTGGCTTTCACGATGTCAGACCGGTCGAACGCGCGGGGCCGTGCATCCACATGCGCCACAAGGCCTGCATTGTCGGGCCGTCGTGTCACGTTGGAGAATATGCCGCCCGGCCGCATCACCGGGTCAACGCCCGCCAGAAGCGCCACATCCCCGTGCAACTGGTGGCTTACGCGCAGGGCCGCATCGCTGCCCCAGCTATGGCCAACCAGAACCAGCTCATCGCCCTGCGAAAGCGCCGCGCGGCAATGCGCCAGCACGCCGTCCATGTCATAATGGGCAAACCACGTCGCCGTGCGTCCAAGGCCAGCGCCACCCTCAAGCAGCGCCCGCTGGCGGGCCTTCACATAGCTGACAACAAGCTGCGACTGCCCGTCCGCGGCGCCGCCGATATAGATCTCGGCAACGCCCCGTACGTGCGCAGTGCGCCTATTCGGTATAGCGGTAGCCGACGCCATAGAGCGTTTCGATCGCGTCGAACTCGTCGGTCACTTCGCGGAACTTCTTGCGCAGCCGCTTGATGTGGCTGTCGATGGTCCGGTCGTCGACATAGATCTGGTCGTCATAGGCCGCGTCCATCAGCTGGTCGCGGCTCTTCACGTATCCGGGGCGCGAGGCGAGGGCCTGCAGGATCAGGAACTCGGTCACGGTCAGGCGCACAGGATGGCCGTCCCAGGTACAGGCGTGACGGTTCGGGTCGAGTGTCAGCTTGCCGCGAACGATCGGCTTGTGGTCGCCCTCTTCAGGTCCGGCCACGCCGCCGCGTGCGCGCCGCAACACGGCTTTAACACGCTCGGCCAGCAGGCGGTTGGAACAGGGCTTCCGCACGAAATCATCCGCGCCGATATTGAAGCCGATCACTTCGTCGATCTCTTCATCCTTGGACGTCAGGAAGATCACCGGCAGCTCGCTGGTCTGGCGCAAGCGGCGCAGCAATTCCATGCCGTCCATCTTGGGCATCTTCACGTCGAGGATGGCAATGTCGGGCGGCGTCTCGGTCAGCGCGGGCAGGGCGGATTCGCCATCATGATAGGTGCGGACATTATAGCCCTCAGCCTCAAAGAACATTTTCAGCGACGCAACAATGTTCTCGTCGTCATCCACCAGTGCCAAAGTCGTCATCGCTCGATCCTTCTCAACCAGAGTGTACCCCTGTGCGGGGTCTGGCCGTTTTGCATTATGGTGTTCAACCACGGTTCGCGACATGACAAAAGCCCTCCTTCGGTGCTGTCCCAATGAAAACAGCAGACTAGGGCAAGCAAACGCTCACATTACGGCGATTTAAGGAAACAAGATGGCGGGTGGCCATGATTGAAAACTACAGATTGTCTGCAAACAATCTGCGGGCCTGATCATGCGCGCGAACCTTTATCCCATTCTCAAGAAAAAAGTCGTCTAGGAAGTCGAGATATTTTTGAATGCCGATATCGGCGAAAACGCGTCTACCTTGATACTCCCATCTGCTCCGGTGTTTTCTTGTGATGACTTTGTTTGATGCCAGGAACGCCATCTCGTCGAGCAAGTACAAGAGTCGATCAATCCGCATTTCTTGTTCTCTGGAAGCGAACCCGGTTTTGCCTGGATATGGATACGTAAACTCATTCCACTCGATTTCTAAATAGGCCCTTTGAACATCGTCGCTCATGAACGACTCCCATAGCCTGAATGAGAAATCAGCGCGGCTTATTCGCTCTTGTTGAATGGTTGATTTGACAGCGTAGATCACAGTTATGACGATTGCAAAAAAGCCGATCATCGAAAGTATTTCGAACAGGGTGAGGTGGCCTTGAATCTCTATGACGCCATATTTGGGCTCGAATTCGAACTTCATCAGGCTGTCTCCGTCGATTGGGTTTTTACTATCATAGCGGGATTTTGTCTGCGTTGTCGACGTGGCCGAGTATCAACGGCCTCGCAGAGAGCATCCAATAGTAATTGTTGAGAGTGTTGAGCCAGCAGGCATGCGTCCACCAATAGCCCCCGCCGTCATGCACCTCTGTTGGCCACCTAGGGTGCATTGTGTTTGTTATTCAACGAGTGGAGTGCAGTCCGCTTGGAGCATAAACCACGCAGCGTTATTTGCTCCACCATCAAGACTGCCGCTCGATATGTAGTTCACGGTTCCGCCAGCTCGAAAAATTAATAGGCCGCTCTCATAGCCACGGGCTCTTACCGGGATCTCATCATTCAGAGTCCACTCCGTAACTATGTCCCATGCTTCGTCATAATCTCGGAGCTTTTTCGTTTTGAGGAGATAGGATTTCGCAGGATCCTGCATCTGCTTACATTCTGTGACCGCAAACGGGTTCGCATCAGCCCTACGGACATATTGATCACATGAATGTAGCGAGATGAAGAAAGTAGTTGGCGCGTTCGACCAGCGTCCCGAACCAGTAACATCTTGCTCAGCATACCCTGCATTTGAAACTACGCATCCGTGCGTTTTGTTTGGCCAATCGTACTCTAAGGCGAGCGATGGAAGCGCCGTGAAAGACGTCAATAATGCAACTAGAGCTAATTTAGTTTTCATTCTGCGACCTCGGCGAAACGAAGTACGATTAATATCAACAAATATCCGGTCATTGGCCCGCCGCTGTTACCTTTAGCAGAGTGCCGTTATAGATATAATGTCGGTTTGACGACACATCGTATTGTCGGCTCCTTGCTCCTCAAGTGTAAGCACATGGAGTGAATGACAAATAAAGAGATCCTACACATTGAAGGCAGTTTCAGGGATCCAGCCTCACAGCCCCCTGAGACGCATTCCCCACATGCGCTGCGTACACTTTCAGTGCACGGCTCACTTTGCGGGGGCGATCCTTCACCGGTTTCCAGGCCTTGTCGCCGCGCGCGTCCATGTCGGCACGGCGGCGGGCGATTTCGGCCTCGTCGATCTTCGCATGGATCGTGCGGTTCGGGATGTCGATCTCGATGATATCGCCTTCCTCGACGAGGCCGATCAGGCCGCCTTCAGCCGCTTCCGGGCTGACATGGCCGATGGAGAGGCCGGACGTGCCGCCGGAGAAGCGGCCGTCCGTGATCAGGGCGCAGGCTTTGCCCAGCTTCATCGATTTCAGGTAGGAGGTCGGGTAGAGCATTTCCTGCATGCCGGGTCCGCCGCGCGGGCCTTCATAGCGGATGATCACCACGTCGCCAGCGGCAACGCCCTTGTTCAGGATGCGGTCGCAGGCTTCTTCCTGGCTTTCGCACACGATGGCGGGGCCGGAGAATTTGAGGATCGAGTCGTCAACGCCGGCGGTCTTCACCACACAGCCCTGCTCCGCGATATTGCCGAACAGAACGGCGAGCCCGCCATCCTGCGAGAATGCGTGCGCGGATGAGCGGATGACGCCTTTCTCGCGGTCGGTGTCGAGTTCCTTGTAGCGGCGCGACTGGCTGAACGCCTGCGTCGTGCGCACGCCGCCCGGCGCGGCGAGGAACAGTTCCTGCACTTCGGGATCGTTCGTCAGCGCCACGTCCCACTTGGTGATGGCTTCCGCCATCGTCGCGGAGTGGATCGTGCGCACGCTCGTGTCGAGCTTCCCGGCGCGGTCGAGTTCGCCGAGGATGCCGAAAATGCCGCCCGCCCGGTGCACGTCTTCCATGTGCACGTTGGCAACAGCCGGGGCGACCTTGCAGAGGCACGGCGTATCGCGGCTCAGCCGGTCGATATCGGCCAGCGTGAAGTCCACTTCGCCCTCGCTGGCAATCGCCAGCAGGTGCAGGATCGTGTTGGTCGATCCGCCCATGGAAATGTCCAGCGTCATCGCATTCTCGAACGCGGCCTTGTTGGCAATGCCGCGCGCGGAGACGGACTTGTCGCCTTCCTCGTAATAGATCTTGCACAGGTCAACGATGCGGCGCCCGGCGCGGCGGAACAGTTGCTCGCGGTCAGAGTGCGTCGCCAGGGTCGAGCCATTGCCCGGCAGGGCGAGGCCGAGGGCCTCGGCAAGGCAGTTCATCGAGTTCGCCGTGAACATGCCGGAGCATGAACCGCACGTCGGGCAGGCAGCCTCTTCATAGGCCAGAACTTCGGCATCGGTGCGCTCAGGGTTTGCCGCCTCGATCATTGCGTCGATCAGGTCGACCGATTTCAGCTCGCCATCGATATTGACCTTGCCGGCCTCCATCGGGCCGCCGGAGACGAACACGACAGGAATGTCGAGCCGCAGGGCCGCCATCATCATGCCGGGCGTGATCTTGTCGCAATTGGAGATGCAGACCATTGCATCGGCGCAATGCGCGTTGACCATGTATTCCACGCTGTCGGCGATCACTTCGCGGCTCGGCAGCGAATAGAGCATGCCGTCATGGCCCATCGCGATACCGTCATCGACGGCAATCGTGTTGAATTCCTTCGCCACGCCGCCCGCAGCCTCGATCTCGCCCGCCACCAGTTGGCCGAGGTCCTTGAGGTGCACATGGCCCGGCACGAACTGGGTGAACGAGTTGACCACCGCAATGATCGGCTTGCCGAAATCGCCGTCCTTCATGCCGGTTGCGCGCCACAGGCCGCGTGCGCCGGCCATGTTGCGGCCATGGGTGGATGTGCGGGAACGATACAGGATTGCCACGGTGAGCCTCTTTATTCAGTGTTCAGGAAGCAAATAGCTACCCGTCAGGGGTTTAGCAATGACGACCGCGGGTCAATGGCCTGTACGTCGTCGCTGCTGTTATCAGTGCGCTTCGGCCCAGTTCTTCGCTGCGCGGGCCTCCACCACCAGCGGCACGGACAGGTTCAGCGCTGGCATGGACGCGCCTTGCATCGTGTCCTGCGCCACCTTGATCAGCGTGTCTGCCTCGCTTTCAGGGCATTCAAACACGAGTTCATCATGCACCTGCAGCAGCATGCGTGCCGTGAGGCCTGCCTCGGCCAGCGCCTCCGGCATACGGATCATCGCGCGTTTGATCACGTCAGCGGCGCTGCCCTGGATCGGCGCGTTGATCGCCTGTCGTTCGGCGAATGACCGGGCCGGGCCCTTGGAGCGTATCGCTTCGAGATGGATTTTCCGCCCGAAGGCCGTGGTCACATAGCCGTGCTCCTTGGCGAAATCCTTGGTCTCGTCCATGTAGGCGCGGATGCCGGGGAAGCGCTTGAAGTAGGTCTTGATGTACTCGGCCGCCTCGCCCTGCGGGATGCCCAGCTGGCGCGCGAGGCCGAAGCCCGAGATACCATAGATGATCCCGAAATTGATTGCCTTGGCCTGACGGCGCACCATCGGGTCCATGCCTTCAATGGGCACGCCGAACATCTCGCTGGCCGTCATTGCGTGGATGTCGAGACCGTTCAGGAAGGCCTCCTTCAGAGCCGGGATGTCGGCCATATGCGCGAGAATGCGCAGCTCGATCTGGCTATAGTCGGCGCTGACCAGCACATTGCCTTCATCCGCAATGAAGGCCTGCCGTATCTTACGGCCTTCTTCGGTCCGCACCGGGATGTTCTGCAGGTTCGGATCGGACGATGACAGCCGCCCCGTCTGCGCCACGGCCATGGCATAGCTCGTGTGCACGCGGCCGGTCTTCTTGTTGATCGCGGCCTGCAATGCCTCGGTATAGGTAGAGCGCAGTTTCGACAGCGTGCGCCAGTCGACAATCGTGCGCGGCAGCGGATGGCCCTCTGCCGCAAGGCCTTCCAGCACATCCGCGTCCGTCACCCAGGCGCCGGTCTTGGTCTTCTTGCCGCCGGGCAGGCCCATCTCGTCGAACAGGATTTCGCCGAGCTGTTTGGGGCTACCGATATTGAAGGCGCGGCCAGCCTGTTCCTCGGCCTCGGCTTCCAGCGCCGCCATGCGTTGCGAGAAGTCCGCCGACAGGCGCGAGAGCTGGTCGCGGTCCACCTTGATGCCTTCGCGCTCCATCTGCGCCAGAACGGGCACGAGTGGCCGCTCAAGCGTCTCGTAAACGGTGGTCACTTTCTCCGTATGCAGCTTCGGCTTGAACGTCTGCCACAGGCGCAGCGTCACGTCGGCATCCTCGGCAGCATATTCCGTCGCCTTGTCCAGCGCGACGCGGTCAAAGCTCACTTGCTGCTTGCCGGTGCCAGCCACCTCCTTGAACGGGATGGGCGAGTGGCCGAGATAGCGTTCCGACAGCGTGTCCATGCCGTGATTATGCTTCCCGGCATTCAACACATAGGACAGCAGCATCGTGTCATCGATCGGCGCGATGCGAATGCCCTGCGAGGCAAACACGCTGTCATCATACTTGATGTTCTGGCCGATCTTGAGGACCGACGGATCCTCCAGCATCGGCTTCAGCGCCCGCATCGCGTCCTTCATGCGGATCTGCCGTGGCGGATCGGCGCCGAACATGTCGCCATCGCCCGCAGCGTTCGGATCGACGTGCGCCAGCGGGATGTAGCAGGCTTCGCCCGGCGCCAGCGCCAGCGAGACGCCAACAAGGTTCGCTGCCACGGAATCGAGGCTGTCGGTCTCTGTGTCCACCGCCACATAGCCCTGCGCCATGGCACGTGCGACCCAGTCTTCCAGCCGTTCGAAATCGCGCACTGTCTCGTATTGCGACCGGTCAATCGGCTCTTCCGCAGGCGGGGCGGCCTCTATGGCGCCGTCCATTTCCATGGACTCGCGCACCCGACGCGTGATGGTGCGGAACTCCATCTCTTCAAGAAAGGCGATCAGCGTGTCCGGGTCAGGGTCTGCCACGGCCAGTTCGTCCAGTTCCAGCGTGACTGGCACGTCGTCCTTCAGCATCACCAGCTGTTTCGACAGGCGCACCTGATCGGCATTCTCGATCAGGCTCTCGCGGCGCTTCGGCTGCTTGATCTCGCCCGCGCGCTCCAGCAGCGTTTCGACATCGCCATATTCATTGATCAGCTGCGCCGCCGTCTTGATGCCGATGCCGGGTGCACCCGGCACATTGTCCACGCTGTCGCCGGCCAGCGACTGCACATCCACGACGCGCTCCGGGCCGACGCCGAACTTCTCGAACACTTCCTCAATGCCCAGCGTCTTGTTCTTCATCGTGTCGAGCATCACGACGCGCTCCGACACAAGCTGCATCAGGTCCTTGTCGGATGACACGATGGTCACGCGCGCGCCCTTGGCCTCGGCCTGCCGGGAATATGTGGCGATCAGGTCGTCGGCTTCATAGCCTTCCAGTTCCAGCGCATGCGCGGCAAAGGCAATCGCGGCGCGCCGCACCAGCGGGAATTGCGGGCGCAGCTCTTCCGGCGGCTCGGAACGGTTCGCCTTGTACTGGTCATACATGTCATTGCGGAACGTATGCGAGGACGCATCGAAGATGCAGGCGAAATGCGTTGGCCTGTCCGGGCCTTTCAGCTCTTCCAGCAGCTTGAACAACATGCTGCAGAATCCGGAGACCGCGCCGATGGGCAGGCCATCCGAGGAGCGCGTGAGCGGCGGCAGGGCATGGAAGGCGCGGAAAATATAGGCGCTCGCGTCCACGAGATAGAGGTGGCTATCCTTGTTTACCGGGGCAGTGGCCATGAGCAGGGAATCCTTTGCAGGCGGCAGGTTTAACGCCTTGAGGCGGGCCCGTCACCCGCTGCTTATCCAACACTGGCCCTGCGGGTGTATTATGTGCCTGTCGCCTGAATGGAGGCGAAGGGATGTGGCCAGCATGCGCGGCCTCATCCTTCGGGCAGGACGGGAATCGCGCCCCCAATCCCTGTCACACCAGCCATTTATCACGCGGTATCCTTTCTGCCCGCCCGACCTATAAAGGAAACCGGACGCGATCCCCCGCGATCCGGTTTCCGTTGCTGGCGTTCCGGTTCAACTCAATTCGTGATAATCTGCGCGCCTGAATTGCAAATCGGGAGGGACGTGCAATGTCGGATTATAGCGAACCCACAGGCGTAAAAACGCCGTGGCATCTCTGGCTGGTAGGCGGGCTCAGCCTGCTATGGAATGGCTTTGGCTGTGTCGATTTCACAATGACCGCCACGCGCAACGCCGCCTATCTGGAGCCGTATCCGCAGGAAATGCTCGACTATTGGCTCAATATGCCGACCTGGATGTGGGCAGACTGGGCGGTGGGCGTCTTCGGCGGCCTGCTTGGCAGCATCGCGCTGCTCCTGCGCCGCAAGCTGGCCGTGCCGCTGTTTGCCGCTTCTTTCATTGCGGCGAGCATCAGCATGAGTTTCGGCTTCCTCGACGAGAACGCCCCGCGCATGGAAGGAGCCGGCCTCATGAGCGGCATCATTATCGTGATTGCGCTCCTGCTGGCTGTCTATGCGTGGCGGATGTCCCGGCGGGACGTCTTGCGCTAGCGAGGTTTCGCATTAGCCTCCCGGTCCAGAAACGGGAGGAATAGTAATGAGCGAGATGAACAAGACCTGGGTGCTGCGCGCGCGGCCTGTAGGTGACGTGAAAGAGAGCGATCTGGAACTCGTCGAGGCGCCGCTTGCGCCGCTGAAAGAGGGTGAAGTGCGCGCCCGCACAATCTATCTCTCGCTCGATCCGACCAACCGCATCTGGATGAGCGACATGGACGCCTACCTGCCGCCCGTCGGTCTCGGCGACCCGATGCGCGGCGGCGGCCTTGGCCTCGTCACGGAAAGCCGCTTTGACGGGCTGGAGCCGGGCGACATCGTCAACACGGGCCTTGCCCATTGGGCTCTTTATAACACGCTGCCTGGCACAGCGCTGTCCAAGCTGCCGCAGCTGCCGGGTGTGCCCCTCACGGCCTTCATGGGGCCGATCGGCGCTACCGGCATGACCGCCTATTTCGGCCTCATGGACATCGGCAAACCCAAGGAAGGCGAAACGGTTGTCGTCTCGGCTGCAGCGGGCGCTGTCGGCTCCATGGTCGGCCAGATCGCCAAGATACAAGGCTGCCGCGTTGTCGGCATCGCGGGCTCCGAGGACAAGTGCAAATGGCTGGTCGAGACCGCCGGCTTTGACGCGGCCATCAATTACAAGAAGGAAGACGTCGGCGCCGCGCTGGACAAGCATTGCCCCGATGGCATCGACATCAATTTCGAGAGCGTTGGCGGCGAGATCATGGACGCAGTGATCGCTCGCCTGAACGACTTCTCGCGGATGCCGCTCTGCGGCCTGATCTCAACCTATAATGCCACGGAGCCGGTGCCCGGCCCGTACAATTTCGCGAACCTGCTGATGCGCCGCACGCTGGTGAAGGGCTTTATCGTAATCGACTATATCCCGCGCTTCGCCGAGGGCATGCAGCAGATGGCGCAGTGGCTTATGGAAGGTAAGCTCAAGTACGAGACGGATGTGGTCCGCGGACTAGAGAACGCGCCTTCCAGCCTGTCACGACTGTTCGAGGGCAAGAACCTCGGCAAGCTGGTGGTTCAGGTCAGTGACGAACCGAACATGACACCTGCTTAATGACAAAAAAGTTACAATAAACAGGTCTCGTACGGCGACGGGAAATCCCCACTTCAGCGTTCTACTACTGTGATGTCGGCAGGGTCTTACCCCCCCGGTCGGCATCACGAACATTCGTGTTCCCGCTGCTGGTACCTCCAAACCTCCCCCTGGCCTGCAGCGGAGTCCCCCCACTGTCCCTCACCCTTGCAAGTGGGGGGGCTGCACACGCGAAAACCCGGTCCTTAAAGAACCAATGGCGCGATAAAATAGCCGATCAGCGTGATGATCAGGATCCCCATCAGGTTCACCCGCAAGCCGCGCCGCACCATGTCCTGTATCTTTATCTGGCCCGTGGAGTAGACAATCGCATTCGGTGCCGTCGCCACCGGCAGCATGAACGCGCATGAGGCCGCCACAGCGGCCGGGCCAAGCAGGCTGGCCGGGGCCATTCCCACAGCCACCGCCAGCGCACCGAGAATTGGTGCCAGCGTTGTCATCGTTGCCACATTGCTTGTCAGCTCCGTCAGGAAGAGGACCAGCGCGACCACGACGGCAATGAACAGGATTGGCGGGAAAGCCTCCATGATCGACAACTGGTTGCCCAGCCATTCCGACAGCCCCGTGCGCGAGATGGCATTACCCAGTGCAATGCCGCCGCCGAACAGCACCAGCACGCCCCATGGCAGTCGCTCAGCCTCTTCCCAATTTAGCAGCATCCGCTTTTCGCCGCCGCCAGCTGGTACGAGGAACATCACAACCGCGCCGGCCATGGCGATCATCATGTCCACTTCGGCGCCGCCGAAGCCGGCCAGCGTGCTCCAGCCCATGGCGTCTAGCAGGTCGACAACCCAAAGCCGCGACACCCAGAGCAGGGCCACGAAACCAAACACGATGGCCGCACGCATTTCGGGCTGGGTCATGCCACCGAGGGCAATCTTGTCCTTGCGAACCCGGTCCAGCACGTCCTGTCCGCCGCTGAATTTCGGCAGTGCCCGCGTCAGGATCCACCAGGCCGTCGGCACCATCAGTGCCGCCGCTGGTACGCCAAAGGCCATCCATTGAGGGAAGCCGATATTGCCGCCCATTTCGGCCTGCAGCCAGTTGATCGCAATCAGGTTTGTCGGCGTCCCGATGGGGGTCGCCACACCGCCAATGGAGGCCGCATAGCAGATGCCAAGCAAAAGGGCCGTGGCGAACCGTCCGCTCTTGTCGCCGAGCGTCTGCGCCGCTGAGAGCGCAATCGGCATCATCATGAGCGTCGTTGCCGAGTTGGATATCCACATCGACAGGAGGGCCGTCGCCAGCATGAACCCGAAGATCAGCGCTTTGGGCGCCGCTCCAACGCGCGAGATTACGTTGAGCGCGATCCGCTTGTGCAGGTCCCAGCGCTCGATGCCCATGGCAATGATGAACCCGCCCAGCAGCAGCAGGACGATATAATTCGCATAATCGGCGCCGACTTGTCTGGGCGACCCAGCGTCGATCAGCGGCAGGATTACGAGCGGCAGCAGCGATGTCGCCGGAATCGGGATCGCTTCGGTCGCCCACCATGTGGCCATCAGAACCATGAGGGCGCCCGTATACCAAGCCGCTGTGGTCAGGCCGTCAGGTGGGCCGAATAGCAGCATGATCCCGGCCAATATTGGTCCGAGGATCAGTCCGATCTTTTGTGCCCCCATAGTGCGTTCAGCTCCCCGTCATGGCCTTGAAGCCCGCTGTAAGGTCCGCGACGAGATCGTCAACGGCCTCCAGTCCAATATGTATGCGCAGCAATGGGCCGGATCGGGTCTCGGTCCAGCTGCCCTGCATGCGCGTCAATTGGTGGTCGCACGGAATGATCAGGCTCTCAAAGCCTCCCCATGAGAATCCCATGGAAAACAGGTGCATTGCCTCGAAAAAGCGTTCCAGACCGCCGTCAGGCACCGGATTGAGTACGATTCCGAACAATCCGTTCGATCCGCTGAAATCGCGCTGCCACAGGGCATGGTCCGGATGCGAGGGCAGGGCGGGATTCAGCACCTGGGCAACTTCCGGACGAGTTTCCAGCCATTCGGCGATGGCGAGCCCGGCGGACTCATGGGCTTTCAGGCGTGTCTTGAGGGTGCGCAGGCCGCGTACGCACAGATAGGCATCGTCAGGGGCGAGGCTGATACCCCAGTCCTCGGCCAGGGCTTCGAGCCGTCCGGCCATGGCATTGTCACGGGTCATCACCGCGCCGCCGAAGGCATCGGAATGGCCCGCAGGGTATTTCGTGAGCGCCTGTGCCGACAGGTCGACGCCGAGCGCCAGCGGCTGATGATGCAGCCCGGCGCCCCATGTATTGTCCATGATCGTGCGGATGCCGCGCGCCTTAGCCACCTCAACAATGGCGGGCGTGTCGCTCACTTCAAACGTCAGCGATCCCGGCGATTCCAGGAATATCGCTTTGGTATTCTCCTGGATCAGGTCCGCTATCCCTGCGCCGATGCGCGGATCATAGCGGTCTGTCTTCACGCCCATGGCTGGCAGGCGGCGCTCGCAAAAACGGGCGGTCGGGCCATAGGAGGAGTCCGGGAAGAGCAGATGGTCGCCACTGCGCACACAGCTGGCAATTGCCAGCGTGCAGGCTTGCAAGCCATTAGCAGCGAGACGGGTATACGTCGCGCCCTCCAGCTCGCACATTGCGGCTTCCAGTTCGCGGTGTACCGTGAGGCCCATGCGGCCATAGGTGGGTTTCGGCCCATACAGGGCGTCTTCCGTACTGAACAGCACCGTGGATGCGCGCTCGACGGGCGGGTTGACGGTCACTCGTCCCAGCCGGTCGCGCCGTGTGTGGATCAGCCGCGTTTCAAGGTGCTTCATCAGGCTTCCGTGGCAATCGGGCGCGAAGAATCAGAGGCCCACTCAGTCCACGATCCGTCATAGACAGCGACATCCCAGTTGCCGAGGCGGGCAAGGGCGAGCGCCGTGATGGCTGCCGTGACGCCTGAACCGCAGGTCGTTACCGTCGGTCCCATCGGGTCCTTGAACAGTTCAGCCAGCTTGCTGGCGGGTTTCATATGGCCGTCTTCGGTGGTCAGCGCGCTGCCGGGCAGGTTCACGCTGCCGGGAATGTGGCCTGATTTCAGGCCTTCACGCGGCTCCCGCACACGGCCGAAAAACCGCCCGTCCGGCCGGGCATCGATAATGGACAGGCGTGCCTTGCCGACAGACTTTTCCAGACCTGCCGTGTCCATCACGAGATCGCTGCGCACGCGCGGCGTGAAATGGCGCTCGCTGACAATGGGCGGCATGTCTTCAAGTCCACCGCCGGCGGCCACCCATGCGGCCAGACCGCCATCCAGGACGTGCACGTCGGTATGGCCCATCACGCGCAGCATCCACCAGACGCGGGCCGAGGCGAAGAAGCGGTTCTGGTCATAGACCACGATCCGGTTGCCATCGCCGACACCCAGCTTGCGAATGCGCGAAGAGAACTTCACGGCATCCGGCAGCATGTGCGGGTAGGGCGATGAATCATCGGCGACGTGGTCAATATCGAAATGCGTGGCGCCGGGAATGTGGCCGCGCGCCCAGGCCTGCCGTCCCGTTTCGGGCGGATTGGTGAAGTCGGCAAAATAGGTCGCGTCCAGTACGCGAACATCCGGTGCATCAAAGTTCTTTATCAGCCATTCGGCGCTGACGAGGGGATCGCCCGACTCCATCTATTTCGTCTCCATCCACGGTGGCACCGGTAGCTCCTTCGACCGAAGGAATTCCGGATTGTAAAGTTTCGATTGGTACCTGTTGCCATAGTCGCACAGCACCGTCACGATCGTATGGCCGGGGCCCATGTCACGCGCCATTTTAACGGCGCCCGCCACATTGATACCGGCTGAACCGCCAAGGCATAGCCCTTCGGTCTGCACGAGGTCGAAAAGCACGTGAAGGGCTTCGGCATCGCTGCATCTGTAGGCACGGTCGACTTCAATGCCTTCCAGATTGGCCGTTATCCGTCCCTGGCCGATGCCTTCGGTGATTGATGTGCCTTCAGATTTCAGCTCGCCGTTCGTGAAGTACTCGTACATCGCGGCGCCGCCGGGATCGGCGAGGCCGATCTGAACGGACTTGCGCTTCTCCTTTAGCGCCATGGAGACACCGCCCAGCGTGCCGCCGGACCCGACCGCACAGATGAAGCCGTCCAGCTTGCCGTCGGTCTGGTTCCAGATCTCCTGGCCGGTCGTGTCGAAGTGCGCCTTGCGGTTTGACACATTGTCGAACTGGTTGGCCCAGATGGCACCATTTGGCTCGGATTTGGCGAGGTCTTCGGCGAGGCGGCCGGAAAACTTGATGTAATTGTTCGGATTGGCATAGGGCACGGCATCCACTTCGATCAGCTCGGCGCCGAGCAGACGGATGGCGTCCTTCTTCTCCTGGCTCTGGGTACGTGGCATCACGATCACGACACGATAACCCAGCGCAGCGCCCACCAGTGCGAGCCCGATGCCTGTATTGCCAGCGGTACCTTCGACAATGGTGCCGCCCGGCTTGAGCTGTCCGGCCGCTTCGGCATCCCGCACAATGCCCAGCGCAGGCCGGTCTTTCACCGACTGTCCGGGGTTGAGAAACTCGCATTTACCGAGGATTTCGCACCCTGTTTCATCAGAAACCTTGTTTAGGCGGAGGAGCGGCGTATTTCCGATCAGATCAATGACGGAGCGGTGTGTGGTCATGCGGGTAGGTCCGGTTTGTTAGAGGCGGCAATGCCCGGTCAAGCTAGGGTGCAGCGGGCCAATGCACAACTGCTGCAGGCGCACTTGCGCAAGTGATCCATACGGCTATTCGCCCCGTAGAAGGCATAGAACACTTATTTTACCACGGGATACACGCTTGCCGATGACCGAATCCTACACCTCTTTCATGATGGATCATGCTGCCGGCAATCATGTCGGCGCGCTGGAAATCGCCGGTGACATGCACATGTTGCTCAATTCGGCTGGTGCCGAGACGGCCTGGCTCTGGTCGGTTGTTGGCGGCGCTATTCTTGAACAGCAGCCTGAGCTCACACAGACGTCCCCGCGCAAGGCATTGCCTCGCAAGTCGAGCAGGGTTGCTGAAAGCGCCCGCGAGCTGCTTGAAATGGCAGATTCGTCCCTGAAATGGAAACGCGGTATTTCCGGTATTTCCTACGCCACCACCGGCACAAGCGGCGCAAAGTTCATGAAGCTTCAGCCCGGCCAGTCAGCCCCTGCCCACGGGCATGGCGGGCTGGAGGCGACGGTTGTGCTTGCCGGCCAGTTCACTGACGGACATGGTGTCTACACGCGCGGCGACCTCGTTCTCGGTGAGCCAGGCAAGCGCCACAAGCCTGCCGCCGTCGGAGATGAGACGTGTATCTGTTTCGTCGCTGAAACCAGCAACCCGCTCTGGAACCTGTTCCGATGATCCGCCAAGCAGTCTCCGCACTCGCGCTCACTTTGCTGGCTGTACCAGCCTGGGCTGACAACACGCCGGCGCCATCTCCGGCAAATACCATGGAAGCGCCATCATGGCAGCCGAAGAATGGTGACAGGATCGCCTTCGATGTCCTGCGAAAGGGCAAGCCGTTCGGCACCCACACGGTCTCGTTTGCAGTCGATCCCGATGGCACGCTGACGGCAACGACCGATGTGCGCCTGAAGGCCGGGCTCGGCCCGATTACGGTTTTTCGCTATGAACTCGATGCTACCGAGACATGGAAAGACGGCACACTTGTCGCCCTGAAAGGCGCCGTGGATGACGATGGCAAGGATGGCACCGTCACCGCCGCCCGGGAAGGCGATGTGCTTGAGGTCAAAGGCACGGAATATACAGGCGAGGCGCCTCTCGGCATTCTGCCGTCCAGCCACTGGAATTTCGCGCAAACCACCGCAAAGCAGCTGCTGTCCACCGAGGATGGCGAACTGCTCAAGGTCAAGGTCATCGACAAGGGCATGGACACCGTTTCCGTCGCCGGCAAGTCGGTGGAGGCCCGCCACTATCTCATGGATTCAGCCATCGATGTCGACCTCTGGTATGATGACCAGGGCCGCTGGGTGAAGCTCTCCTTCGTGGCGCGCGACCAGCAGATCGACTACGTTCTGACCCAGCCTTACTGAGTCCGCACCGGAGGGGCTAGTTGCCCTCCGGCGTCGCTGGTTCTTCCTTCTTTTTCTTCTTGTTGAACAAGCCGCCCAGCGCATCGCGCGCTGCCTGCTCGGCCGCATCCTCAATGGTGGGGGTCTTAGTCGCTGGCTGGGCTGTATCGGGCTGACTGCCATCGGTCGCCGGTGCCGTTTGGGTCTGGTTTCCGCCGAGCACCGCGCCGAGGATTGAGCCAGCATCGCCGCCGATCTTGCCCGTCAGCTCATCCTTCAGCTTGTTGCCTAGTTCCGCCTTGAGGGCAGACTGGATGCCCGACGTATCCGGCGAGACCTTCAGGTTTGTCCACGCGCCGGAGATGCGCACGGGTACAGGAATCCCGTTCAGCTGGATGACACTGCCGTCGCCCTGGCCCTTCTTGTCGACACTCGTCGCAAGACGCATGTCCAGTGCCTGGCCGCCGAGATTGATCTGGCCGGAGCCGTCAATGCCGAGCACGGGGTTGATCAGTTTCATCAGGTCGACATTGGCGACACCATCCGTGATCGTGAGCACGGTGTCGAAGCTGGTGAAGTCCGTCTCTGCCGAGGGCGAGAGGGCCGACGAGAAGTCGAGGTTCTTGAGGCTGCCCGTTGTCAGGGCAGTTTGCAGGGACTGAGCACTGCGGACCAGTTGCGAGACGTTGAGGCCCTTCAGGGCGCCGTCTGTCAGGTTCGTGGTGACCTTGCCGTCAAGCGCGTTGACGATGTCGTAGAGCGAGTTGCCGGTGGCCGCGCCAGTGACATTGAAGCCGCCGGTGCCGGTCAGCTTGTCGAAGCCTGCCAGCGTGCCCAACAGGCTCGACATGCCGACGCCGCTACCATTCATCGCAAAGTCCACGGCAGGCGTTGCGCCCTGCGCGTTGACGTTCAGCTTGCCGTTCCAGTTGCCGCCGAATGCCTTGAACTGCGACAGGTCGGTGACGAGCTTGCCATTGTCGAGCGTCGTGGCGAGCGCGGCATCGGTCAGCTTCACATTGCCGATCGTGAGGGCGCTGGTCCTGATCTTGATATCGGCATCCACCGCTTTGAGGCCCGCAAGGTCCAGTGGCTCCTTGCTCCAGCCATTGCTGGCCTGTGCCGGCGTTCCTGCCGTGTCGCCTTCACCAAGGAAGGGCGAGAGATCGAGCGGGCCCATGTCGAGATCGCCCGTTATTTTCGGCCGTTCGCCCGTCAGATCGACGCCTGCCGTACCCTTGCCGGTAATGTCGTCCAGCGTGAGCGTCAGGCCCGTCAGGTTGAGCTTCTTGAAGCTGCCCTTGATGGCGCTGTCGACCTTGAAGGTTTTCAGCGTCTCGCCGGGGGCCATTTCCACGTCAGCGGCCTTGAGCAGGGCACGAAGCTCGTTGCTGGAGGCATTGACCTGACCATTGACGCTGCCATCACCGCCAAGGCCCACAGCGCCCATATAGCTGGCGTTGAGCAGGGCGCCGGTATGCGTCACATCAAGGTTTGCAAGGTTCAGTGCATCGACCGGGCCAGTGATGCTGCCCTTGATCTCGACGCGCTCAAGCGCATCGGCGGCCGGGAGCTCGATACCCATCTCGGTCGCGAGATCCCCGGCTTGCGGCAGCACCGCGGAGAGCTTTCCGTCGACTGTGATGGCCTCTCCGAGGGAGACGGTTCCAGTGTAGCCCGCATCGATCAGCTGGCCCTTGATGGCGAGGGTTTCGAAATTGATCTGCGGCGCCTCCAGCGATCCTGAAAGTGTGGCCTTCATATCTGCGCCGCCGAGCGGGGCGACATTGTATGGCATCTCCACGTCCGCGAACTTCGTGAGGTCGAGAATGCTTGGGGCCGACAGGGTGAGGGTGCCCGCGATGGCCGAAGCGTCGCCCATCGTGATGCTGCCATCATAATTTGCGTTCACAAGGGCGGATTGCAGGGCGAATTTGGCGGAAGCCGGCGTGCCGCCCGTCAGGGCTTCAGGCGAATCCAGGTCCAGCGTCACATCGAATTTTTCGCCCTGGAACAGGCCGGACGCCTTGATGTCGACAGGCTGGTTCATGGCCTGCATGGAGGCCTGCAGGTCGAGTTCCTTCAGTTCATATGTGCTGCCGGCGGCATCGTCGCGATAGATGAGGCTGGCATTCTGCAGCCGCGCCGATGCGATGCCCGCATCAAACCCGCCACCGGACTGCTCAGGCGCGTCAGTGGCTTCGGACGAGGAAGCGAATTCCCAGTTGGCCGTGCCGTCGGCCTTGCGGTGCAGGTCGACACTGGCATCAACAAAGGCGATTTCCTGCACATCGACCCGGCGCGACAGGAGTGGCAGCCATTTGACCGATCCGCGCAATTCGCCCGCCTCGATCATGTTCGGACGGTCGAACCCTTCCGGGTTGGCCACGGTGACACCGCCAATGCTGGCTGCGATTCGCGGGAAGACCGAGATTTTGACGTCGCCCGTGAGCGTTACATCCCGCTGCAGCGCATTGGTCGCGGCCTTTTCGATCTGGTTGCGATACACATCCTTGGGCACGAGAAAGGGAACAACCAGCGCGGCAACCACCAAAAGGCCAATAAAGCCTGCGGCAATGAGCAATATACGTTTCATGGCGGCGTCCTGTTTCGTGCGTTTCCGGTGAGATAAATGTATAATGTGACCGAGGAATGACCAGAGAATAGCATATAATCGAATTTGCCTGACGTTCCTTGCTTGACCACCAATCCCTGCTTGATTAGAGAGGCGCTTCGCCGCTTTGCGGTGGGAGAAAATACGCGGGTGTAGCTCAGTCGGTTAGAGTGCCGGCCTGTCACGCCGGAGGTCGCGGGTTCAAGTCCCGTCACTCGCGCCATTTCTCCAAAATTATTTCCCAATAAAATCAAGCACTTAGGGTGTATTTTGGAGTGTGGTTCCCGCAATTCTGAAAATTTGGGATACAAATTGAATACAAAATGGGATACAAGGGGTCATGGAAACGGCGCTCGATCCCGATCAATTTTTGCTTCAACGCGGCAAGCGCTGGTACTATCAGCGACGCGTGCCCAGCCAGTTTTCTCACCTCGACCATCGCTCGTTCGTCAAGGTTTCGTTGAAAACGGAATCGCTTGAGACAGCCCGTCTTCGCCGCAACCAACTAGCCGAAGCAGACGACCAGTACTGGATGACGCTCGCCGCCGAAGAAGCAAGCCCTGGCGGACACGGTCCGTATGTCAGAGCTGCCCTTGAGCACCGCTACAAGTCTGCCATTGCACGCGCCATGTCCTACGGGTTTTCTTATAAACCCGCCGAGCCGCTGGCCGAAAGCCGAACCATCGCCGAATTGATGGCCCGCATCCAGACGCTTGAGGCGCAGACGGGCAGAGGCGGCGACCCAGGGCGCGCCGATACTGAGGCACTGCTTGGCGGTTCGCCCAATCCGGCCGCCAGCATCACTGTCTCAGAAGCGTTCGAACTCTATGTGAGCCGGATTGCGTTTGATGATCAGTACAACAAGTCGGACGCACAACGCCGATCCTGGGAAAAAACCAAGCGCGCCTCCGTCAACTATTTCATCGAGCAGATGGGCGATCTGCCGCTGAGCGACATTACGCGAGAGATCGCCCTCGACTATCGCGACTGGTGGATGGAGCGCATGCAGCCTCAGGACGACGGATCAAAGCCGGCGTCACCAAACACCGCCAATCGTCATATCGGCAATATGCGGTCGCTTTATGAGCGCTACTTCAAACACATTGGCGACACACAGATCGAAGACCCATTCCGTGACTTCTATTTCAGCGGCAAAACGGAAACCAAACGCGCATCTTTCACCGATGACTTTGTTCGGAGCCGCATCCTGGTTCCCGGCCTGTTCGATGGCCTGCGGCTTGAACTGCGCGTCATCATCTACCTCCTGATCGAAACCGGCGCGCGGCTCAGCGAGCTTGTAAACCTAAGTGCAGAAGACATCAGGCTTGGAGCGAAAGTGCCGCATATCGCCATCCGCCCGGAGCAAAACCGGGAGCTGAAGACGGATGATTCCCGGCGCGAAATCCCGCTTGTTGGTGCTGCTGAAATTGCGATGCGCGCATGTCCTGAAGGCTTTCCATATTACTATGACAAAAGCGGATTGGTTTCAGCGAACTTGTTGAAGGCGTTCCGCCAGCGCAGACTTCTGCCGACTTCAGATCACGTCGTCTATTCATTCCGGCACTCGTTCGAGGATCGCATGCTCGAAGGCGGCCTCGACTATGGTCTTCGCTGCGCACTCATGGGGCACAAGAACAATCGACCCGAATACGGTCAGGGTGGATCTCTTGAATACAGGCGCAGCGAGTTGATGAAGATCGCGCACCCGTTCGATGCGAGGATATTTGCTAGCTAGTTGCTGCGCCGGAGGGGTTCGCAGTGTTCTCATGCTGTCTGTTTCGAGACGTATTCATCAAATTCTGCACCAAAAGCTGCTAGCACTTGCGCGGAGCAAACGACCGTCAGCCAACTCCCTTGCTGACTTCGCTTCAACCTGGTCAATCCGGTGTAAATCAGCGCCAAGCTTTTGAGATCGCTAGCCTCAGTGACATAAATCACCAGCAAGCGAGACTCCCACCCTTTGAAACTGTGAAGCGTGGTGGCTTTGATTCTGGCGTCACCCATATAGAAGCCCATTTTTTGACGACGATTATCTTCTCCGAACGTATCAAGTACTCGAATATTCCGATCATTAAGACCCTTTACGATTTCGCCGCCCGATTGCATGTCGCTCGCCAAAACAGTGATGTCTGCATTGGCAAGGCCCTCTGCTCCGGTCCGTTTCATCAGGGCTTCTATTTCCGCGAAACATACCGTATCGGCGGCATCCCTGCTGCATTGCACCCACCGCAGATGACATGGGTATAGGTCCAACGTCCCTTGTTCAGGCTCGGGTAAGTCGACGGTGTCGCGGGGGAGATATGTCTCAGCGAATTTTCTCGCCATCAATAGAGCTGATGGTGGCAATCGATAGCTGACTTTAAGTTCATTCCAAAGACCACTGAACCCTGCATTCTTTCCCGCCATAGATTCATCGGTCCAAGCTTTGGTTGTGCCGTATACGTCTTGAGTGGCATCAGCAACGAAGAGGACCTCGCCATCTGAGCGATGTGCCTTTCGCAATACGTTCCACCACAAAGGTAGATAATCCTGTGCTTCATCGACCAAAATAGCATCGAAGCGTTTAGCTTCCGGATGCCGGACCGCATCGTCAGCAAGGAGGGGCAAATCAATGTTCAAGATTTGCTCCAGTATCTCTTCTTTGCGCTTCGCCGATTCAGCAGTGGCCATCTCTTTCCAGATGTCGTTGTAGCGTTCTCCCCAGCCGATGTCGTAACAGCTATGTTTGCACCACAGATGGAAGTGCGTGAATTCGATATTCTTCATTTTACTGGGCGAATCGATCTCGCGCGCGATCAGGTCGCGCAGATAGTGCCAAAGAGTGATATTGAAGGTTGCAACAAGAACGGTCTTCCCCTCATTGGCCAATTTCGCGGCCCGGGCAGCCAGCACGAGCGATTTCCCTGAACCTGCGGGCCCCTTAATTCTGCGGTAGCGAGTTTGCTCACGGTTGTCAGATAGTCTTCGTTGATGAGCATCTAAAACCAATGGAGTGCGCTGTGTCGATGCAAAGTCGGGCTCGACGAGCCAGCCGCGCAGATCCGCAGCAAGTTTCTCATTCATCACAATGGAATTGCGCCTGCCACCGTCAGGAAAAATTCGAACGATGTCGCCTCCGGATATCTCCTCTACGCCACTGATCGGTCGATATTGAGGGTATTTGTCGGCCGGAATGAAGGGGGAAAGCAGTCTCGTTACGTCAGCTGTGCGAGCGAATGGGAAGATTACCCCAGCCGTGATGGCAGCCCATCCATTTCCTTTTTGCAGTCGCGGGCAGTAGAGGTCAAATATTTCTCTTTTGTATTGGTTGACCTTTGATACCGGGTTGTTCTTTTGGATGCTGAATTCTTTTCCATCCTTTTCAGCCCATAGAGACGGATGCCCCCATTGATCCAACTTGGTGAAGTATCGCATGGCATCAAGATTCCAGTCTTTTACCTCGAAAACCGCAACACCTCCCTGAGGATTCAAAAGGACAAAATCCGGACGTAGGCCGTTCAAATGTGGTTGAATGTAAATCTCCCAATCAGGAGGGAGTTTTTGATTGAATAGATTCAAAACTAGGCTTTCGCCAACGGTCAGCCCTTGCCTTGATTGACTGTGGGTCGCCAAGGGCGGGTGGATTAGTCGTTCATTGAGAATGTCAAAGACCTACCTGCAAAACTGAGAAAACTTTTGATGTGCCTCTGTATTCAAACACAGCACAGACTTTCATTCATTCTACAGTTGATGGCAAGCGGGTTCGTTTTTCGTGATAAGGCCATTCTTGATGGTGGTTTAAACGCACGTCATGGACAGTCATGGACAGGTTGCTGCAGCATAGAGCGATTGATGAGGCAATCGTCTTTCGATCAGATGGATCGAGCCGCGATGCCTCCTCGGGCGATTTGTGGGGTCGAGTCTTTTGCAATCGGGCTCCGGCGACTTTTAAACATTTTCAGATGTTTTGTCAGCCGCGCAGATTTCGCCCGACGGTCTTCGAGCTCGGATTCCAATCTTTCCAATATGGGCCAGTAGGCATCGCCGTAGAGTTCGATGACGCGAGCGACTGTCGCCATGGCGTGTTCGATTTGATCATCGGTATAGGCTTTGTCAAGATCAAGCGACATGGCGGCAGATCGACTAGCGACCTAATTGGCTTTCGCCCGATTCCAGACTAGGACTCCGGTGCCGTCTTTGGTGTTTTCAAAAAAAGCGGCGCGCATCGGCGCCGCAAAGCTTGGATCATCAAGTTTGACCGAAAGATACGGCGTTTCGCCTGATTTACTTTCCTCGCGCCAGGCTGCGCCGAGTTCTGCACCTCCGGCATAGAGTCGGAAATCCGGTGCGCTCTCATTTGCCTTGTCGGCATTGGGAACAAGCTGAGCTTTGACGTTGATGGTCATGGTGCGGATGGTGCCAGTATAGGCGCCGTCCTTTGCGGTAAAAGTTCCAATCTGTGCCATGGGTCTAATCCTCCGTTCTGGCGTTGGTGTGGAGGGCGCGGCGCGCCCGTTTGAACCCGGCATCAGAGCCGAGAAACTGTTGCAGCATAGCGGGAATGAGCGCTTCGGGCTTTTCTTCAGCGCCATAGGTCTGGCGGTAAATGCTCGCATAGTCGCAGAGCGCTGCGGCGAGATCGGGATCAATCGCGATGCTCATGCGCACTGCCGTGCGGTCAGGGAGTTTGTCGAGACGCAAGGTCATCAGTGCATGCTCCTCTGAACCAGATCAGCTGCCGCGCGTCCGGATGCGACATCGAACAATTCCTGAGTCGAGCAATCCATACCGACGACTTTGCAGGTTTCAGGATCGTCAGGAGAAACGCTGGCCCAGCGCATGAGCCGAGCCAGCGCAAAAGCCGAGAGCGCCATGTACGCAATGATCAGTGGGAAAAATGACCAGTATCCTGCGAAGGTGAACACGGGGGCAGACTGGCCTATCAAGAGCGCGAGAAACAGCGCAACCGGCAAGAACGCCGCGCTTACAATCGCTCGCTTTTTTGCTGTGAGGCGCGGGGCGCGTTCTCGTTCGATCAGCAGAATACGGCCATCCGGCATTTCAGCTTGTGCGTATTCGAGGTGAGTGTCTGGGTCGTTCATGGTCTAGCTTCCTTTCATTGAGGTCTGAGAATGAGATCGCGGGTCACAACCACACGCACGGGCCAGCCCGGGCGGACTTCGATCGTCGGCTGGACGGCAAGATTACGTTCGACGATGCGTTGACCCGCCTGGTTCACGGTATCGGTAGCACCGCGCCGGATGGCGCGCTCAATGTCGCCGTCTCCAGCTGAGCCTAGTTCAGCGCCAATACCAAGAATGGTCGCTAATCCGGCTGCGATGAACACACGGTCCCAATGATGATCGGTGCGGTCAGACAGGCCTGCAAAGCCTTTCGCATCTGCGCCCGGCGCTGAGATCACGATGGATGCGCCACCCGGAAAGATGATCCGGTCCCAGGTGACCAGCGCACGGTCCTGTCCGAAGGAGACTTCAGACTGGTAACGCCCGATCAGCCGCGAGCCCTGCGGGATCAGCACATATTGGCCAGTGACAGTATCATAGACCGGCTGGGTCACCTGCGCGACCACGGTGCCGGGGAGGTCCGAGTTGATGCCGGTGACAAGAGAAGCCGCGATCAGAGTGCCTGCCATAACTTGATAGGGCGAAGCCGGATCTTCGACACGGTTTGGATTATAGATATCGCTATCGGCCCCTTCGTTCGCGAAGGCGAGTTTGCGCGATTGCAGATTAGTATCTGCGGGCGCCGCGAATCCTGTTGGCGCGCCTTGCGGCAATGCAGCGAGTGCGAGCAGTTCAGATCCAAGATCAAGCGCCGGATCGCGGTAGGGTTTGGCGGCGTCGGCCATTGCTGCGCTGCCGATTTCTGATTGTAGGCGGAAGAAAACCGGCGCTTTGGCAGCTTCCTCTGCTAACGCGGCTTCGCGCATACGCCTTGCCCTTGCCGCTTCATCGGCAGGATTGGGCCGGAAGTCGTCTTCAAACTGCGTGATGTATTCTGGCTCAATGCCAAGGCTGCGTTCGGTTTCCAGCATGGTTGCACCGAGATCCCCAGACAGTGGCGGGCCGAGCCGTGCAATCCGCTCCTCGACGGGGCGAAGTTCACTATAGCCGGCAGGCAAGGCTGAGAGGCCTTCGGGTTTTCTGGTGTTTGTTGTGTTGTAAAGCTCGCGGCGCTCCGATGGATCGCTGACCGTCGGCGGCTTTAGTGCGATGCTAGTCGCAGCAAACAGGCCGAGCGCGCCAAGCCCTGCGCCGACGAGCAGCACTTTGCGATTGATCCGGGTAACTGGTCTGGGTGTCTCGCGGATCTTTAGCCGCTCGGCATGTTCATCGAAGGGAATCGGATCGGACATGACCTAGCCCCCAAAGATCGCGGCAAGGCCGGTGCGAGGCTGACCCTTGGTGATCCGCACCACGGTCTGGTTCCTCGTGCCAATGCGTAACTCTGCGGCCCGAAACAGGCGGTCGACAACATAATATGCGCCGCGCACGCGATAGTTCACCAGTTCGGCATCGCCATCCTCGCCGAGCACAAAGAGTGGCGGCATGTCGGTTGTTGCTATGTCGCTTGGCATCTGGATGAAGACCTGCCGTCCATCATCGAATACGCGCACCGGTTTCCAGTCTGGGCTATCGCCGCTCATTCGGTAATCGAAGTTCAGGCCTTCCAGCGTTAAGCCGCGTTCGATGCTGCCCGCGTCTCGTGCAATCGCACGGTCGTTGCGCGCCGCAAGGCCTGCCAGTTCATCTTGCGGATATCGCCAGGACAAAGCCGCCATATAGCCGCCTTCCACGCTTTCCAACTCCAGATGATAGGTGCGCCGGTTGGTGGCGATCATCAAATTGGTGCGGATGCCGGACGATATCGGTTTGACGAGGACATGGGCCCGCGCAGTGCTGCCGGAGCCCGACATGGTGTCGCCGACAACCCAACGGACGGTATCACCTGCCGAGACAGAGACGAGTTCCTCGCCCGGCTGCAGCGCGACATCGCTGACCTGCCCGGGGCTGGCATAGAGCCGGTAGAGCGCGCCTTGCGTATAGGGATAGACTTGGATCGCGTTGACATAACCATTGACCGAGGGCTCGATCAGGGCGCTGGTGCGACCCTGCTGGATGGCTTCAGCCGGTGAGACAGACGGCGCGCTAATGGTGCGTGTATAGGTGCGCGTCACGCTGCCATCGGCATTCGTCGCAACGCGCGCTCCAACGGGCATCATCTGGCCGGGCAGCGGCAGAGGCACGGCGGTTTCAACGATTTCGACGGGGCGTTCAATGACGCTTTCGACGGACGTCGCCGCGATGAACGCAGCTGGATAAATCGGGTCAAGCTCTGGCGTTGTGGCGCAGGCCGTGGTCAATGCGATGGCTGAACTGGCGAGTAAATGACGAAGCATGGGGATCATTCTCCTGTAACGAGGTCCTGGCCCCAATTGAGGCTGTGGACATAAAGGCCGAGGGGATTAGCGCGCAGGGTTTCTGCGTCGGTCGGCGGCTGGGTGATAATGCTGAACAGACCGGTGAACCGCTCGGCTTTAATCAGCGCGCCGCTTTCGTAGGTCTTCTCGATCCAGCGGGCCTGGAAACTGTCATCAGAGACGCGGACAACGCTGACCACATCGACCGTGCGGGACTTGCGGCCCACATCTGCGAAGGGGTCATTGGCTTGCGCATATTCGTTCAGCGTCGTGGAGGCTTCAGATGTTACATAGTCATAGGCCTTCAGCCAGTTTTCGCGCACAACCACCGGATCAATGGACAGGCCTCGTACCCGTTGAATGAAGTTTGCAAGGTGATGCGCAATCTGGGCATCGCTCGCGACATAGCGCTGCGTGGCTGGGACGACGGCGCGGGCCGCACCCGTCTCATCAACTTCGACGACATAAGGCGTGACTGTCGAAATCGTGGACCGCCAGATTAGTGCAGCGGATGTGAAGAAGCAAAGAACAAGGCATCCGAGCGCCATGAACCGCCAGTTCTTGGCTTGGACGCGGGCAGAGCCGATGCGGTCGTCCCAGACCTGACCCGCCTTTTGATACGGAGTCTGCGGGAACGGGCTTTGCCCATAGCTGGTTGAAGAGCGTTTGAAAGCCATCTCTAGTCGTCCTTGTCATTGAGTTGCGGCGCTGCGCCCGAAGACCCGCGATCGCCATCGCGTAGGGAATGGGCGGCAACCTGGCCGGCCTGGCTCGCGCTTTGGCGGGCCTGCATCCGCCTCGCCCAGCCAGGACTGGAAGTTGATTGGCCTGAAGGTGATGAAGTTTCTGAGCCGCCGGTCCCGCCGGTTGAACGCCATGCGCCCTGGCTGCCGCGCTGATAAGCCTCGCGCATGGACCCGGCGGGTCTTGAAACAGTACGCGCCACAGCGCCCGCGCCTGCGCGGGCGACACCTGCAACACCAGCCGCGATGGCACCGACACCAGTTGAGCTCGAAGCAATTGCGCCCATTGTGTAAGCGGTACGCGCTGCGCCTGCCATTGAAGCACCAGATTTAACTGCCGAGGATGCGCCGCTTGCAGCCCCGCTAATCGCGGCCCGTCCGCCAGCCCCGGCCATATAAGTTCCGGCGGCGACACCGGCGGTAGCGCCCGCTGCGGAACCAGCGCCAAGTTGCGGCGCGCCAGTAATAAGCCCACTGGCAATACCGGGCGCAAAGATACCCATCCAGAAAAAAACAATCGCAGCGAGCACGGTGCCCATGACTTGCGCCAATGTGACATCATCGCCGGTGCGGAACGCATCGGTCACCGAGCCGAATAGCGTCGATCCAATCCCGATAATCACCGCGAGCACCATGAGTTTGATGCCCGAGGTGATGACATTGCCAAGGACGCGCTCAGCGAGGAACGAGGTCTTGTTCCAGAGCGCGAACGGGACAAGAATGAACCCCGCGAGCGTGGTCAGCTTGAACTCCAGGATGGTGATGAAAAGCTGCACGGCCAGCACGAAGAAGGCGACCATGATCACGGCCCAGGCTACAAACATCACAATGATCATGATGAAGTTGTGGAAGAAGCTGATCGGCCCCAGCATGTCCGATATCTCTTCGAGCAGGGGCTGCGCCGCATCAAAGCCGACGCTTGCAATATAGCCGGGCCGCAAAAGGTCCGCTGCGGTCATGGTGCCGCCACCTGCTTTTATGCCGAGCTCTGCAAAACTATCGAACACGATCCCTGCAAGTAGTGCGAAATTGCCGATGATGAACGCGAAAAAGCCAACATAGAGCACCTTCTTGAGCAGGCTGGCGACGACATCAGTGTTTTGGCTCAGCGCCCAGAAGAGACCAGCCAGTGTAATGTCAATCGCAATCAGCGTGGTTGTGAGATAAGCGACATCCCCCGCCAGCAGACCGAACCCGCTATCGATATAGGCGATGAACGTCGCCAGGAAGGTGTCGATCACGTCCATTACTCAGGCGCTCCGAGGAAGCTGCGGGTCCGCGCACGGCCGCGTTCGGCTTCAGCCAGCTGGCGCGCGCGCTCCAGCGCCTCAGCGCGGTAGTGCGAGGCCATCATGCTTTCGATCTGCATGAGTTGCTGGGTTTGCAGGGCTTCAATCTGGTTGCCAGCCTGAACCGCCTGTAGATTGCCCACCGCTGATTGGCTTGAGCCGATCAGGCGGTCGAGGCTTTCACTGTCTGCGCGCGCCGTCGCGACGACTTGCGCCGTGACTTGCAGGCTTTCGCGATAGGCAGTGCGGGATTGTTTCCAGCGTGTGCGGGCCTGCTCGACCAGAACCTCATTCTCAGGCGGGATATCGCCATAGGTTTCAGGATAGATCTCTTCATAATCCCGTTCGATCTCTTCGACTTTATAGCCGATGCCTTCGGCTTCGCGCATGAGGTCGTCGATACGCTGCATCCGGCGCAGGATGTCATTGGCGATGCTGTCGGGCAGTGTTTCGAGATCGCGCGCCATATTTTCCAGCATCTCGATCTCATGGGTGAGTTGCTGGATTTGCTGGTTCACCTCCTGCAGGGAGCGTATTGCCTGAAAGATATTCTGAATGTGATTGGCTGGGTCATAGACTGTCCATTGAGCACTTGCGGGCGGCGCAGTGATGACTGAGAGCGGCAAGGCGCAGATAGCGGCGGACAACAAAAGGCGTTTCATGAGGTTCAAGCTCCTATTCTGCGGCGACGGCGTGAGGGTGATTGATCGCGACGTACGAATTCGGCGTATGGCCGGGCCAGCGCGAGAGCAGATCGGCGGCCCAGGGCAGGCCTTTGGCGTGCAGGAAGGTTTCTGCGAAGTCGGCAGGCTCGGCTTCGGCGATCGTCTTGTTGATCCGCTCTTGGTCGACAGGTCCGGCGGCACCACAAAGCGCCAGAGCAATCGGGCCGAGGCCAAGTTCAAGGATCCGGCAGCCAAGCGGAGACTGATAATAGTAGTCGCGCTTGGGCGTGGCCTGGCTGATCAGTTCGATCTGCCGCGCGTTCAGGCCGAAGCGCTGATAGGTCTCGCTCATTTGCGGCTCCTGCGCGCGGCTATTGGGTAGGAAGATCCGTGTTGGGCAGCTCTCGACCAGCGCGGGCGCGATACTAGAGTTTGCAATGTCGGCAAGCGACTGAGTGGCGAACACGACTGAGACGTTTTTCTTACGCAGCGTTTTTAGCCATTCGCGGATTCGGGCTGCAAACATCGGATCATCGAGGAACAGCCAGGCTTCATCGAGTATAAGAAGCGTGGGCCGTCCATCGAATCGGTCTTCCAGCCTCTGAAAGAGATAGGTGATGACGGGTGCGACAGCGCCCTTTGCGTGCATCAGCTCTTCCATTTCGAAACAGACCGTGTCTGCGAGAGAAAGGTTTTCATGATCGGCATCGAGCAAACGGCCATGCGGGCCTTCCAGCGTGAATGCATGCAGCGCGGCTTTGAGCGTGTCGTCCTGCAACATCAGCGTAAGGCCGGTCAGGGTGCGTTCGGCTTCCGGAGCGCTGGCAAGTGACTGCACCGCATCCCAGAGACTGGCTTTCAAGTCCGGCGTCATCGCGACGCCTTCATTCGTGCAAAGACCTGCCAGCCAGTCGGCCGCAAGGCTCGCGCCTTGCTCGGTGTGTAAGTCCTTGAGAGGCTGCAGACTTGGTGCGTTCGCACCGCCGAGATCGACATGCAGGCCGTTCATGGCAAGCGTCGCAGCGCGGGCAGAGCGGCCCTTGTCAAAGATGAAGACCTGGGCCCCGTCATAGCGATGCCACTGCATGGCCAGCAACGAGAGCAGAACCGATTTGCCTGCGCCTGTCGGACCAACAATCAGCGTATGCCCGACATCGCCGATATGCAGGTTCAGCCGGAACGGAGTCGTGCCATTGGTCTGCGCCTGAATGAGCGCAGGCGCTTTGAGATGGTAGTTTTCCTGCTCGCCTGCCCAGACGGCAGAGAGCGGCACCAGATGGGCAAGGTTCAGTGTGTGCAGGATAGGCTGGCGGACATTGGCGTATGGATGACCTGGAAGCGAGCCGAGCCAGGCATCGACGGCGTTTAGGGTTTCTCTTATCGCTGTGAACCCGCGGCCATTCACAATGCGCTCAGCGATGCGGATATGCTCATCCACGGCGCGTCGGTCCGGATCAGCAACGGTGATCGTTGTCGTGACATAGCCATAGGACACCAGATCGCCGCCAAGTTCCTGTAGCGCGGCGTCGGCATCGACGGCTTTATTGTCAGCATCATTATCGACGAGCGCCGCCTGTTCATTGAATAGGGTCTCGCGGAGCACTGCGCCGATGGATTTACGCTTGGCAAACCAGTGACGGCGTTTCTTGCCGAGGACTTTTTCAGCTTCGGCCTTGTCCATCGCGATGAACCGCGTCGCCCAGCGATAGGCAAAGCCCTGTCGGTTCAGCTCATCGAGAATGCCAGGCAAGGTCGAGGCCGGAAACCCCAAGATGGTCAGCGTGCGCAGGTGTGCCTCACCAATCATCGGCTCAAGGCCGCCTGCGAACGGCTCATCTGCGAGGATCGCGTCGAGAAAGACCGGAAGTTCCGGTGTTACGACCGGGTGACACTTGGTCGAGATGGTCGAGTGAAGGTAGGTCAGCGTCTCGTCATCAGTCAGTGGCCAGATTTCATCGAGACATGTATAGAGAAGATCCCATACACGGTCAGACTGCTGCTGGAACGTCTCCACACGATGACGCCAGGTCGCGGCATCTTCGGTCTCCGCGCGCTGGATCAGGGCCTTCTCGGCGCGGCCTGTTGCATCAGCTGGCGGTAGCCAGAGCAGGGTCAGATAATAGGCGCTCTCGAAGCGGGCTCCGGCTTCGTCCGCCTGCAGCGCGCGTTCCTGATCGACGAGCCATGAGGCAGGATCGGGAAAGCTGCAGTCGGGATAATCATGCACGTCGCTACGCTGGGCCTCGAAGAACAGGGCCCAGCCAGACCCGAACCGGCGTAAGACATTATTGACGCGGGCATTGATCGAAACCAGTTCCTCATCTGTCGAGCTTTCCAGATCAGGCCCGCGATACCGGAACGTGGTCTGGAAGCTGCCGTCCTTGTTGAGAACCACGCCAGGGGCGACGATGCAGGCCCAGGGCAGATAATCTGCCAGCAGTGTTGGCGTGTGTGAGTATTCTCGGAGGTTCAACATGACAGATGCTCCTTGTTTCGGACTGAGCGGCTGGCCACGGCCATGAAATCCGGATCGCTGCGCGCCATGAACACCGCCGCTGAATGTCCAAGCACCCAAAGCAATAGGCCGGGTATCCAGAGGCGCAGGCCAAGGGCCAAAGCCGCAGCCAACGTCCCGATGGCGATGGCCGCCGCGCGCGGCGCGCCTGCCATCAGGATCGGCTCGGTTAGTGAGCGATGCAGCGGGATTTCATAGCCGTTGGTCACTAGATCAGCGCTCCGCCGCCAAATGAGAAGAAAGTCAGGAAGAAGGACGTGGCCGCGAAGGCGATGGAGAGGCCGAACACGATCTGGATTAGCTTGCGCATTCCGCCGGAGGTTTCACCAAAGGCGAGCGTCAGTCCGGTGAGGGTAATGATGATCACGGCCACGATTCGCGCGACCGGACCTTCTATCGAGGTAAGGATCTGATCGAGTGGGCCTTCCCACGGCATGCCGGAGCCTGCGGCATGGGCGGGGCCGGCTAAAGCCAGACCAATGCCGACAATGGCAGCGATCTGGGCTGTTCGATGCACGGCCTGTGTCTGATTATGTAACGTCATGGTGTGTCTCCTGTGTTGATGAGGGTCTCCGAAACGAGGGAAAGCGAGCGGGCGACCAGCGGCGCGGTGATATAGCCGTCACCGTCAAAGCCGGAGACGCGGAGCGCCTCTTCAACCCGGCGCTGACCGCCTGTGCGGCTCATGAAAATCACAACATCAATCGCCTCTGCGATCAGATCGAAGGGCGCGCGCCGCGTCGCTTCCATCGCGAGTTGCTCCAGCCGGATCAGCGCCCCGAGCGCAGAATTGGCATGCAGCGTCGTGATCCCGCCGGGATGGCCGGTGTTCCACGCTTTCAGGAGGTCGAGCGCTTCAGCGCCGCGCACTTCGCCGACAATAATCCGGTCTGGCCGCAGTCTGAGCGTTGAGCGCACGAGCTGTTGCAGGCTTGTACTGCCCCGGTATGTGCGAAGTTGCACCGCGTTCGGCGCGGCGCATTTCAGCTCTCTTGTGTCTTCGAGAATAACAATCCGGTCTTCATTGATGGTAGGCTCTGCTAGCAACGCATTTGTGAATGTCGTCTTGCCAGAGGATGTGCCACCCGCGATGAGAATATTCTTCCTGCCTATGACGGCATCGCGTAGCGCCGCGCACATCGCGGGCGATAACGCACCCTGATCGACATAGTCGCCGAGCTCAAACGGCGTGGTCGCAGGTTTGCGAATAGAAAAACAGGGCGCGGTCGAAATAGGTGGGAGAAGCCCTTCAAATCGCTCGCCGCTGCCGGGGAGTTCAGCAGAGACGATCGGGGAGGTGCGGCTTGCGGGTTCTCCCACCCCGGAGGCGACTAGGAGAATAACCCGCTCCCGGTCGGAGGTGGATAAGGTATGCTCAGAGACGGTCAGGCCTATCCCGGCTTTTTCAATCCAGACCGAACCATCAGGATTGGCCATGATCTCAATTGTATCTGGGGCGTCGAGCGCTTCACGCACCACAGGGCAGAAAGCCGTCCGCAGCATGGCGGCGCGGCGGATGGCTGTCTCCTGATGGTGCGCTGCGAGGGTCATGGACCGCGTTCTCCAGTTGGTTTTGATCTGGAGACAGGATCGCAGGCAGATTGCGTTTGCGGGAGTGTGAATGGCGGCAAATGGAGGCCGATCCCGGCCCACTCCGGCAATTTGCGACACGACGCGGCATCATCTGATCTGTAGAGATTACAACAGAACACAAAGGGAGCACTCGCCTAAATCACGAGTTGCGGCAAGGCGCTACACATTTCGTATGTATCTGACTTCAATGCACTTATGACGGGTTCTGGGACACGTCAATAAATCATAGGTTGGCATGCTTCTTGCCAGAATTCCCCCCTGAAGGGAGCTGAACTATGAAAACATTCACTATCGAAACCGACGATTTTACCGCAAACTATGACTATCTCTGGAGGCTCTCGGATGATCGCTGGGCTTGGGAATATGCCCGACGCAGCAAGAAAGTTCGCCGCCATGCGATGAACAGTAAAGCCGGCGACATCTCGCAAATGCAGGCCCCTTGCGTCAATATCAGGCTTCTCAAATCCCGCGTTCACCAGACCATGGCCGAACGCCTGGGGTTTGCGTTCATGCCTGATCCTAAGCTGAATGGGTTTGAGGCCGATGTGGTCTGGACACGCCATGCTTATCCGGATCAGGTCGAGGTTCATTGTAGCCCGCTGCGGCGCGGCCAGACCTGCGATATCTGGGAGCGCACCGTTCCGATCTGCGACATCACACATGTCACTGATACGGCTGGACGCGAATTCCTGCTCATCCGGGGCAAGGGATGCGTCGTGCAGGTTCGCTGTACGGGCCTGTCCTTGCTTGGCATGGAACCGGTGCGCATGAACCTGACAATCTCTGACGTTGATGCTTTCGAGCGGAAGGTCAAAGCTCAGAAAGCGGCACTCGCAATTCTTGGCGATGGTCCTGATCTGGCAAAACCCCGCTGGACCAAACGCACACAGATTTTGCGCAATGGCCTCATCTCCCTAGATGGACTGGAAGCCGGGCTGACTCGCCGCGAGATCGCTGAAATTCTATATGGCAAGGCGCGGGTCGATGAAGAATGGACCGGGCCGTCCATGAAACATGCGATGCGCTATGTCACCATGAAGGCCGAAGCCTTACGTGATGGCGGTTATCTGGTGGAGCTTCTGGGATCGCAGTTTGGGATAAACCGGAGAGCGGCTTGAGGCATGCGTCTTCAAACCCAGAGTCCTTTGCGGCTGGCCCGCGCGCAACGCGCGGGGCTATTCGCCCGGCTGAATAGGGCGTTTACTGGCATCAAGGCGGTCCGGTGCGGATCGCCGATCTCCGACCGGCGCGTCCGCCCGGAACCGCAGGGGACGCCTTGCGCCGACCGGCCCGGCGAGGCTCAGTGTTTGGTCGTTCCTGGCGTTTGCTTGTATGGCGCTGGGTCTCGCCGGCTGGCCGCGCGCCCGCGCTTCCCACTGGCCGGAGGCCAGAGGGGTCGCGGGCGTTAATGGGGACGTTCAATTAGAGATGCCCTGAATTCAGCGATATTGATGGCTAGGTGCAAACCGACCTATTTGCTCCAGGATGAGCGCATGAGAGCGTCGAAGTCCCTGCGGGATAAGACCTCTGCGCAATCCCGCCAATCTTGATGACTTGGACTGTTTGAGGCGTTGTACCGCAGATCGAAGCCTGTCGCCTGCGCCTGCGCGGTAATATACTCATCCATTTTCACGCCAAGATCTTCGATATCGTCGATCCAGCCATCCTGTATTGTGTCCGGCAATGATCCGAACAGATCATAGCGATCGCGCATACGCTCAGACAGCCGCTCATAGACTTTCTCATCAACGGTTCCCTCGTTGACGAGATTGAGCATGTCGACTTTATCGCGGGTTTGTCCAAAACGCTTTATGCGTCCAATGCGTTGTTCGAGGCGCGTCGGATTCCATGGCAGATCTATATTGATGAGTGTCCCGAGCGTTTGAAGGTTCAGGCCTTCACATGCTGCATCTGTTGCCACCATGATTTTCAATTCGTGATTGGCAACCATTTTCTTAAGCGTTTCGCGCTCAATACTGACACTCTCGCCCTTTCGGTAAAGCCTGCTTCTGGACGCTCCCGCATAGAGCCCTACGGCTATGTCCGCATATTTTTCTGCAAGCGCGTCGGCGCACCACTTCGCGGTGTCGTAATACTGGCTGAAAATGATCGCGCCGTGATCGAGCCATTTTTCTCGGTCAAGATAGTGTATGACGGCGTCGATCTTTGGATCAGATGTCATATTCTCCAGCCGTGCGATCAAACGCTTCAAGACGTCCAATTCTTCTGGGGCGTCAGAAGACACAATCTCTTGCGTATCCGAACTATCTGCCACCACCTGCTGCCCAGTAATGAGTGTCCGGGCAGTACTCAGTCCTGCAGCGATACTTGAGCAAATCCTCTGTTCCATCAGGTTCTTCATGAAACCACTGCCTTGGCCTCGCTTGGCTAGGGCTTTGCCAAAATTACGCGCTTCGCGATACGCCTCACGGAAATCCTCATTGGTACGCAGAGCCTTGCCTTCAAAAAGCGCGTTGAACCTCTGAACATCCCGCGCTAACTCGCGATCAGGGTGCAGATCAACGCCGATTTTGGGCAGCAAGCCAGAGTCCTCAAGGTCTGTCCGTTTTCGAAGAACCACGTGACGCGTAAACGGATTTTCCCTTTGGAAGAAAGTCGCTTTGGAAATACGTCGCTCCAGCTCCTCTTCGAACAATTCTCTTGTTTCAATGCTCAAATCGGTCAGGGGCCGATTACAGTTTGCCTTCGTGTCACCCAAGTCAAGGTCTTGCCTGATCGCACTAAAGAGACGACGCGCGCGCGGCTCTTCAGTCGAGCGAACCAGCGGCAAGGGTGAGCGCAATAGCTCCCACGCATGACCAAGTCCGGTAATGTCCTGTTGGCCAGAGATAATTGGCAATGCCTCGTCCGGCGTGTGCCATTTTGCAAAGTCATTGCCGAGGACGAAACTTCCATCGCCTTGATGCAGAATACCAACCAGGTCCCACAGATCTTCTGGGCGTGTTTGAATAGGTGTTGCGGTACCGAGAAGTACATGCTCGCTTCTGGCGGCTATCTCTCGGGCAAAGGCAAGCAGTTCGTTTGGCGATCCGGCATCTGCGCCAAAGCCCTGTCGGCTGCGCGCTTTGTGGGCTTCGTCGAGAATCACAACGCCAAATCTCAACGACATGAGATGCTGCTTTTCGAGACTGTCGCGCATCATTAAGCCGGTCGATACAATTCCGATCCGCAGGGGGCAACTGACGATTTGTTCGCGTCCGGCGGGTGATATCGACCGCTCTTCCGGATCAAGCCAGACTTTCTTCTGTGTATCCCATCGTGCGCAAGGGATGCCCAGCTTATCAATCATCTCAGTCTGCCACTGCTCGCACAGCGTGGCAGGCGCGAAGATAACCACAGGCTTTTGTCGCTTTTCTTCCCGGTCGCGAAGCAGGCATAAGGCTAAGGCGGCTGTGCCGAGCGAAAGCGTTTTGCCCAGCCCGACTTCATCAGCGAGAAGGAGCCGAACGATACCATAATTGGTATAGTGCCGCAGGCATTCCGTTAGAAACCCCTGTTGCCAGGGTCTGAGTGCAAAGCCTTCGCGATAAAGGGGAGATTCAATCAGGGCAGCAGGCGTCAGGTCCTCGATCTCTTCGATCTCTTCGAAGTGCACTTCGCGGCGATTGCCACGTCGCGCGACTTCCCGGATTACGGCGCGCGGCAATTCCTTAGCTGCGTTCCAGAGAAAGTCGAATTCCTCCTCAATCCATTTGACGCCTTCGGGTGAAGTATCTTCCCAGAGAATTTCATAGTGCTTCTGCCAGCCGCTTCGAGTTTCGTTCATCGACCCAATGAAGCCGAGCTTCCGACCGTCAGCGAGTTCGATCACGCCCGCTTTGCCGTGGAGAAAGCCGCACACCGCATCTGGTGCAACGCGCACAGCCTGGCCATGTTTTTCGAGGAAGGTATCAAGCAGGCGATAGCGATCGCGTTGCAACAGCGCTTCTGCTTCCATTTCGCGATCATTCCACCGGCCGAGCATCTTGGCTTCGCGCAATTTGGCGACGCGCAAATCATCCGGGTGGATATCCACATTGCAGACAATTTTGACGTCCGGAATGAGATGCAACGCTTCGCCCGCCACCTCAAACAGCGAACTGGTAAAATATCCGGCAATCCGCTTATAGCTTCGGGCACCTTCAAGGTGTTCAAGAAGCATGGACTGATCAAGGGGCCGTGTACGCGAGGAAAAACGCCGAATGCTCATAGAATGGCGCTCCTAGTTGCTCTAATTACCAATCGCCCGAACATTTTTGAGACGACCCCCTAGAATCTCAGCCGCTTCGCGCACCTCTGGTTGAGGGGCTTTGCGTTCAAAGAAGGCCATCATGTCGATCAGGATTGCGCGGACTTCTACAAAGTCGGGTAAATCGATCTGAATTTGCTCAAGCACGATCTGCGCCTCTACCTCGTCAAGAATCTGTCGCAGGCCAATGATCAGTCGGCCAAGCCATGTGCCGCCAATCTCGGTACTGTCGGTCAGGTCCCGCGACTCATACTCGGTAACGCCTTTTAACTTGGCGGCATTCGCCGAAACGCTGCTCATGACCTTTGTATAATCCTCGACCCGAAACGCTTTGGCGAAGTTTTGATAGTTGTCGAGCTTGCTGGCGCCGGTTGTCTCCATGTCCATCATGCGCAGATAGAAGCGTTGGATGCCGGAAAGCCGCGCCCAAGTGTCAGCGCTCAGGCCTTCTGGCACAAGCAGGCTGTTGGCGGCTTCGGCGGCCTGCTGGACGATCTCATCGACGACCGTCACTTCACCCTTCGCTTTTGGGCGCAGCGCGAAACTGGTGACGTCTTCGCCGCCGATCTGGGTATAGGCGGTCAGCACTTTCAGCGCCGCCGCATAGCCTGCCATCTGCAAATCGGAGTCGTTGAAGACGGGCTCCCCCATCTTGTCCTTCACCTCTTCGTTCAGGTTCAGCATGCTTTCGATCTGCCGGGCGACCTCGGTTCGCACGGCGGGAAGAATGCGCTGCTTGAACCCGGGCTTGTCGCCCGCAGGGCGCTTCCTCAGCATCAGGATCACCGTGCCCTGAACATAGCCGCCCTTCTTGAGCTCGGAGGTTGTTTCCGTGGCGATATACCAGGCGGCTACGACCTGAAGACCGGCAGCCCAGAAAATCCCGATCATGTCGGACCAGACGCCGGTGTCCTGATGGGTGAACATCACGCACTGCATGCCATTGTCCGGCATGTGGTTCGCCATCGCCTTGTAGGCGTCGACCATGCCTTTGCGAAAGTCATCGCCAGAGCCTTTGATCGCCAGCGCGCGGCGGGAGTCCCAGACCCATTCATCAAATGGCGCGGGTGGATTCTTGCGCAGCCAGGCGATGAAGAATTCGGTGATCTCGTGGTAGTTGACGGCGTCAGCGTATGGGGGGTCAGTGATCCAGAGGTCACAGTCCGATTCTACTGCCGACGCCTCATGAGCGCAAACTATTCGGCTGGTTTCGGGAAGTGGGCTGCTGGCGAACCCGAAAGACCTACCTGCTTCATGGCTAATAAAGCAGCGTGTTCCGTAATTATAAAAAGTATTTAGAGCCTGATTATAGAATACATTGTTTGTTTTTTCCCAGTGAATCATCCAATTGGCGATTCGAGAATTCCAATCCAGGGCCTTGGCATTGAAAATGTAATCCTCTGGGGATCGATGCTTGAAGTATAGAGCATGAATTAAAAGTTGCCGTGCATTAAAGAGGTGATGCCAATGCGTCCAGCCTCTGGTGCGAATAGGCTCGTCGGTCTTTTGCCCCGGCTCTATAGGCATGTCGGGTGCCAGTCCCTGATCTTGCCACGAAGCCAAATTCTCTCGGACAATTTCATTGACCAGATTTTCGCGATCAATATCGTCCTTATTGGGCGCTCTGAAGAATGTTTCGTGCCTAACTTCGCCAACACTTTCTTTCGTTATCCATTGAATCGCAAATAAACGTTCTCGAAATACGTCGTCGGTCTTTGCTGCGAAGTCGTGCTTCTCCCATTGACGCAAGCGATTTCCGACTGACCCGCTGTTTTCTCTAAAATCTCCTCGAATGGTCTTTATGGGCGTCCGGAATGTTTTTCCATCAAGCTCGTACTCGAGTGCACCACCATTCACTGTACCAACTGACGCAGAACGCACTTGTTCGTTTGAAGCGTTCATCACAACGTCAATATCGAAAGTTTTCTCGTCATGATTAGGGGTTAGAACTGCAACGATATTGCGCTGCTTCGAGATAACCCAACTAGGGGCCAGTGGTACAAGCCACCCAGTTTCCGGGCAACGAGTTTCTAGTGCATACAAGTAGGACTTGGCACGGTTTCCTTCCCCGTCGTGCTCGATTCCTAGTTGAGTTATCTCTTCATCAACAGAAAGCGCCACACGTTTTTGATTTTCTTCTATTTCTTTCCGGCGCTGCTTTGATGATCCAACTATATTCAACGCACCCCAAGTGAGCATGCAGGCAACTGGGTTCAAATCCGAGGCGTAAGTATCGCAGCCAATCCGGGCCGCCTCAAATGGGATCGACCCCCCCCCGGAGAAAGTGTCACCAATTTTTGGACGATGTCCAAACCGCAGAACCCCGAGTTGCTCCACCAGTTCCGCAATCGAAGCCGCGTTGATGCCGAACGTTCTGTAGGCTCGCTGAATGTCGGTCCACACCGGCTGAAGTAGCCACGCTTCATCAAGTTCTTCGGGGCGCTTCGCGATTGATGCCTTCTCTTCATACGTCGCATATGAGGCTATGAGCTTGCGGAAGACGGGTAGCTTTTCGTCATCGCTGAGGCCGCGCTGCCAAGATAGTTTCAGCCCCAGCTCAATAGCGTCGAGCGGAAAACTCATTGAAGCGATATCTGGCTCAGTCAGGTCAGAACCCTTCGTTGAGGCTTGGAAGAAATCCCACGGGTTATCGAGCTCGATCCGCGCTGCGATTTCAGCTGGATTTAGGGCATTCTGCACCAAGGCGCGTCGTGCGAGCCCTTCATCATCGAACGCCATTAGCTTTTCGAAGATTTCGAGGTCTTCTTCCGGCGATCCAGTCTGTGGCAACAACGAGCCGAGTACGATAGCTCGCACGAGAATGAGCGGCTTCCGGCCTTTCCAATACGACCCCAAGCCCGTGAGCGTTTGCCCCAGATTTGCTTTCCGTTCCTTCTGAGCCTCGAATGAGACCTTCTGTGCCGGGAATACCGACTCGATGAGGGCGGGGGCGTCTTTGAGGGCGAAGGGGGTGAGTTTGGTCATTCGGTATCGTCCTGGAAGAGGTCGAGGGTGGGACGATCGCCCGGCTTGCTGAGCGCACGGCGCGCGCGGGGTTGAAGCAGATCGCTTTGCGCGACATCGCCAAGCGCGTGTTTGAGGGCGAGCCGCCAGCCCTTGCCGGCATCATGGATCGTGCCCGTCGCGATGGCGGTCATGCCGAACAGCCACCAGCGTTCTTCGGGCCGCAGCGCCAGCCAGTTGCGCACGGCGACGGGGATCTTCTCCATCTCCATGTCTTCCACCGCCCAGGCGAGCACGCAGAGCTCCTTGCCGAGAAGCCGGTCAACCTTGTTGTCGCCGACCTTCCACGCAGACGTCGTGAGATCGTGGCCCTTGAGGCGCGCATTGAACGCCCGCTGCACTTCACTGCGGATCGCTGTCCACCGAGGACGATCGATCCGGACACGGTCAATGACCGAGAACTCGTCGCTCGTCGCTTGCAAGCCAAGATATTCCCGGATTTCAACGCGGCCGGAATTGCCCTTGGGGATCAGGACGAGGAAATGATGCGGATCAGACGTCGCAGGAACGCCGAAGCCGAGCGTCGGCTTGGCGACCTGTTCCGGCCCTGTCTTTTTTGATGTGCTCGCCCGTGCCATGTTCAGCCTTCCTGCACCACATCGCCGGGGCGCAAGTCGAGGCTGGCCAATTTTGCAAACTCCTTAACGTCAAAGCCGCTCTCGAAGGCGATGCCGTCAGAAATGGTGACGGCAAGCGGCGCGGCATGGTCATTCAATACCTCGCGAAGGCTGTTGACCACGCCTTCGATCATCGCAGCGGTAATCTCACGCTCCTGAAAGCGAACCGATACTGTGTGCTCGCCTTGGCCGATTTCGATCCTGACGCCCTTGAACTGCGTATTTACACTGTCGCGGAACTTGTTGATCACACCGAAAACCTTGTCGGTGTTATCGAGCGTGACCCGCTTTTTCTGAAGCTTGGCAGGCTTTGCGTCATCGACCTGAACGCTGGTATCTCCCCGCGCAGCAATTCTAAAATCTGCAGTCTTGGTCGCTTCACCGGCCTGCGCATAAACGAGTAATCGGACTTCGTTTGAACCAATTTCGAACGGCGCAGCATACTCTGCGCCATCCTTCGGGTTTGATCCGTCAATTGTGTACCGCATCGTAGCACGCGGTGTCGCTTGCAGTGTGACCAGCCGCTTGTCGGCCGCCGGATCAACCTGATGCCGGACCTTGATATCAGCAAGCCACCGGACGGGAGGTCCGGCTTCGTAATGATTGCTTGGGTCTTCTGCGAAAAAATACAGCGTTCCCTCACTCGTCTTGAAGGTCTCCGGATCATCAACAATCGGATTATCCTTGCTTGGCGTGGGGTTTGTTGAATACCGAATGACCGGACTGTCACCTGCATGGCGAGGTGTAAGGGTCAGGATCGAATCTCCGTCATCCCCGCTAGCCTGCACCATGACGTTGACGCTGGACTTCTCCGTCGGGAATGGACCCTTCTCGATATAGCCGTCTTCGCCAAGACGCCATCGGCCTTGCTTGAGCGCTTCCTGCTTCAGCGTGTCCATGCCAGCAGACCCAGGCATCCATGACCAGGCCGGATTACTCCGCGCGCGGCTGACAACGTCTTTCCACGGTGTGCGGCGGTTATCTTTCCCTGACGGCCAGAGATACGCTTCGGCCATTGCGAAGGCTTCTTCGAAATTGCTGGAAAGATCGAGAGTGAGTTTGTAATTGGCGCTTGGACCCGCCAATAGCCGCTCGATCTGAACCTCTGCGGACTGATCGCCGCTGCCGATCTTGAGCCCATTGTCGATAGTGACCGCCAACAGCCGCTCACTGTCGTCTGTGACTTCAACGCTTGGAAAGTAGAGACGGTTGTAGCCCGCCGAAAGCGCTTTATTGAACCGGTCTTCGGCTTCTTCTGACCGGTCACGAGCCTCTTCGAAAAGTGTGTCGCCCGCTTTGAGGCGCTTGGCGATTTGTTCAATCGCATAGAGCTCGCGCAACCTGTCTTCAACAGCGTCTGCGAGATGGCTGTCCTGACCCGTCAGCACAAGCATGTTGTTTTTGTCTTGCTGATAGTCGAAGAAATTCTGCAATTCATTGGGTGGCACTTTGCCGTCAGCCCGGATGACAATAAGGACGCGTGGACCACTAAGTTTAAGATCATCGAGTTTTGGCAGGATCTGCAAGTCCTGGTAAGCTTTGCGACTCTGCGGCTGCAGGATGCTAGTCAACCGGTTGATCAGCGCCTGATCGATTTTGGGCTGTGGAATTTCCTTGGCCGTGCGTTCGACTTGGCGGGACAGGTTTTCCGTTTCCTTGACGAAGAACCTCTGGTCTTCGCGGTGGAGATACCAAGCCTGCTCCCTGAGGCGGGTCAGCGCTTCAAGAAATTCATCCGGCTTTCGGTTCGGAGCCGATAGAAATTCAATGATCTCACTATCCGACAAGCCAATCCGCCCACCAACAGCGCGTGATAGAGATGACGCCAGCAACAGCGTCATGACCTGTTGGGCAGCGTCATTTCCGAGTTCGCCGTCGATTGTTTCAGCAATGGCGTTGCCATCATCGGCAATGTCCCGAGTGACTGCAGGGATCAAGGCCGGCGCAATACGCTCGATTTCGTCGCGAACCTGATCATCTTCAAGGTCAAGATGCTGCGTGCCGACAAGGAAGACATCGTCTGATTTTCTTTGCTCGACACTCTTCAGAAGTCTTGCGGTGAATTGCATCAGTCCGCGCGTCTGCCGAAACCCCTCGTTTTCCTTGAACAGCGCAACGAGGTGTTTGAAGGACGGATGAAACGGATATGTTTCACGCACCTGTTCTGTGATTTGCTCGATACTGGACGCAACTATGTAACCGCCGCTCTCCGCTTTTTTTACCTGGGCGGCGTATTCTTCTGCGACATCGGTGATGACGCGCTCATCGGGCAGCTCGTCAATCAGGCGTTTCTTCAGAATTTCGTAAATTTCATTGCCGTTCAATTGCACCGGTGTGATCGTCATAGCCTGTCGCCGGGTTTCCGACTTCAGGTTCTCGATGGCCTGTTTCAGGGCATTTGTCTGGTTCGCATAACTTCCGGTTAGATTCGCAACAATAATGGCGCAATTGGGCAGTTCGATTGCCGCGCTCATCAGTGAGCTGAGGCTGTAGACGACCATGTCGGCAAGGGTTCCTTGACCGAATGATTGGGTCGCCGCGTTTTGGAGATAGGGTGGCAACTCATCGAGGAGAATCAGGGTTGGCTCATCGCCAATGATCTCTTTCCACATCCTCTGATCGACGGCCTTCGGCCCGTTTGCCCAGAAAGGCCTGATCTTGTCGCCTGCACCAAGCTGTTCGGCGATCTCGCCCCAGAGATAATTATCCGGGCTATTACGGCCATTAAAAGCTGCGATGCGTGCCTGACCGAAGTCGACGCGGCTGTTCAACTCTTCTGGCAGATTCTCGGGGCGCAAATGCGAATGTCGAGCCAGCAATCCGAGGGCGACCATCATATGCGTTTTACCACCACCCATGGCCTGCGTTAGTTCGAATACAGCCTGATCGGACTTTCCTGAAAGCCGTAGCATGCCTTCCTTGAAGAGCTGCTCCATACCTTTGGTGACGAAATTTCTGGAGAAAAAGGCGCGCCCATCACCTTCATCGGTAATAAGGTCTGAAAGATTCTCGATACCTTGTGCCATCCGATAATCGCGGACAACGGGATTAAATACGCAGGCCTGTTTAACGGTCTTGATCATTCGGTTTCGTCCTTGCCACGTTTCTCGCGTTCAACGTCGCTGTCGGCTTCGTCGTGTGTCGCGCAATAGTTAATGATCATCACTTCGACCATATTGGCGATCGATCGATGCTCCTTGTCTGCAGTTGCGCGAAGGGCCTCTTTCAAATCTGGGTCAATTCGAAGGGTCAGCGTTGCCGACTTCGTATTTGTCATGATTCCATCTCACTGCATTTGTACTGCAAAACGCATCATCTGTTGATTTGTGCAAAGGCGCAATTGCTAATTTTCGGCATTTTTCTGACGCGTTCATTGCCAACTCTCACTGTATCTCGGCAAGTATCTGGTTCAGTAGTCGCATGCTTGAAGCGCGTCCTTCTCATCAAGGTGCCGCTCTCCTGGAATATGTGCGTCATGTGCCGAAGTAGGTGACTGTCAACATCGAATGCCTCCCTCCGCCTCAATAACTCTTCCCATCAGTCAGGTGGGCGGACGGTGCGTCTGCCAGAGCGCGGTCGCCGCGCAAGGGGGCGGGCCTTTTTCGTCTCTTATCGCCATTTGGCGTCCTACCTACAGCATCCCCTTGCGCGCCGCCCTATCACGCTCCGGCTGAGCACCTCCTCGCCGCCCACCCGACTGTCGGGAAAAGAACGCGGGCGGGAGAGGAGACTGACATGACTGACCAACACGCTAGCACAGCACACGCGGCAAACCCCGCGCCCCTGATGCCGGACAGGCCGCGCCTCTATGTGGCCTGCCTTGCAGCTTACAATAATGGCTACCTGCACGGACGCTGGATTGATGCAACCACGCCCGGCGAGATTTGGGTAGAGGTCCGCGCCATGCTGTCCGCCTCGCCCATTACCGAAGCCGAAGAGCACGCGATTCATGACTATGAAGGGTTCGAGGGCTGCAACATTTCCGAATATGCCAGCTTTGAGACAGTGTGCGACTTGGCCGACTTTATCGCCGATCACGGCGCGCTTGGTGCGAAACTCTACCGCCATTTCGGCGATGACCTTGAGCAAGCCCGCGCCGCTTTTGACGATTATGCGGGCGAGTATCGCAGCGCTGCGGACTTTGCCGAGCAGCTACACGAGGACACCGGCACCGAGATACCGCAGAGCCTGCAATACTATATCGACTGGCAGGCCCTTGCCCGCGACATGGCGCTGAATGGCGAGATCATGGTGTTCCAAACGGGCTTCGATGAAGTCCACATTTTCTGGTCGCGATAGGGAGTGCTGAGATATGACTCCCGAAACCACGCGTTACCGCTTCACTGTCGAAGAATTGCAGCAGGCCGACGACTGGCAGGAAGGCTTTTGCCTTGCCTGCCGTGCGCCCCGCGAATGCTGCGAACCAGATGCACAGCGCTACCGCTGCGATGAATGCGGCGAACATGCCGTGTACGGCCCGCACTGGATCGCTATTGCCGGACTCTTTTCGGAGGGCACGGCATGACGTTGACGGAACGCTTCCAAGCCTTCGTGTGTGAAGGCGACAGCATCACCTGCGAGGTTGCAGGCTTTGAAATCACCGCACGGATTGTGCGCGATGATTGCGGCGATGCACCAGACGAGCGCCAGGACGGATTTTGGCCGTCGCTCTACAAGGACAGCGCGGGCTTTATCGGTGCCGGTCCGAACCATCGCGCTCGCTTTGACGCGGCGCAGGCCCGCGCCGAAGCGATCATGGAAGCATGGCGCAAGGATGAATGGTTCTATTGCGGGATCGTTCTGTCTATCGCGAGAGAAGGCATCGTGCTCGACGCCCATGCCGCGAGCCTTTTGGGCATCGAGGCCAACTATCCTGACTCAGCGAACAGCCACCTGGATTCAGTCGCAAACGAGCTTTTGCCCGAAGCGCTGGACACTGGACGCGCCGCGATTCAACGCCTTTGCACAGCGGTCACAACAGACGAGGCGCGCGCATGAGCGCGCGCCCGTCATCCCCAACCAACTCAAATCAAGGAGGCCCGATCATGGCCCAACTTATTCTGAAATCCATTCCGCTCAACCAGCTGAAAATCTCCAAACTCAATATGCGCCGCAGCCGGAAGAAGCCCGACGTGTCGGATATTCTACCGTCTATCAGGGAGAGCGGCATTCGTCAGACTTTGCTGGTGCGCAAGGAAGGCGATCAGTATGGCGTCGTTGCCGGACGGCGGCGCTATTTCGCGCTAAAAGCCCTTGAGAAGGAGACAGGCGTCACCCCGCACGTGCCTTGCGCGATTATGCATGAGGAGGACGCCGCCAGCGCCATTGCGGCATCTGTCATCGAGAATGTCGGACGCCTGCCAGCTTCGGACATGGAACAATACACAGCGTTCAAACGGCTGCATGAAGAAGGCCGCGCTGTTGATGACATCGCCGCCTTCTTTGGCGTCACGGAACTCTTGGTTAGGCGGGTTCTGGCACTGGCCTCGCTGGCGGAACCCATACGGAAACTCTACGCCGAGGACGAGATTGACCGCGAGACGATCCGCGCCCTGACTCTCGCCACGGACGAGCAGCAGGCAGAATGGCTACGCCTCCATGAGAGCGAAGACGAACGCGAACCGCGTGGCCGAAACTGCAAAGCATGGATCACGGGCGGGGCCATTATCACGACCGACAAGGCGCTGTTTGAACTTACAGACTATGACGGTCAGATCACCGCAGACCTGTTTGGCGAGTATGGCGTCTTTGCGGATGGGGACACATTCTGGAAAGCGCAATCGGCAGCCGTGGCACAGCGGGTTGAGACTTATATCGCAGACGGCTGGACGGACGTGGTCTGCCTTGAGCGCGGGGCATATTTCCATCGCTGGGACCATGTGACCAAGACGAAGAAACAAGGCGGAAAGGTCTATGTCGAGTGTCGCCATGATGGCACGGTGACCTTCCACGATGGCTATATCTCTCAGGCCGAGGCGCGGCGACGCGACAAGGACACGCCAGCGTCCGGTAAGGCGGAAGCCGCGCCGGTAAAGCCGGAAATGTCCGGTCCTTTGGCAGAATATCTCTTACTGCATCGCCATGGCGCAGCCCGCGCCAGCCTGCTTGGGCAGCCCGCCATTGCGCTGCGCCTGATGGTCGCCCATACGATGACTGGCAGCGCCCTCTGGGATGTGCGCGCGCATGAATGCCGCTCGCGGAAGGAGGAAACGCAGGCCTCCATTGAAGCCTCGAAAGCGCAAGACCAAGTGGACGCCGCGCGGGAGCGGGTTGCCAACCTGTTTAGCGCGCTTGGGGTCAATGGCGAGATGCGTCGCAATGGCGATGGCTATCGTTTGTGCGAAATCTTCACCGCCATGCTCGCGATGTCGAATGAAGAAGTCGGCGAGGTTCTAGCCTTTGCCATGGCCGAAACGCTGGAAGCGGGCGGGCCTGTCGTTGAGACCGTTCTGCATGTCTGTGGCACCGACTTGTCTGCCTACTGGAAGCCGGAACCGGCCTTCTTTGAACTGACCCGCGATAAGCGGGCGATCAATGCGATGGTGGCAGATATTGGGAGCAAATCGCTGGCGGAGAGCTGCGCCACTGATCCCGCCAAAACCCAGAAGATCATCATCGAAAATCGGATCATGGGCGAAGGCTGCGCCCCAAATCCCGATTGGCGTCCGGCATGGATGCAGATGCCGCCATCGCGCCTTGTCGAAGGTGCGGGGTCTGCGCCTGTCGAAGCGTGGGACCGGATCAAGGGTCTGTTCGAGGCGGGCGAGACAGATGCCAGTCCCGAAGATGTCGATACGCAACAGGACGCCGCATGACGTTTTTGTCTCCCGTCAGTGCGATGTGAGAGGCCGTCCGGTGCTGGTCATCGGGCGGTCTTTCGCTTGCCTTGTGACGATGGGTGCGGGCAAGGTTCATCAAAGGAAGCGATCCAAAAAATGCCCTTCTGTGGGGTCGCTTTGTATCCGAGGCCCAAGCAAGTGGCGCTCTTTTCTGATGTTTCCTTGTCAAAGGAAGACCCCTTGTTCCCGTCTCTTGCCGTATGACCTGGACGAGGCCTGCCGCGCCTGAAACCGGCCCTGCGAAGAATTTTCCTCTGCGCTTGCGCGCATTCACCGCGAAGCAAAATTCGTCGCCGGTCCGGTGCTCCACTTGCGTTGCGCCCCTGCGGGTTCAGGCCCGTCCAGCATCGTCCTGACGGTCCGGCGTCGACGGGGACAACGGGTCCCCGCTGGCAGCCAAGGAAACGAAAAGGAGAACACCATGGCCAACGCACTCGGATATGTCAGCGAAACCAAAACAGGCTTTGAAGGCACCCTCGCAATGATGAACCTCGCCGCTTCGATCCGCATCGAGAAAAATGCGGAGAAGACGGTCGAAACCCAGCCCGACTACCGCATCTTCGCCGGAGAAACTTCGACAGAAATTGGCGGCGGTTGGATGCGCAAAGCTAAGGCATCGGGACGCGATTATATCTCGATCACGCTGGCAGACCCTCAGATCGGACCACGCAAGATCTACGCAAATCTCGCGCCCGTGAAAGGCAAAAAAGGCCGCCACGTCATCCTCTGGAACCCGCGGGACTAGGGGCAGCCGTCATCACCCAAGAGCCGCTCCGGAGATCATCTTCGGGGCGGCTTTCTGTATAAAAACATTGGTTAATGCCGGGGCGGAATATGCAGAGGTCGCTTTTTGCGGCTACACATTCCGGCATCGCGCGGCATCTTTTTCTTTGTCTGATGACTAATAGAAAGGAGTGCTTAGACATGCCACGCGACAAGAAAAATACGACCTGCAAGGATGAATTACCAGAGCTTCTAACCGCTGCGGAGGCCGCGGAGTTTTTGCGGCTATCGCCCATCACCTTGTCCCATTATCGCTATCAGGGACGAGGTCCCATTTACCGCAAGCATGGCTGGCGCGTCTATTATACGCGCGAAGATCTTGTGGCCTGGTCAGACGGACAACGCTGGGCCTCTACGGGCGAGCCGATCCGGTCATGAGAAGGCGCAAGGGGCTAGTATGCATCACTGTTATCGGGGTCGGATTGGTTGCATTCGGGGCGGTGTTCAATCCATCCGATCGCCTGATCTGGAACCGGACAGCGAGCGCACCCGAAGGGTTATACTGGCTGAGCGACGCGCCCTTTGCCCATGGCCGCTGGGTCGTCGTCTCAGCCAGTGCGCATGAGGCGCAATGGGCTGAAGCACATGGGTTTGTGGGGCGGGATTGGCCGCTTTTGAAGCAAATCTCTGGAACCCCAAGCGATGAGGTTTGCAGGGAAGGTGTGCGTATTCAAATCAATGGATTGGAGGTTGGAGCCGCTCATATTGAAGACCGACTGGGACAAAACTTACCGGTCTGGTCGGGCTGTATTCTGCTTCAGGATGGGCAGTATTTCTTGATGAATGACCATCCAGACTCACTGGATGGCCGCTATTTTGGACCGACCGATGCGGCTCATCTGGACGGGGTTGCTACTCTGGTCGTGACATGGGGCCACTAGAGATGGTGGCGTGTTCCGGCAGATGGCGGCATTTTGCGGCGAAAGGCGACGTTGGATTAGATAGCGAACCCGGCAGGGCAAGATTAAAGCTCATGCACCAAGAGGCGCATAAGTCATTGTCTGCACATCTCATTTTTGGCGCCTTATGCCGCGAAATGTGGAGCACACATTTTGCTGAATCTTCTGAATTTACTGGCCTTTTATGGTGCATGAGGGCGCGATTGTCTCATGGTGGATGACTCTGACTTCACGCCGCGACTTGGCAAACTTCGTGACGTTGGCGCGGGCGCATCAAAGCGCTTTCGATCCCGAGTTTTCAAGGCGACGAAAGGCTTCGCCAAGTCGCAAGGTAGATCGAAATTTACCGGGGCCAGATATGGCAGAGGCGGCGCGGCAGCCATGCACGCGCTTCAACGCACGCGGCGGCTATCGCAAATGCGCATGCGCCGCGTTGTCGTAAAGGTTCATATCGCGCGCGCAAATGGCGGGATCGGTATCAGGGCGTATGGTCGCCATCTCGATTATATCCAGAGGGACGGCGTTGATAGAGGGGGTGAAGGTGGTGAGCTCTATAGTCGGGACGGTGAAACAAGTGATGGGCGTAGCTTTGTCGAGCGCAGCCGTGACGACCGGCATCAGTTCCGCATTATTGTGTCACCGGAAGATGCCCACGTGCTATCAGACATGAAAGCCTCGACGCGGGCGCTCATGCGCCAGATGGAACGCGACCTTGGCACGCGGCTCGACTGGGTGGCTGTTGATCATCATAATACGGGTCATTCGCACACGCACATCATTGTCAGGGGCAAGGATGCGCAAGGCGCGGATCTGGTCATCGCGCGGGACTATCTTACAAGAGGCCTGCGCGCGCGGGCCGAAGAAGGCCTAACCCAACAGTTGGGGCCTCGCCGCGATGTTGAGATTGCCAAGGCGAGATATCGCGAAGTGTCTCAGGACCGGTTCACCAACCTCGATCGTGAGTTGGCCAAACTGTCAGTCGAAGAACATGTCGAATTGCCCGCAATGGCAGGCTCTGGCGGTCGCTTCATGCACAGCCTCTATCAGCAGCGATTGTCGTATCTTGAAACCCTGCATTTGGCACAGCCGAGCGGGACAGGCCGTTGGCGGTTGAAGGAAGGCTGGGACCGGGCGTTGAAGGCCATGGGACGGCGCGGCGATATTGTGCGGGGTCTAACGGCTGGATTGGCACCAGGTGAGATATCGACGGGGATACGGTTGTTTGAAGAAAGGCCCTTGGATGCGAAGACGCTGACAGGTGTTGTGCTTTCGCAAGGTCCTGATGATGAATTGCGCGATACGCGGTTTCTGTTGGTTGAAGATACCCAAGGTACGCGCTGGGCTGTCGCTGCGCATGGGATTGAACCGGGTGGATTGCCGCCGCGCGGGGCAGTGATTGAAGTGTCTGCGGCACTGCGACAGGCGCGTGCATCAGATCGGGTGATTGCGAATATCGCAGAGCGCAATGGCGGGTATTATTCGGATGACCTACATACCGTTGCCGATCCGTCCTCTTCGCGCAATTTCCGAGAGGCGCATAAGAGGCGACTGGAAGCACTGCGCAGGGCTGGACTTGTCACACCCCCGGCCGATGGGGTCTGGGAGATTGACGAAGCCTATTTGAAGCGTGCGGCAGAGTTCGAAGCATCTAAAGGCGGTGGCGTAAAAATACAGGTGCGATCATGGATGGCGCTTGAGACACAGATTGAAGCGCGTGCTGAGACCTGGCTGGATAGCGCTAAGCCCCTTGAAAATGAACCTCCCGACGGACGCATCGGCAAGGCGCGTTCAGCGCGGTTGCTCTTCCTTCAGCGCGACGGGTTTGAACTCGAGGATGGCGAGTTGACGCAAGACGTGCGTCGCCGGTTGCGGATGGAAGAGTTGAAGTTTGCAGGCCAGAATGAATTCAAACGATCTGGCCGGACTGGGGTAGAGTTGTCGTTCGGCGAAACATTCGAAGGGAAGTTTGAGCGGACAGTCGATCTGGCGCAGGGGCGTATGGCGATCATTGGTAAAGAGAAGACCTTCGCGCTGGTGCCATGGCGGCCTGCTCTTGAACGTCATCGCGGCGCGTCACTGGTTATTGAACAGCGGGCTAAGGGATTGTCTTGGAGTTTCCCGGGCGCAAGTCAGAGAGGGATGGCGCGGTGAGGATGAAAGAGTTCATGGGTGCGATTCGATGAAGCCTGTTCTCCTCTACACCAAATAGTGCTCAGCTAGTCCATCGAGTCTGAAACGGGTTTTACTTATGGACGAATTGTTTGATCAAGCGGTTACTACTGCACTTGGCTTTTATGTTTATGGTCTAGGAGACCCCCGAATTAGCGATCCCCTTCGCAAGTTCTTTTACATCGGCAAGGGAATTGGAAATCGTGCTTTTAGCCACCTTGAGGGCGTAGTCGAGGCATCTGAAATGTCGCTCAAGTTAGACCGAATAGCTGAAATCCGAGCATCTGGTTTAGAGCCACAAATCTCGATTATTGCTCACGGTCTGAAGGAAACCGAGGCCCTCCGGCTGGAAGCTCAACTCATTGCGATTATTGACGGGCTCACCAACATTGTTGGTGGGCATTTTGGAAGAGATTTCTGGTTGAGCCCGCAAGTTGTTCGGGAAAGATATGGAAAGCCGATTCATATTAATAACTTTGAGAGGCCAGCACTGTTCGTAAGCCTCAACGGCGGGGACGATCTACCGCCCTATCCTGAAATCGCGAATGACCCTGAAGAGTTGAAGCGAAGAACACTAGGAGATTGGACAATCGGGGAAAGTAATTCAGCTCGCGTGCGCTTTGTTGTCGGTTGTTACGCGCAGCTTGCCCGGTGTGTCTATTGTGTAGAGGGCTTCAGGTTCGAACGCATTTCGGCTGAGAAGCGCCATGGGAAGAATCGCAGTCGATGGACGGATGGGCACCGCGAGCCAGAGCTCGAAAAACGAGTTGAGGAGCGTATTGTTATTGGCCGTTCCGACAAAAGTGTGACGAAGTTCGGGCGAACGCCTTGGAACTTCGTCGCCTAGGCGTTCTCTCTCTATGACAAAGTTCATGCCGCGATTTGCCGCCATTTTCACTGGTCGAGAGTGCGCCTCGCCGTGAGACTGCACGGGTTTTCTTGCCCGGAGGTTCTGGCTCATGTCGCCATCCAAGATATTGATCGGTCAGTTCCTGATTGTCCTGACCATAATTGCCGCAACGATGTGGGGCGCAACGCAATGGGTTGCGGCTGAGCTTGGGTATCAACCAGGGCTTGGGAGGCCATGGTTTGTCTGGGGCGAGGTGCCAGTCTATCGGCCCTGGCGCTTGTTCCAGTGGTGGTACGCTTATGAGGCCTATGCGCCTCGCGTATTTGCGAAGGGCGGTGCGATTGCGGCCAGCGGCGGATTGCTTGGCATTCTGGCCGCTGTTGTGGGATCAGTCTGGCGTTCTCGCTGGGAACGGCGGGTGACGACCTACGGCTCGGCGCGATGGGCGGAGCGGAGCGATCTTGTAAAGGCGAAGTTGCTTGGTGGGGACGGCGTCTTTCTGGGGCGCTGGAAACGCGACTATCTTCGCCATGATGGCCCTGAGCATGTCATGGCCTTTGCGCCGACGCGTTCAGGTAAGGGCGTGGGACTGGTCGTGCCGACGCTTCTGTCTTGGACAGGCAGTGCCGTCATTCATGACATCAAGGGCGAGAACTGGGAGCTGACGTCCGGCTGGCGCTCGCAGCTTGGACCCTGCATCCGGTTTGATCCGACAGATGAGGCCTCCCCGCGCTACAACCCACTGCTTGAAGTGCGTAAAGGCAAGTTCGAAGTCCGCGATGTCCAAAATATTGCTGACATCCTTGTTGATCCGGTCGGTAGCCATGAAAGCCGCGATCACTGGGACAAAACGGGCTACGCGCTGCTCGTCGCAGTCATGCTGCATGTGCTTTATGCGGAGGACAACAAGTCACTGGCAGGTTGCGCTGAGTTCCTGTCGCATCCGCAGCGCACCATTGGCGAAACGCTCGAGCTGATGCTCAAAACGAAGCATCTGGTTGGTGGTGATGGGCGTGGGCGCGTTCACCCATATGTCGCTCGCGGTGCAAGGGCGATGAAGAACAAGTCGGAGAATGAGCGTTCCGGCGTTCTGTCGACAACCTTGACGCTCCTCGAAGTGTTCAGCGATCCGATCATCGCCGACCTCACATCGACCAGCGATTGGGGCGTGATGGATCTGGTTGAAGCGGCGCGGCCGGTCTCGTTGTATTTGGTTGTGCCACCGTCAGACATTTCCCGGACACGGCCCTTGATGCGGCTGATCCTTAATCAGGTTGGCCGCAGGCTGACGGAGCGCCTGCCTGATTCTGGACGACGCAAAGTTCTGCTGATGCTGGACGAGTTTCCAGCATTGGGGCGGCTCGACTTTTTCGAGACGGCGCTCGCCTTTCTGGCAGGCTATGGCATTCGGGCGTTTCTGATCGGTCAGTCGTTGAATCAGATCGAGAAGGCCTATGGCGCGAACAATGCCATCCTCGACAATTGTCATGTGCGAGTGGCGTTCGCGACCAATGATGAGCGCACGGCGAAACGCATTTCTGAGGCGCTGGGAGCGAAGACCGAACTGCGCTCTCAGAAGAACTATACTGGCCATCGTCTGGCGCCTTGGCTGTCTCATATGATGGTTTCGCGCCAGGAAACGGCCCGGCAACTTTTAACGCCCGGTGAAGTGATGCAGCTTCCGCCAAAACAGGAAGTATTGATGGTCGCGGGTGTGCCGCCGGTCATGGCCGACAAGCTGCGCTATTTCAAAGATCGTAACTTTACAGAGCGTGTCCTGGCACCTGCGCAGGTGTCGCTTGATGGGATTGGGCCTGAATCTCTCTGGTCGGACAAAGCTGAACCGGAAGAAAGCGTAGCTATGCTTGCGGATATGGCGGGGGAGGAAGGCGGGAAAGGACTTCGCCGTGAGATCGAGCCGCAGCCGACGAAGGAGATTGAAGCTGAGGGGGCTGAGATTAACCTCTCAGATGATGATCCGCTCGATCCCACCGACGCGCAGCATTTGGAGACAATCCGGCGTGCTGCAGCGCTCGACCTCTCCGATCCTGATACACTGCCGGAGTTTTGAAATGGGAAAGCCACGTGTGAATCTGCGACTTTCCCATAAACTGCATGCCGAACTTGAACGACGTACGGCGGCCTCAAGCGTTACCAAGACAGAAATTGTTGAGGAGGCGCTAAGCCGCTTTTTTGACCCTGAAGCCAACCTTGTCCTTGAGCAGCGCCTCTTGCGTAGGATGGATGCGTTTGATGAGCGCCAAAGCGAGATTGAACGGGATACAGCGCTCTGCCTCGAAACTCTCGCACATTTCGTTTTTTATTGGCTGACCCGCACCGAGCCTATTCCCGAAGGTGAACGCGATGCAGCCCACGCTTTGGGGCAGCGTCGCTTCGACCACTTCATCGGGCAGGTCGCAAAGAAGCTTAGTTATGACAGAGGTGTCCTTGCGCGGTTTCTGGCCACGTCCGATTCTGGTTTGGTCTCATCCCCTGAGAATGAATGAACTGTGTCGGAAAATCCGCGCTTGGCACGGATTGTCATGCACAAGAAAGAGTCTGTAAGTGGAAGAATCATGTTGAATAATCCGCATTTAGCGCGGATAATGAGACATGGTTTATGATCAACGATCCGGGCTTTCGAGTTATATCAGTGACCTTCTGTCGAAGGGGCGGACCGTATTTACGGCTGATGAGGCTGAAAAGGCGCTTGGTGTCGATCGCGGTGCCTTTCTCGATGCCGCTGAGAGGCTTCAGAAGCGAAAGCTGCTGCAAAGCCCACGGCGCGGCTTCTATGTGGCTGTTCCGCCCCAATATGCCGCTTGGGGAGCGCCTCCGCCATCCTGGTACATTGATGCGCTGATGCGCCACGAGGGCGAGCCTTATTACGTTGCCTTGCTCAAGGCTGCAGAGCTGCACGGCGCGACCCATCAGGCGGTCATGGAATTCCAGATCATTGCGGCCAAGCGAATGCCGAAGATACGCGCAGGGCGCAATCTGATAGCCTTCTATTATCGGAAAGATATGAACGCCGTTGAGAACGGTCTCGAAAGACGAAAGACTGATACCGGCACGATGCAGATATCGTCGCCTGCACTGACTGCGCTTGACCTGCTGCGCTATCCGCAGGCGACCGCCGGCATGGATAATCTTGCGACCGTTCTGGCCGACATGGGGCGCAAGATAGATCCGAAGCAGCTTGCCGCCTTGTCTAACAAATTTGAACGGCCAATCGTTCAACGTCTTGGATACCTGTTGGGTCATTTGGGACACGGGGGACTGACCGACCGCATGTTTGCCGCGCTCAGTCAGCGCGGTTCGCTGCCATGGGCGGAACTGGACCGCAACGAGGTCCGAGACCCGGATTTCATGTCCAAGCCCATGCGTCGTGACCCCAAATGGCGTGTCATCGTTCGCCGAATGCCGGAGATGGACGAATGATTCCCTTACAAAACATTGTTGCGTGGGGCGCGATTGTTCCATGGGCTGACAATCGGCAGATCGAGCAGGACCTGATCATCAGTCGGGCTTTAGTGGACATATTTTCCGACGACTTGCTCAAAAGCGAACTCCGGTTTCGAGGGGGAACAGCGCTGAACAAGCTGCATTTTCCTGCACCGCTTCGATACTCTGAAGACATTGATCTGGTTCGTGCCTCGTCAGGTCCGATCGGACCAATTCTTGACCAACTTCGGGTCGTTTTAGAGCCTTGGCTTGGTCAGGCGCGCTTTGATCAGAGTCAGGTCGCGCCGAAACTAAAGTTTCGTATCGATGCTGAGCATGGGGATGGCGTCCAGATAAGACTGAAAGTCGAAATCAACACACGAGAGATCGAAGCGTTTGACCCAGTTGAAAATTACACATTTAACGTGGAGAATCCTTGGTTCACTGGTGAGTGTCAACGCCGGAGTAAAACTACACCATTCGCCGGAGCAAAAGTGCACCAGTTTGAGAGCTTTGGCCGGAGTAAAAGTGCACCACTCGGGCGGTTAGCGGACGTTTGGTCGGACTGGTGTACGAGGATTTGGATCAAGCCTGTTTCGACTTGGCGCTGTGCTTGAGGCGGTAGCTGTCGCCGTTCATTTCGAGGATATGGACATGGTGCGTGAGCCGGTCGAGCAGTGCGCCGGTCAGGCGCTCTGATCCGAACGTGCTGGTCCATTCGTCGAATGGCAGGTTGGAGGTGACGAGGGTTGAGCCGCGCTCATAGCGCTGCGAGAACACCTCGAACAGGAGTTCAGCGCCGGTTGGCGACAGCGGCACATAGCCAAGTTCATCAATGATCAGGAGTGCGTATTTGGTGAGCTGTTTTTGCAGGCGCAGCAGGCGTTTGTCATCGCGCGCTTCGAGGAGTTCATGGACCAGAGCTGAGGCGGTGACGAACCCGACCGACAGGCCTTTCTGACAGGCAGAAAGGCCAAGCCCGAGCGCGATATGCGTCTTTCCGGTTCCGCTATTGCCGACAGCGATGATGTTCTCCCGGCTGGTGATATAGTCACACCGGGCCAGTTCCATCACCCGCAACTTGTTCAGTGAAGGCATGGCCTTGAAGTCAAAACTGTCGAGGCTTTTGGTCGCCGGGAACTTCGCAGCCTTGATCCGCCGGTCGATCATGCGCCGCTCCCGGTCGATCAGTTCCAGTTCTGCCAGTCGCAACAGATAGCGCGAATGATCGATCCCCTCGGCGGCGCAGAGTTTGGCTTGCCTGGCATGCTCGCGCAGAAAGGTTGGCAAGCGCAGGGACTTCAGATGATGGGCCAGCAGGATCTCTGGTGTGTCGGTCATGACCGACCTGCGGATAACAGGGTCATGTAATCGCCCGGCGCAGTAGCCGCGACATGCGCCTTGGGCAGATAGGGATACAGCGTCATGTCGAGCCGTGGCGGTCGCCGCTCGATCCGGCACAGGACGAGATGTTTAACGGCATCGAACCCGATCGCGCACCGCTGTAGGGACGGTCGCGACGCCGACTCTGGCCACCACGAACCTTTCCACCAGCATGCGCCGCTGGCGCGTGACCAGTGCCGCGACCGTTGATGCTGCGGCCGAGGAACGCTCCGCCGGCTGGGTGTGCTGGCGCGGCAATGCGGATGGACTGGGCGGCTGGACCTATGTGAACCGGCTGTCACTAACGACGGTTCAAGCGACCGGGATGGGGTTCTTCGGCCTTTACGGCTCAACCGCGGCATTGGCCACGACCCTGACCCTGTCAGCGGTCGCCAACTGCGTCGGCATCGGATTCCAGCGCGGGACACATATCAACTGGCAACTCGTGACCAACGACGGATCCGGAGCCCCGAGCTTGACCGACCTTGGCGCCAGTTTCCCGGTCGGCAGCCTGACCAACGTTCTGACGCTGACCATCGCGGCATCGCCAAACGGCACGGATATCGGGGTGAGAATCGTCGAGGAAGTCAGCGGCGCAGTAGCCGAGTTCACCCTCACCGCCGACATTCCTGCCGCGACTCAATTGCTCAGCCCGCGCAATTATATGAACAACGGCGCGACGTCGGCTGCTGTCGCGTACGACTGCTCCGGCGTCTACGTGGAGACGGATTACTGACCCAATTTGGTAGTGCAGCGTCAGGTGCGCCGGACCTTTGGCAGCGCGCACAAAACAACTGACAGGGCCATGGAGGTCCAAAGCCTAATGCTGGAGGCGGCAGCGCGTTCTCGTGGTCTCAACGAGTTGGTTGACCGGTTGCGCGTCAGCCAATTTTGCGAGGTGTGGCGGGGCGATCTGACTACCAATCTGCAGTGCGATGGGGATTTCCAGGCATGGGCGGGAGAGAAATTGGCGCTACTGCCGGAGAAGTTGGAAATTATCGGCTTGATGGACGCATACAAAAAGATGCGGGTGAGGAGCCTGAATGTGGCCTGACGGTCTGGTTTTGCCAGATAATTCGATGGAGAAGTGTCCTTTGGCCCCATTCATGTGGTTTCGAGCCTGGCGCTCCGCGAAACCGCAGAACGTCGAAATTCTTTTGAATCGGCCTTGAACCTCTAGTTGCTGTAGCTCCTATCTTGCAATCCATCAGATGATTCGCCGGGAGAAAACCTATGGCCGACCACAAGCATGACCATGATCACGACCACAAACACGACGACCACAGGCATGACGGTACCAAGCACGCGCAGGGCGCGGGCGGTTCCTGTTGCGGGTCGGACAAGGATGCGATGTGCGGCGATATCGGGCCGGTCGGCAATGTGAACGCGGCGGGGCGCAGTTTTCTGGTCAACGGGCTGGATTGCGCCGAGGAAGTGTCGATCCTGAACAAGGCGCTTGGCCCCGCAGTCGGCGGCACCGAACATCTGGCCTTTGATGTGATGAACGGGCGGATGACGGTGCTGGACAGCGCCACGTCATTGCCCGACGACCGGATCATCGCGCTGATCGGCAAGACCGGGATGAGTGCCTCGGTCTGGGACGCGGGCCGCGCCGAGGTCGACCGCGAGGCGCATCTGAAACGGCAGAAATTCTTTACCGCGCTGTCGGGCGGCTTCTGGGCGCTTGGCTTCCTGTGGCACGCCGTGGAAACCGGCCCGGCCGGCGCCTTGCAGATATTTTCCGACCACGGGACGACGTCGATGCCGGTGATCGAGATCGCGGCGTTCCTGCTGGCGATCGTGTTCGGCGCCTGGCTGGTGGCCCCCAAGGCCTGGTCGTCGGCGCGCCGGCTGGCCCCCGACATGAACCTGCTGATGATCATCGCGGTGACCGGCGCGATCGGTCTGGGTGCCTATTTCGAGGCGGCGACGGTGGCCTTCTTCTTTTCGCTGTCGCTGTATCTGGAAAGCTGGAGCGTCGGGCGGGCGAGGAATGCCGTGGCCGCCCTGCTGGATCTGGCACCGCCGACCGCGCGGGTGATCCGCGACGACGGCACCGAGGCGGACGTGCCCGCCGCGCAGGTCGCCATTGGCGACAGGTTCATCGTGCGCGGCGGCGACCGGATCGCGCTGGACGGCGAGGTTGTCGCCGGTGCGGGCGGTGTCGATCAGGCCCCGATCACCGGCGAAAGTGCGCTGGTGTCGAAAGAACCCGGCGATGATGTCTATGCCGGCACGATCAATGGCGAGGGCACGCTGACGGTGCGTGCCACCAAACTGTCCAGCGATACCGTGCTGTCGAAAATCATCCGCATGGTCGGTGATGCCCATTCGCGCCGCGCCGATGTCGAACAGTGGGTGGCCAAATTCGCCCGCGTCTACACCCCCATCGTGATGGTACTGGCGGTCCTGATCGCCTTTGTGCCGCCGCTGGCCTTTGGCGGGGCCTGGGCGTTCTGGATCTACAACGCTCTGGTGCTGCTGGTCATTGCCTGCCCCTGTGCGCTGGTCATTTCGACCCCGGTGTCGATCGTCGCGGCGCTGGCCTCGTCGGCGCGCAACGGCGTGCTGATCAAGGGCGGTGCCTATGTCGAGGCCCCGGCGCGGCTGACCGCACTGGCGATGGACAAGACCGGCACGATCACCATGGGCGAACCTGAGGTGGCGAGCCTGCATCCGCTGAACGGCACATCCGAGCGCGATCTGATCGCGGCGGCGGCGGCGCTCGAGGCGCGCTCGTCGCACCCGCTGGCCCGCGCGATTCTGGCGCGCGCCGAACGCGACGGAATCAAGGCCGAACCCGCCGAGGACACCCGGACCGTTCCGGGGCGCGGCGTCGAAGGTCTGCATGGTGGGCGGGCGATCTGGCTTGGGTCCGACCGCTTTGCCACCGAAAAGGACATGGGCGCGGCGATGCCGCGTGATGTGGTGGACCGGATCGAAAGTGCCGGCAGCACGCTGGTCGCGGTCGGCGATGACAAGGGCCTGCTGGGCCTGATCGAGTTGCGCGACCGGATCCGCCCCGATGCAAAGGGCGTTGTTGCCAGGCTGCATGCGCAGGGGGTCAAGACCATCATCATGCTGACCGGCGACAACGAACGCACCGCCCGTGCGGTCGCCGCAGAGGTCGGCATCGACGAGGTCCGCGCCGGGCTGCTGCCCGAGGACAAGGTGGCGGTGATCGAGGAACTGGTCGCGACCCACGACATGGTGGCGATGATCGGCGACGGGGTGAACGACGCACCGGCGATGGCGCGGGCGCATTTCGCCATCGCGATGGGCGCGGTCGGGTCGGATGCGGCGATCGAGACGGCGGATATCGCCCTGATGACCGACGATATCGGCAAGGTGCCGTGGCTGGTCGGCCATTCGCGGCGCACGCTGTGGATCATTCGCCAGAACATCGGCCTGTCGCTGGCCACCAAGGCCGCCTTCGTGGGCTTGACCGCCTTCGGGATGGCCACTACGTGGGGAGCAATCGCCGCCGATGTCGGCGTGTCGCTGATCGTCGTCGCCAACGCACTGCGCCTGTTGCGCGCCAAGGGGCGGGATCCGGCGGCGCCAAGTGGCGGCGAGAGCATCGGCGAACACATGCCAAAAGGAGCACTGGCACATGGTCATTGAACTGAAGGAACCGGGCAAGGAGCCCGAACGCAACAGGGGCGCGTCAATGCTGTGTCCGGTCTGCAAGGTGACGCTGACAATGGCGGATCGTCAGGGCGTCGAGATCGACTATTGCCCGCAGTGCCGGGGTGTCTGGCTCGACCGTGGCGAGCTTGACAAGATCATCGAGCGCAGCGCCGCCGAGATGGCACCACCGCCGCCGGCACCCGACCCCCGGCGGCGCGATGACGACGACGATGATCGCGGTCGCGGCGGCTATGGCGGCGGCTATGGCAAGCACGGTGGCGGTCATGGCGGTCATGGTGGTGGCAGTCATGGCGGCGGCTATCGGCGCAAGTCCTGGCTGCGCGAGATCTTCGATTGACGTTCGCGCGGGCGGTTCACGGGCAGGGCGCGCCAGCCGGTGAGCCAACCCCACAGCGGGCGGTCTGACGATGGGCGCGGGACACGGTCACGGCGGCGGCGGGGGAACCTCTGCCAGCCGCCACAAGGGCAGCCTGAGATGGGCGCTGGCGATGACCGGCACGTTTCTTGTGGTCGAGGTGGTCGGCGGGCTCTGGACTGGCAGTCTGGCGCTTTTGGCCGATGCCGCGCATATGGCGACAGACGTGGGCGGGCTGTTCATGGCGCTGGTCGCGGTGCGCTTTGCCGAACGCCCGGCGACGCCCGACATGACCTATGGCTTTGTGCGCACCGAGGTTCTCTCGGCGCTGGTCAACGCCGTGGTGCTGCTGGTGGTCACCGTCTTTGTGCTGCGCGAGGCGTATTTCCGCCTGTTCGCGCCGGTTGAAATCCTCGGCGGGCCGATGCTGGCGGTGGCGGTGGCGGGGCTGATCGTCAACCTGGTGTCGATGCGGATGCTGCACGCCGGATCGCAGGAAAGCCTGAACCTCAAGGGCGCGTATTTCGAGGTGCTGGCCGACATGCTGGGATCGGTCGGGGTGATCCTCGCGGCGCTTGTCGTGATGTTCACCGGCTGGACCATCGCCGACCCGATCATCGGCGCCGCCATCGGGCTCTTTATCGTGCCGCGCACCTGGATCCTGCTGAAGGGCGCGCTGCGCATCCTGATGGAGGGCACGCCCGCCCATGTCGATGCCGGGTTGCTGCGCGCGCGGCTCATGGAGGTTCCCGGCGTTGCGGACGTGCACGACCTGCACGTCTGGACCCTGACCTCGGGCGTCGACGCGATGAGCTGCCATCTTGTCGTCGATGATCTCGAGGCCCGGCGCAACGCGCTGATCGGCGCGCAAAAGGCGATGCACGACGGTTTTGGGATCACCCATACGACGATCCAGATCGAGGATGCGGCCCTGCGCGAGGCCGAGGGCGAGACGCATCGCTGAACAGAGTAGTGGAGTTGACGCGACATGGGACATCACCGGAAACAGCATGGTCACGCCACACCCCGGTATGCCGGGCCGCGCGGCGGTGAGGGTCGCCCCGACCATGACCGGGTGCCACGCCAGTCACGGATTCCGCTGGGTCTGATCGCGATCGGGTTGGTCGTCTGGTCGGGTCTGGGCTGGGGCGTCTATCTGCTGGTCGATCCGGTGCTGGCATGGCTGGCGGGCTCGGTCGGCCCGCTGACCGATGCCGGGACCGGCATCGCGCGCTGGTTCGGGTTCGGGCAACAGGCGGCGGCCCTGCGCGATGTCGCCAATGTCGAGGTGCTGATCGGCCAGGTGGCTGGCCCAATGCATTTCATCGTCAAGGCCGGGCTGATCCTTTTGTGGCTTGCGGGGCTGGTCGCGCTGGTCGCGCTGCCGGTCATCCTGCGGCGCAGGTCGCGGTGGTGACAACTGTCGGCAGATCGGCGGCCTTTGGCCTGTTGCGGTCCGGACCATCGCCCCGGCTTGCCGGCACGCCTTCCCGACAGCGTGCGATGACCGCCGCCCGTCCGCCCCTGATCGGCCCGGTCCTCGTCCTCGACGATATCGGCGCGGCCGCGCTAAGGCTGTCGGCGCTGTTCATCACCGACGGCGACGAAGGCCCGCCGCCGGTCGAGACATCCGGCGGCGCGTATCGCGCAACTGTTCTGGCGCGGTTCGACCGGGCGACGGTCTGGCGTGCACGTTTCGATCTGCTCGCCGACCGGCCCGCCGAATACCGCTGGAACGGCGAGACATATCCTGTTGCCTGCGATCTGCGCGGCGACCTGCGGATCGCCTTTGTGTCGTGCAACGGCGAGGAGGCCGACGATCTGGAGCGCGAGGGGTCGGAGCGCAACGCGATGTGGGCGCGGCTGGGCGCGGCGCACCGGGCGGCGCCGTTCGCGCTGCTGCTGCATGGCGGGGATCAGGTTTACGCCGACGAAATCACGCAGGGCCATCGGCTGAGCGAGGACTGGCCCTCGCAGATCCCCCCCGAACCATCGCCCGCTGACCTTTCCGATCTGCGCCACCATCTGCGCGAACGGCTTCTGGATCGCTACGCGGCGCTTTATGCCGCACCCGAATTCGCCTGGATCGCCGCGCGCGTGCCCTCGCTGATGCAATGGGACGATCACGACATCTGCGACGGCTGGGGCTCGCTCAGGCGGTGGCAGACCCATTCCGCCGTTGGCCAGACACTGTTTTCGGTCGCCCGCGAATGTTTTCTTGTCTTTCAGCAGGCGGCGGTGGAGGGCGATCTGCCGCCGCGGTTCCATGATCCGGCGGGGCACCACCTTGGCTGGCGGGTCCGCGCGCCGGGGCTGCGCATCCTGGCGCCTGACCTGCGGTCAGAGCGCACGCGGCGCAGCATACTGGGTGCCGGCGGCTGGGCGATGATGGATGCCGAGGCCGCCGCACCGCCGCCGGGATCGACGCTGCTGGTCTCAAGCGTGCCCCTGCTGGGACCGCGCCTGTCGGTTCTGGAAACGCTGATGGTCGCGATCCCGCGGATGCAGAAATACGAGGACGACCTGCGCGACCAGTGGCAAAGCCGTGCGCATCGCGCGGAATGGCAACGGATGCTGCGGCTGGTGCGCGACATGACCTATGCGGACGGGCGCAACATCACCGTGCTTTCCGGCGAGATCCATCTGGCGACACGGGCGGTGATGGAACTGGAACGCGGCCTCGCGGTGCATCAGCTTGTGGCGTCGGGCATCGCGCACCGGGCGCCGCCGGCGGCATGGGCTAGGGTTCTCGGCAGTCTCGCGCGGTTGGGCGAGGCGCCGCTGGCACGGCATCCGATCCGCATCGGGTGCCTGCCCGGCCGGCGCAGGCGCTATGTGGCCGAGCGGAACTACCTGATGCTCGAACGCCGATCGGACAGCTGGAGCGCCGCCTGGGATCTGGAGCACAGCGGCGCGACCCCCGATTTGCCGCTGTAGCCGCCGACGGCTGTCAACGGCCGGCGCGGGCCTTGCGCCGCCGCGCCTGTCGTGCCTGCCGGTATTCCGACAACAGCAACAGCCCAACGCCGCCGACCACCGCGACATCGGCCATGTTGAACGCCGGCCAGTGCCAGGTGCCGACATAGACATCGAGGAAATCCGTCACCGCGCCAAAACGCAGCCGGTCCGCCACATTACCGAGCGCGCCGCCGATGACAAGGCCATAGGCGGCGGCATCCAGACGGCTGGTGGCGCGCACCAGCAGCACCGTCAGCCAGACCGTGACCACGAGCGCCAGCCCGGACAATGCCCACCAGGGCGCGCCGCCCAGCAGCCCGAAGGTGACGCCATCATTGCGTAAAAAGATCAGGTTGAAGCCGGGCACGACCGGAATGCCGCCCGCCAATGCGTCACTGTAGGCATTGGCCACGGCCTTGGTGATCTGGTCGGCGGCAAGGGCCAGCCCGATGCAGACAGCGCCGGTCGATCCTGTCGCGAATCCTTGATCCATTGTCGTGCCCTTTTTGCATTCGATTTCGGGACGGCATGACGCCGCACCTGCGATTGACAGGCCTTTTACAAGCTTTAGCCACTAGAGGTTCAAGCGAAATCTGGTGGTGCCGGCGACGCGTCGCGATCCTTGTCGATACGGGGCCTTTCGCCCGGTCCGCCGTCCGTCCATAATGCGCAAGTCACTGTAGAGACGAGGCCGGGATGCTGACCATCGGAACATTGTCGCGCAAGACCGGGACCAAGGTCCAGACGGTGCGCTATTACGAGCAGATCGGCCTGTTGCGCGAACCGGGCCGCACCGCGGGCGGGCAGCGCCGGTATGAAGAGGCCGATCTGGACCGGCTCGCCTTTATCCGGCACGCGCGGCAGCTTGGCTTTGCGCTCGACGCGATCCGCGAATTGCTCGACCTGTCGGATCATCCGCAGCAGTCCTGCGCCGACGCGGATTCGATTGCCCGACGCCAGTTGAAACAGGTCGAACAGCGGCTTTTGCGGCTTCAGGCGCTGCAAAAGGAACTGAAACGGATGATTGCCGAATGCAGCGGCGACCGGATGGCCGACTGCCGCGTTCTCGAAGTGCTGCGCGACCACTCCGAATGCCTGACCGCGCATGACGATATCGGCGCGTGAGTGCGACCTGCGGGAACCGATTTGCGGTCAGGCTGGTTCGGTCTGCAAGAGATAGGGACGGAACGGAGTGACAGAAGCCTGGATTTACACGCTCGCGCCCGCAATTCTGGCGGTGATTGCGTCTTGGGTCGCCGTCAGGTTCCGTCCTGGCCCGCTGACGATCAGCGCGATCCAGCATTTTGCCGCCGGCGTGGTCTTTGCCGCCGCGGCCGGTGAGATCCTTCCGGACATCAAGCACCAGGGGTCCGCAATCGCCACCCTTGTCGGCGGGTCGGCTGGGGTCGCCGTGATGCTGCTGGTCAAGCAGATCGAGGGTTACATCAAAGGTCCGGCGGGCCTTTTGACGACGATCGGGATCGACATTCTGATCGACGGGCTGGTGTTGGGCATCGCGTTTGCTGCTGGTGCGAAAGCGGGCCTGTTGCTGACCGTCGCGCTGTCGCTCGAAGTCGTGTTTCTGGGGCTGGCGCTGACCACGGAACTGACCACCTCGGGCTGGACCAGACGGCGCACTGTCGCGGTTACGGCGGGGCTGATGGTGCTGATGCCGTTGGGCGCGGTTCTGGCCACGCCCGTCGCCGCCCTGTCTGCGCCGGTGGTGACGGGTTTTCTGGCGTTCGGCCTGGTCGCGCTGCTGTATCTGGTGACCGAGGAACTGCTGGTCGAGGCGCATGAGACACCCGACCGGCCCTGGGTCGCGGCGATGTTCTTTGTTGGCTTCCTGTTGCTGTTGCTGCTCGAAGAGATGATCGGATGACCCGCCATGCCGCATGACCACGATCATCTGGACCCAGAGTCTGGCGACCGGCGGGTCGGCATCGCGATCTGGGCGAATGGCATCCTGACCGTCGCCCAGGTCGCCGGCGGGATCTTTGCCGGCAGTCTGGCGCTGATCGCCGATGCGCTGCACAATTTTTCCGACATGGCGTCGCTGATCATCGCCTTTGGCGCGCGCAAGATCGCCCGCCGTCCGGCCGATGCGCGGATGACCTTTGGCTATGGCCGGATCGAGATCGTGGCCGCCCTGATCAACTATACGACGCTGATCGTGATCGGGCTTTATCTGATCTACGAGGGCGGGATGCGGATGATCGACCCGCCCGAGGTCAAGGGCTGGTGGGTGGTCTGGCTTGGCGGTATCGCGCTGGTCGTCGACACGGCGACGGCCCTGCTGACCTGGTCGATGCAGAAGGGCAGCGTGAATATCCGGGCCCTGTTCATCCATAATCTGTCGGATGCGCTGGCCTCGGTCGCGGTGATCGTCGGCGGCGTGCTGATCCTGCTTTACGATATCCGCTGGGTCGATCCGGCGATCACCATCCTGATCGCGGTCTATATCCTTTACCTTGCCTTTACCGAGATTGGCGGCACGATCCACACCCTGATGCTGGGCAGCCCGCCCGACATCGACACCGACGAGGTTCTGGACGCGGTTGCCGCCATCGATGGCGTCGCCGGCGTGCATCACGCCCATTTCTGGCAGATGGAGGAACACGCCGCCGCGCTGGATACCCATGTGGTGATCGATATCGACCGCTGGGACGCGGTGGAGGAGATCAAGCGCGCGATCAAGGCGGAGTTGAAGGAGACTTTCGGTATCGGCCACACGACGCTGGAATGCAAACGGTCGGACCGGGCGCACCTCGATGCCGACCGGTATGGCCACGGCTGATCGTCGGGCGCTGCGTCAGAGCTGATGAATGGTGATCGCCGTCGCCATGACGACCCCGAACAGGGTGAAGCTGACCAGGGCCAGGCTTTGCCCCAGGCGCCGGTTCGGCGCGTCGACCTTGATCCGCAATTCCGCCGCCGTTTCGGGAAATTCAAGGGCGGCGGTGTTGGACCCGGTCCATTCGTAGCGCCGCGCAAAGCGCCGCTCCTCGGCGGCGTTCCAGCCGTAAAACGTCACCATGATCGCGATGACGGTCATCATGCTGGCGGGCACCCAGATGATATAGCCGCCGCCGGTTTCGTCGATCAGCGGCGCGATCCCAAAGAGCCGCCCTTCGATATCGTAGGCGGCGTAAAGCACGACCTCCTTCAATGTCGTGAGGGCGCCAAGCAGAATGTTCGACACGATCGTGGCAATCAGCAGAAACACCCGCAGCCCATGCCCCTGACCGGCCCTGGTATCGCGGCGCGAAAAGATCATCGCAAAGAAGATGAACCCGGCGGCCAACATGGTGATGTGCATCGTGTAGTGGATCGCCGGATCCAGCAGGGCGGCGTTGTGGATCGGCGGTACCTGCCAGACATAAAGTGACAGCACGAACAGCACGAACGCCGGCCAGGGCCTTGTCAGTGTCGAAAACAGGGCCGAAAGCCCGCGGCTGGCCAGAAGCGGCGCGATCACCCGTTTTCGCACCTGTCGCGGCAGACCGGCGATCAGCACGGCTTCGGGGTAGGCCAGCACGATCAGCATCGGCCCGACCATGCGCAGCAGCAGATGCTGGATCTGGTGCGCCACGAACAGGCGTTCCCCCATCGCATCGACCGGCGATTGCAAGGCCAGAAACAGCGCCAGAATCCCGGTGCCGAACAGCAGGTGCCGCAGCCCCTGTCGCGGTGTCGCGCTGGTTCGCCGCCGGATCGCCCCGCGCAGATAGATCGCCAGGGTCAGGGCGACAAGGCCGCTGACCTCGGGCGTCAGATTCCAGGCCGACCAGGCGGTTTCCCCGGTCAGGCCCCCGCCACCATGCGCCATCGCCTGCGGCGCGGACAACAAGAGTGCAACTGCCGAAAATGCTACGGCCAATCTGGTTTTCATTGAAACGCTTCCAGTGTTTACGTGGGGTGTCTATCTCGGCGATCCGTCAGATTCCAGACCGCGAACCGCAGGCGGAACACTTGGTCACAGCATGGTGCCTGCCTCGTTCCGTCCAGGTTCAAGCAGGTTTCCGCATGCGGCGGTCTGTCACCGCAAGTTGATGCAATGATTCTTGACCTTTCCCCAAGGCATGGTCGTAAATGCGTCCCATGATCAAGGTTCTGCTTCAAATCCTGGCCGTCGCCCCACACTGCACGACACTGGGTAGCTGAGGGCGCTGAATGGTGGTTTTCTGGGGGACTCTTCCCTGGAAAGGAACGTTCCCTTGAGCACCCAAGCGATCACCGCCCTCGCGTCGAGGCTATCGCCGCATGTTTCGCTGAGCAAGACGCGGCTCGAGACGCTGTGCCTTCTAATTGTGGCGATGATCAGCGCCCGAACGGTCAACCTCAGCCATCTTGCCTGCGAGCGCGCCGGCCCCGTTCTGATTGCATCGACCTATCGACGACTGCAACGCTTCTTCCAGCACGTCAGCCTTCCTGAGGACTGGTCAGCTCGCCTCATCCTTCGGCTCCTCGGCCTGAAAGGCGCGTGGCATCTTTGCCTCGACCGGACGAACTGGAAGATCGGCGCGCGCGACGTCAACATCCTGATGCTGGCGATTGCGACGCCGCGGTTTCGGGTGCCCTTGATGTGGACGGTGCTGGATAAGGCGGGCAACAGCAATGCCGATGAGCGCATCGCATTGATGCGGCGTTACCTTGCCCTGTTCGGGTCGGGATCGGTCCAGATCCTTCTGGCCGATCGGGAGTTCATCGGACTGAAATGGCTCAATTTTCTCGAGGCGAGCGCAATCCCGTTCGCGATCCGCGTGAAGGCGGGCTTGATCGTGAGCACCGAGGACGGGCGCAAGCTGAGCCTGCGGTCGCGGCTGACGAAATGCCGGGCTATACGGAAGTTCCGGGCCACCTTCCCAGCCCAGGGAGATGCAGAGGCCTTGACGCTGACCTTCTCGGCGAAACGCATCAAGGGCGGTGAATTGCTCATCGTCGCAAGCAATGCGCCGGACAAGAATGGCCTCAACGCCTACCGCCGCAGGTGGTCCATCGAATGTCTCTTCGGGGATGCCAAAACCCGGGGCCTGAACCTCGAGGACACCCGGCTGCAAATCGCCGCAAAGTTGCACCTGCTGCTGGCCATCGTCGCCCTCGCCATCGCCTGGACCAACAAGACCGCCTCAGTGCTCACCGGCAAGGGAAAGCTGCCACGCAAGACCGAAGGGCATTACGCCAAGTCATGGTTCCGAACCGGCTTTGACGAGGTTCGAAGGCTCCTGCGAACGGACCCCCAAGCCGCCCTCAAACCGTGGGCGGCAATCCCAAAACGATCGGGAGTCGTGTAGTGTGCCGTCGCCCTGACGTTCGGCGCGCCCATTGCGGGCGCGGCCGTTCCTGCGGCGACACAGCGCGCTGAGGCCGCTTCGATGACCGGCATGGCAGCAGGGTCCGCGACTATGGCCGATGCGGCCTGCCCGGAATGTCCTGCGCAGACCGGGAGCGAGGGGGTTGCCTGCATCGGCGGCTGTCCGGTGCCCTGTGCCTATTCGATCGTCGCTGCCGTGATACCTTTGGGGACTGCTGAAATCTGGTCATTGCATTCTTCGCTGGCCAGCTGGTTTACGGAAGCCAGTTTCCGGGCGGGGTCGGGCCCGCCGCCTGATCTCTCGCCTCCCCGACTGACGGTCTGAACGGCGTCGTCCCAATTCGGGACGGCTGTTGGCGCTGTTTGTTCGGCGCCGGGACATCAGATCAAGGCGACCGCATGACATTTCCATCGACATTGTTCCGACGAGCGGAGTCTTCGCTCGGGCGGAGTCTGGGCGCGGGCCCGGCGTCATTTGTCAGCGGCCGCTAGTGGCTGATCCGCATTCGCGGTGCCGCCTTCACTTCGTGACACCCCTTCATCCAAGGACATCAAACATGAAAACGTCTATCTCCTTTACCCGCAGAACCCTGCTTGGCGGGGCGGCAACGCTGATCGCCGGTCTTGCCGCCGCGCCCGGATTTGCGCAGATGACCCTTGCGCCAGCCGTCACCGCCGAAAAGGTGACGCTGTTCAAGGACCCCAATTGCGGCTGTTGCCAAGGCTATGCCGATTACCTCACGGCGAACGGTTTCGAGGTCGAGGTCATCCCGACCGAAGATCTGGGGCAGATGACTGACGCTGCCGGCATCCCGGCGGACTTTGCCGGCTGCCACCTGTTCAACATCGGCGACTATGCGTTCAGCGGCCATATTCCGCTGGCGAGCCTGGGCAAGTTTCTGACCGAACGGCCCGAGATGATCGGGCTGACGGTGCCGGGCATGCCGATGGGGTCGCCGGGCATGGGCGGCGAGAAGATGGGGCCGCTTGAGGTTTTTGCATTGCAGGCCGAGCAGGCTCCGACGGTTTACGCCGTCGAATGAAGGCGGATCCGGCCCGGCGGTTGACAAGCCGCCGGGGCGGAACGAGGTGAAGAGACAGGGGTGATCGGGATGATGGATTTCGGAATGATGGGCGGCGGCATGATGGCGGCGGCGGGGCTGGTCTGGCTGCTTGTGATCGTGGCGCTGGTGCTGGCGATATTTGCGCTGGTCAAATACCTTGGGTCAGACGTGTCCAGATGACGACTGACAATGACAACGACGACCCGGAAACGGCGGCACCGAAACCGCGCCGGGGTCTTGCGCTGGTGATCGTGCCGCTGATCGCCTTTGTGCTGATGGGCCTGTTCGGCTGGGGCCTGCTTTATGGCAACCAGAACCTGCCCTCGACCCTGATCGACAAGCCGGTGCCGGAATTCGCGCTGCCCGCGGTTCAGGGCCAGACCGAGGGGCTGGCGACCGCCGATCTGCGCGGGCAGGTGTCGCTGGTGAATTTCTTTGCCTCCTGGTGCGTGCCCTGCCGTGCCGAACATCCGCTGTTCGTCGAGATCGCGCAGCGCGGCGAGGTGCCGCTATACGGGATCAACTACAAGGAAAAACCGCCGAGGCCGAGGCCTGGCTTGCCGAACTGGGCAACCCCTATACCCGGATCGGCGCCGACCTGAACGGGCGGGTGGCGATCGACTGGGGGGTTTACGGGATTCCCGAAACCTTTGTCATCGCGCCGGACGGGACCATTGCCTTCAAGGTGATCGGCCAGATCACGCGGCCGATCCTTGAAGACCAGGTGATGCCGCTGGTGCGGCGTCTGCAGGCGGAAAATTCAGCGGGTGCAACGCAATGAAACGATCGATTCTGGCACTGGCGGCATGGTTTGTCACCGTCACGGCGGCGGTTGCCGCGCCACAGGGCTTTGCCGTCCACGAGACCCCGCAAGAGGTCGCCAATGTCAGCTTTGTCACCGCCGACGGCAGCAGCATGACGCTGGACGAATTCCGCGGCCGGGTCGTGTTGCTGAATGTCTGGGCGACCTGGTGCGTGCCCTGCCGCGAGGAAATGCCGACGCTCGACGCGCTTGAGGCAGAGCTTGGCGGGCCGGGATTCGAGGTGCTGGCGCTGTCGATAGACCGGGGCGGGGCCGGGGTGGTGCAAAGGTTCTTTGACGAGATCGGCATCAGCCGGCTGATCATGTATCTGGACACCACCATGCGGTCCGCGACGGCGCTGCGCGCTTTCGGGCTGCCCACCACGCTGCTGATCGGCCGCGACGGCCGCGAGATCGGCCGGCTGGTCGGCCCGGCGGACTGGAACGACCCCGAGATGGTCGCCTTTTTGCGGCAATATGTGCAATGAGTTCTGGACGGGGCAACAGGGCGCCGGACCTTCCGGCGCGAGGCGCAATGCAGGAGAAATCATGACACCCATTTTCGCCAGAGGGGCAATGCGATGACCCAGGTGAACAGACGCGCGGCGCTGGCCGGGATCGCGGCGCTGGCCGCGACGCCGCTGCGGGCCCATTCTGTGGCGGACCTCGAACAGGAATTCGGCGGCAAGGAGCCTTACTTTCAGGCGCTCGACAAGGCGGCGCCGGACTTTACCCTGAGCGATCCGTTCGGCAGGCTGCTGCGGCCTGCGGATTTCGCCGGCAAGGTGGTGATCCTGCATTTCGTCTATACCCGCTGCCCCGATATCTGCCCGCTGCACACCGAAAAGCTGGCCGATGTGCAGGCCCGGATCAACCAGACGCCGATGAAAGACCGGGTGCAGTTCGTCACGATCACATCCGACCCTGAAAACGACACCCCCGAGGTGCTGCGCGACTATGGTGTGACGCACGGGATGGACCCGGCGAACTGGACCTTTCTGACCATCGCACCCGGTCAGCCGCCGGAAACGACGCGCGATCTGGCGCGGGCCTTTGGCCACAAGTTTACGGTCGAGGAGGACGGAACCCAGACCCACGGCATCATCACCCATATCGTCGGCAAGACCGGGCGCTGGCGCGGAAATTTTCACGGGCTGGAATTCGACCCGCTGAACATGGTGTTGTTTGTCAACGCGCTGGTCAACGACTATGACACGCCGCATGGCGCCGCGACGCGCGGGCTGTGGGATCGACTGACGGGGATGTTCAGATGAACGGCACGGATGGCATGGGCGACTTTTGCCGACACCCGTCGGTCCGGGGCGGCCCGGCATCTGCCAATTCGGGAGCGGGGCGCTGATGCCGGATATTTCGGGCATCGGGATTCTTGCGGCGTTTCTGGCCGGGGCGATCTCGTTCCTGTCGCCCTGCGTTCTGCCGCTGGTGCCGGGCTATGTGCCCTATATCGCCGGTCAGCCGGACCTGGTGCGCAAGCGCCGTGTCGGGATCCGGGCGCGGCTGGGGGCGCTGGGGCTAAGCACCTGCTTTATTCTGGGGTTTTCGACGGTATTCGTGGCGATGGGTGCCGGGGCCAGCGCGCTGGGGTCGCTGCTGTTGTCCTGGCGGACCGAGCTGAACCTGATCGGCGGGGCGATCATCATCCTGTTCGGTCTGGTGATGATGGGCGTTTTCCGGCTGAACTTCATGAACCGCGACAGCCGGTTCAATCTTGACATACCGGGCGGGCGGTCACTGGGGGCCTATGCGCTGGGTCTGGCCTTTGCCTTTGGCTGGACCCCCTGCATCGGCCCGATCCTGGGCGCGATCCTGACGCTGAGCGCCAGTTCGGCGAACCTGGGCAGCGGCATCCTGCTGTTGTCGATCTATTCGCTGGGGCTGGCGGTTCCGTTCCTGCTGGCCGCCCTTTTCACCGATGCGATTGCGGCGCGGACCCGCCAGTTCGGGCCATCGGGGCGGATACTTTACAAGGTCGCGGGCGGTGTCATGGTGCTGATGGGGGTCGCGGTGATGACCGGGCAGTTGTCACGGCTGTCCTACTGGCTGCTGGGCACCTTTCCGTTTCTGGCCAGCATCGGATGAAACTGTCGGCTTTGGTCGCACCGCGACGACGCCGGAATTGAAATGAGACAAAGGAAAACCACGTGAAGAAACCGATGCTTCTGGCCGCTGGCGCGGCCATCGTTGTTGTTATCGCCGCTATCTACTGGATGGCCTCGCCGCCGCGCACGACCGATCCCAACGTGATCGCCACCAACGGGCTGCACTGGCACGCCAAGATCGAGGTCTATGTGAACGGCGTTCCCCAGCCCGTGCCACCCAATATCGGTATCGGCGCGGCCTATGCGCAGGCCCCCGGTTTTGACAGCCGGAACGGCATGGCCGGGATGCACACGCACGATCCCGAGGGCACCGTGCATCTGGAAGGTGCCGGCACCGTGACCCGCGACGACATCACGCTTGGCACCTTTTTCAGAACCTGGGGCAAGACCTTTGACGACTTCGGTACCAGGCTGAACATGAATGTAAACGGCATTGAAAACAACGAAGGCGAAGCTTACGAAATGCAGGACGGCGACCAAATAATTCTGTCGTTCTTTCCATAAATTTGGCGCTGCCGGTGGTCGCATTCCGATATAGACCAGTGCGACCTTGCCGCATGGTGATTTCAGAACTGTTGGAGGGGGGAGGTGGGCAAAGTGCTCGGCGACCCGCAACCCAAGGGCCAGTAGAACTCAGCGCGACACACCCCAGTGATGGGCTGGATGCCGCTCTCCCTTGACGACATCGCGATGTGCCGCACTTTCGGTGTTGAATTCGCAAGTGGAGGAGAGAGCATCCATGGAAGAAGTTACGGAACCTCTGAAAAACCTCGGGTTTCCTGCGTGATCTGATAGGCTCGAATTGAACGATCCAGGAGCCCGCCGATGCCCAAGCAGTTGACGTTTTCCTCCCTTGCCCATGCGACCAGGAAGAAGGTGACACGGCGGGAGAAGTTCTTGGCCGAGATGGAGGCGGTGGTTCCCTGGGGGCGGCTTCTGACGCTGATCGCACCGCACTATCCGAAGATGGGCAGCAAGGGTGGGCGGCCGTCGTTGCCTCTGGAGGTCATGCTGCGGGTTTATTGCCTGCAGCAATGGTATGCGCTGAGCGACCCGATGGCCGAGGAAGCCCTTTACGACAGCGATGCGATGCGCCGCTTCGCAGGGATCGAACTCGGCGACGACCGCATCCCCGACGAAACCACAATCCTGAACTTCCGCCACCTGCTGGAGCAGCACGCCCTGACCGAGGCGATCTTTGCCGAGGTAAACGCACATCTTGCCGAGAGGGGCGTGACGCTGCGCTCGGGCACGCTGGTGGATGCGACCATCATCGATGCGCCGTCCTCGACAAAGAACAAGGCCGGCAAACGCGATCCGGAAATGACCAGCACGAAGAAGGGCAACGACTGGTATTTCGGCATGAAGGCACATGTCGGCGTCGACGCCGACAGCGGCGTGGTGCACAGCCTGGAGACATCGACGGCAAAGCTGCACGACAGCCAGGTCTGGGACGAGGTGCTGCATGGCGACGAGACATCCGTCTGGGCGGACAAGGCCTATGTCAGCGCGGAGCGCGAAGACGCCTTTGCCGGGCCGGACAAGTTCTGGGGTGTCATGCGCAAGGCTCCCAAGGGCGGCGAGCTTCATCCGGTCGACGCGCAGATCAACCGCCTGATCGCCAAGGTCAGGTCCAGGGTCGAGCATCCGTTCCGGGTGCTGAAGCGCCAGTTCGGCTATATCAAGACCCGGTATCGGGGCCTGGCAAAGAACCGGGCGCAGCTGTTCAGCCTGTTCGCCCTCGGCAATCTGTATCTGGTCCGAAGGCGGCTGATGGCGTGACGGCGCGAGTCCGTCGAAAACAGGGGAACGGCAGCCAAACGCGCGGAAAAACTTCCAAAATCGAGACCAAACCGGTCAAATTCAGTCCGGATCAGCTTGAGCCGACTAAACCGGGACGTTGATCAGATGTTCCTTACCATCATCGGGGACGATCTGGCAAAGAACCTGTTCCAGCGGAACGGGCCGGTTGCAGACGGGGTGGTCTGCCCCCTAGAAGACGCGGCGTGCACCACCGGTTTAATTAAAATCAACTACTTACGAGCCAGAGATGGGGTGGATGCCGCTCTCTCCCCAACGGCGTCGCAATGCGCCAAGCTTGTGGTGTTGAAGTCACAAGAGAAACAAGAGGGCATCCATGAAGGAAATTAGCATCATAGGCGTCGACCTGGCAAAGAATGTGTTCCAACTGCACGGCGCGGCCACTGACGGTTCGGTCCAGTTTCGCAAGAAGCTGTCGCGACCGCAATTCCAGCGTTTCATGGTGGAGCACCCGCAATGCCTCGTCGTGATGGAGGCCTGCGGCGGCGCGCATCACTGGGCGCGGGAACTGGTGCGGGTCGGCCACGCGGTGAAACTGATCGCACCGCACTACGTCAAGCCGTTCATCAAGCGGCAGAAAAACGACGCGGCGGACGCGGAGGCGATCGTGGAAGCGGCGCTGCGGCCGACCATGCGCTATGTCGAGCCGAAGACCGGAGACCAGCAAGCGCGTTCCATCCTGTTCCGCACCCGCGAGCAGTTCGTGAAACAGCGCACCGAAGCGGTCAATGCGCTGCGGTCGCACCTGTACGAGTTCGGCTTCACCGCGCCCGAGGGGATCGGTCATCTTCCGCGCCTCGGTGCCGTCCTCGAAGATCCGAGCTCGGATTTGCCACCGCTCGCCCGGGAAATCTGTCGCGAGCTGCTGGACCAGATCGCGAACCTGAGCGGCCGGATCAATGCCATGAAAAAGAGGATCGACGCCATCGCCAGGGAAGGCGAGACATCCCGCCGCCTGCAGACGATGCCGGGTGTGGGTCCGATCAGCGCCCTGGCCGTCGAGACCTTTGCACCGCCAATGGAGCAGTTCAAACGGGGGCGCGACTTTGCGGCCTGGCTTGGGCTGGTACCGCGACAGGCCTCGACCGGTGGCAAGCAGCGGCTTGGGAAAACCTCGAAAATGGGCCAACGCGACATCCGGCGACTGCTCGTCACCGGTGCGATGGCCGTGATCCGCTGGGCCCTGCGCCGGGGCGCGCCCGGAAATCCCTGGCTGGCACGCCTGCTCGAACGCAAGCCGCCGATGGTCGCTGCCTTCGCGCTGGCCAACAAGATGGCGCGTGGCATCTGGGCGATGCTGCTGCGCGGTGAAGACTATCGCGGCCCCGAGATCGGAAGTGCTGCCTGATCCGGCAGCGCAGTTCGAACCGGGCCGCCGAGTTGTGAGGAAGACATGAATCGTATGGGCAAATGATCGACATGATCCGGGTTGGGCGAACCAGAAACCTTCTCCGAGCCTCGAGCTCGCTCTCAGAGATCTGGCCCCGGTCCGCGCATCACCATCTCGGCCAGCGGCATCTATCAGGCCGCACGAACAGGCCTGACAAGAGTCCGCACTCGATCACATGCCTAAGGTTCAGAAATTCCTTGCAAATGAGAGCGGCATCCACAAGAGAAGGTTCGCCCGCAGTCGCGTTCCCTCCGCCATCACCTTCTGGCAAGTTATTGAAATATAATAGTTAAATCTGGATTGTAGGCTTGTAGGCCTACTTTCTGGCCTACTTTTGGATGCGTAAACTGTCATTATTACAAACCCGTAAGTCTATGCAGATGCATTGTGTGTCATAGCGTATTCTTTTGTTCCCCACCATATTTGCAAAATTCTCTTCGATCATACGAATCGGAAATTTTTACATTTTAGTTTGGCTATCCCACATAATAGAAAAATAGCTCAGCGTCTGACTTCAAAACGGTGTCTTGGACTAAGCAGTTCTAAGCTAAGGCTGATGCCCTATCATTTGGCTGGCGGTTTCAAGTCCTGAAAGCCAAGTTGAGGCCGTTGGATTTCTCCATTCTATCACCCTGATTATTCTATCGATATCGTCTTGAAGGTTGCGAACAAAAATCGGCTCATGATGAGCTATCCTATTACGGAATAACCGGACCTTATAGATATCAGCATGATAATGACCTGAGCCCCAAATGGTCCCGCATTTGAATAGAGAGTCTGTCGCAACGGAGACAGACAATGCGCAAGAGCAAATTCACCGACGAACAGATCATTGCGATCCTGGCCGAACAGGAGCGAGGCATGGCAACGTCAGACGTGTGTCGGCGTCACGGCGTGAGCTCCGCCACCTTCTACAAGTGGAAGGCGAAGTATGGCGGGATGGATGTATCGGACGCCCGCAAACTGAAGACACTGGAGACCGAGAACGCACGGCTAAAGCGGCTGCTGGCTGACAGCATGCTCGACAACTCGATTCTGAAAGACCTGCTGGGAAAGCCCTGACGACGCCCCAGTTGAAGCGGGATGCGGCTCTGAAGGTGATTGATAAATACGACATCTCCCAGCGCCGCGCCTGCCGATTGGTCAGCGTCGATCCGAAGACTGTCAGGCGTCAGCCGGAACCGGACAATCCGGAGATCCGCAAATGCATGCGCGAGATCGCAGCAACGCGCCGCCGGTTCGGCTATCGGCGCATTGGCATCATGCTCGAACGGGAGGGCATCGTGATGAACCACAAGAAACTGAGGCGTCTCTACAAGGAGGAAGGACTGGCGGTGAAACGCAGGCGTGGCCGAAAGCGCGCCACTGGAACGCGCGAACCGATGCCGGTGCCAGACGGCCCGTCAAAGCGTTGGAGCCTCGACTTTGTATCGGATGTGTTCGGGCCTGCGCGGCGGTTCCGCATGCTGAACGTGATCGACGACTATACGCGCGAATGCCTGGCGCTGGTCGCAGATACATCTCTGTCCGGTGCGCGCGTTGCGCGTGAGCTGGATCGCTGCATCCGGCTTTACGGAAAACCTGAAACCATCGTCTCGGACAACGGAACCGAACTGACCAGTTGCGCCATCCTCGAGTGGCAAAACCAAACCGGCATTGCCTGGCACTATATCGCGCCGGGCAAACCGCAACAGAACGGCTTTGTCGAAAGCTTCAATGGCAAGCTACGCGACGAATGCTTGAACGAAGAAGTGTTCGACAGTCTTGCTCATGCCCGAAAGATCCTCGGACACTGGCGACACGATTATAACCACCACCGGCCTCACTCATCGCTGGGCGGGCTATCGCCCGCAGCGCGCCGGTCGCTCGAGCTTGTGGGGAGCAACGCTCCCAACGCGCTCGCCACACCTCAAATCATGGACTATGAAAGGGGCAGACTCTCGAAATGAATGAGGGAGCCTAAGGGCTCAGGTCAGACCGGGCGGCCTTGGGCCGATACGGTCTGGATGTTGAAGATGCCTTGGATGCACTCAGGGCCTCGGTTGGCGGTGCGGAAGCGGGCTCATTGTTTGAGGGTGTGCGTCAGTTTCCAATCGTTGTGCGATTTCATGCCGAAAACCGCGATACGCCAGAAGCGATTAGTCGGGTTGTGCTGGAATCGCCTTCAGGAGCACGCGTTCCGCTGGAAACAGTGGCCAATATCGAAACTGTTATCGGGCCGCGCCAGATTACGCGCGAGGATGGTGAGCGCTTTATCACCGTGCAGTCAAATGTGCGGGGCCGCGACATCGGCTCATTCGTGATCGAGGCACAGGGCCTAACCGATGCCAATCTGGACTTACCGCCAGGTTATCGTGTGGTTTGGGGTGGGCAATTTGAACTGCAACAGCAGGCCAATGCGCGTTTCAAAGTGGTCATTCCGATTACACTTGGGATCGTATTCCTGATTCTATTGATGACGTTTGGCCGGGTAAAATCAGCCGTTCTGATTCTGCTCAATATTCCTTTGGCGCTGACTGGCGGAGCCATGGCGCTTTGGATTACGGGATTACCTGTCTCTGTTCCAGCCACGGTCGGGTTTATTGCTTTGTTTGGCATAGCTTTAGGTAACGGCATGGTGCTGGTCAGCTTTATGGATGATTTTGCGCGTGCAGGCCGCGATAAAGATCAACTGGCGATTGACGCAGCGGGTCTGCGCGCGCGTCCTGTTTTAATGACCGCCATGACAACCGCATTAGGTCTTGCTCCCTTGCTCTTTGCAACGGGTGTGGGCGCAGAGGTCCAACGACCTTTGGCAACGGTTGTGACAGGCGGACTTATTTCATCAACTTTGCTGACACTCTTGGTGATGCCTGCTTTGCATCGTTGGTTTGCGCCAAAGCCGGGAGGTCATCATTCTCTCGTTGAAACGTCGCACAACCCCGAAGCAATTCCGGCAGAATAACTTAAACAGCCTTGGCAGCCTCGGCTGCCAAGGCTCATGCAAAACGGAGACAATTATGGAAAACACTGACCACACAGATCATGATCACGATAGCAATGGGCATGGTCATGAACATGGCGATTTTTTTAGCAGATTGCTGGGCCCGCGCGCGGAAATAATCTTTGCTGGATTGGCGGGAATTTGTCTGTTGATTGGCTGGCTCGGACCCAAGCTTGATGTTTTACCGGAGCCCATCAGTTTTGGATTCTTACTCGCAGCCTACTTTTTCGGCGGATATTACGCGCTGCGTGAAGCGCTTGGTAAGATACTTATAGGGCAGTTTCAGATTGATTTTCTGATGCTGGTTGCCGCGACGGGGGCCGCTATTCTTGGAGAATGGAAGGAAGGCGCCTTTCTCTTATTCCTGTTTGCCATTGGTCATGCGCTCGAAAACTTCGCGATGACTAGGGCGCGTAATGCCATTTCGGCACTGGCTGACCTCGCCCCGGATGAAGCGCTTGTGCGGCGCGGTGATACCACAGAAACGGTTGCGATTGATGCATTAGTGATTGGCGATGTTGTCATCGTTCGTTCCAATGAGCGCTTACCGGCTGATGGGTTTGTGGTGAGTGGACAGAGCGCGGTCAACCAAGCTCCAATTACAGGCGAAAGCGCTCCCGTGGATAAGCGCCCCGTTGCTGACCGCGTAAAGGCGGCGGAAAATCCCGACACGCTCAAATCCGAGTCCCGCGTTTTTGCGGGGTCAATCAATGGCTCAGGTAGTCTTGATGTTGAAGTGACAAAACTGTCCGGTGAAACCACGCTGGCCCGTGTCGTCACCATGGTCAGTGAAGCCGAGACGCGGCAATCACCAACCCAGAGTTTTACGAAAAAGTTTGAGCGTATATTTGTGCCTTGCGTTATTCTTTTGGCTATCGTGACCTCGCTGGCCTTTCTCGTTCTTGATGAAACCGCCTCGCAGAGTTTCTATCGCGCTATGGCCGTGCTTGTAGCCGCTAGCCCGTGTGCGCTTGCCATTGCCACGCCGAGTGCAATTCTCTCCGGCGTCGCCCGCGCGGCGCGCGGCGGCGTGTTGATCAAAGGCGGCGCGCCGTTGGAGTCGCTTGGCCGATTAGATTCAATTGCTTTTGATAAGACCGGCACGTTGACTGAAGGTGAACCGCGTCTTGTAGACATAGTGCCTTATGGTGATGTTGAAGAAGACACATTGCTAAAAGTTAGTGCGGCGGTTGAAACGCTCAGTGATCATCCCTTGGCCGAAGCGGTCGTGCGGGATGCAAAATCACGTCTGGGATCTGTCCCGGAAAGCGCCACAAATTTTGCGAGCATTACAGGTCGCGGGGTTTCTGCGCGCTATGATGGAGCGCTTGTTCATATCGGTAAATTGGCTTTATTTGACGAAGTGGACGGCGCGCCTGTGCCTGATGATTTGGTCGAAACCGTAAATGCGCTGTCCGCCAATGGCCGCACAACGATGATTGTGCGCCAAGGCGAGCGGTATTTGGGCGTCATCGGCTTGATGGACACCCCGCGCGAGGCGGCCAAGGCCGTGATTGCCCGCCTTCATGAAATTGGTGTTAGCCGTATGATGATGATTTCAGGCGATAACCAAAACGTCGCAGATGCCGTGGCGCGTGAGGTTGGTCTGGACGAAGCCTTTGGGGATCTGATGCCGGATGAAAAAGTCATCAAGATCAAATCACTCAGTGAAGGGCAAGGTGTCGCCATGGTTGGGGACGGCGTGAATGACGCACCAGCCATGGCCAATGCCACGGTTGGGATCGCCATGGGTGCTGCGGGGTCTGATGTCGCGCTTGAAACGGCTGACATCGCCCTCATGGCCGATGACCTTGAAACGCTGCCCTTTGCCGTCGGATTGAGCCGCGCGACCAGCCGAATAATTCGGCAAAATCTCTGGGTCAGCCTCGGTATTGTCGCGTTTTTGATTCCAGCCACATTGTTCGGTCTTGGAATTGGTCCGGCTGTGCTCATCCATGAGGGGTCAACGCTGCTGGTTGTCTCAAATGCCTTGCGCCTGCTTGGATATAACGAAAAGTAAAAGCGTTCGACATAGCGCCGCGTGATCTCGACCACACTCTCACAATCTGGGAATATACTGATGTTTAAGGGTATGAAAACAGTTCAAGTTTTAGTTGATTTAGTCATTGGAGTATTAATCGGTGTGCTGATATTGCACCCAATTGTAACGCTCGTCTTTTGGATTGAGTTTCAGGGGGAAATCGAGACAACCGCAACGTCTATGTGGTCTTTTGCAGCGGACCGCCTGTTGAAGCGATCTCAATTTGAACTCGGTCCGATGACATTTCTGTTTTCATTTGTTGGCGGAGCGCTGGGCCTGATTTTTGGTTGGATGCGAAGATATGTTTCGCGCAACAACCGCATTATCAGCGCTTTGGAGGTCGAACTTGAACACAGTTTGCCGGAGATCATTGGCAGTGGAGAAAATGATCGTGTGGAGTTCAAAGAGACTCTACGTTGGAATGTGAATGAAAATAGGGTCGATAAGACACTGGAACACGTGATTGCCAAAACGATTTGCGGAATGATGAACCACAAAGGCGGGTCACTATTGATTGGTGTCGATGATAGCGGTGAAATCAAGGGATTAGAGCGTGATTATAATACTCTGAAAATTAAATCAGCAGATGGCTTTGAACAAAGCATTGTTTCGATTATTCAGCGCTACCTCGGATTAAGTGTCTGCACATATGTGCAGTGCATGTTCCCACGCCAGAGAGATTTAGATATCTGCTGGCTACTCATTAAACCTACACAGAACCCCGTTTTTTTACGGGATGGGGATTCCGCAAAATATTTTGTTCGTACCGGAAATTCAACGCGTGAGTTGGACGCCCAAGAAACATTGAAACATAGAGATTCAAAAAACTAAGTGTGCTGTGATTTGGCGCCGAGATAAATGGGTAGAATTTATGACTTCCACAGAATCAAAAAAAAGAATGACGTTTAAAGTGTTATCATCTCCAAAAGGTGCTGGTATTGTGATGTTAGCGGCCATGCTTTTGGCTTTAGCGTGGGTAAACTCTCCTTGGAGTGCATCGTATGAATTAGTTCATCATGCGCCGCTTACGATTTCCCTAGGGAATATGGAGTTCGGAAAACCTCTCATCCTTTGGATCAATGAAGGTTTGATGGTTTTCTTTTTTTTCTTGATTGGGCTGGAAATTAAGCGCGAAATCTTGGAGGGCCAACTCTCATCGCTATCACAAGTTATTTTACCCGGATTTGGAGCGATTGGGGGAATGATTGTTCCCGCCCTGATCTACTTATATTTCAACCAAAATGATCCCGAAAATCTGAGAGGATGGGCTGTTCCCGTCGCGACCGATATCGTCCTTGCCTTGGCTTTGCTTTCAATGTTGGGAAACCGGGTGCCAATCTCCCTTAAGGTTTTTTTGACCGCATTGGCCATATTCGACGATGTTGGCACATTGCTTGTCATTGCCACATTTTATTCTGAAGGTCTTAGCATTATAGCTTTGCTTTTCGCTGCAGGAGGGTTAGCCGCTGCAATAGTGCTCAATAGGCTGAAAGTCGCTAAAATTGCGCCTTATGCCCTTTTAGGCGTATTCATTTGGATCGCGATCCTTGAGTCCGGCGTCCATGCGACAATCGCGGGAATGCTCTTAGCCTTGACAATACCGATGAAGATTGACGGGAAAGAGGTTCTTAAGCCGCTTGAACATAACTTAACGCCGTGGATTTCTTTAGGTGTGGTTCCAGTCTTTGCCTTCTTTAATTCGGGAATAAAGTTTAGTGATCTGTCTGCAGAAATGCTTCTGGGACCAATAAGTATAGGTGTTGTCCTCGGTTTGTTTATAGGAAAACAAGTGGGAGTATTTCTGGGGGTTATCCTAGCTGTAAAACTTAAATTCTCAAGATTGCCATCGGATGTATCTTGGCCTCAAATATATGGCGCTTCAGTTTTGACCGGCGTAGGTTTTACGATGGGGCTTTTTGTTGTGGGATTAGCATTTGAACAACCGGGCATAATTCTCAGCACAAATTTCAGCATTGTCTTTGGGTCAATTCTGTCAGCGATCTTAGGCATGGCTATATTGATGAAATTTTCTCCTCGTCCTTCATGATGAATGCTAGCGGATTCTGCTTTCGGATTGGTCCGGCTGTACTGATCTATGAAGGCTCGACCCTCATCGTCGTGTTCCATGCGCTGCTTTTATTGGCTTATGACAGAAAGCATGTTTCATCCGCCGCATAGGTAATTTTGCGGTTTTTTTCTAAAGCAGATGTTTGAAGCGTGAGATGATAGCTTTGCTCATTTACTGAATCAAAACTGAAGTTGAACTTTAGAGGTGTTGGAAGTGACCCAGCCCCCAGATCCGGGCCATTCATTTTGAGAGTCTGTTCGCCTTTCTTTCTGGTTTTGCGTTTGGGTTCAAGACCCGGTGAGTGTGGTCTGCCCCCAGCAAAGTGGTCCATTATTTGAGTTAGTTCCGGCTTCAGAAATGGAGTTGAGACATGGGCAAGAGATTGAAGCCTGAAGAGATCATAGCAAAGCTGCGGGAGGTTGAGGTTCGCCTTGCTCGCGGTGAAACGGTAATCATCCCCGAAATTAAGGGACTTGAAAACTGGACTTCTCCGGCTTTGATAAAGCACGGAGGTAATCATCCCCGAAATTAAGGGACTTGAAAACTGGACTTCTCCGGCTTTGATAAAGCACGGAGACGACAATGAAGAAATCGAGATTTACCGACGCACAGATCCTCGCAATTCTGAAGCAGGGCGAAGGCGGTGTGCCGGTTGCGGACCTCTGCCGCGAGCATGGTATTAGCAACGCGACCTATTACAACTGGCGAGCCAAGTACGGCGGGATGGATGCAGCGATGCTGTCCGAGATGAAATCCATGGCCGAGGAAAATCGGCGGCTCAAGAAGATGTATGCCGAAATGGCGATGCAGAATGAGCTCTTGAAGGACGCCCTTGGAAAAAAGTAGCGAGGCCGTCTCAGCGACGCGAGATGGCCAAAGAGGCTGTTCAAAGGAAGGGCGTTCCCGTTGCACTGGCGTGCCGCGCCTTCGGCATCAGCGAGACCTGCTACCGCTACGAGGCGAAGCTGTCGGATGAGAATGCCGAAATTGCCGACTGGCTGGTGCGGCTGGCAAGTTCTGATGCGACAAGGCGCTGGGGCTTTGGCCTTTGCTATCTGTTCCTGCGCAATGTGAAGGGCTTTGCCTGGAACCACAAACGGATCCGCCGTATCTATTGCGAGCTGGAGCTGAACCAACGCATCAAGCCGAAGAAGCGGCTGGTGCGGGAGACGCCGGAACCGCTGGCCGTGCCGGAATGTCCGAACGAGATGTGGTCGATGGACTTTATGGCAGACCAGTTGGCCGACGGCCGCTCGTTCCGAACACTGAACGTACTTGATGACTTTAATCGCGAAGGACTTGCCATCGAAGTCGACTTCTCCCTGCCTGCTGCACGCGTTGTCCGCACGCTCAACCAGATCATCGAGTGGCGTGGAAAGCCGATGGGTATACGGGTCGACAATGGTCCTGAATACGTCAGTGGGAAACTGCAAACCTGGGCGCAGAAGCGCGGCATCGGTCTGTTCTACATACAGCCTGGCAAGCCACAGCAGAACGCCTATGTCGAACGATACAACCGAACGGTCCGCCAGGAGTGGCTCGGCCAGTTCATCTTCAACACAATCGAGGAGGTCAAGGATCACGCCACGCGCTGGCTATGGACATACAACAACGAGCGCCCGAACATGGGCATCGGCGGCATCACCCCCGCCATGAAACTGAAACTTGCCGCGTGAAGTCTAGGAAACAGGCCCATTAAAAATGGGATGATTACCAAACCGCTGCGCAGGCAGCGCGTGCCATCGGCGTGACGGAGCAGAGTTACTATCGCTGGCGCAAGGAGTATGGCGGCCTTAAAGTTGGCCAGGCCAAACGAATGAAGGATATGGAGAAAGAGAACACGCGGCTGCGGCGCGCGGTCTCTGATCTAACTCTGGACAATCAGATCCTCCAGGAAGTTGTGCGGGGAAAGTACTAAGCCCTTCACGTAAACGCATAGCGGTCGATCATGTGGTGGAAGAGCTTGGCGCATCTGAGCGTCGGGCTTGCCGCGTGATCGGCCAGTATCGTTCGACCCAACGCAAGCCGAGAACCTCTCGTGGTGATGAACAAGCACTGACACGGGCCATTATCAACCTCGCCTCTCGGTTCGGTAGATATGGGTATCGCCGGATCACTGCACTGCTCAGGGCCGATGGTTGGCATGTGAATGAGAAGCGGGTGTATCGCATCTGGCGTCGTGAAGGGCTCAAAGTCCCAATGAAACAACCAAAGCGCAGTCGGTTATGGCTGAATGATGGCTCGTGTGTGCGGCTAAGGCCTGCGCATAAAGGCCATGTCTGGTCGTATGACTTCGTCCAGGACCGGACGCATGACGGAAAGGTCTTCCGCATGCTGTGCGTGATCGACGAGTACACTCGGGAGTGTCTCGCTATCCGCGTCGAGCGCAAGCTGAACTCTCGTGATGTCCTGGATGTTCTTGGTGAACTGTTCGTCAGGCATGGTGCACCAGAGCACATACGGTCAGACAATGGCCCAGAGTTTATCGCCATCGCACTTCGCGAATGGCTCGGCAATATCGGCGTGAAGACGCTTTACATCACGCCTGCGAGCCCATGGGAAAATGGATACTGCGAAAGCTTCAACTCAAAGCTCAGGGATGAGCTCCTAGCCCGCGAAATCTTCTATGACCTGCGTGAAGCCAAAGCCCTGATCGAAGGGTGGCGACATCATTACAATACGTTCCGGCCACACTCATCACTCGGCTACAAACCACCTGCGCCAAAAGCCATCTTGCCCGCGGCGTTCATACCGCCGTACTATGGGGGTGTAGCAGCATGAACGCCGCTACGTGGAAACCGCCGGACTAACAAAGGCGATGGACCACCTCAGTGGGGCAGACCAAGTGGAGTTGCCCCGTTGCTCAAGCGAGCCGGGTCTTCGGCGGCCTTGCCGCCGCATGAAGGCGTAAGGGCTCAGGCCACCGAGTGCAGTATGCGGCCGGTCAGTGTTGTAGTCTATCCGCCAGGCCTCGATAATCCGGCGAGCATCTTTGAGGCTGTCGAACAGATGCTCGTTCAGACACTCGTCGCGGAAGCGGCCGTTGAAGCTTTCGACGAAAGCATTTTGCGTGGGCTTTCCCGGCGCGATATAGTGCCATTCGACGTCGGCCTTCTTTGCCCATTTCAGGATCGCATGACTGGTCAGTTCGGTCCCATTGTCAGAGACGATCATTTTCGGCTTGCCGCGCGTTTCGATCAGGCGTGACAGTTCGCGTGCCACCCGCGTTCCAGAGATCGAGGTATCGACCAGAATAGTCAGCGCTTCTCTCGCAAAGTCGTCAACGACATTCAGTGTCCTGAACCGTCTTCCATCTGATAAGGCATCAGACACAAAGTCGAGGCTCCAGCGCTGGTTCGAGCCTGTGGGCATCAGCATCGGCGCGCGTGTCCCCACAGCCCGCTTGCGGCCCCGGCGGCGCTTCACCGACAGGCCTTCCTCGGTGTAGATACGGAACACCTTCTTGTGGTTTGCATAGAAGCCCTCCCGCTCCAGCAGGATACCCAGTCGGCGGTAACCGAACCGACGACGTTTGCCTGCCAGAACTTTAAGTTCTTCTCGCAGCGCGTCATCTTCGCCAGTCGTTTTTTCATATTGAAACGTGGAGCGATCCAAATCTGCCAGCTTGCATGCCCGACGCTCGCTCAACTCGTGCACCTTCATCATGTGGTGCACGGCCTTGCGTTTGTCGTCGGGCGTCAGAAGTTTTTTGAGGCAATATCCTTGAGTGCCGCAATGTCCAACATCGACTCGGCCAGAAGCCGCTTCAGCTTGCCGTTCTCGGACTCCAGCGTGCGAAGTCGCTGGGCGTCGGATACGGTCATCCCGCCAAACTTGGCTTTGTATTTGTAAAACGTCGCATCCGAGATGCCGTACTTGCGGCACAGCTCCGACGTCTTCACGCCGGACTCGTGCTCTCTGATCATCCCAATGATCTGTTCGTCTGAAAATCTGCTCTTGCGCATGTGTCATCCTCTTTCAATCGAGGACTCTGCAAAATCATGGCCGGAATTCTGGGGGCTGGGTCAATGCCGATCCACGAAGCAGATTTCCCGTGCACTTATTGCTAGAGGAGGCGCATAGATACGTCGCAGAGAAAACATCGCGGTTCGCGATTGATGCAAGTAAGGTTTATGAGCGCATAGCAAAAGAGGGACGAAAATATGGCTTGTTCGTTCTCGTTGCATCGCAGCGACCCAGCGAACTTTCGAAGACGGTACTTTCTCAATGTTCAAATTTCGTCATCCACCGAATTCAGAACCCAGACGACCTTTCGCAAATTCGGCAAATGACGCCTTTTATCTCTGAGTCAGTCCTGAAGCGCTTGCCTTCGTTGCCAAAGCAACACGCTCTTGTATTTGGCACATCAGTAAACCTGCCAACAACATTCAAGGTAAGGACTGCTTCGCCACTTCCATTGAGTGATGATGCTGCCATCCGTGATCTTTGGTTCCATGAGGCCGGGCGTCCAGTGCAAATTTCGATCGGCCAGCCTGTTGTCGATGCTGAAGAGCCAGTGGGAGACCCGCAATGAAGCAACATGTTGATCTTGAAGCTATTGCGCAAACTCTGGACGCTTCCGACAATTATCGCGTGCTTCGAAAGCTCCAAGCGCCGCAGTTCACGAATGGATTGGCACGCCCGGACGAAAGGCTCGCCGTATTGGTGGACGTTGAAACGACAGGTCTTGATCCAACGAAAGATGAAATAATCGAAATCGCACTCGTTCGTTTCTATTACTTGTCTGATGGCGAGATTACGGGAATTATTGACGTGTTCGACCAGCTTCGGCAGCCATCTATTGCAATTCCAACAATCGCCACTGAGATTACCGGCATTACCAATGAGATGGTCGCGGGTTGCCAGATTGATCACAAATCGGTCGAAGATATCGTATTGTCTGCGGACCTAGTCATTGCGCACAATGCCTTTTTTGACCGCCGTTTTGTTGAGCGCTCATTTCCTGTTTTCGCTTCTAAACCCTGGGCGTGCTCTATGTCTGAGATCGATTGGATCGCAGAAGGGTATGAAGGAACGAAACTAGCGTATCTCGCTGCCGAGGCAGGATTTTTCTATGATCGACATCGCGCCCAGAACGATTGCCTCGCAACGATTGAGTTGTTGAGCCGTAAATTGCCGAAGAGCTTTGAAACCGGTTTAGCCGCTCTGCTTCGCAAGGCGCGGCGGACTAGCTGGAGAATATGGGCAGAAGGGGCGCCGTTCGAACTAAAAGATGTATTGAAAGCACGCGGTTATCGCTGGAATGGAGATAATGCTGACAAACCACGCGCGTGGTACTTTGACGCTTCAGAAGAAGAGAAAGACTTGGAAATATCGTTCTTGAAAGACGAGATTTATCGGAGCGACAAGCAGATCAAAACTACAAGAATCACTGCTTTCGAACGACACTCAGATCGTGCATGAGTGGTTCGGCGCGACTTTTCGCGCTCGAACTCGGACGAGAGTACGCTGTGCTAATTGGGATACAAATTGGATACAAAGTGGGATACATTTTGTGATTTTAAGTCGGTTAAAGCATTGAAATAATTAAATATACTGAGCAGTTTCGAGGCGCGTCACTCGCGCCATTTCTCTCGAAATGGACTTCATATAAGACATTGAAAGCAAACGGATTTAACAGATCCGGTTGCTTTTCTTTGTCTGAAATGGCCGAAAATTGTGGACCAAATTGGGACCATTTTGTGGACCAATGGACGACGACATGACGCGCGTCGAAGACAATTCTTACCTCGAGCGAAGAGGCCGGGTGTGGTGGTACAATCGCCGGGTCCCGACCAGGTGCGCTCACCTCGATATGCGCAAGCGAATCAAGGAGTCGCTTGGCACGACTTCCGTGGAGCAGGCGCGGTATAAACGGGACCTGCTGGCTGAGGCCGACGATCACTACTGGGCCTCGCTCCAGATTGCAGAAGAAGCTGGTCCGGCAACGAACCGCGAGGTCTCTGAAGCGATATCTCGTCGCTACAGGATGGCCACGGTCAAGGCGCTGGCATGCGGGTTCACCTACAAGCCGATCGATCATCTTGCCACCGAGGCGTCGCTGGACGAAACGCTCGCGCGTTTGCTTGCTGTCCACACACAGGCCGGACCGGCTGAGATTCCGAGGGAGCGGGACGCTGAGGCTTTACTGGGTGGCGCGACGAAACCCACGATCCCGGTGTCGGATGCCTTCGAAGTATATCTGAGCGAGATCGCCTACAACGCCCAGCTCTACAAGTCGCCCAATCAGCGAGCGTCCCGGGAGAAGACCAAGCGGACATCGATCCAGTACTTCATTGATTTTGCCGGCGACATTGCCCTGGAAGAGATCACGCGTGAACTCGCGCTCAAATATCAGCAGCACTGGGCAAAGCAGGTCAAACCCAAAGACGGGAAAGTGTCGCCCGTCGCGCCCAACACGGCCAATCGCCACATCGGAAACATCCGCTCGCTCTTCGGCGACTATTTCAAGCATGTCGGAGAGGAAGAGCGGCCCAATCCATTCCGCAACATGCATTTCAACGCAAGGCGCTTCCACCACATGATCGACTGCATTCCGGCGTCGTGAAGGGCTTAGAACTTTGGCTGCGCCTGTCTGCGGCTCCCCGCACGACTTCCTGGAGGATTTGGTTATCGAGTGTGAGGTCTGAAACAGCCCGCCGAAGCCGAGCGTGCTCCTTCTCCATTTCTTTCATCCGCTTGGCCTGATCGACCTGCAGGCCGGCATACTCTTTGCGCCAGCGGTAATAGGTCTGCTCCGTCACGCCGACCGCTCTCGCAGCCGTGGCAGCCGTCTCACCACGGGCCAGGCGAACCTCCACCTCCCGCAGCTTCGCAATGATCTCTTCAGGCTTGGCTCTCTTGCCCATGTGTCAGCTCCATATCTGAAGCCGGAACTAACTCAAATACCGGACCAACTTTCCGGATGCAGACCAGTTTTCTGGAACTCGCCAAAAAAGCAAAACACAGTATTCTAAATGAGGATGCCGCATTGCCGGGAGTAGCAGTGGAAAATTGCACTTCCCGTGCTGGGCGGTTCTCGATCCATTGCGAACTGTGTCTGCGGATGCCCAGAAAGGTCCCCCGCTCCTCGTGAAGGCAGATAGATTGTCTGAGAGTTTTACTCCGAGATCAGGCGGAGGCGGACGCGTAATGTGCGCGGGCTAGGACTGACACCACCCAGTACATCGCCATATCCGTGAACCCACCAATTGTCGGGCACTCATAATTGACTCGGGGTGCTTCTGATGTCAGCTTTGCTAGCGCTAACAATAATAATGAAATCCGTGGAGGACGGGATGCAAAATCCCAGCAGGGCATCGCTCGGCAAACGGACCTGGAGGTCACGTTTCGACAAGGCAGCCATCGCGATTCTGCTCGTCGCAGTTTCCGGGTGTGCCCAGACGCGGTCGTCCACGCCGCTAACAGAGGTGCTGGTCAAGGCGGGAACGACCACTGCGGGTCAGGCGACAGAAAATGGCCTGCGCGGGGCGGAGCGCGTGGATTTCATTCTCGATCGCATGACGACTGAGGAGAAGCTCGGGCAGCTGAACCAGATGGCGGGCGGACGGCAAGTTGCGCTCAACTCCCGGATTACGGAAGTGGAATACGACCGGGTGCGAGCGGGCGGGGTCGGTTCCTACCTGCATGTCGCCGGAGCAGAGTTCCTCGGCGGGCTTCAACGGATTGCGGTGGAGGAGAGCCGGCATGGTATTCCGCTGCTTTTCGCGATGGACGTCGTGCATGGCTACCGAACGATCTTTCCTGTGCCGCTCGGAATCGCGGCGACCTTCGACATTGAGGATGCGGAACGCACAGCGCGAATAGCGGCGGTTGAGGCATCCGGCGCAGGATTGCACTGGACCTTCGCGCCGATGCTGGACATTGCGCGCGACCCGCGCTGGGGGCGCATCGTGGAAGGGGCAGGTGAAGAGCCCTTCTTCGGATCGGCGATGGCACGGGCGCAGGTGCGTGGGTACCAGGGTCGAGATCTGACGCGGCCTGACACGCTCATTGCGACCGCCAAGCATTTCGGCGCCTATGGCGCTGGCGCGGGCGGGCGTGACTATGACAGCGCCGACATTTCCGAACGAACCCTGATGGATGTCTATCTTCCGCCATTCCATGCGGCCGCAGAGGAAGGCGCGGGGAGCTTCATGGTGGCCTTCAATGACATTGGTGGGGTGCCGACGACAGCGAACAAGGCGCTCGTGAACGAGTTGCTCAGAGGCAAGTGGGCTTATGACGGGCTTGTGGTCAGCGACTGGAACGCCGTGCTCGAGCTGATAAATCACGGCGTTGCGGAAACGCGCGCGCAAGCGGGCGCGCTGGCGCTCCTCGCGAGTGTCGACATGGAGATGACCAGCGGCATCTATGCCGGTGACATGCTGGCCGCCGTGCAGGGCTCGCCTGCCCTGCAGGCGGCGCTGGATGCTTCGGCCCGGCGGGTGCTTATGGCCAAGGAGCGTCTCGGCCTTTTCGATGATCCCTATGCCTATAGCGACCGGGCCCGGGAGGCGGATGTCATGTTGACACCGGACCACCGGGCAGCGACGCGGCGTGTCGCCGAGCGGTCTATGGTGCTGCTTCGCAATGATCAGGGGCGGCTTCCGCTCAAGCCGGCCCCGGGCAAGGTGGCTGTCATCGGCGCGCTTGCCGGCGATGCGCGCTCCATGCTTGGTTCCTGGAAGGCGCAGGGACGTGAAGAGGATGTGATCACGGTCGCGGATGCCCTGCGCGCGCGGCTGGGCGAGGAACACGTCGTCTATGAGCCCGGTGCCGGTACGCGCGATCCGGCCGATCCGGCGGCGATCGCGCGGGCGGTTGCGGCAGCGGAAGCGGCCGATGTCATCATCCTTGTGACAGGCGAGGACTACAATATGTCGGGTGAGGCACGCTCGCGCTCCGATATCGGGCTTCCGGCACCTCAGCAGGTTCTGGCGAATGCCATTCTGGGGACAGGCAAGCCCGTCGTCACCGTCCTGATGACCGGGCGACCGCTGGACCTTGGCCCGCTGGACCGGGAAGGCGCCGCGATCCTTGTTGCCTGGTTCCCCGGACTCGAAGCGGGACCTGCCATTGCCAACGTGCTGTTCGGCGACGTGGCGCCGGCGGGGCGCCTGCCCGCATCCTTCGCGCGACGGACCGGTCAGTCGCCATTTTTCATCGGGCATTATCCAACAGGCCGGCCCGCGGATGAGGACCTGTCGAAAGACAGTGCGCGCTACATGGATACACCCATCACGCCAGCCTATGCCTTCGGTCACGGGCTCAGCTATGCGGCGTTCGAATATGGCAATCTCCAGCTGTCGGGCGAGAGGCTGGCTCCCGGCGGCACGTTGACGCTCAGCGTCGATGTAACCAACACGTCCGGCACGGATGCCGATGAAGTCGTGCAGCTCTATGTGCGCGATCCGGTTGCACAGGTCGCAAGACCGCAACAGGAGCTACGCGGTTTTGCGCGGGTGCCGATTGCGGCGGGAGCCACGCAGCGTGTGGCGTTTACACTCCGGCCTGAGCAGTTCGCCTATTTTGCGCCTTCCGGTCGTTTTGAAGCAGACGCGGGGCAGATTGATTTTGGTATCGGTGCGGGCTCAGCCGACATTCGCCTGACGGGACGTTTCCAAATAGCAGCACCCGTAATTGCAAACGGCCCGGCGGCTGCGATGGCCACGGCGGTTTCGATTCTGGAGGATTGAATGCGGTGTCTACAGAACCTATACGGGGCACTTGTCCTTGCCGGACTGATGGCGACCACGGGCTGTGAGCCGGAAGGGCGCGATCGGGAACCGATGCCGATACAGGCGAGCCTTGCTGATGCGCAGCCGGAAGATCCCGGGATTGTGATGCTGTCTACAGCGCTTGCGGCTGATGTATTCCCCGATGGCGCGCAGGTCGAAAAGTTGACGAAGGACCTGTTTGGCTGGTCCGAAGGGCCGGTCTGGATCCGGGATGGAGGATATCTGCTGTTTACGGATGTTCCCGAAAACAGAATCTATAAATGGACTGAACGGGACGGGCTGGAAACGTTCCTTCAGCCTTCCGGCCTGGTCGGGGAGGACACGCAGAATGTGTTCAGAGAGCCCGGCGCCAACGGCCTGGTCCCCGGCGACATGCCGGGCACCATTCTTTTGGCTGACCATGGCAATCGGGCGATCGTGCGGCTCGAGCTTGAGACCAAAGAGAAGACATTCCTGGCGACACATTTCGACGGCAAGCGTTTCTCGAGCCCTAATGACCTCGTGATGGCCGAAGATGGCGCGATCTATTTTACCGATCCGCCTTATGGCCTCAGGGACCTGGATGCCTCGCCATACAAGGAAATGGCTTTCAATGGCGTCTACCTTTGGCGGCCCAATGAGAGCGGCGGATCGATCCTCCTGGTCGATGACAGCCTGGCACGGCCGAACGGAATCGCGCGCTCACCGGATGGCGGAACACTTTATGTGACGGTGTCCGATCCGGCGGCGGCGCATGTATACGCCTATACGCTTGGTGCGGATGGACTGGCCATCAAGCGAAGCCTGTTTGCCGACCTGACGGCAATGGTGAGGCAAGGCTATCAGGGGTTACCGGACGGCATGGCCGTCGACGTCGAAGGGCGTGTCTATGTGACCGGACCGGGCGGCGTGCATGTATTCCTGCCGGATGGCACACCTGTCGCGCGGATCGCGACGGGAGCACCTGTGGCGAATTGTACTTTCGGCGATGACGGTCACACGCTGTACATGACATCGGGGTCATTCCTTGCGCGCATGCGGCTGAAGACGACCGGTCTTGGCTTCCGGGACTGACGCCGTGGGCGAGTCGGCTTACGCACTGGTCGTAGTTGTCGCGAGCATCGCGGCGCTACTGGTACTGATCCTGCGTGCACGTATTCCGGCATTCCTTGCCCTGCTTCTGGTCAGTGCAGGGTTCGGCATCACTTACGGCATGGACCCGGCAGCGATCATCCGCTCGATACAGACCGGCATGGGCGGAACGCTGGGATTCGTCGCCGTCGTGGTGGGCCTGGGTGCCATGCTGGGCGCGTTGCTTGAAGTCTCGGGCGGTATTCGCGCGCTGTCCTCAGGCATGATGCGGCTTTTCGGAGAAACGCGGGCACCGATGGCCCTGGGATTTGTTGGGTTCCTGGTCGCCATACCCGTGTTCCTGGATGTGGCGCTAATCATCCTTGCGCCGTTACTCCATGGCCTGACGCGACGCACGGGTCGTCCGATCGTGGCGTTTGCGATCCCCTTGCTGGCTGGCCTTGCTGTGTCCCATGCCTTCATACCGCCAACGCCGGGTCCGATCGCGGTTGCAGATATTCTTGGCGCGGACCTTGGGCTCGTAATTGCGTTCGGGGCAATCGCCGGACTGCCGTCGATGCTTGTGGCCGGGCCGCTTTTCGCGCGTTGGCTGGAGCGGCAACCGATGTTTCAGGGCGGGATACCTGAGCAGCAGGAGGTCGATGACGCCTGGAAAGGGATCGGATTCCTGACCTCGCTAGGGATCGTGCTCGTGCCGCTTGTGCTGATTGTTGCGGGGACGCTTGTGGACTCCCTAGCTAGTTCGGGCATGCTGGCAATGCCGGATAGCCTGTCAAGTTTTGTCCTTTTTGCCGGGCACCCGTTCATTGCGCTGATGATCGCGTGCCTTCTGGCATGGGGCATATGCGGGCACATGTATGGCATGCCTGCAAAGGTCCTCACAGGTGCAATGGTGAAAGCGTTGGAGCCCGCAGGTGTTGTGGTGCTGATCACCGGGGCTGGCGGGGCTTTTAAACAGATCCTCGTCGATTCCGAAGCGGGCGCAGCGCTGGCAACGACATTGACGGCGACGGGCATGTCACCGCTTCTGTTTGGATTTGTAGTGGCGGCGATCATCCGGGTTGCGCAGGGGTCGGCGACAGTCGCAATGCTGACGGCAGCAGGGATCGCTGCGCCTGTGGTGGAGCTAGCCGGGCTCAGCGCGGGTGGAACGGCGTTGATGGTGTTGGCTATTGCGTCCGGGGCAACAGTGCTCAGCCATGTCAATGACAGTGGGTTCTGGCTCGTCGGCCGATATCTCGGATTGTCGGAAGCGCAGACACTGCGCAGCTGGACAGTGACGTCAACATTGGTGGGGCTCGTCGGGCTCGCGACAACGCTGGTATTGTCAGTTTTCATATAGGATGCGCTGGCAAGCGCCCCGGGTAAGAGTCGATGTAGATATGCACAATTCAGCCAACGGATAAGACTCTCGAACACCGGACGCGCCTTCACCTGCCGTATCGCAGCGCGGGCATCGGGCGGCTGACGCGCACAATCATATCAGTATGTCGTGGGTGTCTCGGGCTGAACAGACTGAGTGTCCCGATCCGGTGTGAAATTTTCACCGTGATGCGGCAGGGCCGCCTGCGGACAGTGTCGTCATTGCCCCGTAGGGCCTCCCGGCCCCTTGTCGGGGCCGGGGGGTGGTCTGGGAGGACTACTGGGAGAAGAGGCGGAGGCGAACGCCAATTGTGCGCGGGTTGGGGCCAGCGCCGGCCGGAACACCATCATTTCCGACAAAGGTCGGTCCGCGCTCATCGGTCAGGTTGGTGCCAAATAACGAGACTTCGTAGTTTTCGAGCCGCACGCCGAGTGTCATATTCGCCATGCTGTAGGGATCAGCGATGGCGCCGTTCGACTGAAGGCGGTCGCCATTGCGGCTGTAGCCTACATTGCCGAAGCCTTCGATATCGGCCGTGATGTCGCGCGTGTAGGAAGCGTCGATCCGGTAGTTGGACTCGATCGTGTTGACCAGTCGCGAACCTGGCTTGAACAGCGGCAGAGCGGCCTGGACGGCAGGCTCCACGCGATCAAACTTCGAATCATTGAAGTTGCCGACAGCGTTCAGGCTGAGGCCTTCGATCGGTGTGTCCCAATGGACCTCGAGATCGATACCCTTTGATGTGCCGTCGCCGAAGTTGGAGAAGCCGTCGACACCTTCAATGGCACCCGGGGTGCTGGTCTGAAGATCAGTGTATTCAGTTTGATATAGGTTCAGGCCGAATGTGAGGCTGCGATCAGGCGTGCGCCACTTCAAGCCGAACTCGTAGTTCTGGGACGTTTCAGGATCCAGTCCAACTTGAGCTGGAACGCCGGCGAGTTCAAGTGACTCCACCTGTACCTGCGACTGGACGATACCTGCACGGAAACCGGTGGATGCCGTGACGAACATCGTCAGATTTTCCGTCGGGATGTAGGAGAGGTTGGCACGCCAGGTTGTCACGTCCTTTTCGGTGGGGATGGAGCTTGTCGCATCCTCGAATGTCCGTTTGTCGTGATACTGACGAAGTCCGACAAGCGGAACCAGCTTGCCATCGAACAGATCATAGCTGACCTCGCCGAATACGGCATAGTTCTTGGTAAGTGTATTATTGTCGGCATTGATCTGAACGGCAGGCAGCTGAAGGGTGTTTGCCTGCGGGCCTTCGCCATCCTGATAGGAGGCGCCGATCAACCAGTGCAATGGACCAGTTCCTGTGGAGTTGGCGCGCACTTCCTGCGCGAACATTTCAGGATAGAACTGGCTGGAGAAAAAGCCCTCCGGCGCAAGCGGAATATAGATGCCGAAATTGCCTGACAGGTCGCTTGTCGCACTCGTAATTGAGAAATTCTCAAAATCGACGTTGGCCGTGAAGCTCATGAGCTTGAAGTCGCCATTGCCATAGCTGGGTTGGCCTGCTGTGTTGGCATAATAGGCCGGCTCGACCGAGGCCATGTTGCCGAGGAAGTCTTGGCGTGGCTGGAAGTGCCAGTATTGGGCACGCAGGGTTACATTGTCAGTCGGCTTGGCCAGTGCCACGACGCGGATGTCGTCATTCTTGGAGCCGTTGACGCCTGTGGCATCCGGCGTGCCGTCAAAGGCGCCGAAATATTCGTCAACCCAGCCGGGGTTTTCCGACGTTCCACCGCTGATGCGAACAGCAAGACGGTCCTGGATTATCGGAACGGAGACAGCCGCAGCGGCACCAAAATTGTCGCCCACCGCATCCTTGGTTTGCGAGGCTTCGAGTTCGGCGCTCCATTCCATCTCGTTGAGGTCCGGATCCTTCGTGTGGAAGATGAACACGCCGCCGGATGAGCCTTGTCCATAAAGTGTGCCTTGCGGCCCGCGCAGGACCTCGACCCGTTCCATGTCGAGGAAGCGGACGGGCGGCGCGATGCCGAAGTTTGTCACGATGAACGGGACATCGTCGAGATAATAGCCGATTGGCGAATCGCCGTTCGCGTTACTGCCGCCGGCCCCGCGCAGATTGTATGAGCGTGATGCCACAGACTGACGCTGGCCTTCATAGGCGCCCGGAACGGTCGATATGAGGTCGTCGATTGTGTTGATGTTGCGGACCTTGAGGTCTTCGCCGCTGAATGCCTGAACGGCAAGCGGTACGCTTTGCAGTTCCTGGGCGCCGGTTTTAGAGGCCGTGACGACGACCGTATCGAGTTCGTAGTCCTGGTCTTCCGGCTCGGTCGTGATGGCCTGAGCATAAGCGACATTGGTTGCCATCGAGATCGCTATCACCAATGACAAGGCGGTTGTATTTCGTGTACGCAGCATTTTTTTCTCCCTCCCTAAGGGTCTGATAATTTTTGCAGTCCAAACGTTTGGATACTCGTAGTTCACAGATTGTCCAAGAGGGCAAGATGGTCTTGAGAATATTTTCTACAGAGCGTTGCTTAAATGCATGCAGGGCGGTTGGCGGCCTGGAATGAGATGCGGGATGTCACTCGCGGGAAGATTTCCGTCACCGCGTTTCTCGCGTGCTGCGGCATCAGGACTTGCGCGACTGACGCTCACGGCCTAAGAAAATACAAACGGTTGCAGTATTCAGGACGGCCGAGAGGGAGATTGCCGATGAGCAAACAATTTATGAATCGAAGTCTGGTTGCTGCAGCGCAAAAGCTGCTGGCGCGATTGGGGGTGAGGTTCGCTGCGGCGCGTGTGCTTGCTATAGCGGGCGCATCAGTTTGTCTTGCTGCCCCGATGGCCGCTCATGCAGGACCGCTGAGCGTAGGGGCCGCAAAGGTCGACATCACGCCTTCGCCCCTGCCTGATAATTTCCGCGGTGTCCTCGATCCGATTTATGCGCGCGCGATTGTCGTTGAGAGCGACGGCACGAGGGCGGCCATGATTACCATTGATGCCGGTGGGGTCTCAACGGATATCTGGAAAGAGGTCAGTTCGCGCGCTGCGAATGAGCTGAATATTCCCGTTGACCAGATGATGCTGACCGCCACGCACACACATAGTGTGCCCTACGTCAGAGAGAACGCCGCCTATGTGGAACTGATCTACCAGTCTGTGAAGGATGCTGCTGCGGCGTTGCAGCCGGCCCGGATGGCTTATGGAACGGGCGTTTCCTATATCAACGTGAATCGCAACATCATCGATCCCGAGACCCGTCGCTGGTGGGAGGGACCCAATTATGATGGTCCGACGGACAAGACTGTGGCTGTTGTCCGATTTGAAACGCCGACAGGGGAGCCCATCGCAGTTTATTATAATTACGGCGTTCATGCCGTACTGACGGGAAATCTGGACCTTATTAGCGGAGACCTTCCCGGCGCCACATCGACCTATATTGAGGAGTCGCTGGGCGCGGATGTCGTTGCTGTCTATTCAAACGGCGCTGCCGGTGACCAGAACCCGATCTATTTCCAGCAAACCTATGACCTGCGTGCCATCCGGATTGATGATTACGCCGCGCGCGGCGAGGACATAAGCAATGCCATGCCGCCAGGCGGTAAGGGCATGGATCGTAGCAATCCCAAGGTTGCGAAATTAATGGAACAGCAAAAGCAGATGAAGCTTTCGATGGGCCAGATGCTCGGTGAAGAAGTGCTTCACGTCATGCGGCGTTCACTTGAGCGGCCGGTATCGGACGCAAGCATTCGCGGTATGCGCAAGACAGTGTCCTGCCCGGGCCGCGTCCGTCTCGACAAGGGGCGTGCTGGCTACGCCGGCCAGTATGAAGATGCCGATCCTGTCGACATTCAGCTGAGTCTGCTGAAAATCGGCGACACGGTGATTGGCGGCGTGAATGGTGAGGTCTTCACGACCATTGCCCAGCGGTTCAAGCAAGAGTCGCCCTACAAGCACACGATGATGACGACGCTGACAAATGGCTCAGCCAGATCCGGCTATATTCCAAACGATGCCGCCTATGGGCAGTATACGTTCGAAGTCATTTCTTCCCGCCTGAAGCCGGGGTGTGCCGAGACGGCAATCGTCGAGGGCCTTGTCGACCTGATTGACGCGGTCGAATAGAGGTAAGAGGGCCCAGAGGGTGGCTCAGACAAGCTGCTCGTCCGAGCTGTTCCAGGGCGCGCGTCTGCAAGGCAGGTGCGCGCCTTTTTCTTGTGCGCGGTGGGGATTTGGTGGCGTTTTGCCCGGGCCCACAAGGGACCTGCCTATTCGCGTCGATAAAAAAGGGGCGCCGTGCTGTCGCGCGGCGCCCCGAGGCTTAGAGGAGGAAGTCTTCTTCGGTTGGTTGGGTGTCCGAATTGGACCTCCGTCTGGTCCGGTCACATGGCAATGACCGGATCATTGCGTGTCGATCGGCTCAGCGCCCGAGATGGCTGTTGAAGAAGTCGATCATAACCTCGTAGGCGTCACGTGATTCCGGGACGTCCGGATTGTAGAAGAAGCCGTGGAACATGCCTTCCCAGACGTGCAGGTCAGCCTCAACTCTGAGTTTCACGAGGCGGCTATGAGTGTAGACAGCTGCGCTCATTTCAAAGCCGCGTGTGCCCGTAATGATTTGCGTTGGCGGAAAGCGGGACAAAATCGCATCGGACTCGGTCGGGGCGACAAGGGGATCATAGGGGTCTGCTTCTGACAGGTATGGCATGAGCGAGCGTGCCGGTTTGTCGGACGCTGGCTCATCTGTTGGAGGCGCGATGAAGCGTCCCTCGCCAATGGCAGTGGCGGTATAATTGGCGTCGCCGCCGAAGCCTTTCACTGGCGGGGCGGCGCCGGCGCAATAGATGCCGATAGCGCCGGGCATCGGAAGGTCGTGTGCCTGGAACCAGGCCATGGACATGCCAGTCAGCATGCCGCCAGCTGAGCAGCCGTAGATGCCGATATTTTCTGGCGCATAGGTTTTCAGCAGCTCAGTATACACCTTGGCGACATCTTCGCTGGCGGCCGGGAACTTGTATTCAGGAGCCTGGCGATAATCCACAGCAACGACACGGAAGCCGCCAAGCGATGCAAGCGGCACTGATTCCAGTTCAGCGCAGGCGGGCCAGCAGGTCATGAAGCCGCCGCCATGCAGATCAATCAGGACGCGGCCTTGTTGCTCGGCGGAGACGCCACCAACGGGTGTGTAATCATAGACGTGGATGCCGCCGATGCTGGTGTCTATCTTGCTAACCGGGAAGAGCTCCGCCTGCCTGTCCATGTAGGTCTTCAGGAACATGGGCGCGCCGATCTCCTCGACGTTCTTCAGGAGTTCCGGATTCTGCATCGTGACCAGGTGATCGGTAAGATAGGCCTTGCCTTCGGGGCTGAGATAGTCGGACACGGGAACAGACATGGCGGGCACGAGAACAGTGCCGTCAGGCTGGACGACAACTTTGCTGCTAGGGGGCGGCGTCTCGGCTGGCGTGCTGGCGCATGCCGCAATGGCCATCACAGAAAGCGCCATCGCGCAGGCGACTGCGAGACGGCCGGGTTTTCGTTGCGAGATCGGCATTGTATTCATTTCTCTACTCCCTGACGTGATTATGAGATTCTCGGACTTCAGTCTTCGCCTGACATGGCGGCGCCGTCAGCAGTGGCCACTTCAGTCTTGACCCACCAGACGGCCGCCGCAGCGCAGAACATGCAGACGCCGCACAGGCGCAGGACATTGCGGGCGTCACCGCCGAGCAGCGATTCGTAATAGAAGGGCAGGGTGGCGGCGAGGAGCAACATCGGGATTACAATCATCATGTTGAAAATGCCCATGTACACGCCCGTACGGTCTGGCGGGATGGCATTCGCGAGGATAATGTAGGGATTGCCCATGATGGAGGCCCAGCCGATGCCGATGCCGATGGCGGGCAGGAACAGCATCCACTTCTCCGAGGCGAAAGGCAGGCTGAACATGCCGATACCTGCCAAGATGAGGCAGAAGGCATGAATGCGATGCGCGCCGAACCGTTTTGCAAGCGGGACCATGGCGAAGGCGAGGACGAAGCCCAGTCCGTTGTAGAAGGCAGCCATCTCGCCATTGGCAAGAACCGCTGAGCGGAACCCGTCCGATACGGCATCTGATGTGCTGAACACCGAGCGGCCGATCGAGTAGACGACATAGGCCCAGTAAGCGGCCATCGCATACCACTGGAAGAGGCTCATAAAAGCCAGTTTCCGCATGGCGATGGGCATCTCAAGGATGGCTTGCCAGATCTCTTTGAAAACCGGGAGGAAGCCTTTCGGCTTGGCGTCTATGGCGGCCTCTTCCTGAGGCGTCAGCGGCAGTTCCGGTACGCGGATAATGGACCAGAGAATGGTTGTGACGGACAGGAATGCACCTATCATGAAAGCGTAGCGTGTAACGTAGGGAATGTTGTGGCTGTCGATGGCGTTCATGTTCATGCCGAGCACGTAGACCATGAAGGACGGTGACAGGAAGGCCAGCATCTGGGCGAGCCCTGTAAATGCGCTCTGGGTCAGAAAGCCGAGTTGTCGCTGCTCTGGTTCAAGACGATCGCTGACATAGGCCCTGTAAGGCTCCATCGTGATGTTGTTGCCGGCATCTAGGATCCAGAGCAGGCTGGCCGCCATCAGGATCGACGAACTGAGAGGCATGAAGAACAGGCCCAGCGAACATAGGATGGCGCCAAAGATGAAATAGGGGGTGCGCCGGCCCCAGCGCGATTTGGTCTTGTCGCTCAACGCACCGATGATGGGCTGGACGATCAGACCGGTCATGGGTCCAGCCAATGTCAGAATGGGGAGCGCCGCTTCATTTGCCCCAAGATAGGAATAGATCGGGCTCATGTTGCCCTGCTGCAAGCCAAAGCTGAACTGCAGACCTAGGAAGCCTAGATTCATTTCCAGGATGCGCAAGACGCTGATGTGCGGTCGCGGAATGACCCTTTCGTGTGCGGGCCTGGTGCCTGTAGACTGAACCATGGTGTCCTCCCAGCCCTGAATTTTTGTGAGATCGTCAGGATCAGACTTGCTTATAGGAGCCATATTTGAGTCACACAACAATCGATTGCTTTTTTACGTCGACCATGGGAATTTTAGGTTCGGGAGTGCGTAGATGTCTAAACAGAATACTTTTTTGGTGGGCGGCGTGGATGGCGGCGGAACCACATTCAAATGCTGCATCTCCACGCCTGAGGGTGAAATACTGCGGTCGGAACGCTTTGTCACGGCAGGGCCGGAAGACACGATAGACGCCTGTGCCGATTTCTTTGCGCGCTGTACCGCCAGCGGCCAGCCCGCCCAAGCTATTGGCATTGCCTGTTTTGGTCCAATCGAGATTGATCCTCAGTCCGCTAACTATGGGTCCATCCTGAATACGCCTAAGCTTGGCTGGAGCGGATTCAATGTCAGGGATGAGTTGGCCCTGCGGACGGGCCTGCCGGTTTCTGTCGATACGGACGTGAATGGCGCGCTGGCGGCCGAAATGGCCTGGGGCGCAGCGCGCGAGGCCCGCAGCGCCGTGTATGTAACTGTTGGAACGGGAATTGGTGCGGGTATATACGCCAATGGGGACTTCCTTGGGCGCCCGACACATCCGGAATTCGGTCATATCCGTGTGACGCGCCATCGGGATGATATCTATTCCGGTGCTTGCAGCTTTCACGGCGATTGCCTCGAGGGGCTGACGAGTGCGCGGGCGGTAGAGGCGCGGTTCGGTCCTCCTGAGCTAATGGCGCCGGATCATCCTGGCTGGGACATCGTTGCCTGCTATTTGGCGCAGGCCTGCATCTCGCTGACACTGACCGTGCGCCCTGAAAAAATCGTGTTGGGTGGGGGATTGCTCCTGGCGCCAGGCCTGATCGATCGTATCCACGAGCAGTATACCGCCATGATGAATGGCTATCTCGACCTGCCGGACTCGGCAGCGGCGCAATTTATCGTTCTCCCGGGCCTCGGCGACAATGCAGGTCTGTTGGGTGGCGCCCAATTGGCGCTGAAGAGCGTGGCGGGTCAATGACGCTGACGACGGAGCAGTTGACGCTAGAGGCATGGTCGAAGGGTGAACAGGTGTTCCTTTGGCCGGGTGACCAGCTGGGAGGTGGGTTTGTTGCGTCTGAGTTGCCGGTCGGATGGCCGGATGCCCAGCTACGTAATATCGTGCAGCCCTATGTGCGTGTTTTCCGACCGGATAATCCGAACGGACGCAACCTGCTCGTCATTCCCGGCGGCGCCTATACATTCATTTCCGTAGCCAATGAGGGGCTTGATGTTGCCCGGTCAATGACGGCCAAGGGCTATACGGTTTTTGTCCTTGTGCACCGACTGCCCGGTGAGGGGTGGGACCAGCGATCCGAGGTCGCGCTTCAGGATGCGCGGCGCGCGCTGGTGCTGATTGGCGAGATGGCGACAACGCTCGGTACGGATCCTTCGCAAGTGCATGTTATCGGGTTTTCCGCTGGTGGGCATCTCGCCGCGTCGCTTGCCACGCGGCGGGTGGACCGAGGAGATGGGCCAGTCCTGCGCTCGCTCGGGCTTATTTACCCCGTAATTTCGCACGAGAAACAGATTGGGCATGCCCTGTCCACGCAAAGCCTGCTGGGCGACACGCCTTCGGCGGACATGATCGCGCTGCACTCGCCTGCGGAGCATGTTTCGCCAGATACGCCGCCCGGATTTTTCGTGCATGCCCTCGATGATGTTGATGTGCCATCCGAGAACAGCCTGCTCATGGTGAGGGCCATGCACGCCGCCGGTCGCCCGATCGCGCTACATCTCTTCGAAGCAGGCGGTCATGGCTTTGGCCTCGGCGATCCGCACCTGCCGGTGAGGCAGTGGCTGGCGTTTTACTGTGAGTGGCTGGACCGAAGCGATACAAGACCAAAAAGTGCAACGTGATGCGCAAATATAAAATATAGAGGAGACACAGAGGATGGTCGATTTCAACAGACGGCAGTTCGCCCTGCTGGGCGGCATGACATTGCTTGGCACGCTTGCGGCCGGGTCGCTCGGGGCATGTGCTTCTGCGCCTGCAGCGGTTTCCGCCCCTGATCTTAGTATGGTCGATCCCGAATTGCGTAAGGCTGCCACGAGGATTCTGGAAATGTCCTCCCAGGGTGGCGGATACTCGGATGAAACCCTGCCAGCAATGCGTGAGCGCGGCGCATCCTTTGTGAGGCCTTTCCTGCCAGATGTGCCGGTGCTTGAGAGGAAAATACCGGGTGCAACTGGCATGCCGGATGTGACTGTTTTCGTGGTCAATGGCGGTGGTGACACGCCGCGACCGGCCATCCTTCACACCCATGGCGGCGGACATATCCTCGGGTCGGCAAAAGGCGAGGTGCCTTACCTCCAGGCAATGGCGCGCGAACTCGATTGCGTGGTTGTCACCGTTGCGTACCGCCTAGCGCCAGAAACACGCTATGCTGGATCGGTAGAGGATAATTATGCGGGTCTGCTCTGGATGTACAAGAATGCCGTAGCGCTCGGCATCGACAGATCGCGCATTGCCCTTTTAGGCGAAAGTGCCGGGGGCACGCATGCGGCGCTTCTGGCGATTGCGGCGCGTGATCGCGGCGAAGTGCCTGTGATTTTTCAAGCCCTGATATACCCGATGCTGGACGACAGAACCGGCAGCACGCGGTCCGTGCCGCCCTTCATCGGCGCGATAGGGTGGGATGCAAAATCCAACCGCTATGGCTGGTCGTCATTCTTGGGACAGGAAGCTGGCAGCGCCAGTGTGCCTGTTGCTGGTGTGCCTGCGCGCGTGGCCGATCTTGCGGGATTGCCGCCAGCCTTTATCAGTGTCGGCGCACTCGACCTCTTCGTGTCGGAAGACATCCAGTATGCGAACCGCCTCATAGAGGCCGCTGTTCCGACGGAGTTGCTGGTGGTGCCAGGGGCGTTCCACGGGTTTGACCGTATCGGTGCAGAGGCTGCCGTTTCCAAGCGCTTTGATGCCGCCAAAATGGCTGCCTTACGGCGAGCCTTTGAGCAGCCTGCCTGACCGAATCAGCGCTCTGAGACATGCTGTTACGTAGGCTGTAAGTTGGTACGAATGAATATAGCAATCGATTGTATAATACGGTAAGCACACAATTGAAACGCCAAAGCCTGATAGGACTTTTACCAGTCCGGGGACGAAGGATCGTATGAGATCGAAAATAGTAGTAAATGTCCCCGAGGCATCGCCGACGCGCTTTACACAAGGTATCGCGCATCCGGACCTCTGGTTGTGGGACTCGTGGACCTGCAAGTCGGAGGGCAAGGATCACTTGTATTGCCTGGCCTTTGCCCGAAAGGATTCGGAGGGGCGTCCGACGTCGCCAGCGCAGAGGAATAATTTTACATTCCACATTCGCCATTTTGAAAGCGAAGATGCGGGCGCGTCTTGGCGGGACTGCGGTGCGGTCATACAGTCAACGTCGCAGCCGAACGCGACATTAAGTGACAATGTGTGGAGCGGATCGACTCTGAGGGACAGCGATGGTTCGTTCCTGTTTGCTTATACCGGCCTGCCAAGCGTATCGAAGGACAGGCGGTTTCTTCAGACCATCTGCATCGCTGACAGTCCCGAACCGGGCCATGTGCCGCGCCTGCCTTTGGTACCCCTTTCAGACCCGGTGCGCGACTACGATTCCATACGTGCGGCCGGTTATTTCCTTGCCGAACGCGAGACTCTCGGAGAAAATTGCGGTGAATCCGGCGGGCCGATCCTGGCCTGGCGGGATCCGTTCCTTTTCACACACGGCGACAGAATTCATGCTTTGTGGGCTGCTAAGGCTGGGCCTCTACAGCCGGCTGTGGCGCATGCGATCCTGCGCCGGGAAGACAATGGGAGCCTGGCCGTTGACCAGTTGCTGCCGCCCATCCTTTTGCCCGATGGTGATACATTTACGCAAGCAGAGGTTCCCAAGGTCTACTTGGACACGGTCAGGCAGCAATACTGGCTCATCATTTCGGGCTGCAATCGCATTTCCGAAGATCAGCCTGATGATGAAATCGTGAAGGATCAGCGGTTGTATGTCAGTGAAACCCTGCAGGGGCCCTGGATACCGTATCGAGGGACTACAAGTGTCATACCAGGTATCGAACACCTGTTCGGCGCCAGTGTCATGGATGCGGACTTTGCTGGAGGGAGGCTTCGTCTGATCGCTCCCTACACAGAAATGGCGGATCCCGCCGTGCAGCTGACATTCGCGCCGATTGTGACTGTCACGCTGCCGGATTCTGCACGGGTGGCGGCGCTTCTTGGGAAAAGCCTAGCCGACAGGCCCTAGCCAAGCGTGTAATTGCTAGCGATTAGGAACGCTGGATTGCCGGACAACGAGTTCGGTATTTGTCAAACGTGACCTAACTCGCTCTCCATTGATCTTTTTCAGGAGCAGGGAGACCAGCAGTTCACCGCCTTGCGCAATGTTCTGGTTAATTGTTGTCAGGGCAGGGGTCGAGAGGGCGGACTGGCCGATATTGTCATAACCCACGACACTGACATCATTGGGCACACTCAGCTTGACGGAATGGAGGGCATGGATAGCGGCCATGGCCAGCACGTCCGAGGCCGCAAAGATCGCGTCGAATTCGACGCCGGATTTTGCAAAATCGATCACGGCCTTATAGGCTTTGCGGCCACCAAAGTTGACAGGAAGGATGAGGCGCTTGTCATGGGACCGTCTGGCTTTGGTGTGTACCGCGGCAAAGCCATCATAGCGCAGCTGCACTTCCGGCAGGGACACATCGCCCAGAAACAGGATCCGTCGTCGACCGACCGAAAAAAGGTGTTCGGCTGCGAGACGACCACCCTTTTCGTTGTCACTGCCGACAAAGGTGTAACGGTTGTGCGCAAACCGTCCGCCCCAGACCACGACATTCTTGCGCAGGTCACTGGCCTCGTTCAGGCGTTCCGAGCGGCCGGCCTGCCCGATCACGATCAGGCCATCGGCGCGGCCGGTTTGGAGGAGACGACGTTCAGCAATCTGGCTTTCGGACTGGGGCAGGCTGATCACGAGATCATAGCCAGCCCGGGCAGCGGCGTTGGACACGGCGCCTACCATTTCCAGATAGAATGGGTCCGAAATCGTCTGCTCTGATTTGGCGTCGATCGGGATAACGATCCCGAGCATGTTGCTGGACTGGCGCCGCAGGCTTTGAGCAGAAGCGTTCACGACATAACCGAGTTCATCGGCCAGTTTCATGATGTGGTCCTTGGTCTTCTGTTTGACCAGGGGGCTATCGGCCAGCGCGCGCGAAACGGTTGAAATATCAACCTCGGCCTGCTTCGCCAGCTCGCTCATGGTTACGCGCTTGTTCATTGATTTTTCTCCAAACTCGCGCCTGCCTACGCTGCGTATTTCTTATCGACCGTCCGAAGAAATACAAGAATATTGTAAAACATATTGGGCATTTCCCGCGATGCAAGCAAGCGTGACGCCGCAGACTATAAATCGCGTGGAACAAGAGGGCTCGTTTAAGTGCTGAGAGGACCAAACTGGCCTGTCTTTTATAGCTCGAACTCATGGCGCCGCTAAACACGCAGTCCCATGGGTTGCGCGGCTCCTCAGTCCCTACATTATATCAGTAGGAGGATATTCGGCCTATCAATCAGGCTGGCACTTTACCGGAACAAGTCGAGATCAATGGCCTCTGCCATGGCGCGGTAGCCGGCATCCGAGGGGTGAATAGAGTCGCCTGAATTGTATGCCTCAGCCAGGCGGCCTTCATCGTGAGGATCCCGGATTGCGGCGTCGAAGTCGATGACTGCATCGAAGGCGCCCTCGTTGCGAATCCAGTCATTGACCTCTTGCCTGATCACTTCCTTTTCATCCGTGGCGTAGCCGGGAAGGAAAGAGCCGAGATCGGGCGTGAGTGTTGCGCCGATGATTGTCACGCCGCGTGCGTGTGCCCGGTCGATTAGTTGGGAATAGGCTGCGATGATGTCGCTTGTGCCGAGCGTGCGGTATGACCGGGTCATGCCGTTTAGGGTGAGCCCGCTGAGGCCGATATCATTTATGCCCTCCATCAGGATGATGTGGGTTACGCCGGGAACGGACAAGGCGTCGCGATCAAATCGGGTGAGGGCACTTTCGCCGAGCACGCCTTCCTCGAGCAGGCGGTTGCCGCCGATGCCCTGGTTGGAAATCGCGACATTCTCCAGGCCTTCTGTCCGGAAACGGGCTGCCAGATAGTCGGGCCAACCGCGCATAAGGGGATCGTTGCTTCCATTCCCGTCTGTAATGGAATCACCGAACGCAACGATGACGCGGTCCACGTCCGGATTGTCGACAAGGACGGCCGTAACGAGGGGGCGCGCCGCAATGGTTGTCGCGCCTTCAAAGGCCAGGCTGGTTGTTCTGTCATCGCCCGGTAGCATGCTGACCACAAGCTGATTGTCCGCCTGCGGCGGGCTGACTGGATCGACCAGGTGCAGGGTGATTGCGACAACATCGCCGGCTGCGACGGAAAGGGCCACAGGGTCGCTCCACACCGTTCCGCCGGAGAGCACCGAGACGCCTGCCTGATCGTTGAAGGCGAGCTTTTGCATCGTGTCAGGCTTGATACCCGTTGCATCACTTAGCGCGATGGTCGCGCCATCTATGGCGAGATACGGCACGCTAGGGCCACCCGACATTGTAATGCGGACTGAGTCGCCACCGGCACTGACTCGCATGAGGTAACGCAGGTTGCCCTCAAGTTGCGGCGTGGTCGCGCCCGGAGGCAGGATTTCAGGCGGGATCGGCGTGGAAGGACTACTTGTCCAGGAGGCAACCCAATGGGCACCGCTGGCAGCAGTTGTCGCGGTGTCCGGCGCGGCAGTGCAGGCGGCGGCGGCGACAAGCAAGCCGCCTGCGAGCAGTGTTCTCAGGGCTGTGGCGCGAATGGCGACAATGCGCATGATGGGCATCCTTTGAAATCCGCGATGCTGTGGCACGGCGGGAATGGGGAGGGGCTAGTTGTCCGCCTTCGCGACTGCCTTCTGAATGGCAGCGACGGCATTATCATGCATGGCGGCATAACCGAGGCGTTGGGGGTGGACGCCGTCATGCGTGTAACCAGTTTGCAACTCTCCCTCTTCGCCGACCAGATCAGCGTAATAGTCGACATAGATGCCGCCGATCTCTTCAGCATAGTCCTTGAGCCACTGATTGAGAGCAACGATACGTTCGACAGGCTTGATATCTGCGCGCCAGCCAAAGGATTTCGCAGGTGGGATGCTAGCCAGGATAACAATGATGTCCTGATTTTGCGCCATGGCTGCCATGGCGCGAATATTGTTCTTGTAGTCCTCGTCGCGCACATAGCCCGTGTTCTCGGCAAGATCGTTCGTGCCGGCCATGATGTGGACAGCTGTTGGTTGCAGGGCGACTACGTCCTGCCAGAAGCGCGCCACCATCTGCGTGCTCGTTTGACCACTAATGCCGCGTCCAATGACGCCATCCGTGAAAAGATCGGCGTCGCCAACAGTCCAGAACTCGGTTATCGAATCGCCCAAGAAGACGACTTTCGGGCTCGGTTCACCTGAAAGACCCGCATTGGCATTCTTGTATTTACAGACATAGGCCCAGTCGTTTTTCTGGCGATACTTTTCGTCTTCCTGCAGGGTCGCCAATTCAGGCGCGCCCATAATGGACTGATGGGTGAAGTTGCTCTCGGGATCGAGCAGATCATAAGCGACACCGGCCATGAAGGTCGTTACAGCAGGATCCTCGGCTTGGCAGGGTGGCGCGGCGTCTGCCGATTCGGCCTGCGCTTTCGCACCAAAGGGAAGTGCGATGCAGGCGACTGACAGGGCCAGGGTTCTGGGCCAGCGGATGAACAGATCATTCTTCACTTCGAATTGCCTCCAATGCGTATTTTGTTTTCAGGTGGGCATGACGATGCCGAATACGCAATGGCCGTCATCAGAGCTTTATACTGGTGAGCGCTTCAGTCTTCGCTGACGCGAGCAATCGATTGTATTCCGAGGGAGTAATCAGTTCAAGCATGAAGTCTGATGAGCATGTTGTCCGAATGGCAACAGTTCCCAAATATTTAGATTTGTGGATTGCGATGCCCAAGGCGCGGTGATAAAGACGGATACAATCGATTGGATTAATGGTCGAGCTTAAGGGAGAGGAACAGGCTATGGGCAATGATCGTGTTTGCCGGGATCATCCGGCATCGTCTAAAGATTCATTTCAGAAATCCGCGCGAGTCGCAGGCTTGAAATACGCGAGTAGTGCAATTGTGCTGTCGACCGTGGCGGCCATTGCCGTAGCGCCAGCATATGCGCAGGGCGAGACCGCCCCTGCCGCGGATGACAGCGTGCGCCGCGAGGCCACAATCGTCGTTACCGCCACCAAGACCGGCGCGCAGGCTCTGGAAGACGTGCCATTCGCGATCCAGGCATTCAGTGGTGAATCCCTGACAAACCGGAACATTCGTGAAGGCGCAGACCTGATCGAGCTGATTCCAGGCGCATCGCAGGTGCAGCAAATTGGCGCCGGCTATCGTATCTTCGCATTCCGCGGAACGGGCGCAGGTGGTCCAGTCGGTGACGGCATGGTCGGCTATTACCTGGATGACACACCGTTCGGCGTGCCAAACAACCAGACCGCGCCGCCGCTTCAGTATTTTGACATCGAGCGCGTCGAGGTCCTTCGCGGTCCGCAGGGCACGCTTTACGGGCAAGGCTCCATGGGGGGCGCCATTATCTATCGCACCAAGAACCCTGACCTTCGCGCGTTCACGACCGAAGGCGAAGCGGCCCTGTCGTCGACCGCTGATGCGAGCGATCCAAACTACAGGGTGTCAGCCGCAGTTTCAGTGCCCTTGATCAAGGACAAGCTGGGCCTGCGCCTCAGCGGCGGTTATGATTTCCAGGCTGGCTACGTGGATGTTTATTCGGACGGCCCGGTCGGCGCGCCGCGCCTGACCGATGCCAACGATATTGAAGCCAAGAACCTCCAGGCCGTGTTGCTCTGGCAGCCAACTGATGACCTGTCGGTCCGTCTGCGCGCATGGGAATTCTCAACGGATCAGGACTTCCTGTCTGTCTTCGCCTCCGTCGACCCGCCATATGCGTCGAACCAGGGCGATGTGAACGGGTATGACAAGCGCAAGGCGCGGTTCTACTCCAACACGATCGACTATGATTTCGGCAATTTTACGCTGACCAACGCGACCAGCTATCAGGAATCGCTGCCCGGCGGGTTCAGCACCGGTCTTGGACTGGGCCCACCACTCGGAACCGGCGTTCTGAAAAATGGCGGCAATTCCGACAGCTTTGTGAACGAATTCCGCCTTGCGACCAATGGCGACGGACCGTTCCACTGGGTGGGCGGTCTGTATTACCAGAAGGCCGAGGGCCTTTACACGTTCAACCTCGACTTTCCTTCACTTTCCCTCGACGGCACGACCCTCACTAAAACAGAGAACAGTTCGGTCTTTTCCGAAATCAGCTATGACCTGTTTGGCGGAAAACTCGTCCCGCTCGTAGGCCTTCGTTATTATCAGGACACGCGTAGCTCTGAATCTGTGTCCAACGGTGTCCCCGCTGGCAGTAAGGCAGACCTCGACGCGACGACCTGGCGTGTGAACCTTGCCTATTATCCGACCGAAGACTGGACGTTGTTCTTCAATGCCGGCACAGGCTTCCGCAGCGGTATCCTGCAGTCGCAGGCACAGGCCGATGCTGTCATTGCAGACGGCGTCCCAACTGATATCTCTCTACGTCCGGATGAGCTTCGCAATATTGAAGTCGGTGTGAAGGGATCACTCCTGAACGGCGCACTGAATGTTGCTGCAAGTGTTTATGATGTGAAGTTCACCGACTTGCAGGCTGCATTCAATACGTCGATCGGCCTTGCTGCTTTCGCCAACCAGGGTGACGGCAAGACGCAAGGTCTGGACGTTGAGGTCAGGTGGGAAACGCCTGTTGAAGGGCTCAGCCTGGCGGCAATTGCCAACGTCAACAAGTCGGAATTCACGAACATCGTTCCGGAATTTGCAGCGGCCGACCCACGCGCCGGGAACGGGCAAACGCTTTACAATACACCACCGCATAATGCGCGGCTTGATCTCGACTATTATCGTCCCCTTGCCGGCAAGTGGGAGCTGAACGCCAACGCATCAGCCACCTTCAACAATACCGGGAAGAACCAAGACGCAGCTGTGGAACTCATCGGCAACTATGAGCTGTTCGATGCGAGTGTGGGTTTCCGCCGTGACAATTACGAGATCAGGCTGTTTGGCGACAACCTGTCTGATGAGCGCGGGCCGACGACCGGAAACGGCGTCACCTTGCTGGCGGGTCCTCGCCCCCGCACCATTGGTGTGCAGCTGAGACTACTGACGAATTAAGTCGTCGAAGTCTGATCTGCGCTGGAGGGAGCGATCTTGATACGGGATCGCTCCCGTCTGGCGGCACATTTTCTATGCTCGCTTGAGGGAGACCGCCTATGGCGACCAAGAACAATACGGATGCTGAAGCGGCTGGTTTGGGTATTGCGCGTCGCGCGGTACTCAAGGGATCAGCACTGCTGGCTGGGAGTCTCGCGACAGCCTGCGCAACAGGCGGCGGGGCCTCTGCAGACCTGGCGCAGACTTCCCCTTCGAAAGAAGAAGAGGGGCCATCGGTGAGAGCAGGAAAAGATACCGCCATCGTCAATACGCAATCCGGCAAAGTCGCCGGGTTCGTCCGGAATGGCATCTTTGGCTTCAAAGGCATACCATATGGCGCGCCGACCGGCGCGGAGAACCGCTTCCTTCCACCGAAGCCGCCCATAGGATGGGCAGGCGTGCGAAGTTCACGCCAGTACGGACCTGTTTGCCCGCAGGACAAAGGCATGGGCCGTTTCAATGACGAAGAAGCCTTCATTTTCCAATGGAACGATAGCGTTGAATCTGAAGACTGCCTTCGTCTGAATGTCTGGACGCCCGGACCCGGGAATACGGCGAAGCGCCCGGTGATGGTCTGGCTTCATGGTGGCGCTTTTGCAGCCGGCTCAGGGCATGACCTGCCGGCCTTTGATGGCGAGAACCTGTCGCGGCGCGGTGATGTGGTTGTGGTTACGCTCAATCACCGCCTCAATCTGCTTGGCTATCTCGATCTCTCGGCCCATGGCGACAAGTACGCGGCGTCCGGCAATGTCGGGATGCTCGACATCGTCGCCGCTCTGCAATGGGTGCGGGACAATATTGAAGGCTTTGGGGGCGACCCAGGGCGCGTAATGATTTTCGGACAGTCAGGCGGTGGCGCAAAGGTTACGACCTTGATGGGAATGCCAGCCGCGAAGGGACTGTTCCATAGTGCCGCCGTGATGAGCGGCTCATTCGGAATGGTCAATACGACCGAAAATTCCCACCGGCTGACTGACTTGTTCCTGAAGGAGCTTGGCCTTGACGATGCATCTGTCGAGCAGCTTCACACTTTGCCTTACGACACGCTGCGACGGGCTGGCGATGCCGTGATGCAGCGTGAAAATGCCCCCTTTGACGGCTTTGTCGACATCCGCAAAATTCGCAACAATCTCAGTTTTGCGCCGGTTGTTGACGGGGCGGTTCTGCCGGAATGGCCGTCCAGAAAAACGGCTCCGGAGATGTCGGCTGATGTGCCGATGATCATCGGGACCACGCAGAATGAGTTCGTGACTGGCATCAACAATCCGGATGCGATGTCCATGACGCAAGTGGAGCTGCGCGAACGTGTCGAGCGCGCTTATCCGGGGCGTACTGAGGCAATCATTGCGGCGTTTCAAGCGACGGCCCCTCAGGCCAAACCATTCGAGCTGTGGTCGCGCATTGCGACTGGCCCCATTCGCGCCGCTGCCATCCGGCAGGCGGCGGTGAAAGCAGACCTTAACCGCGCGCCAGCTTATCTCTACGAGTTCACATGGCAGACGCCAATCCTGGATGGTCGGCCGATGGCCTTCCATTGTGCCGATATCCCGTTTGCCTTTTTCAATACCGACCGTTGTGACACGATGTCTGGCGGCGGCGCCGAGGCGCGCAGCCTGAGTGGCAGTATCGCCGATGCGTTTATCAATCTCGCACGTTCGGGCGATCCCAATCATGCCGGGATAGATGATTGGCCCGTTTATAAGTCTGCAAAGTCCTCCACGATGATCTTCGATCAGGATGTTCGCGTGTCGCTGAATGGCGATGAGGAAGCATTGGCGACGTTGGGCGATCTTTAGGCGTTTCCAAGTCCGAGGAAGCCATGCCATATTCAGCAGAACATCGGGGAGATGGGCTATGCAAGAGAAGACCGAAATCGACGGTAAGGGCTATTGGCGCGCGGTGTTGCGTCTGACCCTGTCATTACTCGTGATCTGGTTTCTGGTCTCCTACGGCGCAGGTATTCTGTTCCGCGACTTTCTCGATCAGGTGAGAATCGGCGGAGCCCCGCTTGGGTTCTGGTTTGCCCAGAATGGCGCGATCTATGTCTTCGTGGCGCTCATTTTCTACTATTGCTGGGCCATGGGTCGCCTGGAGCGCAAGTTTGGTCTGAAGGGCTGAGATGATGGATCAGGACTTCTGGACTTACTTTTTCGTCGTTCTCACGTTTGGCCTCTATATCGGGATCGCGATCTGGGCACGCGCGGGATCGACACAGGATTTCTATGTCGCCGGACATGATGTGCATCCGACGGTCAACGGCATGGCGACGGCGGCTGACTGGATGTCTGCGGCGTCTTTCCTGTCGATGGCGGGGCTGATTGCTTTTCTTGGGTATGGCGGCTCAGTATACCTGATGGGCTGGACGGGCGGGTTTGTCCTGTTGGCGCTGTTGCTTGCGCCATTCCTGCGAGAATTTGGGAAGTTTACGGTGCCTGACTTTGTTGGCGACCGATACTATTCCACGACGGCGCGCGTCATTGCCGTGGTCTGCACCTTGTTCATTTCGTTTACGTATATCGCCGGCCAAATGAAGGGCGTCGGTGTCGCGTTTTCCGGCTTCCTGGGCGTGCCGTTTGAGTGGGGAATCGGGATCGGCATGGTGATCGTTTTTATCTATGCCGTGCTCGGCGGGATGAAGGGCGTCACCTATACGCAAGTGGCACAATATGTCGTGATGATATTTGCCTACACCGTGCCGGCGATCTTCATATCACTGATCATTACGGGTAATGCGATCCCGCAACTCGGGTTTATATCCAATGTGCGCGGTGACGAGATTTCCATGCTCGACAAGCTGAACAATGTCGTCACGGGGCTCGGCTTTGGTGCCTATACCGAGACGAGCAAGTCCAAGCTGGATGTGTTTGCCATCACGGGCGCTCTGATGTTTGGCACAGCAGGTCTGCCGCACGTTATTGTGCGTTTCTTCACTGTGCGCAGCGCCAAGGCGGCGCGCTACTCAGCCGGGTGGGCGCTTGTCTTCATTGCGCTGCTCTATACGACGGCGCCTGCCGTCGGCGCCTTCGCACGCCTCAACTTCATCGATACAGTCAATGAGGCGACCTATATCGAGGATGGCGAAAACTATGAGGAATCCGCAGCGGCAATTGTCGCCGACGGCGGTAAGCCGGTGCCGCTCTGGTACAAGGACTGGGAGAAAACGGGACTTCTGTCTTATGAAGACCTGAACGGCGACGGCATCATGCAGTATCGCGGGCCGAATGCGCCTGATGGTCTGGAGAACGAGTTAAGTCCCAGCAATGACATCTTCGTGCTGGCTAATCCGCAGATTGCGCAACTGCCTGGTTGGGTGGTCGGGTTGATGGTCGCCGGTGGTCTTGCCGCGGCACTTTCGACAGCGGCCGGCCTCCTGATGGTGATCTCCTCTGCGGTCAGTCATGACCTGTGCCGGAAGACCCTGTTCAAGGACATGAATGACAAGACCGAGCTGAGGGTGGCGCGCGGCGCGGCGGCCTCGGCGGTGTTCGCAGCTGGCCTGCTCGGGATATTCTCGTCCCAGCTCGGGTTTGTCGCGCAAGTCGTTGCGTTTGCCTTTGGCCTTGCCGCCGCTTCGCTGTTCCCGACCATTTTCCTTGGTATCTTCTGGAAACGAATGAACCGGGAAGGGGCGATCGCCTCCATGCTTTTCGGACTCGTCTCGACCTTTTCCTACATCGTGTATTTTAAGTTTGTGGACATGGATCCGACGCACTGGTTCCTTGGCGTCTCGCCCGAAGGGATCGGCTTTGTGTTCATGCTCGGCTCCATCGCCGTCGGCATGGCTGTATCCATGATGAGCCCCGCGCCCCCACAGGAGATCCAGGACATCGTTGAGGATATTCGCGTGCCCGGCCTGCGTCAGGCCTTGTCAGCAGAACCGGACGGCGCCGCTCACTAAGGGCAGGGGCGTCAGTCCGGTGCGTAGCCTTGCTGCTTTGATACCTGACAGGACGCAGTGCTTTTGGTTCATCAAGGCAAGCGCCTGTCCGGTCTGGACTAGCTGTCCGCCTCAGCAACGGGCGTGTGGGTATCCATGGCCTTCATGGCATTCCACTCATCGCGCATCCCGATGTAGAGACTGAGACAGCATGCAAGCAGGATGATCGTGAATGGAAGCGCGGCTGTTATTGTTCCGGCCTGAAGCGATCTGAGCACGTCCGTGCCGCCGCCATAGAGCAAGGCTGAGGCCGTCAGACCAAGCATGCACGCCCAGAAAACGCGTTGGGTAACAGGCGAATCCGTCTTTCCTCCGCTTGTGATTGTATCGATGACAAGCGCGCCGGAGTCTGCCGATGTCACGATGAAGACAATCAGCAGGAGAATGGCGATTCCTGATGTCACTTCGGGAAAGGGCATATCATGCAGCATCTCGAACAATGTGATCGAGGCGCTCGTCATGTCGCCCGCCAGTTCTCCCACGCCGGACTTGTGCTGTGCGATAGCGGTCTCGCCGAATGCCGAGAACCAGATGACGCAGATCGTGAAGGGTGCCAGCAACACGACCGAGAAATACTCACGTACGGTGCGTCCGCGCGAGATGCGCGCAATGAACATGCCCACGAAGGGCGACCAGGATATCCACCACGCCCAGTAGAAGATGGTCCAGTCATGGAACCAGACGATGTCCTGGCGTCCGACCCAAGTGGTAAGGGCAGGTGTGTCGAGAATATAGTCCAGAAAATTGGTGCCGATGCCGGTGAATATGAGCACTGTCGGGCCAGCGATTATGACGAACATGAGCAAGGCGAAAGCCACGCCCATATTGATATTGCTCAGCAGTTTCACACCGCCGTCGAGGCCCCGAAGCACAGAGAGGACGGCTAGTCCTGTCATGGCAAGGATGAGCAGAATCTGGATCAACCGGGTCGGCTCAAATCCAAACAGGTAAGAGAGACCGCTCGTCGCCTGCGTCGCGCCGATACCGATGGTCGTCGCAAGACCGAAGACGGTGGAAACAACGGCAAACAGGTCAATGACGTGACCTGGCCAGCCCCATACACGCTCGCCAAGGATCGGGTAAAAGGCCGATCTGATGCTGAGTGGCAGGCCTTTATTGTGCGCGAAAAAACCCAGGGACAGGCCAACGATTGCGTAAATTGCCCAAGGCGCCAGGCCCCAGTGAAAGATCGTTGCGCTAAAGGCGAGGCGCTCAGCAGCCGGCGTTGCGGGCTCGGCACCCAGCGGCGTGCCAGCCCAATCCGTGTAATAGGCGAGGGGCTCGGCCGCGCCGTAGAACATGAAGCCGATTCCCACGCCCGCAGCGAACAGCATGGCTATCCATGAGTGGATCTTGAAATCAGGTACGGCCGATGGTCCGCCCAGCCGGATGCGACCGAGCGGGCTGACAGCCAGTGAGAGCGAGAACAAAAGGACAATGACCGGCGTGATGGCAAACAACCAGTCGGCGCTCTGCAAGGTCCACGTCTTGGCGTTGGCCATCGCCAGGCTCGATGCCTCAGGAAAGATCAGGGAGACCGCTGAAAACAGGATCACCAATGCCGCGCTCGTGAAAAAGACCGGGTTATGAACATCCAGGCCCATGACCTCGACATTGTCCTGACCAATCTCGTAGTCCGTCTCGTATGCGTTGCTTGCAAGGACGTCCGGTGCGTCGGTGGGTGGTGTAGGGGGGATTGCAGTCATGATCGCCTATTGCAGAATTTTCTCAATTATCAAAGTAATGATCTAGCGCGCCTGCGCAGATGCTCAAATTAATGCGCAATTTCCTCAACAAATGCGGACTTTCAGTCACACCTTGCGTCTTCTCGGAGAAAAATACCTCCAATAACCTTTCTATTATCGAAATAAAGCGCTAGCCGGGGGCCTGACGAGCAACCGTGATTCTTCGAGCTGCGCTCATGGGCGCATACGCCGACCGGTTGGAACAGACTAAAAGGGGTATTCTATGAAGACACTTATGTATGGCGCATCGCTGGCGGCGCTTGCGAGCCTGTCGGCACCTGTGGCTCTGGCGCAGGACGGGGCTGCGGCCGCCACTGCGGCGAAACCTCAAACCAAAACGAGGCGCTTGAAGGCCGTAACAGTAACCGCAACGAAACGGACCGAAAGTGCACAGTCGATCCCCGTCAGCGTGACGGCACTTGGTCAGACCGAGCTGGATGACCTAGGGGTCAAGAATTTCACCGATTATCTCGTGCAACTCCCAGGCGTGACCGCCGGCGGTTCCGGCCCTGGCCAAAGCACGATCTACATTCGCGGTATTGCTTCTACGACCCCGAACCTGACGACGGCCGGCGTTGCAGGACTTGCGCCCAACGTCGCGCTCTATCTCGACGAACAGCCGGTGTCGCAACCTGGTCGAAACCTTGACGTCTATGCTGCTGACCTTGAGCGCGTGGAAGTCCTGTCAGGACCACAAGGCACGCTTTTCGGTGCCAGTTCGCAGGCGGGTACCGTTCGCCTGATCACGAACAAGCCCAAGCTTGGCCGTTTCGAGGCCAACGTAAAGGCATCGACCTCGTTCACTGAGGGCGGCGAGATGAGCAACAGTGTTGAGGCCGTCATCAACCTGCCGGTCACGGACAAGTTTGCGCTGCGGGGTGTTGTCTATACCGATAACCAAGGCGGCTATATCGACAATATCGGCGGCACGCTCGACATCACCGATTCAGCGCGTTTCCGCCCTGCGGGAACAGTGCGTGCAAACGGGACGGTTGTTCAGCCGAACCGCGCGGGCTTCCAGGCTGGCGCTGACCTGTCTGGCGTGAATATCATCGAGGCTAACAATGCCTCGATTGCCGAGAACGATATCAACGATACCAGCTATCAGGGCTTCCGCCTCAGTGGCTTGTACGAGTTTGATGCGGACTGGCGCCTCAGCCTGTCACATTCCCAGCAGAACCTAGATTCAGATGGCGTTTTCTTCGCGGATCCGGAACTTGACGATTACGACATTGTGCGGTTCACCGACGACACAATCGAGGACAGCTATCACAACACGGCCTGGACACTCGAGGGCAAGATTGGCGCGCTCGAGGCGCTTTACACCGGCGCCTATACCGAGCGAACAACTGACCAGACTGTCGACTATTCCGACTATCTCTTCGTCGCGCAGTATCTGCCCTATTATATCTGCGACTATAATGTGAGCTATCCGGCTGGGGGCGCTGCGCCTGCGGGCAATTGCTACGCGCCTAACCTTTACGTGAATTCGAGCACCGAAACGGAAATCCAGACTCACGAGCTGCGCTTCAACACGCCTGACGAGTATCGTATCCGGGCCACGTTCGGCGGCTTCTACAGCGACCTCGAGCTGCGCGAGCTCAACGACTTCACCTATCCCGGTTCGACGAGCGTCGCGTATTCTGATGGTTCGATTGGCTTTGCGCCAAACTATCCGCTCACAAACACGGATGTGACGGGAATGATCGGCAATGCGTCGCCAGGCTATTTCAGCCAGCCGGGACCGTTTCCGGCGGGCGTGATTTTCCGTAATGATGTGAAGCGCACGGACAAGCAGATAGGGATATTCGGCGAAACAACGTTCGATATTACCGACCAGTTCGCACTAACGCTCGGCGCGCGCTGGTACGACATCGAAGTTGACCTTGAAGGTAGCGCGAACTCATCCTTCTTCAACTTCTATCAAGACTCGGACCTGCAGCTTGCCGGTACGAACATCTCGGCCCAGTTCGCCCCAAACAATGCTGTTGGTGCGCCGGACAAGGCGGCGACCGACGGATTTATCTACAAAGTTACAGGGAACTGGACGCCAACCGAAGACCTCCTGTTCTTCGCGACTTACTCGGAAGGCTTCCGGCCGGGTCTGCTAAACCGTCCAGGCGGTGCGTCTGGTCCGAATGGCTTCTCTGTGCCGTACGATCTTGATACAGATGAAGTGAAGAATTACGAAATCGGCTGGAAGACCGAACTGTTCGATAATTCGCTGCGGCTGAACGGTTCTGCCTTCTTCGTGAAGATCGATAATTTGCAAACGACAATCTTCGATCCTTCCATCGTCAACCTGTTCTTCTCCGACAATGCAGCAAATGCGGAAATCACAGGTCTTGAGGGCGAGTTCACATGGGCTCCCGCTTCAGTCGATGGTTTGACCCTGGCTGGCGCCTTCTCCCTGCTGGACTCCGAAGTCACCGAAGTTCTGACGCCGACGGACGATGTTCTGCTTGGGTCCGAGCTGGCTTATGCGCCAGCTTATCAGGGCAACCTTCGCGCACGATATGAGTGGAATCTCGAGCGCCGGATCGCTGGATCATCCCTGCGTGCCCACGTCATGCCCCAGATTGTCTTCTCCGATAGCGCCGTCAGCGACATCATCGAGATTAACAAGGCTGAGATTGATGGTTGGGTGACACTCGGCGCGACCCTCGGTGTATCGGCCGACAAATGGACGGCGGAGCTGTTCGGTAGCAACCTCACGAATGAGTATGCCGAACTCTCCAACAACTTTGTCTTTGACCGTGAGCGCGTGACCCCCATGCGCCCGCGCACGGTTGGCGTGCGGGTGTCGTTCTCTTACTAGAACGTGGCATCAACCAATTGATATGGCAGCGCCCTGGCAGGATCAGGGCGCTGCATTTCGTTGAGACGAGGGTATAACGGGTCCCATGACATATCAGGAAAAGTCCCAAGCGACGCTGAAAGATGCTCAAAAGGTCATGCAAGCGGGCGACTTCGCGAGCGCCGCCGGTATGGCTCAGGCCATTCTTGACCACCAGCCAGATGATCAGGATGCACTGTACATCGCAGCGGTCTGCGCCCGCTATGAGGGGCGCCATGGTGACGCCGCAGATCGACTGGCCGAACTGAAGGCGGCGGCTCCCGACTTTGGGCGCGCATTCCAGGAAGAAGGGCATTTGAAGCGCAAGCTTGGCGACGCGTCAGGCGCCATCCGGGCCTATGAGCTGGCGACGCGGTTCAACCCGGCTTTGGCCGCCAGCTGGACGGCCCAGGCGGACCTGTATGCAACGCTCGGGAACCGGGAAGCTGCTGCCAATGCCCGCGATCAGGCCGAGCGCTTGAAGCTGTTGCCGCGCGAGTTGCTGGCTGTAACGAATTACGTTCATGAGGGGCGCATTTTCCGTGCAGAAGAAATTGCCCGCGCCTTCCTTCAACGCCACCCGACACATGTTGAGGGCATGCGCCTTCTCGCCGATATCGGCACACGGCTTGGTGTGCATGAAGATGCCGATTTCCTGCTGGAGAGCGCCATTGAACTCGAACCGGACAATATCCAGCTGCGCCTTGATTTCATCAAGGTGCTGAGGAAACGACAGAAGTTCGACGAGGCTCTGAAGCAAGCGCGCGCCCTAGTCGAGCGTGAGCCGGGCAACCCTCTTTTTCAGTCCTATTTTGCCATTGAGAGTATGCAGGCCGGCGATTTTGACACCGCCTTTACTTATTTTGACAGGGTGCTGGAAACGCTGCCGGGCGATCCGGCTACGCTGGTGTCGCGGGGGCATGCCCTCAAAACATATGGTCGAAGCGATGAGGCTGTCGCGTCCTATCAGGCCGCAACGCGTTCTGCGCCTGGTCAGGGAGACGCGTGGTATGGCCTGGCAAATCTCAAGACTTATCGTTTCACCGATCAGGAACTTTCGGCCCTGAAGGCGCAGTCAATCGACCCCAATCTTGACCGCATGGCCCGCATTCATGTCGCGTTCGCGCTTGGTAAAGCGTACGAGGACCGCGGTGCACATGATGCGGCATTTGAGGCATACGGGCTCGGCAACAAGCTGAAGCATCAGACCGTACGTTATTCGACAGACCAGATGCATGCAGAGTTCGACGCCCAGAAGGCAGTCTGTACAGCCGAGCTTTTTGCAGCCCAGGCCGGCAAGGGCTTTCATGCGCGGGACCCGATCTTCATTGTCGGGTTGCCAAGGGCTGGCTCGACGTTGATCGAGCAGATCCTTGCTTCGCATCCTGATGTCGATGGGACGCTGGAACTCCCAAATATCCTCTCCATGGCGCACAGGCTCCGTGGCCGAAAGCAGCTGACGGATCGGGAGCGCTATCCGCGTATCCTTCATGAGATGTCAGCCGAAGAGCTCGCGTCTCTCGGGGAGGACTATATCGAAAGTACGCGTATACACCGGGAAGGTGCGCCATTCTTTACAGATAAAATGCCGAATAATTTCAGGCATATAGGTCTCATTCATCTCATCCTGCCCAACGCCAAGATCATTGATGCGCGGCGCAATCCGATCGACTGCTGCTGGTCGGGCTTCAAGCAGTTGTTCGCTGAGGGCCAGGAGTTCACATACAGTCTCGACGATATCGGCAATTACTACCGTGGCTATGTCGATCTGATGGATCATTGGAATTCTGTGCTGCCCGACGGACGTATTCTCAAGGTCCAGCATGAAGACGTGCTTGATGATCTTGAGGGTCAGGTGCGGCGGCTGCTCGACTATTGCAGTTTGCCGTTTGATGCGCGCTGTGTGGACTTCCACAATACTGAGCGCGCCGTGCGCACAGCGAGTTCTGAACAGGTGCGCCAGCCGATTAACAAAGCCGGGCTTGAACAATGGCGCCCATATGAGGCACATATGGGGCCTCTGAAAGCTGCGCTTGGGCCCGACCTGGCGCCTGACTAAGGTCGACGACATTGAGCATACGATCTGAGGACGCCCTTATTGCCTTGCGCAAGATACAGCGCGTAACGGAAATGGGTTCCAGACGCCTCGCCGTAACGGCAGGCATGACCCCTTCACAAATGAGCGTGCTGCGCCTGCTGTCGGAATCCGGTGAGGTTTCGGCTGGTAAAGTCGCTGAAGCAACGCATCTCAAACATGCCACTCTCACCAGTCTCGCAGACAAGCTTGAGGCGCGTGGTTACATTTCGCGGCGGCGCTGTGAGGAAGATCGTCGCCGTGTCTGGATCCAGCTTCTGCCGGCCGGCAAGGCCGCGCTCCGGTCTTCGCCAGACCCGCTTCATAAGATGTTTTCAGACCGCTTCGATGATCTTCCGGACTGGCAACAATCCATGCTTGTTTCGGCTTTGGAAACCGTCACAACTCTGTTGAATGCAGAGAACCTGGAAGCGGCTTCATTCCTCGATATCGGTGAGCTTGACCCTCACACGCTCTGACGCTGAACACACCCGAAAAATCATCATGAACGCTGGTTGCCCGGGAAATGTGCAAGGCGATAATTGCGGCATTTCCCATGTGGTATCTGCTTGATTTAAGTAGGAAATTATTTCTATAATTGAACCATCACAAAAAGGCCGCTTGCCGGGATTGCGGGCTCTGCTGATTTGCTAAATCGGTTGCGCCATGCGCGCGCACGACATTAATTACGGCGTACAATTGGTGCGAGTAGGGGTTCTTTACGCGTCTCCACTCAGCATCTTTTGCGCAAGATCGTTAGCGGCGAAACAAAGGCGATCGTTTCGGCGATCGAAATGAATTTATGAATCGTAATATCATCATTACCTGCGCCGTTACGGGGTCGGGTGATACAGCAGATCGCTCACCCCACGTTCCTGTCACACCCAAAGAGATTGCGCATGCGTCCATCGAAGCCGCAAAGGCGGGCGCGGCTATCGCGCACATTCACGTACGCGACCCGGAGACAGGCGCACCGAGCCGAGACGTTTCGCTCTACAGGGAAGTCGTTGATCGTATTCGGGACGCCGACACGGATGTCATCATCAACCTGACGACCGGCATGGGCGGTGACCTTTACCTCGGCCCCGATGAAGACCCGCTTGTCCTGAAGGATGAGACGGATCTCGTTGGACAGACAGAGCGTATGGAACACGTTGAAGCGCTCTTGCCGGAAATCTGCTCGCTGGATTGCGGCTCCTTCAATTATCCAGGCGGAAACTATGTGTATGTGTCGACACCGGACATGCTGCGTCTCGGGGCGAAGCGTCTTCAAAAAGTTGGCGTGAAGCCTGAGCTGGAAGTTTTCGAGCTTGGCCACATCTGGTTTGCCAAGCAGTTGCAAAAGGAAGGGCTGCTGGATTCGCCACCACTCTTTCAGGTTTGCATGGGCGTGCGGTGGGCGGCTGAGGCGACCCCGCGCAATTTCATGAACATGGTGGACAATCTTCCGGAAGGCGCGAACTGGGCTGGTTTTGGTCTGGGCTCCGATGAAATGCCGATGGTCGCTCAGGCCGCTCTGCTTGGTGGACATGTCCGGATCGGCCTTGAGGACAATTTGTACCTGCAGAAGGGAACGTTTGCATCGAATGCGCAGCTCGTCGAGCGCGCCCGGTCGATTCTGGAGAACATGGGGGCGACGCTTCAGTCACCGTCCGAAGCCCGCAAGACCTTGAGCTTGAAGAAACAGGCGACGCCAGCCTTGGCCCGAAAAATCGCATGAATCCGGTTTATAAAGGCGTCGCGCATCCGTGGCTTTGCGATGTGATGGGGCACATGACGACGCGTCACTACGTGGCGATGTTCGATGATGCGTCCTATCACTTCCTGAACGAAGTCTTTGGTTGGACACCCGGATCTTCAGATGGTCCGGGCTGGGTGGATGTGAAGCATACAATCACGTATGAGGATGAAGTGGCGGCCGGCGACCTTCTGGAGGTCCGCGGGTTGCTTGCCAAGATCGGCGGAAAGTCGATTACCGTGATCTATGAAATGCACAATCTTACCAAAGGCGGGATTGCGGCAAATCTGGAGAGCATCTCGGTCTATTTTGACCTCACGGATCGTAAGGCAATCCCGATTCCAGATGAGTTACGGACGGCGGCACAATCCTTCTTGACCCCTGGCGAGGGGGCTTAGTTTCTAAGCCTCTGCCGGCGTGATAATCCATAAAGGAAGTAGTCGGGATTTAATTCCGACTACTGCGCAAATGGATTGATTGCGAAGACGCGATATTCGACCCCTGTCCGGGTTTCGCGCCCCTCGCCAATTGCAAGGGTTTCGTTCAGCCAGGCGTATTTTGAGTGACTTGTCTCGAATTGCATTTGGGAAAGAAAGAGCGTCTCGCCGAATTCGCAATCCTGACCGGCAGCGAGCCTGGCATCCACCTCATCGTTGAATTTGTAGAGGCCGGTGTAACTGACATGAATGAGGGCATCGTCGTCGGTTGCGAATGTCTTGCGAACATCGAGTTTCGCAAGACCATTGGCTCCCTTTACCATCCAGTCTCCGCCACCTGGCAGGATACGCCCGCGGAGGCGTTCGCCTTCGAACCGCCCCTCGCCGATTATGTACGTAATCCGATGTCCAAAGGGTGTGTCACCGATGGTCTGGACTGCCGCCAGCTCATTTCGAAATGTGAGAAGCGGGACCAGTTGCACGAGTGATCTATCCTATATGTCGATAACGATGTTGCCCATTTCGCTCGCCGCCTCGACGATCTCATGTGCCTTTGCGGTGTCTTTCAGCGGGATGCGTTTGGCGATTGCATGCGAAATCTTGCCGCTTGCGAGCGCTGCGTTGAGGCCTTCAACGGTTTGCTTTCGTGCGGCGTCGCTGAGCAGGTAGACGAGATACATCTTGAGCGTGATGTTCTTGAACATGAGGTCATAGAAGGGAAGGGAGGGCTTGGGGTCAGCCATGGATCCATAAGTCGCGATCACTGCGCCAGCTTTCAGCACTGGCGCGACGTCTGACAGATTGCCGCCGAATTCGACTTCAATGACGCGGTCTACGCCTGCACCACGGGTCAGGTCATTGATCTGCTCGATAACGGATTCAGATTTGTAGTTGATTATGTGATCCGCGCCAGCGCTCTTGGCATGGGCGGCTTTTGCGTCGCCGCTGACCGTGGTGATAACCTGTGCGCCGCCATATTTGGCGAGCTGGATGGCGTAATGTCCGACAGCGCCTGCGCCGCCCGTGACAAGGATTGTCTGGCCTTCGACCGAACCGTCGGAAAAAACGCCGTGATAAGCAGTGCTGGCTGGAATGCCGAGACAAGCGCCTGCATCAAAGCCTGTATTGTCTGGCAAAGGGACGGCCTGTGCGCTCGGAATTGCCAGAAGCTCGGAGCATGTTCCGAAAGCGCGGCGCCAAGCAGCATTCCATATCCAGACACGCTGGCCGATCCGGGAGGAATCAATGCCTTCTCCGACTGCTTCGATTATGCCTGCGCCATCAGAGTGCGGAATGACACGCGGAAAAGGGATCGGGCCTCGCATGCCTGCGCGTGATTTGACATCGGATGGGTTCACACCAGATGTCTTCATCCGGACGAGCACTTCACCAGCACCGACATCAGGAGATGACATCTCTCCGAATTGCAGGACATCCTCAGCGGTGCCCGTTGCTTCATACCAGACAGCTTTCATCGTCATTTCCTGTAATTCAAAGTTGAGCTAGCGATTCCGTATGGCCATCCACGCCAATGGCCTGGCCGGATATTTTTGCGCCGAGGCCGGAGACCAGGAACAAGGCCATCGCGGCAACATCATCAGCGCGAACAAAGGTTCTGAGAGAACTCTGCCTTTGATAGTCTTCCCGTATTTTCTCGGCGGATACGCCGCGTTTGGCCGCTTCGCGCTCGATGACTCCATCAATCCTCGGGCCTTCGACACTGCAGGGGCAAAGAGCGTTGACCCGAATCCCGTAGGGACCAAGCTCCATGGCCAACGTTTTGGTCAGGCCGATAAGCGCCCATTTAGCTGCCGTATAAGGGGACCGCATCGGGAAGCCGAAGAGAGCGGCGTTCGAGGCCATCATGACAATCGAGCCGCCGCCCGCTGCTTTCAGCAGGGGGATTGCGTATTTGGCACAATAGAACTGGGCGTTGAGGTCTACATTGATGGTGCGCTGCCAGTCTTCAATCTCGACGTCTTCGCAAAGCGCGGTTGGACCGGCAATGCCGGCGTTGTTCACGAGGATATCCAGACCGCCCATTGTTTCTTCCGCGGCCTTGAAGAAACCTTGGACAGCGGATGGATCAGCCACGTCGACTTCAAAGCCATGAAGCTTTTCATGGCTGCCACTGATCGTCTTCACGGCGGCACCGTCCAGGTCACAGACGCAAACCGTTGCGCCCTCTTGGAGAAAGTGGCGCGCCATTGCGAGGCCTATGCCATTTGCGCCAGCCGTAATGACAATGCGCTTGTCCTGAAGGACCGAAGAGGAACCGGAAAACATGTCGTTCACTTTGTCGTTTGAGTATCGCCGCTCGTCCCAGAGGGCGCGAGCGGCGACGGGTGGGGGAACACTAGAAGCGCTGGTAGAAGCTTACGCCAATCGTTCTTGGGCGATTGGTTGTAATGCGCTCATCATAAGTCGCTGCGTTGCGATTGAGCTCTGCTCTCTCGTTACCAACGTTGGTTACATAGAGGCTGGCGCCCCATGCATCCCGGTCAATTCCGGTCGAGATGTTGACGATGGAATAGGCATCCTGTTCCTGGCGCGCTGCAATGAACAGATCATTGTAGCGCTTTCCGACATAGCGGAAGCTGCCCTGAGCAAAGGCATCCATACCCATGAGGTCGAACTCATATCGACCTGTCAGGGCCAGCTTGAGTTTCGGGATGTCCGGCAGTTCTGTTCCGGCAGGGGCGTCGACACTCTGGGTCGACAGGTTGCGGATGTAATCCTCGGTCAGTTCGGCTTCGATCCATGATGCGGCGCCGTTCACTTGAAAGCCTCCTGCCAAGAGCAGGGAGAAGTCTGTCTCGATGCCGCGCGACCGGGCTGTGCCAACATTGGCTGTCAGGCCCAAAAAGGATTCTGCGGGATCGAAGCGCGTGATCTGGATGTCATCCCAGTCCATGTTGAAGATGGCGCCGTTCCAGCGCGCGCGCCCATCCCAGAATGTCGTCTTCCAGCCCGCTTCATAGTTTGTGATGAGGTCGGATTTGTAGACAGCAGGAATGTTGGATGTCGATGCGCGGTTGTTGCCACCGGGACGGAAGCCTTCGGAATACGTTACATATACAAGCGCATCTGGCGTGAAATTGTAGCTGAGATTGCCTTTGAAGACATCGCCGCTTTCGCCGGAGGAGAGATCAATAAGCGGGCTGCCGGAGAACAGCGTTCCGACGGCGCCTTTCAGATCACTTTCGGTCTCGAAGAAGCGAGCGCCGAACGTGCCCGTCAGCTTTTCGGTGAAGTCGAAGGAAACTTCGCCGAAAAGCGCCGTTTCCTTTTCATCCCGAGCCTGGTCGGTGATGAAGTAGGCATCATCCGGGTAGCCGCTGAGCTGCGGGTTTGCATTCACGCTGCGATCAGCAGGAATGGTCGGGATATGCCAGACGTTAAGATAGTCGTGCTCGGCATCCTGGTAGAACAGGCCAGCAATAAAGCGCAGGCGTTCGGACTCGTCATTCTGGATGCGCATTTCATGCGTCATCGTCTTGTACTTGTCGTCGCTGTCATACTGGATACGCGGGTCGGTGCAGGTCGACTCGTCCAGAGTGCCGGAGCTGTAACAGGTGTAATAAGGGATGTAGGCAGAGTATTCAGCATAAGCGGAATAGTCGACATTATAGTCGACTTCGCGGTCGAGATAAGAGCCGGCATAGGTGAACTGAAGTCCGCCGATCTTGCCTTCAACTGACAGGCCGGCCTGAGTGAACGTGTCCTTACCGCTATCGTCAAAGAAGCGGGCAACTTCGAGATCGCCTATATCTTCCGGGTCATGGTCCCAAACGCCATTGGTCTTCTGGCGCTGGTGCATGACCTTTGCCGTCGCGGTCCAGTTTTCGTTAAGATCAATCTTGAGGGCAGCGCGCGCGCCGGTGTTTTCCTCGGTATTGAAATCATCCTCTACGAATGGCGCGTTATCGACGGTAATGTTGCCGTAGCTGAAGGTCTGGGTTGCCGGGACATTGTCGATGTAGCCGCCATCTTTTGAATGCCAGCCGACAATCCGCAGTGCAGCCTTTTCGCCGAGGGGCAGGTTCGCGAAGCCTTCAGCTGAATAGCTCTCGCTGCCACCTTCAGTCGTTCCGACAGACAGGTCGTAACCGGATTCAAACCCGGCGCTGCTCGGGGCGTTGGTGATGATCCGGAGCGTGCCTGCCTGTGATCCAGCACCGTAGAGCGTGCCTTGAGGCCCGGCGACGGCTTCCACCCTTGAGATATCGTACATGTGGACATCGAGGATACGGCCAATCGTGGTGACTGGCTGGTCGTCAAGATAGACTGCGACGCTTGGGCTCGAGCCGGATTTGTTGCCGTCTCCGCCGGACGAAATACCGCGCATGAAGACCTGCGAGTTACCAGGGCCCTGACCGGAGAATGAGACGCTTGGGAGCAGCGCAACATAGTCTTCGAAATTTGTAACGCCTTGCGACGCGAGCTCTGATCCACCCAGCACCTGAAGGCTGGCGGGAACGTCCTGAAGGTTTTCAGTCCGCTTCTGCGCTGTCACGGTGACCGTTTGAAGCTTCATGGTTGAAGATTTCTCGGGCGTGCTCTCCTGTGCGTAGCTTTGGCCGGCGACGACGACGCTGGCGAGCGCGAATGCTGACGCTTGTGCAAGCAGGCCCTGCCGACTTGTCCACTTTTGGTATGACATTTTTTATCCTCCCTGCAGCAGCTCTCCCGATATTTCGGTAGGGAAACTGCCTGATAATTTTCCACGGCTCGTATGGGCGCCTTCGCACAAGAAGCTAGCGCGGCTCTCCCATCATCAATCGCTAGTCGCGGGTCGCGGTGGTGACAAAAGATGATTTGTAACGAATGAATGAATATAATTCATGGCGCCGACGGGCGCGACGGCAGGCAAGGACGGCAAACTGCTTTATCTGTGGGGAATTTGACGTTTCCGCGCGCGGCGGAAGGTCAACAATTTCTATTGCTTGTAGGTTTGCAGTGCTTCGCCGAGCGCCGTTTCCAGTGGTCCCAGCCACGGCTCATAGTTTTCCCACTGATCAAGCCCTGACGTAAAGATCGGCTGGCGCACCTGTTCGGAGCTCGCTGTTTTTACAGCGCGGCGATTTTCGTAGAAGCGAAGACAGGCTTCCTCGAACGGCAGCCCGCAATGGGCCAGCAATCGCCGCACTTGCGTTTCCGTATCGGCCACGACATCTTCATATTGCACATGCAGGACGTGAGATGGCAGCACGTTTTGCCAATGCCGCATCAGGCCGACATAGTCAGCATAGTAGCGTCCAATATCCGTCAGGTTGTAAGTGAAATGCTGGCCCTTGGCGAAGAGTTGCTTGTACCCGCTGAAGCAGCAGGCGAGGGGGTGGCGCCTTGCGTCAATGATTGTCGCTTTGGGCAAGATCAATTTGATCAGACCGACATGGGCAAAGTTATTCGGCATCTTGTCGATGAAGAAAGGCGCATCGGTCCTGTGGATGCGGGTGCGCTCGATATACTCCTCACCGAGCGCGGTGAGTTCCGAATCTGTGAGGTCCCTTATGCCGAGGGGGTAGTTGGACGGGTCTCCTGCGCGCTTCTTGTCAGCGATGCGGCGCGCGAGAGATATGATGTCAGGGAGTTCCTGAGTGCCTTCGACCTGACTATGGCTGGCCAGTATCTGCTCCAGCAGGGTCGAGCCTGCCCGGGGCAGGCCAATGATGAAAATCGGCGCGCGGCTCTGGCAGCCGGCATTTTGTCTTGAAGCAAAGATATCCGCTGTAAAGTACTCGGAGAGCTTCGCCATGTCGGCTTGGTTCTCGTCGGCATTGTAGGCAACGAGGCGCCGCTTGATGGCGTTGCCGCGCCGGTACCAGGTGAAAGATTCTTCGTATTCGCCGCGATCTTCGAGGGCTTTGCCGAGGGCAAAGGCGAGATGATAATAATCTTCCCGATCTATTGTCTCGCGTGCGGCGGCGCGGCGCATCGTGTCGATGTCATCATCCGAGAAGCGAAAGGTCTTGAGGTTGGCAAGGCTCCAGTAGGCATCGCCAAGATCGTCCCGCATGGCGCGTGCGGCATTGTACGCAGCGATGGCCTCATCTTGCTGCCCGACCGTCTTGAGGCTGTGCCCAAGGCTCATCTGAACGCCTGCCGTTGCGACATTGCGAGCGAGTACGTCACGGTAAATGGTGATTGCGTCTTCATGATTGCCGATCCGTACCAGCGTGTTTGCTTTCAGGATCAGGTAGCCAAGATGGCTGCTGTCTTGGGCGAGCAGCGTATCAAGTTCGGTAAGTGCCGCTTCGAATTTGCCCCGGCGGCCGAGCACATTGGCATAGCTACCACGTGCTAGACGAAAATCAGGGGCAAGTTCTAGTGCGCGCACAAGCAGGGCTTCTGCGTCTTCGAGCCGGCCCACCTCCATGCCTATCTCTGCAAGGAGGCGCATGGCGTTCAAATCTAGGGGATCGCGCTTGAGCACAATACGGCAGAGGGGTTCCGCCTTGCCAAAGGCGCCCGCCATCAGGTGGTTGGCCGCCTCAATCAGTTCAGGATGGCCTGCGGCTCGCAAGGCGTCAGCCTCCGCCAGGCGCACATCTGAGGATTTGTCTGTCATGCGGGCAGACTGGCCGAGATGAGGCTGACTGACAAAGGCAAAATTGCATCTGGCCCTTGAAAAAATCTCATGTCACATAGACTTTCATGAAACGTACCCTTCCCCCCCTTACCGCCCTCAAGGCCTTCGAGGCAGCCGCAAGGCTTGGATCATTCCGGCAAGCAGCCGAGGAGTTGAGCGTATCGCAGTCGGCAATATCGCATCAGGTCAAGCATCTGGAAGAGCAACTGGGCATTGAACTCTTTGTGCGCACGCCGCGGGCGGTCGAGATGAGTGCCGCTGGCGCATCCTATTTTCCGATCGTGCGGGAAGCCTTTGACCGGATTGCCGATGGAACCAAGCAACTGCTGAGCCCGCAGGAAGAAAACATCCTTACCGTTCAGATGTACTCGACCTTCGCTGTCCGCTGGCTGATGCCGCGACTTCATCTGTTCCAGCAGGAACATGCAGACATAAAGGTGAGGGTGAATTCCTCACAGGTGGATGCCGATTTTTCGGAACATGGGATCGATCTCGCCCTGATGATTGGGCAGCGTCGGCGTGATGCTATTCATTACGAGTATCTGTTTTCTCCGACAATGCTTGCGGTGTGCAGTCCGCGCTACAAGGAGAAATCTGAATTGGATGGCCGTTCCCTGGAATGGCCTTCCGACCTGTCACGGCATCCCATCCTGCAGGTCTACCCATCAGCCAATGACTGGCCGATCTGGCTGGAGGCGAACAAGGTTCATGATGTTGATCCGGATGCCGGGCTGCGCTTTGACAGCTATGATCACGCCCTGAAAATGGCTTCGCGAGGCATGGGCGTGGCTTTGGCCATGCAGCCATATGTAGCTGAGGATATCGAGGCCGGCCATCTGGTCGATATCTTCCCTGAGCGACGTGTACGCGCGATGGGGCACTGGTTTGTAACTTACCCAAAGGAGCGCTCAAGCGTTCGCAAAATTCGCTTGTTCCAGGAGTGGCTCAAGCGTCAGATTGCTGAAGACGAGACTCTCGCCCCCTTGATTGATGGGGCCATGACGGCACCCGGTGCGTCTGATCCGTGAGTGAAATTCATCTATAGGCGATGTTTATTCGTTTGCCGGCATGTTTGGTGCACGCCTAAACACGAGTCTGGACGAGTCCACCCAAGTGACTTGCCGATGGGGAGGCTTGCAAATGTGGCACAGTGCGCAGTTGATTAAGGTCCTGGCTTTCGGCGCCATCGCATGCCTTTCAGGTTGCGTCGCATCGCCGTCGGCAGGTCCCGCAAAAGCGCCGCCGACCGTCATCGCAGGCGGAGAGACGCTGGTCGGCGTGGATCTGGGATCCGGTGTATCCGCGTTCCTTGGCGTTCCGTATGCCGCTGCTCCGGTAGGCGACTTGCGCTGGCATCGGGCGAAGCCGCATACAGCGCGGCCCGGCCCTGTAGATGCCTCGCGTTATGGGCCGGCTTGCCCGCAGAGCCAAGGTAATCCTGAATGGTATCGAATGGTGGCGGAAGGCTTTGGGAATGACCCGTCGGCGATCCCTGATCTCACGCATATGGACGAGGATTGTCTCTACCTGAATGTTTGGGCCCCCGAGGAGGCGGGTTCAGGTCCGCTGCCTGTGATGATCTGGTTGCACGGCGGCAGCAATGTGAACGGCTGGGCGTATGAGCCCAATTATGTTGGAGCCGAGCTGGCAACGCATGGAGTGATCGTCGTCTCCCTGAATTATCGGATGGGTGCACTGGGCTTCCTGCCGATCCCGTTTGACGACAATTCCGATCTTCCTTCCGGAAATTACGGGATTTCAGACCTAATTGTCGCGACTCAATGGGTGCGCGATAACGCGGAAGCATTTGGCGGGGATGCCGAAAATATCACGCTATTCGGCGAGTCCGCTGGTGGAGCGAATATCTCTGCTCTGATGAAAAGTCCGCAGGCGGATGGACTGTTTCGGCGCGCCATTCTGGAAAGCGGTGCGCTGGGGCCAACCGACATGCCAACCTTCGAAGTGGCAAAGGCCAAGGCAGAGGAGATGTTCGCAAAGGCCGGGATCGAAAGCATGGACACTGCGAGAGCCCTGCCGTGGCAAGATCTTGTCGACCTCCACGACGCAACAGGTGTGAATTATTATCACGGGCCCGTTCTGGACGGGTATTGGGTGAGCAACACGCAAGCCCCGGGTGGCGGCGTTGATGTTATGGCCGGCAGCAATCTCAATGAAATGTTGATGTACATTGATGGATCTGATGCAGAGGTCCTTGCCGAAGGCCTGGCAGACTTTCCGGATGAGGTTCGCGCCTCGTTGCTGGCGCTTCCGATGTTTGAAAACCGCTCAGCGCGTGAGATCGCGGACGTCTTGTCGACAGCGTCGCAATTCCACTGTCCCTCCCGGCATATCGTGGACATGACGGCTGCGCAGAATGATTCAGCTTACCTTTATCGTTTTACACGCAAGCGCGAGGGCGCCGAGGCGTATGGCGTCTATCATGGCGCGGAGATTCCTTATGTGTTCAACACACACGATGACTGGCTGCCGACCAATTCAGATGATCTCAAACTGACTGCGACGATGATGGCTTACTGGACCAATTTTGCGAAGACCGGCAATCCGAACGCGAACGGTTTGCCAGACTGGCCGCAGTATGAGCGTGGTGACGGCGTGGTTCAGGAACTTGGTGACCGCGTTGGCGCAACAGATGATTTCATGGCGCCGCTTTGTGATGCGCTCAACAGGAGCGCGCAATGACCGGCAAGCCTATCGACAAAACCGTCTTTGCGCTCGCAGTTGCGACGTCCCTACTTGTATCAGTTCCTTTGATCCTGTTCAGCGAGTCAATCGGCCCGGGGATTGTCACGATCTATGACTGGACCGCGCTCAACCTTGGCATCATTTATCAATGGGCTGCCATTGGTGCGATGGTTGTCGCCGCATATCTCGCCTTTGGTCCCTATGGCCGGATCAAGCTCGGTGCGAAGGATGACACGCCCGACTTTTCGACGCTCAGCTGGGTCGCCATGCTCTTCTCCGCAGGGGTTGGCGGCGGGCTTCTGTACTGGGCCGGGATAGAGTGGACCTATTATTATGAGGCGCCGCCCTTTGGTGTGGAGCCAAGATCAAGCGAAGCCATTCGCTGGGCGACAAGCTATGGTCTCTTCCACTGGGGCATCAGCGCCTGGTGCATTTATGGGCTTCCTTCTGTCGCGCTGGCCTATGCCTTTTACAACAAGGGCGTTCCTTATCTGCGCTTCAGCGCCGCGATACTTGGAGACAAGTGCACGACCTCGCCATGGGGAAAGCCAATTGACCTGATCTTCATGATCGGCCTGATCGGCGGGGCGGGTACATCACTGGCGCTGACCGTGCCGGTCATCTCGGCCGGCGTGGCAGAACTTTTCGGCATTGCGCGCTCAACGGTCATGGATCTGATCGTGATTGCTGTCTGCGTCGGTCTGTTCGGGGTGTCCGTCTATCTCGGCCTTGAAAAGGGTATCAAGCGACTTTCCGACACCAATTTGTGGCTGGCATTGATCTTCCTGGCTTTCATCCTTGTCGTAGGTCCGACCGGGTTCATCCTTACGATGGGAACCGAAAGCCTGGGGCACATGATGTCCAACATGTTCACCATGATCACTTATACAGACCCAGTCGATAAAACGGGTTTTGTGCAGGACTGGACCGTTTTCTACTGGGCCTGGTGGATTGCGTTCGCGCCTTTCGTCGGCATTTTCGTGACGCGCATCTCCAAGGGGCGCACGATAAGACAAGTCCTGCTCGGTATGTCCGTCTTGGGCAGCCTGGGTGTGTGGACGTTCTATATTATCTTCGGAAACTACGCCCTCCATCTCGAACTCACTGGCGCGCTGCCGGTTGTCGATATGGTTCACGACGATGCGCCTGCAGCGATCGCGGCGATTATCGCCCATCTTCCACTCGGTAAGGTGGCTCTGGCGATTTTCGTGGCGGTTACGACTGTCTTCGTGGCGACGACGTATGATTCTGCGAGCTACACACTTGCTTCCGCCGCGACACAGGCATTGCATGCGGGTGAAGACCCCGCGCGCTGGCACCGTCTGTTCTGGGCGGGCGTGCTCGGACTACTTCCCGTCGGGCTGATGTTTATCGGTGGCTTGAAGGTGGTTCAGTCAGCCGTGCTTCTGGCAGGGCTGCCCATCGCCATCGCCGGCATTGTCATGGTCCGGTCGCTTTTGAAGTGGCTGAAGGAAGACGCTGCGAAAGCAGTGTCAGAATAAGGCGATCAATCGCGGCTGAGCGCCATGATCGATCGCCTCAGGACAGGTCAGATTGGTGCCTCTCCTAGAGGGAGAGGCCGCCGTCGACGATAATTGTCTGGCCACAGACATAGGCGGCGAGTGGGCTTGCGAGGAAGATCGCAGCGCCTGCCATGTCACTGGGCTCGCCCATGCGGCCCACAGGAATGGCGCGCAAGGCGCCCTCAAGGCGTTTGGGATTTTCGGTCGTCACCTTGGTCAGTTTCGTGTCGACGAGGCCCGGTGCGAGACCGTTCACGCGGATCCCGTCAGGTGCCCAGGCCTGGCCCAGAGTCTTGGTGAGGCTGATGGCGCCCGCTTTGGATGCGGCGTACGCTGGATTGCCGACATTGGCCGACAGGCCGGAAATCGAACTGACGATGATGACCGAGCCTTTGGCTTTCGCGAGCATTGGCTTGCATCGCCGCGAACAGTGCATGAGGCTGTCGAGATTGACGGCCATTACCTTGTCCCAGCCGGGGTTTTCAAACTCACCGCGCTTGTAGACAACGATGCCCTGGCTCAGCACGAGGCAATCGAGGCTGTCGAAGTCGAGCTTGGCTGCTTCGATTGCGTCGGGACTGCCGACATCAACCTGCTGATAGATCAGACCTTCGAGATCGCTACCGTCTGCGGGATCATAGTCAGACGCTTTGGCGCGCGTGCCCCATACGTGCACTTCTGCGCCGCGGTCGCGGAAGCCATGCGCGATGCCGTTGCCTATGCCGCTGGACCCGCCAACGACGAGCACACGTTTTCCGGTGAAGTCTGTATCATCAAGGCTCAATGTATTTCCTCCGATTTTATGTTCTGCAGCAACATCGCCTATCTTGGCGCTGTTGTGCAATCCCGGAGACGTGGCCGATCAATTCTGGGTGCTGGCGATCAGCTCGAAGGACCGCAGACGCGCACCGTGATCATAGACATCCGAGACGATAATGAGCTCGTCGGCGCCGGTCTCCGAGACGAGTGCGTCGATGCCTTTGCGAACCGTATCCGGCGCGCCGACGATGGACCGGGCCAGCATGTTCTGAGCCTGGGCTTTCTCAGCCGGAGTCCAATAGTCTTCAATATCGTCGATGGGTGGCTGACTAAACGAGCGCGTGCCGCGCAACAGGTTGGCGAATGACATCTTTTGCGTCGTGGAAAGGCGCTGGGCTTCCGCATCTGTTTCGGCAGCAATGATGTTCACGCCGACCATGGCATATGGCTTGTCCAGCTGATCTGATGGCTTGAAACGGCTGCGATAGATCTCAAGCGCGGCCATCAAATGTGCCGGAGCAAAATGAGAGGCAAATGCGTAAGGCAGGCCCAGCTCTGCGGCCAGCATTGCGCCAAAATGGCTTGAGCCAAGAATCCAGAGGGGCACATTTGTGCCGGCAGCGGGGACGGCCTGAACCCGTTGGCCCGGCTGTACGGCCTGAAAGAAAGCTTTCAGCTCCATCACGTCCTGTGGGAAACGTTCGGCGTCTTCGTGAGTCGTACGGAGGGCGCGGACCGTAATCTGGTCGGTGCCAGGGGCGCGGCCGAGGCCGAGATCGATGCGGCCGGGATAGAGCCGCTCAAGCGTGCCGAACTGTTCGGCGATAACGATCGGGGCGTGGTTTGGCAGCATGATGCCGCCCGCGCCGACGCGGATCTTCTTCGAACCGGCGGCGATGTGCGATACGACGAGCGAAGTGGCGGCGCTGGCAATACCCGCCATGTTGTGGTGCTCGGCTATCCAGATGCGGTTATAGTCCCAATTCTCGGCATGCGCCGCGAGGTCGCGCGCATTGTCCATAGCGGTGCGCGCATCAGTGCCCTCGGTAACGCGGACAAGGTCGAGGATGGAAAGTTTTGGCATCTATCATGGCTCCGGACTGGCGCCAGGCATACGGCGGCGGTGTTCTTCAGGTTACTTGGGGATGCGTCGAGCTGAAGTCAAAAAACTCACTGTGTGCCGCTGGGGAAGGGCATGCGTGGACCCCTATGCGGCATTGAAAAACCATCCCTAAACCCGTACCAAAACCACGAAAAACCCGTCGGAATGCCGTCTGAAACGGCCGAAAGCCGTCGATAAAACCGTCGAGGAAATGCCTATGCCCGGGACCAATGTGCTCTCTGATATCCGCATCGCTGACATGACCACGGTCATTTTCGGACCCTATTGCACGCAAACTCTGGCCGATATGGGCGCCGAAGTTGTGAAGGTCGAGCCAGCGAGCGGGGATGACTTCCGGAATGTCGGCAAGCCGGTGATCACAAAATCCATGGGGCCGTGTCACCTGACCATCAATCGAGGCAAGCGTTCGGTGGTGTGGGACCTGAAATCTGACGCGGGCAAGGCGGCGATCACCAAATTGATCCAGCAGAGCGATGTGTTCATCCACAATGTCCGTGAGGACGCCGTCGCCCGGATCGGGCTGACATATGAAGACGTTAAGGCAATCAAGCCGGATATTGTCTATGTTCACTGCACAGGCTTCGGATCGAGCGGCCCCTATGCAGGTCGTCCAGCTTATGATGACCTGATCCAGGGCCTGTCAGGTACTGCCAGCCTGTTGCCGCGGGTGGACGGCAATCCCGCACCACGTTTCCTGCCTACGGCGATAGCAGACAAGGTTTCTGGCCTGCATGCTGTGTATGCCACACTTGCCGCCCTGCGAAAGCGCGACCGGACAGGCGAAGCGGTGCATGTCGAGGTGCCGATGTTCGAATGCGTGACGCACTTCCTGCTGGAGGAGCACCTGTATGGCGAGACGTTCGACCCGCCGAATGGACCGGCCTGTTACCAGCGTCAGGTCGACCCCTCGCGCCAGCCCCTTGAAACCTCCGATGGCTGGATAACGATCGCGCCTTATGTGGACGCGCGCTGGGTGCGCCTCTTTGATGTGCTGGGTGCCCCGGGCGAGTTGACGGACGAACGCCTTAATGATCGGCGGGGCCGGTATCATAACATGCCCTATATGATGGAGCGGGTTCAGGCCTATTTGACGGCGCAGCCCACACAGCATTGGCTTGATGCTTTTTCGGCAGCCGACATTCCGGCTGCGCGCGTCAATGACATTACCGAACTGAGGGACGACCCCCACCTGCAGGCGGTCGGATTCTTCCAGAAACGGGCCCACCCGACCGAAGGGGACTACTGGGAAACCCAGCCTCCGGTGATTTTCCGTGATGAGTCGTCCCGCACGATACGTCCAGCTCCATTGATTGGAGAGCACACAGACGAGGTTCTTGCTGAAATTGGCCTCAGTGCTGCTGTAAAAACGGATAGCGAGACCTGAAATCAGGTCTGAACCGATAAATTTCTCGTTACCATTGGGAAAACGTTCGGTTTTCGGTGCTAGAGCGGGCATCCAGCATGGTATTGGTTTTCGCGGCTCGTGAACTATTTCCCGGAACGCAGAACCAAGCTGTGTGAAAGCCTGTTTCCGGACATATTTGCGGGAATGAGCCCTGTTGTAGAAAACACCAAAAGGCACCTCAATGGCAAACCCTGGCCGTATTTGGAGTAAGTTCGCTCCGCCCCGCTTCGTCGGTACAGTATTAGCGGCTGTATTGCTGGTATCAGGACCTGTCGCCGCCCAAGCGCGCGGACCGGCCAGTGTCTTCGTGGCCGCCGTCGGCAAACAGGATTTTGCGGTGCGCATTGAGGCGCTCGGCACATTGATGCCGAACGAGCGCGTCGACCTGACTCTTAACGTCGCCGATCGCGTAACTGCCATCTATTTCGATGATGGTGAGCGCGTAACGGCTGGAAAGACCCTGCTTTCCCTTGCGCAGCGTGAGCAGGTGGCTCTGGTTGAATCTGCCGAAGCAACGGCTGAAGAGGTTCGCCGACAGTATGAACGGGCTCAGCAACTCGCAAGCCAGGACGCTATCGCCCAGACATCTCTTGATGCTGCTCGCCGCGATCTCGACAGTGCGACGGCGCAACTTCGGGCTGTTCAGGTTCGTCAGAAAGACCGCGTGCTCGTTGCGCCATTCGATGGCGTACTGGGTTTCCGCATGGTGAGCGTCGGTTCGTATGTACGGCCTGGGGATGTCGTGGCCACCCTCGTCGACGATAGCGAGATGAACCTTGATTTTGCTGTGCCCTCTAATTTTATCCAGGCCCTGAAGACTGGTGTCACGGTGACAGCCACGACGGACGATCTGCCGGGCATGGAATTTGCCGGAGAGATCGACAGTGTTGATAATGCTATCGACGTTGTCACGCGCTCGGTGCGCGTCCGTGCCGTCCTGCCAAATCCAGATCGTGACCTGAAATCCGGCATGTTCATGCGGGTGACCATTCTTGCCGATTCGCGTTCTGCGCTATCTGTTCCCGAAGGCGCAATCCAGCCGCTTGGTCCCGACAATTTTGTCTTCCTGGTAGCTCAGGAAGACGGGAAAGAAGTCGCTCGGAGACGCAAGATCCAGATTGGCATCCGACAGGGCGGCAATGTCGAAGTCCTGTCTGGCCTGTCGGAAGGCGACCGGATCGTGACAGATGGAGCGATCAGGGTGCGAGAAGGTGGCGAATTGAAAGTTCGTGACCGTTCAGCCGTGCTGCCAAGTGCCTCAGGCAATGGCGCCGCCCTGAATGAACAATAACCCGGATGTTGATTTCTGATATCTCCGTCAAGCGCCCGGTATTTGCATCGGTCATATCCCTGATCCTGATCATTTTCGGATTGGTTGCGTACAATCGGCTACCGCTGCGCGAATATCCGGATATCGACGCCCCGATCGTCTCGATCGACACGCGTTATCCCGGCGCTTCGGCGAACGTGATCGAAACCCGCATTACGCGTGTGATCGAGGACCGTATTGCCGGCGTTTCGGGCATCCGGTTCATCAACTCCAATTCCATTGATGGACGATCGCGCATTAGCGTTGAGTTCAGCATTGACCAGGACATTGATGCGGCTGCCAATGACATACGTGACCGCGTGTCCGGCGTGCTCGACCAGTTGCCGCCAGAGGCGGACCCGCCGGAGATCGAGAAAGCTGACGCGAACGACGATGTCATCATCTGGCTGAACCTTGCCAGTGACAACATGACGACGCCGGAACTGTCGGACTATGCCGACCGCTATCTTGTGGACCGCTTTTCTGCGCTGGACGGTGTTGCGCGTGTGCAGGTGGGCGGATCGCGCGAATATGCACTCCGCATCTGGATCGACCGACGTGCGCTGGCATCGCGCAATCTGGCCGTCAGCGACATCGAACGAGCCCTTCGCAGCGAGAATATTGAGGCGCCTGCGGGCAGCCTTGAGTCCGATTCCCGCACGTTCACTGTGCGTATTGAGCGTGCCTTCAAGACGCCGCAGGACTTTGCGAGCCTTGTTATTGCGCAGGGCGATGATGGCTATCTCGTGCGACTGGGGGATGTGGCCCGTGTCGAAAAGGGCACAGCAGAAGATCGCAGGACGTTCCGCGGCAATGGCATTCCCATGGTGGGTCTGGGAATCATCAAGCAATCGACCGCCAACACGGTCGAGGTTGCGGGGGCAGCGCGTGAACTCGCAGAGCAGCTCAATCAAACACTGCCGGAAGGCATGGTGATAGCGCGCAGTTTCGATTCATCGGTCTTCATCGATGCCTCGATCAGCGAAGTCTACAACACGCTTTTTATTGCCGTGGGCCTGGTGACGCTGGTCATCTTCATGTTCCTTGGCAGCCTGCGATCGACGATCGTTCCGGCGATCACCGTGCCGATCTCGATCATCTCGACCTTTATTGTTCTTTTGGCGCTTGGCTTGTCAATCAACCTGCTGACGCTGCTGGCGCTGGTTCTCGCTATCGGCCTCGTGGTGGATGATGCAATCGTGGTGCTGGAAAACATTCACCGCCGCATGGATGAGTATGGCGAGTCACCCTTGGTCGCGTCTTATCGTGGCGCCCGGCAAGTAGGCTTTGCGGTTATCGCCACGACGATGGTGCTGATTGCCGTGTTCGTGCCAATCACGTTCTTGCAGGGCAATGTCGGACGCCTGTTTACCGAGTTTGCGCTGACCATGGCGGCAGCCGTGTTTTTCTCCAGCATATTATCGCTGACGCTCGTTCCGATGATGTCGTCAAAGTTGCTGAAGCCCAAGGCGACGACCGGCATTTTGCGCTATATCCCGATGGGCATCGACGCGGTTTTCTCCCGTCTCAAAGGCGGCTATGGCTGGATCCTGAACCGGCTCATATATCGCCCGATCGTCGTGTCACTGGTTCTGGTCGGCATCTTTGCTGGCGCGGTCTGGACGTACCAGCACATTGATGAGGAATATGTGCCCCGCGAAGACCGTGGGACATTCTTCATCAGTATTCGCGGCGAAGAAGGCGCGTCTTTCGACTATATGCAGACCTATCTCAACGAGATCGAGCAGCGCCTTCTCCCTTACGCAGACTCGGGTGAGGCGACGCGCCTCTTGCTGCGGGCACCCGGTTTCGGCGGCGCGGGCTTCAACGAAGGCTTTGTTGTTGTGGTGCTGGACGACTGGGCCAATCGCCGGCCAGCCGAAGAGATTATTCAGGAAATCAATGGCAAGCTGTCGGACCTGCCAGGCATTCGCGCGTTTGCAATCATGCGGCAAGGTCTGGGCGGCGGGAGTGGCAAGCCTGTCCAGTTCGTGATCGGTGGTCCATCATATGAGCAGCTGACTGAGTGGCGTGATACATTTGTTGCCGCGCTGGAGGCCGACAATCCGGGGCTGGTCGATATAGACTGGGACTATAAGGAGACCCAGCCGCAGTTCCGCATTTCGATTGACTATGACCGGGCGGCAGACCTTGGGGTCACCGTGTCGGATGTCGGGAACACACTGCAGACCATGCTCGGATCCCGGCGTGTCACAACGTACACGGACCAGGGGGAGGAGTATGATGTTATTCTGGAGGGGCTGCGGTCTGACCAGAATACCCCTATGGACGTCCAGAACATCTATGTGCGCTCGTCACGCTCTGGCCAGCTCATTCCACTGTCCAGCCTGACTAGTATCCAGTCGATTGCAGATAGTCCTAGTCTCAATCGCTATAATCGTGTGCGGTCGATCACAATTGAAGCGGGGCTTGCGCCAGGTGTTTCGCTCGGTACGGCGCTTACCGGTATGGAGCGGGTGGCTAAAGACGTCCTGCCGACCGAAGCAACGATTGATTTCAAGGGGCAGTCGCTCGACTTCAAGACATCTGGCAGCTCGATCATGTTTGTCTTCGCGATCGGCCTTGTGATCGTGTTCCTCGTGCTCGCAGCTCAATTCGAAAGCTATCGCCACCCGATCATCATCATGCTCTGCGTGCCGGCGACCATTGCAGGCGGATTGCTTGGGCTTTGGCTCACAGGAAATACGCTCAATATCTATACACAGATCGGGCTGATCATGCTGGTCGGACTTGCGGCGAAGAACGGCATCCTGATCGTCGAGTTCGCAAACCAGCTGCGCGATGAAGGTCAAGAGTTCGATGCGGCATTACGCGAAGCCGCACTGGCGCGTTTCCGGCCCATTGTCATGACCAGTCTGACGACGGCAGCGGGCGCTGTGCCGCTGATCCTCTCGACGGGGGCAGGTGCTGAAACCCGCCAGGCGATCGGCGTGGTGATCCTGTTCGGCGTGATCACGGCTGCCTTCATAACCGTCCTGTTCGTGCCAACCGCTTATGCGCTTATTGCCCGCAAATCCGGCTCACCGAATGACGTGGCGCGTCGGCTCGCGCGTGAGGAAAAGGAAGCGGATCTGACGCCCGCGCCAGCGGAATAAGGCTTTCAACCACGCTCAGCGTGTTGGTGTCGGGATACCCAAAACTGCCACCTTGTGAGCAGAAACCCTAGAAGTGTGCCCAACCTTGCATCTGGCACCCTATCGGGGTGCGCAGTTGGACGATTCGCCTTGAATTCGCGGCTGGACGACCCAGAAGATTGCTCAAATCGAGCAATATCAGGGGTCCAGTAATATTCAGCTTCATGGCGATACGTGAGACACAATCGATACAATCTGAGCACGGCAGGCCGTCCCTGACCGTCGCACTTGCGCAATTTCAGAAGCGGCAGCTTGCGCCGCAGGCATCTGGATGCACACCATGAATGTGCCTCAGTGCGATCCTCCTGTGATGCCACTGGAAATCCTGCTCATTGAAGATGATTTGGCCAGAGCGGCGATTTTTGATGAGGGGCTCGGGAAGACATCCAATGTGCGCCGCATTGGCGAACTATCGACAGTATCGGTGATTGCGGCAACCGATAGACACAAGGCCGATATGTTGATTATCAGCCGTCAGGTGCCTGATGGCGAGATGATCCGTATCGTCGAAGAGCTCTCAGGCAAACGTCCTATGCCCATCGTCGTCTTTGTTGAGGCGGACCAGGGCGACCTTGCCCGCCGTGCGATCAGGGCCGGGGCCAGCGGTTATATCGTGAGCGGCTTGTCTGCTGCGCGGGTGGGTCCTGTTCTTGATGTTGCAATGGAGCGCTATCGACTGATGGATGCGCTGCACAAGGAGTTGTCGCGGTCAAAGAGCGACCTTGAGGCCCGCAAGCTCATAGAGCGTGCCAAAGGCTTGCTCATGGAGCAGCGGGGCGTCTCCGAGCATGCGGCCTACGAAGCTCTGCGAAAGATGGCCATGTCGCGGGGAAAACCCGTTCGCGAGATTGCAGAGACAATTGTTGCAATATCGAACATGCTTCCCTGACCCTTTTGCCTACTAAGGCTGGCAGGCTTCACGTCGGTCAGTTCTGGTCGTTTGCGTATCCTTATCCTTTTGGCATAGCGGCTGCTCTTACATTGAGCTTCCTTCATGTTGCGGTGCATCATTCCTGTGCGCCCGGCACTACAAGGACCTGCAAGGTAGAGATTTCTGTTTGAGCGGCGCCCGCCAGCAGGTCTGCTGAAGCTGGTTCGATGATGAACCGTACGAGCGACCCAAAGCCGGGTCAGCACTGTCAGTCGCCCAGATATGGCGGCTTTACGACAAAACATGAGGTCCAGTGGGATCTTTATTCGACTTTTCCGGTGCGCCTCTACGCGACGCATACGGAGAAGGGGTTCAGTTAATCCGCTCTGCGGATGGGGTGGCGCTGCCCGACAAGCAGCGCAACAAAAACGGGGTAGTAAAAAATGAAAATTTCTTTTCGAACATATCTGATGTCCGGTGTGTTTCTTGCGGCAGGTAGCCTTACAGCAACCGCGCAAGAGATTGCCGTCGCGCAGGAACTTGCCGTGACAGATTCGGTCTCGGTACAGCAGACCATTACCGTTACAGGCTCACGCGGCAAACCGCGTACAGTCGCGGACTCGGCCGTGCCGATTGACGTTCTCGACGAAGCAACCATCAAGGACGTCTCGTTCACGGACACCAATGACGTACTCAAGACGCTCGTGCCTTCCTACACAATTGGCCGCGAGCCGATCTCCGATGGGTCGACCTTTGTTCGTCCAGCCGCTCTGCGCGGTCTGTCGTCGGACAAAACACTCGTCCTCGTAAACTCCAAGCGCCGTCACCGCGCTGCGCTTGTGTCCATCGGTGGTTCGGGTACGCAAGGTCCCGACGTCGCAACGATCCCGGCCTCTGCACTGAAAACAGTTGAAATTCTGCGCGATGGTGCCGCTGCCCAATACGGTTCCGACGCTATTGCCGGCGTTATAAACTTCATTCTGAAGGATTCGGCGGAGGGCGCCGAAATCACCGTTCAGGGCGGCCAGTATTTTGAAGGCGACGGCGAAGACCTCCTGATTGCCGGCAATATCGGTCTTCCGCTGGGCGAGAACGGCTTTATCAATATCAGCCTTGAGGGCACGAGCGCGCAGCCGACAAGCCGCGGCAAGCAATGGGATGAAACGACATCGTTCGATGTCGATGCCTACGTCGCGGCAAATCCGGACAAGGCCTATCTCTACGGCCCCGGCGGCGATTATGACTCAAGCAACGTACAGATCTGGGGACAGCCTGAATCGGAAGCCTTCCGTTCGTTCGTGAACATGGGCTACACGCTGCCAGGCGGCCAAGAGCTCTATGCTTTCGCCAACTACTCGAACTCGTCGGCAGATGGCGACTTCAACTATCGCTTCCCGGGTAACTCCGTGAACGGTCCGCTGATCCGTCTTCAAGACGGTTCGACCTACAAGTTCGACAGCCTGTTTCCAGCCGGCTTTACGCCACGCTTCTTCGGTAACGTAGTGGACTATTCGACGACCGGTGGTATCCGCGGTGAATTCACACCTGACTTTACCTATGATTTCTCGGCCCGCTACGGCAAGAACCAGATTAACTACAAGCTTGCTAATACGGTCAACCCGTCGCTCGGGGACAGCTCCCCAACCGTCTTCCACCCGGGCGACCTGATTTCGGACGAAGTCGCGGTTGCTGCTGACTTTGTTTATTCCTACGAAATGGGCGGCTTCGCCAGCCCGGTCGATTTCAGCTTCGGTGCTGAATGGCGGGACGAGGGTTATGAGGCTGTTGCAGGCGATGAGGCCTCCTACATAGCCGGACCATATGCCTTTTCGGATCCATGGGGTTTCTGTGATGCAGCCGCTCCGACCGCCGCGGGTGTTGCGGTTATTGCCGACGGTTCATCGCTTGACTGTGCAAATACTTCCGACCCTGTCTATACACTCAACGGTGTTGGCTCCAACGGCTTCCCTGGCTATTCGCCTGACTATTCGGGTTCGCTCAACCGCGACAGCTACGGCATTTATGGAGGCGCTTCGGCGGACCTGACCGATGCCCTGTTCGTTGAAGTCGCTGGCCGCTTCGAAAACTACTCGGACTTCGGCGAAACGACGAACGGCAAGATTGCCGCACGTTGGTCTGTCACACCGAACATCAACATCCGTGGCTCTGTGGGTACCGGCTTCCGGGCGCCAACACCGGGCCAGCTTGCCACAACGAACGTGTCGACGCGCTTCCCTGCAGGTGAACCGGTCGCATCCGGTCTCTTCCCTGCTTCAAACCCTGTGTCGCAATTCCTCGGCGCAGAGGAGTTGAAGCCAGAGAAATCGACGAACTACTCACTCGGTGCAACAGGCTCGTTTGGTCCATTGAGTGTGACGCTTGATCTCTACAAGATTGACATCAGCGACCAGTTCTACGCATCGCGCTCGATTACCGTGACGTCGGAAATTCGCGATCAGTTGATTGCTGCAGGCGTTCCTGGAGCTGATACGATCGGTGCTGTTCAGTTCTTCCAGAACGCATTCGACTCTTCGACAGAAGGCGTCGATCTGGTCGTCACTTATCTGGCAGACTGGGGAGCAACTGGAACCACGGCTTTCACGCTAAGCTCGAACTACAACACATTCTCGGTTGAGCAGGTCAACATTGATGGTCTGTTCCTCGAAGAAGATGTCTACGACTTCGAGAACGGCACACCTAATTTCCGCACAACCTTCACGGTATCGCACTCGATCGGGGCCTACACGTTCCTCGGCCGGGCGAACTATTACGGTGAGTACAGCCCGTCGCAGTGTTTCACCGGTGCTGCAGCCGATGGTTACAGCTGCCCAGGCGGCTTGATCACGGAAGATTCAGGTAGTGAGATCTTGTTCGATCTCGAGGCGAGCTATGCCTACGACGACACAACCAAGTTCACGATCGGTGCGCGTAACATCACGAATGAATACCCCTATGAGCCTGACTACAACAATCTGCGGGAAACGGGAAACGGCCGGATCTACCGCTCCGACTCGATCGTCGATTGGCAAGGTGGATTTGTCTATTTGAAGGCAACCAAGAGCTTCTGATGCTTCTGAGCACAATCTGACCGTCCTTTAGGCAGATGACTAAAAATACAGGGAGCGAGGCAACTCGCTCCCTGCTTCGGTTTAAGGACTGTGCTTATCGTCCTCTCGAGCCCCATCATCAAACAGAAGCACTCAATTACATGTCATTATCAAATCTCGATCTGGCTCATATCAGCCAGCTAGTCGCCGTTTTGCTTGCTGCAGGACTTGTTGCAGGTTTCGTCGCTGGGCTGTTCGGTATCGGGGGCGGTTTTGTTGTCGTCCCGGCCCTCCTTCTCACCTTCGCGGTGTTTAATGTCGAAAGCGATGTCATCACGCACCTCGCCATTGGTACCTCACTCGCCACCATTATCGTCACCTCGTCTCGCTCGCTGCACGCACACAACAAGCGTGGTGCCGTCGACTTCAAGATCATTCGTGACTGGACGCTGTGGCTCGTGGTTGGCGCGGTCCTTGGTATTCTGATTGCGCGCTACATGGATGGCCGTTCGTTGAAGTGGATATTCTCCGTGGGCGTATTTCTTATGGGGGTGCATTTCATTGCACCGGTCATGCAGCCAAAAAAGGCCATAACGACCGACATGCCTCAGGGACCACTGCTCGCGGGTATTGCGACATTCCTAGGAGGCTTTTCGGCGCTGCTCGGCATTGGCGGCGGCACGATTGCTGTGCTCGTCATGACGGCATGCGGCCGTCCCATTCACCAGGCTGTGGCTACGGCGGCGGGTTTCGGCGTGATCATTGCTATCCCCGGGGCAATCGGATTTGCGATCCTCGGGCTGGGTGAGCCGGGCTTGCCTTTTGGTTCAATCGGCTATGTCAACGTGATTGCCGTTCTGGCAATTACTGCTATGTCTTTCATTACCGCGCCTCTTGGGGCGCGTGCCGCGCACAGTCTCAACGCCGTAGCACTGAAGCGTATATTCGGGATTTATCTTGTCGCAACGTCTGCGCTCGTCCTGTACAATTCGTTCACTTCCTGATCTCTTTTTGGGAGCCTCGGTTTGCCTGCCGTGGAAAATCCCGTTTCATACCAACCAACGACTGGGGAAATAAAAATGGCATTTGATATTTCACGACGCTTAGTCTTGACGGGAGCTGTCGGTGCTACCGTCGCGTGCGCAACGGCGTGCACGACAGCACAAACGGCAACCGCCGAGGCCGCATTTCCTGCCAATGCTCCGTCCGCTGATCCCGATCCGGAACTGCTTGGACCCCGTGGCGGCGTTGCGCTGCTTTCGCGGAACGAAAACCCTTATGGTCCAGCGCCATCGGCCCTGAAAATGATCGAATATGCTGGCAAGAAGGGCGCTTACTATCCTGATATCGCCGGTGCAAAACTGGCTGAGATGATCGCTGAACGCCACGGTGTGACGCCAGACATGATTGCCATCACGACGGGTTCCGGCGAAGCGCTTAGCGCCATCGCCCTGATCTATGGCAAGAACGGCCCCATAGTTGCCCCGCGCTTGTTCTGGGATACGACGGCACTTTACGCCGTCAATCTCGGCATGGCCGAAATTGATCGTGTTGCACTTGCGCCTGACATGAGCACAGACCTGGCAGCGATCGAAGCAAAGGTCACAACCGGCACGGGCCTCGTGCAGCTTTGTAACCCGAACAACCCGACCGGCCTGGTTGCGGAACCTGCTGAGCTGAAAGCGGCCGTTGTGCGCATGTCCAAGCTTACGACAGTGCTCGTTGACGAAGCCTATATGGAACTCGCCGACGACCCTGAAGGCAACACCTGCATCGGTCTCGTGAAGGAAGGACACAATGTAATCGTGTCGCGTACCTTCTCAAAGATTTACGGCATGGCTGGCATTCGCGTTGGCTACACGATCTCGTCGCCAGAAATTGCCGCCAAGATTCAGTCAACTGCGATGTCGTGGATTTCGGGCGTGGGGCTTGCTGCCGCCATCGGCAGCTATGACGACACCGCATTCATCGACTTCTCGAAGGGCAAGATCGTGGAAGGCCGCAAGATGGTCCTCACCACGCTGGATACGCTCGACCTGGAATACCTGCCGTCGCAGACGAACTTTGTCTACTTCAAGTCAGGCAAGCCGGCGAACGACGTGGCCAAGGCCATGAAGGAGCGCGGCATCTACATTCGCGGTCAGTACATGGACTACACGGACTGGACGCGCGTTTCGATGGGCAAAATCGAAGACATCGAGCGTTTCTGCAAGGCGCTACCGGAAGTCGTCGGCGCCTGATCGCTAGCGACCATGAAACAATCGAAAGGCCGGGGCGAAAGCTCCGGTCTTTTATTTTGTGTGTATGGAAGGCGTTTATGTAAGACACCGAATCAGTGGTGACCCCTGCAGGACTTGAACCTGCAACCGTCGGATTAGAAGTCCGGTGCTCTATCCAGTTGAGCTAAGGGGCCACGCTGGTGACGCGCCTTAGTGCGTCCAGGGCTGCTTGCGGTCAAACGCGAAATTCTCGCTGTACGACTTTACCAATCGCTTGCGTTCGCGTGATTCTTCAACTCGGAAAGTCATGCCTTCGCGCTGGGCGTATTCGACGGCTTCGTCCTGGGTGTCGAATTCGAGACGAACCTGACCCGATGTATCGTCGATGCTTGTCCAGCCCATAACGGGGTCAGCGCTGCGGCGCGCGCCGGGTTTGACGAATTCAAGGATCCAGGATTTGGTTTTGCCTCGACCGGATGTCATGGCGCTTTTGGTGGGTCTGTAGATCCGCGCTTCCATCAGCCGCCTCGTCTCATCAAGAAGTTCTTGGTCGGAGCGAGAGGATTCGAACCTCCGACCCTCTGGTCCCAAACCAGATGCGCTACCAGGCTGCGCTACGCTCCGGAGTCCCGTAATAATGGCCGCAGGCGCGCGCGCAAGCCCTTTTCCGCTGTAAAACACAACAGTTTTTATAAGCCGCAGAAAAACACCTTAAAACAGGGCTTTATAGGCGGCGGCGCAGCTGAAAAACCTCAGTTCTTCGGCTTTTTCTGACGCATCAGGCCTTCCTGGGCCACGCTGGCGACCAGCTTCCCATCGCGGTTGTATATACTACCCCGGTTAAAACTGCGTCCGCCGCCCGCAAACGGGCTGTCCATGGCGTAAAGGTGCCAGTCGGAGAACTTGACTGGCGCGTGAAACCAGATGGCATGATCGAGGCTCGCCGACATGAGTTTTGGATCAAACCACGTCAGACCATGCGGCCGGTTGCCAGTGCCGAGGAGGCTCATGTCGGATGCATAGGCCAGCAGGCATTGGTGCAGCGCCTGATCTCCGCCGACATCCCTGGCGACTCGCATCCAGACCTGGTGCACGTCGCTTGCCGGCTCGGGCTTGAGCAAATCGAGTGGGGAAACGTCGCGCATTTCGATGTCGCGTTCCCGGGTGAACTCCTCCCGTAGACGCTCGGGCATTCTTTCTGCGATCTCCACTCGACGCTCACGCAGACCTTTCAAGCTTTCCGGGTCTGGCGCGTCCGGCATGTCGTGCTGGTGCTCCCAGCTCTCTTCAGGCACCTGGAAACTGGCCGCCAGGTTGAAGATCTGCTTGCCGTGCTGGATGGCAACGACACGCCGTGTCGTGAAGCTGCCGCCATCGCGGGCGTGATCAACCTGATAGATGATCGGCACTTTTGGATCGCCGGGCCGAATGAAATAGGCGTGCAGCGAGTGGCATACCCGGTCTTCTGAAACAGTGCGCTGAGCGGCTACGAGCGCTTGGGCGATAACCTGGCCGCCGAAAACACGCTGATTGGCGCGCTCATCAGGGCTCTGGCCACGAAACAGGTCGTGTTCCAGGCGCTCGATATCTAGCAAGACCAATAGATTTCCAACAGGATCAGACATGGCGCACCCTCCGCTTCGCATCGGCAGCAACTACCAGAGACATTCACGCGTGCAAACCCGTCATGAAGAGCGTGCCCCTTTGACAACATGGCCGTCCCGCGCTCAGCTTGTCAGATGAGACTATCCGTGGGCAATAAAGAGCCTTAGCTGCAACGAGGACGATCCATTTCATGAATTTCCTATCCATTCTGGCCCGCGAGGCGCAGTTTTATCGTTCCATTCGCGGCCTGACCAAGTGGACAGCCTATATCAGCCCTGATTCCGAGCGACTGGTGGCTGACGATGTCGAGGATGTTGTCGACCGCCACGGCGCCAATGTCGCTTTCAGGTTTGAAGGCACGCTGACAACGTATGACGAGTTCGAGGCGCGTGCCAATCAGTTTGCCAACTGGGCTTTGGAGCAGGGGCTTACGACTGGCGATTGTGTGGCCTTGTTTATGGAAAACCGGCCTGACTATGTGGCGTTCTGGTATGGGATGTCGAAGATCGGGATTGTCACCGCACTCATCAACTCAAACCTCGAAGGCGATGCACTCGCGCACTGTATCAACATTGCCGACGCCAAACGCATCATTATCGGCACGGAACAGGACAGTGCGATCCGCAGCTCTGCCGGCTTGTTCACGTCTGCGCCAGCGGTCTGGTCGTTGGGAGGTTCCGAGGGACTCGATCTGGAAGCGGCCCTTAAGGGTACGCCAGCGACACGGCCTTCGCGCGAGCACCGCGCTGCGCTGCGCGGCCGGGATCTCTGTCTCTATGTCTATACATCGGGAACAACCGGCCTGCCCAAGGCAGCGAAGCTGACACAGGCGCGCACGCAAGGGATGATGCGGACGTTTATCTCACCTTGCCATATTACAGAGCGAGACCGGATCTACCTTACCCTGCCGCTCTATCACGGAACGGGCGGCCTTTGCGCTGTGGGGCAGGCACTCATGACGGGGGCCTGCATCATTCTGCGCCGAAAGTTTTCTGCGAGCGCATTCTGGGATGACGCAACAGACGAAGGCGCGACGTCCATTGTCTATATCGGAGAGCTTTGCCGTTACCTGCTGAACCAGCCACCCCATCCGAAGGAGCGCGCCCACAAGATACGAACTGGTTTTGGGAATGGCTTGCGCGCCGAGGTTTGGGCTGAGTTTCAGGATCGGTTCAACATCAACCATCTGTGTGAGTTTTATGGCTCCACGGAAGGCAATGTCAGCTTTCTCAATTTCGATGGCAAGATCGGTGCAGTCGGTCGCATTCCGGGCTGGCTGGAGAAGCAGTTCGCTCACATCGCATTTGTAAAATTCGATATCGAGACAGAAGAGCCTATTCGGGACGCCGAGGGATTTTGCGTTCGTACGGATGTGGACGAAGCCGGCGAAGCGCTGGGCCGTATCGGCGAGGACATTCGAAATCGCTTCGAGGGCTATAATGATGAGCAAGCGACGAAGAAGAAGATCCTGCGCGATGTTTTCGAGAAAGACGATATGTGGTTCCGGACCGGCGACCTGATGCGCAAGGACAAGGACGGCTATATTTATTTTGTCGACCGTATCGGGGACACCTTCCGCTGGAAGGGCGAAAATGTCTCTACCAATGAAGTTGGCGAGGCCCTCTCCGGTATCCAGGGTGTGGCGACGGCAAATGTCTATGGCATCCCGTTGCCGGGATATGACGGCAAGGCGGGCATGGCGGCAATTACGACGGATGACGATGTCGACTTCGACGGAATGTACGCGGCGCTGGGGCAGAGGCTGCCAAGCTATGCTATTCCGATTTTCATCCGTGTGCAACGCGATGCCGAAACAACCGGCACGTTCAAGTATCGAAAGGTCGAGCTGGTCAAGGACGGGTTCAATATTGACGAAGTTAACGATCCGATCTGGATGTATCATCCCGAGCGTAAGACCTACGTGCCATTCACGCAGGACCGGTATGAGTCCCTGCGTTCGGGCGCCTTCAAGTTCTGAGCGTGATTAGTTGACGCGGCCCATGCGCTGTTCCAGGCGCGTGGAGAACCATGAGATGATACGCCGCCAGATCTCGTCTTTCATGACGGCACCCTCGACGTCATGGTCAATGCTGGGATTGTCATTGATCTCGATGATCACGACGCCATTGTCGGTCTCTTTCAGGTCGACACCATAGAGGCCCTCGCCGATCAGGCGCGCTGCGCGCACGGCCGCATCGACGACTTCGGGCGGTGCATCCTCGATGGGCAGTGTGGTGAAACCGCCTTCACTCGTTTTACCGCCCGGACCATGCTTGATGATCTGCCAGTGGCCGCGCGCCATGCGGTACTGGCAAGCATACATGGGCTCGCCGTTCAGTACCCCTATACGCCAGTCGAACTTGGTGGGGATGAATTCCTGCGCGATCACAAGAGCCGTATCGTCGAACATCCCCTTAACTGCAGTCTTCAACTCTTCGAGCGTTGTTGCCTTGACCATGTGATTGCCGAAGGAGCCATCAGGTGTTTTCAGGATAACCGGGGATCCAAGCCGCGCGAACGCTGCGGTGAGGTCTGACTTCTCATCGAGGATTTCCGTGCGCGGGATGGGCAGGCCCGCTTTTTCAAGGATTTCCTTCAGATAGACCTTGTTCGTGCAGCGGATCATCGAATGCGTATCGTCGATGACCGGCATGCCCTCCTGCTCGGCGCGCCGGGCGAACCGATAAGTGAAATTGTCGATCGAGGTCGTCGCGCGAATGAACAGCGCATCGAATTCCGCGAGGCTTGTCAGGTCCGATGGTTCGATCAGTTCGACTTCAACGCCCATTTTGGCGGCAACGTCTGCCAGACGTTTGATGGATGACGGCTTGGAGGGCGCATGCTGTTCCTTCGGATCAACCAGAACGGCAAGAGACCACTTGGCGGGCGCCTTCGTTTTCGGGGCGCTGACACGGCCGCTCGTATAGGTCGCCATCGCTTCGAGAAAGAAGGCCCGGCGGGCATCCTTCAGTTTATGAGGCGATACGATGCGGACCCGCGCGATTCCGCTTGGCGTGGTGTCGTCAAACTCTACTTCCAGAGCAGGCGTGCGGAACCAGTCAGACACTTCACGCGCCAGTTTTTCATAGCCGGGCACTTCCGATTTCGAGAAGGCGACAAAAAGGCTGTCAATTTCCGGCGCGCCTTTCGCACGGGCTTCGCGCAGGCGTTCGCCAAGGTCGGGCAGGGCATGCGTATAGAGACCCTTGGCTGACAACTCGACCATGGTTTGCACGCTTGGACTTACCCTGTGCCCCCGCGCCTCTGCCAGAAGTGAGGCGTAATAGCCTTCCGACTGGTAGGCATAGGACCTCGATAGATTCAGGATATAGGGACGCCTGCCAGCAAACAGCGCAGGCTTGGAGATATAGTCACTGACCCGAAGCACCTTGTGAGGCGTCTCGGCCTGTGAGATGTCGCTCGCCGTTTCGACAAGAATAACCCAGTCGGTCATCGTTTTTCACCCAAGGACATGCCGAGGGGCTTTTCCATCCGCACTGCGGTTTCTCCATTCGGGTAGTAGTCTGCAACGCGCGCAATTACGCGATATCCGCTGCGCTCGTAAAGCAGAATAGCATTATGGTTTGATTCGCGTGCTTCAAGTCGCATCCGGTCACATCCTTTCTCCTTGGCAGAATTTTCACCCGCCAGCATCAGCTGACTCGCCAAGCCTTTACCGCGCATTTCGGGGCAGACTGATAGCGTATAGAGGCGGGCGATCCGACTGCCATAACGCAGGAGCAACACGGCGGCCCCTGCGAGGGTTCCGTTGTACTCAGCGACATGGGCAATGGTGTTCCCAGCCAGCAGACGGCGCCAGGTGCGGCGGTTGAAACGGTCTTCCTCTGGGAAGGCCTCTTCGAGGCGAACAAGAGCGTCCAGGTCGCCGCGCGTGGCCAGCCGGAAAATCGGCTCACCGACCTGGCTCATACCCGCACCATGTCGTCCCGGTGAATGATCGCAGGGCGCCCGCGATACCCGAGTGTTGCCTCAACTTCGTCGCTCTGGAGGCCAATGACACGAAGGATGTCTGCAGAACTGTATGAGGTGACGCCTTTAGCAATTAACGGGCTATTCTCGGACTTGATGGCGACGGCAGCGCCGCGTTCGAAAGCGCCGACGACCCCGGTAATGCCCACAGCGAGCAAGCTCGCGCCGCCCTGCAGGGCCTTTGCCGCGCCCGCATCAACCAGGATTGTGCCTTCGGGTTTCAGGTGGCCTTTCAGCCAGGCTTCGCGCGCGCGTGCGGGTGTGGTGTTTGCGACGATCAGGGTTGAGAGCGCGCCGTCCTCGATCGCGCGCAGCGGGTGTTCGCGGTTGCCGCGCGTGATAATGGTGGAGCAGCCCGCCGCATGGGCGATGCGCGCGGCTGCGAGTTTGGTCACCATGCCACCTGAGCCGACACCCGCAGCTGCATTGGCGCCGGTTGCCATGGCATCATGGTCGGATGAAAGTTCTTTTAATACAGGGATGTGGATGGCGTGCGGATCTGTGTTCGGGTCGGCGGTATAGAGGCCGTCAATATCTGAAAGGAGTACGAGCAGGTCCGCGCCCATCATCTGTGCGACCCGGGCCGCCAGCCTGTCATTGTCGCCATAGCGAATTTCGTCAGTCGCGACCGTGTCGTTTTCGTTGATGACCGGAACGATGCCCGCATCCAGCAGGGTCTCCAGTGTCGCGCGCGCATTCAGCCAGCGCCGGCGCGTTTCGGTATCGCTGAGCGTGAGCAAAGCCTGTCCAACGGTAATGTCGTGATGGGCAAAAGCATTGGCGAGCGCCGCCATGAGTCGTGGCTGGCCGATTGCTGCAGCTGCCTGTTTCTGGTCCAGCCGGGCAGGCGTGGGCGAGCCGAGGTCCACACGCCCGAGGGCCACGGCGCCCGACGAGACGAGAATGACATCCTTTCCCCGCGCGCGAAGGTCCGAGATGTCGGCAGCAAGGCGCGCAAGCCAATCGCTACGGGCCTTGCCATGCTCGGCAATCAGGGCAGACCCCGTTTTGACCACGATCCGTTTCGCCTCCCTGAAACTGTCGCCCGTCATGCTACGCAGCCAATCAGGATCAGAGACTGGCGTTTTTGTCCGCCCTGTGCTGTCTGGGAAATCAGATTTATCCCGTTCCTTACAAGGCCGACACGATGCCCCAATTCGACATGATTCTTATTTCGCCTGATGCTGCGGCGCGGGCCGATGTGCTTGAACACACTGCTGGAACGCCGGTGCGCGAAGGCGGCGGTGACGAAACGTATCGCTGCGGGGCCTGCAAGACCAAGCTTATGATCAATGTGGCTCATCACGATGCACACGGCGTGGTCGTAAAATGCGGCAAGTGCGGGAAGATCAATACGGAACCCCACCATCATCATCACTAGCCGGCGCAGTCTGGCGGTCAGGGCGCCCATGTTCCGTCCTCGCTGACACCGTCAGCCTCCGCTTCGGCCTGGAGGCCGAGGTGCTTCACGATCGCAAACAGGGCCTCACGAACGCCTTCGCCGGTTACACCCGAGATCAGCATCGGCTTGCCCTTGTAGACCTTCTTCAGCTGTTTGAGTTGGTCAGCCACGAGTTCAGGATTGAGCGCATCGATCTTGTTGAGACCAACGATTTCAGGCCGATCAGCCAGTTCCGGGCTGTAGTCCTCGAGTTCCTTGCGGATCGTACGATACGCGCCTGCTGGATCGTCCTGCGTGCAATCAATCATGTGTAGCAGCACTTTGCAGCGCTCCACATGGCCGAGGAAGCGGTGACCGAGGCCAGCGCCTTCCGCGGCGCCCTCAATAAGGCCCGGAATATCAGCCAGTACGAACCGTGTGTTCGGCCCCAGGTCGACAACGCCAAGACCGGGATCCAGCGTCGTGAAGGGGTAATCGGCGATTTTCGGATTGGCCGCTGTTACCGCGCTCAGGAACGTGGACTTTCCCGCATTGGGCAGGCCCACCAGTCCCGCATCCGCAATAAGCTTCAGTCGCAGCCAAAGCCAGCGCTCTTCGCCTTCTTCGCCAGCATTCGCCCGCCGTGGGGCCTGGTTGGTCGATGACTTGAACCGTAGATTGCCCCAACCGCCATTGCCGCCTGATGCGAGTAGAACGCGCTGGCCGATCGTCGTCAGGTCAGCGATCATGGTTTCCTGATCTTCCTCGAAGATCTGGGTGCCAATCGGCAGCTTCAGTGTCGCGTCGTCACCCTTGGCGCCGGTGCGTTGCTTGCCCATGCCGTGCCCGCCGCGTTTCGCTTTATGGTGTTGCTGATAGCGGTAGTCGATCAGTGTGTTGAGGCCATCAACGGCTTCGGCCCACACATCACCGCCACGACCGCCGTCGCCGCCATCGGGACCGCCGTACTCGACATACTTCTCGCGGCGAAACGAGACGCAACCTGCGCCGCCGCCGCCGGACTTGATATAAACTTTGGCCTGATCGAGGAATTTCATGGGGATCTCTTACGCGTTTCGCGCAAGGCGCGCCATGTCGAAGTGTTCGACGGATTCGCCTCGGCCAAGTGAAAACAGTTTTCTGCGGCCGGCACGCATGAAGCCCAGCTTGTGAAGAACGCGTCCTGAAGCAGGATTATCCACGAAGTGCCCGGACAGGAAGGCGGTTTCGCCCCGGCCTTCGAGCCATGAGAGCAGGCCCCTGGCTGCCTCAGTCGTCAAGCCTTTGCCCCATACTTTAGGGGCGAGCCAGTAGCCAATCGTGAAAGGCAGGCCAGTCGCCGCCCGCTTTGCGCCGATCACACCGACAAGATCGCCGTCGAGAATCATCGCTCTCACATGTTCGCTGTCTGCCATTGCGGCTGCGCTATGGCTCGTAATCCATCCCAATGTCTGGGCCTTGGGCTGGTTTGGTGCCACGCTGGAAAGCATTCGATAGACTTTGGGATCCTGGACAATCTGCGTGATTGCGTCCGCGTCCGCGGGCCCTATGGACCGCAGCAAAAGCCGTTCCGTCTGCAACTCTTCACTCATCGTCGCCTCCTACGGGCAGGACAAGGGCAGGGGAGGGCAAAGAAAAAGGGGAAGCAGTGGCCTGCCTCCCCTCGGAATGATCGACTTTTGCGATCCGGCCACGTTCCCGCGGCCGCGCTGTCAGCCGCTATTCTGCTGCGTTCGCGAGCGGTACAATATTCACGTACATGCGGCCACCGGCCTTTTTGGCAAACTCAATGTTGCCCTCGACAAGCGCGAACAGGGTGTGGTCCTTGCCCATGCCGACGCCTTTGCCAGGCCATTTCTGGGTGCCGCGCTGACGCACGATGATATTGCCCGGAATGACATGCTCGCCGCCATATTTCTTGACGCCAAGGTATTTCGGGTTCGAGTCGCGACCGTTACGTGACGAGCCGCCTGATTTTTTGTGAGCCATTGTGCGCTCCTTGTCCTAATCTGAGGGCTTATATCGCCCTTATGCGTCCTTGGCGAGTTCAGCGGCCTGTGCGACCCAACCGTCTTTTTCAAAACGGCCCGTGAGGCTCAGCTGCTCTTCGAGTTCGGCAATCTGGGTCTCGGAAAGAGCCGCGATCTGCGCGAAGGTCGTGATGCCTGCGCCGTTCAGCTTCTTCTCGAGTGCCGGGCCGACGCCCGTCATCTTCTTCAGATTGTCAGCGCCGGCTGTTGCGACAGCAGCAGCTGGGGCTTCAGGAGCCGGAGCAGCCTTGGGCGCTTCTGCGGGTGCGGCTTCTGCTTTAGGCGCTGCTTCCTTCTTCGGAGCAGCCTTTTTGGCAGGGGCCTTGCCGTCAGCGTTGATCGACGTGATCGTCACGGTCGTCAGGTGCTGCTTGTGGCCGATCGTACGACGATATGTCTGACGTTGGCGCTTCTTGCGTGTGATCAGTTTGGGACCGCGCATATGCTCGGCGATTTCTCCCGAAACAGTCGCGCCAGCCACAAGGGGCGCGCCAACCGTCACGGAATCACCGCTTCCAAGCATGAGGACGCTATCGAACGTCACGTCTTTACCGGCTTCAGTATCCAGTTTTTCGATGACGATTGTATCGCCTTCGGCAACTTTGTACTGCTTGCCACCTGTCTTGATGACCGCGAACATGGGTCTCATCCTTCCGGCATGAAATCAAAATGAAATACGCGCGAAACCGTCGCCGGTCCGCGCCTGAATGGGGGGGTAAACACCAAACCGGACCTGCTGTCAAATGTGATCTTCAGACGATTTCAGGGAGTTGAAATCCTCGCGAAGCCAGTATAGGTCAGCACGCTTCCCACCAGGGCGCGGAGAGGTGCTAGAGTGGTTGAATAGGCTAGTCTCGAAAACTAGTGAGCTCGCAAGGGTTCCCAGGGTTCGAATCCCTGTCTCTCCGCCAGCCCACTTTTCAGCCCCTCGAATCTCTTCAAAGCATTGAAAACACTAGAAGTTTTTGGGGTTCGAAAACCTTCATTTCGCGCAAACTTCAAAGGCTCGGAAAACACCAATCTGAGGACGGTTTTACGATCTTCGGCGCGGCCATTTTTCCATATATTATAAGGGTTTGAGAGGAATTTCAGGGTGAGTTCGAAAACCTCATCAAACGGGCGATGTTTGGCAGGCTCAGCATGAAGCCTTTCCGCGATCACCAGCTTTTCTTTTTCCAGCTTATCAATACGCGCCTCATAGGCAGTAACCACCCGCTCATTCGTGGCGGCAACGATCCGATCGAGTAAGGCGGCAATGTCCTTCTCGATTACGCTAAGCTTTTCCTGCACCGCCTTCATGGCAGCTTTGGCCTGACCGGCCTGCTGCGCCCAGGCGTCGCGGAACATGACTGTGATGAGATCGATATAGGTTTCGCCGGGAACAAGTTGGCGGAGCATATCTTCAAAGGCCGTTTCCATGTCCGCGCGGCGGATGGATTTACGGTAGTCCGGGCAGCCTTTGAGGAAGCACATATAATATGGATGCTTCGTGCCGGTCTTGCTCTTCGACCAGCAGGCCGTCATCGTATGACCACAACAGGCGCAGTCTACCGCGCCGCGCAGCGGGAAGTCATGATTGATGTCTGAGCGAGCTGGTGCATAGGCGCGGCCTTCTAGCCGTTCCTGAATTTTCTGGAAGGTCTCAAAGCTGATCAGCCCTTCATGCTTGCCCTGTCGAAGCGAGACGCCCCACTCCGGACGCTCGACCATGCCCGCGTAAAGCACACGGGTCAGAATATCATTCACATACTGATTGCGGACGCGCCCCTTGCCGTTCTTCGGAAACTCAGGGCGGCTTTCGAAGAAGCGCTTCACTTCGGCCTGTGTCTGAAACCGTCCCGACGCAAACCCTTCAAGACCTTCCTGAATGATCGACGCCAAAGGCTCGTTGCGGACAAGCAGGTTGCCGTGGCCTTCGATTTTCTGAAACTTGAAACCAATGCATCCGAGGAAGGGCCAATAGCCCTGACGGATACGCGCCTCCATCCGGTTGCGGGTTTGCTCGGCATTCTTGACCCGCGCATGCTGGCTGACGGATGCGAGCAAATGCTCGATCAGCTGGCTGTCTGAATCTTCCCCGAACTCAATGGAGGGAGATTCAAGAACGCCGCCTGCGGATGAAATTGCCGTTCTCAAAGTGAGGTGAGCTTCCAATCCGCGCGCCAGACGAGATATGTCGTCGATGATAACACGCATATGATCGCTGCGGTTTTTGCGGATGAAAGCGAGCATCGCCTTCATGCCGGGCCGATCCACCATACTTCCAGAAACGGCCTTGTCCTCAAACACGCGGACAATCTCATAACCCTTCATACGGGCGTATTCAGCGCAGCGTGCCGCCTGGCTCTCTGCGCCCTGACCGCGCCTGACCTGAGCTTCCGAAGAAACCCGGACATAGGCCACAGCTTTCTGCTTGGACATGTCGGATACTGTCATCAGAGACCACCTTTCTTGTTCTGCTTATATGTTACCAGAAATGGATCGCGCTGTGCCAGTTCCTGAGAAGGATCACGCTCTTTTCCACAATTCATTCGGGCATTGCGAGCATCTGTTGCCTGCTGCACCGGATGCACATGGAAGCCGAGTTGCACGAAGTTCGTGATGATCGACCAGAGCGCTTCAATAAGTGCTCGCTTGTCCTCTTCATTGATCTCGTGATCAGCAAGAAGTGCTGCGTAGCGTTCATAGTCGAGTCCGACTTTGAGCGAAGCTGACCTTGTTGTGGGTGACGAACCAGCCCCCTCGGCTGATTCCTGTGGCGAGCCAATTTCAGGTAAAGGGCTACCGTGCGCATGGAATACCATGACGTTCCTCCTTTCGGTAAGTTGGGGTTTACTCAGTTTTCTTGAAGACCGAGATTCCAGATCGCGCACCTCGCGCGATCAGTTCGGGTAGGGCTATATCAGATTATGGGAATATAATTCAAGTAAAAATTGAATTAATTCAACCGCGTCTGGTAAGCCGAAAGCGTCACGCCCTTACTGGACAAGGGATACAAAGAAATCAGTAGACTGAAATTATATTGATTTTTTCTTGGAAACCGTCTCAGCGTCATGACGCTGTGCGCGTTCTTTTCGGATCGCCTCAATCTCGTCCTGGATGTCGGTGCGCTGATGGCTCAAGCGCTCGCGCACCATCTCATTCGTCTGGACGCGCAGCGTGCCTTTTGGCTGGAGCGTCGGCTGCGGGTTCTTGGGATGACCGAGCATCTCTTCGATCTTATCGGCCTTGGCCTCCAGCTTGGCCAGACGCTCTTCGTATGTCTCTTGAGCCGGTCCGTTGAAATTCGGCTTGATCATGACGGTATCTCCCTTGAGGGAATGAGAGAAAGGAAGGCGGGTTATTCAGCGGCGACAGAGGCGCTTAACGCATCGGTGTCATTGGCCGCTTGTGTCTCGCTGGGTTTGGGATTGCTGATAGTGAGCATGTTCCACTGATCGTAATTAGCGCGCGCCAGCCGCATCGGCTTCATGCCTGAGACGAAGAAGAAAGCATCCCCCGCCTGACGGCTGGTCTGATTGGCGACCTGTTCCGGCCTTGCAACATCCCTCAGCTCGTAGGTCATCGAGGTTGAACTCGAATTGTTGCCAGAGCTGCGGGAATACTTCTTGTAGTATTCCTTGCCCAAACGCTCAGAAAGGTAGCGCTGACTTTCCAGATCATTGTTGGCGAACATGATCAGCAGTCCAGAATTGGCGATGAAGGTTTCCCATGTGGCGCCGTAATGCTCTTTCAGCTGGGAGATGTCCTGCGCGCAGATCATCAACTTCACACCGAACTTCGCCGCTTCACCGGCTGCCCGCTTGATGCGCTCCATGCGTCCCATCAGCGGGAACTCATCCATCAGGAACAAGGTCGCATGTTCGGGCTTGGGGATGGTCAGATCCTGCATCGCTTCGAACGCCGCATTGAACAGCAGGCGCAGCCAGGCCTTATAGGTGTCGCCCATACCGGCAGGCAGCACGATATAGATGGTCAGCTTGCCTTGCTTAAGCTCGCGCATTGAGAAGCTGCTCTGCTTGGTGAAGCTGGTCATCAGGCCGCTATCGAGCCATTTCATCGCCGTGCGGGCAATCTCCATGGTCGAGGCCAGCTCTTCCTCATGGCGGTTTTCATTACTCTCGCCGAAGCGGCGGATCAGCCCGTCAAAGGCTTCATTGCGGGCAAGGGCCAACCAGAGGGCGGCAGGATCGGAAGTCATCAGCAGATCGCGGACTTGTCCGAGATGCATCTGCTCGGGCAATGCGCGGGTGCCGACATAGGCAATAAGCATAGCGAGCATTTTGCGCGGGGCATGCATCCAGTAGGGATCGCCGCCAGTTTCATTATGCAAGCTCTCTGCCAGCATGTGGCATTTATCAATCGCTTGCGGATCTTGATCGAAATCAATCTCGGCCATCGGATTCCAGACATCGCTCTGATCACCTGTCACGCCGCCACAAACGCCAAAAGGATCGAGCAGCACAACCTTCTGGCCCAGCACCTCGCGGCGGTACTTGGCGGTGACGGCGTAGTTCTCACCTGAAGGATCATAGACGATGGCCGAGCCCTGCCACTGGGCGAGATTGGGGATGATGAAGGCGCGGCCTTTACCGGCACGCGAGCCTGCAATCATCGTGACGTGGCGATCATCGTCAAAGGTGATGCGTGAGGGCGGCATAGGCGGCACCATCTGGCGCGGTGCCATAGTCAGCAGGAAGCCGGGCTTTGCGTAACCGTCCGGTCTGCCCGCCCTTGTGGTGAACGCCTCGATGCTGATTTTGGTTGGATGGAGGCGGATAGTGTCCGCCTGATTTAAGTGGACACGATCCG